>Ga0190282_1002_pt1 | contig 577232 bp, 510 predicted proteins | sample ZER3_100Endo_I3_FD_131024 | JGI IMG/M metagenome (GOLD analysis project Ga0190282, IMG submission 131024) | Enriched cells of freshwater protists from Biology Centre CAS, Ceske Budejovice, Czech Republic - ZER3_100Endo_I3 | ecosystem: Environmental > Aquatic > Freshwater > Unclassified ...
AGGAACTGCCGTTCCAGAACTGGCTATTGAAGGAAGCCCTGAATCTTTGCATGAGTTCTTTGTAGTGCAGGGCATCTGTTGTCCTGCCAATTTCATTGGCAGTCAGGTACATGCCTTTTAGCCCAAGGTAATACCAAAGGTTGTACAGGAGCAGCATGTCCCGGTTATCGCCCCAGTCGCCCCAGGTCCAGCCGCCTGGTCTGAAGATAATGGTTCCTTTGTCATTGAGTTTCCAGGCTTGTACGTAACGTTTTGCACCGCCATAGAGGTCTGTGAGTGTATGTTTGTCGCCTGTGTTCAGGTAATAATTCCACAATCCGTAATAGCCTACACTGGCCATGGATTGGTCAGGAAGTTCTTTATCCCAGTTTCCGGCGGGAGATGGGGAGAAAAGACTGCTGTCTTTTTTTTGCCAGCCAACGAGCTCATGGAGCCATTTGCGGGACTGGGCATGGCTGGAAGGAGAAAGGGCATAGAATGCCTGTCCGGATTCATTCACGGCATCGCCTGTCCATTGTGCCCTTTCCCGTTCCGGACAGTCCATGTAGCTGTCCCGCATGTTGAGGTACAGTGTACGCTGGGCTTTCTGCCAGAGTTTATTCAGGAAGGGGTTAGAACTACTGAAGCTGCCGCTCAATTTGGTATCGTAGCCTGTTTCCCTGAATTTAAGTTCGGTGACTTTTATTCCCTTTGGAATGATGTAGTATACTTTATGGCCATTGATCCAGCCCAGGCTTTCATATTCCTGAGTTCCTTTTTTAGTGAGGTATTCTGCACGCAGGTTTACTTCTCCGCCGAGGAAAAGCAGGTAATTGTCGGTATACATGGTGATCTTCTTTCCTGCGTCGCCTTCGATCTTGAAATAGGGGGTGATCTGGGCATTGTATGGCAAATCGCAGATTATGGTGTCACCCTTGCTGATGAAGGGGAGCTTGGGTGTTTTCGTGTAATTTTTTAAACCAAAATCTTTAAATAAAGGAATGGGTCTTTTCACCAGTTTGTTCCAGGGTGAAGATCCGTTTGGTCCCAGTTCTGCGGCATTCTGCATGTTGCTGTCGTTAAAGCTGATGCCCTGCCAGTAACCGGTTTCTTTTGAGGCGTCGTACAGAATGCTGGATTCGGGCAGTCGGTAATTGGGCAGGGGGGAGGCGGCTGTTTGGTAAGCTTTGAGCTGCTCAGTTTTCCAGGTTTTATTGCTGTTGAGACCGGATAGCTGACTTTCTATAAAAAGTCCTGCTTTGCCGCTGCTTTTATGTGAAAATCCTTCTTTCCCAAAATACCACACCAATACCGCAATGGTGTTCTTTCCCTGCTGAAGATAGGGTGCAAGATCAATTTCATCGCAATAGGTGTCATTGGGATTGGGCCCCCGCTTCAGACCACCTTCAAAAACCACTGATTTTTCATTGATCCAGAGCCAGTATTTGCTGTCTGCTGCAATTTTAGTGATTATTTGTACGGGTTTTTTGGTCAGACTGATCGTTTTTCTGTAAGCTATCCAGGTGTTGGCTTCGTTTTTAGCAGTTGGAGGGCTGATCCATTGGGCTTCTCCGGAAGATTGGGCAGCTGCACTAAAAGAAATGGTTTGGCACAGTATGCAGAGCACAATTATGCCCTTACTTAAGATTTTGATCATTTGGTTAGTGTTTAAGGATATTAAAACATCCTAATATAATGCTTTCAAATGACGGAACTGTCCTGTACTGGTATGGATTATGGTCTGCCGTTTTCGGCTTCGAAAGGCGCATCAATGCTCTGGGCAGCTTTATTTTTAGAAGCAGCTACTGCAAGCTGATCGCAGCGCTCATTTTCCGGGTGGTTGTTGTGGCCTTTTACCCAGACGAATTTGACGTCGTGGATTTTGTATATATCAAGAAAACGCAGCCAGAGGTCTTTATTCTTTTTGCCCTTAAAGGCTGTTTTAACCCAGCCAAATACCCATTTTTTTTCCACTGAATCGATTACGTATTTGGAATCTGAGAAGATGGTTACCTGCTGTCCGGGTGTTTTCAGTGCATTCAGACCTGCGATCACGGCCAGCAATTCCATCCGGTTGTTGGTGGTAAGACGAAAGCCTGCACTGAGTTCTTTATAATGAGCCCCGGACCTTAAGATTACTCCATAACCTCCTGGACCCGGGTTTCCGCTAGCTGCTCCATCAGTGTAAATTTCGATCATACGTCAGCAAATCTAGCTTTTTATAGCCTAAAATCAATTTATAGTGTCTAATTAATGCTTGTTGAAAAATTAAACCAACTGAGATTGAAATGGTTAAAAGAAATCATTTATCAAATTTTAAAAATATTTGAATAGAATATTTTTAATCGTACTTTTGTACCGTTGAAAAAAACACGGTGGTTGTAGCTCAGTTGGTTAGAGTATTGGTTTGTGGTGCCGAGGGTCGTGGGTTCGAGCCCCATCAGCCACCCAGGTTTTAAAAGCAGTTCTGAAAAGAGCTGCTTTTTTTGTTTAAGGGTTCGGGTCCCTTCTTCCGCATACCATCTATGGGTTGGATCGGTATCTTTTATAATCTTCAAAACATCATGTATATAATCTTTGCATGATTAAGTTGTCATGTATAAATAATTAAATTATCTTTACATGATAAGAGTCTCATATATAAAAACTTTGTATGAAGAAATTGGCCAAATTGAGAAGTGATGTACCTTTTAATGAATTGCCTCCGCTGCCCCCTGATCAAATTAAAGTGGAGACAATTCCTGTTTTAAGACAAGTCGTCCAATCTTCAATAGCTCTTTCCGAATTAAAAGGACTAGCCTATACACTCCCTAATCCTTCTATACTTCTGAATGCTGTAATACTCAAAGAAGCTCGCATGAGTTCTGAAATTGAGAATGTAATTACAACTCATGATAGGCTCTATCAAGCATTATCTGCAAGTGGCTCACAAATAGATCATGCTACCAAGGAAGTTCTACGCTATAGGGAAGCTATGCTCGCCGGGTTTAAAATGATCGTTCAAAAGGGATTTTTGAATACAAACGGAGTATTGGCTATACAGGAAATACTGGAAGAGAATAAAGCAGGACTTAGAAGATTACCTGGAACCTCATTAAAAAATGCTGTTACTGGTGAAGTCATTTACACTCCGCCGGATGATTATGATACAATCCTTGCGTTAATGAAAAACTTAGAGGAGTATATAAACGAAACTGATGTACTTTCTCCATTGATTAAGTTGGCAGTTCAACATTACCAGTTTGAAAGCATACACCCATTTTATGATGGTAACGGCAGGACCGGAAGAATTATTAATGTTCTTTATTTGTGCCTGCATGGGCTTTTAGACAGTCCCGTACTTTATTTAAGTGATTATATCATAAAACATAAACCTGATTATTATAGATTACTTGGAGAAGTGAAGACAAAGGACAATTGGGAGGAGTGGATATTATTTATTCTAAAAGCCGTAGAAGAAACTTCTAAACAAACCACTGATCAAATTAAGTCAATCAATCAGCTCTTTTTGAAATTACAAAATGGAATAAAGGAGAAGGCGCCCAAGCTTTACAATAAAGAACTATTAGAGTTGTTATTTGAGCAACCATACTGTAAAATAGAATTTGTTATTGATCGACTTAACGTTTCAAGGATAACAGCTTCCAAATACCTTAACGGATTAGAAAAGATCGGAATATTGCATTCTAAAAAAGTCTGGAAGGAAACTATATATATCAATATTGAGCTATTTGAACTTTTGAAAAAATAAACTACTAGAGATTTTGAACTTCTCTGGTAGTGATAAATTTAAGCCAGCTCAAAATCATTTTCGTGGACAAAAATAGCTTAGGATTTTAACAGCTTTATCATCTTTGTACGATTAAGTTGTCATGTATAAGAAATTAATTTTTTTTCACATGATAAACATCGGCTAGATGCAAGATAAATGGCCCTCAGTTGTAACTCGTTATTTACAGGTTGAGCAGGGGTCAATGCATATTTTATGGATACCTTTGACATAATTATAGGTTAAGAAGCAATACAATGAAATCTCGCACCGGATATTTATTTACACAAGTAACCATCATTTTGATGGTCTTTTGTCTATGTCTTCCCTGCACTGTAAAAAGAGAAATTAAACAAGTATTAAACATTCCTGCTGCTCTTGCGGAACATTCAGAAAAGCCGGATAAGACTGGTGCCTGTCCTTCTTTTACGAAAAGAAAAAAGCAAACTAAAACCTTTTCCTACCTGAAAAAAGACACACAGATTTATCCATATGGATTTGGTTTCTCTTTTAGTCAAGCCGCTGTTTTACAGCTAAATGTTTTTTTGTATCCGAAAATTAAAAAACCTTCATCTGTTCTGATTTATATACTTCATGAACAATACCTGATTTGATTTTTGATGGTGTTCATCTGATGCTTCAATGATAAAGTTATTGGGGCATTTTGTATTTCATTAATCATTAAAATTTAAATCGCAATGAACAATCAAACCTATTCATTTGCCGGAATGTTTACCACAGCATTACGCTGGATAGCCGGCTGGACGTACTTTTCTGCATTTTGGCGAAGACTCATATTAGAGAATAAACTTAATCCTGAAGAAGCAGGATATATTGGCGAAAAATTCAATCATTTCTTGCCCAATGCGCTGGGCATAAAACCCCTTATTGAATATTTAGTATCCAATCCCGAAAGCCTTTGGTGGGCAATGGCCACATTTACGATTGTCGAAGGAATAACGGGGCTTTTATTCATGTTAGGACTTTTCACCAGGCTGATGAGCATTGGTGTTTTTGGCCTGGCTTTAGGAATTTTATTGGGCTCCGGGTGGTTGGGTACCACTTGCCTGGATGAATGGCAGATAGGTGTTTTGGGTATAGCATCAGGATTTACTATATTTCTTTCCGGTGGCGGGAAATATTCGCTGGATGAATATTTCATGAAAAGACACAAATCTTTTACCACTCAAAAATGGTACGCTTATTTGGGTTCGGGTATGCTCCCTGTCAAAGAAAATGTGCTGAACAAAATAGTTTTGTTGGGTTCGGTACTTCTAATTTTATTAACTCTTTTTACCAATCAGTATTTTCATGGTGGCGTTTATGGGAAGTTACATAACCTTTCTGTCCGTCCTCATGTTACCATCAGCAATGCACAGATTGGAAAAGGAAATTTGTCGTTTCGGGTTTTCAGAGATGAAGGTGCAGATGTTTACGGATCTTTTCTTATCGGGATAAAGCTGGTCGACGAAAAAGGACAAGTCATTTATAGGCAAGAACAAACCCAGCTTTCCCAACTGACTTCGGAGCAAATTAAGAACGATTACGTCGCGAAAGTAAAAGCAGGAAAATACAGCCTGATTTTACCTTTAGGAGCGAGAGCTACCTTGTATTTTCGAGATCGTATTTTCAGTGAATTAAAAGGGAAATACACTCTGGAGCTTTTAGATATCAGTGGTGAAAAATGGAGTAAGAATATTTTAATCCCTTGATTTTTGAATTTTATTTATCTGCTGAATTGCTTATGTTTTCAGCACCTTTTACCCCAAATTAAAAGCGGCCTTTCCGGCTGCTTTTTTTCGTCTGGAGTTTAGAATTGGCATGCTTGACGGAGTAGGGTAGAATAATTTCCTTTTATAGTATTGATTTAATATTGTGATTGGATTTATATTCTTTAATTGAATTTATTTATAGATTTTTATGCTTAATTTATAGTGTATATGTAGTTGTTAAATCTTTGTTTGTAGGTTTGTTTGGAATTTAACCCTGTTGGTTGAGTCATAAACAATAGTTCTTTTCTTTACTTTATCGAACGGAAAAGGTTTTCGATGAAAATCGGAATGAATGGGGAACCGTGTGCAAATCACGGACTGTCGCGCAACTGTAAATAACAGGAATGTTATAAGTCAGGATACCTGCCTGTTCCGGAAGGACAATGCTTTCGCGAAATAAAGCAAATGGTCTGATCTGATGGTTTTTAAGCTGGCAATTCATGTGCCTGCAGACCGTAGTGTGCCCTTTTCTCTGTGAAGCATCTTGAAGTTTGGTAAAAGCGATTTTAACTGTTTTTCTAATTAAATCTTTGAAAGAAATGTTAACACAAAACCTGGGCTATCCGCGTATTGGTAGCCAAAGACAACTTAAAAAAGCCTGCGAACAATATTGGGCAGGAAAGATCGGCCTTTCAGAATTAAATAAGGTTGCCCGTACCATCAAGGAGCAGAACTGGCAGACTCAACTGGATGCTGGTATCGACCTGATCCCTTGTAATGATTTTAGCTTCTATGACCAGGTTCTGGACACGAGCTTACTACTGGGTGTTATTCCTCAGCGCTATTCACCTGTACTTTCGCAGGTGAAAGCCAATAATGAAATTGATCTTTATTTCGCAATGGCCCGTGGTTACCAGAAAGACGGTCTGGACATAACTGCGATGGAAATGACCAAATGGCTGGATACCAATTACCATTATATTGTGCCTGAATTTACCGCTAACCAGGAATTCAGGATTTTCCAGGAAAATATATTTGCTGAACACAACAGCGCAAAACAGCAGCTCGGAGGAAAGGCCAAGCCAGTGCTTCTTGGTCCTGTAAGTTACTTACTGCTGGGTAAAGAGAAGGAGCAGGGGTTTGAGCGTATCGACCTGATCAAAAAACTGTTGCCGGTTTATATTGATATCATCAACCGTCTGAAACAACAGGGAGCGGAGTGGATCCAACTGGATGAGCCATGCCTGGCGCTTGACCTCTCTAAGAAGGATAAAGAAGCATTCGACTATGCTTATCGTGCCATTGCCAACCGCGTCAGCGGTATTAAATTGCTGGTGGCTACCTACTTTGAGGCCTTGCTGGACAATACTGAACTTGCAGTGAACCTTCCTGTGACTGCTTTGCATATAGATCTGGTACGCGCACCTGATCAACTGGATGAAGTGCTTGCGCTGATCCCGGATAACCTGCAACTTTCTGTTGGAGTGGTAGACGGACGTAACGTTTGGAAGAACGATTACCAGAAGTCCTTGAATTTAATCAACAAGGCTGTAGAAAAGCTGGGTGCTGACCGGGTGATCATTGCACCTTCCTGCTCGCTGCTGCACAGCCCGATTGATCTGGAACTCGAGACCGCAATTGATCCGGAGATCAAAAACTGGATGGCCTTTGCCAAACAAAAACTGACTGAAATCAATGAAATCCGTCAGATCGCTGAGGGGAATACGGTTTTACTGGCTGCTAATAATGCAGCTGTTGAAAGCAGAAGGTCATCACAAAAGGTGCATAAGCAAGCTGTGAAAGATCGTGTTGCAGGGATCACATCAGCAGATGCTACCCGTCAAAGTGCTTTCCCTGTACGTCAGCGGTTACACCACGAACGTTTCAATTTTCCTCCCTTCCCGACCACCACGATTGGATCATTTCCGCAAACGGATGATATCCGTCAGTTGCGTGCAAAATTCAAAAAAGGCGAACTGACTCTTGAGCAATACGATAGTGCAATAGAGCAGGCTACAGTGGATGCGATTCGCTGGCAGGAGGAGATTGGCCTGGATGTGTTGGTGCATGGTGAATTTGAGCGTAATGACATGGTGGAATATTTCGGCGAACAACTGGCTGGTTTCCTGTTTACTAAAAACGGATGGGTACAGAGTTACGGAAGCCGCTGCGTAAAGCCCCCGGTAATTTATGGTGATATTAGCCGCCCTGCAGATATGACGGTACGCTGGAGCAAATTTGCGGCTGCACAAACCGACAGACCTATGAAAGGTATGTTGACCGGTCCGGTAACGATTTTGCAATGGTCATTTGTGCGGGACGATCAGCCCAGGGATGTAACAACCAACCAGATTGCTTTTGCCATTCGTGATGAGGTCCTGGCCCTGGAAGAAGCGGGAATTGGGATCGTTCAGATCGATGAAGCTGCTATCCGTGAGGGATTGCCACTGAGAAAAGCAAAGCATCCGCATTATCTGGACTGGGCAGTAAAAGCTTTCCGCATTACTGCGAGCGGTGTGCAGGATAAAACCCAGATTCACACGCACATGTGTTACAGCGAATTCAATAATATTATTGAACATATCGCTGCGATGGATGCTGATGTAATCACTATTGAGACTTCAAGGTCACAGATGGAGTTGCTGGAGGCATTTGCTCATTTTGAATATCCTAACGAAATTGGTCCTGGTGTATACGATATCCACTCACCCCGTGTACCAACAACGCAAGAAATGGCTTCTCTTTTGGCAAAAGCAGCAGATTTGCTGCCGGCACGTAACCTTTGGGTAAATCCGGACTGCGGATTGAAAACGCGTAAATGGCCGGAAACCAAAGCCGCATTGGTGAATATGGTGGCTGCTGCGAAACAGGCCAGGGAGCTGATCAGCGTAGAAGGCATTATTTAATAGATAAAACTGCGGGTGTATTGCCCGCAGTTTTTTAAATGTGCTCTTGCTGCCATTTATAATCAGATTATATTATTTTTGATTAAATATTTGTGGAAAGAGACGAAGATATATTTCATGTTTATAAATAAGATCAAGTCCGGCGAGTCCGGAATTTTAACATATGGCATTACGCCTCCTAAATCAGAAACAAGCCCTGAGCGGGTTACAGAGATCGCCGAAAGGACTATTGCAAGGCTGATCCATTTGGATCTTGATGCATTGATCGTATATGATGTGCAGGATGAATCTGCCCGGACTTGTGAGGAAAGACCATTTCCTTTTTTGAAGGCTTTCGATCCTTTTGAGTTTGCAGGTGGTTATTTGCAGAAGCTGGAGATTCCGAAGATCATTTACCGCCCAGCGGGGAAATTTTCAAAGGAAGAACTATCAGACTGGCTGGATGATTTGCACAGACATCATTTTTATCCTGTTTTTGTAGGGGTGCCTGCACCGGATTTCCCTGTTAAAACCAGTTTGCCGGAAGCATATCAGCTATGGAGCAAGCATGAAAAGACCTCGGTAATCGGTGCTGTGACGATCCCTGAAAGACATGAAGTGCTCAAGGATGAGGACAGACGGATTCTTGAAAAAGTAAGTTGTGGGGTATCCTATTTCATTTCGCAATGTGTATTTGACGTGACTTATGCCAAGCAGGTGATTGAAGATCTTAATCATACCTGCCGGAAAGAAGATACCAGGTTTCCGACCATTATTTTTACGCTTACGGCTTGTGGTTCTGTAAAGACGCTGGGTTTTATGGAATGGCTGGGTATTCACATACCTGCAGACTTAAAAGAGGATTTCAAGAACTCGGAAAATATGCTCGAACGGTCTGTGAATGTTTGTCTGGATATTGCCTCAGAACTTGCTGTTTTTTGCGCGGAGCGTTCTATTCCCTTCGGGTTCAATGTGGAAAGTGTCGCGATCAGAAAAGACGAAATTGAAGCTTCCATACACATGGTTAATGAAATTGCGGAAATGCTCGATAAAAAAGGCATCCGGAAGAAGGAAGCTATATTATCAGACAAGAAGCCGGCAGACGTTATCCAGTAATGCCAATGTTCTGATTATTGGGCAGAGTCTTCTTTACCCACAAATTCAACAACGTAGGTACGGTTGTCTCTATGTGTGTTATAGGTGCTTTTCTGAATACCGTTGATGACAAATTTGTAACCTCTGTTTGGCGGGCTGGATAAGCTGTTGTTACAGATGTTGTGGAGTCTGATTCCTTGTTTGTCCGGAACTTCAACAGAGCTTTCTATCTTGATTTCATTGTTTAATACATCGTAAATCCCGAAAGCATAAGCTTCATGATGGTTAACTGCGTCTGCTACCTTGTAGGCTGCATAACCTGCACGTGTACCCCCTTCGCTCATGTAAGCTGCCTGATTGGGGGCATCGTAAGGGCTCTCACTCTGAAAGAAATAGGTTCTTCCGTATTCCCCTTTCCAATAGGTCTGATATTCCTGGAAATGCTCGTTAAAAAGCGCATACATCGTTACATGGTCGCCATTGACAACGAGTCCGTTCTTTGTGGTATTTACGTTCCATCCCACACTGCCCCTTACACCGTGATCTGCTCTCCAGATCCAGAAATGGTCTCCGATAACATCGCTGCTGTTGATGATGACCGTTTGGTCTACATGCACTTTATCGGCGCGGAAGCCGCCGATCCTGAAAAATAAATCGGCCAGTACGGTCGGGTTCTTATCATGTCTTATCTTGTTGTTTTCCTGTCCGATCTGGATTAAGCTGTGTGAACTGTAATGAGCGTCGAACATCAGTGAAGCCACAGAAACACCGTCTACGTCATCAACAACAATAGCAGAAGTAGAATTCTCCTGGTCGGGTATTAAGGTAGCCAGGCCAATTCCCAGAACAATGGTGTTGGGTTTGGTGATGTGGAGCGGTTCTGATAGTTTGTACATGCCGGGAGTGATGAGCAGGTGTTTGCCTGCTTCGAGTTGTTTGTTCATCTCTTCTGCAGTAGTACCCGCTTTAACAATAAAAAAGTCTTTCAGCAGGTCTATGATGTCACCATCGCCCATATTGGTTCTGCTGTATGAAATGCCTTTGTGGTTATGTTTTAGCGCAGGACGGAATACTTTATAACGCTGATCTTTGTCCATAAACAAAAATGGTTTCTCGCGAATGACCGGTGTACTGGGTATAACAGTTACATTTCCGCCTTTGTCCCAATTGTTCTGATAGGTTTTCATGTCCACACCTGGCCCAAAATCAACTCCCTGGAAACAATAGTTGTATTTGATTTCCTCAAAATCACCCCGTCCCTTGTTCAGGAGAGAATTGCGGGTATACCACTGTTGCTGATGTTTTGATCCTGCGGCACTTTCGAAATGGCAATCTGCGGTATACCCTCCGCTTACCCATCCATTGCCCCATTGATGACGTACTACCCGTGTAGAGTAAATTCTGCGGATCGGAGCGGCCTGGGAAACCGCCCATTTGAAAGTCTCCTCTTCATTGTAGGTCTCGGGGCCGATTACGGAAAGATTCTCTGCCGAGCGCCAGAAGGTACAGGTGCCATTTCCTTCACTTAAATGGGGTGGAGTGTGAAGATTGGAGATCTCCACTTCATACGGTGTCCTTCCCAATCCTGCTATGTGTACATAGAAGGGAATCTTGAGCAGACCCGCACCCTTATAGTCTCCGGGTTTAAAGAACATGGCATAGCGGTTAGAGCTGAATTCCTTACCAAACATTTGATCGTGAATGCCATTGATCTCACGACCTATGGCTTCTACGCTATCTAAAGGACTGTATATATAGGTGTTTTCTCCGAATAGTTCGATCTCTAAACCCAATTGGGCGATTTGGCCCTTATCGTCAAACACGCGGTAATAATAATCAAACAGATTTCCTTTGGCCGTTTTATCGGTAAAAGAGCTGGCAGGTGTGCTGCCTATGGTTTCATATTTTCCAAAACGACCTTTTGCCCGTTTGATGGTATAGGTGCCTCCGGTTTTCTGATCAGTTACTCTTTTGCTAAAATTTAAAACAACCCCTCCGTTCTTAACATCGGCTTCTTTGGTCTGGGCTTGTCCTTTTGAAATGAAAACAAACAGCAACAGTAATAACGTAAAGGAGTATCTCATCGTTCGAGCAGGTTTAATTTGTATTTAATAGCAGGTAAACAGAGCTGATATTTTCTAAATATAGCTGATATTTTAAGTTCCGGGCAATCTTTTGGTAATTTACGGGCGCATAGTCTTTAATTGCTCTGAAATGATATTGATAATTACGCCTGCAAAAGATGATCGCTTATACCAGCACAGTTGTTCTGGAAACAAGTGCTGCCGATGACCGGATCCATACCCGGGTAGTTAGTACTGAAGAGCGCATGGAAAGGATGAATAAGCTTTGTGAAAGCGCTCAGGTATAAAACTTTTGTTTGCCTTCTATAAAATAACTGCTTCTTTTAGTCTTTCCCGTTTCTTTCCTGATGACTGCCTTCCCCGAACCCTTATTTGATTTTTGCTCGTATACCTCAAAATGCTTTGACAACTCCTTATTGCTTTTCCAGCGCAGGAAATCAAAACTATAAGTTCTGCATTCCCTTACTATGGCCTTCAGCTTTGCGTCCGGAATATCTTTAACGAGGCTTTCCGGATGCACCCTGCAGCGGTACAATACTTCGTTTTTAATGATATTGCCGACACCGCTGAATATTTCCTGATCCAGCAGCACATCACTGATCATACTGTCTGGTTGCGCTTTGAGCCTTTTGAAAGCCTTCAAAGGCTTCCACTGATCACCCATCACATCCGCTTCCCAGTCATAAATTTTATCTAAAGGCCCGTCCAGACGCTTGACTGTGCACACATAAAAATATACCGAATCGTCATTGAAATGCAGTGCCAGCTTCGGATTGACTTTTTTAGGCTCATGCAGCTGGTAGCTCCCAAACAATCCAAAATGGATCTTTATGGTAAAGTCAGCAAAGCAGATGAGAAAATGTTTCCCCCAGGATTTAAAATCCATGACCTTCTTATGGCTCAGCTCATCCATATCCAGCTCCGCATACCCTGATGCTTCAGCTACGATTTTATGTTTTAAATGCGCAACCGCTTCTTTTAAGATGACAATCGAAGGTCCTTCAGGCATAGTATTTAAGTTTCTGAAAGAACAACAGTTTTTAAAGAAAGTTCTATATTTATAGTTATGAAACGAATCCTGATTGTCCTTATATCCCTGTTTTCCATTGGTTTTACCCAGGCCCAACAATACGAAGCAAACTGGAACTCTCTGAATCAAAGAAAAATACCGGCATGGTTTCATCAGGACAAGTTTGGCATCTTTATCCACTGGGGTGTATATGCCGTACCATCCTATGCACCAGTGATAGCCAACAGCGGCGACAGCTACTCAGAATGGTACTGGTATCGCATAGCCGAGAAATCAAAGAACTTCATGGACTTTCACAACAAGAACTATGGCGAAGGCTTTGAATACCCGCAGTTCGAAAAACAATTTAAAGCAGAACTCTACGACCCCAAACAATGGGCAGAAGTATTCAAGAAGTCAGGAGCCAAATACGTCGTGCTGACCTCCAAACACCACGAAGGCTATGCACTCTGGGACAGCAAAGAAGCAGACAAAAGCTGGGGGAGACCCTGGAATGCCGTAAGCGGCACGCCTAAACGTGACCTGCTCGGCGATCTGACTAATGCCGTAAGAGATGCCGGGCTGAAAATGGGCTATTACTACTCCCTCTACGAATGGTTTAACCCCCTCTGGAAACAGGATAAAAAGAGATACGTGACTGAACACCTCTTTCCGCAGTTTAAAGACCTCGTGACCAGGTACAAACCCTCGGTGATTTTTTCGGACGGAGAATGGGACCTGAAAGATACAGAATGGAAAAGCCCCGAATTGCTGGCCTGGTTGTACAACGAATCTCCGGTAGCCAAAGAAGTAGTGGTCAATGACCGCTGGGGAAGCAATACCAGGGAGAAAAACACGGCCAGTACCTACACCACCTCAGAATACGGCAGCGGTATGGACGCCAATGTGATCTGGGAAGAAAGCCGCGGAATCGGGCATTCCTATGGCTACAACCGCAATGAGAAACTGGAAGACTACAAGAGCAGCCATGACCTGATCCTGATGCTGGCCGACATCGTTTCCCGTGGCGGAAACCTGTTGCTCGACATCGGTCCGACGGCAGATGGCCGCATCCCCGTGATCATGCAGCAGCGCCTGAGCGATATCGGAAGCTGGCTTTCGGTAAACGGAGAAGCCATTTATGGCACAGAAGCCTATAAACAACCTTATCAGTGGAGCGAAGGCAAGCAACCCCAGAAGGAAGGGAAAAGCTATATGGCAGGCTACGACATCACCGACAAGATCAAACCCAATAAAGACCTGGCCTATATAGAAGCATTTTATACCACCAAAGGAAAAGACCTGTACTGCATCTACCCGGCCTATAGCCCAAAGCTTCGCATCCGCAACTTTACAGCAGGCACAAAGACAAAAGTGAGTATACTGGGAAGCAGCAAAGTGCTGAACCTCAAAAAATCAGGAAAGGACAGTACCGTTGACCTGTCTAAGATCCAGCCCGGAGAAATCCCCGCTGAACTGATCGTACTTAAAATTGAGAATGCACTGTAAAAAATTCCAGAGCTGCTATACCAGGTTCTCCATCGGATAAGCAAGTTCCCTCTTGGTCTCATTGATCACGAAATGACTGGTATATGCCTTGACATTAGACATTTTTGACAGCTTCTGGATCAGGAAATCCTTGTAAGCCAGCATATCCTGTACCACCACTTTCAATACAAAATCTACCTGTCCGGTGGTATGGTAACATTCCATTACCTCATTGTGTGTGCCAATTTCCTTGTGGAAATCACTAAGTGCCCCGCTATGGTGGTCATTGAGCTGCACATTGATAAACACGATCATCAGGTCCCCGAATTTTTCCCGGTCAATCAGCATAATACTCCCCTTCAGGTACCCAAGACTTTTCAGCTTGCTGAACCTGGAGAATATAGTAGAAGGTCTCCTGCGGAGTTTAGCTGCAATCTCCTTGCTGGTTAACCTTGCGTCCTGCTGCAAAAGGCCAATAATGTCTCGATCTGTCTGATCCAAAGTATGGGTGCTCATATAACCATTGGTTACTGTTAAATAAAAAATTTAATAAAATTAGTTAGGTCCTCTTATACAGACGAGGGATGGGGTGTCTGTGTTACAAATAGATGTTATTATTTTGAAAGAACCAAATGATTTGAAATATTATTTTACTAAAAGCATAATAATTGAAGCAAACAGAATTATATATCGATTTAGCGAACATCACTAAAATGTGCCGATACCTCTTTTAAAAAGCCATATCTGCCGGGAAGAAATTTCAGAAAAATATTCTAAACTCCAATCAGGAATATTTTGAACGCTGCAGGGGATCAATTCAGATGCTGCAAAGGAACAATTCACCAGCTAAGCAGGAATACTTTAAACTTTAAAGAAATGTGACGTTTTAAACGCTCTGACATACACCCGGAAATTGGCTCTCAACTTCTTTTTATTGATTTTGACCCTTTCCTTTACCTCGCTGAGCGGAAGATTCAGGGATTCCGCTATTTCATGATACTTGTATCCTTCAAAGTACTTGATAAAAACCGGGCAGCAATCGGCTGCAGCAGCATTGTTTTCTTTGGAAAGCTCATTAGGGAATGTTTTCTGCATGGCGTTAAGTAGTAAGTGGTGAACACGGCCTAACCTGCCAAAAGGCAAACAAATAATATACCAAACATTCTTTTTTAAAGAAAATACTACTTTTTTGAGTAAAGTGTTTCTATTTTAAAGGCATTTTTGGGGTTTGTAGCCATAACCTGCTGAAAATCAATATCTGTTATTCCCGCATTTTGCAGTGCCGGCTTCAGTTTAGTGAATACAGAGGTATACAGCTCACCTTTTTTATACGGCTCAAAATCAATCTTATCTTCTTTTTTGACCACCGAAAAACCATCATCCTGCGAAATCAGTACTTTATGAAGTAAACCGGCTGCCTTTAATGCGACCACCTGTTTGCAATACGCAGCAATACTATCCGGATCAGCACTCAGCCCATCCAGACTGATCCAGCAGCCCCTGGCCGCCAGTTCCTTATGGAATTTACCTGAACCGTCATTTTGCGCATGTACCCAAATCATTGCTGCCGGATCTGCGCCCAGCGATTCAAGCAGTGCCATTTCCTCAGCAGCCGTTTCGCCGCTGCCCGTATGAATAGCAATTTTGAGCCCGCTTTTCAAATGAGTCTTCGCTGCAGCTTCAATCAGTTTCTTCTCCAGCGGCTTTAAAGCCCCGCCGCCAACACCCAGCTTGATGAAACCCGGCCTGATGCCCGTGCCTTCAATGCCCTCCTTCCATTCCTTTAACCATCTGGCTGCCAGCTGGTCACTGCTTTCCGTATAGGCATGAGCAGGGATGTATTTAAAATCTACTGCTGCATAATAGCCTGTATTGGTCAGTATATTCAATCCGCTGGCCTCGGAAAGCTTTTTCAACAGACGCACATCCCTGCCGATATAGGCCGGTGTGCATTCCGCCAGTGTCTGCACACCGGCTGCCTTCAGTGCTTTCAAATGAGGCAGGAGGAAGCCAAAAGCCAAATCCCGGTCATACTGAGGCTGGGTTATTTTTTCAGCCCCTGTAAAATCAGTAAAGGCATGTTCATGCGGCAAAAAGACGCCCGCATCAGCCAGATCCAGTTTGCCTTTTACCGTCATGAGGTAACCTTTTGCAGCTTTAAAGCCAGTGAATTCGCGGCTTACAGCCTGCCGGGGCAGCATCGCATAAGCCCCGCTGAGTAACGATAAAGAAAGGAACCGGCGTCTCTTGAGCATAATGAAAGTGATTGATCAATAGTTAAATATAGTTGAAAAAGTGATTGGTTTTTCAGGAAATGCAAACAAAGAAGTCCTTCATTATTTCCTAAATACAACAAATAGCGACCATAACCATACCCTAAACGTACCCAATTTTGCAATAAATCTTCTATTAAGAGTTCTTATCTTGTGAACACTTCTGAACGGGACTGCTATGAACAGTGCCCGCAGAAAAAACTTATATAAATTCATTAACCACAAAATGAAAATCCAAAACATTCTTCCGATGCTCCTGCTGTGCGCTGCGCTCAACGCAGGAGCGCAATCCAGGCAAAACCCCTATCAGGAACTGCCCCTGGGCGCCATAAAACCGCAAGGCTGGCTGCGGGAAATGCTCATCCGCCAGAAAGACGGCGCCACCGGACACCTCGACCAGCTCTATCCGCTGGTGATGAACCAGCGCAACGGCTGGCTTGGCGGCGATGGAGATCAGTGGGAGCGCGGCCCTTACTGGATCGATGGTTTGCTGCCGCTGGCATATATCCTGCAGGATAAAGCACTGATTGCCAAAGTGAAACCCTGGGTGGAGTGGTCTATTAAAAGCCAAACCCCCGACGGTTATTTCGGTCCATCCAAAGATTACCCCGGCGAAGCCGGTATCCAAAGAGACAACAGCCGCGACTGGTGGCCAAAAATGGTCATGCTCAAGATCCTGAAGCAATACTATTCCGCCACGGGCGATAAAAGAGTCATCACCCTGATGACCAGCTATTTCAAATACCAGCTCAAAGAACTGCCTCAGAAGCCACTGGACCACTGGACCTTCTGGGCCAGATACCGGGGCGGCGACAACCTGATGATCGTTTACTGGCTGTACAACATTACCGGCGATAAATTCCTGCTGGACCTTGGCGAACTGCTGCACAAACAGACCTATGACTTTACCAATGCCTTTCTGGAAGGTGATATGCTGACCAAAATGGGTAGCATCCATACCGTAAACCTGGCCCAGGGGATGAAAGAGCCGGTCATCTATTACCAGCAGCACCCCGAACAAAAATACCTCGATGCGATGAACAAAGGCTTTGCCGACATCCGGAAATACAATGGCATGGCCCACGGTCTGTATGGCGGAGATGAGGCCCTGCACGGCAATAACCCTACACAAGGTTCCGAACTTTGCACGGCTGTGGAGATGATGTTTACCCTGGAAAGCGGTCTGGAGATCACCGGAGATGTCGGCTATGCCGATAAACTGGAAAAGATCGCATTCAACGCATTGCCGACGCAGATCTCCGATGATTTTCAGACCCACCAGTACTTTCAGCAGGCCAACCAGGTGATGCTGAGCAGGCAGATGCACAACTTTGGAGACAACCATGGCGGTACGGACATCTGCTTCGGCCTGCTGACGGGATACCCATGCTGTGCCTCCAACATGCACCAGGGATGGCCGAAATTTGTGCAGAACCTCTGGTATACAACTGCGGATAAGGGCATAGCGGCACTGGTCTATTCGGCCAGTGAAGTGACCGCCAAAGTTGCAGGCGGCACGGCGGTGACCTTTACCGAAGAAACCAATTACCCTTTTGAAGAGTCTGTGAAATTTACATTGAAAACGGCAAAAAAAGTAAGCTTCCCCTTCCATTTGCGCATCCCGGAATGGTGTAAAAAAGCAACGGTCAAGGTCAACGGGAAGCTTCTGCAGGAAGCAGAGGGCAACCAGATTGTGAAGATCAGCAGGGAATGGAACTCCGGTGATGTGGTAGAACTGGCCCTGCCGATGCACATTTTCAAGAACAAATGGTATGAAAATTCGATGTCTGTGGAGCGCGGCCCGATCACTTACGCCCTTAAAATGGGGGAGGATGTGAAGAAGATCAGCAATATAAAGGACCCTCAGGAGTATGGCGGGCATTATTATGAGGTTCACCCGACTACACCCTGGAACTACGGCCTGTTTGACATGAGCAATGACAAGCTGGAGCAGCATTTTAAAGTAGAGACCACCGGAAAAACCGGTAATTATCCCTGGAACCTGGAAAATGCGCCGCTGCAAATCAGGACGAAGGCCAAACGCATTCCTTCCTGGAAATTGTATAATGAGATGTCCGGCCCGCTTCCGTACAGCCACATTTATGGTCTGGAGTCTGAAAAACAGGAGGAAGAGATCATTTTGGTGCCTTATGGCTGCACCACATTGAGGATTTCTCAGTTTCCATTAGTGGGCAACAGATAAATGCGCTTGTCATCAGAAGTACTTAAATTTGATCTGAAGGAAAGATTCAGCAGGTAAAGCACAGGGATTAAATATGGATTGTATATGGTTTGTTTAAGGGTTTACCTTAACCAAACCTTAACCAACCCTTAGGCAACCCTTACCGAAACCTTAGGTAAGTTTTTTGTTTAAATGGACGGAAGTAGAACTGAATAAAGCCTGAAATAAGGTGAAAATAAAGCCGGACCAGAATTAATTAAGATTGAACTAAAATTTCAATAAAACTGAACTGAAACTGAAATCAGCCAATAATCAAAAAGAAGCAACAGAAATACAGGATTACAATACAAATGCTGTAACACTAAAGTGAAACCGGAATCTAAAAAAAGCACAACCGGAATCCAATAGCCATAAAACCGGAAGAAACCCGAAACAAAGCAGATAGCCACATGAACTACAGACAAATACCGCCTCCGGATTATCTGAAGCCCTATGTTCGCTATTTCTGGGTGCTGGAAAACGACAGCCCGGATCAGGAGGCATCCAGGTCTTTTGCGCCGATACCCGACGGCTGTCCCGGAATCATCTTTCACCGCTCCGAAAAAGGGGCTTTTCTGGACGAAAGCGGATACCCTTTGCCGGAGCTTTACCTCTACGGGCAGACCACCACCCGGACTAAAATATCTACCATAGGCAGCTTTAAAACCATCGGCGTATACTTCTTCCCACATGCCATCCGCACGGTTTTTGGGGTCAGTGCCTATGAGGTCACCAATTCCTGTGTGAGCCTTGAACTGCTTTGCAACCGTAAATTTGCGGAGCTTGCTGAGCGGCTCTATCATGCGGGTTCCATCGCGCAGCAAATAGAGATCATGTCTGTTTATTTCTTTGAACTGATCAGCAGGCAGAAACAAAGTATAGACCGCATTACTGCGTACGCGATCGGTCAGTTGATGGGTTCACAAGGGTCGCTGACGCTGAGGGATTTACAGAAAGATATCGGGGCCTCTGAAAGGAGCATCGAGCGCAAATTCAATGAATTTGTGGGGATTACGCCGAAGTTGTTTTCGAGGGTATGCCGCTTTCAGGCTTCGCTGGATCACCTCAGGAATCAGCGTTTTGACCGGCTCACGGATATTGCTTTTGAGAGCGGGTATGCCGACCAGTCGCATTTTATCCGTTCGTTTAAGGAGTTTACGGGTTTCAGTCCGGAAGTTTATCAGAAGCAATCCACAGAACTGGTAGAGAATTTTCCGGAGCTACTGCATAAGTAAGCCCAAACTAATTCATTACTTTTTTAATCCCTGTCGGGTTTGTTCTATTCAGGCTGTCTGTACCGTCATAATTTTGGATAAAAAAACAAATTTATGATTGCAGTAACAGGAGCAAGCGGAAATCTGGGTAAACTGACCCTGGCTTTCCTTTTAAAAAGTACAGATCCGAAGCATCTGATCGCCATTGTGCGGGATCCGCAGAAGGGAAAAGAATTTGCCGATGCGGGCGTGGAGGTCCGCGTAGCGGATTATGAAGACCCTGAGTCTTTGAACAGGGCACTAAAAGGGGTGGATCAACTGCTTCAGATCTCGGCCATCAGTATTGGTGAGCAGGGCATCCGGGAAGAGGCCAATGTCGTGCAGGCGGCCATCGCGCAGCAGGTCCGTCATGTCGTGTACACCAGCGGGCTGAAGCCGGGCGAGTCGGCAGAGTTTTTGGCGGGGCAGCAGTGTTTCCACACCGAAAATACGATCAGGGAATCGGGCATGGCTTATACGTTTTTCAGGAATGGTTTGTATACGGAGACGATCCCTTTGTTTATGGCCAATGGTCTGGAAGACGGGAATATTTACTTTCCGGCAGGAAAAACCGGGGTGAGTTTTGTATCCCGTGAGGAAATTGCGGAGGCGCTGAGTAATGTACTGCTCGGGGATGGGCACCAGGGGCAGGTGTATGAGATCACGGGCCCTGAGGCTTTCTCTTTCGGGGACATTGCCGGGATGCTCTCTGAAGCGCAAAACAGGGAGTTTAGCTATACCAATATTCCGGATGATATCCTGGCGGAGGAGCTGATGAAGGGCGGGATGCCGGATGACCTGATCGGGTGGTATGTGAGCCTGGCCAGGAGCATCAGGAAGGGGGAGTTTGCGGAAGTCTCTGATACCCTGGAGCTGTTGCTGAACAGGAAACCGCAGACGCCGCTGGAGTATCTGAAAAATCTCTAAATTCAAGTGAGAAATCGATTTGCTATGTTTACACTAACCGATATCACACTTCTGCTTACGGTGACGATGGCGGGCCTGATGGCCGGACTGTTTTATACCTGGTCCTGCGCTGTCAGCCCGGGTTTGGGGCAGCTCAGCGATGAGGCATACCTGAGGGCTATGCAGCATACGAACCGGGCGATCCAGAATCCGGTGTTCTTTATTACTTTTTTTGGGATTCTGATCCTGCTCCCGCTGAGTGTCTGGCAGCAGTACGGGCTTTCCTTACCCAGGTTTCTGATCTTATTGGCGGCTACGGTGGTGTATTTTGCGGGGAGCTTTGGGGTGACGGTTTTTGGCAACATTCCGCTGAATGAGGCACTTGATGTTTTTGATCTGGGGGCGGCGACAACGGAGGTGATGGCGGCTCAGCGGGCGGTTTTTGAAGGGCCATGGAATACGTTAAATACCATTCGTACGCTGGCGTCGGTATTGACGCTGGTACTAACGGCAATTGCCTGTCTGTATCCGCAGGGGGGAACAGACAGGCAATTGTTTTAGTTTAGTCTTATATCGTATTTGGGGTATATACTTTGATCACCCCGTCGTTTTCACTGCTCACTACCAGTAAACTTTTCCTGGTCGGGCTGTCTTTCGCTGGGATGAACAGGACGCCTTCAGGGGCATCACCGCATTTTAAAAGCTTCAGGAAAACAGGTTTTAACGGGTTACTGACATTGTATACAGCTACAGCATCGGCTCTTTCCATGCCGATAAAGGCTACTTTAGTTGTACCCACGGTGCCCAGTGCAATGCCTTCCGGTTCTACACTTTTATCGTCGCTTCTGCCATCGTCGTAGTTCTTTGCTTCTGCACATTTGATGTCCAGCTCGTTCTTGCTGTCAAATACCTGGCTACCGTCGTTGCCATTCCATACACTGAAAGAGCGGGCGCCTAAAGAGTACAGGGCGTCAAAATCACCATCGCCATCGATATCACCGAGGGTAGTGGTGATGTTCAGACGACCCAGTTTTTCGTCTTTTTTCAGGTCAGCGGCATTGGGGAAAATGGTCGGATCGAGGATCACTGCATTGTCTTTTATTCTTTTGACTTCTGCAAAGGCTTCGTACTCCCGGGCATCGCCTTCGTTGGCGGTGAACAGATAGGGTACGCCATTGTTTTCCAGTACGGCGATGGCGTCGGGCATATAAATGCCTTTTACAGGCCATTTGGCTGCTGCATAGAGATCGGGTTTATCACTTGGGTCGATCTCGTTGCCGGCCAGGTTATAGTCTTTAAAGCCCAGAGGGAAGATGTTGCTGATGGTTTTTGAGGCGATATCGATCTTCGCGATGGCGTTGTTTTCCTGCAGGGTCACCCAGGCAGTTTTCGAATCGGAAGAAATGGTGATGTACTCGGGTTCGATGTCTTTCAGGAAGTTATTGCCAGGGCCGAATATCCTGAAGCCTTTTTCTTTCAGGGTGTTTAGCTGGGCAGCCATCGATGAGAAATTGATTGTAGTCACCGCATAGTTTTCATTTACAGAAATGATGGATACGGTTCCTTCTGGGTCTGTGGTGTAGGTGGTGTTGGGTTCGCCTTCGTTGGCGGTCATGATGTACTTGCCGTCAGGTGAGAAGGTGACCATGTCGGGCAGGGCGCCTACATTGATCTCGGCGATCTTGCTGTGGTCTGAGGTTTTAAATACGACTACTTTTCCGTTGGCTTGTTTGTCGTTGTTCTGGATAGCAGCAGCGAGTTTGCCATCATAAACGGCTACACTGTTTACGGCTCCGCCAAAGGGCTGCATGCTGATGGACCCGATGGATTTCATGGCCGCAGGGTTTTTAAAGTCAACTACTTCTATCTGGTTGAGTTGTCCGGGCAGACCTTCGTTTTCGTTTCTTACCACAAATAGTTTATTGGTCTGGGGGTCAAATGCAGAGATTTCGGCGGCGCCTGTTTCACCGATATCCAGGGAACCAATTTCGGCAAAGGTAGCCGGGTCTTCATTCACAAAGAACTCAGGATCAGTGATAACGGGTTTGTCTTTTTTGCAGCTGCTTAGCACTGCCAGTGTAAATAGGAAGAGTAATAGTTTTTTCATTCTGTTTGCGTTGGATTAAGATGCGAATGTATTACCGGCAGGTTAAGGGCAGTTCAGGCAGAGGTTATGAAATTGTAAAGTGTTCTGTCACGGAGATATTTCATAAGGTGATTTAATAATTTTAATATCTTTACTATATTTTATAACCAGAAACTAATCAAATATGAAAATTAAACGCTCTTTTATAGCTCTCTCAATTATTGCTATGATCGGGGTCCTGGCTTTTACGCCAAAGGCAGATGACCCCCTGGAAAAAATTATCGCCGCACTGGAAAAGTGGGCAACTACCAATCCGCAGGAAAAAGTATACCTGCATACGGACCGACCTTATTACCTGGTCGGTGACACGATCTGGCTGAAGGCTTATGTGACTTTGGGTGCCAAACATCAGCTGTCTTTGCTGAGCGGGGCAGTGTATGTGGATCTGATCAATGAAAAAGATTCGCTTACCCAGTCACTGAAGCTGCCTTTGTCGGCCGGTATGGCCAACGGAGATTTTATACTTGCGGATTCGACCATGAAGGATGGCAATTACCGCCTGCGTGCGTATACGCAGTGGATGCGCAATGCCGGACCGGACTATTTCTATGATAAGGTGATCAAAATAGGCAATGCGATCAGCAATCCGGTGTTTGCTTCTATCAAATATGAGTATGCGAAGGATGGTAAGGAGGCTACGGCCATTATCCTCTATACGGATGATAAAGGGGAGCCTTATGCCAATAAAATGATCAACTATGAATTGCTGGCCAACAGCAACCAGATTCTGTTCGGAAAGAAGCAGACAGATACCAAGGGCGAGGTGCGTGTGCCGCTTAAGCCGAATACGGAGGGCAAATACAATGATGCTTACCTGGTCACCAAACTGGAGATTCAGGATAAGGAGATCATCACGAAAAGCTTCCTGATTAAATCTGTTTCTACGCAGTCTGATATTCAGTTCTTCCCGGAAAGCGGTACGCTGGTGAACGGGATCAGAACTAAGGTGGCTTTTAAAGCGATCGGTACGGAGGGTACGGGGATAGCGGTGAAGGGTATCGTGACCGATAATGCGAATGCTACGGTGGCGGAGTTTGAGAGTTCGCACCTGGGTATGGGCTTCTTTCAGCTGATGCCGGAAGCGGGTAAGACGTATCAGGCAAAGGTGACTTATCCGGATGGTTCTGAAAGTACGATCAAACTGCCGGTAGCTTCAGACAATGGTTTTGTACTGAGTGTGTATAACAATGCGGAGTCTGATACGATCCTGGTGAGGGTGCGTACCAATGAGGAAACGCTGAAGAAGGGGGAGCAAAGTGTAGGTTTGGTGGCCCAGTCGGGTGGTATGGTGTATTTTGGCAGTCAGATCCCGGTCAATAAAACCACGGTTTCTATTCCTATTCCTGCTGCTGATTTTCCTTCGGGGATCATGCAGTTTACTTTGTTTTCTGCGGCCGGGGTTCCGGTGAATGAAAGGATCATCTTTATTCAGCGCAATGATCAGATCGATCTGAAGCTGAGTTCGGCTAAAGCTTCTTATGGCATCAGGCAAAAGGTAGATATTGATCTGGATGCCAAAGACAATACCGGAAAGGCGCTGACGGGCAGTTTTTCTGTTGCTGTTATTAATGAAACGGCACTTCCTGTTGATGAGGTGAAGGAGAATACGATCTTTTCTCAGTTGTTGCTGAGCAGTGATATTAAGGGGTATGTAGAGAATCCAAACTATTATTTCCATAATCCGAATGAGGAGACCAAGGGTAATCTGGATATCCTGATGCTGACACAGGGTTACAGGAGGTTTGTCTGGAAGGACCTGATCTCCGGTAAGCCGTTTGATACGTCTGTCAAACCGGAGAAACTGGGTACTGATATTACGGGCAAGCTGCTGACGCTGGGCAATAAGCCTGTGGCGGGTGGTTCTGTCATTATGATGAGCAATAAGGTAGCCGGTAAGCCTATTGATACGGTGACTGATGCGCAGGGTAATTTTAAATTCAGTAATATTATCATTCCTAAGGGTGTCGGTTTCTCTATTCAGGGAAGGGGTCCTAAGAACAGCAATAAGGTGGAACTGAAGCTGAATATGCCTTCGAGTCAGATTGCTACGTCTAATCCGAATATCGGGGATATTGAGAATGATACCCGGAAACTGATGGCTGCGGCACTGGAGAACAGCCGGAAGCAGGAGAATGATTTGCTGAAAAGAGGCATGATGGGTCGCACGCAGCAGCTGAAAGAGGTACAGATCAGGGCCCGCAAGCGTTTTGGCATGTCGAATACGCCTGGTCTTTTCGGGATTCCTGATGGTCATGCGGATCAGACGGTTAAGCCTGATCAGAAGGATCAGTTTAAGGATATCCTCGAATTTTTACAGTTCAGGCTTCCGAATATCAGCTTTAGAATGGAGGACTCAGGTGATTGCGGAATGATGATGCTTCCTTTTTACAGGAATAAACAATTGGTGATTTACCTGAATGGCAGAAAGCTGAGTCCTTGTGAGAATCTGTCGCTGTATGAGGGGAATCCTACTGATATTGTAAAGGTTGATGTGGTGAGTACCAATCAGGCTTTAATCAATCTGCTGGGTTCTGAAGGTCTGGTGATCACGACCAAACGTTCGTATCTGAAGACCAGCAATGACTTTTCTTTGAAAAGTTATTCGCCTCAGGGTTATGATTCGAGCAAGGAGTTCTATTCTCCTAAATATAAAAACGATGACAGTGATCCTAAGGTGGCTGATCTGAGGTCTACCATTTACTGGAATCCTTCTGTGGTTTCTTCGGGTGGTAAGGCTAAGTTCAACTTCTTTAACGCGGACAGCAAGGGTACTTATCGGGTGGTGGTAGAAGGTCTTACGCCTGCAGGCCAGATCGGCAGACAGGTGTTCCGTTATAAAGTGGAATAATTTTATACCGTATATGCGTTGGAAATGTATGGGTTCCGCGCAAACGTTTTCGATAATAAAAGGGGCAGGTGATGCCCCTTTTGTTGTGAACATCCTATATATTTATTCTACTATAATATTTATGAGCGAGAACAATAACATCTACAGGATGGAGCAGACCATGAGGTGGTTTGGGCCAAAAGATCCTGTGAGTCTTTCGGATATCAGGCAGGCCGGCTGTACGGGCATTGTCAGTGCTTTGCATCACATTCCAAACGGAGAAGTCTGGACGGTTGAGGAGATCAGCAAACATAAAGCGATCATTGAAGCTGCGGGATTGAGCTGGAGCGTGGTAGAGAGTGTACCGGTGCATGAGTCCATTAAGACACAGGCTGAGGGCTTTGAAGGGTATATTTCCAATTATAAGGCGTCTTTAAAGAACCTTTCTGCTTGTGGTATTGGTATTGTGACTTATAATTTTATGCCGGTACTGGACTGGACGCGTACGAATCTTTCTTTTGAGCTGGAGAATGGGGCCAGGGCACTGAAGTTTGAAAGGGCGGCTCTGGTTGCTTTTGATGTGCATATGCTGCAAAGGCCAAATGCTGCTGCGGATTATACTGCGGAAGAGCTGGAGGCGGGCAGTTTGCGTTTCTCCGGAATGCCGGCTGAGGAACGGGCAGTACTGCAGCGTAATATTATAGCGGGCTTACCGGGTAGTGAGGAGAGTTTTACTTTGGAACAGTTTCAGCAGGCACTGGATAAGTATGAGGGTGTGGATGCGGACAGGTTATCGGCCAACCTGATCTATTTTCTTTCGCAGATTGTTCCTGTGGCGGATGAGGCTGGGGTAAAGCTGGCGATCCATCCGGATGATCCGCCGTATCCTATTTTTGGTTTGCCAAGGGTAGTGAGTACGGCTGAACTGGTACAAAAATTATTTAAGGCTGTTCCTTCTCTGAATAACGGACTCTGCTTTTGTACGGGCTCGTTTGGGGTTCGGGCTGATAATGATCTGGTCGCTATGCTAAGGCAGTTTGCGGAAAGGGTTCATTTTCTGCACCTGAGAAGTACGCACAGGAATGCTGAGGGTGATTTTTATGAGGACAATCATCTGGAGGGCGACGTGGATATGTATGGCGTGGTGAAGGAGGTTATTGCCATTCAGCAGCAAAGGAAAGTGAGTATTCCTATGCGTCCGGATCACGGGCACCAGATGCTGGATGACCTGGGTAAGAAAACGAATCCGGGTTATTCGGGGATCGGCCGCTTAAAGGGGCTGGCGGAGTTAAGGGGGCTGGAGTTTGGGTTGATCAATGAATTATTAAAGAAATAAGATGAGAGATGGAGCTGTAATACCGGAGGATTTTTTGCTGTATAATGAGAAGGCAAAGATCCTGTTCAATGACTATGCTAAAGATCTGCCGATCATCGATTATCATAACCATCTTCCTCCGCAGGAGATCGCGGAGAATAAGAAATTTACCAGTCTGACGGAAATCTGGCTGAAGGGTGATCATTATAAATGGCGCAGCCAGCGGGCCCTGGGTGTGCCCGAGGAGCTGATCACCGGGAATGCTTCTGATGAGGATAAGTTTATGGCCTGGGCCAGAATTGTTCCGGCTACGGTAAGGAATCCTTTATTTCACTGGACGCATATGGAGCTGAAGGATCCTTTTGGAGTCAATACTTACCTCAATGAGGGTTCGGCCCGGAAGATCTATGCGCATTGTAATGCGCTGCTGGCTCAGGATGAGTTTTCTACCCAGGGGCTGCTAAAGCATTATAAGGTACAGATGGTGGGGACTACGGATGACCCCTGTGATGATCTGATCTATCATCAGCAGTTGAGTTCAGGGAGTTTCGGGGTAAAGGTGAAGCCTTCTTTCCGGCCTGATAAGGCGCTGCTGATCGATAAGGTGCAGCAGTTTAAAGAGTATATGAAGCGGCTGTCTGCCGTTTCTGGTATCGTGATAAATGACCTGGAATCGCTGATCGGGGCACTGCGGAATCGTGCTGATCATTTTGAGGCGCATGGCTGCAGTATATCTGATCATGGTCTGTCTGCTTTGCCTGCTCAATACAAGCTTACGGACGCGGAGCGGAAGGAGTTTGTCGGTTTTCTGAAGACGGATGATGCGGTGTTCTCTAATCCGGATGCTTTTGCGGGTTATGTACTGACTGCTTTGTCCGGGATCTATCATCAGAAAGGATGGGTGCAGCAGTTTCATCTGGGTGCGATCAGAAATAACAATCAGGGGATGTTTGCGAAGCTGGGTGCGGATACGGGTTATGATTCGATCGGGGATTTCAGGCATATTGAACGGATGTCTGCTTTTTTCGGGCATCTGAGTGTTACGGATCAGCTGACAAAGACTATTGTGTATAACCTGAATCCTGCTGATAATGCGGCTTTTGCGGCTATGGTGGGCAATTTTGCGGATGGGAATGTGAAGGGGAAGATGCAGTTTGGCTCGGGCTGGTGGTTCCTGGATCAGAAGGATGGTATTGAACAGCAGCTGAATGCGCTGTCTAATATGGGGATTGTAAGCAATTTTGTAGGGATGCTGACGGATTCCAGAAGTTTTCTGTCGTATTCAAGGCATGAGTATTTCCGCAGGATTCTTTGTAATCTGTTTGGCGCGGAAATGGAAAATGGGCAGCTGCCGGATGATGAGCAGTGGATAGGAAAAATAGTGAGTGATATTTGCTATTATAATGCTAAAAATTATTTCAATCTGGGCTAATTGATCATTAGCCCAGTAAAAAAACGGTCATGCCTTTTGGTCCGTGGGCACCAAGTACTAAGGATTGTTCGATATCGGCGGTCTTGGAGGGGCCGGCAATGAAGGCACCGAAGCCGTAGTCGCCTGCGCTGCTTATCCTGGAATAGGCATAGTGCATGGTGCTGAGTATGTCGTTTCTGCTGACTACTACTGCGAGTTGCTGGCAGATAAATGGTATGATCCTTTGCTGCATCAGTTCTTCGGTGATCCAGAGGGCAGCGTTTTCTGCGACACCGAAATGGGCTTTGATGATGGCCAGATCTACGTTTTCGTAGCTGTGTGGGTCTTTATTTTCCCAGTTTTGTTCTGAGATGTCTGCTAGTTCAGGCAGGGTAGAGATGACGCGCTGAGGTCCTTCAAAATACTGACTGATGTATTGTTTGATTTCCTCATGGCTGTTTACTGGTACCAGCGCACCGCCGATATTGGTCAGCACGGTACGGAATTGCTCGATGTTCCGGCCTAAATCGTCTGATGAGATTTCTGCCAGTTCCGGTGGGTGTGTCAGGTGGTTTGCCGGAAGGTGGCTTGGTTCTGGCTGGTTGTTTTTGACTCTGGCCAGTATTGCTGCTCTGCTACTCATGTGTTTTTGGATTGGATTGTTCGTTTTGCGCATACCATTCTCCGAAGGATTGTTTAGGAGATTGTGGCATTTCGCGCTGGTTGTACCAGAGATTCAGTTTATTATTTACGGCAAAGGGGGCGTATTTCATGACCATTCGTCCTGCTTTTCCGGCTATTTTATACAAGGCAGGACTGGACAGGGTAAAGTCCATGGCTTTCATCGCTATTGCTTTTTTAGGGTCTGCATAGCCTTCTTTTACGATGACCTGTCTCCATTTATACAGCTGCTCATGGATGTTGATCTTTACCGGGCATACATTGGTACAGGATCCGCAGAGCGTGGAGGCAAAGGGCAGATCGGAGTATTTCTTCATGTCCAGATTTGGGGCCAGGATGGAGCCGATCGGTCCTGCGATGGCGGTATGGTAGCTGTGCCCTCCGCTGCGGCGGTATACCGGACAGGTGTTCATGCAGGCTCCGCAACGGATGCATTTCAATGAGTTTCTGAAGTCGGGTCTGCCCAGCTGGGTAGTTCTGCCGTTATCGACCAGTACGATGTGCATGGTCTGTCCGGGTCTTGGTGTTTTGAAATGACTGGAATAGGTGGTGATGGGTTGTCCGGTGGCACTTCTGGCCAGCAAACGGAGAAATACGGAAAGGTGGCTGCGCTGAGGCACCAGTTTTTCTATGCCCATGCAGGCGATGTGTACGTCTGCGAGGTGCGCGCCCATATCGGCGTTGCCTTCATTGGTACAGACTACAAATTCTCCTGTTTCGGCGACTGCAAAGTTGACTCCGGTAATGGCGGCTTTGCGGGTAATGAATTTTTCTCTCAGGTGTACACGAGCAGCTGCGGTCAGGAATACGGGATCTGACATGCCTTCGGGTGTGCCCAGGTGTTCATGGAAGAGTTCTCCTATTTCTTCTTTCTTTTTATGGATGCAGGGCAGTACGATGTGACTTGGCGGTTCTTCGGCCAGTTGTACGATGCGTTCGCCCAGGTCGGTATCGATTACGTCTATGCCATTTTGATGCAGGTAGTCGTTCAAATGACACTCTTCGGTGAGCATCGATTTGCTTTTGACGATTTTGTCTACTCCGCTTTCTTTTAAAATGGAATGTACTATTTTATTGTGTTCTTCGCCATCGGCTGCCCAGTGAACCTTGATGCCGTTCTTTTCAGCATTGGCTTCAAATTCCTGAAGGTAGCCGTGAAGGTTTGACAGTACGTTATCCTTTATTTGTGAGGCAGTTTCCCGGAGTTGTTCCCATTCTGGAATGCCGTGCGCTGCTTTATCCCGCTTTGCGCGGACAAACCAAAGGGTCTCGTCGTGCCAGTTCACCCGTGATTCATCTTCATTGAAGATGTCAGATAACTGTGCGTGGTCTTTTGTTCCTGTCTTCATTTGTTATGAATTTGCGGTAAATGCTGAGTTTAAGACCTGGTTATTGCTGTCTGCTGCAGCGTCTGCGGGTTCAGCATTGAGGATCTCGGCAATATGGATGACTTTAACATTGCTCTTCTGTCTGCGCAGGATGCCTTCCATATGCATCAGGCAGGACATGTCTGCTGCGGTAATGTATTCGGCTCCGTTTAGCAGGTGATCGGCTACCCGGTCTTTACCCATTTTTACAGACACAGCTTCTTCTGCTACGCAGAACGTACCACCGAAACCACAGCATTCATCAGGTCTGTTCAGGCTGATCAGCTCCAGTCCGGAAACCATATTCAGCAGATGTAAAGGTTTAGAATAAGGTTCGGCCACCAGTTCGGTCATTTGGGCAAGCATGAGTCCGCGCTGGCCGTGGCAGCTTTGGTGCATGCCAACCTTGTGCGGAAAGCTGGCTGATAAACGTTTTACTTTCAATACATCAGTGAGGAATTCTGTAAGCTCATAGATCTTCTTCCTGATGCCCAAAGCTTTTTCTTCCTTATCATGCGCATGCAAATGGTCTTTGATGTGCAGTACACAGCTCCCGGAAGGGGATACGACGTAATCAAACTCAGAAAAGTTCTCGATGAAAAGATCGTTACAGCCCTGGGTGAGGTGTTCAAAACCGGAATTGGCCATTGGTTGTCCGCAACAGGTTTGCCGGGTTGGATAGATTACGTTTACGCCCAGTTTTTTTAGCAGCTGGAAGGTGGCAATTGCTGCCCCGGGATAGAACTGGTCGATATAACAAGGAATAAAAAGGCCTACAGTGATCATATACGGTGTATTGTGGGGGGTAAAAGTAAATTTAAAAACAAATCGAAATTATACGTTTTTGGCTAAAAAGTAAATGATTTGAGCATGGAATGGTAATTATATGTACTGAACATGCCGCTGGTAATTCTCTGAAAACGTTTTCATAAAATTGAAAATATTCATTAGCTTGCAGTTCATTTGTCTGTCTTTTAGCTGGTAAAAGGCTAAGGACAGGTAGAATAAAACAGGAATGTTAGTATGGCCAAAATAAAGCGGGCACAACAAAATACGATACTGGATATTGCTGGAGCATTAAAATTATCTGCTGCTACGGTTTCGCGTGCACTCAACGGACAGATCCATGTGAAGGAAAAGACGAGGAATGACGTATTGAAAATGGCTGAAAAGCTGGGTTACAGACGTAACCAGATGGCATCAGGCCTCCGCAGTAACAAGACGTATACAGTGGGACTTATTGTTCCCCGGATTTCTATGTTCTTTCATGCTGAAGTGATCACTACTATTCAGAATAACCTGCATAAGCATGGTTATAATCTGATGATCTGCCAGTCTAATGATGACATCAGTATGGAAAAGGAGCTCACTGAAATTTTGTTTTCTTCAAGGGTTGATGCGTTGATTGTGGCCTGCACTTTATTTACGATCGACTTTAGCCCTTTTCATAAGTTCCTGGAGAGTGGTATTCCGCTGGTGTTTTACGATCGTGTTCCTCAGAACGTAGAGGGGGCGGCGATCATCAGGGGTGATGACCTCAGAGGTGGTTATCTGGCTGCTGCGCACCTGATTGAAACGGGTTGCCGGCATATTGCGCACATTTCCGGACCGTTGAGCTGTAATTTGTATCAGGACAGGTCTGCGGGTTTTTACAGGGCCATGCAGCAGCATGGGATTGCGGTCAATGAAAACTGGATCTTTCATCAGGAGCTCACACCTGCGAATGCCAGGGAAGCTATGGCTAAACTTTTCGATGGTAAGGTGGTGCCTGATGGTTTGTGTACGGACAATGATGCCAGTGCCATAGCCGCTCTGCAGTATGTAAGGGAGATAGGTATAGAAGTACCGAAAGACCTGAAGATCATCGGTTATTCCAATGATCCGCGTGCGTCTATAATTTCTCCCGCCATTACCAGTATAGAGCAATTCCCTAACCTCGTTGGTAAAAGGGTTGTTGAGGTACTTGTAGAAATACTTAAGAATGATAAAGAGGTGGCTGATGTTGCCCTGTCGCCTGTTGTTATTCCTATTGAACTGATCAGGAGAATGTCAACCTGAGCGGGAATTAATTGTTCGTTTGAATCGATAACCTTAACCAAATATAGTATGCGTAAATTATTAATTGTTTTTTCTTTGCTGTTATCTCATCAGGGGGTCCTGAATGCCCAAAACAGGGATCAGCCAATGGCAAAGCTGATCGATGCACAGTTTAAATTTGCAGAGCAGCAGTATAAAGTGCTGGCTAAAAATGTACCTGCTGATCAGATGCCTAAAACTTATTATCCCAAAACAGGTAAATCTGAAAATAGCGGAACGGGCTGGTGGTGCAGTGGCTTTTTTCCGGGGACGTTGTTGTATATCTATGAATATACCAAAGATGAGGAACTGCTGAAAGAGGCTAAAGCCAGACTGGCGATACTGGAAAAGGAAAAAGACAACAAGGGTACCCATGATCTGGGTTTTATGATGTATTGTAGTTTTGGGAATGCATATCGGTTGTTTAAAGATCCGGCTTATAAGGCTGTTATTGACGCTTCTGCGGCTTCACTGGCTACAAGGTATCATCCGGCAGCAAAGGTGATCCAGTCCTGGGGATCGAGCAAGGCCTGGGCTGGTCCGGTGATCATCGACAATATGATGAATCTGGAATTGCTGAACTGGGTAACCGAGCAGGGGGGTGACAGGAAATTTAAGGAAATAGCCGTCAGTCATTCGAATGCTACGATAAAAAATCATTTCAGGTCTGATTTTAGTTCTTATCATGTGCTGGATTATGATATGAAGACCGGAGATGTGCTAAAGAAAGTGACTGCGCAGGGTGCGGCAGATTCGTCTGCATGGGCCAGAGGGCAGGCATGGGGTTTATACGGACTTACGGTGATGTACCGTTTTACGAAGGATAAGCAATACCTGGATCAGGCCAAAAAGATTGCGGCTTTCATGCTTAACGATCCTAATATGCCTGCAGATGGAATTCCTTACTGGGATTATGATGCACCGGGTATTCCGAATACCTACAGGGATGCCTCGGCAGGTGCGGTAATGGCTAGTGCGCTGCTGGAACTGGGACAGTATGTTGGTAAAACCGAAAGGAAGAAATATCTGGGAGTGGCAGAGAAAGCAATCAGAACATTGGCTTCTGATGCTTATCGTGCGAAGGCTGGTGAAAACGGTGGGTTTTTACTGGAACATAGTGTTGGGTCTTTGCCTCATCAATCAGAAATTGATGTCCCGCTGACTTATGCAGATTATTATTTCATTGAGGCATTGCACCGCTACAAAAACTGGTATCTGTAGTTTAAATTGAATTGGTTGATTATTAAAATAATAGAATGAAAACACATTTTGAAAGTCGTTATGCAAATAGTCCGTCGGAGGTAAAGCATATGGTTACTGCTGATCTGAGAAAGAATTTTCTGATCACAGAGTTGTTTGAAGCAGATCATATTTATCTGACGTTAACGCATTTTGACAGGTATATTGCCGGTGGTGTAATGCCGGTAAAAGAGCGGGTGAATTTATTTACTCCCGACTATCTGAAAGCTTCGTTTTTCCTGGAAAGAAGGGAACTGGGGATTATCAACGTTGGGGGAAAAGGCACGGTAACAGCAGACGGTGTGCAGTATGAACTGGATTTCAAGGAAGCACTTTACATAGGCCGTGGTACGAAAGAGGTGAGTTTTATATCTGCTGATGCGGAGCATCCTGCAAAGTTTTACCTCAACTCAGCACCGGCTCATACCAGTTATCCGACAAAAAAAGTATCAAAAGCTGAGGCTGAGGTGGTGGAAATGGGTGCTCCTGAAACTGCAAATCACAGGGTGATCAATAAGTTACTGGTGAATAGTGTATTGCCAACCTGCCAGCTGCAGATGGGGATGACAGAACTGAAAAGCGGCAGTGTATGGAATACCATGCCTGCGCATACGCATGACCGGAGGATGGAGGTGTACTTCTATTTTGAAGTGCCTTCAGGACAGAGTGTATGTCATTTTATGGGTGAGCCGCAGGAAACCAGGCACATCTGGATACAGAATGAGCAGGCTGTGATTTCACCCAGCTGGTCTGTACATTCTGGAGCAGGGACAAGTAATTATACCTTCATATGGGGTATGGCCGGAGAGAACCTGGATTATGGTGATATGGATCATTGTGCGATTAATGAACTGAAGTAGTTGTTAAACTTTATAGTTATGAGAAAAATAGCAGGTTTGTTCTTGCTTTTGGCTGGATTGTCTTTAGGCTGTCTGGCTCAGGAGCTGCCAAAGGCAACCATCATATTGGTCAATCCTTCAAAGACAGACAGGATTGATGAGGTAATGGAGGTCAGCTGGAAGGATATTCAAATAAAATACCCGGCGATTGATACTGCAAATTTTAAAGTGATTAATCCGGAGAATGGACAGGAGGTCGCTTTTCAGCTGGACCGTGGGGAAGGTAATGTAATTAAAAACCTGCTGGTACAGCTGAGTCTTAAGGCAGGGCGACAGGTAAAACTGCTGATCATCAAAGGAAAGCCTGCTCCGGTAGCGAGAAAAGCATACGGAAGATTCGTACCTGAAAGGTATGATGATTTTGCCTGGGAAAATGATAAGGTGGCGCACCGGATGTATGGAGAGGCGCTGGAAAGCAGGAAAGACAATGCTTTTGGAACGGATATATGGGTTAAAAGAACAGACAGACTGGTTATTGATGACTGGTATAAAAGTGGCGACTATCATACAGATCATGGAGAGGGGATGGATTATTACAGCGTTGGGTTTACGCTCGGTGCGGGTGATATTGCACCTTACCTGAAAGATTCGGTTGTTTTTTCTAAGAATTATCACCATTGGAAGGTATTGAACAATGGCCCGCTGCGGGTAACCTTTGAACTGGGATATGATGCCTGGAACGTTGCAGGAAGAGCGATAAAGGTGACCAAGAGAATTTCTCTGGATGCGGGATCGCGGATGAACAGGATAGAAGCCAGATATGCTTATAGTGGTAAGGAAGCTTTGCCTGTTGTCATTGGTATTGTAAAAAGAAAAGAACCGGGAAAAGTGAGGATGGATGAAAGGCTTAAGTTACTTGGTTACTGGGAGCCGGAGCACGGAACAGATGGAACGACGGGTGTTGGTGTAATTGCGGAAGGACAGGTAGAGAAAGTAAATGAGGATGGTATGCATTACCTGATTCATACTGTAGCAAAAAACAACGAGCCCGTGGTCTATTACAGTGGGTCTGCATGGAGCAAAAGTAAAGAGATCACCACTGCAGAGCAATGGTTTGACTATCTGTCGGTATTTAAAAGCAAGTTGCTGCAACCGGTAAAAATTAGTGTAAAATAATATGGCAGTACTGGATTTATTTGATTTAAAAGGAAAAACAGCGCTTGTAACCGGTTGTAAAAGAGGAATTGGGAAAGCGATGGCAGAGGCACTGGCAGAGGCAGGTGCTGACATTATTGGGGTTTCGGCTAGCCTGGAATCTGAAGGCAGTGAAGTTGAACTGTCTGTGAGGGCATTGGGCAGGAGGTTTTTTGCCTATCAGTGTGATTTTGGCAACAGGCTGTCATTGAAGCAATTTTGTGAACAGGTGAAAGGTGATCATCCTGTGATAGACATACTGGTCAATAATGCAGGCACTATACTGAGAACACCGATAGCTGAACATCCGGATGAATACTGGGATGAGGTGATTGCTGTAAATCAGTCGGCACCGTTTATACTGACAAGAGAAATCGGCAGGGAAATGGTGTTCCGTGGTAGGGGAAAGGTGATCTTTACCGCTTCTCTTCTTACATTTCAGGGTGGGATCACGGTCCCGGGTTATGCGGCCAGCAAAGGGGCCATTGGTCAGCTGACCAAGGCTTTTGCCAATGAGTGGGCTGCAAAGGGTGTTAATGTAAATGCCATAGCTCCCGGTTATATCTCTACTGATAATACGGCGGCATTGAGACAAGATGAAAACCGAAGCCGTTCCATCATGGAGCGTATACCTGCGGGCAGATGGGGTGAAGCTTCAGATTTTAAAGGTCCTGTGGTATTTCTGGCTTCTGAAGCTTCTTCATATATGCACGGTACAGTCATGACTGTAGATGGTGGCTGGATGGGCAGATAATGTTAGTTTATTTCTGCAGATACGATTTCTGATAAGTCAGCGGGCTTTTACCTGTAATCATTTTGAAGTGCTTGTGGAAACTGGCGAAATTATGGAAACCACTTTCATAGCAGATTTGCTTTACATTCATGCTGTCTTCTATGAGTAACTTGCAGGCATGACCTACTCTGATCTCGCTGATGAACTGTGTATAGGTCTTGCGGGTTCTCGATTTGAAATATCTGCAGAAGGAATTGGGGCTTATATTGGCTACTGCTGCCATCTCTTCCATCTGGATCTTTCTTTTAAAGTTACTTAGTGAGTAATTGTAGATGGCATTTATCCTGTCATTCTCGGTTTCTTCAAAATCATGACGGAATCCTATCGAGGAAAGCAGGTTGCTTTGTGCGTTGGCTTCGATAGTGAGCAAAGATTCCATCAGCAAGATGATTCTTTTTGCACCTTCTGCATCCAGTATGGATTCGATGAGTTCTCCGATCTGTTTCTTGCTCTTGTCTTGTACTACAACACCGCGCTGTGCTTTTTCCAGGATCAGCTTAAGGGATTTATTTTCCGGAAGGTTTAAGAAACTGCTTCCCCAGAAGTTTTCATTAAAGTGTACGACTACTATATCGGCATTGTTTTTTTGTTCTTCGCTAAAATAGGTTTCATCAAATTTCCAGTAATGAGGCAGGTGCGCACCCACCAGGATCACGTCTCCGGACCGGAAACGTTTGATGCTGTCACCAATGAACTGGGTACCGTTACCTTTTTTAAAATAAATGAGTTCAACTTCAGAATGATAATGCCAGCGGTTATTGATGTAAGGGACGTTATCCCTTCTTGCATTAAAAGAGTTTACAGGGTGATTAGAAACTTTAAGTAATTGCGGTTTCATACATTTGGTTGATTTAGTGTGTGAGGTTAAAAGTATGAAAAATGTTTTTTAAATACATGATTTGTTACAGATATTATGTTTTTGTGCCAATATAATTGAATCTTAAAATAAATAAAACCCCTGTGGTGTTTGATTGTTATTATAGGCCTGTCTTAAAATTCAGGTATGCCAAGCACAATGAAAGAGCTTAAATCCATCCTGATCATCGAGAATGATGAAAGTTTAATGCAAATGATGCAGGAAGTGTTTGAAGATGCTGGTTACAGAACCCACTGTTTTCAGCAGGTAGAAGACATCTTTGCCCTGGTTGAAGAATTCAGACCTGATGCCATTCTAATGGATTATTTATTGCCGGGTATAAATGGGGGTGAACTTTGTGCCCAGTTGAAAAGGGAACCTGTTACCAACAGGATTCCTGTTATCATTTGTTCGGCTTATCCACAGGTTTTGTTATCACTGGGTAGTTATGGTTGCAATGCTTTTATCGCTAAGCCTTTTAATATTGATGATATCATCAAACAGATTGAAGATTGCATCAGCAATCCGGAACAGGTTTTTTCAGGGAAATTAAGGAGGGTTGAAAGAGATGCAGCTGATTAAGTTTTAGCTGAATTTTCTATAGCAGCGCCCAGTTCCTCTACAGTTTCAGGACTCAGTTCACCCCAGATCAGTTCCCATTTTTCGTCTTTACGCAGTTGTATTTTCTGATTATCGACAAGGCACTCATAAAACGGAATTCCATCAGTAGTTTCTTTCTGCTCTATCTCTAAAGTTTCTTTTTGGCTGCCTTTGAGATTTATCTCAATACTGAAGTTCTTGTGCTGTATTTCTTTCATAATGGGGAGATTAATGTCGTAAATAGAACAATATTAAAGGCTAAAGGTTTGATATTAATGATTTTATATTTAGATTGATAAAAAACTGTGTTTAAACTTTCATTTGTTGAAAAAGATATTTACATTTGAGCTTACCCTTTCAAAGGGGTATGTTTTTCATAGGTAGATGTAGGGTCGAAAAGTAATTTTCGGCCCTTTTTTGTTAGGCTGGTTACGTATCTTTGATCAGTTTATGAAGAAGAAGAAAATCATAGTAGCCATTACAGGTGCAAGCGGATCTGTTTATGCCAGGTTATTGCTGGATAATCTGTTGAAGTTGCCGGAACAGGTAGAGCGAGTAGGTGTGGTCATGTCTGATAATGCCAAAGAGGTCTGGAAGTTTGAACTTGGCGACGAAATTTACAACGATTATCCTTTTGATTTTTACCATAAATCTGACTTTAATGCTCCCTTTGCGTCGGGGTCTGCAAAATTTGACACTATGATTATCATTCCGTGTTCCATGGGAACTCTGGGGAGAATCGCGCAGGGCATCTCCAATGACCTGATTTCAAGAGCTGCTGATGTAATTTTAAAAGAACGCAGAAAATTGATCGCTGTGGTCAGAGATACGCCTTTTAGCCTCATTCACATTACGAATATGAAGGTTGTTACTGAGGCGGGCGGAATCATTTGCCCTGCCAATCCATCATTTTATTCTCTTCCGAAAAGCATTGATGAGGTAGCCCAAACGGTGGTGAGCCGGGTAATCGATCTGGCAGGGCTGGAACAGGAGAGCTATCGCTGGAATGAATAGTTTTTTCTTATCTTTGCGGCCTCAATGAGCATGCTGTTTTAAGTTTAAGCAGGATTCATTACCAATTGAGGAGTGATAGAAAATAAATGAAGACCGTAGCATTTTATACTTTAGGCTGTAAGCTGAACTTTTCAGAAACTTCAACCATTGGAAGGTTATTCACTGATGCCGGATATGGTGTGGTTGATTTTACAGCGGGAGCTGATGTATATGTGATTAACACCTGCTCGGTAACGGAACATGCGGATAAGAAATGCCGGAAAGTTGTTAAAGAGGCACTTAAGTACGCACCTCATGCGTATGTCACTATTGTAGGTTGTTACGCGCAATTGAAACCTGCAGAAATTGCAGAAATTGAAGGGGTGGATATGGTATTGGGTGCTGCGGAAAAATTCCGTATCGTTGAATATATCTCAGATCTGACCAAACAGCCGAAAGCTGTGGTTCATCAGCAAAATATTGAAAAAGTAAATCATAATTTTATTGCGGCCTATTCGATAGGTGACAGAACAAGGACCTTTCTCAAGGTTCAGGATGGTTGTGACTATCCATGTACTTATTGTACGATTCCGCTGGCTCGCGGTGGAAGCAGAAGTGATACCATCGAAAATGTGATCAACAGGGCCCGTCAGATTGCTGAAAGCGGTGTGAAGGAGATTGTGCTGACAGGAGTGAATCTGGGAGATTTCGGGATCAGAAATGGTCAGCGTGAGGATAAGTTTTTTGATCTGGTTAAAGCCCTTGATGAAGTAGAAGGTATAGAACGGATTAGAATATCTTCTATAGAACCTAATTTACTCAGCAATGAAATCATTGAATTTGTAGCCGGATCGAAAAGATTTGTTCCGCATTTTCACATCCCTCTGCAGTCGGGTTCTAATAAAATATTGGGTCTGATGCGCAGACGTTATCAAAGAGAACTCTATGTAGAGCGTGTGGCAAAGATCAAAGAGGTCATGCCAAATTGCTGTATAGGGGTGGATGTGATCGTAGGTTTTCCGGGTGAAACCAGGGAAGACTTTTTAGATACTTATCAGTTCCTTAATGAACTGGAGGTGTCTTATCTGCACGTATTTACTTATTCGGAAAGAGAACAGACACCGGCCGCTGAGATGGAAGGCCGTGTGGCGGGAAGTACAAGGGCCGACCGGAGTAAAATGCTGCATATTCTTTCAGATAAGAAAAGAAGGGCGTTTTATCAGTCGCAGATAGGTGAGGTAGCTGAAGTGCTTTTCGAGGATGATCAGAAGAATGGTTTTATGCATGGTTTTACCAGGAACTATGTAAAGGTAAAGGCCAAATATGATCCGGTAATGGTCAATGAGATCAAAATAGTAAAACTGGTTCAATTAACCGCTGACGGAGAGGTAGAAGTTGCGGAAACTGAAGAAGTTTTAGCGCATTAATCCTATATTCGCATAAAACTTTTTATCTGTATGTTTCCTACTGTATCTCATTTTTTAGAATATCTTTTTGGCGTACAAGTCCCGCTTCCTTTCAATACTTTTGGTGTATTTGTAGCGCTGGCTTTTATAGCGGGTTACTGGGCTTTTACCCAGGAATTTAAGCGTAAAGAGGATCTGGGGATATTGCGCCCACAGAAAAAAATAGTAACTGTAGGTAAGCCCGCTACGACAACTGAATTGATTCTGAATGGCCTTTTTGGGTTTTTGATAGGATACAAGTTAGTCTATGCCCTGTTAAATTATAAACTGTTTGTAAATGATGCACAAACAGTTTTGCTTTCTTTACAGGGAAATTTACTGGGAGGCTTATTTTTTGCCGGTCTTTTTGCTTATTGGGATCATAAGGAGAAGAGTGCGCATAAGCTGGATAAACCTAAGACTGTTGAAATTACTCAGCAGCCTCATGAACTGATGGGTAACCTGATCGTTTGGGCGGCTGTATGGGGCTTTCTGGGAGCCAAGATATTTGACAACCTGGAGCACTGGGATACTTTTGTACAGGATCCTATCGGTGGTTTACTTTCGTTTAGCGGACTTACTTTTTATGGCGGGCTGATCTGCGGAGGGGCAGCGGTATTGTATATCGCACGAAAAAATGGCATCAAACCTTTGCATATGCTCGATATTGGCGGCCCGGGTATGATGCTGGCTTACAGTGTTGGCCGGATCGGCTGCCACATGTCCGGCGATGGTGACTGGGGCATACCTAACCTGAATCCGAAACCATTTAACTGGCTGCCGGACTGGCTATGGGCTTATACTTATCCAAACAATGTAGCGGGAGAAGGAGTGCCTATTCCCGGATGCGAAGGTAAATTCTGTAATATCCTGCCTGAGGCTGTATATCCTACACCTATTTATGAAGTGATTGTCTGTTTTATATTGTTCCTTATTTTATGGAAATTGCGTGATCGTATTAAATCTCCCGGTACTATGTTCGGGATTTATTTAATGCTTAACGGAATCGAACGATTCTGTATTGAGCTGATCAGGGTAAATACAAAGTACCATGTAGCAGGTATTAATTTCACACAGGCTGAACTGATATCAAGTCTTTTATTCCTGTCTGGCTTGCTTCTTGTAGCCTATTCGCAAAGGAATAAGGAAAAACTGGCGAATTACTAAACTTCTTAAGGATTTGGATTACGAATTATTGTGCAATAAGGTTATTGCGATTACCCGGCTGACAGGGAATTTCATCAGAAAAGAATCTATGAATTTCGATGCGAATGCAATCGAATTTAAAGGATTGAACGATCTGGTATCCTATGTTGATAAAAATGCCGAGAAACAATTGGTCAGGAATTTAAAAAAACTGATTCCGGAAGCTGGTTTTACTACGGAAGAGGAGACTGTCAATAGTAAAGGGGAGGTTTATAACTGGATCATTGACCCGCTGGACGGTACTACTAATTTCATTCACGGGATCCCTGCTTATGCCATCAGCATTGCCCTGTACGAGGGAGACCAGCCCGTGATTGGAGTGGTTTACGAGATCAACAGGGGTGAAATGTTTTATACTTATAAAGGCGGCGCAGCTTATCTGAACAATAAAGAGATTAGGGTATCTTCGAGGACATCTTTGTCTGACTGTCTGTTGGCTACGGGTTTTCCTTATTACCAGTTTGATAAACAGGCTGCATACATGCAGCTTTTATCAGAAATGATGCAGAAATGTCATGGCCTAAGACGGATCGGTTCTGCTGCTGTTGACCTGGCTTATGTAGCCTGCGGCAGGTTTGATGCCTTCTTTGAATATAACCTCAACGCCTGGGATGTAGCTGCAGGCGCATACCTTGTACAACAGGCTGGAGGTAATATACTGAACTTTACCGGTGGCAGGGAGTTCATCAATACCCGGGAGATTCTGGCTACCAATGCTAAGATCGACGAAGAGTTGCTGGAAATTATTGATAAGCATTTCTCTGGTTAAGTGTGATCATCTTTATCAGTTTCTTGGTATTTTGTAGGTGATAGTTGCGCTGGTCGAGGTATGGTCACAGTCAGTTGTCATTGCGTGAACTACAGATGAGAAACCTCCGGTAACGGGGATCCCGGGTATCTGTGACCAGGTCGTAAATTCAGCCTTACCTGAACTTTGAACTGCGCCATGTTTTCCGCAATCGTAAAAACTGGTCTGGTATAACTGATCGTTGATTACAATTCCCGCGTTTGCTGTGCCGGGATAAAGCTCTCCCCAGGGATAGGACCCAGCGTAGTCACCCCTGACTTCCTCTATATTCACAGCCATACTTATATTAACTGTATTGTCTTCATTCTGTCCCCCAATTCCCATCATTTTGCCGGTTATACCTGCAGTGAGTTCTTTTGTCAGTGTATAGGTCTGACCCAAAATCGTCACTTTGATCCATCCTCCTAAAAGCAGAATATCCTGGCGCAGAATCAGCTCGCCTGTTAATCTTTTTCCGCCGGGAGCTTTACGATCCAGGATTGGTTTTACTCCTTGTACCCTTACCTGGATGATCGCATAATCTATGGAATCTATCATATCGGGGGCGGTATAGGTAGCCTCTGCTTTAAAATCGCCGACTGGTGCGATAGTGCCGGGGCCGTCTATTATATTCCAGCCAGTTATTCTCGTAACATTCTTTTCTGTTAAGATGCTATATATTCTATTTTCAGACTCAAATTTTGGAACTAAAGGGGTAAGCAGATCATTATTGCTCTCGAAAAGGTAGCCCAATGAGATTTTAGCAGATTCAGCAGCGTTTAATCTGTCACTGGTCGTGTTAATTACATATTTCTCATAAAACTCGAACTCACTGAAGCTTGATTTTTCTACAGTTAGCGTTCTTGCATCTTTGTCGAGTTCGGTAGGTAAATCATGCCATTTTCCTGCATCATCTCTGTAAGCCACAACAAGAACGTCCTCGTTATATTTGAACATCTCAGCACTGTATTTAAAGATAACTTCAACTGGCTTATTAAAAGTTACGTTGTGTGGCAGTAGTTCATAGTTTACTTTGCCCGGAGTTGTTTGCAGTGTGCTTTCAACTGGCTGTATACTGAATGTGGTCGTTGTGGTCAGGGCACCGGCAGGAACTGTGATTTTTACGGAATCGCCAGGAATTGATAAATAGCCTCCTTCAGGTCCTATTACTTTGGTAACGGCTGCGCCCGTTGTCTCGGCTCTTGGGGTCACCAGCAATTCCATGTCCCCGGGGATTTCAGTATTTATATCATCATCCTTATCGTCCTGACTATTTTTTTTACATGAACCAACTAACAGACTCAGAATGACCATTAGAAGAGTCAGATATTTTACAGGATCTTTTAAAAGATAAGATTGCATAGCTGTTGTATTTGTTAAGTAAAAATACTGAGGTAAGTAATCGAATATCTTAGCTAAAAGTATGGTTTGTGTTTTTAAGTACTTATACTTAGTAAGCCCTAAAACTGGATCAGGAAAGATCATAAAAAAACAGCCCGCATTTAGCGGGCTGTTTTTTTATGATTGTTTTTTTAAACAAATACTGGAAAAAATGAGCTATTTTATAGTGCCTCAGAAATAACTTCTTTTACTTCAGGAACCATGCGCTGCAATAAGTTCTGAATACCGGACTTCAGGGTTATGGTAGAAGAAGGGCAACCACTGCAGGAACCTCTGAGCTCTACAGTTACCACACCCTCAGCTTCATCAAAAGATCTGTAGCTGATGGCACCGCCATCTTGCTCTACAGCCGGACGAACATAATCATGCAGAATCTGTTGAATCTTAATCTCAATATCTGTTCCTTCAAATGCAGGAGCCTCACCTGAAGTGTCTTCCTTGATCTTATATTCTGATTCAACAGCACCTTTCACAAACTCTTTTAGAATCGGTTCAACATCACCCCATTCTGTACCTTCGGTTTTGGTAATGGTCACAAAATTACTTGCGAAAAATACACCGTTAACAAAGTTGAATTTAAACAGTTCCTTTGCAAAGGGAGAATGTTCGGCACTTTCTTTAGTGGCGAAATCTTCACTGCCGTTGATCAATAATTTATTGACCATAAACTTCATTGTAGCAGGGTTCGGTGTTTGTTCTGTATATACGTTGATAGTCATTGTCTTTATTTTTTCTACAAAAATAATTAATTCATTGATGCAATTTCAGATAGCGATGTCTGTTTTAGGTCATTATATCTTTACTGCTCTTCCTGAACAAACTTATGGTTGCATCCTGTTATTAGAAAACACCGGTATAGTTAAATGGTGTAATCAGTTTAAGTTCCTTTTTAACACTATCATTTACATTTAGTCCGTCAATAAAATTGGCCATTGTCAGTGCTGTTATCTTTTCATTGGTACGGGTAAGATCTTTTAGTGCTTCATACGGATTAGGGTATGCCTCTCTTCTCAGAACTGTTTGTATGGCTTCAGCTACTACAGCCCAGTTATTCTCAAGATCTGCATGGATGGCATCTTCATTGAGCAATAATTTGTTTAACCCTTTTAAGGTAGAAGCTATTGCAATGGCAGTATGCGCGATAGGAACACCTATGTTTCTCAGCACCGTAGAGTCCGTTAGGTCGCGCTGCAATCTTGAGATAGGAAGTTTGGCAGCGAAGAACTCAAATAAAGCATTTGCTATACCTGCGTTACCCTCTGCATTTTCAAAATCAATCGGATTAACCTTGTGAGGCATAGCCGATGAACCTACTTCACCCTCTTTGATTTTCTGCTTAAAGTAATTTTTAGAGATATAAGCCCATATATCTCTGTCCATATCGATCAGGATGTTATTAATTCTTTTTAATGCATCACATTGCGCCGCAAACTGATCGTAGTGCTCGATCTGGGTAGTATATTGTGCCCGTGTCAATCCTAAAATCTCATTTACAAAGTTATTGGAGAATTTAACCCAGTCCGTCTCTGGATACGCAATGTGGTGAGCATTGAAATTTCCGGTAGCGCCGCCAAATTTGGCGCTGTTGGGAATGCTTTTTAAATTAGTTAACTGAATATCCAGACGCTCAGCAAATACCATAAATTCTTTTCCCAGTTTGGTAGGGGAAGCCGGCTGACCATGGGTATGTGCAAGTAGCGGTACATTTTTCCATTCTGAAGCGAGTGCTTTAATTTTGACAACCAGCTCAGTGATCTGTGGATAATAAACTTCGTTAAGTGCTAATTTTATCGTAAAAGGGATAGCGGTATTATTGATGTCCTGCGAGGTCAGGCCGAAATGGATGAATTCCTTGTACTTTTCCAGCCCAATTAAATCAAAACGTTTTTTAATAAAATATTCGACGGCCTTAACATCATGATTAGTGATCTTCTCTGTATCCTTAATTTCCTGTGCATGTTCATCGTTGAATTGTTCATGAATAGCGCGCAGTTTGGGATAATTATTTTTATCGAAATTCTGTAGACCAATTAAATTAACTTCACAAAGCGCAATAAAATATTCTATTTCCACATATACCCTATATTTAATCAGGGCATATTCTGAGAAATATTTAGAAAGATTTTGTGTTGTATTTCTGTAGCGGCCGTCAACCGGAGAAATGGTTTGAAGAGGAGATAAATTCATGGATTAATACTGTTTTGCAACCGCAAAGGTAACATTTATTACCTCTTTTGAAAAGGTGCGGGCTTAATCCGGAATTTTGGATATAAAAAAAGGCTTCCGATGCATCGGAAGCCTTTTTTTATAAGGTCAATTTAGCTTAGTGCTTAACTGTATCAGTTGTAGTTGTAGTAGTAGTTACAGCTGTATCTTTTACAGTTGAATCAGTTACTGTAGTATCAACGTCAGTTACAATTGCTGATGAATCAGTAAGTGTAGTATCTGAAGACTCACCAGTTTTTTCTGAGTTACAAGCTGCTACTGATAAAGAGATTGCTAAAGCTAAAAAGCCAAATTTAAATGCGTTTTTCATTCTAATTCTGTTTTAAATAATTAATTAATTTTGATAGTTAATACCGTAAACTTTAAAAGGTAACCCAGGTAACCGAAAAAAAATAAAAATATTTTTGATTAGCCGTTTTTACCGCCGCAAAGGTATTCTTTACTCAGAAATAATCCATAAAAATTAAAAAATATATAAGGGTTACTCTTTGCAGGAACGGGGTATTAACAGAAGATCTAAAAAAGATTACTTTTTTTATTTAACATTGGGTTACCATTCACGTATAAATGTATTAATTGGTGAGTAATAAGTTAAGCAGTTCAGTTCCAACAGATAGAGAGGTAGTTTTAGGGATCTTAAACAACTCGGAAGATGCGCTAAATAAATTGTATACAGGATATTTTCCGATGATTTTACAGTTTATTTTAAACAATAATGGTGATGAGGATGATGCAAAAGATGTGTATCAGGAGGGGATAATCGTATTGTATAATAAGATAAAGAGCGGAAATTTTGAGTTGAGTAGTAAACTAAAAACATATATCTACTCAGTTTGCAGACGGATCTGGTTAAAGAAGCTTTCACAGCAAAGCAAAAAGACCAGTAATATCTCAGACTTTGAAGATGTGATTGCTACGGAGGATGATATGGAACTCCACGAAGAGAAGGACCGGCAGTTTGAGAAGATGCAATCTGCGCTCCAGCATCTTGGTGAACCCTGTAAAACTATTATTCAGGATTTTTATATCAATAATTTGTCGATGCAGGAAATCTGTGAGAAGTTTGGTTATACCAACACAGATAACGCCAAGACACAGAAATATAAATGTCTGCAGAGGTTAAAGAAATTATTTTTTCAAATTTAGTTGCAATGAGGAACGAGATTGAGTTAGAAGGTATCATAGAGGATTATTTAAACGGTAAACTTACCGAAGCGGAAACACTCGCTTTTGAACAGTTGCGCTTAAGTGACTCCGCTATTGATCATAAAGTAGTTGCACACAAGGTTTTTCTTGAGTCTCTGCGGGATTATGCCGGTATCATTGATTTAAAGAGTAAAATGAATGATGCCCATGATGCGATCGATGTAGATACATTGAGCAGAAAGCTTGGACCTCATCCTTCATTTGTCATAAATATATGGCGCAAAAATAAAGCAGCATTGGGAGTGGCAGCTTCATTTATTCTTCTCACGATGGCGATGTTGTATTCAATACAGCAAAATACAGAGCAAATTGGAAGTGTTGAGCAGGTGAAAAGAGATTTGACAAGCCTCAAAACATCACAGAGCAGTTTGATCCGCAAGATTAATTCTACAGCCAGTGCCAGCGCAGTTAAGAACGAACGTCCGGCGAATTATGGCGGAACAGGCTTTGCACTTACAGCCAATGGATATATCCTCACTAATCTTCATGTAATCGAAGGTGCTGAAAATATAACCGCGGTGGATAATAATGGTGTTCCATATAAAGTAAGAGTAATCAGGACAGATTCTCAGTACGATCTGGCTATCCTGAAAATAACAGATGATAAATTTAAAGGGCTTTCAAATCTGCCGTATAGACTGAAACGTAATAGTATTGGAATGGGAGAGGAAGTTTATACCCTTGGTTTTCCTAAAGATGATGCTGTTTACGGGCGTGGCTACGTGAGTTCTAAAACAGGATACAATGGTGATACCACGCAATATCAGGTGTCTATTCCGGTAAATCCTGGTAATAGTGGCGGACCTTTACTGGATCAGCAGGGAAACATCATTGGAGTAATCAGTGCGAAGCAAAATCAGGTAGAGGGGGCAACATTTGCAGTGAAGTCTAAATATATACAGGAGGCTTTGAATTCGATTCCTAATGATTCTTTGGGAAATAAAGCAGTTTTCAGTAAAAGAAATGCTTTGCAGGGATTGAGCAAACCCAAGCAAATTGAGAGGATTAAAGACTATGTATTCATGATTAAGGTTTATAAATAACTCAATTCAAAATCTTTATGAAAACGCCGAAACTTTACTTAAGTTTCGGCGTTTAATTTTATATAGATTTTTATGGATTTTGGAAAGGTAACAGATACAGAGCTTAAGGACGTTGATTTTTCCTTACCTGCTGACGGTGAGCAGACGGAAATAACACTTAATGGCCTCAAAGCAACTGAACGAGCTGATTTCTTTGTAGGTTGCGCCAAATGGGGTCGAAAGGAATGGGTAAATATGATCTATCCTCCCAAAACCAAGGAAGCTAACTTTCTGGATGAGTATGTGAAGCACTTCAATTCTATAGAACTCAATGCTGTTTTTTATAGTATTCCCAACGCGGATCTGATCAGGAAATGGAAGGAAAAAGCACAGGGTAATGCCAATCATAAGTTTTTGTTCTGCCCTAAGTTTTCCAGGACTATCAGTCATATCAAAAGATTAAAAGATGCGGAAGTCCCGACGGACCTTTATCTTTCCAGTATCCATGAATTTCAAGAATTTCTTGGGCCTTGTTTTCTGCAGCTGGGCGATAATTTTGGACCAAAAAATATAGACATTCTTGATCATTACCTGAAGCACCTTCCAACGGATTTAGAAGTCTTTGTCGAAGTAAGGCATGAGGACTGGTTTGCCGATAAAGTAGTAAGAAAACAATTTTTTGAAATGCTTTCCAGGTATAAAAAAGGTGCAGTGATAACCGATGCAAGCGGGAGGAGGGATTGCGTACATATGGAACTTACCATCCCGGAGATATTTATACGTTTTGTAGGCAATGGCGCCGCACACCAGAAATCGGACTTTGCGAGAATAGACGAATGGGTAGCGAGAACTAAGAAATGGCTTGATCAGGGGCTTGAAAAAGTATATTTCTTTTTGCATCAGCATGATGAAAAAGATACTCCAATATTGGCAAATTATACCATTCAGCAGTTTAATAAACATTTAGGTGCTGACATTCCGGAGATTAAATTTCTTGAAGATATTACAAAACAAAGAGAATTATTTTAAATACTATACTTAATTTGTAGACATTAATTATTTTAGTTTATTTTACATCAAAAATATAAAATTATGAGTTTAAGAATAGGGGACGCAGCTCCCAACTTTAAGGCACAAACTTCTATCGGCGACATCGATTTTTATGAATTTCTGGGTGACAGCTGGGGTGTTTTATTTTCACACCCGGCAGATTATACACCGGTCTGCACGACAGAACTGGGCCGCACAGCTTCATTGAAAGGCGAGTTTGAAAAAAGAGACGTTAAAGTGCTCGCTCTCAGTGTAGATTCAGCAGAATCACATAAAGGTTGGATCAAAGACATTAACGAGACCCAAAATACCAGTGTGGAGTTCCCAATTATAGCTGACGAAGATAAAAAGATAGCAGATCTTTATGATATGATTCACCCTAATGCTTCTGAGACTCTTACAGTGAGATCATTATTCGTAATCTCACCTGATAAAAAGGTGAAACTTATGCTTACTTACCCTGCTTCTACCGGCCGTAATTTTAATGAAGTACTCAGAGTTATAGATTCACTGCAGCTTACTGCAAAATATAGTGTTGCCACACCTGCAGATTGGGAAGACGGTCAAGATGTTGTAGTCATGAACAGCATCAAAACTGAAGACATTCCTGCAAGATTTCCTAAGGGACATAAAGTAATCAAGCCATACCTGAGAACAACACCTCAGCCTAATAAATAACATTATAAAGTAACTATGAAAAATAAAAGGGCCATCTGACATCAGATGGCCCTTTTATTTTTCATTAATCAGATCTCTTAAATAAACGGAGCTTGTAACTGTTCTATCTTATCTTTTAAGATTCTGTTCAGTTCATTTTGATGATGAACAGCGGTAACTTTATACAACCTTTCCAGTACCAGAAATCCTCTTTGTATATCACCCTCATAAGCAGGAAACCTTTTAGCATCCAGGGAGGCTATATAGCTGATTTCTTTTTCAAGATAGCTGCTTGTTTCCTGTACCAGTTGATTGGCCGCTTTTGTATTTTTAGTCAGATACAGGCATTCAATCGTCTGAAGTTTACCTACAGTGTCATCGATAGAATAATTTTTAAGTGGCAACTCTTTCAGACTTTTAATCAGGATATTACCGGCTTTTTCGGCTTTACCTTCCATGATAAGGTTCGTGGCTAAGGTATTGGTCATTCTCCATGTTCCTCCGGCAATCCGCCGGCTTTCAAGGTCAAGGTACCCGGCATTTTTGAATCCCTTAAAATCGAATTTATTCATCACATTGGTATACATGACATCTGAATTTGTGATCTGGTTTTTATCTCTTTCCTCATTCGCATCTGTTTTTAGCGGCAGTAAACGATGCGCATATCCTTCGAGATACAGATATTTATCCAGGCCTATATAAGTATCATCAGAAATCGTTGAACCAAAGTATATCGGACGTTCCCAATTGTTATTGGCCAGAATGTCAAACATAGCCAGCTTTGCCTTTAGCACCATATTCTCGCCAAATGTCCATTCCATTTTTTGGACAATCTTTGCCCGGTCCTTTTCCGGTACAGTATTGGTTTTTATTACCTGATCTGCATCTATAGTCATCTTTAAATGTTTAGTAGGCAGGAAGGTTTCGTAGCTTCCGTCTGACATCGGGTATTTGTCTGCATTGTTGTCTGAAGTCAACACCGCCATCAGATCCTTCAGTTCCACGCTGTCTGTAAATCCATAATCAATGTAAGGAATATAATCTCTGACACCTTTAACGTATTTGTTGAGCGGCATTTTTATAGGCAAAGGTGCCGATTTGCCAAGACTCAGTTTCATTTGGTTAATGTAGGCATCATCAGATAGGTATTGAAGATTTACAACCCTTATATCAGTACGAATGCCTTCCACTTCCTGTGCATACCAAAGCGGGAAGGTATCATTATCTGCATTGGTAAATAATATGGCATTCGGTGCACAGGAATTCAGATAGTTACTGGCCCATTCCAATGCAGTTGTTTTTCCGGACCGGTCATGATCATTCCAGCCCTGAATACCCATGATAGCCGGAGCTGCGAGTAAACCGGTCAGCGATGCTATGGCAAGACTAAGTTTAGGTGCACTGTAATGTGACAACCATTCCTTAATTGCAAGTACTCCAAAACCAATAAAAATAGCGAAAGCATAAAATGATCCCACATAGGCATAATCGCGCTCTCTTACCTGCAATGGATCCTGATTCAAATATAGAATAATGGCCAGTCCGGTGAAGAAAAATAAAGCAGTGATGACCATCATATCATTCCTGTTTCTGCGGTAGAGAAAGAAAAGTCCGGCCAGCCCAAGCATTAAGGGTAATGCGAAAAACCTGTTGTATCCTTCATTCTCTGTAATAGATGGAGGTAGTTTAGATTGTTTGTCCAGACGGAGTTCATCAATTGGTTTAATACCCGTGATCCAGTTGCCTTCAGTTCTTGAGCCTTGTCCCTGGATATCATTTTGTTTTCCTGAAAAATTCCACATAAAATATCTCCAGTACATAAACCCCATCTGGTAGGAAGCAAAAAAACTTAAATTCTTTGCGAATGAAGGCGTTTCCCCTTCAGCCAGATTCATCCATTGTTTATAAAAATCAATATGATGAGGTTTGTTGCTATACATGCGCGGAAACAACATGTTCTTATCATACCCGATATCAAAGTCCTTACCGATCGATTCATATTTTTTTTCACCACGCCTGTACTGAGTAGTCGTCTCAGTAACACTTGTGCGGTTAGCATCAAAAGTTTGACCATATAAAAGTGGTGTTTGTCCATAATTGGTCCGCCCCAGGTAATTGTATAAAGAATAAGCATTGTCAGGGTTGGACAGGTTCAGACTGGGTTTCGCATTGGCTCTGATGATGATCAGAAAATAAGAACTGAATCCGAAGAATACAAAGGTAAGGCATACCAAAGCGAGGTTCAGATTATATTTTTTACGCTTTATGGAATAAAATATTGCGTATGCCATCAGGGCAGAAAGCAAAATTACAAAGGAAACGGCTCCGGAGCCAAAGTCAAAACCAAGAGTGTTGACGAAGAAAAGGTCGGCTTTTGCAGCCAGTAAAACAGTATACTGGATCACAACATATTGAACGGTTACCCAGATCAATCCTGCAGCACCAATGGCTTTTATGACTCCCCAGAATCCAGGTGCCGAATTTTTTTTGAAGTACCAGATCAGTACAATGGCTGGAATAGCCAGCAGACTCAGCAAATGTACGCCTATGGACAGACCAACTATAAAGGCGATCAATACCAGCCAGCGGTCGTCGTTGTTATTCTCCCATTTCAGCATTGCCCAGAAAACAATTGCGGTAAACAGAATCGACAAGGAGTACACTTCTGCTTCTACAGCAGAGAACCAGAAGGTGTCAGAGAAAGTATAAGCCAGAGCACCAACTGCGCCAACGGCAACGATTGTTAAAGTATCCGTAAGGGTTTTTTCCCCTTTGAATAATTTTGAAGCGATTAAAGTTATCGTCCAGTACAGAAACATAATGGTTGCAGCACTGAAAAGAACAGAGCTCAGGTTCATAAAATAAGCTACTTTTGCAGTATTACCGGCAGCAAGTAAAGAAAACAACTTACCGATCATTAGAAAAAGCGGAGCACCCGGCTGGTGACCAACCTGCAGTTTGTAAGAAGCAGCGATGAATTCACCACAGTCCCAAAAGCTTAGCGTGGGTTCCATTGTGAGCCAGTAAACAAAACCGGCGATGACAAAAAACATCAGGCCGGCAATGTTGTTGATCTTTTGATATTGATTCATGGTTTTTAGGTTTTTTTGGTTTACAGGTACTTAAAAGTAAATATTAAATCAACCTGATTTTAAAATTTAACATTTCTTCACATTTAGACCAACAGAAATAACAAAGAATATACTCTGCCAGGCAACCTACACCCAGCCCGGTATATCCGGATTCAGATTTGTAAACAAATTCATGTCGATAATTTTGGAAACCGTTAAAACATTTGTTTATGACGCTTGTTCTATCGTTTAAATATCTAACATCATGAAAACAAAGTATTTAAAAGGAGCATTGACCCTTGCATTGGGCACCTTAATTTCATTTGGCGGAATAGCTCAGGAAAAAAAGAAAAAATCAGTAGGGGAGACCATTGAGAAAACTGCTGAAAAAGTAGGAAATAAAACCGCAGAGGTGGCTGTCAAAGGCAGTGCAAAGGTGGCAGATCAAACTTATAAGGGCATGATGGCACCTGATGGTTCAAATGTTTACATTGATGGAAAGAACCGCAAATATTATGTGAATAAAAAAGGTGCCAAAGTATATCTTAAATTGTCTGAAATTAAAAAAAGACCTGTCCAATAGGTTTTGATCAATAGCATCATCAAACACTACCTTAGAAATTATATTCTGTAATCCATGCCTGCTTACCCTTTTAAGCAAATAAAACTTATGTCATACAAGTATAAAATTGAATAATAAACTGAAATCATGGAAGCTATGTAGCTGATCAATCCAGATTACAGAGCTTTGACTGAAACACAGGCCAAATATTATTCAATTTTATCTCGTATGCGTGATCTTAAAATTACTCAAAATATTACCCCTAACAGGAATGAGGATTCTCTAAACAGGTACCTTTCAGATATTAGCCATCTTGGAAGGCTTTCTGCAGAGGAAGAAGTCTTGCTTTCTAAAAAGATCAGAGCCGGAGACAGGGCAGCTGAGCAGAAATTAATCACTTCTAACCTGCGATTTGTTGTTTCAGTGGCAAAAAAATATCAGAGAATGGGGATGCCCCTTCAGGATCTTGTTAATGAAGGAAATATAGGGTTGATTAAGGCCGCAAGAAAATTTGATGAAACAAAAGGTTTTAAATTTATCAGTTATGCAGTATGGTGGATTCGTCAATCGATCATTCATGCACTTGGAGAATATAGCCGTCCCATCCGCCTCCCGATGAACCACCAAATTGGCATCAATCGCATTCGTAAGCAAAGTGCCCGGCTTGAACAGGAACTGGAACGTGATCCTACCCTGGAAGAACTCGAAGAAGTAATAGGCAAGCCAGCCGGGCAGCTGGCTGACTATCTGAAAAGTGCTGCCAGAATTAAATATCTGGAAGATCAGTTGCCTGGAGGCACCAGTGAGACCAATAATTTGCTTGAATATATAGCTCATGATGAACAGAACGGAGCAGAAGATGCGGTGAAGAAAGAAGCGATGGATTTTGCAGTTAAAACGCTACTGCAAAAACTTCCCAAGCGTGAGCAAATGGTGTTGATCCTGGGTTATGGGCTAAACGGACAGGAATCCATTAATCATGATGCAATCGCCGAAAGACTAAATCTTAGTAAAGAAAGAATAAGACAGCTCAGTGCATCAGCGATAAGAAAATTACAATCCCTTCACACACCATCATTCTTAAAGAATTCAATTTAGCATTAAAAACCATATTTGGCAGTTGATATGCGTACTGAAACAGGAATAACTAATAATGCTGAACTATTTCTGCTTCAATTACCAGATTACCTTCCATTTTGCTGCTCGTGAAGATCAGAAATTTATGGTTATCCGCATTTATTTTGTGCTTTTTCACCAGTAAATCTGCTTTATCAGGATAATTTCTTACCACTACATTTCCTTTAAGGCCCTTTCTTTTCTTTAGTTCTGATGTACTGAAGATGCTGTTGATTTTAAAGATTCTACCGGGGAATGAAGTATTCATATCGGTGCTGACATACAGGTGGGTCTGCGGATTCAATTTTTTTAGATTATACCGTACTGCAATCAGGTTAAAAGCTCCGCTTTTGAGCAGAGCCGTATCCGGCTCATATAAATATCCTTTAACTGGCGTATCGTCAGAAACCTGTAACCCATCCTCAACTCTGTAAAAACTGAAAGTCTTGATAGTTTCATTTAGGCTAACGGCTGTTATCTTTATGTTTTGTCCTGCCGGTGTGTCCCTGTCCAAAATCCAAAGCAGCTCTTTACATTCATTTTTTACACTAACAATGTGAACTTCGGATACTTGCCTCAGTTCTTTTAAACCTGCGGTGATGTCCAGAAGAGGTGCAGTTTTGATTATAATTCGCTGAGCTTTTGAGAATAGCAGGTCAAGATTTGCGACTACATTGGGAGTACAATCTCTGAGCATAAATACTTTTCCTGCAGCACTGCGTCTTGCAGGATCAATATAAATGGTATCAAAATTCTCCTTGCATAACTTTAGATATTCCAGTCCGTCAGTTGCCAAAAAGCGAACATTAGGCCGCTGCAATACTTGAGCATTATGGGCAGCAATAGCAGATAATTCTTTATGGAGTTCACAATGGGTTACAGATACTAACTTTTTAGAGAAGTAATGACTGTCCACTCCAAAACCCCCTGTCAGGTCAATCAAATGATCACCAATTGCCAATGAAGACTTGTATTCCGCAGTGATTTCTGATGAGCACTGCTCAATCGATAACAATGGGGGGTAGTAGATGCCATCATGACTATACCAGCCGGGCAGCTTTTTTATGCTCTTGTTTTTACCGGAAATCTGACCGGCCAGTTCAGCAGAACTTACTTCATGGAAGGGACTTTTAGCCATAGCCAGTTGATGAACATCAGCGGCCAGATGATTGCTGATGTATTCCTGAACTTCGTTGCTTAATATGGCTTTATTCAATTTTTTTTATTTAAACTACACTGCACCAGCATCTTTTTTGTCCCGCATTACAATCTGACAAGTATTGCGGCTTTTTACCTCCAGGAGGATATTCTTATTTACAGTTACCCGGTCTATAGTTTGCTGATTGTAGTATCTGATGGTTACCAGTTCCAGTCCGGTATTGTATTTTACTTTATAATGAACAGACAGATCTGCTATTAAAGCCTGAAGTTTCGATGCTTCATGATCAAAACTCACAGAAAAACTAATGGCTGAGTTGAGCATGGTATTGATCTTTACCTTATGCTTATGAAAAAGGCTAAAGATATCACTCAGGTTCTCTTCGATGATGAATGAAAAATCCTTAGGGAAAATAGAGATGAGCGCCTGATTGACCTTGAAAATAAATGAAGGCACAGGCAGGTGATTGTTCAGTCCCGTAATATCAGTTCCCTCCGCGTCCGGATGTAAAAATGACCTGACATATAGCGGTATATTCTTGTTTTGGATCGGTTTTATCGTTTTAGGGTGAATAATAGTCGCGCCATAGTAAGCAAGTTCTATTGCATCATGATAAGACAGCTGAGGGATTCTTTCTGTTTCATCAAACCACTTAGGGTCAGCATTCAATACACCAGGTACATCTTTCCAGATTGTAAGTGAGCTGGCATTAAGACAAGAAGCAAATATAGCTGCCGAATAATCAGAGCCATCCCTTCCCAGCGTAGTGGTGAAATTCTCACTTGTACTGCCAATGAACCCCTGTGTAACTGCGATGCTTTTCTCCAGTACAGGCAACAGATTCTTTTGGATTTCCTGTTCAGTCTTTTCCCAGTTTACTTTAGCTTCCCTGTAAGTATTGTCTGTATGAATATAATTGCGGGCATCAACCCATTTAACATGGCATCCAGCTTCATGGAGATATGCGGCAGCAATCTTGGTAGATACCAGTTCCCCAATGGATACAATCTGGTCGTAGATATAATCCGGAGCATCATCAGGAGCATCTTCCAGCAGCCAGTCTATCTCTACGAAAGCATTGGCCACATCGTCAAATATAGAATGATTATGATCCGTAAACAACCCGTTCAGGATGTTGAAATGGAATTGTTTGATTTCTTCAAAGATCTGATGCGTATCCTCCTGTCCGTATAGATAAGAATTGGTCAGGTCTTCCAGTTTGTTGGTGATCTTCCCCATAGCAGAGATCACGATCAACAATTCCGGTCCCTGGTGATTTAGAATAATAGTTGCCAGATTTCTAACGCCATCTGCGTCTTTTACAGACGCTCCGCCAAATTTATATACCTGCATTAATTGGATGGAATTAGTAAAGAGTTCGGTTTAGCTATTTCTTTCAGATCAGCAAAAGGAATGATCAGTTCAGTGGTACCATATACATAAGCTTTGATCTCATAAGGATTATAGAGGAATTTCAATCCCTGATCAGTAACACTGAAGTTTGTATTCAATTTGAATACATCATTTTCAAAAAAATAATTGTCTTTAAGACTGGCTTCAGGACTCAGCTTTTCATTCTTTCTGAAAATCCGCTCTGCGATGGCATTCAGCTTAGGCAGAGCACCCGGTAGCAGGAGTGAATCCAGCAATACTTCCTGATGACTGAGCGTATTGTAGTTGAAATAAGTAAACACACTGTTTGGATGCGCACCACCAGAATAGTTCACATAGGTACTCAAAAGAGAAAGGTAACCAGGCTTTTGTACAGAGACCTTACTATCAATCTCTAAAAACCAGGTTTGAGGACGATCCTGTTCCGTCTTTTGGAAATCTTCAAAGCCCCTGATAAAGTCAGCAGCATAATCCTGATAAGATTGATAATTTTTACCTGAATCGGCACTAAGCATTACCTTTTCCAATAGAAACCGGTTCACTTTTTCATCAGAAAATACCGGATAAGAAATGACCGCTTTTGAAGTATCCGTTACATTTTTATCTTTTGGCAAAGGTTGCTTGCTGTATACTTTTACCGAATCATATTTAAAGGTCAATGTGTCCGAAACTGCAGTGGAATCGCTTCCTGTAGTCGTAGTTTTCTCACTCTGACAAGCCATAAAGCCAATCATAAGCACAAATAATCCTATTCTTTTCATATTAATTTGCTATTTGCTCTTTCGAAAAAGAAGCGTTTAACCATCCTGCCTCAAGTCCGGCAGCGTATTTATTATAGAAATTTATCGCAGGTTCATTCCAGTCGAGCACCTGCCAGTTCATTCCATTGTAGTTTCCTTCTTTAGCTTCCTGGATTACCCTTTCAAAAAGCAGTTTGCCTGCACCCCTTCCTCTATACGCTTCAGTAACAATGAAATCCTCCAGGTACAAGCGACAACCCTTCCAGGTAGAATACCTGGTATAGAACAAAGCAAAACCTATAATCAGGTTATGATCTTCTGCTACGAATGCTTTCCATACAGGCTTGGTCCCGAATCCTGCGTCTTCAAATTCCTCAAGGGTAACAGTAACTTCCTGAGGTGCCTTTTCATAAACCGCGAGTTCATGTACCAATTCCAGAAGACGCAGGCAGTCGCCCCGTTCCGCTACTCTTAATTTAATGCCCATTTATGCTTTATAGTGTTTGATTACTCTTTTGCCAAATATACTGCTCCCTATCCTTACCATTGTACTGCCAGCCTCAATGGCCAGTTTGTAGTCACCCGACATACCCATCGATACTTCCTTAAAATGGGTATCTTTTCTGAAAAAGCTCATTTTAATACCATCAAAGAAAACCTTGAGTTCCGTAAACTCATCTGTGGTTTGCTTATCTGCCGCCTGATTACTGGCTATGCCCATCAGTCCGCAGATGCGGATGTTTTTCATACCTTCAAACTCCTCTGATCTCAGCAATTCTATGGCTTCGTCAAATCCGAGGCCAAATTTAGTATCTTCATCAGCAATATAGATCTGCAACAGGCAATCTATTGTACGATTGTTTTTGGCAGCCTGTTTATTAATCTCCATCAGCAGCTTTAAACTGTCAACCGATTCAATCATATGAATGAACGGGGCAATATACTTCACCTTATTGGTTTGTAAATGTCCGATCAGATGCCATTGAATGTCCTTTGGCAGTTGTTCCTGTTTCTCCACCAGCTCCTGCACCAGGTTTTCACCAAAAATGCGCTGTCCTGCATGGTAGGCCTCCAAAACAGCATCTGCCTGCTGAAATTTAGATACTGCCACCAGCTGAACCCCGTCTGTTTCAATTTCGCTTTTATATTTTAATAAGTTATCTGCTATACTCATTTATCAGTATTTTTGGTAAAATTAATAACCTTGGCGAACTTTGGCTAAGAAATAATGATGTTTTGACCTTTATGAAGTACTTTATATATATAGTTTTTCTTTTCATGATGATCGCAGGTTGTAAACCGGGTATTCCAAAAGATATCCTGCAACCAAATGAAATGGCACTCGTACTGCATGACATTCATATTTTTGACGGATATGTAACTACCGTAACGAATATTGATACTGCGAAAAAAGTAGCAGCAGAATATTACAATGGTATTTATAAAAAATTCAAAACAGATTCTGCCACCTATAACAAAAGCCTGGATTACTATGCCAGGCATCCCAGGCAGATGACGGAAATCTATACTCAGGTAACCAGGCAGCTAAAGAAGGAAAAAGATGTACTGGTAAAAGCAGATTCTCTGAAAGATGCCAGATCGTCAAAGTCTGCCAAAGCAAAGTTGCAAGCAGATTCCGTGAAAAAAGCAGACTCCGTAAAGATAGACATCGAGCGGAAAAAGCTGCGCAGACAACTGGATTCACTTGACAAAGTGATAAAAAAATCAAATCTGCTGCCAAAGAATAAAACGAAGAAAGCAGAAGCATTAAAGAAACGGAAAGATTCACTTGAAAAGGCAAAGAAATTAAATCTGCGGCCAACAAATAAATTCAAAAAAGCCGCAACCTTAAAAAGAGTACAGGACTCAATTAACAAATTGAATCAGCAGAAAAAAGTTAAAAAAGAAATTTCATAAAATAAGCATGTTATATCCTGAGAATTGTTTGGAGCGGTTGGGTTTTAATGAGGTAAAACAACTTATTCACAAACATTGCCTGAGCCCAATGGGCCAGCAGATGGTCAGCAAAATGACCGTAATGACCAAGTTTGATCAGATCAATAAATTTCTGAGGCAAACACACGAGTTCAAAAGCATTCTTGAAAATCAGGAACCCCTGCAGATCAGTACCTTTTTTGATATCAAGAGCCTCGCCGATAAAATTAAAGTAGAAGGTACTTACCTGGTAGAAGAAGAATTGCACCAGATGTACGCCTCTTTACAAACGGTTTTCTCCGTATTGAGATTCTTTGACGAACGTAAAGAAGTTTATCCAAACCTGGAAGCCTTATTCGAGCACCTGCCGGTAGAAAAGAACATCCTGAAAAGGATAGAGTCTGTACTGGACCCAAAAGGTAAGATCAAGCCCAATGCTTCAGCAGTACTGCAGCAGATCATAGGAGATATTGCAAAAGGAGAGCAGGATGTAAGAAAACGGATGGATTCCATCTATAAACAAGCCGTAGCCAGCAACTGGGTGGCCGATGGCAGTCTGACCATACGTGACGGAAGAATGTGTATCCCTGTTCTTGCAGAAAATAAACGCAAATTGAGGGGTTTTATTCATGATGAATCCGCCAGCGGGCAGACTGTCTATATTGAACCTGAAGAAGTATTCTCGCTCAACAATAAACTAAGAGACCTTGAGTTTGATAAACGCAGGGAGATCATTAAGATTCTCATTGCGCTGACCACCGAACTCAGACCTTACACTCCACTTTTGCTGTCCTATCATGGCTTTTTAACCAAGCTGGATTTTGTCAGAGCCAAGGCCCTGTTTGCCATTGATGTAGAAGCAGACATGCCTGTACTGATCAAAGAAGCAAAAACAAAGCTGGTTAATGCAAGACACCCATTACTGTATCTGTCATTTAAAGAAGACGGCAAGACTGTTGTCCCTTTAAACGTGCATTTGAATGAACACCTGCGGATACTGGTCGTTTCCGGACCCAATGCAGGAGGTAAATCAGTTTGTATGAAAACAGTAGGCCTGTTACAGCTGATGGTACAGGCAGGATTGCTCATCCCTGTGCACGAGTCAAGCGAAACCGGGATTTTTGATCAGATCTTTGCAGATATCGGTGACGATCAGTCCATAGAAAGTGATTTGAGTACCTACAGTGCCCACCTGACCAAGATGAGGTATTTTGTAGCGCACGCTACTCCTAAATCACTGGTGCTGATCGATGAATTCGGTACAGGAACAGATCCGCAGTTTGGCGGACCAATGGCAGAAGCCGTTCTGGAGGTACTCAACAATAAAAAGGTTCGTGGCGTGATCACTACACATTATTCAAATCTGAAGCTGTTCGCAGGGAATACTCCCGGTCTTGAAAATGCTTCCATGTTGTTTGATAATGACAAAATGAAACCTATGTACATGCTCGAAATCGGTAAACCCGGAAGCTCCTATGCTTTTGAGATTGCCCAGAATATTGGTCTGCAAAAAGAAGTTCTCGAACTGGCTAGAGCAAAAACAGGTACCAATCAGAACCGGATAGATAGTTTATTGGTTGATCTGGAACGCGAAAAGAAACAAATCTACGATACAAAAGTAAACCTGGCCAATCAGCAGAATAAGGTAAAAAACCTGGTCGCTGAAAATGAAAAGCTGAAACTCTTTCTAGATGAAAATAAAAAGGTGCTGATCAGGGAAGCCAAGCTGGAAGCACAAACCATTATAAAAAATGCCAATAAATTGGTAGAGAATACCATCGCTGAAATTAAAGAAGCAAAGGCCGATAAAACCGTAACCAAAGAATTAAGACAAAACCTGCAGAAACAACTGGTGCAAAACCAGGTAAAAGAAGAACCTGTTAAACAGGAAGTCATGAAACCTTCCAATACGCCGATAGAAGTCGGAGACTGGGTACAGCTGAACAACAGTGAAACCACCGGTCAGGTGCTGGAGATCAACAGGGATAACCTGGTTGTGGCTCTCGGCGACCTTCGGTCCGTATTGAAAAAGAACAGAGTACAGAAGATCAGCAATAAACAGGCGAAAAAAGCTACCCAGAACAATTCTTATACAGGAAGTATTTCAGAAGCCATCTCAAATTTTACTGCCGAACTTGATCTGCGCGGCAGCAGGGGAGATGATGCCCTGTATGAACTGGAAAAATATCTGGACAAGTCACTCATGCTTGGATTTCCGTTTATAAAAATCATTCATGGTAAGGGAGACGGTATTTTGAGAAAACTGATCCGTGAATACCTGAAGAAGTACAAACAGGTAAACCGGGTAGAGGATGAGCATGCAGACCGGGGTGGGGATGGCATCACTTACGTCTATTTTAATTAACTTAGTACCAAACTTATTATCATGATAAACAAGGTTGTATCCGGAGCTGATGAAGCCATTAAGGACATAACAGACGGCAGCACCCTGATGCTTGGTGGCTTTGGTCTGTGCGGAATTCCTGAAAACTGCATTACTGCGCTCGTAAAAAAAGAAGTCAGACAGCTGACATGTATCTCCAACAATGCCGGTGTAGATGATTTTGGAATAGGGCTGATGCTGCAGCAGCGTCAGGTAAAAAAGATGATCTCTTCCTATGTAGGCGAAAACGCAGAATTTGAACGTCAGCTGCTCAGTGGAGAACTGGAAGTAGAGCTGATCCCGCAGGGGACACTGGCCACCAGATGCATGGCAGCGGGTTATGGAATGCCGGCAATCTACACGCCCGCAGGCGTTGGTACCGAAGTTGCCGAAGGCAAAGAAGTAAGAAATTTTAATGGGAAAGACTACCTGATGGAATATGCTTTTGATGCAGATTTTGCGATAGTCAAAGCCTGGAAGGGAGATACCGCAGGTAACCTCATCTACAGGTCTACCAGCCGCAATTTCAACCCAGTAATGGCCATGGCAGGCCGGATTACCATTGCAGAAGTAGAGGAGCTTGTAGAAGCCGGTGAACTGGATCCTGATCAGATTCATACACCCGGAGTATATGTACACCGTATTTTTCAGGGAGCCCATTACGAAAAGAGAATAGAACAACGTACGGTAAGAACAAAATAAGACAGCTATGCTTGATAAGAACGGAATTGCGAAACGTATCGCAAAGGAAATAAAAGACGGCTATTATGTCAATTTGGGGATAGGTATTCCTACACTGGTGGCCAATTACATCCCCGGTGGAATCAATGTGGTGCTTCAGTCAGAAAACGGATTGCTTGGTATGGGACCTTTTCCTTTTGAAGGAGAGGAAGACGCCGATCTGATCAATGCCGGTAAACAAACCATTACCACTTTACCGGGCTCATCCATATTTGATTCAGCCATGAGCTTTGGAATGATCCGGAGCCAGAAAATTGATCTGACCATACTCGGTGCCATGGAAGTATCTGAAAACGGAGATATCGCGAACTGGAAAATACCGGGTAAAATGGTTAAAGGAATGGGCGGGGCAATGGATCTGGTTGCATCCGCAAAAAACATCATTGTAGCCATGCAGCATGTCAACAGGGACGGGGAGAGTAAACTTTTACCAGCCTGTACCCTGCCGCTAACCGGAGTCAGGTGTATCAAAAAAATAGTCACTGAGCTGGCCGTGCTGGATGTATTGCCTGAGGGTGGTTTTAAACTGATAGAACGTGCCCCCGGAGTTAGTGTAGCCTACATCAGATCAGTAACTTTAGGAAAGCTCTATGCGGAAGATGACGTTCCGGAAATGGCAATTGACTAACAAAAAAGGATCTGCATTGTGCAGATCCTTTTTTTGTTTCAGCACTATTGGCTGCAATATCTGGGTTTTAGGTCGTTGGAGATTTCCTCAGTGATCCGGATGATATCCTCCGGAGTATCCAGGTTGTTGATGACAATCTTATCAGACTGATTCTTATAAGGAAGCAAAAACTCTTTATAAGCCGGGACTACGTGGTTATGCCATTTGTACAATACATCGTCTTCAGGATAACCGCGTTCCATACCATCCCTTTTGACTCTGCGCTGCAATGCCACCCCTTCTTCAGCATCCACAAAAATGCGGTAATCCAGCAAGGCAGCTATTTCTTTAAAATGTAGAATGAAAAGGCCCTCTACGATAATAATAGGCGCCGGATTAACCTCCAGAATTTTGACTACAGCAAGCGGATTGTTGAAATTGTATTCCTTTTTGTAAACGACCTCACCCTTAACCAGTTTCTTGATGTCCAGTAAAAACTGCTCATGATCTATAGTAGAAGGCAGATCAAAATTATATAGCTTATTCTCTTCCTGCGTCATTTCACCCGCCGGAAAATAATAATCATCCTGGGAAACCAGGGTTACTTCATCATTCTTGAAATGATGAAGAAAAGAATTCAGAAAAAAGGTTTTGCCCGAACCGCTGCCCCCGGCAATTCCTATAATAAAAGGCTTGTTACTCTTCATTGTCTTGTCCGCCATAGGTCAGATTGCAGTAAAAACGCTTGTCAAGAGCACCAAGTGCATCTGCGACAGCTTTTGTCATTACAATTATAACATCTTTTGTGGACTCGTTTTCAGTAAATTTACCAACAACCTTGGCGAAGGTAGATCTGTTGCTCATTGGGTTGGTAATCTTAATAATGCCTCCTATAGGGGCGGTGCGGTGCAATACCAGCATCTTGGCAGGATCCAGATCAGGATCAGCAATCCATACCGCAGTACCCTTTTCTTCGATCTGATTCAAGCCATACCGGCTGGCAGGATACCTTAAAGCAGGATCTTTTATCGAATTAATAGAATCAGGAATTACTGCAGGCGGCACAAATGCCGGTTTCACCGGATATTGTCCTTTGATCAGTAATCTCTGACCTACATTCAGTGAACTGCTGGTCATGTCATTTTTTGCTTTAAGCTGATCAATGGTTAGTTTATATTTTGTGGCAATAGAGTAAATCGTCTCATTTGAAGCTACGGTATGAACGATCAGTTCTTCTGTCCCGGCAGCAGCAACGGGCTTTTCATTGAGATCAATATTCTTGTTCAGCTCATTCTTATCCTTCTGAACAGGTGCTGCCACAGCCACCACAGGTGTGGTCTGCACAACAACCACAGGTGAATCCGGCTTTTGTACAGTGGTAATGGACTCCTGTTGCTCTGGCTGAACATTTTTAGCAGGAATCTTCAGGACCTGTCCGATCTGCAGGTTAATTGTCCTGAGGTTATTCACCCTTTTGATCTCATTTACAGTCGTGCCGTATTTTTCAGCAAGCATGTTCAGATTTTCCTTCTTCTGTATGGTATGCTCTACCAGACCCTGTTCCGTAATACCTGCCGGCGGATTGCCGTCAACAGAACTTGTTGGTGACGAAGCAGAGGGCGCAGAGGCTGCGGCACCCGCGATAAACGGCAGCGCCGTAGGAACCTTAATGATTACTCCAATCTGAAGGTATTTACTGTCATTGAAATTCTGTACATCTTTTGGATTTACATTGTACCTTCTGGCTATGGAATAATACGTGTCTTTGGCCACAACCTTATGAACGATAAGTTTCTTTCCATTGTTGTTTTCTACCCCTATAGAATCCCTGGTAATGGCAGATGCAACATTTATATTGATAAAAATAGCGGTAACCGCTATTATGTAATTTTTGTACATTAATATCCTTTATAAAAAATTAGTAAGCAATAATACGAATAATATAATAACCCTTTTGAATTGTAGATATAAACGCTGTTTAGTAATCTCTATTGTGTTTTTAGCAGATTTTTAAACCATTTTAAGCTATATTTGTTATAACCGCAACACCCACAAAAAGTGGCAAAATAAAAAAATAAATACCATGGACGCAAAAGAAATCAGCTTAAATGAAAAGAAAGTAAAACCTGTAGTTGACCTGTTGAATGATTACCTGGCTAATTACCATGTTCATTATCAGAAATTAAGAGGCTGCCACTGGAACATTAAAGGACAAAACTTCTTTACCCTTCACATTAAATTTGAAGAATTATATACCAATGCCCAATTGACCATAGATGAAATCGCTGAACGCGTACTTACCCTTGGTAAACCACCGCACAGCCGTTTTGCAGACTATATTAAAGAGTCTGCTATTAAGGAAATTGACACCATCGGATTAAAGGATCTGGACATGGTTGATGCCATTCTGGACGACATGTCGCAACTCATTCAGCTGGAGCGTGATTTGCTCGACGCTACTGAGCAGGCAGGAGATGACGGCACAAATGATATGGTCAATAAATTTATGCAGTTCAAAGAGAAAACTACCTGGATGCTGCGTTCATTTGCAGGCAAAAAATAAAAAGCCGGATAAACGCTATAAAAAAACACCATGTCCTTAAGGGCATGGTGTTTTTTGTTAATATCTTTGAGCAGTATGGGATATAAAAGTTTAGCAGATTGCGTAGCAGACCTGGAGAAGCATGGTCACCTGATCCGGATCAAAGAAGAAGTAGATCCATATCTTGAAATGGCAGCCATTCACCTCAGGGTGTATGAGCAGCAGGGACCGGCGCTTTATTTCGAGAAAGTGAAAGGAAGCAAATTCCCGGCAGTATCTAATTTGTTTGGTACGCTGGAACGCTCAAAATTCATGTTCAGGGATAGTCTGCCTAAAGTAGAGCAGCTGGTCAATCTCAGGTCAGATCCGGTTAAAGCACTCAAAAACCCATTCAAACTTCCCGCTATTGGTTTTACCGCATTGACGGCTTTACCATTCAAACAAAGTCTTTTTAAAAACACATTCAGTAAGACCAGCATCAGCGCGCTCCCTCAGATCGTAAACTGGCCTATGGACGGTGGTCCTTTTATTACCATGCCCCAGGTATATACAGAAGACATAGACAAGCCCGGGATACTTAATGCCAACCTGGGGATGTACCGCATTCAGCTCGCCGGAAACGACTATGAGCAGGATAAAGAAATAGGACTGCATTATCAGATTCACCGGGGGATAGGTGTACATCAGTCCAAAGCCAATGCCAAAGGACAACCCTTAAAAGTAAGTATTTTCGTTGGCGGCCCGCCGTCACACCCGCTGGCTGCGGTAATGCCACTCCCCGAAGGCCTTTCTGAAATGACCTTTGCTGGTGCCCTGGGCAACAGAAGGTTCAGGTATTTTTATGATGAAGAAGGCTTTTGCATTTCAGCCGATGCCGACTTTATCATTACCGGAACCGTTTACCCCCAGGAAAATAAACCCGAAGGACCATTTGGTGACCACCTGGGTTATTATAGCCTGACGCATCCATTCCCTTTGATGAAAGTACATCATGTATACCACCGCAAAGATGCCATATGGTCTTTCACGGTAGTAGGGAGGCCTCCGCAGGAAGATACCAGCTTTGGCGCCCTGATCCATGAAATAGCCGGTTCAGCCTTACCAAAAGAGATTCATGGACTCAAAGAGGTCAATGCCGTTGATGCCGCAGGCGTACATCCCTTGCTTTTTGCTATAGGAAGTGAAAGATATACACCCTACCTCAAAGAGCGCAGGCCACAGGAAATCCTGACCATTGCCAGTCATATCCTGGGAAAGAATCAGCTGAGTCTGGCCAAATACCTGTTTATAGCCGCCAGAGAAGACAACGAAAAGCTGGATACACACGATCTTTCGGAGTTCCTTCAGCACATACTTGCCCGTATGGATTTTAGCAGGGACCTGCATTTTCATACCAATACCACCATAGATACCCTGGATTATAGCGGGGACGGTTTAAACAGCGGCTCCAAAGTAGTCTTCGCTGCCGCAGGCCCCATAAAAAGAGAATTATCCGCTGAAGTTCCTGCAGGCTTAACCTTACCAGATTCATTCAGATCCCTAAAAGCAGCCATGCCCGGTGTACTGACCTTACAGACAGCTGCTTATATCAATCCTATCCAGACTGAGCATCAGATTGCCGAACTCAATACCATTCTGAATAAAGACAATTTAAAAGGGATCGCATTGATCGTACTATGTGACGATGCAGATTTTACCGCGGCAAACATCAGCAATCTCGTCTGGGTGACCTTCACCAGGAGTAATCCGGCCTCAGATATTCATGGGATAGACGTTTTCATTAAAGACAAACACTGGGGCTGCAACGGCCCAGTGATCATAGATGCCCGCAAGAAACCACATCATGCCCCTGAACTGATCAGAGATGAAGCAACAGAACGCAGGGTTGATGAGCTTGGAAAAGCAGGCGCATCCCTTCATGGAATCATTTAACGAAAGTATTGCACATAAAAAAAGGCTGGCCATTTTAACAGCCAGCCCTAACAGAATTATTATTTTGTAATCTTTTTAGAACCTTACACCAAAAGTAAGAAATACGTTATTCCTTGAAGTTTTTATCGCCGCAACAGGCTCGCTATAGTCATTCAGTTCATAAGGAGCAAGTTCAGTATTGGTATCCGCACGCTGATAAGTAACATCCACATAATAATTGTTTACCCTGTAGCCCAGACCACCGCTGTAAAATTTGGTGGCAAAGTAACCATCATCATCTCCTTTAATTGAACTGCCGTTCAGACCGTAACCACCCCTCAGACTAAATGCATTGTCCAGTTTGATCTCCGCACCAACCCTGTAATTTACAGCAGCTTTGTAATAATCTCTCACCGTTGCATTTTCTGCCATAATCGTCTCAGGTTCATTGCCCTGGTCAGTAGAAAACCGTATAGAAGAATAATCCACATAATCCACGTCAGCCGAAAGCAAAGCCCGGCCTCCAATGACATAACTGGCACCTACTGAGCCTTTCAAAGGTGTTCTTAACCTGTAGCTGAAGACGTAGCTCGCAGGAGTATTCGTATAAGGACCCGCATTCGGTCCGCTTGCTATCCTGGTATCCAGTTTGTAAGTCGTATTGTCTTCGATCAGTAACCAGGAAGGTGTTTGCAGTGTAGCTCCAATTCTGAAATTCTCTACCGGCCTTACAATTACCCCCAATCTTGCATTGAAACCGGAACCTGTAGTTTCCTGGCTTTTAGAAAAGGCGAGGTCATACCTCGAATCCTCCGTGTAATTGTATCCAGATTCAGAAAATTTTCCATCATTTACATAACGGGTATTCACCAATCCGATACTGGCACCGATATATACCTGATTAGAAATATTCAGTGCCCCGCCTACGGTCAGTTCTGAAGTAGAACCAGTCCTGATTTCGTTTTGCGTCTGCTTATTTGATTCAGGCTGCGCATCCGCATTATTTCTGGTCGATGAGCGGTAAAAAGGTTTATTTGGATTCGTAAAATCATCATAATCGATGATATATCCATCAAAAGCCATTCTTCTCAAAGAGCCGACAGGTAAGTTGCCCGGGGCATTAGAAGCACCACTAAAACCATTCGCATCATCCCTGAAATAATCCGCAATTGAATTGGCAGAATTGTTACCGGTGTAGGAGAACTCTCCTCCAAAATCATTGTTCCTTACGTAACCAATCCCAAAAACCGTACTGATCACTCCGGTCTGATCACTTTCGCCTTTCACCCTGAAAGCAGGGCTATAGAACACCGCCCCAATATTGTTGAGGTTCAGCCTGTCTTTTGAGGACTTTGTATTTTGATTCAGATAAGTTGCATTTCCGGTCATCCCGTTAAACTCGGGGGTTAAAGAGAACTCTGATTTGGTAAATAAACCCAATCCTGCAGGATTACCTCCCAAAGAACTCATGTCACCGCCAACGCCAATCTGAGCGCCGCCCATTGCTTTGAATCTGGCAGTGCTTCCGTAGTTGGTTTGGGAAAATCTAAGCGCATCAGGTGTATAGACTTGAGCATATGTAGTTCCCATAGTGGCTACTATAGCCACTAAAGAAAGTGTGATTTTTTTCATTCTGATTAAATAAGTGATTAGCCCCTGCCTGCTCTTCCTGTTCTTGATCCGCCACCGCCGCTGCTGCCGCTTCCCGAACTTCCGCTACCCGAACTGCCCCTTGACGGAGGAGGAGAATAGCTGGGTCTGCTCTCAGGCTGACGTGCCGGAGGTGCAGTTTCTGTTCTTGCAGGTCTTCTGTTGTCAGCAGGCTGAGCCGTTTCCTGTGTACGTCTGTTGCTGGTTCTGCCGGGAGCACCCTGTGTGCCGTTCTCAGCTGCGTATCTTTCCGCCCTGCTTTGTCTGGATATATTGCCATTGGCATCTGGTCTTGTTCCGGCCCTGCCGTTAGAAGGTCTGCCCAGGCTATTGCGGTATGAGCCTACTCCATTTTCTCTTCCCAGTCCAGGTCTTGACCTGTAATCCGGTACATTGGTCGTTCTGCCTGTATAGTAGCCACCACCATAATACCCGCCGCCATAGTATCCGCCTCCAAGAAAGCCTCCTCCATAATAGCCACCGCCGTAAAAGTTATTGTTCCAGCCCCAGTTATTCCATCCCCAGAACGGTGAAGATGCAAAACCCCAGCCTGAATAAGGTGAATTCCAGTAATTGTTGTAAAAAGGGCTGTATCCTATTCCTACAGACCAGCCATTTTGAGGATAGCCTCCGTTGTAGAAATACGGATCATAATAAGTTCTCCATGGACTTGAATAATAGAATCTGTTGATTCTGGAAGAATAATCCATGTCATAATAAGGATCACTGGTGCCGTAATAATCACTCTCAGCATACTCCTCATCATCGATCACCGCCGCGCTTTGCTGCGCTGGCTTAACCGGTGCAGGCGTATATATCTTTGCCTTTGCAGTGGTGTTATAAACGTCATCTTCAATCGTACCTTGCTGGGCCATCCTTGGCGCAGAGCAGGACGTTGCAACTATCGTTGCCAACGCGAGCATACCGGTGAATAAATGGTTAGGTTTCATAACTATATGTTGTTTGTGTGTTTCAATTTTTTTGTAGGTATAAATTTATAAATTTGTAGCTTACTACACAAGCTATTTAACACAAATAACGTTCCATTCACATATGAGCAAAGGCATTACAAGTAAAAACGAAGATTATTCCCAGTGGTATAACGACATTGTTATAAAAGCTGACCTGGCAGAGCACTCAGCAGTAAAAGGCTGTATGGTCATCAAACCTTACGGATACTCCATTTGGGAGAAGATGCAGGCGGTTTTAGACCAAAAATTCAAAGATACAGGTCACAGTAACGCTTACTTTCCTTTATTCATCCCTAAGTCATTTTTCTCGAAGGAAGCTTCTCACGTAGAAGGCTTTGCGACAGAATGTGCCGTTGTGACACATTATCGTCTGAAAAATGACGGCAATGGCAATATTATCGTAGACGAAACTGCCAAACTCGAAGAAGAACTGATCGTTCGTCCAACCTCTGAAACCATCATCTGGAACACTTACAAAGGCTGGATCCAGTCTTACCGGGATCTTCCTTTACTGATCAATCAATGGGCAAATGTAGTGCGCTGGGAGATGCGCACCAGGTTATTCCTGCGGACTACAGAATTCCTGTGGCAGGAAGGACATACTGCACACGCGACTGCAGATGAAGCCATAGCAGAAACCAGGCAGATGCTGGATGTATATGCAGACTTTGCAGAAAACTGGATGGGTCTGCCTGTCGTTAAAGGAGTAAAAACAGCAAACGAACGTTTTGCAGGCGCATTGGATACCTATTGCATCGAAGCACTGATACAGGATGGCAAGGCTTTACAGGCAGGTACTTCACACTTCCTCGGTCAGAACTTTGCCAAGGCATTTGATGTGAAGTTTACCAGCAAAGAAGGCAAACAGGAATTTGTATGGGCTTCTTCATGGGGAGTTTCTACCCGTTTGATGGGCGCATTGATTATGGCACACAGTGACGACGCAGGTCTGGTACTCCCTCCGAAACTTGCTCCGATACAGGTAGTTATTGTTCCCATCTATAAAACAGATGAAGAACTGCAAAACATTACCGCATTTGTGAGTACCCTGAGTGCCAAACTGAAAAGCCTGGGCATTTCAGTAAAATATGACGACCGTGATTCTCAGCGTCCCGGCTTCAAATTTGCAGAATACGAACTGAAAGGCGTTCCGATCCGTCTGGCCATTGGCTCGAGAGATATGGAGAACGGTACGGTAGAACTGGCGCGCAGAGATACCCGCGAAAAACAAACCGTGGCACAGGAAGGTCTGGAAATCTATATTCCGCAATTGCTGGAAGACATTCAGAACAACATCTATAAAAAAGCCTTTGATTTCAGGGCCGGTCACATCACACCAGCCAATTCTTATGAAGAGTTTAAAGAATTGCTGGATGGTAAGGCAGGTTTCATTTCCGCACATTGGGATGGTACCCCTGAAACCGAACAAAAGATCAAAGAAGAGACTAAAGCAACCATCAGATGCGTTCCTTTAGATAACCCGCTTGAAGATGGCGTTTGCATCTACTCCGGTAAACCATCTGCACAGCGCGTACTCTTTGCACGCGCATACTAATCTTAAACAACATGAAATTCGCAACTAAAGCCATACATGCCGGTCAGGAACCTGATCCTACCACAGGAGCAGTAATGACCCCGATCTATCAAACCTCCACCTACTGGCAGAAATCACCGGGCGACAACAAAGGTTATGAGTACTCCAGAGGTACCAACCCAACCCGTAAAGCGCTGGAAGACTGCCTGGCAGCACTCGAGAATGCAAAGTACGGACTGGCTTTTTCCAGTGGTATGGGTGCTACCGATGCGGTTTTGAAATTGTTGAAGCCAGGCGATGAAGTCATCACCGGCAATGACTTGTATGGCGGTTCTTACAGGATCTTTACTAAGGTTTATGAAAAATATGGCATTAAGTTTCATTTTCTGGATTTATCCAAACCGGAAAATATACTTCCTTATGTCAATAAAAATACCCGTCTGGTCTGGATAGAAACACCAACCAATCCAACCATGCGGATTATCGATATCGAAGGAGTTGCCAAAATCACTAAAGCGCACAAACTACTGCTTGCGGTAGACAATACTTTTGCTTCACCCTATCTTCAAAACCCAATGGATCAGGGTGCCGATATTGTCATGCATTCAGTTACCAAGTACATCGGAGGGCATTCTGATGTCGTAATGGGTGCCCTGGTGGTCAATGATGATCAGTTGTACAAAGACCTTTGGTTCATTTACAATGCCTGCGGTGCCACTCCCGGCCCCCAGGATGCTTTTTTAGTACTTAGAGGCATCAAAACCCTTCACCTGCGCATGAAAGCACATTGCGAGAATGGTGAAAAGGTAGCCCGTTTCCTGAAGAACCATCCTAAGATCGACAAGATCTACTGGCCTGGTTTCGAAGATCACCCTAATCATGACATCGCAAAGAAACAGATGCGCGGTTTTGGCGGGATGGTATCCATCACCCTTAAGGACGCAGATTTGCAGGAAACCTTCCGGATCGCTTCTTCTTTCAAAGTTTTTACCCTTGCGGAATCACTGGGTGGGGTAGAGTCCCTGATCAATCATCCTACAACCATGACACACGGTTCAATTCCTAAGGAAGAGCGTGAAAAGGTAGGCGTAACTGACAATCTGCTTCGCCTGAGTGTTGGTGTAGAAGATATAGATGACTTGCTGGAAGACCTGGAACAAGCGCTTAAATAGCTGGCATATTGGAATCTTTAGCACTCAGGGATTTTTTAGACCTCAAGTCTGCCCAATACAACAGGCCGGACTTTATTCCAAATGATCCGATCTGCATTCCACATCAGTATACCCTCAAACAGGACATCGAAATTGCCGCATTTTTTGCGGCAATTTTAGCCTGGGGGCAGCGCAAGACCATCATCAACAAATGCAATGAGCTGTTCAGCCGTATGGACAATGCGCCTTATGAGTTTATGCTTCAGCATACGGATTCAGATTTGAAGGGTCTTTTGGGTTTTAAGCACAGGACATTCAACGATACTGATCTCCTGTATTTTGTGGCTTTTTTTCAGGAGCATTACCAGCAGCACAATAGTTTGGAGGCTGCATTTCTTGCTCCTGTTGAATTTAATAGTGACTACCTGCCGTCTGAAGCTCATGGACAGCAAAACGAGCATTCCGTGTACAGCTCTTCTGCCTGCATGCTTACAGAGCTTTCTGCCGGACCGCCCAGAATAGAAAAAGCGTTGAATTATTTCCGTTCTTACTTCTTCTCGTTACCGGATTTTCCGCGCAGAACGATCAAGCATGTTTCTTCTCCTTTGCAGAAATCAACCTGCAAGCGTTTGAACATGTTCCTGAGGTGGATGGTGAGGAAAGACAATATGGGTGTAGATTTCGGAATATGGAATACGCTTAAACCTTCAGATCTCATTTGTCCATGTGATGTTCATGTGGATCGGGTAGCGCGTAAGCTCGGCCTTATCGAAAGGAAACAAACCGACTGGCGTACTGCTGTTGAACTGACTGCTGAACTGCTGAAGTTTGATCCGCTTGATCCGGTTAAATATGATTTTGCGCTGTTTGGATTGGGGATTGAAGAAAAGTTCTAGTTTAAAACTGGTTAGTTTCGGGCTTAACCCTACATCCCCTAAATGGGCATAATTCCTGTATCTTGATCTTAAAAATGGTTTAGAGAGTTTTTTGGGTGCAGGAAGGTTTGTTAAAAAACCGGTTAGCTTCGGACTGGACCTTGCGCCCTGAAGAAGGGCACAAATCCTATGTCCTCATCTTAACCGGTTTTTTTGGGAGCAAAAACTGCAAAGTGTGAAGTATTTTTGATGCAAAATCAATAAGGTATCTTATGAAAGCCCTATATCTTGACTGGATTTTTTTTGGGAGCATAAGGAAGGGTAAAGCCTGGTCAGTTTCGTGTTGGACCTTGTATCCCGAAGAAGGGCACAAACTGTAAAACGGTCCTGGATACAAAATCTTTAGAGCCGTCTTATGGAAAGTCCTGTGTTATCAACTTAACCAGTTTTTTGTGATTAAAAGGTACAAGCTATAAATTACTCTTGAACACAAGATAATAAGCCATCTTATGGGAAATCCTGTGTTATCAACTTAACTTAACCAGATTTTTTCAGTAAAAATAGCGGGTGTATAATCAAAATTCCTGTAGTCAGCATATTCTGGTATTTAGTATATTCGTCTTTTAGACCATCAAAACGTTAGATCTTTAACATTTAGACTTTTCACAAAATGCCGGTAACTTTCAAAGCAGAAATAGAACGATATGGTGAAATGGGGGAGAAGACAGGGTGGAGCTATGTATTCATTCCAAAAGCTCTTGCCAATGATATTAAGCCTGATTGTAAGAAAAGTTTTCGCCTGAAAGGGAAAATAGACAATGTCGAAATCCAGGGTATGTCCACAATACCAATCGGAGAAGGCGATTTCATTATTGCGCTGAAAGCCAGTCTGCGGAAACAACTAAGGAAAGAGATGGGAGCGGTAGTGAATCTTGAGCTGGAAGAGGATAAGGATTTTAAAATTGAAATACCGGAAGATCTGGAGCTGTGTCTCTCAGACGAACAGCATTTAATGGATGGTTTTATGAAATTACCCAAGTCGCACCGGAACTGGTACATCAACTGGCTGAACTCAGCCAAGACAGAACCCACCAGGACTAAAAGAATAATTAAGATCGTATCCGGTATGGATAGGGGAATGACATTTGGTGAAATGATGCGTGAAGGGAAAGAACCAAAAGCCTGATGTAAGTTCGCAAATTGTATCGAATAATTACATGTGTCGGCCCTTTATGCACCCAAAAAAATACTTGTAAAGATGAGGACATAGGATTTGTGCCCTTTTTCAGGGCGCAAGGCCCAGTCCGAAGCTAACAGGTATTTTTAAAACTAAGCCTCCATGTTTAGATCTGTTTTTATAACAGGAATCCTTGTTTGGAAATAGAGTACTTTTAGAACCACGTACTTTTTCCGGCAAAAAAAGAGCTTGTCATTACCCGATACCCCCGGAAAACTGCTTCCAAAAAAGAGCTAATCGTATTTCCTGAACCAGCTCCAGACCTTCATTTGGATCACCCCGAGAAAAGCCTCTCTGAAAATACTCGTACTCATTTTAGAAGTACCCTCCGTACGGTCAGTAAAGATGATCGGAACCTCAACGACTTTAAAACCATACTTGATCGCCGTAAATTTCATTTCGATCTGGAAAGCATAACCGACAAACTTGATCTTCTCCATTGGGATTTTCTCCAGTACCCTGCGCTTATAACATTTAAACCCTGCGGTAGCATCCTGTATCTTTATCCTTGTGACCAAACGCACATACATAGAAGCAAAATACGACATTAACACCCTGCTCATGGGCCAGTTCACCACATTTACACCCCTTACATATCTCGAACCAATCGCTACGTCTGCTCCATTTACGCAAGCCGCACGCAATCTGATCAGATCCTCAGGATTATGTGAAAAATCCGCATCCATTTCAAAAATATAAGCATACTGCGGCTTAGACAACGCCCATTTGAATCCATGAATATAAGCCGTTCCCAAGCCAAGTTTACCAGTTCTCTGTTCCAGATGCAAGGCAGGATATTCCGCTTGCAATTGCTTAACGAGCTCAGCAGTACCATCGGGCGAGCCATCATCTATGATCAGGATCTCAAAAAAGTGATTTAAGGAAAAGACTTTTCTGATAATCTTCTCGATGTTTTCCTTTTCGTTATAAGTTGGAATAATTACTAAGCTGTCTGACACTTTTTATCTATGGTTAATTGCTGATGCAGTTTTTGCCGAAAATACTCATTATAAATTTAAAAACCCCAACACTATCCCCAATAAGAGCTAAAACTGGTAAGCTTAACATTTTTTAACTAACGCCATGCATTAAGCGTTTGATAAAGGGTGAAAAAATGATCAGAAAAACACCCGCAACAGCAGCGTAGATCGCCAGCTGGTAATAACCACTGGTATAAGATTCCAGTTTAGTCAGCAGCGAAACATTGTCGCCGCTAACAGACATATCAGCGCCTAATTTACCGGCAGCAAATTGCCCGAAAGCACTCGCCAGGAACCACATCCCCATCATCATTCCCGTTAGTTTTTTAGGAGAAAGTTGTGTCACCAGGGACATACCAATAGGCCCAAGGCACAATTCACCCAAAGTTGTAACCAGATAACCGAAAGTGAACAGATTTAAGGAAGTCACGCCATTTGCGTCAGCGAAGAACCGGGTGTAATAAAAGATATAAAAAGAAGCCGCTAAGAACAGGAAACCAATGCCAAACTTAATGATCGAGTTCGGTTCCATTTTCTTTTTGGCCAGCCACAGCCACAACAGTCCGATCAGGGGGCTGAATATGATCACGAACAGGGAATTTGAACTGTTATTGACCACATTCGGGTCAATATTAAAGAACAGCAGGGTATGGCTTAAATTCTTCTCCGCAAACAAAGACAGAGAGCCACCGCTTTGCTCATAAATGGCATTAAACAGGAAATAACAGAAGATGAAGATGAAAGCAGCAAAAAGCTTCAGCTGGAATTTTCTGTCTTTAACCTTATAGGTCTCATACAAAAAGTAAATGATAGATAGCGGCGCGATCGTATACATGAAATAATCTGTATAGTGCGTGTTTTGCACCATGATCAGGATCAAAGGAATAGAGATCAGAGAAAACGCATATACCCCGATTTCCCTCATTCTTTTCTTGCTTACCGGTAAATCCTTTAACGGGGAATCTCCGATTGGTCCAAGAATTTTCTTAGTAAAGATAAACGTAATCAGCCCCAGCGCCATCACGATAGCCGCTGCAAGAAAAGCATAATTCCAGGATACATACTTGCCCAGATACACACATAAAGCACCACCCAGCAAGCCTCCTATATTAATACCTGCATAGAACATCCCGTAACCCGCATCTCTTCTGCTGTCACCATCCTTATACAGATCACCAACCATAGAAGAAACATTAGGTTTAAAAAAACCTGTCCCGATGATAGAAAGGGTAATACCGATATAGAAAAACTCTTTCGGAGATACAGAAATGATGAGATTCCCGAGGATCATCACCATTCCACCAAAGAACAGGGACTTTCTAAAGCCCAGCACCTTATCGGCGAAAATTCCGCCCAGAAAAGTAAAAGCGTATACAAAAGCCTGTATAGCAGCATATTGTAAATTCGCATCCTTGTCAGCCAGCGCAAGCCCCACGATCTTATCGATCATAAAAATGGTCAGCATCCCGCGCATTCCGTAAAAGCAAAACCGCTCCCACATCTCTACAAAGAACAAAGCCCAGAGCTGTTTCGGGTATTTACCTTTAAAATTCTGGATCTCCTCCAGTGTAATGTCTTGTTGCATTTGATTTCTGTTCATATAAAAAGCCTCCTGGTCGCACCAGGAGGCTTTTATTTTTATTTTACACCGTGCATTAACCGTTTCATGATAGGCGTAAGCGCCATAATGATCACCCCTAAACCAACCGGAATAAAGGTAAAGATCAGGAAGAAAGTAGTCATCGAATATTCCGCCGTGATCTTGTCAATCATTCCACCCATCGTTCCGGCTATTTTATTTCCGATAGCAATAGCCAGGTACCAGATTCCAAACATGATCGCGATCATCCTTCCCGGAACCAGTTTACTTACATAAGATAATCCTACAGGAGAAATGAACAATTCACCAAGCGTATGGAATAAATAAGCCAGTACCAGCCAGATCATACTTACAGAGGCTACTGCCGCACCCTGAGGAATGGTGCTGGATCCATAAGCCAGAGCCGCAAATCCAATTCCAAGAAGAATCATACCATAGCCGTTTTTAAAAGTGGCAGATGGATTGTATTTGCTTTCCCAAAGTTTAGAGACAATTGGGGCCAGACTGATGATGAATAAGGAATTCAGAATACCAAACCAGGTTGCCGGTACTTCCGATTTTACCTCGTTGTACTGATTTCTAAGCATATAGATCACAATTACCCAAATGATCAGAAAACCAACGGAAAGAATGATGTTCCCCAAAGCGTATTTTCCAAAGGTTTTTGAGAAAAGTCTGATCAGCACATACGTAATGATGATCAGCGGGATCACTGTAATCAGCGTATTGACCACATTAAAGATGATTTTGGAATCACCTGTCAGCAGACGCTGGGTATAATCCTTTGCAAAGATGGTCATAGATCCTCCGGCCTGCTCAAAGGAGGCCCAAAAGAACACCGTTATAAATGCCAGAACCACCACTGCGATCATTTTATCGCGCAGAACCGATGTATACTGAGTGATCCTTTTAATCAATATGAACACAAAAAGCAGCAAAGCAACGATGATCATGAAATTGCTTCCATCCAAACTGCCGATCCTGAAACTGAACAGGTTAAAAGAGGTGATCTTCGAAACCGGATCATTGATGATCCAGGAAAGACCGATTACAGAGATCAGTGCGATCAGCACCAGGTCAAACTTAGAGAAAGGATTTCTGGTGGATTCTTCCGGAGTTTCCGATTCATCAGCGATGTCACCTTTAAGCGGTTTTAAACCAATATTGCCGAAAATGCCCTGTGTAAAATAAAACTGGAGCATCCCTATGAACATGAATATTCCGGCCAGTCCGAAACCGTAACTCCATCCCCAATCGGGATTTTCACCGATATATCCGCAAAGCAGCATCCCAAGGAATGCCCCGGAATTTACGCCCATGTAAAATATAGTATATGCACCATCTTTTTTCTCCGGATGCTTTTTATACATCTGCGCGATAATAGAAGTCATATTTGGTTTGAAAAATCCGTTACCGATCACCAGCAGGCAAAGACCCAGATACATAAAACTGTGATCGATTTCGATCGCCATAGATGCATGCCCTAAAGTCATCAACAATGCCCCTACGATGACAGCCCATCTGTAACCAATGATCCTGTCTGCGATATATCCGCCCAAAATAGGAGTCAGATAGGCCAGTCCGGTATAGGAACCGTAAATTGCCAGCGCGTATTCTCTTGGCCATCCCCAGCCTGGATTAGCATCGATGAGTGAGGAAGTAAGGAACAGCACGAGCAGTGCCCGCATGCCGTAATAAGAAAACCGCTCCCACATCTCTGTAAAGAAAAGAACGAACAGTCCTGCCGGATGCCCCAATACTTTGCTCTCAAAAAAATCATTTGGTGTGTCCAGATTTTTTGTATTCATGTTAGTTTTTTTGTGTATAATAATTAGTTTGTTTAGTTAGTTTTTGCGCACAATATAGTTACATGGAGCCAAACTCCCAAATACCGTTATAACTTCTTTACAGGCCTGATGTTTTTGTCAGCAGGATCTACATAAAGTTCATCCATTACATTGGGTTCGTTCTTCAGTTCGACATTTTCCATCAGTTTCCATCTGCCGTTCATTATCTTATACGCATCAAAACTCAAGTCAGATGCATAATATTCAAAATTCCCTTCCATTTCAGGTGTAAAAGGCGCAAGATGGTCAAAAACAATCATGTTCACCGATTTATCCATAGTCAGCGTCATCGTATTGAGTTTGTTGTATTCAAATACGATCCTGTTTTTCGCCGCCGATCCCTTTACACCATCAAATACCGCTTTCCCGAATACCGGTTCTCCTTTTTCAAAGGATAGGATATCGATCACCTTTTTAGAGGTTTTAGCATTGTTGCCTTTCCAGCCGATCAGCGTATAATAGGGTTGTCTGCCGCTCACAATAACCGGTACAATTTCATAATAGCGTGCTCCGAACCAATTTTTTGGACTGGTCTGCGCATTCACATCTTTGGTTTGTTCTGTATTGTCAATCAGGGGATAAAGTTTCAGCTTGCCATCAGCAGTTGCCATTTGTATGGTGCCAAAAAAGCGGTAAGTGCCATCATCTACAGGTACATACCAGGTAAAGATCCTGAAAGAATTGTCAGGAGATTTGAGCACGGTAATTTTTTGGAGGGAATCGAAATTGAAGTGAAAGGAGTGGGGTGTCTTTAAAGCATTGACCAGCGTTTTGATAAAGCTGGAATTCAGAGAAAAACGTTCAGCATTATTGGAAGCCTCAAAAGTATTCGTGCTTATTTTCTTCAATGAATCCTGATATCTGAACATGACAGGTCCGTTATTGAACGTGAAACTATGCTGCGCAGCTGCCTTTTCTGAAGCAGAATACAAAAAAATAATCAGGATTAAAACGCTTAACCTTTTATGCATTTATTTCTTTTTTTCATGAACACGTTATGCTAATCTATTTGAAGATCAGTAAGCTTCAATTACAATCGCGCTGGCACCGCCGCCACCATTGCATATGCCTGCCACACCAATTTTACCTTTATTCTGAGCCAGTACGGAAAGCAGGGTCACCACAATCCTTGCACCTGAAGCACCCAGCGGATGTCCGAGTGAAACCGCACCTCCGTTTACATTAACCTGCGCTTCATTCAATCCCATTTCATTGTTATTGGCAAGTGAAACTACAGAAAAAGCTTCATTAATTTCAAAAAAATCTACATCAGCAAGAGTTTTGCCTGCACGCTGCAGCGCAAGGGGAATTGCTTTGGAAGGGGCGGTAGTAAACCATTCCGGAGCCTGCTGCGAATCCGCATAGGCAAGAATTCTGGCCAGAGGCTTCAGCCCGAGTTCTTTTGCTTTATCAGCACTCATTAAAACCAGGGCTGCCGCACCATCATTCAGGGTAGAGGCATTGGCTGCGGTAACAGTCCCGTCTTTTTTAAATACAGGCTTTAAGGAAGTGATTTTATCAAATTTAACAGCAAAGGGTTCTTCATCCTTATCAAAGAGTGTGACCTCACCTTTGCGGTCCTTTATTTCTACCGGAACGATTTCCGAATCAAATTTACCATCCTTCTGAGCCGATTGAGCTCTCTGGTAAGAAGTAACTGCAAAAGCATCCTGATCCGCTCTGCTGATTCCGCATTCAGCGGCGCAAAGTTCGGCAGCAGAACCCATGTGATAGTCATTGTAAACATCCCACAGGCCGTCTTTCAGCAAACCATCTGTGATCTGCCCATGCCCTAAACGATAACCTGTACGTGCTTTATCCAGGTAATAGGGTACATTGCTCATGCTTTCCATGCCACCCGCCACCACAATTTCATTCTGTCCGAGCGCAATGCTCTGCGCAGCAAGCATAATGGCTTTGGTACCCGAAGCACATACTTTATTAATGGTGGTTGAGGGTACATCAGGCAAACCTGCGAATTTCACAGCCTGTGTGGCAGGGGCCTGTCCTATATTGGCCGACAATACATTACCCATATACACCTCCTGAATAGCAGCAGGCTGAAGACCTGATCTTTCTACTGCAGCCTTAATGGCCACAGCACCCAGCTGAGTAGCTGAAAAACCGGATAATGCACCTCCAAAACTACCTATAGGTGTTCTTACAGCAGAAACAATTACTACTTCTTTCATGTATACGTTTTAAGTTAGTTGAAAGCAAAGTTATGTAATTTACAACTATCTATGTTAAACGCGGTTGTGTTTTAACATAATTTAGTTTGTATCATTTTTGTTTATGCATTTTCTTTTTTTCGATTTCACAGCTTCGTTCAACAGAAATTCTATCTGCCCGTTGGTACTTCTGAATTCATCCCCTGCCCACTTTTCTATTTCCTTGAGCAGTTCAGGATTTATTCTTAACACAAAAGCTTTTTTTTCTTTCTCAGACATGTTTCCCTGCTATTGCTTCTTCCTGTGCTGCAGCACTCTTTCTTTCATTCTTAGTTGTATAAAGTACCTGTATTGACAACAGGCTGTACATTGCGGTCTCCGCAAAGTACGACCAGCAAATTGCTGACCATCGCTGCTTTACGTTCTTCATCGAGCTCCACAATGTTCTTTTCCGATAAGCGCTCCAGCGCCATTTCTACCATCCCCACAGCTCCTTCCACAATTAATTTACGGGCTGCAATCACCGCTGTAGCCTGCTGGCGCTGCAGCATCGCGCTTGCAATTTCCTGTGCATAGGCCAGATGTGAGATTCTTGCCTCTATGACCTGTATGCCTGCTCTGGACAGTCTTTCACTCAGTTCCGCTTCAAGCAATGAGCTTACTTTTTCCGCTCCGTCTTTTAACGTGATGGTTGCACCTTCATCCTCAAAATTATCGTAGGGGAAGATATTGGCCAGGTGTCTTACCGCTGCTTCACTCTGGATAGCCACGTATTGCTGGTAATCCTCTACAGCAAACATAGCCTTTGCCGTTTCTTCTATCTGCCATACCACTACGGCAGCGATTTCGATCGGGTTTCCCAGTTTATCATTTACCTTGATCTGATGACCATTCAGATTTCTGGCCTTAAGGGAAACCTTCTTCTTAACCGTAAACGGGTTTACCCAAAAGAACCCGTCGGTCTTTACCGTGCCCTGATACTCCCCGAAAAGGGTCAGCACTTTGGCTTCATTCGGGTTGTTGATGATGAAGCCCGGAAAGACGAACATAAAGTTGATGGTAAAAATAAGACCTCCCAATGCCGGAACATCAAGGCCGATGGCAAGCCCTCCACATAAAAGTGCTACAATACATATAACAACAACGGAATAGCCTGCGGCTGGTGTAATGATTTTTTCCTGATACATAATGATATTAATTTGATATCATAAAGTAAAACAATTTTTTACATAAATCCAAATTGATTAACACCTTAATGTTTAAGAGATGCAACCTTACTGCTCAGTTATTTTGGTCTGGTCATGGTCTGGTCTCCGACTGGTCACGGACTGGTCATGGTCTGGTTTTACCAGTATATAACAAGTTTCAGAACAGTTTGACATCAGCTTTCGATATAGTAGCAGTAAGTCTGCAGGTACACTGCTATTTGCAAAAAAAGCAATCGGATTGTGTTTAGTTGTTAACTTTATCTAAGTTTGAATAAAATCGAGAGGAAATAACTTGGCAAAAATTAAAAAAAATTCTCATAAGATACTTTACCGGAAATATTCATCAAATATTAAATATGTGATGATGGTATTTTCTGTACTGATCATTACGATCTTCCTCCCCAAACAGCCCATGTTCAGGTATGAATTTGAGAAGGGGGCGATCTGGAAAAACAAGGATCTGGTTTCCCCCTTTAGCTTTGCCATTCTTAAAACCAGTCCGCAGGTAGATACGGATAAGAAGGATGCTCTGGAGAATATACTGCCCATTTATAGTTTCAATAAAAATATGTTTGATGGTATCGAGGAAGCCTTTACCAACGAATTTGATGTCAAATGGAGGAGCAGTGCATTACCGGAAACGGATAAGCAAGCTAACAAACAAGCTGCGCTGCGACTTCTGAAGACGATTTATGCCAAAGGGATCATTGCGATAACCGATAAACATCAGAAAGGAAATCAGTATTACGACTTTTCCATGCTTGATGACAACATCAGCAAAACTTACAGTTCACAGGATGTATTTACGGTTCAGTCTGCACTGAGCTATTTTAAAGATAACTTTGCTTCTACAGATCTGAGGGTGAAAGATGTGGTGGTTAACCTGGTCGAAGATCATCTCAGACCTAATATTGTATTTAATGAAAAGCTGACCGCCATTGTTCAGGAAACAACGATCAGCAGCCTGTCTACTACCCGGGGTATGGTACAGAAAGGCGAACTGATCATTGCTAAAAACAATGTCATAGACGATGATACTTTTCAAAAGCTGCAATCCTTTAAGGAAACTTATGAGGCGCAGACCAAGACTATAGGCGATACCAAACTGGTTTATCTGGGGCAGGTAATCCTTGTCGGGTTTATTGTGAGTCTGCTGATGGTGTTTCTGAAACTGTTTAGAAAGGATATTTTTGCGGACAACAGGCAGCTTTCCCTGCTTCTTTTGGTGACTACGACCATGCTGCTGTCGCTGACCTGGGCGATAAAGCTCAATCTGCCCAGCCTGTATTATATTCCTTTTTGTATTGTACCGATTATCATCAGGATCCTGTTTGATACGCGGCTGGCTTTGTATCTGCATTTACTGGTGATCCTGATCGCCGGATTCTTTGTGCCGAATAGTTTTGAGTTTGTATTTTACCAGACCACAGCAGGTATGGTGGCCATTTACAGTATCCGCAACCTGATCAAAAGGGAGCAGCTGCTGCTTTCTGCCTTATTTATCCTCTCGGCTTATTTCATCTCCTTTGTGGGGATTGCCCTGCTTAGAGAGGGTTCCCTGCGCCAGATAGAGTGGGCCAATTTTGTGCCTTTTATCGTGAGTGTGCTGCTTTCTCTGCTGGCCTATCCGCTGATCTATGCTTTTGAGCGTATGTTTGGAATCACCTCTGATGTGGCGTTGATCGAGCTGACCAATACCAACAATAAACTGCTCAGGGAGCTTGCTTTTAAAGCGCCGGGTACTTTTCAGCATTCACTACAGGTGGCCAATCTTGCGGAGGCTGCGATCTTTAAAATAGGGGGGAATTCGCTATTGGTCAGGGCCGGTGCATTGTATCATGATATTGGCAAGATTGAGAACCCGCAGTTTTTCATAGAGAATCAAAATACAGGGGTGAGCCCGCATGATAAGCTGCCTTATGAGCAAAGTGCCCAGATCATCATTAAGCATGTTCATAAGGGCATTGAAATCACCCGGAAGCATCAGCTGCCGGAGAGTGTGATCGATTTTATAAGAACGCACCATGGCAATACCCGGGTAGATTATTTTTACCAGTCATTTTTGAAGAATTCTCCCGAGAAATTTGTGGATGAGAATATTTTCCGTTATCCGGGGCCAATTCCTTTTTCCAAGGAAACAGGGGTGCTGATGCTGGCAGATTCGGTGGAAGCGGCTTCAAGAAGTCTTAAAAATCCGGATGCACAGAGCATAAAAGACCTGGTTGAACGCATCATTGATTACAAATTAGAACAAAATCAGCTGGATAATTGTGATATTACCTTAAAAGACCTGGAAACTATAAAGCTGATTTTCAAGACAATGCTTATGAGTATCTATCATGTGAGGATAGATTATCAGCAAACACTGTAAATTTCTTTTGCAAATATTAATGAATTGCTATATTTGCAACCTCGAAAGGAAGCTTTTGAGATTTCGGAGGGATGCCTGAGTGGCCGAAAGGAACAGTTTGCTAAACTGTCGTACTGGCAACGGTACCGAGGGTTCGAATCCCTCTTCCTCCGCAAAAATCTTAAAAAGGATTAAATGTATATTTAATCCTTTTTTTGTTTTATGTCTAAATTCAGGAACATGCCGACAATTGCGGGCTTACAAATCATACCTGCTGACCTGCTTGGTCAATACAAGGAGATTATTTCCGAAGAGGCATTGTATAACGTATTTAACCAATTGGAAGATGCTGAACTTTGCCTGGTTCGTTCAGTCTGAGAAATATTATTATATGCAGCATGAGACTTATTATAGTAATATAAGAGCTTTAGGTCTGGAATATCAGCATCTGGACTATTCAAAAGCTTTATCGTTTTTATTGATGTTGCCAAAGTCTGTAACAGATAAAGAGTAAGATGGGGGATTCTGCGATCTTAGAAATTATTGGATCATTAAGTGTTAAAATCCCTGCTCTTCTGCTGAAAATGAAAAGCGCATGTTTTTAGAATATGCGCTTTTCATTTTTATATATGTCTGATCCGTTTGGTTGTTACGAAATTTAAAAACAACAATCTTTGATGGATCTCAACTATTTAAACGATTACCATACAGAACTTTTCCCTTCAAAGCAAAAATGCTTTTAAATTATTGGCAGCAACTTCCTTTCTTTGTTCGGAAATTTCGCGGAGCCGGAGTGTCAGACCTTTGATATCTGTCAGCTTGCCTTTTTTAGGTGCCCGAACCGCAGTGGCGGGAACCGGGCCAACGGTTACTTTCGAAGCGATCCAGTTGATGTGTTCATGGGGCAATACCAACTGCAGGATCATTCCCGGTAAGCCCGTAAATGATTCCGGACCGCCGGAAACCGGAATCTGATCCGTATAAAATGCCACGACATAGAGCGAGTCCTGTGTGATCCCGTTCGCCCTGCGGCAGCTATAACCGGCGATATCGCGCAGTTCCTCCGTCAGCTTCCAGCGAATTTTACGGATGCTGTCTTTAACGAGGTAGGTAGCGTCATATATGGTCTTCTGACTGCAAAAAGTACGATTGTCATGATTCGTAAATACCGTACTGTTTTGCATGGCGATTTGCGGAATAGCAAAAAAACCGCCGGATAAGCTGGCTGATTTCAATGGAGTAAAAAGTGTTTCCTGGCCATTAAAGCTGAGTTTGCTGTATAAGCGGGCGAATTGGGCCTGTTGCTGTTTATATTGTTCAAAAGCGAGTTCACTGACATTATCGCCATGTGGCTTAAGTAAAGCATACATGTTAACGGTTTTGGTGTATTCTACCGTTCCGGAAGTGACCAGACCGGTCTGTTGTGCCCGCGCGGCCTGGCTGCCGGAAAAAAGTAGCATGACAAAAAGAAACGAGAAATTTTTCATGGTTATGATTATTTAGTTGAATTCAGGCTGTGGTTAAAATCATAGCTGAGTGACAGCATGAAATAGCGTTTAATGGTTGTATAGGTATTCTGGGTAATCAGGCTGCTGTTTATGCTGCGGTTAAAACCGGTATTTTGGTTCAATAAGTCATTACCAGACAGTGATAGTTTCAGACTTTCTGTTCTCAGGAAATTTTTGCTGACCGACGCATTGAGCAGCAGCCTTTCAAAGGGCGCAGGAAAGATGGCCGTTCGTGCGGTGTACTGGTAGCTGGCATTGGCCGCTAACTTCAGTTTTCCAGGCAAATGAACATTCAGATCGGCGGTTGCGTTAAATCCTCTTCCGTTATTGTTGCGTTCCGGTTGTAGCGACGCGGCGCTGAAGGTATAGCTTGGGCCTGCGGTTACATAAAAATCATAGCGCTGCTCCAGGTATTTGGAAAATCTGGCCTGCAGCCGGTAGGTATTGGTGTAGTACCGGTTCAGCAGGTGGTTCACAAAGCTGTAACTGCTCATCCCGCTGTAATCAAAATTGAGGCCTGCGCTCAGGTCCAGGGGCTTGATCTTCCGGTCGTAAAATAAAGCCAGATGCGCATTAGCGGGTTTTCGGCCATACAGGTTAACAAAGCCCGTTGTACTCTTGCCGGCCGAATCCGTGACCACCTGATTGACAACTGCAGCTGAAGTCAGCGTATAATTGGCCAGTATCCCGATCAATTCGCCGCTCGCTGCCTCATGAGACTGATAGAAAGTAAAGAAGCGGTGGCTAAAAGAGGGTTTGAGGTACGGATTGCCGCTGGTGATGTTGAGCGGGTCATTGTTGATCAGGACGGGTTGCAGCTGGGCAACATTTGGCGGGTTAGCATTGCCGGTATAATTGAAACGCAATGAAGCCTGCTGCGAAAACTGGTAAAGCAAATTTGCCTGTGGATTCAGCAGCCGGAACTGGCGGGTAAATAAGCTGCCGGTAAAGCCGTCCAGTTGGCTGAAGCTGACCAGACTGCCATTGGCGCCGCCGTCCAGTAATAACTTCCCGGCTTTAAAGTTGAGCAGGGCATTGAACTGCTGGGTAGTTTGTGTCAGCTTAAAATCGTTGCTGTACAAACTGTCCAATACGCTGTACTCACCGTCAGCGGCGCGGTTGTAGGATCGCCTGTCTGACTGGCTTTTACCACTGCCCAGGCCATAAGTCAGCATCAGTGCCAGTTTTCTGGATAGTGGCTCCGTGTAGGTCATACTGCTGTTGAATGCCTGATTTGTCAGACGAAGCGGTTTGAACTGATCTGTCGTTGCAATACTGTCCGGCCGGTCGGGCAGAAAAAAATCGAGCCTTGTATTTAAATAACCCCGGGTATTACTTCTATCTGCGGCCTCCACCAAATAGACCGCTAAGGTCCGGCCTTCCTTCTTCAGTTTATGGCTGTACAAAACACCTGCGCTAAACTGGTCTTTGGATCCGTTGTTGTCCAGAGTAGTATGATTTTCATTGAGCAGTTGTCCGTTCGTATAGCCCGTTGCCGTGTAGTTGCTATTTGCCCGGGTGTTTTTTTGCCCGCCGCTGAGCGTGATTTTCAATTCCGTGTTTGGACTGAATTTCAACTGGTAAGCCACGTCAACAATTTGCCGGGAAATGGAATTCTGAAAGTTTCGGTTGGCACTGCTGCTGATGGTACCCTCAGGCAGATTGTTTTCGGTCCCGGTTTGTTCATCACCATCAACATTTAGCACACCGGTTTTAAAATTGATGTTGACCGATTGATTGTCTTGCTGCCATTTACGGTCATAATGCAGTCCGCCTGTTCTGGCCAGCGGATAGCCCTGACCATTATATCGCCCTGAAAAAGATTCCAGTTCATCACCGCTTTCCAGGTGTATGACCGAGCCCTGCTGAGAAAGGTCGACATTAGATGAACCGTATTTGGCATTGTCCTGCCAGTCCAGGTTAGTCTTGCCATCATTTCCCCAGATTCCATAGGCAGATAGCTTTTGTTTCGGCCTGAACAGGTTAAACATCCCTTCACTTTTATAGTATTTACCGGTACCGGACCCTGCGGCCAGTTTTCCGAAATAACCATTTTTCTTGTCTTCTTTTAAAACGACATTGATCGTTTTGTTTTTTACTCCATCGTCTATCCCGGTGAATGCTGCCTTGTCGCTTTTTTTGTCATACAACTGGATCTTGTCTACCATATCGGCCCGGATGTTTTGAGTGACCAGGGTAGGGTCGTCACCAAAAAACTCCTCACCGTCTACCAGTACTTTATTGACTGACTGCCCCTGAGCGGTAATGCGCCCGTATCTGTCCACCTGTATGCCTGGCAGCCGTTTCAGCAAGTCTTCTACTTTGTCGTTGGGGTTTAATTTGTAAGCTTTGGCGTTGTACTCGGTGGTGTCACCCTTGATTTTGACCGCTGAGATCGTTCCTTTAATGATCACTTCATTCAGCAGCACAGAAAGGGGTGTCAGTTTGATTTGGCCAAAGTCTCTCAGCAAATGATTGGTATCCAATGCAAATTCTTCGGTATAGTCTGCATAGTCAGGGTAGGTGGCCAGCAGGAGGTAGTTGCCGCTGTTTAGCTTGCTGATCAGAAAGCTTCCGTCCGCTTTACTGCGCGTGAAGGCTTGTATCACGGAATCTTTTTTGCTCAGGATGACGATAGAGGCTCCGGTGACCGTGACCATGCCTTTGAGGGCATGATCCTGGGAAAAAACAGGCAAAGTAAGGACGGTTAGCCATAAAATGGCTATCAATTTAAATCGGTTCATAAAAGAAGGTTAGCTTTTGTTTTTAATTAAGTTGTCGAGTTCCTGCCTGTAGGCCGAGCCGAGGGGTAACTCCGTCTGTCCGACCCAGACACTTGTTTTGTCAATCCGGGTGATCAGTTGCCGGGCAACGATATAGGATCGGTGGATACGGATAAATGAAGTTTTTGGCAGCAGGGTCTCTGTTTCGTTCATGGTTAGTCTGGAAAGCAGGGGCGGGCCATCGACCTGAAACCGGACATAATTGCCCAGACTCTCCGCGTAATGAATAGCACTGAGTTCTACACGGATATGCTCATAACCGCTTTTGATGAATACTGCAGGTGTTGGGCCGCTTGCCTGCGGGTAGCTCCGGCGGAATTCAAATTGTTCAGCGGCTTTATTGCAGGCTTTCAGGAAACGTTCTGCTGAAAAAGGTTTCAACAGGTAGTCTATGGCATTGAGTTCAAAACTTTGTACCGCATGCTCGGTGTAAGCGGTCGTGAAAATAACCAGCGGCGGCTGGCTGATGGTCTGGATAAAATCAAGTCCGGAGATCCCCGGCATTTTAATGTCCAGAAATAACAGGTCCACTTGTTGCTGGTGCAGCTGGCTAACCGCTGCAAGGGCATTGGTAAAGCAGGCCCGAAGGTCTATAAACGGGACTTCTGCCGCCAGATTTTTTATGATCTCCAGTGCAATTGGTTCATCATCGATCGCGATGGCTCGTAACATATTTATTCAGCTAAGGTGTTAATGATTAGTTCTGCGACAAACTCCTGATGCTGTATGCCATAATTCAGCTCGTGTTTGCCCGGGTAAAATAAGTTTAGTCTTTCCCGTACGTTGGGTAAGCCGACGCCTGAGTATTCCGCTTCGGGGTCATTGACGCTTGCGCTAAACAGACTGTTCCGTACTTCAAAACGGATTTCCTCTGCTTTGCAGGTTAACGTGATCTTTACCCATGATTTTTCCGGTGGCCGTACACCGTGTTTAAAGGCATTCTCAACAAAAGGAATGAGCAGCATCGGGACGATCAGCTGACCGCCGGCACCTTCATCAATGCTCAGCTCGACACTGGCAGATTCTTCCTGAAGCCGTAATTTCTGAAGCGAGACATAATTATTCAGATAGGCGATCTCCCGGCTTAAGGGGATGAAATCAAGGTGGTTTTCCCGGAGCATGAATCGCATCATGTCGCCGAGCTTTTGTATGCCTTCTGCGGTTCGTTTAGAGCCGTCAAGCAAGGCGGTACCGTAGAGTGTGTTGAGTATATTGAACAGAAAATGCGGGTTGATCTGTGAGCGCAGAAACTGCAGGTCTGCTTTGGAGCGGGTCAGGGCTTTTTCAGTACGCTTCAGCTGGCGCATCCGGCTGTTTTGCTGTATGGCATAAGCGATCACTGCCAGGGTAAGTAAAATAAAGTAGCCGCGGAAGATGGTGTGGCTATCGATCAGATGAAAAACCACCCAAAAGAAGGGAATTTTGATGTAAAGGATCAGAATGCTGCTGATCCAATTCAATCGTGAGATCCGGTAAGCACTTTTTGGTGACCTTTCCGCTCTGGCAATCAGGTATTCCTTCAGGGCGGCATAGCCAGCATAAATGACTACGAGTATCATTCCATTGCTCCAGCAAAAAGTCAGATCCTGCAGGGGTTTGTCGTTGTATCCAAAAATGGCATAAAACTGAAACAAGGGACCGTAATTGTACAGGTAGGGCCGGGCGAAATAAGTTGCGGTATTTACAGCTAATGCCAGAAGGCAACCGAGTGTGCCGATCTGAAGCGCCGCCCAGAGATAGGCTGACCAGTTTTTGTTCCTGAAGAGTACGGGAATGGTAAAAAAATTGAGCCACAGGTAAGCGGCGTAAAACACCAGCACAACACTTAATTGCGGCCATAAAAAGTTTTGGTATTTGTCGTAACTCAACTGATTCTTTTGAAAGGCCAGTTCATAAACATCCAAACCGCCCTGGCTGATCAGGGCGGTCCAAAGGTATTTGGCCGTAATCATGACGACGATCAGGGTGATGACGATCAACCCTTGTGTTTTCCATTTGACTTTCAACTGTTTCATATCTTTAACAAGATTAAAAGATATTCTGCTACGCCGTTGAAAAATGTGACGGCTACGCCAAAAAATGTGACTAAAAGGCAAAATATGATTTCGGCAAGGGGTCAGCTGCCGTTTGCGTTCCAGGTGTTGAGGGTAATCGTCCTTCAGGGTGCTATCTGAGGCAGACAAAGAATTAGTTCTTGTTTTTCAATATCAGCACCGCACCGGGCTTGGCTGTTAATTCTAAAAATCCATCTTCAGCAGATTCTATCTTAAAATCTTTGTTTGAGGCAATAGAATGGGTTTTAAATGGCAGTTTTAATCTAGTTGTTCCGCCTTTTTCTGAAACGATCTTAACTTCATCTACCTGTCCTCTATCTTTTTTTGCGCTTACCAGAAAGGCACCTTCTGCACGTAAATTTTCAAATGAAGCATCCATCCATTCGGCTGGGACGGCTGGCATAATTTCAATAAATCCGGCGTAACTCTGCAAGAGCATTTCCTGCAAACCTGCTGCAAATGCAAAATTTCCTTCGAGGGTAAAGGGTCTGTACTGAAATTTAGATAATCCTGATTTTGTTTGGTCTCCATTTAAATGGAAGCTGTTTACAGAACAAAAAGCCCTGGCAAATATCTGCAGGTCCTTTGCCGCACCTGCTCCGTCTTTTGCCCTTGCTTTAATATTTGCCAGCCAGGAATAGGAGTATCCGCACCAATAATCTGGTCCTATCTTATCCAGTAGCTGTATGGTGTTCCGGATAATAGATTGTGCTTTTGGCCCGTCTTCCCATTTTATTAAGCCCAATGGGTGGATAGCCATCATATGCGAAAAATGCCGGTGAGATTCCTTGTAATCTAATCCGGGTGCAAATCTCAGTTCATCTTTCTCTGTTATGGAGAAATCATCAAACTCATTTAACAGTTTAGTCCAGCGAATAGCTTCGGTTGTCAATCCAAGTTCTGTGGCAAGTTCAGCAGCGGCTTTAAAGGTGAATTTCATTAAAGCAAGGTCATAGTTTGTATTCTCCGGAAACCAGGCACTCAGGTCATTATCATTTATTTCCGGACTGGAGCTGATTTTCAATTTCCTGTGCCCGTTTGAATCTTTGACGGTTATGTTTTCAAGAAACAAGGCAGCTCCTTTGATCCAGGGGTAGGCCTTATCTTTAAGAAAAATCCTGTCCATACTGTAGCGCCATTGCAGGTAATAATGTTGCCCCAGCCAGGAAGAAACTGTTGGTGACAAGGAATACTGAATCCATCCACCCATTTCTGTGCCGTCCAATGTAGTTACTCCGGGAACGGCAATACCATCTGTACCAAAATAAAGCCTGGTATAACGCATATAGTTGGCCTTATTGTCCTCGAGGTGGTTGATGTATCCCATGGCTTCCTCCAGGTGATTGCCGCTATAGGCAGGCCAATAACTCAACTGGGTATTCAGATCGTGATGATAATCACCTTTCCATGGCGGTATCCGTCCGTTATCTGCTGTCCATACTGCCTGCAGCGAAATTGGAGGAGCATCTTTTCTGGCTACAGAACCGAATTTGTATTGTTCCAGATACCATTGCTTTTCTATTAATGTATCAGGCACATGAATGGCTGATTTATTCCAGAAGTTATTCCACCATGCTGAATGAGCTGTAAACTCTTTGTTGAAACTGGCTAAAATGGCATTTTGAGTTACAATTTCAGCTTTTTTATTGAGTACTTTGTTAGGGTACTGCGACGAAATGCTCCAGACACCTTCAACGGTCTTACTGTCGACCCTTTTCCATCTGACATTGATGTCATAACTGAATCCACCCCAACCTTCCTGATGATAGGTGATGCTATTTCCATTTTGCTTAATCGTTCCTTGCTGATATCCTAATCTCGAAAGGTCATCGCCGCCAACCGGATCGCCGGAGATTTTAACCTCGCCCTGATATTTTGGTGCAATCAGATGCGGTTTAAAGTCTTCTCCTACATTTTCAAACCGGAACCAGCCCAGGGGCTTTACGGCATCAACAAAAGTTTTCAATACAATGCCATTGGTCCATCGTACTTCACAAACTGCATCTTTTAAGGATAAATGAACATCACTGGCTTGTCCCCATCCTTTAGTTTCAAATTCAAGAGCTCCACCGGGTATTTTTGAAGGTGCGGGTTCCTGGTCGTATGGCGCATCAAAGTATTGTTGTACAGGTTTATAGTCTTTTTTATTTACCTGGTCAATTACCCACTGATAACTAAATTCTTTACGGTGCAATCCTTTCATAGGACGCATGTCCCATACGTCGACTCTATCCAGGGAGAAACGCAGCCGCCCATCTTTTTGCCAAATCAAAGCACCTAAAGTTCCATTGCCCAAAGGGATCGCCTCGTCCCATTGGGATGCCAGTTTATGGAAACGAAGATCGTGCTTAGCGGATTGCCCATTAGCCGTAATTCCTCCAATCAACAAAATTAAAATGGATATAATTATTTTCATGTTTCAGGTTGCCAGGTGAGTAAAAAAATTCCCTTCTCTTTGAACGAATATAACGAACGCTCAGGACTTTATCGAGGACTATAAACAGGTGCCCCGACAAAAAAATGCAGATATATTTGTGCAGCTCAGAAGTTGCAGATATGTTTGCAATGCCGCAACATGCTTACCAAAGCTGGGTGTATTATAATAAATTCTTTGCTGCTTGGAGAAGATGATAATTAAAAACTAAAAAATAAAGTTATGAGAACAATCAATTCCTGGATCAACTTTAATGGAAATGCTGAAGAAGCATTTACTTTTTACAAATCAGTTTTTGGCGGAGCGTTCACAAAGATCGTTCGCTTTAAGGATCTGTCGGGTCCTGAATTTCAGGTTGCAGAAAACGAAGCAAATAAAATAATATATATCGGTTTGCCTATCGGTAAGCACAATGTGTTAATTGCCAATGATGTTCCGGAATTTATGGGACGGGTAAACGAAAATGAAAACAGGTCTAAAATAGTGGTTAATGCGGAAAGCAGGGAAGAAGCAGACCAGGTATTTAACGGCTTGTCGGCAGGTGGGGACGTTGAAGGGCCTATTGGCGACAGTCCATGGGGTACTTACGCCGGCATGTTCAGGGACAAGTATGGTATTGAATGGATTGTGGAGTTTGATCCAAATTATAGCGGGTAAATTTAACCGAAGAAAAAAGTCTATAAGACATTCACAGTGATTTTAAGTATATTTACTCAGAGGGTAATATTCAATGACTAGCGTTATTCAGGTAGATGAAAAAACTTTACTGCTTCAGCTGAAGGAGGGCGACGAGCGTGCCTTTGAGATTTTGTACAACGATTATAAATTCAGGCTGGCCGGAAACTTATTTAAACTCCTGAAATCTGATGATCTGGTGAAGGAGACTTTACAGGAGCTTTTCTTTAAGATTTGGGAAGGACGGGCACAGATCGATCCTGATAAATCTTTTAAATCTTATTTATTCAGAATAGCGGAAAACCTGGTGAATGATTATTTTCGGAAGGTGGCTAAAGATAAAAGGCTCTTGAATAAAATGACGGCTGCCAGTTCTGAAATATACCTGCATATTGAAGAGGATATACTGAGTAAGGAAAATGCCCTGATACTTCAGCAGGCCATTGACCTGATGCCCCCGCAACGAAAATTAGTTTTTACTTTATGTAAACTGGAGGGCAAATCCTACAAGGAAGTGGAACAGATCATGGGCATTAGTCCTAAGACGATCAGCAGTCATATGCTACAGGCCAACCAATTTTTAAAAAAGCACTTCCGCCCAACTACCGGGGCTGCGATATCTATTGTGATGAGTTTGCTATTTGAGGGGCTTTAAAGGGCTTTTTAAAGGTTTCTGGAATTTATCTTAAAATATTTTCATCCCAGACTAAGGATTTTTTACTGCTGCTCCGTATTAGCTGTAAAATTTAAACATTGAAAAATCCCGGCCAACTCAACTTACTGTTCGAAAAACATCTTTCTGGTAGCTGTACGCCCGAAGAGACACAGCTACTAATGGATCATTTTCATCTAACTGAAGATCAGGAGTTATTGAAGGAACTGGTGACCGGGGCATTGGATCATCAGGATGAGGGTTACTTTCATAATCCTGTGATTGCTGATGTAGTTGCCAGGGTGGATACTGATCTGTTTGATCAGATACATTCGGCGAATAAGGTGATACTGGTGAAGCGTTTAAGTTTAATCAGGCTTTGGCCCCGTATCGCTGCGGCTGCTGTACTCCTAATTACAATAGGGGCTGGATTGATTTTGTATCTGAACAGCCGCAAGCTGGATGCAGACGTATCATCTGCGTATGTGAATGATATTGCTCCCGGGGAATTTGGTGCGACTTTGACTTTAGCGAATGGTAAAATGATCAGGCTGGCTGATGCTGCGAATGGGGAGGTAGCGAAAGAAGCGGGGATAAGTGTGACTAAAACAGCAGATGGCCAGCTTGTTTACCAGGTGAAAGAGCGTGCTGGTGAAATGGACAAGATTAATACACTTTCCACCGCCAAAGGAGAAACCTACATGTTAATCTTACCAGACAAATCAAAGGTCTGGCTGAATGCTGCTTCAAGCCTGACCTATTCGGCTGCTTTGATTGATGATGGGAAACGCGTTGTTAAACTTCAGGGTGAAGGATATTTTGAAATTACCAGGGACAAGGCACATCCTTTTGTGGTGCAAACAGATAAGCAAAAAGTTGAAGTTTTAGGAACTCATTTTAATGTTAATGCTTATGCTGATGAGCCTTCAACCAGAACAACCCTTTTGGAAGGTTCGGTTAAAGTTTCTCTATGGAATTCTTCTGCCCGCTCCTCCGGTGAAGGGGATCTCTTCCGGGCTGAGGACAGGATAAACTCCCAAAGTGTAATGCTAAGGCCTGATCAACAGGCATTGGTATCGTTAAATGGAGTTAAAGTGATTCCTGTTGTCGCTGAATCCTACGTGGATTGGAAAGATGGCGCTTTCAATTTTAGAAAGGAAGATTTGCAATCGATTATGAGAAAAGTATCCAGATGGTATAATGTAGAAGTAATTTATGAAACAGTGACTAATCCCCAGCAGACCTATACCGGATATGTTTCCAGATCTGATCATGTTTCTAAGGTACTTCAAACATTATCGAAAATCAGCAATCTGAAATTTGAGATTAGGGATAGAAAAATCAGGATATCAAAATAAGGATCATCGGGGAGTTTAACCAACTCCTGTTAATTATATCAGTAAACAAAAACAACTAAACCAAACAAAGAACATGAAAAGAAAAAACTACAGCAAAGCAGGTCCGTAAGGGTTGGTATGATCTGATTAACACAGAATGGAATCTGTGTGAAAGTAGACCGGGGGTGCTGAAACACCCCTGGTCGAATGTTCAGGTTACCCCGGTCACAATCTTGGAAAATTATTTACGGTTCAACCCAAACAAATCAAATGTATGATATTTTGTATTCAAAATTCGTGCTGGCATAGCTATCGCATGAAAAAAATCCTGCTGGTCATGAAAGTCACCACATTTCTATTATTGTTAGCGATAATGCAGGTCAGCGCAAATACCTTTGCGCAGAAAATTACCCTGGTCCGGAAAAATATAACACTTGACCAGTTCTTCAGAGAAATCCGGAAACAAACCGGTTATAATATTTCCTATTCTGATCAAACTGTTGATGACGGAAAAACTGTTGATGTAGACTTTAAAAACACTCCTTTAGAGAATGCATTGAAGCAAGCACTGGAAGATCAGTTGCTGGTTTTTAAAATCAATGATAAGGACATTACCATACAGCCTAAGGAGCCTTCCTTTCTGGAACGCCTGGCCGATCGCTGGACTGCTATTGATGTGCGTGGGGTGGTACGCAATGAGAAGGGGGAAGCGCTGGAGGCGGTTACCGTTACGGCCAAAGGAGAAAATAGAAGTACGACCACGGATGTGAAAGGAGAGTTTCTGCTTAAAGGGGTTGATGAAAAAGAGATATTGGTATTCAGCGGGATAAATATCGAAACCTACGAGGTAAAGGTAGACGGGAAGCAAGAATTGAATGTCAATGTGAGGACAAAGCAGGTGCAGCTGCAGGAGGTTAATGTGGATTACAACACAGGCTATCAGAAAATACCAAAAGAAAGGGCAACAGGATCATTTGAATATATTTCGAAAGAAAAAATTAATCGGCAAGGTGGGGCAAACCTGCTAAGCAGGCTCGATGGGATAGCGACATCGTTATTTTTTGATAAACGCGAACAGTCGCCGGGAAATAGTAATACAGCCTTGGGTAAAGTGATGATCAGGGGTGTGAGCACATTCGCAAATTCAAGTTCCATAAATGCGCCATTGATCATTTTGAATAATTTTCCTTATGAAGGTGATATCAATAACATCAATCCCAATGATGTTGAGAACATTACGGTATTGAAAGATGCAGCAGCGGCTTCAATATGGGGTGCCAGGGCAGGCAATGGAGTTATTGTAATTACCACCAGGCAGGGGAAACTTAATCAGGTTCCGATGCTCTCATTCAACAATAACATACAAGTTACTGAAAAGCCGGATTTGTTTTCTGTAACAACGATGTCTTCCTCTGATTTTATCGACTTCGAGAAATTTTTATTTTCAAAGGGTGCTTATAATGGGGATCTTTCCAGCACTACCTATCCAGCTCTTAGCCCGGTTGTGGAACTCCTGAGCAAAGAAAGACTGGGGACAATAACCAGTATCGAGGCGAATAAAAGTATAGAAGATCTGCGCGCTCTGGATGTAAGAAATGATTTTGATAAATATATCTACAGGTCTGCAGTAAACCAACAGTATTTTGCCTCATTGACAGGTGGTAGCAACATTTTTAAATATGCATTTTCCGGGGGCTATGACAAGAGTCTTCTGACACTTCAGGGTGATAATTCCCGTAGATTAACCTCCCGTTTGGACGTAACGGTGAATCCCATAAAGAAAATGGAAATAGTAACGGGGTTTTCCTATGCGAACAGTTCTTCGAAGAACAACAGCATTGGAGAATTAGGATCGGGCGGTTACAATTATCGGGTTTCAAAAGCCATGTACCCTTATGCAACATTCGGGACATACGATGCACCAGCTAAATTTGCAAAAGATTACAGATTAGGATATACCGATACGGCGGGAGCTGGAAAGCTACTGGATTGGAATTATAGGGTGCTGGATGAACTTAAAAATTCCGATAATTCCATCAGGCAAAAGGATCTGTTGCTGAATTTTAAAATATTGTATGAGCTTGCTAAAGGTATTTCAATTGACTTTTCATATCAATTTGAGGAATTAAGTGCTAAGCAAAGGTCTTATGCCAGCCCCGAAAGATACCAGGCAAGAAACTACATTAACCTTTTCACACAAATAAGTGGAAATAATGTAAAAAACATAGTTCCTGCAGGCGGGATTATGGATTTTATAAATTCCGGTGTGCTTTCTAACTCGGGAAGATTGAACTTGGCATTTAATAAGGTGTTTAATAAACATCAGATTGTAGCTATTGGGGGAGCTGAGGTCAGAAAACAACAAAGGACAGGCGATTCGCAACGGTTATATGGTTTTAACGATCAAACTTATTCATTTTCCAGGATAGACAATTTAAACTCATATCCACAATACGGTAAAAGAGGATCCAGGAGCATCGATGGTGGTATTGGGCTTACTTTGACAAGAAACAATTTTATTTCTTACTATACCAATATTGCCTATACTTATGATAACAGGTACACTTTCTCTACAAGCGTCAGAAAAGATGCCGCCAATTTATTTGGCGTGAACACCAATAATAAATGGAAGCCTTTTTGGACGGTGGGTGGTGCCTGGAAGGTCTCTAATGAAAAATGGTATCAATCTCATCTGTTGTCTGATCTGAATTTAAGAGCAACCTACGGATACCAGGGGAATGTTAATAATACCATACCTCCATATACCGTACTCGCGCGAGGTACTGCCAATAATAGTTTTTTGAATCTTCCTTACGCGTCAGTTAGCAATGCAGGCAATCCGGATCTTAGCTGGGAAACCATTCGCCAAATCAATATTGGCGGAGATTTTAGTGCATTTAACAGGAAAATTAACGGGAGTGTGGACTTTTACCATAAAAAATCAGATAATTTAATATTGGCAGCATTGGCTGACATCACAACAGGTGTAGGTAGCGTACCAAAAAATAGCGCCGGAATATTGGGCCGCGGATTCGATATTGATCTTTCCAGTAAAATCATAGATCGGGAATTTAAGTGGTTTAACGGTCTGGGATTTAGTCATGTCATGAACCGGGTAACTAAGAAAGCGACTTCAGAGGATGATGCTACAGTTGGTGGTTATGCAACGATAAATGGTGCTACGATCTCAACAATAATTGGCAAATCACCATATTCGGTATATAGTTTTCCTTTTGCTGGCCTGGATGCGGCTAACGGAGATCCTTTGGGCTACAATGGAAAGACAGTAAGTAAAGACTATCTGGAGATATTTCAGCAAAAAATAGATACAGGCAACATCATCTATCATGGATCAGCAATTCCTGCCTATTTTGGATTTTTAAGTAATACATTTCGCTACAGAAGGTTTTCGATCTATGTTAATCTTACTTATCGCTTCGGGTATTATTTTAAAAAGAATACCATTAGCTATTCCAACCTGATCAGTTTTGGAACGACGCATGCTGACTATGCTAAAAGATGGCAGCAACCGGGAGATGAAAAATCCACAACGGTACCTTCATTAACCTATCCGCTTACCAATTCCAGAAGAGATGATTTTTATGCCAATTCAGAAGTGAACGTTTTTAAAGGTGATCATGTCAGGCTTCAGAATATCCGGTTTTCCTATACCATTGATCCTGAACGGCTGAAAAAAATATTTGTTAAGCATATTGAACTCTACGGTATGATCCAGGATTTAGGAATTCTATGGCGCGCTAATAAAGCAAACCTGGATCCGGATTATGATACGGGCAATGGCCGCTATATTGTGCCACGAAAAATAACTATTGGTTTAAGGTGTGATTTTTAAACAAAAATTTTATGAAGTTATATTTAATAATACCGATCATGGCCATCCTGAGTATTTGCACTTCGTGTGAAAAAATACTGGATGAAAAATCAGATATAAAACTTGCGACAATCAGTAATATAAAAGATCTCCAGCTGATGCTGGACGATCCTTATATCTTCAGAAGAGGTGGCTATGCGCATTTCAATGGAAGTGATGATTTTTATATGGCAAATGAAGACCTAGAACTATTTGGAGAATCTGCTATTAATAGTTATAAATGGGATCCAAATTTTAGTGACTCCGAAGATTGGAATATTCAATACCTGAATATATTCAATATGAATACCATTTTGGACCATTTAGATGTTGGTGGTTCTGCAGATGAGGTTAATTATGTTAAAGGTGCTGCATTATTTCACAGATCGCAGTGTTTCTGGCAGCTTAGCCAATTGTTTTGTAAGCAATATAACTCTCAGACAGCTCCTACAGACTTAGGTATTGTACTTCGTTTAACCGCTAATTTTAATGTGGTTAGTGTCAGGTCAACTGTTAAGGAAACCTATGAAAGGATGCTTAATGATTTAAAGGAAGCCGCGGAGCTTTTACCTACCCAAGTTACTTTGAAACACAGACCCACAAAGGCAGCATGTTTTGGATTGCTTGCCCGTATTTATTTGCAAATGGGGGACTACCGAAAAGCACAAGAATATGCTAAATTAACGCTTGGGATTCAAAGTACCTTATTGAACTATAACAACAGTAATTTAGTTAATCCTGATTTATTTCCTCCCTTTCCAAAATTTGATCTCAACCCTGAAATTATCTATCATCTTTATGCGGAAGGACCTATCAATACCAGTTCAAGGGCCAGAATCGATACGACCTTGCTGAGTTTATACAATGAGGGGGATTTGAGGTATAAATCTTATTTTCTCCCGGAAACAGATGGTAGTTTCAGTTATAAAGGATCATACGAAACTTTCTTTGGCCTTTTTAACGGAATTGCGACCGATGAAATATACCTGATTTTAGCGGAATGCAATGCCAGGCTCAACCTGGTAAGTGATGCGGAGATCGCTATAAATGCGCTCCTTCAAAACAGGTATGAGCCTGGGTTCTTTACACCTGTTTCAGGTTTGACGGCAGCTCAGCTGTTGTCTTTTATATTAACTGAAAGGAGAAAGGAGCTGGTATATAGAGGATTAAGATGGTCAGATCTACGAAGATTGAATACAGATCCCGTTTTTGCAATAACACTTAAAAGAGTTTTAGTATCAACTGCTTATACTTTGCCTCCAAATGATTTAAGGTACACGCTGCTTATCCCTTATCCTGTTTTACAGGCTGTGGATCTTCCTCAAAATCCAAGATGACAAATAATTTAATATTATAAAATCTAAAACATGAAATTTACAATTAAAAATTTGAGAGCATTAATACTTTCCTTTGCATTTGCTTTGATTGCTGTTAGCAATATAGCAAAATCAAAATCTTCAAAATCAATAGATTCTGTAAGGGTCAGGGTTAAAAATTGGAATCAGAGATCAATTATTACCACGGATAAGTTTTTCGAAAGAACAGAAACTCAAATGAAATTGGGACTTGGTGAAGATTTGTATGTGAGCGTGAAGAAATATGTGCAGCAAGAGGCATGGCCAATTTCGATACAATTTAACATGGGTACGTTGAGCCGAAATCCGGAGGGCGTAAAGAAGTTCTACGAAAAACTAGATAGGCTTGTGTTATTTAGACTATTAGAGTTTGATGATATCAATAACGGAAAAGTCACGAAATTTAGCTTGCTGGCAGCGCCATACGCTTACAATAAAAATTGGGATGTCAATAGTAATTGGGATAATGTATATTTTTTGTTTGAATCAAAATATGTAGAAGGAATAGATGCTAATGTTCGTAATTGACCATTGTCTCTTACAGTGTGGTAAGGCAAGGAGATAAGGACTGTGTGAAAGAATCTGTGGAAAAAGAAAAACCTCCGGAAAGTAAGAAATTTATCATTGCTTTTTTTTTAGCTGATAAATGGCGAGTTAACTATGATGAAACGCTATCTCCATACAGCTTGATAACAACAATAAAAGGGTAGTTCCGTGTCAGAACGGGATTACCCTTTTATTGTTTGTACGCTACTCAAAATTCACGCGCTCTAAATCTATCTTTCTACGGCAAAATCTGGAATAACTGCTGCCTTCTTCCCGGGGAGTTTACAGGAGCCATTACGCCATCGATATCTGCCAGGTATTTAAGAACAAAACTTTATATTGCATTATGAAAATTAAACGCTCCGTACTGGCATTACTGGTGTTTTCAACACTTGTTGCAGGTTGTCAATTTGTTGGAAATATTTTTCAATATAAAGATACTGCAAAGGCATTTGTTAATTCCCTGATTAATGACGACTATAATAAAGCTGTGACTTATATGGCACTTAACCATGAAAGTGCTAAGAATACCAATATCGACACGTTAAAAAAAGGCCTGAGCAACTTTAAGACTTTACTGACCACAAACTTTGGCACCGAACTGGAATATTCGTTTGTAAGTGCCAACAAGACTTTTTCAAAGGAAGCAAATCCAAATACTACAAACGTTCAGATTCAACTCAACAATAAAAAAGAGTTCGGAATACTCGAAGTAATATTTGACGATCAGTCGCATAAAATATTAAATATAAATTTATTACAGATAAAACAACCGATTCCATCAATGACGGTCTTCTGGCTTTTTGGTCTTCTGGCCTTCTGTATCCCAGCTTTTAATATTTATGTGATCAGGCTGATCAAAAAAAGTGACCTCAAAAAGAAATGGGTCAAATACCTGGCTGTTGTTCTTTTGAACACTCCGTCTATCCTATATAATGCGGCAAGCGGCTTATCTTTTAAACTGGTATCTTTCCAGTTTCTTTTCGGAATTGGATTTGGATATATGGGATATCTTAATTCAGTGTGGACTTTTGGAATACCTTTGGGTGGTTTGTACTGGTTGTGGAGGCTTAAGCAACGAGAAAAGCAGAAGGCCGAAGCCGCATTAGTCATTTTGTCTGAAGAAGATCCGGACAACTTATAAATGAGGATAAAAGTAATAAGCAATCTGTACAACACTGAAACAGCCAATCCATTATGAACCTAAACTCTATTAAAGTTGTTATTGCTTTTTTTGTGACAATAATTCCGATATCGGTCTTTGCGCAGTACGATTTTAGCACCGATTATTTTAAAATCCAGATCAGCAACAAGGGCTATATCACCAGCATGAAAAATACCACGGTTAAGCCTGTGCGGGAATTTAGTCCTGCAGAGAAGCCCTCGCCGGTGATGAGTTTATATGACAGTAAAAAGAATGTTTACTACCAGCCCATCAGTGCAGTCTATACCCGGGCCAGCCAGATCCTGGCACTTAAATATGCAAATGGTTCTGTTGCCAGAATTAGTATCGAACCAAAAAGAAAGTATTTTAAGCTTACGCTGCAATCGCTCTCACCACGTCATGGGATTGATGTGATCCAGTGGGGAAACTACCATACCAATATTACCAACCTGATGGGTGAAATTATTGGCGTTGCCCGTGATACCAGTAAAGTGGTTAATTACGCTATTGGTATGCTTGCCCTGAACGACAAGACCATAAGCGGACTGGCGGAAACTGTTGGCGATGCGGCTCCTTTTCAATACATGATTCATTCACCGGATGCCAGGCGTTTTCCATTGCCTAAAGACCTTCATGAAGGACAAATTTTTACACTGGGTGGAAATGGGATCAGTGATGTTGCTTTTTATGCGCACAAAGAACCCTGGTATAGGATTATGTATGGAAATGCAGCCCTGGTAGACAGGAAAGGCCAGATATCGATTGCTTATCAGTCAAGAGACAGGTCTTTTGAAAGAGAAATCTATTTTTCCCTGATGCCGCTTATGGAGGCCAATAAGCCAAACCATTTGCAAGTACAAGCATTACCGGTAGATTATATCGGATCATCTGTGGCTTTATGGGGGAGTCCGGATAGCACGGCTTTGCTGGATGTGATTCAAAAAATTGTTTTGGCGGAAAAACTTCCGCACCCAACGATTAATGGGAGATGGGTTAAGGATCCTGCGGCTTATGTTCCTGACCTCATGACCAGTGGTAATTTAAATGATAGTATTATCTCTTATGCATCAAGATTGGGTTTTAAGACCATAAGTTTATATGATCAGGGCTTTTTAAGAGCTGATCGTAGCAACGGTGGTTACATTGACGGAAAGAATTTTGAGCAAAAACCAATTAAATTAACAACTGGAAATGTCTCGCATAAGGAGTTTTCAGAGATGGCAGCTAAACATGGGATTATCATCGGCAGAACTCCGATTACTACGGCTTTGGCCCCGGGTACAATGGATGTTAGTCCAAGGCCGAGTGATAGTTTGTGTTATCAGCAGAAACGCCTGCTGGTGAAAAGTATCAGTGCAACGGACACGGTCATTCTTGTGGACGACCCGGCGTATCTGGATGAGATTGCGAGTTGGGAAGGTCATTGTGCCGATTTAAATATGGTTAAAATTGGTAAAGAGCTGATCCATTATCTGGGTGTTTCGAAAGAGAAACCTTACCGGCTTTTGAATGTAAAACGAGGGTACTGGAAGACTATCCCATCCAATCATGCCAACAAGGATACGATATATAAACTCCAGGCCACGGTGAACTATGGCTACGACGGGCTTATTCCGAATATGCAGCTGCAGGATAAGATAGCTGAGCACTTTGCTGAGGTTTGTAAAATCAATGGTCTTGCTTATTATGATTTCGATGGGCAGGAGTTTTTGTTTAATAATGGTCATGGCTATTATTCGACCAAACGTTTCTTTGGTAAAATGTTTGAAAAGGCAACACAATTGGGCGTTCCGTATATCCGTTTCACGGGTGCTACTTTATCGGAAGGATCCTGGCATTATCAGAGCATCTGGAATGTTGGTGGCGGAAAGAACTTATACGATGCGGAGACCCGGGAATGGGGCAGTACGACCAGTCAGGGGAAGGATCTTCGGGATGTAACTTATGCGAATTATTTTCCGGTGGGTATGGGTGCTAATTTTCCTATTGGTGCCAAATCTAAAGTGGAAGAATATGAGCATATACAGGCTATCTCAGTAGGGGTGGGTACGACTTATAGTTTGACACTCAATCAAAAGGATGTGGAGAGTTGCCCCCAGAAGGACGCTATTTTTAAAGTGATAAGGACATGGGAGAATGCAAGGGCGGCCAATGCGTTTCCCCGAAGCGTGAAAATGTTATTGGCTGATCCGGCAAAAAACTGGAATCTGGAGCAGGTTAACAGTAATAACTGGAAACTTTACCAGACGGTTGGTGGGATAAGGGGAGCTGCTATTTATTTAGCGAGGGATATTGCAGGTGGATACTAAGCGGAATGTAATAAGAGAAGAAGGAAAGTACCTAAATAACTAAAACAATGGCAGAAAATAAATTACTAAGAATGGATAATATCGGCATCGTTGTAGAATCCCTCGATGACGCAATCTCTTTTTTTATGGAGATAGGCCTGAGGCTGGAAGGGCGGGCTACGATTGAAGGAGAATGGGCTGGCCGCGTTACAGGACTTGGCTCCCAACATGTAGAGATTGCCATGATGGTTACTCCGGATGGCCACAGCCGGCTGGAACTCTCGCGGTTTTTAACCCCGGCTACTATTTCAGATCACCGGACTGCTCCTGTGAATGCTCTGGGTTATCTGCGCGCGATGTTCACTGTTGAAGATATTGATGAGCTGGTATCCAGACTGCTCAAACATGGTGCTGAGCTGGTTGGTGAAATAGTTCAGTACGAAAACTCTTACCGGCTTTGCTACATTCGGGGAACTGAGGGACTTCTAATTGGTTTAGCGGAGCAACTCAATGTTGGATCGGATAACAGGAGACATCATGAGGATGAATAACGAAAGGGCAGTTACTCTGACAATTTACTGCACCGATATCCGGGCTTAAGTTGACAAGTCTGATATTGGCCTTGTTATCAGAAAGGGTCTTTAAGGAGATCTTCAGAAATTGCAAGGGTGATGTGCTCAGGAATATCTGTAATGAAAACGGTATAATTCTCCTGGCTGCTAAAATGGCCTGAAATAGGGGCGGTTCACCAGAGGAGAGAATGCCCAGGGGATATTTGCCAGTATAATCAATAATCCGATAGTAAACCAGATGGCCATGGTTTTGAACTTTTCAGCATCTGTTTGCCTGCGTTTGGTTTTGGCAGAACCGATGGTGATGACCACAATTGCGATTAGCATCATCAGGCTGTGTTCCATCCCGAAAAAACGGATTTCTCTTTGATGAACGGCATCTTTAAAGTTGTGGAGGAAATAGTCAGTAACAGGACTGACTACATAGATCCAGATTCCGAAAATAAGCTGGATATGGATGATGGTAGCCGTCCAGTGTCTTACCGAGTTGTCAAAGCGGGAAAAACTTCGTTTTGAAATCAGGCCGCCGAAAGTACGGAAAATGGCAAAAAGTAAACTTGCCAGTACAAACCAGCGAATCAGGGAATGGAGTGTTAGCAGAGTTGAATACATCTCATTTGTTTATGCAGCTAAGGTAAAATAAAATGTACTAAATACTGAGCTCCGCATTCCATGTGGTTTAAACGATGTAGCAAAAGAAGTTATTGACAGATATTAAAATTTGTGGGTACCAGGTTTGTGTAGTTGATGTTTTTAGTACTATTTTAGAATAACGTAATAAGAATCAAGCATGATACTGAACAATAAAATCTCTATATTTTACTTTATTAACCTGATCAAATCTGATATCATTGTAATCATCTTATATGCCCTGGTATCTGGCGTGCTGATCCATTTGACGCTGTTCAAAGGTATTGATATATCTTTGAGTGTATCAGCGATGATCGGGACATTGGTTTCTCTTCTGCTCGCTTTCAAGACTTCTCAGTCTTATGAACGCTGGTGGGAAGCAAGAATTGTCTGGGGTGGTATTGTGAACGATAGCAGAAGCCTGTTAAGGATATTAAAACAGTATATTCCGGATTCTCCGGAATCGGCTGAGGATTTAGAGCGCTTTGCGAGAAGGCACATCATCTGGTGTTATAGCCTGGGAGAGACATTACGTCGTACCGGGTTCTCTGCTAAGGTGTCTGAATACTTAAAAAACCATGATATAACTAGTGATAATGTGCCCAATTTTCTTCTTAACCAGCATTCAGAGGATTTGCGTCGTTTTCAAAACGAATATAAGCTCAATCCTAATGTGATGGTTCATATTGATTCTGTTGTAGCCAGATTGAACGACAGCATGGGTAGGTGTGAACGGATTAAAAACACGGTATTTCCAAAGTCTTACAGTCTTTTGATCAGGAGCATCATCTATGTGTTTCTAACCATTTTTCCTTTCGGACTGGCACATATGGCCCCGGCTGCGGAAATTTCGATAACCATACTGATTCCTATCTTATTTATCTCCATAGAAAGAACTGCGATGATCTTGCAGGATCCTTTTGAAAACCGCCCGACGGATACGCCTGTCAGCAAAATTTCACAAACCATAGAGCGGAACCTGGAAGAATTACTGGGACTTCCTCAAGCAGAGCAGGAAGATGCTATGAGAGGGTATTATGTACTGTAAGGTTAAGGAAAGATAATTTCTTTCCGTTTGATAAAGAATGCATCGAAAATTCAAAAGAAATAATCTTTTATTGAAGGGGAGGTAATAGGAAAAGGTCTTTCAGCCACTGCTGAGCAGGTCAGCTAAACTATTTTAGTGATAAACTACTATTTCTATGGATTTTATTTCTTTTATTAAAAATAATACTATATTTGCATCCATAAACAACTGTTTACGACCTGAACAAAATGAAAACAGATTTACATCTTATTAAAATTGCAACAAGAGCATCCCAAGAAGAAATGATCTTCCTTTTAGGCTATTGTTGTTGTTGACCCCACTTAGATAACTGCCATCCGGCATTATCCTAAAATCTGCAAATCCCTGGCAAATTTTAATAAGAATGTTGAACACATTCATATGGCCTTGTTTTGCTCTTTTTTTAGAAATCAACATCACATATAAATTTAAATTAACGCGCACAAACAATATGTCAATGGCGCATAACCAACAAACCATATAATTAATCGTTAAAATCATGAAAAAAAGTTTACTTATCCTCTTTTCATTAATACTTTCGGCAAGCTTTGCTTTTGCCCAAAGCACAGTAACGGGTGTAATAAAGGGAGCTAACGGCGCACCGGTACCCAATGCAACTGTGCTGATCAGAGGAACTAAAATCTCTGCAATTGCTGATGACAAAGGTGTATTCAGCATCAGTACAAAACAAGAGACCCCGTTTTATCTCCAGGTGAGTTCGGTTGGCTATAAACCACAGGATTTTCAGGTTTTGAAATTTCAGGACACACCTTTAGAGTTTACACTGGTTGAAAACGCAGATCTTGATGAGATCGTCGTAACTTCAAGAAGACGTTCGGAGGTGTTACAGGATGTGCCTATTGCCATCACGGTAATCGGAGGTCAGGCTGCAGAAAATGCAGGTGCTTTTAACGTTAACCGTTTAAAAGAACTCGTTCCTTCTGTGCAGCTGTATGCTTCAAATGCACGTAATACTACATTAAATATCAGGGGGCTTGGGTCAACATTTGGTTTGACCAATGATGGTATTGATCCCGGAGTTGGCTTTTATGTAGATGGTGTTTACCAGGCCCGGCCTGCGGCTACTTCTACAGATTTCCTTGATCTTGAACGAATAGAAGTTTTGCGCGGCCCTCAGGGTACTTTGTTTGGTAAAAACACGACAGCTGGTGCCTTCAACATCACCACAACAAAACCAACTCAGGTGCCAACAGCAAAAGCAGAATTTAGTGTCGGTAATTATAATTTTATACAGGCGAAGGCTTCGGTTTCCGGAGGTATAGCAAAAGATCTGGCCTTAAAATTATCCATCTCCGGTACGCAGAGAGATGGTACAATTTATAATGTTACTGAACAACGTAAATACAGCGGTCAAAATAACCTTGGTTTAAAAAGTCAGTTATATTACACGCCTTCAGACAAATTGCAGGTGTTATTGAGTGGTGATGTGAGCTTCCAGCATCCTGCCGGTTATCCACTGGTTGTTGCCGGTGTTACGACAACAGAAAGAAGTGCTTTCCGTCAATATGCTAAAATTGTTTCCGATCTGGGATATCAGCAACCTAAAATCGATCCTTTTTCAAGAGAAATCTATACCAATACGCCATGGAAACAGAATCAATCTATTGGTGGGGTGTCTGCAAATATTGACTACAAGATCGGCAACGGAACGCTTACTTCAACTACTGCATGGAGATTCTGGAACTGGGATCCTACAAATGACAGGGATTTTTCTGAATTTTCTGCTTTGACTAAATCCCAGGGTAACTCCCGTCATGATCAGTACTCGCAAGAGGTTAGGTATGCCGGTAATATCACAGAGAAAGTAAGTGGTGTAATTGGTGTGTTTGCTCTTGCTCAGAATTTGAAAGGTCTGTCTCAGACTGAAGAGGTGGGTAAAGATCAGTGGAGATTTGTACAAACATCTGCTACAGGTGCTCAGGCAGGATATTCAACACCAGGTTTGCTGGATGGTTTCGGTATCAAAACCAATTCAACCATCAAATCTTTAAGTGCTGCTATTTTTGCTCAGGCTGACTGGGAATTTATTGAACACCTGCATGTTTTGCCGGGTCTGAGGTTTACTTATGATAAAAAAGATGTTGATTATGACAGGACCACTTATGGAGGTCTTCAGACTTCTGACGCTGCTTTATTGGCGTTGAAAGCTGCTGTTTATGCCAATCAACAATTCAAAACCAGTACAGATAATAATAATTTATCCGGTAACATCACTTTGTCATACCGTCCTACTACGAAGCTGAATGTTTACGGAACTTTCTCTACGGCTTATAAACCGGTTGGTGTTAACGTAGGTGGTTTGCCAACTACCGCTACCGGTGAAGCAGATTTGTCTGTAGCTGTAGTGAAACCAGAATATGTTCAACATTATGAGTTAGGTGCTAAAACAAAACCTGTTAAAGGTGCTATCTTAAACATCACTGCTTTCCAGACAGATATTAAAGATTACCAAACGAACGTTCAATCACCTCAACTGGGTGTAAACAGGGGTTATCTGGCCAATGCTGAAAAAGTGATTGTAAAAGGTCTTGAAATTGATGGAACCTACCAGCTGCAAAGATTCCTTACTTTAAACGCTGCTGTAGCTTACCTTGATGGTAAATATGATAAATTTACCAATGCACCGCTTCCATTGGAAGAAACCGGACATACTGAACTGGTTAACAATGTATCAACCCAGGTTGCATTTAAAGATGCTTCGGGTGGTAGACTGCCAGGTATCTCTAAATGGAATACTTCAGGTGGTTTCGAATTGAGCACAGCTGGTAAATTGTCTACAGTTGAAGGCAGATGGTTTGTAGCCAGTGATATCAGCTACCGTTCTGAGTACTCTTCTAACCCGACTCCTTCAAAAGTGCTGAATGTAGAGGGCTATACACTGGTGAATGCCCGTATAGGATTCAAGGCTGATAAATTCTCTATCTTCGGATGGAGCAGAAATATCGGAGATACGCATTACTTCGAACAATTACAGGCTGCTGCTGGTAACTCAGGTTTATATGCAGGTGTACTTGGTGATCCAAGGACTTTTGGTGCAACATTGCGCTATTCTTTCTAAAGTAATATTCGCTAGCTAAATTGTAAAAAGGGCCGTTTTAAAGAGCGGCCCTTTTTTATGATCATAAAACTGCCGGTCAGGCTTTTTTCATTTTTACTGTAACCTATTGTTCCCGTTTTCATCTTATTGGTATAACCACACCATTTAGATGAAGACCTACATCCCATTTGTATTCCTTTTTTTGTTCTATATTTTGCCGCTTAGCCTGAGGGCTCAGCAATCTGCAAAAATTACAGGCATAGTTCAGGATGCTCAGCAAACACTTCCTTCTGCAACTATACTTTTATACGCTGTAAAAGACTCAGTGCTTGTAACTACAGCGATGACTGATGTTAACGGAAAGTTCAGTATTACAGCCGCCCCGGGGAATTATTATATACTTTCTACTTCGGTAGGTTATGATAAAGTAAAAACTGCTTCTTTTCAGTTGAACGGGACTGCGGTATATCAGGTGCCTTCAATCATATTGAAAGAAAATTCCAAAAAGCTTAATGAAGTAAGTATAGTAGCTGTCAAACCGGTTCTGGAACGTAAAGCGGATAAACTCATTTTCAATGTAGATGCTATGCCTTCAGCAGCGGGGCTTAGCGCCCTGGAAGTGCTCAGGAAAGCACCGGGTGTTACAGTAGATCATAATGAAAATATTTCTCTGGCGGGAAAAAATAATGTGCTGGTAACGATAGATGGCAAGCAGACCTATCTGAGCGGAGCAGAAGTGGTGAACTTGCTTAAATCTATGCAGAGTAGTGAAATTGAGAGCATAGAGATCATCAATAATCCCGGAGCAAGATATGAGGCGAATAGTACAGGGGGGATTATCAATATTAAAACAAAGAAAAGCAGGGCTGAAGGATTTAATGGAAACCTGACTTTAGGAGCAGGCTACAATCAGCAGATACAAGCCAATAGTGCGATCAATCTCAATTACCGTAAAGAGTTTTTTAATGTGTTTGGTTCGTATGACTATAACAGATGGCCTTATAGAGAACACCTGAGTATCGACAGGGTAACGCCGGGAATAAGTTCAAAACAGTTGTATTTTAGCCAGAGAACAAAAGATACTTCAACTTTTTCTTCGAATAACTTTAAAATAGGGACTGATTTTTTCCTGAATAAGAACCATACTTTAGGATTGCTCGTTAAGGGCAATACAAATGGATATCATCAGAAAGGTTTCAGCAGAATAACTATCGGAGATTCAATGGGACAGCTTGATTCCCTGTTGCAAACGCCAAGCAGGAATGGTTCTGATCGTAAGAATTTTACCTATAATATTAATTATAAAGGTGTACTGGATACTGCAGGGCAGGAAATTAGTGTAGATCTGGATTATTCTACTTTTGATGGAACCAATGATGCCAACTACATAAATAAATTTTTTCTGCCGGACGGGACTTTCTTTAAGAATGGACAGATATACAGGAATTTTGCGCCTTCTGAGATTGACATTAAAGCCGTAAAGGCTGATTATACGCTGCCTATCAACAAAAAGCTCAAGCTGGAAACAGGGTTTAAAGTTGCCAGTGTAAAAAGTGATAACAATTTTGTTTATGAAAATGATGTTAACGGTCAATGGATACCTGATAGCGGCAGAAGCAACAGATTTAAATATGATGAGCAGGTAAGTGCTGCTTATGCTACTTTGAATGTCACTCTGGGTAAGACTTCTTTTCAGGCCGGATTGCGTGCAGAAAGGACAAATTCAACAGGTAATTCTGTAACTACTAATCAGCTTACTGAACGGGATTATACCGATTTGTTTCCTTCGCTGACCGTGAATCAGAATTTTGATGCGGATCATACCGTGAGTCTGTCTTATTCCAGAAAGATCAACAGACCCAATTATCAGAATTTAAATCCCTTTATTTTCTATCTTGATCAGTATACTTATAATGAAGGTAATCCGAACCTGAAACCGGAATACAGTACCAATTTTGAAGCTACTTTCTTATTGAAACAGAAATACAGTGTAGCACTGGGGTATAATCATACTTCAGATGTGATCACCCAGATATTGCTGCAGAATGAATCAAAGAAATCAATGTACCAAACGGTGTTGAATCTTGCCTCAAGTGACATTGTGTCTTTGACATTTAATTTTCCTGTTAAGGTCAGTAAGTGGTGGAACATGACCAATAATATAGTGAGCTATTATAAACAGATTCAGGCGCCCAATCTAAACGGAACTGACTTGAATTCTAAACAATTTAGTGGGAATCTGAATGTACAGAACAGTTTTACCCTGAGTAAGCAATGGGCAGCAGATGCAGGGGTATACGCCAGTACTCCACAGATCGACGGAGGATTTAAGCTTAAAAGCATGTTGAGCAGTGACGCCGGGCTCCGCTATAATTTTCCTGACCAGAATGGCAATCTGAAGTTAGGTGTGGGAGATATTTTTCACAGTCAAAAGGCCAGGATATATAGTACACTGCCTGGCAATGTATATACACTTGAACAATATGGTTCTTCGACGAATGTAAGGCTTACTTTTACTTATCGGTTTGGAAAGACAAGTGTGAAATCGGAGCGAAACAGGGCTACGGGTCTGGATGCCGAGCAGAGAAGACTGGGTGGGAATTAGAGGGGAATACCGGCTATGTCAAAATAGCTTATTAGCTTGATAGAATACTTGAATATCTGACAACAATCTTTAACTATCATTGTCATTGTAACTTAAACCTGCAGTAAGAAATGAAATTGTATACTCAAATTTCCCTTTGTCTTGCATTTGTGCTGTTTCAAACAGTGCTTTCAGTGCAAAGCGGCTATGCTCAAAATAAACCAGCAGCTGCGGCTGCAAATCTCCGCATGTGGGACGATAAACCAGCAAAAAACTGGATGACTGATGCCTATCCAATGGGTAACGGAAGAATCGGTGGTATGGTGTTTGGTGGAATAGCAAGGGAACATATCCAATTTAACGAGATCAGTTTGTGGACAGGCGATGAAAGCGAAACAGGGGCATACCAGGCTTTTGGTGATCTTTTTATTGATTTTTCAGGAGCAGATTCTACTGCTGCAACTCCTTCAGATTATAAGAGGGTTCTTGATCTGAATAATTCGGTTCAGCGGGTCAGTTATACAAATAACAATATCGCTTATAACCGTGAGTATTTCTGCAGTTTTCCTGATAAGGTGATGGTATTGCGATATACTGCAGGGAAAAAAGGAGCTTATTCTGCAAAGATACAGCTTAAGGATGCACATCAGGCAAAGGTATCTGCTGCTGGTCTGACATTGCAGATAGAAGGGAAACTGGATAATGGCCTGGCTTATCATGCGACTGTGCTGGTAAAGACTGAAGGCGGATCAAATATTATTGAACCGGACGGAAACGGAGGATTTCAATTTAATGTGCGCAATGCAGATGCTTTTACTGTTTTATTGTCTGCAGCTACTGATTACAGCAATAAACGCAGTCAGTTTTGGAGAGGTGCTGCTCCGGGTCCTAAGGTGAAAGCTGTTGTCGCAGCGGCATCTGCAAAGTCTTATGCAGTGTTGAAGGCAAATCATATAAAAGATTATAAAAGCTTATTTGATCGTGTAAAACTAAGATTGGCTACTACCTCAGAAACACAAAAAAATGCCCCTACGTATCAGAGACTGTTGAATTATAAAGCGGCTACAGATCATGGTTTGGAAGAGATTCTGTTTCAATACGGAAGATATCTGCTGATCAGCTCTTCCAGAAAGGGTGGATTGCCTGCTAATCTGCAGGGTCTGTGGAATAATAGTAATAACCCGCCATGGAGATCTGATTATCACTCGAACATTAACGTACAGATGAACTATTGGCTGGCAGAACCAACCAATCTTTCTGAGTGCCATTATCCATACCTGGATTACATCAATAGTATGCGTGAAGTAAAAAAGGTGAATACACAAAAAGAATATCCTGGCGTACGGGGATGGACGGTAAAGACTGAGAATAATATTTTTGGAGGAGAGAGCTTTTTGTGGAATACACCTGGCAGTGCCTGGTATGTGCAGGATGTATGGGAACATTATGCGTTTACAAAGAACCTCACTTATCTGAAGACTTATGGTTACCCATTATTAAAGGAAATTTCTGAGTTCTGGGATGACCATTTGAAAAGAAGACCTGATGGAGTGTTGGTTGCACCAAATGGCTGGTCGCCGGAACATGGCCCTACAGAGGATGGCGTCACCTACGATCAGGAAATTATATATGATCTGTTTACGAATTACATTGCTGCTGCGGATGTATTGAAAGTTGATAAAAAATACAGGGATCATATTGCTGACCTTCGTGCGCATTTGCTGATGCCTAAGATTGGCAAATGGGGCCAACTGCAGGAATGGGAAACCGATAGGGATGACCCTAAGGACAATCACCGCCATGCCTCACATTTGTTTGCCCTGCATCCGGGAAAGCAAATCAGCACCATTAAAACACCTGAACTGGCAGAGGCGGCGAGGGTGAGCTTACAAGCCAGGGGCGATGCTTCTACAGGATGGTCCATGGCATGGAAAATCAATTTCTGGGCGAGACTTCAGGATGGGCAGCATGCTTATACGATCCTGAAAAACTTTATTACTCCGGTTGGTGGATCGGGTATGGATTATAATGAAGGCGGCGGAGTATACTCAAATCTTTTTTGTGCGCATCCTCCTTTTCAGATTGATGGAAATTTTGGATATACAGCCGGTGTAACTGAAATGCTGATTCAAAGCCAGACCGGAGACATACAACTGATCCCGGCTTTACCTAAAGAATGGGCAAATGGAAGTGTAAAAGGACTTCGTGCCAGAGGTAACTTCGAAATTGTAAACATGGAATGGAAGGATGGAAAAGTTGTTGCTTTTGCCATAAAATCGCTATCAGGAGGTGCCTGTACCCTTCATGTTCCAAATACCTTGAAAGCGGGATTTAATTTAAGAGCTTCTAAAAATGGTACGGATCATACTTACTCATTCCAGACGCAGACAGGTAAGACATATTTGTTCAGCGCAGGTAAATAGTTATTTATTGATATAATCTTTTAGTTACCTGTCTTTTTAATTGAAAGTAATTAATGATATTTAATTACTAAATATGAATAGGATGGTTTATACTGGAAGAGTTTCGTTTATAAATCTCCCGGCTTCTGCCTGGAGATTTTTTGTTGAAAATGTATTGCATAAAAGTGCGATTGTTGCTGAGCGTTTATTGTTTTTATTTCTCGTGGTTTGTTTTGTCGGTGTCAAAGCAAATCCTGTTCAATCTGAAGCAGCTTTTTATAATGCTGATATTGTGATCTATGGGGGAACTTCGGCAGCAGTCATTGCTGCTGTAAGGGCAGTGAAGGATGGTAAAAGGGTTGTGATCGTTTCTCCTGACCGGCATTTGGGTGGTTTATCTTCCGGTGGGCTTGGATTTACAGATACAGGGAATAAAGAAGTAATTGGTGGGTTATCCAGGGAGTTTTATCACAGGGTTTATATGCATTATCAGCTGGATAGCGTCTGGAAATGGCAGAAAAAGGATGAATATGGGAATAAGGGGCAGGGCACACCTGCGATGGATGGTACGGAACGTACCATGTGGATCTTTGAACCGCATGTAGCAGAACAGATTATGGAAGATTTCGTGAAGGAGAACAAAATCCAGGTATACCGGAATGAATGGCTGGACAGAGTAAATGGTGTTTTGATGAAGGAAGGTCGAATCCTTAGTATTCGTACGCTAAACGGAAAGACATTTAAGGGTAAAGTGTTTATAGATGCTACTTACGAAGGTGATCTGATGGCTGCTGCTAAAGTAAGCTATCATGTGGGCCGGGAAGCAAATTCTGTATATGGAGAGGAGTGGAATGGGGTGCAGACAGAAGTATTTCAGCATGGCCATCATTTTAAGAAAGATATAGAACCATATAAGGTTCCCGGTGACCGGTCAAGTGGTTTACTTGCAGGGATTTCTGCTGAAAACCCTGGTAAAAAAGGTGAGGGTGATGGAAAACTCCAGGCCTACTGTTTTAGAATGTGTTTAACCAATCATCCGGATAACCGGATTACCTTTCCAAAACCCGACAGGTATAATCCAATGGATTATGAATTGCTGGCCAGGGTATTCGAAAGTGGCTGGACTGAATTGTTTGATAAGTTTGATGACATCCCTAACAGAAAGACGGATACCAATAATCACGGACCTTTCAGCACTGATTTTATTGGTATGAATTATAATTACCCTGAGGCTTCTTATGAAGAGCGCAGAAAGATCATTAAAGCCCATGAGGATTATCAGAAGGGGTTGTATTATTTTATGATTACAGATCCGCGTATGCCGGCTGACTTGCAGAACAGATTAAAGACCTGGGGGCTTTCCAAAGATGAATTTAAGGACAATGGTAACTGGCCGCATCAGTTGTATATAAGAGAGGCCAGGAGAATGGTGAGTGATTATGTCATGACTGAAAAGGAAGTGCTTGGAAAAAGGGAAGTACCAATGCCTATTGGTATGGGTTCTTATGCGCTTGATTCGCACAATACGCAGAGGTACGTTACAGAGAGGGGGTTTGTGCAGAACGAAGGTGATATAGGAGTGAAGGCCCCAAAACCTTATAGTATTGGATATGGTGCTATCGTTCCTAAAGCGAATGAATGTACCAATCTGCTTGTTCCTGTGTGTTTGTCTAGTTCACATATCGCTTATGGATCGGCAAGAATGGAGCCTGTGTTCATGATCCTGGGTGAATCTGCTGCAACGGCGGCTTCATTGGCTATTGAAGGTAAAACTTCAGTCCAGGATGTAAGTTATGAAAGGCTTGAAGCATTATTACTGAAGCAAAACCAGAAGCTGACATTTAATAAATAAAAGTATTTTTTGATTTAGTTTGCCTGTAGGATTAGGTAAGTGGTTGATTTATAGTAAATATCTGTTTTTGTAGTCTGCAAGCCGCATATTTTAATGTTAAAGACAGTTTAAATAATTTGCATCGATATGTTTTTTTTATATCTTTGCGTCCCGTAGCAATTAAGGCTATGGACAAAGATACCAAGTTCGGGGTGTAGCGTAGCCCGGTATCGCGCCACATTTGGGATGTGGAGGTCGTAGGTTCGAATCCTGCCACCCCGACAAAATTACTTAGATGAGTAGTTTAATATTGACCAGTAAAAACAGATACCAGTTCGGGGTGTAGCGTAGCCCGGTATCGCGCCTGCTTTGGGAGCAGGAGGTCGTAGGTTCGAATCCTGCCACCCCGACACAATAAAAAGCCTTTAGATCGTAAGATTTAAAGGCTTTTTGTTTTATACTATACATTTTTATATGTATTATTAACTTCGATTTTTATTACAATTGTAATATTTGTAATATAGTGTTGCTATATTTGACTATGCAAATTTTGCATAATTTGCAATTGATTAGATAATAATATCTAGCTAATAAAATTACCACTATGGGAGTTTCTTCAGTTGTTGACCGCCTTTTAAAAAATATGGGAAATATGCATGAATTAGGGCGTCAGAGGGCGTTTGAATTAGGCAACCCATTTTATGCTCAGTTTGCTGAAGATGGTGGTTTATGGCGTAAAGAATTGCCAAGTGGTGAAAAATTCCTTGTCTCACTTGAAGTTATTACTGATGAAAATGATATGCCTGTAGAGGTTAAGGATACTATTATTAAGAAATTGGACTAGTATATGCCAGAGCTAATCTTCGTAGCTGGTTGCAACGCCGCTGGTAAATCAACATTTATTAGGACCCGGTTAAATGAGCTTGAAAGTTTTGAGATTTTGATGACTGATGTTTATAAGTCTAGAACAAAGGATTTAGCCAAACAAGCGATTGATAGCGGGAAAGATGTTTTGATTGAAACTGTTTTTAACGATGCATCCTTTAAGGATATAGCAGATTACGCAAAGAATGTCGGTTATCAAACCTCATTAGTCGTTTTGTTTTTAGATAGTTTAAAGCAATCCATTACCAGAGTAGCCTTACGTGGTATGCAGCAGAGTGGGATAACCATTTCAGGAAGTAATATTAAAATTAACTTTTATGAAAGCTTTAAAAATATTGCCAACTTCTTTTTTTATTTTGACCGTTCCGATTTTGTATATACTGGTGAAGGTGAGGTAAACCAATTAATTATGAGTTTTCATAATAGTGAACTCATTAACTACCATTCTAGTAATTTAACATACCCTCAGAGTTTTGTTAAATATGGTATTAGTAATGAAAGGATCGATGCAGATACTTATGGTATCGTTACTGCAAATAAAGGTTTTAAAAGAGAGAAAATAGATAAAGATAGACCCCCGGGGAAGTTTAACCTCCAAGGTTAAGAAATCATTCTTTATCTATAAATGTTTATGACTACTCAAGAAATTATAATTGAAATTAATAGGATGAATGTTGAAAATTCAGACGACTTTGATTCTCTTGAACGAATAGATGAATTGACAGATCTTTTAAAAATTAATAGTGATGGATATTTAGCCTGTGAACATTTGATTTCTTTGCTTGAAAGACATCCAAATGTAGAGTTTGGAACACCGGGTGAGCCTGTTCATACATTGGAAAAGTTTCAAGGTCACTACGAAGTTTTTTTATATCAGTCGTTAGAAAGACGACCAACTCAGATGACGGTTTGGATGCATAATAGGATTATTAACGCTGAGACTAACGCTGAGACTAACGCTGAGCAGAAAAATGAGTTATTAAATAGGTTGAAAAATTGTTTAAATCATCCATCGGCTAATGAGATGACAAAAGAAAGTACTTTGACCTTTTTAAAATATCAAACTGAAGAATAAATAGGCATGTAGTTTATGACATATACTTTAGAGGATATTACTAACTTTTTAAAAGATCAATCCCTAGAGAATGAAATTAGTCCAGAAACGAATATCTGCGATGATATTGGAATGAGTGGTGACGATTTTGACGAAATGATGATGGCGTATGCCGGAAAATTTTCAGTTGATATGACCGGTTATCTGTGGTATTTTCATTCAGAAGAGGAAGGCAGCTGGACAAGTATCAGTTTATTCCCCCGGGCGAATGAACAGGTTAAGAGAATTCCACTAACCCCAACGATGCTAACTGACTTTGCTAATTCTGGTAAATGGAATGTGGTTTATCCAGAACATAAAATAACATTGACAGAATATAACAGTTACTTCACGCTGTTGATTTTTATTGTTTTAATAGGTTTGATTGTATATCAATTTATTTGAGACAGATTACTAAAATAAGTATCGGGCATTTATTTCCTTTTTGTTTTTATATAGATATTAGGTCTCATTATTTTTTGCAATTTAGTGCGTTGAATTAATAGCACTCTATAATGAACAAGATATTAAAATGGACATTGGTTGCTTTTGGCATTTTTATTCTAATCGCTATTGCATGGTTTGTATCTCTTATTTCTGCCTTCGGAGTTTTTGATAAAGTGTATTCTCCTGATGATCTGAAAGCCAGTTTCGAAGATAAGAAGGTCGAAATTTATGAATTAAAGCATTTATTTTAATAAGATTGTGCCTGAAAACCGCTTTGTAGAAATTGAATTTTCCGGTGATAAGAAGTTGTTTCGTTTTGGTATTAAAGCCCTTGACTCCACTGCAGGAGATATCACTAGCCCTATGTTTCTGGAATGGGATTTGTCAACGCAGACTGCTAAAATGGATAGTTTAATAAAACCTATGGGATGGAGTAGAGCAACTCTCGTTGAATTAAAAGAAAAGCTCGATAATGCAAACTGTATTCAGATTGAAAGTGGGGAACCAACCAAAATCGGTTTTAAAAGAAGTGGAATGGGGATGTATTTCTTTAATGTCTTTGAAAATCCAATGCCTGATAGCTTGAGGAACTACTATAATGAAAGTTGTACACATATCTACATAGAACCTAAACTAGCTTTGGAATATGCTGGTGGTGCTATAGGTCCGCAGTGTTTTGGAGAGAAAATAAGAAATACAATAAAGTAAGATCTATGGAGAATAGATCTAAGCTTATCATTTACGAAGAGCAAATATTTAATGTGGGCGAGGATACTTTTATTGAAAGCACAGCTGAAAATGATAATGCAGTGGTGTTTGAAGATAACGGTGAAACCGGATATTTCTATGCGCTTGATAGAAGGTTCATCTAAAGCAAAAATATTTATCCTATCACTGTCGCTCAGGAAGCACTAAAGCTGCCAATAGCCTCAAATCATGCAGAAAAAGGTTCGAAATAAGTACAGGGAAGACGACGAACAGAAATTCAAATTCTGTTAAAAAGGCCTTAAATCTATGATTTGAGGCCTTTTTTGTTCCAAGCCATATCATCTGATATCAAACAATATCAAGAAAAAGGGACCCTTTGCGGGACCCTATCGAGGTTTTTTCAATTTAGGGTCCCTCGAAAATATTTCTATGTCTCGATCGTCAATGCAACTCTGTTCCAGATTTGCATGATTGAAGCTTTTTAGTGCCTGATTTTTCGGAAGGAAAAGGGTACCGAAAAGGGTCCCTAGTTTGATGGAATAAAAAGAGGTGTTACGAAAACACCTCTTTTATATCTATTAAGCGTGTTGTCCGTCGTGGACCCCCTCTGCAAATTCTTCTACAATCTTATCGTTGAAAGCTGGCAGATCGGCAGGGCTCCGACTGGTCACTAACCCTTGGTCAACCATTACTTCCTCATCATACCAGTCGGCACCAGCATTAATAAGATCAATTTTTATGGTCTTTGTAGAAGTCATTTTCCTGCCATCAACCACTTCTGCGGTTATGAGTACCTGAGGACCGTGACAGATCGCTGCGACAGGTTTACCCGCGTTGAAGAAAGCTTTTACAAAATCAACAGCCTGGTCGTTCTTTCTCAGTGAGTCAGGGTTCAATACACCGCCCGGAATAAGTAAGCCGTTATAGTCATCCGCAGCAACTTCTCCGATTGTTTTATCTACACCGACTTCAATTGTCCATTCATGATCGCCCTTCATTGCGCGGATTTTTCCGGGATTAGAAGAGATGATATGAACCGTAGCGCCTTCCTGTTTTAATCTTTCCACCGGACTGGTCAATTCTGTTTCTTCAAAACCACTCTCCGATATCACGGCAATAGTTCGGTTGCTTAATTGTCCCATAAAATTTTATTTAAGGTTTTACATGTTATTTGTTTAATAACTACAATGGCAGCCTAAAGAATGTTTTTGCTTTATTATTTTTAGCAGCTAATATGGGAATTCGCATAACTGCAACTGATTTAAAGATGTTCGCAGCAGGGAAGATACCTGAACAGCTCGTTCAAGATAGTCTGAAGGTGACTAAACAAAGCCAGTTTTTATGTGAACAATTAGCAATATGTATGCAATTGGAAATACACCCGGCTTGAATTTAATGTTATTCAATCTCTGCAGTCCGAACAAAATTCCAGGGTTGCTGTTTAAATTATAATATTGAGCATTTATAAAGTCTTTAATAGCCCATGAACAAATTATATATTGGCCTAGCCATTGGAGCAACAGCCGTTGCCTTAAATTCCGCCTGCCGTATTTCTATTCCTGATGGTGCCAGAGCGGTAAAGCCTTTTGATGGAAGAAAGTACCTGGGGAAATGGTATGAGATCGCCAGGCTGGACTTCAAATATGAAAAGAACCTGAATAATGTAACTGCAAACTACAGCAGGGCAGAAGAGGGCATGATTAAAGTGGACAACCGCGGATACAATTACGTAAAAAAGGAATGGAAACAAAGTGTAGGTAAAGCTAAGTTTGTCCGTGACCCGCAGGAGGGACGATTGAAAGTATCTTTCTTCGGTCCGTTTTATTCCGGCTACAATGTCATAGCTCTGGATGAGAACTACAGGTATGCATTGGTAGCAGGTAACAATTTGGATTACCTGTGGATTCTGTCCCGGGAAAAGTCAATTCCTGATACAGTTAAAGAGAACTACCTTAAGCTGGCCAGGGAACTGGGTTACAATACTGGTAAATTGGTCTGGACAAAACACGAATAGTAAGTTTTTATCCGGCGATGGTTATATTCACCAGTTTGAAGCAGATCCAGGGCTCCTTGAAGACGTATGATCCGCTAATTTTTTTGGTAAGATAGCGGCACCACTCTTCAGGTAGCTTTACCGTTGCCATTCGTAACATTAAGTTTTTTAGGAAGCTTTTGTATGTCATTCTTGAAGTGCTTCAGAGTTCGCTAATGTATTTTGAACCGGTCTTTCGTTTTTATTTTAAAGGCTTAGTTTCTGGTATTTCCCCGGATAATGTAACAGAACTAATTGCTGGTTTACGTGTTATATGAAGAAAAAGGTTATGGAACCAATCAAAGATCACCAGCAGTTGAAATCTACCGGAGGTGTACAAAAGGTCATCCTGGATGAGACAATTACCGGCGAAACCGATGAGCTAGACCCGCAGTTTGACAGCTCTACGGTGAAGATTCAGTTAACAAAAATAAAAAACCCGGAGCCAGGAGATGACCAGGACTCATAATCATTAAACTATGGAACAATTCAGAATAGAAGTTGCGGACGGCGATCAAGGAAAATTTTTTGATATTAAACCTCTGGGAAATGCACGCTATGAAATTTTTGTGGAAGGAGAAACAATTGGTACCATCCAGCTCGATGAAAAAGACCACGCGCACTGTGAAAGCCAGGGATGCGAATTAGACATTCCCGTATTACAGTCCATTAGGGAAAGCATTCAATATCATGAGCAGTGGAACCATGGACTTGGGCACAGCTAACCAAGCCAGGAATGCGAAGTGGTTGATTCACAAGGCAAATATTTTGGTTTTCGTTCTTATTACTACAGTAAACAAAACCTCATGGGTTAGTTAAATACTGGCCCTGTATTCCAGGGGCAGTATTTTTTGTAAGACCTTTTTATTTTAATTTTACGCCCCGCTGTTTTATCAATCAGGATCTTTTGGCCTGTCGGACTTTCAGTCAGTTTGGGATTGTGTATCTTCAGAAAATCGTAGACTTCAGCATTAAAACTTTCGGGGATCACTTTAGTCAGGTCCATAATTTCCTTTCGCAAAACCTCGTCCACGGCCTGATGAATGTCTTTAATCTTGGATTCGGGGATAAGATTAGATACAGCAAAGGGTGAAACTCTGGCATGCCAAAGGATCTCATCCACATAAGTATTGCCTATACCGCGCACAATTTTCTGATCCATCAGTACCTGTTTGACGGCTACTTTTTTTTTGACAAGAACCTGCTTCAGGTAAATAACACTGAAGTCAGCCGATAGAGCATCCGGCACGGTAACAGGTTCAGGATTAAGTGTGGGGGTGGCCTGCCGTTGAAAATCGGTGAGCGCAAAACTATTCTCCCCTTTAAATTGGAATTCAATGATCTTGAATTTTACCTCATTATCGTGTTCAACGAGCTGGAGCGCTCCGTGCAGCATCAGGTGAAGACCCAGCACATTCCCTCCTCCAAAATGCAGCTGCAGGGTTTTTCCCTCCCGAAGAACGGATTGAAGCTGGTGACCGATAAGTGCCGCTTTCAGTTCCTTTTCAGAAACATTGAGTTTTTTGGAAACGGTTACTTCCAAGTTTTCCAGGGTCTTGTTTTTAAACCGCTTTTCCAGGTTGGCGGCGAATACTTCTAAATCAGGTAGTTCAGGCATAGTGCTTTGTTAATATGTATATATTACTGGTAAGGCACGCTCGTTGCGGAAATTACTTTCCAGCCCTGCTCAAACAACTTCCACACCCTGGTAAACCGAACCCTGCTCTCAAAGTCTTCAGCCAGATAGCTGCCTTTAATGTCTTTGAAAACCGAAACAACGGCGGTGTCCCCGAAGATACCGATGTGCTGGTCAGCGGTCGATATCGCCGAGATTTTAAGGTCTCCGCTTAAATGGGGGGCAAGATCTTCCTGCTTGGAAACGAGCATACCCTGGTGGTTCACAAATACCAGGTCCGCATGCAATAGCTGGTCCAGTACAGCAACATCACTGTATATAAAAGCTTCGATGATGGTTTCTTCAAGTTTGATAATTTCGCTGATCATATTATGTTGTTGCATGTGATTACTATCTGGAAACGGCCATGGTGTTCTTTTTCTGGGCTGGCTCCGCCGCGCGGGGTTTGTCATTACATTTTCCCAGAAGAGTATAGATCAAAATAAATATGATAATTGTTGAAAGGCATCCTCCTCCTAATTTCTTAGCCCCCCAGGCTGCGATGATTCCTCTGAAAAAATTGTTCATGGTGTAGGTTTTTGAATCTAAACACTCATGCGCCTTGAAAGTTTTTTTAAAAGATATCGATCTGTTTGGTTGATGGCGGCCACTATTGTGAATTGGGAGGTAAGAACTCCCATAGCATCTGCATTTTCTTTTCCGTTCAGAAACCTAGTAAGAAATATTCAACAGATTTGATCTTAACACAAACTTAGCCCTTCGGCTCACCAGGCTGGAATATCTGTCATAGAGAATGGTGAAGGCGTGCTGATCTCGGCTTGCTACTTTTTGCAGCAATTCTGAGTCAGTCAATATTGGCCTTATTCCCATGAAAAATAGTTAGTTATCCCTTTATAAATGTCGGGATTTATATTGCAAATGTGTACAAATTCTACCGAAATATGTTAATTTCAGTATGTTATCAAATTATTAATTAGTTGGAGGCTGAATTCAGGCTGAAAAATAAGGACCAGGAAAATCAACCTTCATATAGTTTCAACTGTTGCTTCTCAGGGATGTTGGCTGGACATGCCGCGGTTGAATTCAGTGCAGGACTAAATCTAGTTCCATGAAAAATGGAGGGGCTGATTGCTGAGCTATAGCAAATCAGGCTTCTGGCCGTCAAGGTTTATGGTTCGGAATAGCTCTTTTGCAATGTGCTTGCAATTGCAGGCATAATCTTCCAGGCTGCAGCAGATCGTTTTGATCTTGACGGGGATTTCATCGACACATTCCATAAAGTCCAGGTGAAGCAAGAGTTGCCCGGGGTCTTTTTCACTTTCTTTGAGTTTACTGAAAATCTCTGTAGCTACCTTTTGGTCATAACCTAACCAAAACTGTCCATAGGTGGTATAGCCGGACGAAGTTTTCTGACTGAGTAAAATGTAAAACTGCCTTCTCATACTTTTTAATTTTAAAAGCAAAGGCCAGGGTTATCCGGGCCTTTGCTCTTTTAATGAAACAGGACATTTTATTTGATCTCGATCTTCCTGGTAACTGATTTGGCTTCTTCTCTCTTTGCGATGTCGATCTTCAGTACCCCATCCGTATAGCTTGCCTGAATCTGGTTGTGGTCTGCGCTTTCAGGCAGGGTAAAGGACCTTACAAAAGAAGTGTAGCTGTACTCACGCTTGTTGTAGCTCTTCTCTTCCTTGTTATTTTCAGTGCTTTGCTCGGCTGAGATGCTCAACATGTTTCGGTCAAGGTTCAGCTTGAAGTCTTCTTTTTTCAATCCTGGTGCTGCGAGCTCCACATAGAAATGATCCTGAGTTTCACTGATGTTGGCTGCTGGAACACGGCTGACCATACGGTCTGAGAAAAAGGTGTCATTGAAGATGGAATCGAAAACGTCACTAAAGCCTGGCATTAATGAGTTGTTCCTTTTTTCTGGATTAAATTTAACCAATGTCATGGGTTTTTCCTCCTTAATTTGATTTAATGATTAAAACTTATAATTAATTAAACTCTGGAACACTTACGTTCCGCTTAAGGATGTACAAGTGCTGTGCCAGGCGATTTTTTGCATTGTTTTGGGATTTTGAAGCTGAAATTTTTTCATTTTTTCTGAAATTTTTTCAGCTTTCTAATGTCAGATTTTCAGTTATTGGTGGTCATTCCAATGATTTAACAAGCCGTTATCAGCTTTTCCCATCAAAGGATCATTTTTGGGTATGGTCACCTGGTCTACTGCGCCAAGATGAGTACAGGATGTTTACTATCAGGGAAATTTTTCATGGGTGTTTCGATCGTTGAACTTTTATATTTCGCAGGCATAAATCTCCAGTCCGATCTCTTCTGCCAGATGGTATGCTGGCAAGGGAGCGCTTGCATTATTGGGAGAGAATGAATCTGATTCTCACAGGTATAGAAATGGTAGAAATGGGGGTGTAAGCTGGCTTCCTTCATCATGCAATCGAGGAATCATTATAGGACAAAAGTCCAGATACTGGCCCTTAAAGTGAATAATAGATGTTAACAAAATGGCAGCCTAGTGCGGAAGTGAAAGTTGCTGGTTTATTAGCGCGTGTTCGGAGCGTGCCCCGGACAAATTCTTTTCATCCATCTGAATATCATATTTAATGAATATGCTAACAGGTCATTTTAAAAAATGGCATGACAATCAGCTATGCCATTTTTTGCCTGTCTACTGATCAACCCCCTTAAATCCTAATATTAACTCTTATTCTTGCCTTTAATATAGGTTTCGATGTCTTTGCGGTCACTAGAGGCAGTCGCCCGTTTTGCTGCGGTTATTGCCTGGCTGCTTACGCCTAGCTTTTCCGCTAAATATTTAACTTCATAATGTTGAGAAGAGTTTACCTGATTCCGTTCAACTTTTGTCCCTTTTTTGCCATTGTTTTTCAATTTTGGTTTCAATGTACCTGTGTAACAGCACGAATTTTAAATAGTTTCTAAATCTTTAAAAAACGGCAAATGCAGTCTCCAGGCAGGAGCCGTGGTTGCAAATGTCATGTTCAAAGTCAGGTTTTCCATAGATAGATGATGCTTTGGGTGATTAGATTTTTGTTTTCATTAGGTGTGTTGACAATAACAATCTCTGTACCAATTTCGGTCAAAATATGCTCTTAAAAAGAATAACATTTTGTTAATCATTGGTTTATAAAACATTTGTGTGGGGATGGCGGATATCCTTAGGGAGATCTGGCTAAACGCACATGGATATGTCGCCAAGGCTGGTGCAGGGTGGTTGACCGTCATCGTTCGCTAATTCTGTTATAATTGCTATCTTTAAAAGAATTCCAGAAGGCGCATCCAGCTTAACAAAAAAAGTTTTTTCCATTTTTTGGCACTCGCAAAAAGGAGCTTATGGGTAAAATAATCGTACAGGATAATGATAAAAGTATACTAGACATACTAACACTTGTGCTGGAGATGGAAGGTTTCCAGGTTTGTGCGATGCAACACTGTGATGAGAACATTCTTGAAATGATAGATCATATGCGTCCGCACATCGTGGTGCTCGATTTTAAAATAAACGGAGAAGACTGCATTGACATTTGTACTAAGATCAAAGCAAAATACCCACATCTGCCTTTACTGGCTATCAGTTGCAACACCAACATCCAAGAGCAATCCAGTCAATTTGGATTTGACGGATATATCAGCAAACCCTTTGATCTTGATCTGCTGTACAGCATACTTAGAAGCCATATTCCCAATCAAAAAGAAGCCAGTATAAACTAAATTCTTATTCCTGAACACCAAATTCTTAACAACTGCGCTCTAGTGTTACTATCATAAGAAAAGGGAATAACAAATCGCGTTAAGAATAAATCATTTTACACCTTGGGCCAGGTTGTAGATTATTGGGCGGATTAATTCAGGTGTTTTTTTGCGGCATGCATCCCTGTAATTTTCCAAATACGCTGTTCCTGGTTTGAACCGGAGATAGAGTACCAGCAGCGGGGAAAAGGTTCAGTATTCCAAAAAGCGATATTTTTTTTACATAAAACATTCTGTTACAGTGGAGGTTAGTATGCATACAACTAAAACGATATACCATGGAACACAACGATGAGATTATCAGCGATTTTAAAGGGCTGATCAATATTTTAAACGACGGTAAAGAGGGTTACAATTCCGCCAGTGAAACAACTGAAGACTTAGAACTGAAAGGCTTGTTTTTGAATTTTGCGGTACAACGAGGTTTATATGCAGATGAACTAAAAGCGCACTTGCTCGAACATGGCGGGGAATCAGAAAATGAAAGCGGTGGCGTACTTGGCGCTTTACACCGTACCTGGATTGACATCAAGCAAGCTTTCAGCAGCAAGGAGGATTCCGCAATTCTTAGCGCGATAGAGACTGGTGAAGAAGCGGCAATTGAAAAATTTGAAGCTGCAATCAATGACCCGTCTACACATGCAGATCATGTTGACCTGCTCCAGAGACAAGTAACCGGCATCCGTGAGGCTTTAAGCCAGATACGGGGATACAATGAACGATTAAAGTAAGTCAGTGATGAAAACAGGAATAGTAAAATTCTTCAACTCGGAGAAAGGATTTGGTTTCATCACGGGGGATGACGGCTCTGAAATATTTGTGTAGACCTCCGACATCCGTGAAGAGATTAAACAGAATGATCGTGTAGAATATGAAGAACACGAAGGAAAAAAGGCCTAAATGCGGTAAAAGTTAAAAGAATTTAAATATGGATTTATCAATAGAGCCGCCATGAAGGTGGCTCTATTGTTTCCCGAGAAAGTCGATCAGCTCTTTAGCCGTTGGTCCTGCTGAGAGCGGATTTTGACCGGTGATCAGCAACCCGTCTGTTTCGACATGTGACAGGAAGGGCACCATGGCTATCTTGACTTCTGCGCCGAGTTCTTCCAGTTTTGACTGGAGCATATAAGGGACGTTTCCGCTTCTGCCAACCATGGTTTCTTCTGTATTGCTGAACGCAGAAATTGTTTTACCTTTCAGAAAACCAGGTCTTTGCCTGTCTGCGCTGATCAACGCGGCTGGGCCGTGACATACAGCCGCGACTGGCTTACCTGCGTCCAGGAAGTCAAGAATTAAGATTCCACTGTTATTGTCGACCGCCAAGTCCCAGATCGGACCGTGTCCGCCGGGGTAAAATACGGCGTCATAGTCGTCATGATTGACCTGGTTCAATGGTGTGGTGTGTGAGAAAGCTGCTTTGGCAGTTTCATCATCCTGGAATCTGCGGTTAGAGCCTGTGATGTTCTCGGTCAGTTCACTCATCGCATCAACGGGTGGTCTGCCGCCTCTAGGGCTGGCCAGTGTCACAGTGTAGCCTGCGTCTATAAATTCATAATAGGGATCAGTAAATTCTCCCAGCCAAACGCCGGTTTTGCTATCGGTATTTTCCATCGCACTATGCGAGGTGAGAACCATCAGTATCTTTTTCATCATGTTTTGTTTGCTAATATGAGTTGTGTAATTGATCCTGGCCATAGGCCTGGAGGCCAAGAATTCTTTGCGTTTTCTGATCTAGTTCGCCGCCGAAAAACTGCTCTAGAACTGCTTTGAAAACTGGGTCTGCGTTAGCTACTGCGGCAAATACAGTCATACTGGAACGGAGCTTCAGGTCATCGGGAGTGCCGAAAATCTGCTGTGCTGACTTGTCACGGTGCCTGAGGAGCTCTTTGCTGATTTTGATCAGTCTTGGTCCGAGCACCGGATGAAGGTAATATTCCCCAGCCTCTTTCAGATCTTGGAGCGCATAATATTTGGCAGTGTCTGAAAAACCAAGTCCCTGGATCTGGGGAAAGATATACCACATCCAATGCGTTTGCTTGTGTCCATAACTGATTTCAGTCAATGCATTTTCATAATCGCGCTGTTGTGCTACCAGGAATCTATCCAGTCCTTGCACATTAAAATATCCCTGCTGTTGAGAAGATTGGATCGAGTCTTTATTTTCCATGAAGTCGCATTCTGTTAGTTAACCATCTTATAACCAATTTGCAGCGCTTTGGTTTCCAGGATATGAAAATTATCGGGTCAGCGGCCAGGATATGGACTTCGAAAAAACTCTTTTTCATCAATCTGCTCCTTTGCAATTACTGAATGAAATACCGGACTGCCGGGTATGTTTCCGAGCGGATTCCATTAATTTTTCTATACCGGTGAGTCCGTCCATTGTGTCAGTTTTGCTGGTTCTTACAACGCAGGGTGCTGTCTTTTGTTTGTTAGCTGTTATAAAAAAAAGCCACGGGCTTATCGTTTCCATATCCCTGGAATGGTCAGCTGATTTTCAATCAGCAGCTTTCCGCAGTCAAGGATCAGTTTTTGTCGATTTTCTCTTTCATGATCCGCTGTTTGTATTATTATTTACCGGTTTCCATATTCGGGGCATCGACTGCTTTGGATTCAGGTGAACCTTTCTGGCGTAGGTAAATGGTCAAAAACACAATGGATGCAACTGAAAGAAATTCACTCTGCCAGTTTTGAAAGGTCTCAAACCAGAATTCCGCCTGGCCCAGGTACTGCCAGGTTGTATCTTTGGGTAAATGCTTAGCCAATTGTTCCACATTGTGGTTCTGCCAGCTTCCATACAGGTGCAGACCCCAGCTCACAAAGAAAAGTACCGCGAAACAGATGGACAGCGAATTGCTGTAGAGCTTTAAAATCCAGCCACCTTTTCGAACTGCCCAGGGAACATCTGCAGAAGGTTCGGGCTTCCGGTCTACCTCTTCAGGCTCATCGAGTTTTTTGGATTCGGCCGAACCAATCTGCCGCAGGGATACCGTAAGTAGTACATATAAAGACATTTGAAGGAACTCGCTTTCGAAATTCTCAAATGTGGCTGAAATAAAGTGCCCACTTTTTAAATAGGTACCCAGATCGATTTCCTGCGAATGCTCTTCTTTGAGATCCTGGTTGTGCTGCTTCCAGCCGGTAAGTGCCTGGGCGGCCAGAGTAACCACAAATAAAGCAAGAAAGACGATGGTCAGTCCGTTCCTGTAAAAGAAGCCGTATTTGGATGGTGCTTTCATGTTCAACAGATAAGGGTAAGATAGCGGTGAGCTTCAGCGGATAGACCTGCTGGTTATAAATTTGAAAGGTATTCTCAGGCCCGGACCGGGCCTGAGAATGGGTTACTCGGAAACCGCCTGCTCGTTGATAAAGCTTTCCGCAACCTGGGTAAGAGCTACGTCTGTCGCCTTTTCATTATCAAGGGTGAACTGCAGCAGTTCAGCAACCTCACCATGTCCCATGTTTTTGGCGAATACGACTAAAGTGCCGTATGTGGCGATCTCGTAGTGCTCCACTTTCTGGGCGGCAAGGATCAGCCCGGCATCGCGGATCATGGTTCCTGAATCGGTATCTTCAATGATGCCGTCTGCTTCTTTAAGGAGTCCTTCCATAGCATCACATTTTTTGGCCTGAGCCTTTTCTTCTAGCAGGGCAAACACCTGCTCCAAAGTAGCGATGTGTGTGTTTGTTTCCTCAGCATGCTTCTCAAATGCTGATGCCAGCTGGGTGCTGGTAGCCGCTTTTTTCATTTTAGGCAAGGCCTTAGCCAGGTGTTTTTCCGCCCAGTAGATGTCTTTGAGTTCATCTACAAAGAATTCATGAAATTCTGAATTTTCCATTTTAGCTGTTTTACCAGTCTGTGAAGAGAGGTGTACGCTTGAACTTTTTGCTGCAGCTGCCGCTCCGGAAGCTGGTTTTTTTTCTGTTTTTTTTGTAGTTGCCATTGTTTTGTTTTTTATATAGTTAGAAGTATGCAGTAAACACTGCGGGGTATATGGATGCTTAAGTTTTTTTCGCCCAGCTGATGTTGATGCGCTGGTTTCCGTTTAGCGTATATTCTATATTTCCGTCTTTTACCTGAACCGGCACCAGGGGTTCTTTTATTCCAGCTATTGTCACTTTGAATTCGGGGAGTTTTCTTGCACCTGTCTTTACCATCATCATCCGACAGGTTAACCGCTCATCCCCTAAAATACTGAAGTGGATGTCTTGTCCTTTGCGTGCGCTAAAGCCTGAAGTAGGGTAGTCGATATAGACCATAAACTGTTCACCAGGAACCTGCAGGTAATGACGGGGTAAAATTCCGAAAGCATTCCCTGCACCGTATACTTCCTGACCGACCGTACCTGAGGGGAGCCATCCATCCTGAAGATCCTCCAGTGCGATCCAGAGCTTGGGATCCACTTCTCCGATCTTGGGTTTCTGCTCAAGCATTTCTGCCGGAAGCATGGTTGGGTAATAGTAAACGGCCCTGTCAACCAGGTAACGGATGTACTCGGCAATCAGCAGGCGGACTGATGGAAGGATCTGTATGCCTTCGGCATGTTTTAAATAATCATGTAAGGCGCAAAAGACTTCCTGTTCCTCGTACACCGCTGTATAAGGTGCGTCGTTTAGTGGGAACAGTGCAAAAAAGGTAGGAAAGTTTTTGCCATGGCCGTAGTTGCAGTCCCAGATCTGGGTATTCCGGAATATCCCGGCAAGGCACATATAGCTCAACTGAAGGTAAAGTTCGTTATTGGTGATTTTATAAAGCCTGAGCAAAGCCCCTGAAGAAAAGGCGGTGTTGTTGGCCTGGTAAAAGAGTTCAAAGCCATAGCCCTGCAAGGTTTTTGCTGCTTTCTCAGCTTCATTCAGATAACGTTTTTCCCCGGTCAGTTCCCAGGCCTGAAGCATGACGTGGGCGTAGATTCCGGCGACATCTTTTTCCCCGCCCTTGCCTTCGGCGGTTTCCGATTTGATCACTTCCAGGGTATCCATTTTATAAAAAACGGGCCATTGATATTTAAAATGGTGCGCCACTTTGATGGCAAAGTCCAGAGAATTCAGAAAGAGTTTTTTAGCCAACTGATCGCCTTTCAGCGCCAGACGGGAAAGATTAAGCAGCGGGTGGTGAAGGTACCAGGAATCCATTACTTTCGGGACCTTTTGCTCTTCTTCCCCTTTGAGCTTATCTTCAGCTGCGGGCAGCCAGCGCATGATGGTACCCAGTTTTTCATCGTAAAAGCTCGGCAGGTTTTCCCTGATGGTTTTCATGACTTCCAGATCCCGCTTGCTCCATTCTACGTAATCAAGCAGCGGCAATAGTACGGCCAGCTGTACCATGATTTCAGGCGGCGTCTCATAGTCACTCACGTAGGCGTTGAAATATTTCTGTCCGGCTACCTGTGACCAGCAGCCGGGGCTGTCGATCAGATCTGTGAGTCCAAGTTCCAGGATTTCGGGCCAAGGCTGGTAGGAGGTTTTGGGTCTGGGCAGCAGCAGGTAGATCCTGGCCAAAAGATCCAGATAAAGTTGCGTTACCTCCACCTCGGTTCCAGGCAGCTGCCCGTCAAAAGCGACAAAAGCATCTGAAAGGGTGACTTTTACCCCAGCTTTAAGTGGTTTTTTTGCTGCAGGCAGTGAAAAGCCGAGTTCAGGCCATTCCCCGCCAACAGTGCCGGAAAGCGAGGTTTCGGTCTGGTCACAGTAAGGGGTGATCGCTGTCAGGTTCTGCAGGTAAAGCAAACTGGCCGACTTTGGCCGGGTCTGGCTCATATAAATAAATCCGGTCCTGGTGCCAAACTGACTGGCGTGAATCTGTCCTGCGGTGTTTTCATGATTCCCTTTCTTCCCGGTAAAAACGATATCCTTAGGCCAGTAGGGCGGCAGCAAATCCTTATCCGGTTTGAGGGTGCAGGTGTACCGCAATACAGGGTTATGCTCCTCCGCATCCAGGGAAATCCTTAATAATTGGCTGCCGATCGACGAGAAGATTTCCAGGTCCAGCCCGTTAAGGTCGTTTGCTTTAGTCTGGTGGACCTCCAGACCGCCCGGGCTATAAGCCGTCCGGAAAGCAGCAGTTCCACCACCCGGCATTTCCACTTGCACCCATACAGAATCCCGGGTTACAATGACCTTAAACTGAAAATTTTTGATGGCCTTTTCAAACAGTACCGGATCGGTAGCAGTCAATTCAACTGCTGCTGATAAAGCCCATGGTGACATTGCATTCATAACAGACTTTGATAAAAGGTTAATTCTGATGCGTTAAACAAGTGATTTTGTTAAAAGTTTTTTGAATGTGAATTTGACTGCCTGCTACTTGCCCTGGCCTCAGATCAGCCTACGCAGAGCGGCATTACGGATCAGTACAGCTGTATTTCTGGATCCCGTTTTTTCCAGCAGGCTTTGCCGGTGCCCTTCAACGGTACGCTTGCTAACAAATATTTTTTCCGCAATTTCGCTGTTGGTCATCCCTTCGGCGATCAGCTGCAGTACCTGCAGTTCCCGCTCAGTATACTCGGACCTGTCCTGGGGGCTGAGGGTTTCATTGTGTTTTCTTAGCGTCTCCAGCAGACCTATTCCCAGATCAGCGCAGATATACCGTGAACCGCCCCAGACGAACTTAATGGCAAATGCCAGTTCCATGGCATCAGAATTTTTAAACAGGTAACCGGATGCGCCTTCGCCGATAAGGCCTGCGATGGTATTGTGGTCATCAACCATGGACAGGATGATCAGTTTTACCGGAGGGTATTTTGACTTCAGTTCCCTAAGCAGAGCATGGCCATCCATGACCGGCATATTCAAGTCGGCCAGTACGATCTCAACTTCTGGATGTATGCCCAGAGCGTCCAGAACTTCCTGTCCGTTGGAAGCCTCAGCAACGATTTGAAGCTCCGGGTCTTCACTAAGTAAAAGCCGGATCCCTTTACGGACTATTTGATGGTCTTCTGCGATAATGATGCTGATCATGTGCTAAGGTTAAAAAGGCCCGGCCATTAACCGGCCGGACCCCAGGTTTAAATTGTGGTTATTTTTTCTGGTCTTCATCGTAGCTGCTCCACTGGGCTACACCTTTGGGTTCAGATTTTTTTACTTCTTCACTGCGCAAATTGCTCATCTTTAGGTTCTCTGCCTCCGTTTGCTCCAGTTCAACTTCCATCGGATCTTCAAGATCTGTTAGACCTTTTGTCTGTGCTATATGGCTCTGCGGGTCAGCGATAAATTCCCATTCCTTGCCCATTCCGGGCATTTCCCCCTGGTTCCATGGTCCGCGGACAGACTGGTCTGGGGAAAGGTTGAAATATTGCCGGGTAAAGCGCGGATCTGCCTGCAGTACTGCGGGCGGGAAATTGGGCTGAATGGTTTCCAGTGCAGCCTCAAACATTTTATAGTGGGCCACTTCCCGGGTCATTAAGAATGACAGGGTCTCTTTCACATAAGGGTCATCGGTAAACTTCATCAGGTGCTCGTAAACCAGCTTGGCCCGGGATTCAGAGGCCAGATTGCTTCTCAAATCAACGGTCAGGTCCCCATTAGAGTGGATATAAGAAGCACACCACGGAATACCCTGACTGTTTCTTAAAGTTGGACCGCCGCCGGTAAGGATGGGAAACTGCGGATTGGCTGAAAGCGCGGCATGGATGATGTTTTCTTTTGCCGCTTTCCCGTCCAGCACCTGCATGATCTCTGAGGAATCAGCCGCATCTTTCAGGGCACCGTTTACGCCTTTAAGCAGCATCTGGATGGTCGCGCCAACAATTTCCAGGTGGGAGAACTCTTCGGTTGCAATGTCCATGAGCATGTCGTATTTGTCAGGATGGGGCTGCTTGGCGCCAAAGGCTTGGGTAAAATATTGCATGGCTGCGGCAAGTTCGCCGTTTTCTCCGCCAAACTGTTCTAAAAGAATGTTGGCAAATGCAGGATCCGGACGGGATACTCTGGCGTTGAATTGTAGGTCTTTAGAATGGTGAAACATATCTAGGGTGTTTATTTGCATTCATCAGTGAACACAAGCTATTAACCTCTGCAGTGCCCGATAGTTTTGAAGCCAACTACCCCTTTTTATGATTAAATACTACGGTTTTGCGTGAAATACGTATAATCATGCGGTAGTTATGTCTCAGTGCCTTAACCGGGCAGATTTTTGGGCAGCCGAATAAAAAATGTCGTGCCTTCTGCCTCTTTACTCTCGCAGCTGATCCAGCCCTGATGCCAGCCGATGATGGATTTGACGATAGACAATCCCAAACCCAGCGTAGGTTCTCCCTGCAAACCGGGTCTTCTGGCCGCGGTGAATTTTTCAAAGATTTCAGGCAATAAGCTTTCGGGTATGCCGATCCCGGTATCAGTGAATCTAAAATGTACCTGGTCACCATCTTCCAGAATGCTTACACTAATGGTTCCCCCGGCAGGAGTGAACTTCAGGGAATTGGAAATCAAATTATTGATCACCTGCATGAATTTGGCATTGTCAAGTTTGATGAATATTTTCTGAGATGAACTGCTTAGCTCGAAGCTGATACCAGCCAAAGCTTCCGAGCGCTTACACTCCTCCAGGTAATCTCTGGTCAGCTTAACGATATTGACGCGCGTCTTGACCAGCTCCGCACTGGTCGTCTCCAGGAATTCCCTTTTCACCAGATCGCTGATCATGTCAATAGACTGCTGGAGTATACCGGCGATATGCTCAGTTTTTTCCAGCAGCACCGGATCTTCAACTTGCCTGGTGATGGTTTTCATCAGCGACCTGGCAATATTCAGTGGGCCCCTGAGATCATGGCCCAGCATGTGCAGAATAGAGTTCTTCTTATCGGTAAATTTGGTGAGCGACTGCATATTCAAAACTTCATCGGTGACATCTGTAACTGCGCCAGTGATGACCTCACTCCCCTCGTATTCCCCGATAAAAGGCGTGACCTGGAGCCAACGGAACTTTTCCGGGTGACGCAGTTTAAACGTAATCTTGCCACTGAACCGGCCTGCAAGGATATTGCCGAAGACATCCTGCAGATAAAGCAGGTCCTCGGGATCGATTTTAGCGATCACTTTGTCTACATCACCTGTTTCACTGCCAGAAAGGATCCAGTCCAGTGAATCATGCAAAAAAAGGAACTCAGCTGAAGAAGTGCTGCAGACGAAATGTATGTTGTGCCCATAAGGAAAACCCTGTAGGGCCAGATAACTGATACTCATAGCTATAAAACCTAGAACTGCCAGGAATGTTTTACCCGGCAGCAGATGCCGCAGACCCATATATTTTTAAAGGTCACAAAGGGTGTCAATTTTAGGTCAGGCATACATTTTTAGCTGGGATTTCAGCACCCTTCTTGCTACGTGGATCCTGGTCTTTACTGTACCCAGAGGCAGCCCTAACTGCTCGGCAATTTCATGATACCTGTAACCCTCGAAATATTTCAGAAAGGGCACAGCAAATTCAGGCTGAAGTCCGGCCAGCGCTTTGCTGATGTCTTCGCTGATCATCTTTCCTTCTCCATTATTCCTGGAGGTGGCATCGGTTACCGGGTAGGACCAGGGATCTACATTATTAATGAAAACAGCTGCCCTCCGGCCCATGGAGCGGTAATTATTGATAAAGGTATTCTTCAAGATGGTGAACAGCCAACTTTGGAGATTGGTGCCGTCTTCAAACCTGGCCTGGTAACGGATGGCTTTGATCAGGGTATCCTGAACCAGGTCATCCGCATCCTCAGTGTTGCGGGTGAATTGCAGCGCAGACTGCATGAGCTGTCCGCGGCAGCCGGAAATGCGGGAGTTGAAGTTCATGGTGTTCATAGGCTTTTAATTTAGGTTTAGTCAATTAAAAACAAAGGAGCAACCCTGATGTTTAGCCACTTAATACTGCATTTTAAGTTATTTCACGCATTTTTTTTGCGTTTAATACGCGATTACTGACTACCATAGCAATTTGCAGATTCAGCAAATGACTTTCACTTTACGGCCTAAAACAATTATGACGCACGGGGGTTACCTATTCATGAAAAGGATTATTTTTTTTGGCGACAGTTTAACCGCGGGCTACGGGCTTTCCCGTCCAGGCATTGAATCCTTTCCCGCGCTGCTGCAGCAAAAGATCATTCAACTGGGTTTTGAGGGCAAGGTAGAGAATGCTGGGATTAGTGGGGATACGACCGAATCAGGGTTGCGCAGACTCGGCGGGGTGCTGCGCGAGAAGCCAGACGTATTCCTTTTACAGCTGGGCGTCAATGACATGATCCGCGGCCATGATCCCCTGCATACTTCCGCAAATCTCCAGCAGATCATTGACCAGGTCAGGTTAACAAATCCCCAGGTCAGAATGGCAATGCTGGGAATGGAACTTCCAGCATGGGTGCCGGGAAAACATAGCCCCGCTTACAGGCAGATTTACCGGGATCTGGCGGGTGATAACCAAATGGCCTTCGTGCCCTTTCTGCTGGAAGGAGTTGCGGGCAAAAGGCACCTTAATCTGCCAGACGGCCTGCATCCCAATGCTGCCGGTTACCGAGTAATCGCCGAATTGGTCTGGGGAGTATTCAAAGACTTACTCAGCCCTGAACCGGACGGCCTGGTTAATGATGCGGGAAAGAAAGTTTCAAATACTTAAGCACCAGAAGAATGATCTGCGACGGGAACTCAGTACTGAAAGTTGATATACAATTTTAAATTTCCGAGTAAGATTGAGGTTTACCATAGTGATCATCGGGGATTGGCCTTTCCGCGTGCGGGCTACTTTCCCTGATCATCCTGTAGGTCAATGTGGCAAATACGGCATACACCACATGCGCGGGTATGCGCTGAATGTAAAAATCAGTGTAGTGCAGGAGCGGTGGCAGCGGATGTATTTTAAAGGTTCCTTTCCAGATCAGAAGCCCTAGCATCCCACTGGCAAGTCCCAGAATCAGGGCATTTCTCAGGTTATACCTGATTTTTCCGGTCTCCCAAAGCTCAACAAATACAGCAGCGAACACGAAACCCATCGCATAATGTGCGCCCCAGCCGGCTATTACCTTGGCCTAGTTATAGGCGTTCTGGTAATCTTTCCAGCACTGCTCCAGCAGCGTAGCAGCAAGATCCTGCCCTAAACTCGCGGCCATCAGGAATAATTCATGACTGGCGCACTGCCCCATATTCAGGATCTTCAGCCCTGAATGCAGTAAACAGAGATCTCTATATATAGAAGGCACGCGGCTTGCCTTACGGGTAAGCTCGGCCTGGCTGAAAAGGCTTATTAAAGGCTCGTCAGCAGTTTTTGCCGGCTTGAGCTGAGCCAGCTTGAAGCATTGCTTCAGCCGGTCGCTGTGCTGGGGCTGATCAAAGGACTCAGGAGTGAGTCCGCTCCTGAGTTCATCGGTGAAAGCAGCGTATGAAAGCTTTGTCAGGCATTTCATACTTCGTTCCTGCGCGGAATATAGGACGTTAAGCCGCTTAGAATATGCTGAGGTCAGCTGTGTTGTACTACTCCTCATTTCTAACTGCTTAATCCCGCATAAGCCCGGAAGTCTTCAGTTTCTGCGTGCGCTTTGAAATTCTGGATATCTTCGCGGATCATGCGTTCGAATGCACCGTTAAACAGGGAAGTAATGCCCCGGCCCACACTGCCGGCCGGAGGGAAATAATCTATTTCGATGTGCAGTTCTGTACCGGTTCCATTCAGGGTTTCTTTGAATTCCACTTTTCCGGCGTTGTCGATCATAGAATCCTCAATGGACTGCCATCCAATGTAGCTGCCCTGTTCCTCCCGGGTGATCTGCGCATTCCATTTCAACTCCATAAGCCCGCCGGGGGTATTGGCTGTCCAAAGGGAAACTTCGGAGTTGAGTTCCTCGACCTTTTTCAGGTGCTTCATGAATTTTGGAAGATTGGAGAGCTCCCGCCAGAATGCGTAGACCTTGTCCACCGGTACATTGACGGTGATGTCTTCGGTGATATTGATGGCCTGTGGATCTGTGGTGTCTTTACCAAGCTGCCGGTAAACCGGGCAAACACCCGTTGCTCCGCGATAGAGCATAAGTCCACCGGCAGCTGCTCCCTGAAGGGAAAGCAAAGGATGCCTGCCGATATTTTTAAGACTTTTGTACAGCAGCCAGCTTCCGGCCAGTACTGAAACGATCCGCTCGCCCTGGTCTATATTTTCTTTTCCGTTCGGGGTAAAACTCAGCCCTTTCAGGCTGTCGATGATTTGATTACTCAGCTGGTTTTTCATAGGTTATAATTGTAAGGACAGAACAATAGCCCGGCTATTTGGTTTGCGCAATAATGAATATTTCCTTTTCAAAACTTTCGCATCTGCCGGATGTTGGTTGCATTTGTACCCCTATAAATAAAAACGATGAAAGACCTGGCCCAACGCTTCTCTGAGAACCCTTTACTTATGCCTAAAGACATTCGCCCCAGTGCTGATGGATTGCAGGTAATCTGCCTGCTGAATCCCGGTGTGTTCACTTTTCAGGGAAAGACCTGGCTGCTGGTACGGGTGGCAGAGAGCATCAAACAGGTAGAAGGCTGGGCATTCATCCCTGTGCTTAGCGATGAAGGTAAACTGGAAATCATCGAAGTTCCTTTGAATGACCCTGAACTGATCGCTAGTGATCCCAGGGTGTTTAACTACCAGGGTCTGGATTACCTGACAACAGTTTCACACCTGCGGCTGCTAAGCAGTGCTGATGGAATACATTTTCACGAAGAAGAGGGCTACCCCGGTATTTTCGGCAAAGGAAAGCTGGAAAGATATGGCGTAGAAGATTGCCGGGTAACCTTTTTGGAAGATCAGTACTATCTGACCTATACTGCTGTATCAGATAACGGGGTGGGTGTAGGGTTACAAACCACGCGAGACTGGCAGGTATTTGAGCGCAAAGGAATGATCCTGCCCCCGAACAATAAAGATGTGGCAATTTTCCAGGAGCTCATCGACGGGAAGTACTTTGCTTTGCACCGTCCCAGCAGCAAGGACATTGGCGGAAATTACATCTGGCTGACCGAGTCCCCTGACGGTCTGCATTGGGGTAACCATAAATGTATCGTAAAGACTCGCCAGGGAATGTGGGATAGCGCCCGCGTTGGCGCGGGAGCTGCGCCGGTCAGGACAGAAGCAGGCTGGCTGGAAATCTATCATGGAGCAACCGCCGAGCACCGTTACTGCCTGGGTGCTTTCTTAATGGATCTAAATGATCCTTCAATAGTTATTGCAAGGAGCGTTGATCCGATTATGGTCCCGACTGAAAATTACGAACTGAGCGGGTTCTTTGGTTTTGTCGTTTTTACTAATGGTCACCTGGTCAATGGAGATGAGTTAACCATTTATTACGGCGCGGCTGATGAGTTTGTCTGCGGAGCCAGATTTTCAATCACTGAAATCCTGGAATCCCTGCAGCCTGTAAGCTGATGCTGTTAATGAATCTTTCTATGACAAACAAAGGCGATAGATATTATTCAGGGACGAGCGGTTTACTGCTGCCTGTACCCAACAAACTTTTTTATCCGGAGGAATTCAAAGAAAAAAGCAGGCTGTGCTTTTACGGCTCTCTGATGAACAGCATCGAGGTCAACAGTTCCTTTTACAAGGTGCCGATGGCCTCTACAGTTGGGAAATGGACGGGCGAGGTGCCGGAGGATTTTAAGTTCACGTTTAAGCTTTCAAAGGACATTACTCACAATAAGGGTCTGGCTTTTGACCCTTCAGCAGTAAAGCGTTTTATGGAAGTAATTTCATTTTCCGGAGAGAAAAAAGGATGTTTGCTGGTACAGTTTCCGGGCAGTGTGCGCATAGGTAGTCTAAGGCAGTTGTCTTTACTGATCAACGTTTTGAGGGAAAATGACCCTGATAAGGCCTGGAACATTGCCCTGGAATTCCGGCACGCTTCGCTTTACCGGGATGAGGTTTACCGAATGCTGGAAGATTACGGGATGGCGATGGTGATCCAGGATAAGCCTCCCGCTGTCACCCCGATACTGGAGACGGGCCAGCCTTTTGTTTACCTGCGGTTTCATGGCCCTGGCGGCAGCTACAGGGGCAGCTATGAGGATGACCTGCTTCAGGAATACGCGGGATACATCAGTGACTGGATCGCTGAGGGAAAAACTGTGTACGCCTATTTTAACAATACAATGGGATCTGCTGTGGCTAACCTGTTTACTTTAAGGGATGTAGTCGGGGATGCTAAGAGGAACTGAGCCTTTTAAAAAATTCAATTTGTTAAAACCTAAAAATCTCCCTGGTGTTAAGCGTTACAAACGCAATTCAAATCCTATGAAAAAGACCAAAAATTACATTCCTTGGCAATTGTTTGCCGCAGCGTTAGTTGGCTTAGCATTGTCATCCGGATGCGCATCCCCGGAAGAACGCGGAGCCAGGCAAGTGGACACGGTGACTAATTATGCTGAAGACACTTTAGACACGGACACGGCAACCAATACCGGGAGTATGTCCGGCAGCAATGGAACGGGAACGGATACCACCGATACCAAACTCCAGCAAGCAACCCGCCAGCAGGGCAATCATTAGACAGTGTATTACCTGCAAATTGCGACAGCAGCTTTCGGGATTTTTGTAGCAGGTTGCGCTGCACGGGTGTTGTTGTTGACGTACTCCGGTAATTATTGTTCAATTAGCTGTACAAACATTATCTGCCCAATACTGTTAACATAGAAATCTTCAATTATGAAAACTGAAAAAGTAATCCGATCTTTTTTTGCTGCCAGGTCTTCCGGCCAAACGAATGGTATGATTGCCCTGATTGCAGGGCTTGCGGCTGGTGCTGTTTTAGGGGTGCTGTTTGCCCCTGAAAACGGAGCGTCCGCACGGAAAAAACTCAGAGAGGCAGCAGGAAAATTCTTCGGCAATGATTCCGGGGAAGAACTACAGCAAGAGCAAACCGGGCCGGATCATATTAGCGGAACAAAAAGACCTAAATCAGATATCAAGGCCTTAGTCCACCGGGCGCACTCACATGCGTCCCATACGGAGCAGGGCCTGATTGAGTAATGGCAATAGCAATAAATCTTAAACAATTCCTAATCCCAGGTGTTGCTTTGCATATAACTGATAAATCATGGGCTTATTTAGAACCGCAATGGATTGAAAAAGCTAAATCTGCCGTCTCGGACATCCGTTCGGGAAGAGTGCCGGAGCAATGCTAAATCAACAGGAAAGGGTAGCTAAAACGAATCAGTCAAAATAACAGCCCTTCTACGGGCTTTTTTTGATGCTATTAAAACGCGCACATGTCCTGCTATAAAAGAAACTATCCGCCGTTATAAAAATCTGCCTCAAAAAATAAAGGATAAGCACTTGAAATTGCTGAAGCAATCTTATAACATGGTGGAGATGAGTACTATCGCTACTGGAGTGAGGCGCGCAAAAACCTGGTCAATCTGGCCTTCTCTGGACGTATGAGCTGACATCATTAAATCCGTAACGTGGTAAGCGTGTTGCTCTTTTTGAGTTCCCCGTATAACCGCAATCCGTTTCCATCAGGAAGATGTAGGTTCATCAAAAAAGGTCTGGCAAGTGCTGTCTAGTCGTCTGCACTGAAGGGAAAACCCGGACCTGATAACCTTGCTGAGCCAGGAAGATTTCAAGAACGAAACCGATATCCGGGTCGTCTTCTAAGTGAATATTTTTGGCTGCATCAGTATGTATTTTAAAGTTAAAGAATTAACACATTTTTATTATTTTGGTTTTTAGGATTAATCAGAAACTGTATCTCTGTAAGTTTTATGAATTTGCTACTAAACGATATCGCTACGAATATGAATAGTTTTAAAGAGTTAAATGATAAGGTCAACGCCCGGGCGCTGCGCGAAGCAGAGCTTACGGCCAATCTTCATGACCAGCAACAGTTACTTACTGCATACCGTTTTGCGGAAGAACGGAGCGCGATGCTTTCTGCTATCGTGGACTCTTCTGATGACGCCATTATTTCCAAGAACATGGAGGGCATTGTGACCAGCTGGAACCTTTCCGCCCAGAGAATCTTTGGTTACACAGCAGACGAGATGATCGGTGAGTCCACTGTAAAGATGATTCCAGAAGATCGCAGGGAAGAGGAACCACTTATTCTTTCGAAATTGCGTAATGGGGAACGTGTAAACCATTTCCAAACCAGGCGGATGACAAAGGACGGCCGGCCGGTGGATGTTTCACTCACTATCTCCCCTGTGCGTAATACCAGGGGAGAGATCATTGGTGTATCCAAGATCGCAAGGGACATTACCGCCTTAAAGCAGGGAGAAGAGAAAAGTGCAATCCTGTCGGCGATCATATCCAATACCGACGATGCTATCATTTCCAAGGACCTCAACAGCATCATCACCAGTTGGAATCCGGCTGCTGAGCGGATCTTTGGCTACCCGGCCGAAGAAATGATCGGGGAATCCATACTTAAACTGATCCCACCTGACCGCCAGCAGGAGGAGCCGCTAATCCTGGCTCAGCTGAAGTCAGGAAAAAGGGTTGACCATTTCGAAACAAAAAGACTAACTAAACAAGGCCAGCTTATTGATGTTTCCCTTACCATTTCACCTGTGAAGGACGCTGCGGGAAATCTGATTGGTCTTTCCAAGATCGCACGTGACATTACCGATAAAAAAATGGAAGAGCAACGTAAAAATGATTTCATGGCCATTGTCTCTCATGAGCTGAAGACACCGCTGACTTCGATAAAATCCTATATCCAGCTTGCTCTGGTAAAAACCAGGCAGCAGGCGGACAGTTTTACGGAAACCGTTTTAAGCAGGGCAGAATTGCATACCCGGAAAATGACGGTGATGATCCACGATTTTCTGAACCTTTCCAGGCTGGAAGAAGGAAAGATGTCTATGAACATGAGTTATTTTTCCTTACCGCGGCTCCTTGAGGAAGTCGTTGATGAGGGACGTTTACTTGCTCCCGGTCATGTGATTGAGTTTAAAGCCTGCCCTCAGAAACTTGAATTGTTTGCGGACCGTGACAAGATCAGCCAGGTGATAACAAACCTGCTGAGCAATGCCGTAAAATATTCAGCCCATGGGACAACCGTTTCGGTAAGTTGTGAGCTTCAGGAGGATATCGCAACGGTAAGTGTCAGCGATCATGGTATCGGGATTGCTGAGCAGGATCAAGCCCGCTTATTTGAGCGTTTTTATAGGGTGGCCCAGTATGGCCTGCAACCAGTCTCTGGTTTTGGGATTGGCCTATATCTGGTGGCTGAGATCCTTAAGCTACACGATAGCGAGATAAAGCTTACCAGTGTTCAGGGGAAAGGATCAACATTTTCTTTCAAGCTGAAAACCTGCTGAAGCCCGGGTAAGCCCGCCTAACAGATCTGCAAGAGTTCATGCAGACATGCTAGCTCAGGTAGAAGCCATCAGGCTTTAGCGGCTCAGGGACATCTTCCAATTCAAGCAACTGTTTGATATTGATCTCTATATTTTTAGCAATCGCTGTCATGGGCGTATCAGTTGGCCTATTGCTGAAGGGATCCTGCAAGTGAGTGGCTGTGCGTTCCAGAAGGAAAAAGAAAGCAGCTACCACCATCAGTAGGGGGATCTCGATATAACTTTCCAGGTCACGCAGCGAAATAGACAGGGTGAAGATAAATACATAGATGATCAGGTGGAGAAAAAGCTTATAGGTCGCAGGGAAAACAGTAGACTTTATCCGCTCAGTCATGCCCATCGAGTTGGTCAGTGAAACGATCGTTTTGTTTAACTGTACATGATCATATTGGTTAAGCTGGCCGGTATCTCGCAGCATTCGCAGGTCATCGACATGCTGACTGAGCAAGACCAGTGGTTTATTGGTATGCCGCTGCAGATCCCTGAAATCATCCTCATGGACATATTGCACCAGTCCTGCGGCTGGATCAGAGCCGCGAAGGCTTTTTCCCAGGCAATAGCACCAGGCAATCTGTCTCAGGGCGATTTTCTTAATAATTTCATGATTGCCAGCAGAGATAAAACCCATCAGCTGAAGGACCAGATTTCTGGAGTCATTCACGATGCTGCCCCAGATTTTACGGGCTTCCCACCAGCGGTCATAGGACTGGCTGAGTTTGAAAGAAAGAATTACGGAAATCGCAGTTCCCAGGAATGTCGGTATGACCAGGGGGATCGCTGGTATCAAATGAACAAAAACACGGGTAATATAGTTGATCAGAATACCGATGATCAGGATGTATATCATTTCGATCCTGATCTTGCCTATAATATAACTGAATGGGATTTTTCTGTCCAGCAACATATTAGCTTTGAATTAGGGTTCCAGGTTGAGTTGTTTAAAAATTTAATGATTAAAACATATAATTAATTAAACTCTTGAACTTCGTGTTCGATGTGGATACTACAACAGGAATGCCAAGCGGATCTCGGGCATATTTCACTGAAAATATTTCAGTCTATGGGTGCCAAAAATTCACATAAGAAACTTCATGTATCGATTTATCGCAGAACTGGGCTGCAAAGTAAAGTGTCGTTTAATTAGTGTATTTTTGGAAAATCCAGCCTACTTATTCCCATGACTGATTATTCAAGCGAAAAAAAACATTCAGAAAATAGGGTTTCCTTAAGCCTTTCAGATTCCTTCTTAGAGTCTGATGTGGCACTTGTAGCGCTCGATTCCGCAAACGTCGGGATCTGGATCATGGACGCTGTTTCAGGTCAGTTTCTGCCATCTAAACGCACCAAAGAATTATTTGGCTTCACACCGGACCAGCAGCTCAGCTTTGAGCAGGCGATGGGCTGTGTGGAAGAGCCTCAACGGCGCCAGGTATTGAAAGCGGTCGAAAATGCAATTGGCAATAGAACAGGTTTGTACATCGAATGCCCGGTTTATCACACTGGAGACCAAAAACAAAGGTGGCTGAGCATTACAGGGGGATTCAGCTCGGCTGGAAAAGGCGAAAGTTATTTTTCCGGGATTGTCATAGACATTACTGAACAGAAGCAGAACGAGATGCGCAGGAGCAAGTTTATTGGGATGGTCAGTCATGAACTCAAAACTCCGCTGACAGCCCTGAAAGCTTACGTGCAGTTGCTGAGCAACTGGGCAAAGAAGCAAAAGGATAACTTTACTATAGGTGCTTTGTCCAAAGTAGAAAAGCAGGTTAAAAAAATGCTCAGCATGATCAACGGGCTGCTTAGCCTATCCGGAGCGGAGGCAGGTAAGATCCACCTGACCAGGCAGCAGTTTTCGATGTCCGAACTCATAGAGGAGGTCATCGGGGAAACGATGTTCCTGACTGCTACCCATCAAATCATCATGGTGCCTTGTGATAAGATCACAGTAAACGCGGACAGGGATAAAATTGAACAGGTACTGGTCAACCTGCTCAGTAATGCAGCCAAATATTCCGGGAACGATCTTCCTATTGAGATCAGTTGCACGATCAAAAATAAGTTTGCCGAGGTTGCTGTTAGGGATCAGGGCATGGGAGTTTCTCCTGAAGATGTCCGAAAACTTTTTCAGCCGCATTACCGCGTAGAGCGACAGGAAACTGAAAAAATAGGTGGATTCGGCATTGGGCTGTATCTCTGCTCGGAGATTGTTAAAAGACATGGCGGAAAGATCTGGGTAGAAAGCGAAAAAGGACGAGGGAGCACTTTTAAGTTTACCATACCCATATAGCTTGAACATCTTTGATGTAACTCATAAACCTCAGATAATTTATATACTCTGATTTCTGCACAATTATTTAACATAGAATGGCCAATTAATCGTAAATTCAGGTGTTAACTTCGCAGCACTGTTTGGTTAGACAGCTATTCAAAACCTGTTTACCCATGTCTGTAGACATGGGTGATGCAGGCAAATTTATCAAAGAAAGAGAAGGTAAACTATGTCAATTTATTTGGAATTCCCTTCGATACAGGATTATCCGGAGTATTGCCCGATGGAAAAAGTAATTGCTTATTTGTCCTGCTGGGGGTTAAATGCAATGGAACCGGTGACTTTGGAAAGTGAAGAGGCTAAGGCAACAGAAGCGAAAAACTGATTAGTATCGCTGAGCTGGCCTGAAACTATACAGGTCAAGCTCCTTCCAAAGGATGTAGCCGAGATTGCCACAGCGTCTGGCTACCTCATACTGAATGTATTCGGGTACATCATTGACAATTTTCCATCTGACGGCGTAATTGGAATTGTAGCCGATATATACTACCAGATCCTCACCATATTTTTCGTTGCTAAATTGTTTCTGAAAATAAGACTCAAGGTCAGCCGCAAAACCAGCAAGCCTTTCGCTCATGATTTTCACTAATGGAGTACCTGGTTTGGCATTGAGGTCTGTTATTGGGAGTACGGTTACATTGATCATTGGCAGCGCATAATAGATAGTGTCTTAAAAGCAATATGCAGGCCAAAATCAAACTGGGAAGGATAAAATGTAAAGAACGCTATTTAAAAGATCGTTTTTATGATCTTATCTGTGCCAACAAGAAGATCTTTTACTTCATCTTCTGAAGGTTCCCGCTTCTTTTCTTTCAAGCAAAGCAGGAGCAATTCTCCCAGGCTGGTAACTAAACGATAAGTTGGGAAATCATAAACCGAAGCTTTCTTGAGTGCCTCATTATAATCAGGGATTTTTGCGGTCTTTTTGAGCGGCTTTATCGCATGGTTAATCAGGACCTGGGCCAGGTGTTTTTGCAGCACGACCCCACAAATAATCCCTGCTGCACGGAAATGCTTGTTTTTAAGCAATATTTCTGCTGCATCCAATTCAGCGTCCAAGAGTTCGGACTGGATATGCTGACGAATGTCAAACAGTGTGGTTTCAAAGCGTGTGCTTGCGGATTTTAGGATATTAAGTTGTGACTCAAACTGGGTCAAAGCATCAATAGGCCCCACAGCCACTTTATTGTCAAAGCCTGTCGTGATCTCGACCTCATTCAGATAATCCTCAATGACATAGTTTTCCTTTGTGATGACTTTACGGCCTTTTGGTGTTTCATAGCACCTGGCAAAATCAGTATACCGTTCAGGGATCAGTAATTTGATTATCGTTAAGGCCTGGGAATACCAGGGCTGGTAAGCGTTTTTAAAATTGGGCAAAGATTTAGAAAACTTATCGTAATCCATTTTAAGAACTGTTTTGAAGTGCTCCTCTATCACTTCAGGCATTTGCTCATTTCTAATGGCATTCCAGAGATGAACGCCATTATCAATCAATATCTTGAGGTCAGCTTTGAACTTATCGAACTTTGTTTCCATGGGTCTACAAATTTAAAAAGCCTGGTCTGTCATTGCAATAGATCTGGCGGATTTTTGTAGTCAGCGGCTTATTCTCCGCATAAATGCGGCTAAAGTGACGATTATTTACCGCATAGGCAAGCCTGCACCGTACGTTAGATCGGTGGATTTTATTCTATTTTTCAGATTTTTTGTATATTCGTGATACGTCCGGGGGTCTAATGTGAACCGATGAAGCCAAATGCCGCAGGCCTGATCACATCGTAAATCATTTAAATTTTTGTATTATGAGAACTGTATTTTATGGTTTGATTACGCTTGTTTTTTGCTTTGGTGCAATGATGGGCGGATTAAACAGCGGGAACATTTGGATTGGGTATGGGCTAGCTTTTGTGGCGGTATGGTTATTTGCCAGGGGCTGGATGAGCAGGGATCGGAAAGCGGCGGAAAGGAAGTTGCAGGAGCTGAAGTTCAGGATGTATATAGACCGTACGCTGAATAAGCATTACACATAAAACATTTCTATAGAAATTACATTTGATTTGCCATTTTGAAGGCTAGGTAACAAGGCATCTATTAATGTCGTTTTTTCTCAAACTAAACTTCAGGCTCTTAATTGAAAGTTTCTTTTATTATATGCGTAGTAAAATCCCCCATTGGGGTATACTTTTTTGTGATGATTATGCACAATTTTGATTTGTAATCAACTACATAAACATCATGATGAAACAGAAACTAACCATTTCAGCAAAAACACTTGCAATAATGCTATTATTTTTATCTGTGGCAATCGCAAGTTGCAAAAAAGATAATTCAGCACAAGAAGAAGTAGAAGAAAGTACTACAAACGACCCACGCTTATTAGGTAGATGGTCAAATACTACTTCAACGGGGTCAAGTTCGACATTAATTTCTACCTACGAGTTTAAGGCAGGTCAAGTTGTTACCAAAGGAATAATTGCTAGTAGCACCAATTCTGGAATGAGAGTAATTTCCGATGATACATTTAAATGGACTACAACAAATAATAACACGGTCTCATTTCTTTCTATTGGCGGAACCAGCACGTCAAAATATGTTGTTGACGGTAAAAAGCTCGTATTTACGAGTTCAAATAATGTTAATGAAGAATATGTTAAAGTTGAACAATAGATTTTACTTGCAATCATGTGTGTAGTGGGGAAACAAGCTTCCTCCTTTTAATCTGGTTACAGTTAAAGATATATCATTAGGGGGAAAGTCTACAACAGCTCCTTTTCAATCAATTTTTTACTGATTTCAAAGATATGAGTGGGGAAGAACCACCTTCATTGAAATGTGCAGTAGCATGCCTCTGTTTCCTTGCTGTTACTTATTTGATACGATTACCTTTCCTTCAATGGATCGGCACCAAAAGGACGTCGCGACAAGGTTGCATAATCCCCGGACCATCCAACCACCTAGCAACCATTACGCAAGGATTATGAAAAGACCATGAGGAAGTAGTATCAGAAAGGTAACAGATAAATAACAAGGGCACATCATTCTTATTGACTCTGGTAGTGTCCTTTAAAATGTTACGCTGTCTTTGGAATAGAAAAAGTAGTTTGAACTGCCTGGCAGATAAATTATCTTTATAGCTTGGGATCATCTAAATGAAAACAGACCAATTCTTTCAAAAGATCAGAACTTACACCGGCCTTACAGCAGCAGCCGAAAGCGCCTGGTCAAAACTGCTGAAAGAAAAGACCTATCAAAAAGGCGATAATTTTATCACTATAGGACAAGTCCCTAAAAAGGTTGCATTTGTCACAAAAGGACTATTTGCTCAGCACTATCTGAACGAAAGTGGCGAAACCATAATCAAATACTTTTTCCCCGAAGGCAGAATTGCCGGTTCAATCCCTGCAACACTTTCACAATCAGAAAGCTTATTTGACATCGTAGCGCTTGAAGACACCACTGCTCTTGAATATAATTTTACCGAGTTCAAAAAACTGGTTTCTACTTATCCTGACATATCCGAATTCTATATTTCGTACTTAGAACAGCATTGGGTTGTTGACAAAGAACCTTATGAAGTTTCGCTGCGCAGCGATGTGGCGAAGATCCGCTACGCTGATTTCCTGCGGAAATATCCCGAGCTTGTAAAGCGACTAAAGAAACACCAAATTGCAGCCTATCTGGGCATTACGCCAACACAATTGAGCCGCATTTTTGGATATAGTAAATAATTTTTGCTTTCTCAACATTTGTAAAGATTTTTCCATTTAAGCCTTTTCATCTTTGTATCATTAACCATTAAATACAAAGAACATGAAACAAGTATTTATCAATTTAGCAGTAAAAGATGTTGAAAGATCAATGCACTTTTACACCGAGCTCGGATTTACCATTAACCCACAGTTTTCTGACGATCAGGCGAAATGTATGGTCTGGAGTGAGGGAATTTTCCTGATGATCCTGAGCTATGAAAAGTTCAGCTCATTTACCAGCAAGCCAATTGCCGATACAAAAAACAGCATCGCCGGATTGTTTGCACTATCAGTTGAAAGTGTAGATCAAATAAATGACACTGTAGGGAAAGGATTAATTGCCGGGGGCACAGAACCAATGCCGATGATGGACTATGGCTTTATGCAATTGCGAAAAATCGAAGACTTTGACGGTCATACCTGGGAAATATTTTTTATGGACATGGCTAAAATACCCAATCAGGAATGCCCGTAAAAGAAGACCAGGAGCAGCCTTCTGTAATTGGCTTCAAAATGTGGTGTCATCCGGTTAAAGGTATCGCGGTCGAACCTGAAAAGATTGGTGCGTAGCTGATCAAATAACGTAAACTGCTGATGGAAGCCTGGCCTGAAAAAAGAGAAGGCCTCCGGCTTAAAATAGATGATATAGCCTTCCAGTGCATTATTATGCGCAAAGCTATAGACCAGATTGGGAGAATGGAACACCAGATAGGAATCCGGATCTTCTACCAGTTCCTGACCATAACTTATATTTACCTTTCCTGAACTGAACAGCAATGCAAAAAAATAAAAGGCACGCTTGAAAGGTGGCCGGTATACCGACACCTGCGGTTCATCCAGCGGCTTTAATCTCAGACAATAGAAATCAGGATTCTCTGTTCTGCCAGGCCAGGGGATAGAGGCCAGAAAATCATTATTTCTGTGTAAAAAGGAAGAGTTGATTTCATTTTCTCCATAGTCCATACAAAACCTTGGACGAAAATAGCTTTTTTAAATATTATTTCGACCTGGATACCTCCGGTGCAGGCGGTACAGTACTGGAACAGCACGTGGTTATTGACGGGAACCTGATCACCAGCAGACATCCGATTGATGTGGCAGATTTTTCTATAGCAGTAGAAAAATGGCTGATAAAAAATAAGTAAAAAATTAGTTTAAAGCCGGATACCACAAGTTCTGTCCAGCTTTAAACATTTATTTAATTAATTTTAAAATAAAAAAATATGAAAGCGCTGATTATCGGAGCTACAGGTGCTAGAGGCAAAGACCTGATTAATGTGTTATTGATAGACGCAGCCTACACAGAAGTAACCTTTTTTGTACGTCATACTATCTGAGTAATTCACCCTAAATTAACAGAGATCCTGACTGATTTTGACAAGCTGGATCAAGTTACTGAACAAATCAATGGAGATATATTGTTCTGTTGCCTTTGAACAACCCTCAAAGCAGCGGGTTCCAAAGAGAAACAACAGCACATCGATTATGAAATTCCACTGAAATTTGCCAGGATAGCCAAGAGTAACGGTATCGAAAGCGTTGTCTTGTTGTCTGCTTATGGTGCAGCTGCCAAAAGCAAGATATTTTATTCTAAACTTAAAGGGATGCTGGAAGATGACATTACAAATCTTGGGTTCACTCGGATTATTGTCTTCAGGCCCGGTTTGCTGTTACGGAAAAACTCTGATAGGTTGGGTGAGCGTATATCGGGTGGCTTGTTAAATTTTCTGAACCGGGTGGGATTAGCCAGGAAGTTCAAGCCGCTGCCCACGGCTATACTTGCAGAAAAACTGGCTAAGGCACCAAAGGTATTCACAAACGGATTCCACGTTATCGGGTTAAGTGAAATCTTTAAATTATAAGGTGATTTCCCAATATGCTTAGCTCAGATACGATCGATACATGTAAAATCGACAGCCGCTGGCCACTCCAAACTAGTTTTGCCGGACCGGGGTGAAGTAAAGACTTTGGTTAAGCTTCTTCTACGGTATGGAGACGTTTATTGGAGTTGTTTTGATATTGATGAAATAACAGCGAGGGTGATATTATTTTGTAAGGTAAAACATTTTGAGGGAGGCTTTGTTGCTGGGATATAAAACTGCTGATGAAAATTGATGTTGATAAATTCCTGGTTCGTCCGGGCAAAGAAGTTAAGCTCTCTGATTTCGAGACAAGCTATGATGGCGACTTGAAAAAGGAGCAGGGTATTGTTCTGCTGGAAGAAATCAAAGAGGAACTTCATGTTTCCCAGGAAAAGTTATATGCCAGCGCTGCCCAGTCACTGCTTGTTGTTTTCCAGGCGATGGATGCCGCAGGCAAGGACAGTACAATTGAGCATGTATTTTCCGGGGTCAACCCCCAGGGCTGCCAGGTAAATAATTTTAAAGCACCTACATCAACGGAATATGAGCATGACTTTTTATGGCGGCATTACCTGGCACTTCCCCCTCGCGGAAAGATTGGCATCCATAACCGGTCGCATTATGAAAACGTATTGGTCAGCAGGGTTCACCCTGAAATCCTGACAAAGGAAAAATTACCCGCAATGGGCGATAAATCCCTGGCTGATCTTTGGAAAACCCGTTACGAGAGTATCCGGGACTTTGAAAAGCACATTTCAAGGAATGGAGTTAAGGTGGTCAAGATATTTTTGCACTTATCTAAAGAGGAACAGAAGCAGCGTTTTCTAAGTAGAATCGCTGAAGCTGATAAAAACTGGAAGTTTGCTCCAGGGGATTTGAAGGAGCGGGAATTGTGGGGTGACTACCAGAAAGCCTACCAGCAAGCGATTTCTGCTACAAGCACGAAAGATTCCCCCTGGTATATTGTTCCTGCTGATAAAAAATGGTATACGAGGCTTGTAGTCGCGTCAATAGTTCACGAGGCCTTAAAAGATATGAAACTTGAATTTGCCGTGCTTGACAAAGCGCTGTTATCCGGGTTAGCGGAATGTAAAAAGGTTTTGGAAGATGAAAAATAGATATTCATTCGTGGCTGGGAGCATTCAAGTGATCATGTGCCGGTAGGGATCGATATCAGGGATTGAGACTTCGTTATATTGGCACCTGTGGGCTTACCGCTGCGCATTACCTACCGGTTACATACAGTACTTGAATTGACTCAAACTCTGGTGAACTGATTGCTGAGCATAATAGATAATGAAAGCTTTTTTCTATGAAATAGCAGCCTGGTAAATGCGTACTTCAGGTATGCAACTTGCTTTACTGCCAATGGAGGACTGTGTGGACGGGACTGAGTTATAAGGGAAAGATTTTGGTAGATCAAGGATTATAATTTTTTATACAGTATGTTTTTGAACTGTACTTTAAACGGCGGGCCCACATGCATTTGAAACCCAAGTAAACCTTCAGCAACAAAATTTTTGGGATCTTCATCGATAGCTATGCTCATTAACTGGCCATTTATAAATTGCATCATAACGGGACCGCGCGCAATAATGTGATAAGTGTTCCAATCATCAGCTTTAATAGCACCCTTAAGCGCGTTGCTGTCACCAATGTGACCTATTATTTTGTATTCTAAACCATTAGGCCCATTAATAGCACGTGTTACTTCTCCACGTTTGGATAATACCACATGTCCCTGGCGTCCTCTTTCTTCGTGTACATTGCCAGTGAAACCGTTGGAGTACTCAAAATCAGCCTGGTATCCTTTAAGTATCCATTTGCCTAACTCGGGCATTTCAGTACTTCTGTACTGCAAACCACTGTTCGTGCCATTCATTTTATAATCAAATTTCACTTCAAAGTCTTTTACTTTGCCATTGCGCCAAATCAGGAAATTATTTAGTTTAACTACTTTTTCAGGAGTAGTTTCGCCAACAATTTCCCCGTTCTCTGCACGCCAGAATGTTGGGTCGCCATCCCATCCCTTTAATGTTTTTCCATCAAAAATAGGCACAAATCCTAAGCTATCATCTTTAACGTAGTTTGGGTAAATACCGCCTCCGCGCCTGACAGCCGGCTTTTGAGTCGCCGGTTTACCCGGATTTTGTGCCTGCACTGTATTTAGCGCAGCAAAAAGAACTACTATACTAGCAGAAGTTTTAATTAAATACCTGAGATTTTTCATGTTATCATTGTTGCTAACAGCCTGTTAGTTATAATTGGTTTATTACATCTTTTTTAAGCTGCTTAGGTATTCCAACAAATCAGCTAACTCTTGTTTACTCATGGTTTTATCCAACCCTTCCGGCATTAACGATGTTTTCAATTCTTTAATTGACTTCACATCAGAAGCCTTTAGTTTTTCTGTGGTGCCGCCCGGATATTTTACATCTACGTCTGTTTCTGTTTTACTGAACACAATACCCGTTACCATTGAACCATCTTTCATTGATATCTCAGAGGTTTCATAACCGAAATTAATTCCGCTAGAGGGATTGACAATGTTTTCCAACAAAGCTTCTTTTGGCAGTTTTGAGCCAATTTCTGATAATTTTGGACCAAAATCCAAGCCGACTCCGTTAACCTGATGACAAACAAAACAAGTTCTGGCAAATACTGCTTTTCCGTTAGCAGATTTAGGTTTAAGGGCTGTTAACGCTTTAAATAGTGAAGAAAGATCTTTGCCGGTTGATGGAGGTGGAATATTTGCCGCCCCTGCAGCAACTGGTCCCGAAGGTGCATTTGCTTTCAGCATTTCCAATACATCTGCAGGTGTATTTTGAGCGGCGGCTAATTCCTGCGCACGCACATGTCCGCCTCTGCTTCGTCCAATTGCAGTGGCTGATAGTTTACGAATTTCCAGGTTATATTTGGTATCAAAAGCAATGGATTGTAATAAGTCTAACGACTCTTTAGTTCCAACACTGCCTAATGCTATTAATAAAAGTTTAGACTTTGCTAAATCATTACCGGCAAGCATATCGGTAATTAAAGAGGAACCACCTGATTGGGTAAGTGCGGCCAATGATGTTGCGGCTATAGGCATGTTATATTTGTCAATAGCCAATTGCAACAGTTTTGGATTTTCCGAGGTAATCTTATACTGATTGATGATGTCAACATATTCTGGCGTTCCATATAATGATGGAAGAACTTCTTTTAATGTTTTTTGGACCGAAGCAGAACTACCAATTGCTTTAGAATCCATATGCTTTAACACAAGCCTTGTAAAATCAGGAGTCTTGTTTGGAAGATCGAGCATTTTTAACAGGTGCGTTGATTTAGCAACACCTGTATTAAAATCAAAGGCACGGAAATAGCGTAACCTGTTTTCCAGAGGAGTTTTTTCATCAGATGCCAACTGCGACAAATAGGGTAGGGATTCATCTGTTCTTGCACGCCAAACAATGTCTTTTCTTCCATCATCTTTAAGCGGATCTTTTACCTTTTTCAGGTATGCTTTAAAAAACTGGTCCCATTGGTTATCTGCTCCAATACCTAAAGCTTCCAGGTACCAACGATCCGTGCCTGAATTTTGGGCCGCTAGTGTTGCCCACAATGCAGGTGCATTTTGATCTTTGTTATGATGTAACGCTATGGCCAGTTCTCTTTTGATCTGTGGATTAGCATCATTTATCAATTTGGCTATCGTACCGGCAACATCAAGTTTTAACTGCCTGGCAGCACGTATACCTACGATTCTAATATTAGGATCACTATCTTTAATGGCCTGTGATATGTAAGTGCTGCCTTTGCCCGGCATTTTTACCAGTACCCACAATGCCCTGGCACGTAATCTGGAATCTGCCGTTTTTTGTTTCCACAGCTTTTCCAATTCTGGTATAGCTTTATTGCCCAGTGCCTGTAAACCAACCCAAGCTTTGTATCGTACAGTTAAGTTGGCATTTTGTAATGCACTAACTAAACCTGCCGCACTGTTAAAGTCAAATACAGGAATAGTGTATTTATTTTTTCCGATAGGGAACACTCTGTAAATTCTTCCTTTGTCTAAATCACCGGCCTGGTGCCCGCCCACACCCGGGTCATACCAATCTGCAATAATTAATGATCCATCAGGAGCTGCACATACATCTACTGGCCTAAACCATTGATCTGTTGGATCAGTTAATATGTTGGCAATAGTTGCAGTATATCCTGCATCTTTATTTGTAACCGGATAGGCACGAACCACATTATTTCCTGGTTCGGCATGTATCATTTGATTTTGATAAATTTTAGGTAACAGCGTTCCTTCATATACCATCATCCCCGAAGGTGAACCAGCACCTGTTGCTAATAAATTAGGTACTACGCCCGGATCATTCTGGTGCCAGTGCAACAGCGGAGTTTCTTTTTCCATATTTGTACGGGGTGCTCTCCAGCTGGCATTGCTCATTTCGTCGTTGAAACCAAATTTGCCATACTCCATTACATAGTTAATACGTGTTGATTTGTTTCCGTCATCATCATTATCACTTTGCCAAAGGGTACCGTAACTATCTACGGCTACTTCAAACATGTTTCTGAAATTACTGGCAACAACTTCTACATGAGATCCGTCAGGGTCGCATCTTAAAACCAAACCCTGGCGATATTTATTTTGATCAATCGGGTCACCATCCTGGTCTAACACAGGATTGTTATTTTTGTCCCGTATCTGTTTACCTTCGTTACCAAAGTTGAAATATAATTTTCCGTCCGGCCCAAAAGTAAAAGCGTGTGCGCCATGGTCATGCTGCTCACCGCCAATCCCCTGGAACATAATTTCTTTTCTATCGGCTTTACCGTCCTCGTTATCATCATAAAAAGCCCATATATACGGGCTTTGCGCTACAATAACGCGCTTGCCTAAAACGCAAATACCCAGTGGCGCGTTCATTTCCGGTCCCTGGTAAAAAACAGTGCTTTTGTCCATTACACCATCTTGATTGGTGTCTTCCAACATCATAATTCGGTCGCCAGCCGGGTTGGTTGGTTTTTTGGTTATAGCAAAGCGATAATTGTAGGCTTCGGTAACCCAAACCCGTCCTTTTTCATCTGCCGAAATGTTGGTTGGGTTTTTTAACATAGGCTCGGTTGCCATTAACTGTACGTCTAAGCCGTCAGCCGGCACCAGCCCATTAATTCCTGGCGATTGAATGGTTTTTTGCCTGGTTAATGAAGTGTATGAGTACAATATTGTACACAATGCAACAAGGAGTGGAATTGACAGAATCCTAGTGTAACTCCTCTTTCTTAATGTAGTCAGTTTCATATTTTATTAATATTTTAAGCATGCGAGGTTAATGATCTTGATTTCGATTGACATCGAAATGTAGTATCGTCAGGCATCACATATCTCAATGACTTGTTTTAATGATGTTAGTTTATCCCCGCGTATAGGTACAAACTCTCTGCTGTTTTCTGGGAATAGACCCCAATGCTTTCGGAACATTTTTTGCGCATTTGTAATACCTGCTGCGCACAGGAAAAGCATATTCTTTCTATGTTCATATAGGATCGGTCTATTTGGTTCAATAAAATTAGGATTAATTTTTGACCTAACATTTTCTCTAAAAAGACTTCTTTTTGCACAAAACAGACTTTAAGCTAAACAAAATTGAATAATTCTGATTGACTAACCACAATTGTATGTTTCAATAAATAATAAATACGGTGGTGGGGGCTAATCACTTATTATAATTCCACTTGTTGTCCAAAGCTGCCAAACGACATTCATCGGCGTAAAACTGCGGGTAAATCAGCGATTGATCAATAATTCATGTAACAAATATAGGATGGTCTGTTTTTGTAAAAAAAAGGTCTGTTTTGGTCTAATATAAACAAAGTGTGAAGGATTATATTTGAGCTTGGAAGATATTTGCAATCGATTGTCTATATGTATCTATTTTCAAAACCAATTGTAAACCAGATGAAACGAACACATTGAGCAAGGGTAGTCTCGCGGGACTGGCCACCTTACGCGCCTTGGGCACTCTAGCACCTGCACCAGCGACAAATATCTGAGCGTCAAACTGCCAGAGACCTGGCTGTATGATCTGCCTGCTAAAGCCGGTCAAACTTATACCATCATTTAAGACATTATGAAAAGATTAATTTTTCTGCTGATCCCTTTGTTCACGTGGTTGCTATCAGCTTCCGCACAAGAACCAGGTTTGCCTCCTGAAGAATTTGATGCCATGCGGTCTGGTATTGCTCATGGACATATTGACACGATTACTTATGATTCTAAAACGGTCGGAACAAAAAGAAAGGCGGTGGTCTATTTGCCTCGGGGCTATACCGAAAAAAACAAATACCCTGTACTGTATCTCCTGCATGGCATCGGCGGGGATGAACTGGAATGGTTGCGCAACGGGCAGCCACAGCATATTCTGGATAACCTTTATGCAGAGAAAAAAATTGCACCGATGATTGTTGTACTTCCTAACGGGCGGGCAATGGCAGATGACCGGGCAACCGGTAACATGGATAAATTTGCCTGGATCGGTGGCTTTTCTTCTGCGCCCAATACCAGGCAGCCCGAAGCTTTGATTCCGGATGTGAATGCGGCGCGAAAAAACATCCGTCTGCTTTGGGTTTCCTGCGGAACAGAAGATAACCTGCTGCCAATAAGCGAAAGGACGGTTGCCTACCTGATCAAAAACGACATCCGACATGTGTATTACAAAGCTCCGGGCAAGCATGATTTCCAGGTCTGGAAGAAAGACTTGTATAATTTTTCTCAGTTACTGTTTAACACCAAATAATACGAATAAATACAAACCAAAACATGAAAAAATATCTCATAATCGCCGGACTATTCCTTGCGGCGCTGGTCAGCTTCAAGGCAAGCATGATCCAAAAAAGTTCCGGCCGGCGTCTGGAAATCCTTTTACTGGGACACAACGCTAAAAATCACAATTCAGAAAAATTCACGGAGATCATTTCCCAGGATTTCTTTAAAAATGGCATTAACATCAGCTACACGACTGATCCGGATGACTTAAACGCCGAGAATCTCGCTAAGTACGATGGGCTGATGATTTATGCCAACCATGACCAGATTGCCCCCGCTCAGGAAAAGGCGCTGCTGGATTTTGTAAAAAGCGGTAAAGGTTTTATTCCCGTACACTGTGCTTCCTGGTGTTTTCAAAACTCCCCTGCTTACATCGATATGGTCGGCGGTCAGTTTAAAACCCATGGTACCGGAGATTTCGACATGGTAATTAAAGACGGCAAACATCCTATCATCAAAGGACTTACACCATTTACCACCTGGGACGAAACTTACGTCCATGATAAGCTGGCAAAAGACATTCATGTACTAACCGAGCGCATGGATGGAGACCGTCACGAGCCTTACACCTGGGTAAAGAAATATGGAAAAGGAAAGGTATTCTATACCGCTTACGGACACGATGAGCGTACCTGGAAAAACCCGGGTTTTTTAAAGCTTTTACAAAACGGGCTGCTATGGTCGGTGAATGACGCGGCACGAAAAGATTGGGAAAAATTACCAAAACCGGCTCCTGCTTATACCGATGCCAAATTGCCGAACTATGAGAAAAGGCCCGGTGGCTTCCAGTTGCAGACTGCACTGAACCCGCTGGAGTCCCAGCAAATCACCCAGGTTCCGGTTGACTTTAAGCTGGAGCTCTTTGCGGCTGAACCCGACATTACTAAACCCATTGCCATGGCCTGGGATGAAAGGGGCCGTTTATGGATTCTGGAAACCATAGATTATCCAAATACCGTTCGTGATGTCAAGGGCGAAGGGCAGGACCGCATCAAAATCTGTGAAGATACAAACGGGGATGGCAAGGCTGATAAGTTTACGATCTTCGCCGATAAGTTCAATATCCCGACAAGTATAGTTTTTGCGAACGGCGGCGTGATCATCGCCCAGGCCCCGGACTTTATTTTCCTGAAAGATAATGACGGGGATGACAAGGCTGATGTCCGGGAAAAGGTCATGGGCAACTGGGGTACCTATGATACCCATGCCGGTCCTTCCAGCCTGCACTATGGTTTTGACAACAAAATCTGGGGAACAGTTGGCTATTCAGGCTATCACGGCAGTACCAAATTCAATCAGGGTGCCTACCGCTTTGACATAGACGGGAAAAATATCGAGTTCATGGGCGCAACCAGCAACAACACCTGGGGATTGGGCTTTTCAGAAAACAATGACGTATTCATCTCCACAGCAAACAACACCCATAGCGCTTTTCTCGGTATTCCATTTTCTTACCTGGACAGGATCAAACAACCGGCAAATAAAGCTATTGATAAGATCGATGGACACTACGCCATGCATGTAGTGACTAAAAATCTGCGCCAGGTGGATGTATTTAATGGATTTACAGCAGCAGCAGGACATAATTTATATACCGCAAGGAACTTTCCGAAAAGGTACTGGAACAGCATCGCTTTTGTAAACGAGCCTACCGGCCGGGTGGTGCACGAGGCGATACTCGAACGTAAAGGATCCGGTTTTGCAGAAAAAGATGGCTGGAATCTGGCTGCGAGCGCAGATGAATGGTTCGGGCCGGTCCACAGTGAAGTGGGACCGGATGGAGCAGTCTGGATGCTGGACTGGTACAATTTCATCATTCAGCACAACCCTACGCCGCAAGGATTTGAAAATGGAAAGGGAAATGCGTATATCAACCCGCTCAGGGACCGTACACACGGCCGCATCTACAGGATCGTTTACAAAAATGCCAAAGCGCAGCAGATAAAATCGCTGGACCGAAAAAGCAACGCTTCCTTAATCAGCGGACTGAAAAGCGACAATATGTTCTGGCGCATGACTGCGCAAAGATTGATCGTGGAAAACCATGATAAGTCAATCGCACCAGAGCTATTTGCTTTGATTAAGGACAAAAAAACAGACGAGATCGGGATCAATGCTCCTGCAATTCATGCGCTTTGGACATTACATGGTTTGGGATTAATGGACGGATCAAATACAGAAGCATTTAATGTCGCTGCGTCGGCACTTTCGCATGCCTCGGCAGGTGTCCGGAAAGCAGCTCTACAGGTCTTGCCGAATAATTCGGCAGCCGCGTCGGCCGTTCAAAAAGCCGGCTTACTAAACGATCCGGACTTGAACACCAGACTGGCAGCAATCCTTAAAATCTCTGATATGCCAGCTTCGGCAGATCTGGGCAAAGAATTGCTGGCATTGGCAGGACTAAGCCAGAACAATGAAGACCGCTGGATCAAAGAAGCGTTAAAGGTTGCCCTGATAAAACATGGAGAAGCCAGCACAGCTGACACGCATGCGGATCAAGTCTTGAACACTGGCGAGAAAACAGGCAGCCAAAAGGCAGCAAAAGATGCAGATGCTCCAGGTAAAGTTGATCAGGTGGTGAAGATAACGCCTATCGTTAATGCCATGAAGTTTAAGCAGACCAGCTTCACTGTAAAAGCTGGAACCACCGTAGAAATAGAGTTCTCCAATATTGATTTTATGCAGCATAACCTGTTGATCCTGCAAAAAGGAAGCCTGGACAAAGTGGGGGCGGCAGCTGACCAAATGGCTCAGGATCCTAAAGGCGCGGAAAAGCAATACGTTCCAAAGATTCCGGAGGTACTGTTTTACACCCCGCTTGTAAACCCGGAAGAGACTTTCAAGCTTCGCTTTAAAGTCCCGTCAGTTCCTGGAGACTACCCATATATTTGCTCCTTCCCCGGACACTGGCGGATCATGAACGGGGTAATGAAAGTAACTAAATAGACAACTTAACAATCAAATACATGAACAGCTATTTTTTTAAAACACTCATTCTTACGATAATGCTTATGACCGGAAATACTGCATTTTCCCAAAGCAATTTTAGCAGCAAACTGATCAATATCGGTGTAGTAGTGTCGGATTTGGACAGGTCAGTTGATTTTTACGTAAATGGAATTGGCATGGTTAAAACTGGCGGCTTTAGCTTAGACCAGGATTTTACAAAACGTTCCGGCCTTTCTGGCGGGATCCCTTTTTCCATAACCGTACTAAAACTGGAAAATAGCCCTGACGCTACCGAATGGAAACTGATGAGCTTTGCTAAAAAATCGAGACATACCAAACCTAAATTCGTACAAGACGATACCGGTATGCAGTACATTACCATTCAGGTCAAATCCCTCCGGCCGGTCATGGAAAGACTTAAAAAGCTTAAAATCGACTTTTTAGGCAGTACGCCTACCCCGCTAAATAAAGATCTTCATTTTTTGCTGGTACAAGATCCTGACGGCAATTTCATCGAACTGATCGGCGCGCTCGATTGATTTTTTCTTAGGGATGAGACGGGCTCATCCCTATAATATTATTTCTGCTAATTATTCATAAAAAACTGAATTAAAAAGATTATTGGTTATAATGGCCTTACTTGGTTTGGTATTAGGCTTTGCGAAAATCTATAGCGTCAACAAACATGAGCATGTGCAGTCCTGAATTAAAACCCAACCGCCGCATCCTGCTTAATAACAATCTTTTTACATGAGAGCCGAGACCATAAGCGGCTCAATTAATTCAATATTAATCTTTTATTTGTTTATCGGGTTTAACTTAGGCGGCCTAACCACTAATGTAAATAAACCCGTTATTGATGATATATCTTAATCGCAACAATTCTATTATCGAAAAAGCAGCTTTAAAATTGGAAAGATTGGCCATAACTGCCATTATAAGCCTGCTTTTGGCAAATAACAGTTACGCGCAAACAACGGCTGACAATAAGGTAAGCCAAAGCATAAAAACCGTTTATCCCACAAAAGATTGGGTTGTATCGGATTTTGTAGTAACCGACCCTAAGTTTGGTGCGAAAGCCATGCCGGGCTTCGATAACCGGGCGGCTTTTCAGTCGGCTATTGATGCTGCTTATAACAACGGTGGTGGTGTAGTATATATACCTGCCGGACACTATGAGTTTCGCAGCAGCGAAACCGGCACCAAGAGTGTCAGGGTACGTAAGGGTAGTGAAGAAATCATGAAAGACTTTAATTACCAATATGTGCTGAACATCCCTCCAAGTGTGCAAATCCGTGGCGACTGGGCAGATCCCGAATTAAATAAGGGGAAAGTTTTGGGAACCATTCTTGAAGTGAGAGTTGGCAAAAACGCACCCAATTATAACGGGACTGTTGAAAGCTGGTGGAACGACTCGCAGGCCGGTGGCGCACTCCGCACTACTTATACCAGTATAGCCGACAGATTTATAGACATGAACTCGGGAACCGGTGTGACGAACCTTTCAATATGGTATCCTGAACAGGATATCAATGACATTAAACCATACCCCTGGACATTTTTCCAGCCAAACGGCGACTGTGCAACGATTGAGAACGTTACGCTGGTAAACTCCTACAACGGCTTTTATTCTGCTCCCAGCGAGCTGCATTATGTTTTAAACAGCTATATAACCGCACTTAGTACAGGGATCGAGATCCACGTATGCACCGATATCGGGCGTATTGAGAATGTCAAAATAGATCCAAAGTACTGGGCGAATTCAGGACTTCCAGGTTCACCCTCGCTTGCGGAGGTCACCGCATACACGAAAACAAACGGAACCGGCTTCAATATGCACCGTTCAGACTGGGAATATGTGTCTAATTTGTATGTGTCCAATTATAAGACAGGTATGTGGGTCGGCAGAGAGCCTGGTTTTTCTGATGCCCCGAATGCACAGTTTTACGAAATTCACATTAAAAATTGCGAAACCGGCATATATGTCCAGGCGGTAAATCCATACGGCTTGCTGATTTCCAATTCTACTTTTGGCGCTGAAAAAAATGGCAAGGCCGTGTATTTCGATAAGGATTTCAAAACTTCTGTCCAGTTCAACGGAGTGGATTTCACCGGTCCTGTTGTCAGCGATGGCAGCGACGGGGCGATATCCTTTGAAAGCTGCACGTTTAGCAACTACAGCGAATATGCGCTTAAAATAAACAATGGCAATGTGCTGCTCACCCAGAGCGAGTTTAAAAAAACAACCGGCCATGTGTTTTTGGGTTCAGACGTGAATACACTAAAATCGGTGAATTCCGGCTATAACGGCAAACTGGAAATCAAAAATGAAAGTAAATCCGCCAAAGTTGAGATTAATAATGGCAAGGAATATTCATTTGATCCGATTCCTAAAAATATAATAACGAACATTAAAGTACACCCGAAACCGGCATCAAACAATGTGTTGAAAGCCGATCTGCCAAGGGCAACGGGCTTTAACAATGAACAACCGACAGAAGATGTATCTGCCCAATTACAAAAAGCATTGAACGAAGTGAAGGCTGCCGGTGGTGGAACACTGTATCTGCCGGGCGGAAGATATTTGGTGAACAATCACATTAAGATTCCTTCTGGCGTTGAATTGCGGGGAACATGGGACGTACAGCACCATACGCAAAATGGTGGTGTTGGTCTGTTTACAAATTATGACGGTGGTGCAGCAGGAGAAAAAGGTGCTTCATTGATACAGTTGTCAGAAGGCTCGGGCATCAGGGGATTAAGCATAGCGCAGCTTAATTTAACCACGGACGGCAATAGTGCTGAGAATCCGAGAAAGACCCCGTTCCTGATCCAGGGACAAGGGCCGGACGTGTATATTGTGAATGTGACTATAGGGGCCGGAGATAAAGGAATAGACCTCGCTTCATACAACACCAGCGGACACTATGTTGATTATTTTGCCGGTGTGCTTGCAAGAGCAGGCATTTGGGTTGGAGGAGGTGCTGAAGGCGGATTTATTCGGAATATGCAGCTCAATCCCCATTATGGATCACGGCTTCCGCAGGCCGGACAGGGATACCCCAGAGTAGCTTTGACACGTTTTGTACAGTCAAACTGCAGTGCGCTTAAATTCGCCGATATTAAGAACCAGACGATTTTCAACAATTTCGTTTACGGATCCTTCTACGGTATGCATTTCCTGAAAGATGTAATAACCGGTAAGGATCCTGGAAAGATGACGGTGATAGGTCACGGTTCTGATGGATGCTCGTATTCTTTATTTGTAGAAGATGCTGACCAGAACACCAAAATAATTGCGATCAACTCCGAGCTGGTCGTTACAAAAACAGCAGAGCCTGTCAGGTCATATGTGCTTATGGGAGGGGAAGCCAATACCAGTAAAGTTCATCCTGGTGCTCAATTGATCTTATACAATAGTGCTTTCTGGGGTAGTCCTACCATAGGGGCTATCATAAATAGTGGCTCCATGCGTTTTCAGCAGGCAAACTTTACACGATCTGGTGCTCCCGGCATAGACAACAGAGGAGGAAGGGCATATGTGTACTCTTCTTATTTCGCGCAAAAAATGTCAAGGGCGGCTACCGGGGATGATGTATATGTGAAGCTACATGAGGCAGGCGTCTCAACAGATCTAACCAATAACTATTATGCTTCTCCGTTTAAAGAGAATAATGTGAAACCGGGCAAGATTTACGGGGCTGATATTGCTCCCGGTAAGAAGTAAATGTTCAGTACAAACCACGCCAGGATAATGGAAGTCTATGAGCATTTATAGCGTATCATAATGAAATCAGGAAGATTTGATGATGAATTCGCAAATGATGTCGCAAATCACCCTTTATTTTGTCTTTATAATACCTTACGGGCATAGGTTTATCCAGTTATATTTGTTTATATGACAAACCACTTTATCCGATGAAAACTGTATTTGACAAGACCACCAGAGATGGACTCATCAGCAGGATCAAAACCCTGGATGAAAACAGTACAGCCCAATGGGGCAAAATGAATATCTACCAGATGCTGAAGCATTGTACCTTATGGGAAGATATGATGACTGGTAAAACCATTTACAAACGCGCCTTCATTGGTCTGTTGTTTGGCAGAATAGCCCTGAAAGGCTTTGTAAAGGACGATAAACCACTGCGACGGAGCACGCCTACAATTCCGGAGTTAAAGATAACGGGTAATGGCGATGTGGCCGCCGAAAAGCTCAGATGGATTTCTCAAATGGAAGGTCATGCCCGTTTCTCAAACCCTGACCTGGTGCATCCTTTTTTTGGAAGAATGACTGAAGAACAGATCGGTTATTTACTTTATAAACATACTGATCATCATCTTCGCCAGTTTAACACATGATCCAGCTATGAAAAAACATATATTATTCGCTCACAGCGGCGGGGCTCAGGATGGTCCGGGCAAAGGCAGCTATGATCTGGTCGTTTATCTTAGAAAATCACTTGGTGAGCAGTATAACATCCTTTATCCTTTAATTGAAGATCCTGAAGCGCCGACATATGAAATGTGGGCGGAACTGTTCAAAACCCAGTTTGATGCGTTAACGGAGCCTGTTGTTTTGATCGGCCATTCACTTGGAGGTTCGATGCTGGTCAAATACCTTTCGGAGGAATCCTCAGAGATTAAGATATCTGGTCTGTTCTTAATTGCGATACCACAGTGGACCCCCAACGGCTGGGATGTTGCATCATTCGCTTTAAGTAAAAACTTTGAAGCTACATTGCCGCCTTTAGGTTGCATTTTCTTCTACCAGGGCATTTATGATCCTGTTGTTCCTCCTGAGCATTTGACCTATTATAAAGCGCATTTTAAAAATGCTGTTTTTCGGGAACTGGAAGTCAGTGACCACGCTTTTGGAAAGGGGTTGCCGGAGCTGGTAGATGATCTGAAAAGGACAGATCGTTCATGCTAACGACGATGTTAAGTATTTAACTCGCGTTTAGTTATTGTTAATCTAATGATAATTTAATGTTAGTTTAAATTTTCCTATTTTGCACGATGCAATTAGCGGCTTATGTAGTCTATGAATTGGTCATCAGACTACAGCAAACAGATCCCTCTGTTGGTGAGTATTTAAAATTCAGCAAGATCAAAGCAGGTATCAGGGTACAAACCACAACAGGTTTTTTTGAAATACCTGACACCATACTGGATCTCCAGTTTCATAACCCAGATAAGATTTTAGCTTCAGATCTTAAATTACTTTTAGAGTCATTTTCTTGAACATCATTCCGGATTAGCAAATCAGGAAGGTATTATAATATCTTTTTATTACCGGTAATGACCAGATCTCCCTGGGGAGTAATGAGTTTTCCGGCAATGCTGTCCTTCATCTTGACCAGTATTGCCCGGATCACATTGGAACTTACTTCCAGATCATAGGTGATCGTATCATTGGAGATCTTCAGGTGTTCCATCGGGAAGGTGCCATTATCGGTGACCATTTCACCTTTGATGGTGCCATCTTTTTCAGTAAACGCTATACTTCCTTCCTGATAGCCTTCCGGTGCATCTTTGATGGTGAAATTCCAGATGCCGGCAAGTTCATGCGGTGTATCATACATAAAAGAGAATAAGGTCGCAGCAAGACATAGCGCACTTAGATTGAGGATCTGTTTTTTCATTTTTCAGTAGTGTAAATTGGATGATTGAATTTATTCAAAAGTAATGTCCCAATACTTCTAAAAGTTTATCCCATTGTTAATTTTCTGCCAATCAAATAGTAACAGTACGATTTTATTAAAGTGAAAAAGACAGTTACCTGATCAGATTAAGTCTGGACATGAATGGTTCACCTGTTTTTACGGAATATTTTTCTGAGCCTGATCATACTATTTATACACTTTTTCTTTCACCAAATCCAAACAACCCAGGCGATCCAGGTTGCTCCTGTGGTTAATACTGTATTCTCCAATTAATCAATAAGGCAGTATCAGCAAAAAGAGGTATGACCATTTTAAGTAGGTCTTGCCGCAAATGGAACAATGAGCAGGTGTTTAAATAACGGCCTGCTCATTTTAAATTATACCCAATACCTCATTTAACTTTTGATTGCCTGTTCACTCTAAGACATACTGTCCATGGTGATTTTGGATTATTTATCGTTGGAGGGGTCCCGGAGATCCGGATTTGATCACTTTAAAGGCATATAAAGTCCTTAAGCGTGCAGATGTGATTCTATATGATAATTTAATTAATGAAAAGTTGCTAAAAATAGCCGATGAGCATTGCGAAACGGTCTATGTAGGCAAGCAGCCTTATGGAGAATATACGCCTCAGGAAAAATCCATGACCTTATAAAGTATTATACAACACCCGGCAGGGTAGTGGTCCGCTTAAAAGGAGGGGATCCTTTTATTTTCGGTCGTGGTTTTGAAGAATTTTTTTTTGCTGAAGCCCAGGGCATCCCTGTCCAATATATACCCGGGATCAGCAGCATGCAGGCCAGTGGCTTCAGCGATATTCCGCTTACACACCGGGGTATAAGCGAAAGCATGTGGGTGATCACCGGGACAAAAAAAGACGGAAGTCTTTCCAGAGATCTTAGATGTGCCATACAAAGTGCGGCGACTGTTGTGATCTATATGGGAATGAAAAAACTGGCGGAGATTGCTGCAATCTATGTAGCCAGTGGTTTAGGCTCAATGCCGGCCGCCATGATCCAGCATGCCACATTGCCACATCAGAAAGAAGTCGTTTGTGAGGTAAAAGATATAGAGCATGTCGCTGTCAGAGAGGGGATTGGTTATCCTGCCATTATCATTATAGGTAAAGTAGTACCTCTCAGGACTGTTCATTTTCATAACGCTTACAGCTAAAAAACAGGATTTGATTGGCCTGTCTGTTTATTTATCTGGCTCATGCAGGGCGGCATCTTAGGGTCTTAAGTAAAACAGATGTACAGTCAATGGTAGTGCGGCAAAAGCACTGAGGAAGGCTTGTTCCTGTTAAAAGAACTGCCTTCGGATAGTGATCAGGTTCAGCAACTTGTTGATCCCAGGGCATAAGCTGTATGGTTTTATAATAATAGAATCAATTCATCCAATTGTACGCTAAGGACTTACTGTCTCGATTCCATGATCATCCGGCTTATTTGCACTCTCTTCATTTTCAGTGATTTCCGGTTCACCGTTTTCTTCGTTTATTATCTCAGGTTTATTAATTGGCTCATCTTCCTCCACTGTATGAGCATCCTCAGTACTTCTGCGGGTATTTTTTTGATCCGCATCAGTGTTCGCTTTCGCTCCGGCATCAGAACTTTCAGTCGAAGTCGTTTCATTTTCCGGATTTGGAATTACAGTCTCAATTTCGGCCCCAGGATCTGAATTTGGCGTTGGGTGTGCCTTATCCTGTGTTTGATCTTTATTGGTGTTGTTTAAATTTTCCATTTTAATACATTTTTGTTTCAGATTAACAGATCAAAGCTCCACATGTTTGCTGCTTTGCTATTTAGCAACCCACCTCAGGTTTCTGCTACCTGTGATCAGGAAACAAAGTATCTGGACAACGATGGTTAGTAAGGCAGTTTGTCTATGGTGATGCATGCTGACACTATTTATGTGCTGGAAAAAGGAAAGATCTCTGAGTCGGGTTCTCATCCGGATTAGCGGGAAGATAAAGGATTACATTATTCGATGTGGCGTCAGCAGATCAGTGAATGGCTGCAGGATGTAAGGTTCAGGTCTGCCACAGTGATTTAATTTATTCTTAATTGATGTAAAAATGCTGTTATCATACCCGCTGAAAAATTAATAAATAAACTAATAGATTAACTTCGGACTTTGAACGCCCCAAAAAATACTTTTTTTAATAGCTACTACTATTAGCTGTCTGTGATTTCTTGGTGTAATTATTTATCTTTTTTCAATGAGGATAGTAGCCTATACCAAATTTAAATTATGAGACGACTTCTTGTATACATTCTATTTTGTGCCACATTATTTACCTCATGTAAAAAGGAAAAAGCTGCTCCAGACCCGCTTCCAATTGTTAAATTATCAGAAAATAATGAGATCATCAGCTTTCGGTTTAATGCAAAAGATAACCCTAAACAATTGCTGAAAGATGTTGTATGCCGGATTTATGATGATCACATTGTAGGTATCATACCTTATTTAACGACTGACAAAACTCTGATTCCAACTTTTTTATCATCAGGAATCAGCATTAAATTAGAGGATTCCATACAGGTAAGCGGCGTTACACAAAATAATTTTCAGCAACCACTGAAATATACGATAACTGCCGAGAATGGAACAACAAAAGAATATACGGTTACTTTATATTCTTTCACAGAATTACCGATACTTTATCTGGAATCAGAAGCTCCCATATTAGTTAAAGAAACCTGGATAAGTAGATCTATGGTAATTGACCCGAATTCCAGCTCAGAACAACCGGTTACCGAAACAAGTATGGAGATAAGAGGCAGAGGGAATACTACCTGGTCATTACCCAAACAACCTTACCGGTTTAAGCTGCCATCCAAAATGCCTATGCTCGGTATGCCGGCAGATAAGAAATGGTCCTTGCTAGCTAATTTTTCAGATAAAACTCTGATGAGAAATTCTATAGGTTTCGAACTCGGAAGAATGTTTGAGGTTCCTTTTACTCCTAGAAGTAAATATGTAGAAGTAATTTTAAACGGAACATTTTTGGGAAACTACCTGCTAACAGATCAGATCGAAATTGGTGAAAATCGTATAAATATTACGGAACTTAATAAAAATTCAACAGATATCACTGGGGGATATTTGCTGGAAATCGATGAGAGACTTGATGCAGATTATTGGTTTCGGACAGCTAAAAACGTTCCGTTTACAATTAAATCTCCTGAGGTAATGACAGATGATCAGGTTTATTATATTAGAGGCTATGTTCAGGAAACAGAACGTGTACTATTCAGTCCATCATTTAATGATTCAGTAGACGGATATGCCAAATATATTGATGTAGAGTCTTTTATCAATTGGTATCTGGTAAACGAATTATTAAAAAACAACGATGCGATTTTTTATAGCAGCTGTTTTATGCATAAAAATCAGAACGGTAAATTATCTATGGGGCCAATTTGGGATTTTGACATTGCTATTGGAAATGTTAATTATAATGGAAATAATGATCCTAAAGGATGGTGGGTTAGAGATGCATCATGGTACAAAAGATTATTTGAAGACCCGGCTTTTGAACATAAAGTCGTTGAAAGATGGAAAGAAATCAAAGCAACAAAACTGAACACGATTTTTGATTATATTAATGCCACCAGTCAGCAATTAAGATACTCGCAAAAGGAAAACAACAAAAAGTGGGATGTTTTATATAATTATACATGGCCTAACGCTATTGTGCTGGGTTCTTATGAGAACGAAGTTCAGTACATGAAAGAATGGCTGATAAAAAGAATAAACTGGATGGATAATGAACTATTGATGCAATCTAAATAGGTCAGCTATAGAATAACGAAGACTGTCCCTGGTTAACATAACCCTAAAGACAACGTATCTTTTTCTTTGTAACAGCAATATTGTATTTGAATTGTTTTGTAAAAAATTGGTTGGAATGCACTAAAACAGGCCCTGTTCTATAAATAGATATTCCGGGAGTATTGATAATTACAAATAATTTGTATATTTCCGGTACGCTTGATCTGTGCTTTTTGGAGATCAGGGGGTATGAACAAACAAATAAACCAACCATTTATAACATTATGAACGAAAACATTAACAGAAGCGCTTTATTTAACGGAAGCTGTCTTGCCATCATCACCACTGCATTTTCCTTTAGTATCAGGGCAGGTATTCTTCCCCAATTGGGAGCAGAATTTGGCCTTACAGCCGAACAACTGGGCTTCATCAATTCCATGTTCTTTTTCGGATTTCCCATTTCTATGATTCTGGGAGGAATTTTTTACCATTCTGTAGGACCTAAAATGATTATGCAGGTCGCATTGATTGCCCATACCTTAGGGATCTTACTTACGATTTATGCAGGTGGTTATACCGGACTGCTGATCTCTACATTTTTCATCGGTTTTGGAAATGGCTGTACGGAAGCTGCCTGTAATCCGATGATTGCCGATATGTATGACGACAGTAAATTAAATAAAATGCTGGGCCGGTTTCACATGTGGTTTCCGGGTGGTATCGTATTAGGTAGTTTAATCTCCAAATTCATGACTGACGGAGGCTTCTCATGGCAGTCTCAGATCTGGGTGCTGATGCTTCCGACTATAGCTTATGCCATCCTGTTTTTTGGTAAATCTTTTCCTAAACCACATGTGGATGGGGTAACTTCGATCGCCAAAAATTTCCAGGCCATGCTTTCTCCGCTGTTCATCTTTTTATTCTGCTGCATGGCGGTGACTGCGATTACTGAATTTGGTCCTAACCAATGGGTGACTGTAGTGTTGAGCAGCAGCGGTGCTGATGCGATGCTGGTGCTGGCTCTGACTTTTGGCGTAATGACTTTGGGAAGGGTATTCACAGGGCCTGTTGTATCTGCTCTGGGACAGACTGGTGTATTGCTTGGAGGTGCATTTCTTGCATTGATCGGGATTTATATGTTCAGTACAGTAACAGGTCCGATTGCCTATCTGGCTGCAGTGATCTTTGGACTCGGTGTGTGTTTCAACTGGCCGGTGATGATCGGTGCAGTAGCACAACGTGTTCCGCTTAGCGGGGCTTTAGGTATGTCCATTGTCGGTGGTGTAGGTATGTTTTCTACTTCAATTTTTCAGCCATTTATCGGTTCCTGGATCGATTCGTCGAAAGCTGTAAAAACAGCCGAAGGATTGACCGGATCAGCTTTAGAGCTGGCAGCAGGTCAGGAAACATTGACAAAAATGATTGCATTCCCTGTCATTCTGATCGTTTTGTTCCTCATTTTGTTTTTCTGGCAAAAGAAAGTAAAAGTTGCAGCAGTAGCTCATTAATAAACGAATCAAATAATAAAAAAGCCTTAAATTATTCATTTAAGGCTTTTTTATTATGCTGCTCACCCTGCTGATAATTGTTGCTGAAGCCTGTCTGCAATTACCTGTATTTGCAGAGCTTTCCGGAATGAATTTTCCGGCAAGTAAAATTATAACACAATTTTAGCGATTAAAAGCCTATTTTTATGCACAGAAAAAAGTAAGCTTTTAAGGATAAATCAAGCTAACGAATATAATAACGATAGGTAAGACCTCTGATATTATGTATACTAATATGAGCAGGTTTACCCTGTTTCAGGGTAAAAGAAATTTTAATCATGATTGCAAAAAGAATGGAGGGGGTTAGTGAATACTACTTCTCACAAAAACTGAGAGAGATAGATTCCCTCAATAAAGAAGGTAAAAACATCATTAATTTAGGTATTGGCAGCCCCGATCTGCCACCCCATCCCGATGTGATCAGGACATTGCAGGAAGAGGCCGCAAAACCAGGTGTAAACGGATACCAGGGCTATAAGGGTGTACACGCACTGCGGCAGGCTTTTGCAGACTGGTATCAGCAATGGTATCAGGTCACTCTGGATCCCGATACCGAGGTACTGCCATTGATCGGTTCAAAAGAAGGCATCATGCACATCTGTATGACCTATCTGGATGAAGGTGATGAAGCATTGATCCCGGATCCGGGTTACCCAACCTATGCCAGTGCAGTTAAACTGGCAGGAGGCACACCAGTGACTTATCTCTTGCAGGAAGAACAAAACTGGTATCCCGATCTTGAAGTTCTGGCAGCTTCGGACCTGAGCAAAGTAAAGCTGATGTTTATAAATTATCCGCACATGCCCACAGGGCAGCGGGCGGATACCAGCCTGTTTGAAAAACTGGTGAACTTTGCAAAAGAACATCATATCCTGCTCGTGCATGATAATCCTTACAGCTTCATATTGAATGACCACCCGGTAAGTCTGTTGAAGACACCCGGTGCCAAAGAAGTAGTACTGGAGCTAAACTCTCTAAGCAAATCCCACAATATGGCTGGCTGGCGGATCGGTATGCTTTGCGGATCAAAAGAAAGAGTGGAAGAAGTCTTAAGGTTCAAAAGCAATATGGACAGCGGTATGTATCTGCCCCTGCAGCTTGCCGCAGCAAAGGCTTTAAGTTTGGGCGCTGAATGGTATAGTCATATCAACAGCATTTATCTGGAAAGGAGAGACAAAGTATACCGTTTGCTTGATATTCTGGGTTGCAGTTACGACCTTAACCAGGTTGGATTATTTGTCTGGGCAAAAATTCCGGACCGTTATAAAGACGGATACGCCCTCAGCGATGAAATCCTGTACGGAGCAAATGTTTTTCTAACCCCGGGCGGCATTTTTGGGAGCCAGGGGAACCGGTACATCAGGATCAGTCTCTGCGGAGACCTTTCCAGGTTTGAGCAGGCAATAGCACGGATCAGTAAATAAAGTAAAAAAGCATATACTAAAATAAATTTGATTGATGAAGATAGCAGTAGTTGGCCTTGGGCTTATTGGCGGTTCCATGGCTCTGGTGTTAAAACAAAAAGGCTTTGCCTCCCGAGTATTGGGTGTAGATAATAATGAAGCACATACTCAGAAAGCACTTGAACTTGGTATTGTAGATGAAATAACCGATCTGGACAGCGCAATAGCAAATAGTGATTTGATTATACTGAGCGCCCCGGTAAGCGTTTGCACTTCATTACTGCCAAAAATACTGGGCCAGGTAAAGCATCAGGTCGTATTGGATACCGGCTCTACTAAAACCTCATTACTGGAAGCAGTAAAAGGCCATGCCAACAGAGGCAGGTATATTGCCACACACCCGATGTGGGGTACAGAGTTCAGCGGGCCCGAAGCAGCAACAACAAATGCCTTTACAGGTCGTGCCAATGTGATCTGCAATGCCGCAGAGAGCGATCCGGATGCTCTTGAAACAGTAGAACAATTGTATACTTTAATGGGTATGTATAATGTATACATGGACGGAAAGGATCATGATGTACACGTGGCCTATGTCAGCCATATTTCCCATATCACCTCCTTTGCCCTGGCCAATACTGTACTGGAAAAAGAGAAGGAAGAAAACGCCATATTTGAACTGGCCAGTGCGGGTTTTGAAAGTACCGTAAGGCTGGCTAAAAGCAGTCCGGCCATGTGGATGCCAATTTTCAAGCAGAATAAAGAAAATGTGCTTGACGTACTGAACGAACACATTACCCAGCTGCGGAAGTTCAAATCCTGTATTGAAAAAGAGAACTGGGAGTACCTTACCGAATTAATGGAAAACGCCAATAAGATCAAACACGTTCTGGACGGTAAACCATAATTTAAATTGCCTGATCATATTTGAAATCCCGGGCAAAAGCCCATTCAGCCATCGCATCCATTACAGGTCTTAATTGCTCTCCTTCAACACTTAAACTATAGGTTACAAAAGGCGGAACAACATTTTCCGCTTTACGGATCACCAGATCATCCTGTTGCATCTGTTTCAGGTGCTGTATCAGCATCTTCTCAGTTACATTGGGAATCAGCTTTTTCAGCTCACTATACCTTTTAGGACCGCTCATCAGATGAAAAATGATGATAGGCTTCCAATGCCCCCCAATTTTGCTCATCACAAAGCTGATCGGGCAGATTGCCTTACTATTTTTCCTGTTGGCGTTTAAAGTTGAATTCTCCTTGATGGTTGTCATGACACATACTTTGGGGTAAGTACTTGTATAAAAGTAAGTGCAAATATAACTTTGTCCTCAGATAAAAACACAATCATCATGAAAATAATTATTACAGGCTCACTCGGCAATATCAGCAGACCACTTTCCATTGACCTGATCTCCAAAGGACATGAGGTAACAGTCGTAAGCAGCAACGAAGAAAAATCAAATGAAATCACCAGCCTTGGCGCTTTACCGGCAATCGGGTCAGTAAGCGATGAAAGCTTTCTTACAAAGACCTTTACAGGTGCCGATCTGGTCTACCTGATGGTGCCGAATAATTTCTCAGCCACTGACTACCGGGCATTTATAAAAAGTATTGGTCAGCATTATGCCAATGCGATAAAAGCCTCAGGGGTTAAAAAGATCGTCCTGCTGAGCAGTATAGGCGCACATCTTGAAAAAGGGACCGGACCAATAGCAGGGCTTCACGATGTTGAAACGATCCTTAATAAACTTGAAAACACAGATCTGCTGTTTCTGCGTCCCGGATTTTTCTATAATAACTTTTACGCCAATCTGGATCTGATCAAACACGCAGGTATCATTGGATCCAATTACGGAGCAGACCAGCCTATCGTTATGGTAGACCCGCAGGATATAGCAAACATAGCCGCAGATAAAATCCATCAGGGTTTTAGCGGGAAAAGCATACTTTATATAGCCAGCGATAAGCGTACACTCAAAGAAGTCGCTGGAGCAATTGGAAAAGCAATTGGTAAACCGGAATTGCCATGGGTTGAATTTGACGACCAGCAGGCCTTTGATGGAATGACAGGAGCGGGGCTTCCTGAAGAAATCACAAGGAACTATGTAGAGATGGGAACCGCTGTAAGGAGTGGTGTCTTGTGGGAAGATTTTGATCTGAATAACAATGTTCCAGAAGGCAAAACCAAACTCGAAGATTTTGCAGAGAAATTTGCACTTGCTTACAAGGGATAAACTCCGATGCCCTAATAAGTATAAATCACCTCAGACGACTGATTCAAATCAGGATGCTCCGGATAGGTAAGCGCATTCAGCTGCTTTTCAATCCTTCCTTTATTAATGGAGTATGTTATGGTCGTCAACTTTTCTACATACAGCTGTCCGTTTCTGAACTTGCTTGACCTGATCAGCGCGGGCAGCTGTTTCAATTGACTCAGAACAGGCAAATTGTAGATCATATAGGTTTCATTGATGTCTATTCCTGTGAAATAAAGAGGATCGAAGAAGAAGGGTTTCGAAAAGGCCTCTATTGTAGTGATGATCCTGTTGCCATTTTTATCCAAGCCTGTAATCTTAACCGGCCGGTTTTGACCATCATATTCATACGTATTGGTGTAAATGAGCTCCCTGCCTGCTTCATTGATCTGGTAATACTTCATTACAGCAACTCTATTGTTGCTATGATAAGTAAATTCAAGCTCCTGATTTGCCCTTTGCTGATCTCCAAGCCGCATGTACCTGATCATGCCCGCTACCCGTCCGTAAGCATCATATTCAAAGACATTTTTGTAAATGGAACCTGCAGTATGGATCTCCTTAATGCGTTTATTGACATATATATAAGATACTTCATAGGAACTCAGCGGGCCACTGGAATTGATCTGTTTAATGGTGCTGTCGGGGTTATACTCATATGCTGAATTGATATTAAAATCTTTCCATTGAATGCCTTTCAGCAACTGGCGTTTATACAGAGACAAACTGTCTTCCCCCAGACTATCCATGGGCTTCTGGTCCTCAACAGGTTCCTGAACCGCATCAGATTTTTGGCAGGAGGATAAGGCTGCTATGAAGAACAAAACAAAGATGACCAGGTACGTTTTTTTCATTTCGCTTATAAAGATCAGGCTTTTAAATTCCTCATTTGTACGTATTTGTACGTATTTTTGAAAAAATAATTCTGGAAATTCCCCATGCAAAACGCTTTACTCAGACTCAAAGAAACTGTGACTGCAGTTACCACACTCAGCCCTGCTGAAATGGAGGGATTCTTAAATATCTGGTCGGAATTCAGTGCAAAACGCAGAGAAACCATTACCCGAATGGGGGAGAAGGAGAAATACCTGTATTTTGTCACTGAAGGAGTTCAAAGGGTCTATTACCAGGATGAGCAGGGCAGAGAGGCCACCATCGTGTTTAGCTATCCATATTCTTTCGGTGGAGTGATCAATGCTTTCCTTGATGATCAGCCCTCCGGTTTTTACTTTGAAGCCCTGACAAATTCCTGTTTTCTGAGAACATCCTATACAGAGCTCATGACGCTGGCAAACAAGTACCCGAATATACACACCTTCCTGCTCAGGGGAGTGATACTGGCTTTCAATGGTGTGCTGGAAAGAATGGTACAGATGCAATGCTTTTCCTCCGAAGACAAGTTCCGTGCTTTAATGAAGCGCAGTCCTCATATCCTGCAATTGGTGCCACATAAATATCTGGCTAATTACCTGGGGATCGACCCTACCAATTTCAGTAAACTCATCAACCGCATCATCATTTGAAATCTTGGTATTTACCAAGAAAGGTGATGCTGGTCAAAGGTATTTTTGTCAAAAATAATACAGCATGAAAGGAGCAGACAAAAGCAAACTCATTCAGGACCTTCAGGTTAAAGTAAACACCCATCTTCAGCAATCCCTGGAAATATTTAAAGAACATACAAGCCTGCTGAACAAAAGAAGCAGGACCGGAGGATGGAGTATTGCCCAGTGCCTCGAGCATTTGAACTCCTATGGAGATTATTACCTGCCAAGAATTGCGGACGCTATTAAAGCAGCACCCGCAGATAGAGATCATGTGTTTACAAGCAGCTGGCTCGGTAAATACTTTACAGGAATGATGGACCCCGACAGATCGTCCAAAAAATATAAATCAGCCAAAATACACCAGCCTGTCGTAAGCCCTGATGCCTCCGCAGTGGTGTATAAGTTCATCAGTCAGCAGGAAGAACTCACAGCCCTGCTGGATCAATGCCGGACCATAAACCTGAAAGCAGTTAAAATACCCATCTCCATCAATCGCTTCATCAAACTCAATCTCGGAGATGTGCTGATCTTCATGATCACCCACAATGAGCGCCACATGAGGCAGGCCTTACAAAACCTACCCCATCAGTCTTTTACCCTTGCTGCGCAATAAAGGATAAAGCAGAATCCCTAAGGCTTTAACCAAAGCCCTTGCAGGCGTAGTGAGCCTGATGATCCGGTTATATTTATTGAGCAGATAAATCATCGACAAAGGATCAGGAAGTCCTTTATCATTTGAATCCGGGCTATTGGCTACTCTTGTCATGATCCGCAAAAACTCTTCTGTTTCCATTGCTGGCCTTACCCGCCAGTTCACAACCACGGTTTCCTGCCCGGTGTTCCACATCGAGTGCAGGTCACCCGCTTTAATGGTGATCAAACTGCCAGCCTTATAGATTTTGACCTCATGATTTAACCTGATGGTGATCTCACCGGAAATCACACGAAAAACTTCCTCCTGAAGGGGATGGTAATGAACAGGTGGTTCCTGTAATCCTGCCGGATAAGAAGCCTCCATTTCCAGCAATTCGCCATCTGTAGCACCAGAAGTTTGAATAAACCTGATAATTTGCCCTGTTTTTAAATTGTGTATCTCATTTCCTTTTGCTGACATGATTGCTGTACTATTTATCAAAAGAAAAGACTCCCTGAGGCAAATCACGGTTACAGCATCAACGAAAAATGGTGTTATGAGAACAAATCCAGTACAGGTTTCCCTAAACCATCAGGTGTTGTATAAAAAGGCCTTTTCTCCACCAGGTAATTGGTGTCCGGAGCAATACCAAGGGCATGGTAGATACTCTGATGCACCTGATCAATGACAATAGGGTTCTCAATCGTCTTACAAGGTCTTTCATCAGCAGTCTTACCGTAGGCATTGCCTTTCTTGATCCCACCACCAAACATCAGCATAGAACAGCCATCCGTAAAATGACGGTGCATGCCATAATTTTTAAGCTCCTGGATCACATCAGGCTGATCCACCTGTTCCTGTACCTTAGCATCAGGACGGCCCTCTACCATCATGTCCCTGCTAAACTCGCTCGCAAGAATCACCAGTGTTCTGTCCAGACGGCCCGTTTTATCCAGATCCTTGATTAGCTGAGCCACCGGACCATCAATTTGCTTCTTCATCTCGATGAGCCTCGTATACCCGTTGTCATGCGTATCCCAGCCTTTGAAGGGCTCATATTCAGTCGTTACACTGATAAATCTGGCACCCTGTTCCGTCAGCCTTTTGGCCATCAGGCATCCCAGTCCAAATTTACCCGTATTGTAAATGTCGTATATTTCTTTCGGCTCCTGGCTCAGGTCAAAAGCCTTCGCTTCCGGCGATTTCAACAGCATATAAGCCTGCTCCATCGACCTCTTCAACGATTCCTTCTGGTAATCACTGCCATACTCACCCATAGGGCTCTGACTGATCAGGTCATAATACAATTTGTTTCTCTTCTCAAACCGCATCGAAGACATGCCCACAGGAGGCTGCACACTCTCCAAACCCGCAGAAGGATCAGGAATCAGGAAAGGGCCAAATTCATTACCCAGAAAACCAGCAGTATGAAAAGCCTTCAGCTCTTCACCTTCACCTAAAGTAAAGCGCTGACCGATATCAATAAAAGCAGGAATGACCGGGTTTAGCGGACCCAGTTCCTTGGCAATCCAGGAACCGAGATGCGGTGCCGAAACAGACTGAGGTGGTTTGTAGCAGGTATGCCAGTGGTACTGATGTCTGGAATGCAGGATATGCCCCATATCACCCGCCACATAAGAGCGGATCACCGTGCCCTTGTCCATTACCTTTCCTATAGACTCCAGGCCTTCTGAAAAATGGATCCCGTCCAGAATCGTCGGTACAGACTTAAACGTACTCAGCACGCTATTGGCCTGCATCCCTTTGCTAAACGGCGTATATTTTTTAGGATCGAAAGTATCCGTATGCGCCATACCACCAGCCATCCACAGCAGGATCACTGTATCCGCAGTCGAGCTGATACTCTTCCCGTTGCAGGAAGAAAGCAGGTTGGTCAGTGGTATCCCCGCTGCCATTGCAGCCAGTGTAGCAGCACTTGTGTTCTTTAAAAAATCCCTTCTGTTCCAGCTCATCTTATATAATTTTATACAATTTAACCATGATTTAATAGATAATTTGAAATTCGGGCAGCAATACTATCGCCCAGAACAGATCCTGAATAGCAGCTGCATCCGGAGATTTGCCCAGTGCCTTTCTGGCCAGTCCATATTCCTTTTCAACCGGATCACGCCCCAGTGTTTTCAAATACAGTTCTTTGATCAGCAGATCAGGATTGCTGAAGCCCGCTTTCCATCGCTCCGCACCCTGCTTTAATACTGCATTGAATCTTCCTCCGTTGGTCAATTCCAGAGCCTGCAACAGATTGGCCTGCGAATCCCTCCCTGTAGCCACAGTCTCCCTGTTCGGTCTTCCCAAAGCTGTCAGAAAGCTATTGTTGGCTACCAAAGATGCCCTCACAAAGGCCGGTTTCATATTCAGATTGTTGTAAGCCGCATTCATAAAAGGATTATATCTCAGATTAGAATCCGCAAAGACCGGAGAGATGATCCCGCTCACCGCATCCGTAAACTGTTCCGCAGTCATCCTTTTGCGGATCATCCCCGTAAACTTATAATTCGGATTGCTGATCAAAGCCGCCTCTTTAAAGCCAACAGAGGGTAGCTGATAAGTCTTTGAAGTAGCGATCTGGTAGATCAGTTCCTTAATATTGGAATTCTTTGCAGCGAAATTAAACGCCATCCAGTCCAGCAGATCCTGGTTCCAGGGCTCATTGTCCATCACATCAACCGGCTCCACCAATCCGCGGCCCATCATCTGTGCCCAAACGCGGTTTACAATGGTCCTGTATAGACGGCCATCCTCCGGTTTAGTCAGGTTCTCGGCCAGCTGTCTGCGTTTTTCCGCAACAGGAGCCTTGTTGTCAATCGTACCCAATTCCTTCCAAAGCATTCTCGCATCCACAAACTTACCCGTAGGCTTCTCACACCTGCTGATTTCCAGTGTGGTATCTGCAAATATATTCGCAAAAGCATAAGCATCCTCCAGTTTCCAGTCACTGATAAAACTGTTGTGGCAGGAAGCACACTTCAGGTTCAGACCAAGAAACACCTGCGACACATTCTGAGCCGCCTGCATCTCGGTACGCTGACTCGCATTAACCACACCGCGCCATTTTATCCCCTCCACAAAACCTTTTGATTCATTTGTCGGATTGATGAGTTCCCGCACAAACTGGTCATACGGCTTATTGCTCTTCAATGATTTATACAGCCAGTCCGTAATGTCGAACCTTCCGCCAGTAATGTATCCTGTACCCGAATAATCATTTCTCAACGCATCGTTCCAGAAACTGAGCCAGTGCAGGGCATAATCATCCTCAAGATCCAGTAGCTTCCTGGTCCATAATGCCCTTTTATCAGGTCTGCTGTCTTTCGCAAACTGGTCAAGATCTTCCGGCGAAGGCAATAAGCCCACAATATCCAGGTAGATCCGGCGAAGGTAAGTACGGTCGTCAACAACCGCAGGCCAGGCTGTTTTATTCTTTTTGAAATATTGATTCGTCCAAATGTCAACCGGATTAGACAATTCCGCTGATCCCGCAGGAAGAGCAGGATTGCGCGGCTCCAGTTTAGCCACCCGGTAAATGTTCTGTTTGCTGCCATCTTCCGGCCACGGTGCACCTTTCGCGATCCAGAACCGGATGGTTTCAATATCCTTTACTGCCAGTTTTTTACCCTTGGAAGGCATCACGTCCTTATGGTCCGCAGGCAGGTTGATCCTTTTAAACAATTCACTTTCTTCAGGACTTCCCGGTACGATCACAGGACCATTTTCACCACCCTTAAAAGCCAGGTGCTTCCCGTCCAGACGTAAATCTCCCTTTACCTTTTCAGAACCGTGACACTTATAACAATTGTGCGCCAGAATAGCCCGCACTTCAGTATTCAATTCTATCTCCTGCTGTTTGGTCAGCTTAGTGGTATCATTCTTAAAAGAAGCCAGGCTAAAATTACCACCACCCTTTTCTTCATAATCCTTACTCCATGGGAGCGTTGCCGATAAAAAATCACTGCCATGCGTCAAGCTCGCCCCGAAATGCCCGGCCACGGAAACCCCGATGGCTGTGATAAACAAGGAAGAGCGGTAGAGCTTAATATTTCCTGCATGATGATTTTTACGGATCAGCAAAAGGAAAGTCAAAGTTAAAATAGCAAATACAGCCGTAGCAATACCCGTCCACTGATGAATGTTCAGCACATCCCCGCTGTAATCGCCATGCTGATACAACAATAAGCCAAAAATCACCGAAATCACAGCGGAAGCAGCCCCTGCAAAAATTAATGCATCAATTCCTGCGCGAAGTTTAGTGTTGAAATTCTTTATGGTGAACAATTCCAGTATAGCGGCAAATAAAAGTAAGCCTACCGGAAAGTGGACTGCCAGCGGATGCAGACGCCCTAAAAAATCCCAAAGCCAGAAAGCCTTGTCTTGTAACATAGTCGATATTTATATTTGGTTTCAGTTGTTGAATAAATATCAGGCTATAATTTCAAAAAGGCAACCTGTACTGTCCTGTAAATTTAGCCATTCAGTGCCTCTTCACGATGCTGATTGCCCCAGTCAGATAAGGAAATCAGTACCTCCCTTGCCGACATGCCCTTGTCAGTCAGTTCGTACTCCACCTTGGGCGGTACCTCTGCATGAACAATACGGCTGATAAGACCATCACTTTCCAGTTCCCTCAGCTGTCTCACCAGCATCCGTTCAGAGATCCCGTCCATAGATTTCAGCAATTCATTATACCGGCGTTTTCCGTCCAGCAAACCGAAGAGAATAGTAGGCTTCCACCTGCCACCGATCAGCGACAAGGTATAGATCATTCCGCAATTGCGGATCTGGCTCAGTTCATTGACAAAGTTCGTCGAACTCTCTTTTCTCATACTAACAAATTTATCAGTGACTAACAATCCGTGTGGTACGCACAAAAGTAAAGGGTACAGGCTAGTTTTGCAATATGGAAAACTTAAAAAACAAAACAGCCCTGGTCACTGGCGGAAGCCGTGGGATTGGTGCAGCAATAGCCAAAAGACTAGCCAAAGACGGAGCCAATGTGGTCATTACCTATCAAAACAGCGCTGATCTGGCAGAAGCTGTTGTCGCAGAGATCAGCAAGGCAGGAGGGAAGGCACTGGCCATTCAGGCCGATAACAACGACGCAGACGCCCTAACCGATGCCGTAAATCAGGCAGCCGAACATTTCGGAGGACTGGATATACTGGTCAGCAATGCAGGAATAGCCTTTTATGACGACATCCTCAATTTCACAATAGCAGACTTTGACAAGATCATGTCCGTCAATGTAAGAGCCGTTTTCGCCGCCAGTCTGGCAGGCGCAAAACTCATGAAAAAGGGCGGGCGCATCATTACCATAGGAAGTTGCCAGGCCGACAGGATGCCTACCCCGGGCGGAAGCCTGTACGCCATGAGTAAAACTGCTTTGACCGGACTCACCAAAGGAATGGCAAGAGACCTCGGACCAAAAGGCATCACCGTCAACCTGGTTCAGCCCGGACCTGTAGATACCGATATGAACCCCGCCGGTGGCCCTTTTTCTGAAGGACAGATCGGCCTGATGGCCCTGGATGCATTCGGAAAACCGGAAGACATCGCCGCACTGGTGGCATTCCTTTCCGGTCCTGAAAGTCAGTACATTACAGGTGCTTCACTCACCATAGACGGAGGAACAAATATTTAAACTCCGGAATTCTCCAATCTGTTAATTAATTGTTAAATTATGGGCATGAAAGCAACTCGTGCCCTTTATTTTTTGATACTCCTTGCCTGCTGGACCAGCTGTAAAAAAGGAAAACATACAGAGCAGGAACCTGAAAAAGAAGTAAAGGACACCGTCATAAAACCTCCCGTAGTTTCCGTTCCCGCCAGCGACGTAGTAGGGAAGATCACCACCGGTTATCAGGGCTGGTTTGCCGCAACAGGAGACGGATCACCCATCAACGCCTGGTGGCACTGGACTCAGGACTGGGGAAAATCTCCATCTCCAACCAACAACGGCATCAAATCCTGGCCCGATGTGAGAGACTACACTTCCACCTTTCAGACCGCATTCACCAATCTGGGCAACGGACAGCCTGCCAAACTGTTTTCATCCTTTACCGATCAGACCATCAACACACATTTCCTCTGGATGCAGCAGAACGGAATAGATGTAGCCGCCCTGCAGCGCTTTAATCCAAACGGACAGGAGGGACCGGTCCGCGATGCCATTACCGCCAAAGTGAAACTGGCCGCAGAAGCAACCGGAAGAAAATTCTATATCATGTACGATGTCAGCGGCTGGACCGATATGCAGACCCAAATAAAGAATGACTGGACCAGCAGGATGTCCTCCTATACCAATTCCAAAGCCTATGCCAGGCAAAATGACAAACCCGTAGTCTGCATCTGGGGCTTTGGATTCAACGACGATAACCACCCATGGCCGGCCTCCGTATGTCTGGAAGTGATCAATTGGTTTAAATCCAAAGGCTGTTATGTGATAGGAGGCGTGCCTACTCATTGGCGCAAGCAGGAAAGCGACTCCAAACCCGATTTCATCAGCGCCTATAAGGCATTTAACATGCTTTCCCCCTGGATGGTAGGAAGGATCGGCAATGTCGGCGATGTAGATAATTTCTATACCAATGTACAGACACCCGATCTGGCCTATTGCAAAGCCAACGGGATAGATTACCAGCCCTGCGTACTACCCGGAGACTTGCAGGAACGCCAGCGGGCACACGGAGACTTTATGTGGAGGCAGTTTTACAATATGAAACGCCTGGGCGTTCATGGCATTTACATCTCTATGTTCGACGAGTACAATGAAGGCAACCAGATCGCCAAAACCGCCGAAACCCAGGACTTCGTCCCGGCAGGATCCAATTTCCTGGCCCTGGACGAAGACGGAACCCCCTGCTCAGCCGATTATTACCTGAGGCTAACTGCAGACGGCGGAAAAATGTTCAAAGGGCAGCTCGCATTAACAGCAGTCAGGCCAACCAAACCCAAGCTTTAAGCCATTTCCTTCAGAAAGATCTCCTCGATCTGACCGATTTCAGCCGTAAGTGTAGTTTTACTTCTGGTACCAAAATAAAGGGTGTTCTCAATCATGCGTTCACCCTCCCAGACAATTTTGATCCTGCCTGATTCCAGTTCTTTTTTGGACAGGAAATCGGGGATGATGGCAAACCCGTTGCCCACACTCAAACACCTGATGATAGAACTCATATTGGGTACAATATAGTTTGGCTTAAAATCAGGCCTTTTGCCAAAGTTCTCATGCCAGAAACGGCGCAGGTGCTCCATATCCCCCGTAGTACCATACCAGGTCTGCTGCTTTAACCAGCTTTGTGCGGCACCAAATTCCTTATCCTTTAAAAGCGCATCCAGCGCAGAAGTATCCGTATCTGCACCCGCCACCAGCACGATCTTTTCTTTAAAGAAAGGCTTATACATCAGGTTCCTGTAATCACCCTTCTGCGGGGTGATGATCAGGTCCAGGATGCCATTGTCCAGATCGCTCAGCATCTGCGGATAGTCACCGAATTTAATGATCACATTAAACTTCAAAGTAGGCAAGTAAGGCTCCAGCGTAAACTGGAAAGTCTCAAAACACATCCCTATACTGATCGTAGGCACGCCCTGATCGGTAGTCTTGTGAAAATGCTGTTCAGCCTCCTGCAGTTTAATCACCGCCTCCAGGATGTAGTTATACATGATCTTCCCTTTCTCCGTAGCTACCATCTTGCGGGAGCTGCGGTCAAACAGTTTGTACCCTACATAAGCCTCCAGAGAACCCAGGTGCAGACTCACGCCTGGCTGCGAAGCATACAATATTTCCGCCGCGCCCGTCAGCGATCCCGTTTCGTAAATTGCCTTAAACGTCCTGAACCATTCGAAATTTACCATAGCTTAGATATTAGAATTATAATACAAAAGTATGATTTATATTATTTCTATGGGCGGGAATAACACCCTAAATTTGTCGCGGTAACCAATAGAACGTTACCTGTTAAAAATATTTATACCATCATGGAATACAGAAAATTAGGCGATACAGCATTAGAATTATCCGCGATTACCTACGGCGCATTTGCCATAGGGGGCAATATGTGGGGCGGAACAGAAGAGCAGGCATCCATAGCCGCCGTACGCGCATCAATAGACAATGGCGTTACCTCCATAGACACCGCACCCTTTTACGGCTTCGGTCTGGCAGAAGAAATGATCGGCAAAGCCATCAAAGGTCTGGACAGGAGCAAGATCCAGCTCCTTACCAAATTTGGCCTGGTCTGGGACGGCAGTAACAACGGAAAAGGAGAGTTTTTCTTCGACGCCGACGACGAGGGTAAAAAGATCCCGGTCTATAAATACTCAGCCAAAGCAGGCATCATCAAAGAAGTAGAAGACAGCCTGAAAAGACTGGGAACAGACTATATAGACCTGCTGCAAATCCACTGGCCCGATGCCACCACACCCATCAGCGAAACGATGGAAACACTCGAACAACTGATCAAACAAGGTAAAATAAGAGCTGCCGGAGTTTCCAACTACAGCCTGGATCAATTGAAAGAAGCAGGACAGACCCTTAATATCGCTTCAAATCAGCTGCCCTATAGCATGCTGAACAGAGCAATTGAAAAAGATACGGTGCCTTATGCCATCGAAAACAACATCGGCATCATCGCTTACAGCCCGCTCGAAAGAGGTCTGCTGACCGGCAAATACTTTAAAGATGCCAAATTACAGGCCAACGACCATAGAAACGGCTATTTCGGACAGTTTCCTGCCGATAAAGTTAAGCACCTGCTCGATCAGATCAGCCCGGTCGCCGAAAGTAAAAACGCCACCGTATCACAAGTTGTATTGAAGTGGACCACCCTGCAACCCGGTATCACCGTAGTACTGGCAGGCGCAAGAAACGCAGATCAGGCGATTGAAAATGCCAAGGCAGCCGCATTAGCACTTTCAGCAGAAGAAATCGCATTGATCAATAAAGCACTGGAAGCCTTTAAGCCGGAATAGTGATCTCGATCTGAGTACCCGACAATTTTTCGGAGGCCACCTGCATTTTGCCATCCAGCATGAGCAGCCGGGCATTGATGTTCTTCCAGCCAATGCCCTTTGAATCCTTGATCTTAGCGGTGTCGAAACCCTTGCCGTTGTCTTTGATGGTGATCAGGAATTTATCGCCCGCCTTGCTGATCTCGAGCCTGATCTCTGTGGCATCGGCATGCCTGGCCATATTACTCAGCACTTCCTGGATCACCCGGTATACTGAAAGCGCATTCTGCTCCCCAAAGCTATGCGCTTTCAGTTCTTCAGGAATACTCAGCAGAACAGTGGTTTTTCCGGTTTCGCTGATCTTATCCGCAAGATCTTCAATCGCACTCATCAGGCCAAAATTCAGTGCTTCAGGCATCAGGTTGTGCGAAATGTGCCGGACCTCACTGATCGTCTTATCGAGAATACTAAAAGTCTCTTTTGCTGCTTCCTGTTTCGGATCTGTCAAACCCTCAATCTTCATCCTCAATACCGCCAGCATTTGCCCGATACTGTCGTGCAGGTCGCGGCCAATGCGAATGCGCTCCTTCTGTTCCCCCTCAAACAAGGCCCGGTTCCCGATCTGTTCTTCCTGGTAGCGGCTGCGGATATTTTTATTCCTCAGGTACAGGAATACAATCAAACCGATAAAAACGATCAGCCCTGAAAAGAAATAAATGGTCGTTCTTCTTTTGGTCTCCGACTGGTTTTTTTCAAACTGCAGCTTCTGATTTTCCCGTTCCTTCTTTTCCGTATCGTAACTGATCTGCAATTCAGCAATCTGCGATTTGTTGCTCTGCTGCTGTATCGAGTCCCGTATGGTATTGTAATCCTTGTAATAGGAGAGTGCCTTTTGCGGTTGCCCCCAGCGCTCATAATTTTCAGAAAGCTCAATCAGCGCATCCCGTTCCATATCCAGGTATTTGATCTTGCGGCTCAGTTCAAGTGCCCGCTGCTGAAAACCAATGGCTTCTTCATAACGCTTTCTTTTCTGCGCCAGGTGACCCAGCGAATTGAGTATGTTCGTCCTGTTCATGTCATCGCCCAGCTTTACCGACAATGCCAGTGCCTGTTTATAATAATCCTCTGCTTTCAGATCATCCGCAAGCTCCACACTCACATCTCCAAGTGCATTTAAGGTCAGCGCCTTGCCGGTCATATTTCCCGTTTTTTCCCGGTAGGGAAGTGCCATCAGCAGGTATTTCCTGGCGTTCAGATAATCAGACTTGTCTGCATACACCGCACCCAGATTGTTATAAAGTTTGCCAATTTCTATGTCGATCCCAAGCTTCTTTGCCAGGGCCAGCGATTTATTGAAATATAAAAGCGAATTTTCAAGGTCAAAAGTCATGTAATACACGTTGCCCATATTGATGTAGCTGGCCTGCATACCCCGCTCATCTTTCAGCGATTCCCTGATCTTGAGTGCCCTGAGGTGATAGGTAAGGGCCTGTGTATTTTTAGATTCCTGGTAGCTGGCCACCCCGAGATTGTTGAGGATCACGGCCTGCAGCGGCATAAACTTATTCTCTTCTGCAATCTTCAGTGATTTGCTGAGCAATTTAAAAGCCGAATCCATCTTTCCGTATAAGGTCATGAAAGTGGCCGAAGAGGTCAGCAAACGGCATTCCTGTAATTTGGTCTTCTGGTATTTGCCCGCTGTTTTGAGCCACTTTACAGATTCCGCCGAATCCCTGTGCAGATGTTCATTGAAACGATCCAGACTTCTGTTGAAAAGACTGTCGCTAGATTGCGAAAATGCCGGGCAGCCGATAGCCAGCACATAAAAAGTGAGAAGAATTCTGAGCCTCATTTAGATTGAAATATCAACAGCAATATAATTGATTTAATCAGAAAATCACTAGTCTCTGTTTTTATACTGGTTGGATTGAGGCTTTGTTCAGCGCCGGGAGCTGGCCCGGTCATAGCTTGCATTACTAACGGTTCAGCAACGGATCAACAAGGGATCATGGTCGGTCTGGAAGCACCATGTACCGTTGGTGTACCCTAGGTGATCCGTTGTGAAGGCGACGGTGATACGAGCGCAATGCGAGGTCACTGCAAGGTAACAGCGGGAGCAGTATTAGAGGAGGGACAGGGGAGGCAGTTAGATTAAGCTATAAGGTGATTTCAGTATTTATGCCAAAAAAAATGTCATTTATGATGGATTATAGCCACCGACCAAAAGATTATGAGTCTTCTAGCCTAACCGCCCTATTATGAGGCAAAATGTGCTTTTCTGACTTACAGAAGCAATTTACGAACATTATTTGAAACTGCAAAATTTTGCTCTGTTACGTATTTGTTACGGTTTTGCAGAGAATTCGAGTGGCGCGTACGCACATTGAAATCTAATTGCAATATTCTGCTTCCCAAATAATGTATAGTTACAAAAATTTAAGTCCGTCACTAAGCTATTCATTGGTGAAATAATAACATAAAATCGTCGTAAAAATTGGCTCTAATGAAAATAATAATTAAGTTTACATTTGCAAGAAGGGACAAACAACATCCCTTTTATCAAACAGAAACTTAAATGATTGGGCAATACGGTTACTTAGAGGACTTTATTAATGAACTGCGTTCAGATGGAAGGTATGCATTTTCATTGCCGGAAGTACGGAACAAGTTTGAACAATCTGATGAGGCGATTAAGAAGGCACTACAGCGGCTTAAAAAGAAGAGGGAAATTGCCTTAATAAGAAATGAGTTCTATGTAATCATTACTCCAGAATATCGGAGTAAAGGCATTCTTCCGCCATCCCTATTTGTATCAGAATTGATGAAATTTTTAGATAAAGATTACTACGTAGGTCTGTTGAATGCAGCCGCTTATTATGGAGCTGCCCACCAGCAACCCCAATCTTTTTCGGTAATCACAATGAAACCAAGCTTAAGGAATGTAGATAACGATAACCTTAAAATAAATTTCTACATAAAGAAGGAATGGGCAAAAAGTGATATCGTTCAAAAAAAGGTTGATACAGGATATATAAACGTATCATCTCCGGAGTTAACCGCTTTGGATTTGGTAAATTATTTTGAACAGGCAGGCGGCCTTAATAGGGTTGCAACAGTGTTGGAAGAACTTTGTGAAAGTATAGATGCTGATAAAATGCTCGACCTAGCAAAACGATATTCTCCTATAACTGCGGTTCAACGTTTAGGTTTTCTGCTGGAAGAGGTTTTGGATATGCGTGATTTGAGCGAACCAATAAAAGACTATTTAAAAACAGTGAATTATTTTCCGGTACTATTAAGACCGCAAAAGGAAAAGCCTGAGATGATAACCCGTAATGACTGGAAGGTTGTTCAAAATTTAGAAATAGAAACAGATTTATGATTCCACAGGCATATATAACAGCATGGCGTAAAAAAGCTCCCTGGCAGGAGGATTTCCAGGTGGAACAGGATCTGGTTATCGAGCGGGCTTTAATGGCAATATATAGTGATGAATATTTAAAAGCGAGATTGGCATTTAGAGGTGGAACTGCATTACACAAATTGTATCTGGCACCAGCCGCAAGATACTCTGAAGACATCGATTTAGTGCAAATTACGGCGGAACCATTTGGGCCGATTATGGACAAGCTTCGTGAAGTATTATCTTTTTTGGGTGACAAACCCATACGTAAACAGAAACAACACAATAATACACTGATTTACCGCTTTGATTCAGAAGTTGGAATTCAACTGAGATTAAAGGTTGAGGTTAATTGCCGGGAACACCATACCATTTTTGGTATTCAGGATGTAAAACACGTTATGCAATCGGAATGGTATACTGGTGAAGTTATTATACCAACCTATGAATTAGCGGAGTTATTAGGGACTAAAATGCGTGCTTTATACCAGAGACGAAAAGGAAGAGACTTATTTGATATGTGGTTTGCAATTACACAGACGAATGTTGATTCAACTAGAGTAATCGAAGCTTGGAAATTTTACATGAAGCAAGAAGATAACAGTGTGTCGCAAAAGGAATTCATAGAAAACATGGAGAAGAAGATTTCAGATCAAGATTTTTTAGGAGATATGGAAGGGTTATTAAGGCCTGGTCTTTCCTATAAAATTACTGAGGCTTATGAAGCTGTAAAAACAGAGTTGTTGGAAAAAATTTAAAATGAGTACAAAGACAAACAAATATAAATTACCGCAAGGATGGACTTGGACTACTCTAGCTGAGCTAGGGATTGTCGTTAGCGGTGGCACACCATCGACTGACGAGCCACAATTCTGGGGTGGTGAAATACCTTGGATAACTCCTGCGGATTTATCAAATTATAAAGAAAAATATATTTCTCATGGCATGAGAAATATCACTATTGAAGGACTTACAGCATCATCCGCAAGATTGTTGCCGAAAGGTAGTATTTTGTTTTCTTCAAGGGCGCCTATTGGATATGTAGCCATTGCCAAAAATGACCTAGCAACTAATCAAGGATTCAAAAACTTGATTATAACAGAATCCCTATATGGCGATTATATATATTATTATCTAAAGTCGATAAAGCATATCGCTGAGGATTTGGCGAGTGGGACCACTTTCCTTGAGTTGTCCGGTGCAAAATTTGGTAATATAAATATTCCTATTGCCCCCACAACTGAGCAATACAAAATTGTATCTCGTATCGAAGAGCTTAATAGTGCATTAGATAATTGCGAGAAGAATTTATTGAAAGTTGTAAGACATTTGACAATTTATAAGCAATCACTTCTTAAAAGTGCTTTCACTGGCAATCTAAAGAGCAAATTAAAAGGCATTTGGAAAACCTGTCAATTGGGAGAGGTATATAGTTTTATTGGTGGAGGAACGCCTAGCAAGAAAGAACCGTCCTTTTGGAACGGTAGTATCATGTGGGCATCGGTAAAAGATATCCAAGAGCCATATCTGAGTACGACTTTAGATAGCATAACGGAGAAAGGTTTAAAAAATAGTTCAACTAAAGTTGCTTTAGCAGGCGATGTAATTCTAATCTCCAGAATAAGTCCAGGGAAAGTAACCATTGCAAAGTCGGAAATAGCAATAAACCAGGACTTAAAAATAGTTCGGCCATTAGCAAACGATAACATAGACAATAAATTTACATACTATCTATTTCTGTATCTAGAAAATGAAATAGTCAAATTATCTAAAGGTACAACTGTCAAAGGAATTAGAGTAAATGAATTAAACTCAATAAAAATATCATTTCCTGACATTACTACGCAAGAGATGTTAGTTTCAGAATTGGATCAGCAAAATTCTCTTGCCGATGATTTATCAGCCTCAGCCCTGTCATGTCTAAAAAGAATTGAGACCTACAGACACATAATCCTCCACAAGGCTTTTAAGGGTGAATTAATTGAGGTTGACTACATAGATACAGCAACTGATCTTTTAATTAAAGTCAAAGAAGAAAAAGAATTTTATCTGAAATCCATTGAGTTACTAAAGAAGCAAACCCAAAAAGTGACTCTAATAAAGAAACCTTTACTGAAGTTGCTTAAAGAAGAATTTTCTAATAAAATATTCTCAATAACTGATATTAAGAATAAAATTAGGCTTTCAGATAAACAACTTAAACAGGAATTATTTCAACTTCTTGATAATGAGAATATCAAATCTGTTTTTGATGAAAAAACTAAAGTAAGACTTTATAAATTAAAACAATGAAAATAACTCGTGTAAAAATAGCAGAAATAAAACACAGGCCTTTGATGCAGGGGTTAGAATTGTTTTTTACAGAATCAGAAAATGATTTTATAAGTGCAAATTGTTTTGTAGGCACGAATGGTTCAGGAAAATCGCAGTTCTTAGAAACTATTGCTGAAATATTTCTATATCTCGATAGAGAATTAAGAAACGTGAATAGACCTAAAAGGGAAAATCCTGATTTTACTTTTGAAATCGACTATTATTTGATATTTGATAAAAAAAGAACTTATGTTAATGTTTCACAACCGACTTATAAATCCAGCGACCTAAAAATCGACATAAGTGATCACGAAGGGAAACCAATCAAAATTGAGCTTGCTGAAAGAGAAGCATACCTACCTAAAAAGGTTATCGGTTATACATCAGGCGAAAATGAAACATTAAGTACACCGTTCTTAAGCTATTACGATGAGTATGCTTCTTATACGGCAGATAGGGCATTTAAAGCATTAGATGTTCCCGACTATAATCCAAGGTTTTATTTCATGGACTATAACACAAATTTAGGCATCGCGATAAGTAATCTCATCTTTGAGGAATTTGATGGCTTGAATCAACTTAAAAGTGAGCTAAAAATAGATTCTATTAGAAGTTTTCAAATAATTATTCAAACTCAACAAACTGCTGCACCAAAAGCAAGATCGGTTTCGGGGGAAACTGGAGTTGTATTAACCCCTGAGTTAAAACAATGGAAAAGTGAATTAATTGCAAGTGCCACACACGTTAGTTATGATAAAGATCATGAAAGATACATTCTGGACTTCTTTGTTGATAAAGCTACAAAAGATGCTTTGAAACATTACTTTAAAACAGCTTTTAATTTTTATACAGTCCTTTATAAATTTGAATTATTAAACAATTTAATAATTGATAAAAGGACCCGGGAAAATATTGAAAAGGACAGAAAAAGCAGACGTCTTGTAAAAAAAATGCCTGAAGTTCCCGATAAAGACAAAGTGCTAAACTATTCCGAACTTAAACTTAAACTTACGAATGGTGAGATAGTTGATTATCTAAATTTAAGCGATGGCGAACACCAATTCATAAATATTTTTGGTACCCTACTAATGACAAACGACGATAATTCCGTTTTTCTATTAGATGAGCCAGAAACGCATTTTAATCCGATTTGGAGAAGATTATTTATAAGTAACTTAAAACAAATTACTCAGGAGCGAAATCAAGATTTGTATATCACTTCCCACTCTCCCTTTATTGTATCAGATGTTCAAAAGGATAATGTTTACATATTTGAAAGAATCTCTAAAAATGCCATAAATATTAAACCACCGATAATAGAGACATTTGGTTCCTCCTTTACAAACATTTTAAAAATGGTATTTTCTATGGATGAAACTATATCTAAAGAAGGAAGTGATTTTATTGATGATTTGTTAAAGAGCAACAGCGTAGAAGATATTGAAAAGGGCATGGAGCAGATAGGCGAATCGCCTAAGCTTATGACGATATATAGACGTTTAGAAATGTTAAAAAAAAATAGTTAGATGCTGTTCACCTACCATTATCCGCAAAATCATGATTTGGAAAAGTTGAACGAATATTTTTTAGGTTTTCTTTCAAAAATTCAAACATCTCTACCAAACTCTCAATTTCGATTAGCAACGTATTGCAATCAAGATTTTACTGAAATTGTGAGTAGTTCACCAGTATTGAAAAGGAAATTAGCAACATTTTTTTCCTCCTTTAAAGTTCTGGATAAGAAATTAAAAGAGGAATTTAATTCGATGGTGGTTAAGTCGCAGAATATTGAAAACTTCTTTAATGATGATACTATAATAGTTTCAGACACCATGTCCAATAGAATTATTCAGATTTTGGGAAACACATCGTTTAATATCCTCGTTAATCATCTATTTAAAGTCACGCTTAAAAGTTTTGATATAAAGAGTCATTACGTTGCTATTTATAACAGTATGCCACATAAGGTATGCCCATTTTGTGGAGTGGAAAAGATGCACAAATCTTTCCAGGAAGATTACGATCATCTCGCCGCTAAAAAACATTATCCAATAGTTGCAATTCACATGAAGAATCTTGCCCCAATGTGCCACACCTGTAATAGTAAAAATAAGGGCGAAAAAGATGTACTTCATAACGATGATATGACGAGAAGAACATTCATATATCCCTATTCAAAAACCTATGCAGTGACCTTAGATTTTGCTAACTGTATCATTCCCCAAACAAATGTACATATTCCTACTGGAAGTTGGGAGATAGGGCTTTTACCGCAAAACCCTGTAACAAACAATTGGGACAGGGTTTTCGGGATAAAGAAGCGTTATAGAGAGGATTACCTAGAAGCAAATTTTGAAGATTGGCTTGAGGAATTTATTGATGGCCTAATCTATTCGGGAATTGCTATAAATACCGAGCAGGAAGTTATAGATCAACTTAATAGATGGTCGACTGATCTAGAAGGGAAGAAATTTTTAAATACAAATTTTATCAAGGCGCCATTGTTTAATTTTTTATCAGGTTGTGGCATAGGCATATTTTATAAATCGTTACTTGTTCGCTTTAATCAGAAAACGGCAGCATAAATTATCAATAACAATGAAACATAACATTTTAGTTCAGAAAATATGGTCCTTCTGTGATACTCTTAGAGATGACGGTTTAGGATATAATGATTATTTGGAGCAATTGACCTATTTGCTTTTTTTAAAAATGGCGGATGAAAATACTAACAAATACAATTTGCCGCAAATTTGCGATTGGAGCAAATTGGTTAAAAATAAGGGCGGTGACTTGCTCGAACAGTACGAACATATTTTAAAAACATTAGCCGAATCCGTCGGAATGTTACAGAATATATTTTTAGGCAGCCAAAATAAGATACATGATTCTGTCAAGCTAAATAAATTAATCAATCTTATAAATGAGGAAAATTGGACATCAACCGGGACTGATATTAAGGGAGAAATATATGAGTCATTATTACAAAAAAATGCAGAAAGCAGTGGTGCTGGCCAATATTTTACTCCTAGGCCAGTAATACAAGCAATGGTTGAATGCATGAGACCTACGGTGAAAGAGACTATAGCAGACCCATCTTGCGGAACAGGCGGATTCTTTTTAGGAGCACTTGAATACTTAGAAAGGGTAAAATTAACTAAGGAGGAAGATAACTTCATAAAATTTGATACTTTTCATGGATGGGAAATAGAAAGGTCAACAGCAAGATTGTGCTTAATGAACCTTTATTTACATGGTATTGGTGATCTAAAGAAAACACCTGACATCTATGTTACAGATAGCCTTAGGGTTCAATTAAAACAAAAAGTAAACATCGTACTAGCCAATCCTCCTTTTGGTAAAAGTAGTAGTGATATTCCAACCACTGATGAAAAGCTGGCTGAAAAAGATGGATATTTTCTTCGCAAAGATTTCTGGGTAACAACTAGTAACAAGCAGCTTGCATTTTTACAGCATATTATAACGATGCTCGAAGAAAACGGCAGAGCGGCTGTAGTATTACCAGATAATGTTTTATTTGAAGGCGGGGCTGGAGAGATTATCAGGAAGAAACTGTTAAATGAGCTTAATTTACATACAATTTTACGGCTTCCTACGGGTATTTTTTATGCTCAAGGTGTTAAAGCGAATGTTTTGTTTTTCCAAAAAGAAAAAAAGAAAACGCAAGTCTTAACTAAGAATGTATGGATTTACGATTATAGAACCAATATACATCACACTCCTAAAAAAAATCCGATTTCATTTAAGCATCTTGCAGATTTTGTTGAGTGTTACAGCCCAGTAAATATTACCAAACGAAAAGAAACATGGAATGAGAAAACACTTGATGGCAGATGGAGAAAATATACTTATGACCAGCTTATAGCCAGAGACAAAACGAACCTTGACATTTTTTGGCTTAAAGATGATGGCATGGTTGATTTTGAAAATTTACCAGAACCAGATTTATTAGTTAATGGCATAATAGAGGATCTACAGAGTGCATTAGATAATTTTAAAGCAATAAGGGACTCAATATCCTAGATAGATCAATGGATGACGAACAAAAAATAAGAATATTTGAATCGGAGATACTAGATAAAGCTCATATTAATTATGCATTTTGTCAGTACTCTGAGGATATCGTCATTCCTTATTTGTTACAAGTTTATGGAGATACCGAAAGACATAAAGGCAACTTGATAGCAAATGGGTATACACCACATAATGTATCTGTTTATCTAAATAATATGATGCACGGAATCGGTCATTGTATTAGATGGATGCTGACACAAAATCAACCGGTGTTCCGTGATACTTCTAATAAATCTCCCCGGCAGCTACAAGATATGGCTGCCGATTTTTTAGGTTGGGGAACTGGCTACCATATGATTGCACAAGAGTTTGTTACTTGGTCGAGAGGAATTAAAAATGCTATTCTCGATGAGAATAATAAAACCATAACATTTCTTAATCCTGAAAAATACGATTATTCCAGTATCTACGCTAAGCAACTTTTATATGCTGAACAAATGCAGGCTGTTTATCTTAGCTATCCACATGAGGAAATGGAGGACGAGTTTGAAGAATGGATAAAAGATATAGATTTTTCGGAACCTCCAATTGCCAATCATATCGACTGGAGTAAAGGAAAAGATTCCAAATCTTATCCTTTACTATACAGGAAAATGTGTGAAATATTGTTTCCAGAGCTACAGGAAACTACCGAATTTGATGGTTATAATCTGAAACAGCTTCGACAATTTTATACTTTGTTTTTTCTTAATTTTCATTTCATTCGATGGGTGGAAGCCGTCTTGGATTCTAAATCAGGTAAAAATCTTTCGTTTGGCTCGAATCCTCTATATCTGAGTACCATGCAATTTTATAAGCTTGCATCGGCGATTACGGGACTTACCCAAGAAGTAGCTAAAGCGATAATATTAGATTTAACTTTTAATCCCAATAATTTTCACACGAGTGTTACTATTCAGCCATTTGTGCTTTCTTCATTAGGTACATATTATATTTTGCCAAACCTCTTTTCTCAGCTAGAGCCAGCAAGAATGATTTTGGGGGCATTAAACAAAGGTTCTAAAAAGAAGCTCTATGATAAATTGATAAATCTTATAGAGAAGTTTAACCTCAATGAGCTTCACTCTTCAGTAAAAGATATTAGCTTCTGGACATCCTATTTGGACAAGCTAATCAAATTCGATGGCAAACAGATTCGTCCTGATCTTATTATTATTGACGCTGTTGAGAAATGTGTCTGTGTGATAGACTACAAGCATTTTATAGGGCCAATCACTGCTTCAGAGGTTGATTACAAGATGAGTGAACTAAAAAAAGGCGCTGTACAAGTCCAAAATTATATTGAAATATTAAAAACACTAAACAAAATCGGAGTAACAAATATTGAGGGGTTCTCTATAACGGGGCTATTAATTACGCATAAATCTATGCCGGTACCCGTGTCCGATGAAATAGATGTTCCTATTACAGACATGGCTACGTTCATACAGAATGTAATTTCTGTTCGTGACCAAAGTCAATGCATTAATGAATTGATGCAACTTATTACTTTTAGTGAAAAACCGAAGAGCATATATACTGCCTTTGAAGCTGAAATGCCAGTTGGTGAATGGAAAGTTATCCGTTCTCAACATAAAATAACTCATTCCAATGATGAGTAAATCCAATGATAAAACTGTTTATTACCATTCTAAAACTTAATGCTCCTAGCTCATGAAGATAAAAAATATCCAACAATATCGAAGCTTTTATAAAACAACCAGACCTGTTTCTCAAGATTTAGAAGAGCATTTTATCGGTAATTATTATATAGATACGGAAAAGGATATTAAGAAGTTTGGATGGTTTACAATGTATCATGGTGACAGAGATGGATTTAGTAAACCTGAAGCGGGAATTGAAAATTTCTTGCAAAGTTTTTTGGATATGGCGAAGGATGGGCAGGCTGTTTATGAATTTCTGCAAAATGCAGTTGATGCTGGGAGTACGCACTATACTATGATATGGGGGCAAGATCCAGTCGATAATAACCATTATCTCCTGGTAGCTAATAATGGTGAGATGTTTACTCCAAACAGCATTAGATCAATTTTAAACGTGGGTTCATCAACAAAGAATGCCGATAGCCAAACCATTGGAAAATTCGGTATAGGATTTAAGTTAGCGCATCGATTAGTTGGCAAGGATAACGGATTACAAGAATTGGTAAATGAAAACTCGGGACCTTTATTATTCAGCTGGAAAAACTACGATCTCCAACATTTGGCATCAGGTTCAGCTCCTATTCCTTCAGAGGTCGAATTATCCAATGATAAAAGGGGCGAAATTACAGTTAATGATGAAAATCCGTGGCTGTTCAAAATACTAATTACTTGTTTCCCTTGTCTACCTGAAAATGACCTAGTTTCAGATTTACCTAAAATGGCCAATGGCATAAAAGCCACTTCTAACCCTTTTAGTAAGGAAGAATATGAGGTATTGGCACGTTGGGTGCAAAACAATAAGGGTATTTTGAACGAACAAACCTATAACAATGGCGCTCTGTTCTTTATTAAATTAGGTTCAGGGAAAGAATCTGAGCTAGCGGAGATTAACCTTAAAGAAGGAGTCAAATTTGCTTTAGCAATATTGAAGGAAACAGCTGATTCGGAAGAAAGAAAAGATAAAGTATTGCACACAGTTCAGCTAAACAATGATGAACCAATAACCTATCCAGATTTAGAATACATTAAGCTCTCAGTAGACAAAATCAATGAGAAGGACACCTACGCACATATCCGCTTCGGTGTGGATTATTTTGAGGAACTTACGCTAGAACAAAGAAGAAAGATTGAAGAGGAGGCCAACATTGAAACTCTCTTTGGCTTCAGAAAATATCATGAAATTGGAGATTATTTCAAAGGTGCGCCAAACCTATATTTATATTTTCCGCTATCTGAAGAAGTACATAATTTTAATTATATACTTCATTGCAACGCATTTTACAAAGGAAGTTCACGCACCTTTCTACACAAAGGAAGTAGTAAGGAAGATGGGATCAATGAACGATTGTTAAAAATAATTGTTACTAAAATCGATCAAAAACTGATGTCCCTGGCTAATTCTGATCAACCAGAAGATAGACAATTATTTCTCCATTTTTATGCGGCCTTACTTACTTCAACCAAGAGTTTGAATCAAGACCGACTGTGGATAGAAGAACCATATATAAAGCGTGTTAACGAACTACTTCAAAAGTATATTCCTATTCGTAAAGATGCTAACACCTTCGATTTCACAATAACAGATAAAGCTAAAAATGTTTTCATAAAAAAAACCAATATTGAAATTGATAGCAATGCTTGGGGGATGGAAAATGTCAGTTGGTTTTATTGGAGTGATGATTCTTATAAAGTTCTTCAAGACAATGCGCGTGAAAAGCTTGAAATAAATGACTTTACTGTTTATGATTTGCTATCTAACAACGAATTCATCAGCGATTCACTAAATGCTTGGATTAACAATGATGAAGAGACGATTAAGGGAATTTTGTCTGAAATATCTAGCTTGGAGACCGAAATTGTAAAAGAGCCGGTCTTTAAAGAGAATCTATTTAAAATCCCTCTTTTGAAATTCAATAACGGTGAAGTCCTCTCTATTACATCATTCATGGAAAAAGAGAAAGAAGGATATTTTATCGTTTATAATAAACTAGCTGAAATCTCAGATTTATTGCAAAAACTTGGATTAGTTTTTACAGCAGAGAACTTTGATTCTTATAATTTCAACCCAAAATACTTCAATCTATTTGCCAATGATTCCCATGTGAGAAGTTATACAGCACTAACCAAATTATTTAGTGAAATAGTAAACGACGAAAAACTTAAAGCTTTGAATTCCTCCGAAAAGCGAAGAATATTTGAAGCGTTCAGAACTCTAAATGACAATCCTGGTGAAAGAATGGGAGAATTGAAGCTATTGAACAATAACTTCAACAATCCAGTGAGGTTTAAAAATCTTTATTCTTTTTCTTCAAGTGCATGGCTAAATAAATTTTGTATAAATGGTGCCGAGGATAATAGTTATTGCAAGAATTACCTTCTTGATAAGCAAGATGAGATATACCAGCACATAGTGTATCCGTTTTGGGATCAGCTCATTGGATATATTGCAGGTAGAGATAATCAAGCAAAAGAAATATTAGATGACATTGTCAAAATATATGAAGAAAGTTCTTCTCCAGAAAAACATAAGCTTTTATTAAGTACATCGAAACTGACTATATACAAATCCGAAGTAATTACAGCCGGCAAACTTTTTTTCAATCAGGAACTAACAATAATTGACGAAGATAAGTTCGACAGACTTCAAAATATTGCTTACAATTACTTTGGGATACACATACCTGACAGATATTTGATCCCTCACTTGGATCAAGAGCCTTTTCTATTTGCTTCAGCAACGATTGATCCGAAAATAGAAGCCATACAATGTACACCAGATCAAATCAATGATTTGTTACAATTTTCGATAATCGCTAACCTAGATTTTTTCGAGGTGAACACTGTAGCTTTAAAAGATGGTGTTTACTATATTGATTCCACATTGACGAAAAAACAAATTGCAACCAATAAATCTGCTATCCTAAATTACATTAAAACATATTATCCTGATGACTACGAACCACTGCCTGATTCTTTGAAATCATACCGGGGTGAAGTAGCTTTAGCTGACAGCATGTTAGTTCAGCACCTGATTGAATGTTTTGATGAGAAAAATATGGAGCAGGAGCTTGATCTTATTGAATTGGTTTTATCTGAAAGCCATGATGATAAAAAATCATTACTAGATAAACTAACTTTCGCAATATTAGATAGTTCATGGGAACAAGAAAGACAAAATGAGCTGTACATAAAACTATTAAAAGAAATTTTCGATACCGATATTTCGACAGTTGAACTTACCGCTATTCATAAAAAGATAGTAATTAATAAAGCTGGGCAGGAAATTAATATCGGTGATATCGATAGCGCTCACGATTCAATCAAAGTATTACGTGGAGATAAAGAGATTATTTTATCCCAATCCCAGATATTAAGTCTTGAAAATGCAGATAATATTAAGCTCATCCAAGAATTTAATGACGAAGCAAAAAAAAGAGAACTAATTAATAAGTCCTCTGCTGATAAGCTATTTAAAATTTCAAATGCAGGAATTACGGATGAGCTTATTAATAAATTTAAAGCGAATTTAGATGAAGGACATCTAACAAATATACATCAACTGCTTTTTGTCTTGCTATCCGGTAGAATCAACAAAGAGGACTTCAAGAACTACAGTTTGCAAGGGTACAATGATGAATGGTACACACTGGAAAAACAGCTAATTATATATACAGAGGAAAACGTCAGTTACATTGCCCCTCAATATTTATTGAATGCTTGTTATGAGGGCTTGCAATCGTTATTTCAACTCAGTGATATAGAAACTTACAACTATAATGAAGAGCGTGAAGATAACATTATTGCCAGCAGGTATTTATTTGTTAAGGGATGTAATCCCGAGATCTTGAGTGGCTCAACAGAGATTGCAACCAAATTGGACTACCTATATAAGGGATGGATAAATTTGTCCTTTTCAATTAAAGACTATAAACGCAATCATAACTGGAAAGAATATTTAGATATTGTCCCTAATCAATATATTCTAAATGGGATTCACACGGGTAACGAAATATTGCCATCTACATTCCTTGCATGGTCTAACAACGACGGACGTAAGGAAGACTTTCTAAAGGCTTTTGGGGTCTATGTAAATGATAGCCCCATCGAAAAATTACGGTCGTTTCTTATTGATAAATCAGGAGAACCTACTGATATCGAATTAACCAAATTCAATGAGATTTTATTATTGAATACAATTAAGGGATTATCAGGTGAATTTACTGTTCTTAATGACCAAACATTTATTTACGAGGAACCTCAACATAATGCGCAATTGAGGATAATTGAACAAATAATTAATCATTTAGATGTCCAAGGATCACAAGACTATCCTGTTTTGGTCTATCATTCAAATAGCTCTTTTAAAATGCTTTTGGTTGAAAATGTTCCTATCCACATCATTGATGAAGGATTACATCTTAAATTAATAGCTGACAGCAACAATAATCTATCTCTCTTATATAAGTCTCATCATATACTCAGGCAATCTCTGATATTAGAGGATAGAGTTGTTGAAAAGTATGATAAAGTCTTATTTGATAAAACTTTTGTTCCCAGCGGCTATGAATCAGAACATAATGAACCATTCTACTATAGCTGGAAATCTGAAAACGGAATAAGCCTGTATAAAGAAAATGAGTTAAAGTTTGATTTTTCATTAGAAATAGCTGGTGAATATTGTTCAATAGGACTTGTTTCTGACGGCATATTTTATGTAGGAGGTAACGAAGGTGCTCAGGAAATTTTTTACAATAAAAGCGTTTCCTTAGAGGATTTGAGTATTGCGCTATCTGAAGAATATAATGAACTGGCAATAGCCATAGATAACCTAATAGAAAAAAGGAATATCATGCTGACCAGCATTTACAATGCATTAAATGCGGCAGGTAAGAGCGAAGTTAAAAGTGCTCATTTGCAGGCTTTGGAAGCTGCATTTAAAGAGGAAAATTTAAAACAAGAACGTAAATCCCTAATTGACGATATTAAAGGGAACTCACAATATTCATATACATGGTTCGAATCCTATTTAAAATTTCTTCTGACTTTTGAGAATAAACAAGATACAACTACTCAAAAAACAATATCATTCCAAGAGATTAAACGATATGTTGTAAACGAGGAAATTTCAAACAAATATTTTCTCCTTTGCGGAGCCAGTTCTTTAATCCCCTTGAACATAGAAGATTTTGATGATTTTAAGATTACTTTAATTATTAAAAACAGACAAAATGAGAACATAAAGGTAGAAGGAGTTTCCAAAAGAGGACAGGATTTATTGATATTTTGTAGAGAGGCAATACCACAGTCAATAATCAATAAGTTCATAGATGTTATCCAAATAAAGATAAGCTTTTCCCCGGTAATAGATTTGTTGGAAAGGTTATACAGAGCTTTCATAAATAAAGGCAATATTGCGGAGTGGGATGATATCAAAGAGGCGCTACCAAGCCTCCAATTCATTTATGGCCCACCTGGCACTGGTAAAACTACTACACTATGCAGCATGATTGTGGATGGTATTAAAGAGAAACATGATACAAAATATTTGTTGATGACTCCGACTAATAAGGCAGCAGATGTTCTATGTAAAAAATTGCTTAAGCCTTCCAATGCTACACATGATATTGTTCATCAAAAGCTAAAAGAGTTGGAAGGTGCAGGTAAATATATAGGAGTTACCAGGGTTGGAAAACCCACAGATCCTGAGTTAGAAGAGCTAAATAACGAGATATATCAGGATTCGCTAAACCTGCACGACTTGGGCTATACAAATGTTGTAGCTTCTACTATTCACAGAATACCTTACTTTGAAGTTATTGATGAAGATAATGCAACCAACATAAAACTTTTTAAGTTAGAAAACCATTGGGATTATGTCGTTTTTGACGAAGCTTCAATGATAAACTTGCCCTATCTTGTTTTTTCGATTATAGCAATCCGAAAATTTAGCCCTAACGCCAAATTCATAATAGCTGGCGACCCCAAGCAAATTCCACCTGTGGTCGATGTTAATGACAAGGATTTAGAGGAACTTGATATACAAGATGAGAATGTTTATAGAATGATGGGTATTAGTAGCTTTAATAGTGTTGAACAAATTTTAAGAGAATGCGATACTATCAATAATCTCAATACACAATATCGAAGTGTGAAACAGATAGGCCAGTTATTCAGTGACTTATCCTACAGTGACTTATTAAAACATGATAGACATGAACGAAATGATGATGCCAAGCCTCTCCCTGAGGCGTTTAAAAAAATAATCGGCAACAATGTAACTTTTATAGATATTCCGCTAAATTATGATAACTCCATCTATAGAATTAACAAGCTACTTTATAGCCCATATCATACTTACAGTGCAATCTTTGTTGCGGAAATCATTAAACACTTTGACTCTCTTTTAAAAGATGGTGAAAACTGGACAATCGGTTTAATTGCACCATATAAAGCTCAGGCTATCTTACTTAATAAACTGATCACTTCTTATGGGATCTCCGATAAATTAAAGGTTTATTCAGATACGGTGCACGGCTTTCAGGGTGATGAATGCGATATTGTATTCTTCATCCCTAATCCGAACAATTACTATTACACTGGTCATCCGAAGTCCCTGCTTTCTAAGGAATATATTTACAACGTAGCAATTAGTCGAGCTAGAGATTATTTAGTTATTCTGCATCCCTTTGAAGCAATACAAAACAATACTTACATCAACTCTATAATGAGCTCCTACTCCAAAAATTTCGGCAATTTGAATCTAGTTAAATCCACAGATATTGAAATGAAAATTTTTCATCGAAAGGACTATATAGAGAAAAATAGCTACATCACAGGGCATGATAATGTAAATGTTTTTGGTCAGATCGAAATGAAATACTTTATCAAAGCAAATGAAAATGCAATAGATATCCAATTGAGAAAAGTATAGATTAGGTCTGCAATAAGGGATGCTTTTATTCCCTTATTGCAGATTAAAGCTTAACTATATCCTTCGTCTTATCCAAATTTAAGCCTTTTAAAAAAAGATGAAATTTAGTCCAAGGTATTTAACCATGATCCCTCCCAATCTAAATAAAAAAAGGGTTATTGTGATTTATGATACTCTTTCTTACTCCAAAAAATCACCCTTAATTCAACGGAAAGAATTTCCAAAGGCGTATCATTTTCAATATTTATCAGATTGATTGAGAAAAGACTTATATATTTCAGATGATGGTTGGAGTCAAAGATTCTAAGTCTTCTAGCTCAATCGCCCTATTATGGGCAAAATATGCTTTGCTGGCAGACAATAGCGATTTAAAGACTAGCTTTGAAACCGAAAAATTTTGATAGTTACATATTTGTTACGGTCTTATTTTAGCTCAACAGTTTAAAACATGATTGGGATACCCATAATAAATACCAATGTTATGACTACCAGGAATAGTGTTAATTTTTAATCTATTTACAGCTCTAAACAGCACTACTGTGCCTCCAAATCCTATATAGTTCCAGCTCTTCTTAGGCAGCAGTAAAAATGAAGATAGAAACTAATGAAAGAATATTTTTGTTTGACCTTTTTATTTGTGGAATTAATGTCGGATATGAAGATAATGGTAAAATATCTGACCAATGATTTATATCTATTTGCTCAAACTTACATAACTTAGCACAAACAAAAAGATTATGTAACAACTGAAAATTATATTTTTGCCAAATAATCCAAGAAATTGGAGCATTTAGCACTTAAGAGTCTCGCCCAGGAAACGTAGGAAATTTCAAAACGGAAACGAGAGGATAAGTGAAAGGTGCTCGTACTTTGCAAAAAGTGCGGGCTCTGCTTATTCGTTTCCGGGCCTCCTACGGCCTCCTGAGCGGTAAGTGGGGTTCCGCGCTTTTTGCGTTTAAAACATACTGATTTGAATCATAAAATCAGTTTAATAAAGCAAAATCCTCAATCCCCACTTCCAGATTCCATTTATAATATCAGCAAACCCGCTAATAAAATGGAAATACAGATCAAAATCCGCTACACACTAATTCTCTGTCCACCCGACTGAGTCATAGCCATCTAAGAGCTTAGTTAGTCAGAGCCAACTCAGTGCTACCAATTCCGGGAGAGATCCATAACAACTTCATTAGAGCTTCAGAAAAAGGTACCTGTTTTCTGAAGCAGACCTGGATCTGGTCCGGATTTGTCCAAGAGTTGCTGAACAAAAGCTTCCTATAAAAAACTAAAAAACTAACCCATAAAAAACAAACCACGAAACCGCCGAAAGGCGACCTCTAAAAAACTAACTGTTATTCAATGAAAAAAACGACCCAAATAATCGTCATGGCTGCGCTTTGCCTGAACTTTTGCTACGGACAGGACAGGCAAAAGTCCAATTCTTCCGTCAATCAACCCTACAAATTCGACTTCTCCGGCTTCAAATCCGGCTATCAGCCTGGCTACCGCATCAGCGATGATGAGTTTCTGAAAGGCAAAACCATTACCGTTCGCAATTACACCATCACCCAGCTCTTTGCCCTGGCCATGGGAGCGGGGCAGTCGGCCAAAGCCGCCATCCCTGCAGAAAACATCGTCATCGATGTCAGGGAGCCCAATAAGCTCAACCAGATCAAATGCTACCAGCTGATCGTGCCCTTTTACCTCACAGACAATTTCTACATCATCATGCGGCAAAACCTGCAGGAGGAATTTCCGGAATATTTAGTGAAAATGGAAAACCGGAACAATCAATCTTTCATGACCATCAAAGACAAGCAGTATTAAAATGAAAATTACGGTACGACCAACCAAATATGTCATCATAAGGGCGAAAACCGAAAGAGCTGGTGACCAGTTGATTTTTGCCCTCTTACACCTCAGCACAGAATGGGAACTGATCATGAGTCAGCGCCTGACCGCGCTGATACCCTTCAGATCAGACCCTTCTCTGTATGCTCACACCTATTGGGATGGGCCATTGAACTATTATACCTGCCCTCAGCAGAGCGATATCGGGCGCATCCTGATTTACCTGAAGATGGATCGTGAAACCTGGTCTTTTGTAGAAATGGATGATCCGGAAGAACCTGAGCGGCTGGAGCTGGCAGAAAGTGATATGGCTACCCACATGATGATGATCCATATTGACGGTGCGGCATCTTATATGTGTTTTGGAAAGGATTCGGGTGCCGAATATGGTACAGAGGGATTCAGCTTAAGGGAAATACTTCAGCAAAGGTTTGTAATATGAGAGAAGAAGAGAAGGTATATTATGAAAAGATCAGAAAGGAATATGTGGATCAGCTGAAGATTGCCAGGGCGATAAAGGTGGGAATCTATGTGATCTTAATAGGGGTGCTGCTTTGCTGGATTTATTTCAATGTTTTCTGAAGTAACAGCTATATATTACTAAATAATAAGGACAACAATACTATATTTGGTATAAAGTAGAGAAAGAAAAGATCGATACTTTAAAATTTCAAATCAATACTACATATTAAACGCTTTAAAATTAAATATTTCATGAAATCCATTAAAAAACTGCAGTATTGCTATACTGTTCTTGTATTATTTTTATCTATTCAGATATCTTTTGCGCAAATTCCCAAATTACCTACTAAATGGACGGAATCGGCGATGAAATCAGATACTCCATTTCCGGAATATCCAAGGCCACAGCTGGAACGTAAAGACTGGCTGTGTTTGAATGGCAAATGGGATTACATCGGAGGTAAGGAAGTTTCAAATGCGCTGAATCCGGCAAAAGCCATATCATTTAAGGGAAAGAATGATCAAATCCTGGTTCCTTATTGTCCGGAATCTGTGCTTTCCGGCATTGAGCGCAAACAGGAGATCAACATGTGGTACCGCAGGAACTTTGAGGTTCCCTCAGCATGGAACGGTAAGGATGTAATCGTTCATTTTGACGCGGTTGACCACGATGCCACCATATTTGTAAACGGGCAAAAGGTGGGAAACCATGCCGGGGGTTATGATGGTTTTAGTTTTAACATCAGCGCTTTTCTCAAACCCGGCGCCAATACACTTATTGTCGCAGCACATGATCCCAATGATGGCCACACACCATCAGGAAAGAATGGTCCCCGCGGAGATTATACGTATACTTCTGGTATCTGGCAAACGGTTTGGCTGGAACCGGTTAATAAAAACTACATCAAAAACATTCGCCTGACGCCGGATCTGGCAAACAGCCGCTTGAAAGTATTGGTCAATGCCGGAGCTGCAGAGGTATCGGCCCTTGTGCTTGATGGAAATAAAGAGGTTTCAGCAATGAAGGGTAAAGCTGGTGCTGAATTTTATATACCTGTCAAAAATCCAAAATTATGGTCTCCTGATGAACCATTTCTATATGACTTAAAGTTATCACTTAAAGATAAAAATAGTATGGTTACTGATGAAGTGACCAGCTATTTCGGAATGCGTGAAGTAAAACTGGGTAAAGTAAATGGAGTGGTAAGACCATTACTGAACGATAAATTTGTGATGCAGGTGGGTTTGCTGGATCAGGGATACTGGCCGGATGGTATATTGACCGCGCCCACTGATGAGGCCTTGAAATACGATGTGGAGTTTACCAAAAGAGCCGGGTTTAACCTGATCAGGAAACACATGAAGACCGAGCCTAAAAGGTTTTATTACTGGGCGGATAAATTGGGTATCCTGGTTTGGCAGGATATGCCTGCTATTTGGTATCAGCATGAGGATACTGCGAAAAACAGGACTGTATTTCGCAAGGAGCTGAAGGCCATCATGGATGACAACTACAATTCTCCTTCGATCATCACCTGGGTGCCTTTCAATGAAAACTGGGGTGCATTTGATGTGAAAGAGATTACGGACTGGGTAAAAAAATATGATCCTTCGAGATTGGTAAATGGCAACTCAGGTTTCAACAACAACCCGGGATATCAGAAGGCGGCCGGGGATCCCGGTAACGGAGACTTTGTCGATACCCATATTTACATCGGACCGAATGACGCTTCGCAGCCGGACGATAAACGGGCTGCCTCACTCGGTGAATATGGCGGTGTCGGCTTGTTTGTCCGGGGCCATATGTGGCCGGTAGAAAACAATGCTTACGGCTATGAACCGACCAAAACTGCTTTGACTGACCGGTATGTTCTGTTAATGGATCAGGTGGAACAGCTCATGAAATATAAAGGTCTGAGTGTAGCAGTCTATACACAAACCACAGATGTGGAGCATGAGGTCAATGGCTTGCTGACTTATGACCGGGCTTTTGAGAAAATGGATGTGGAAAAGGTCAGGGAAGTAAACCAGGCAGTGATCAGCGAGAGTAAGAAAATTAAATAACCGACAAATTCTGGTTATTTCGGTTCTGGCTGAATAAATTCAATACATAAAAAAGGGGACAGTGTTATACTGTCCCCTTTTTGCTTTGGTGCCTGGCTTTTATCCAGTTTGAAGAAGATAACTGAAGTATTTATAATTGCACGTTTATTCTCGAGACATTCTTTCTTCATGCACTGACTTTATATATAGGTATAAATCAATAGCCGCAAAGGAATCTAAGGGTAGTTTAACTTTTTGTTGCTCTGTTTAGGGATGGTGGCTATGGTGAGTAAATTTATTTACAGTTACTGTGTAATTGATTACTCGCATATGAGATGATTAGCGTGTAAGCATCACAACTCGCTATACAATCAGGGAAAAGAACAATTTTCCTGAAAATAAGTCCCTAGATTTAATTCATAATATTTAATGTATCATTTATTGCTGTTAAGTATAATTACGTGTTATGAACTATAAAAATATTTTATTTTCTATTTTGTTAATTTTGTTTGCTTCCTGTTCACGGCAACGGAATTTAGTCTACTTCAGTGATTTGAAATCCAATAGTGAGGCTACAAACGCAATAACCAGTGACGGGGAGCCGCGTATTATAAAAAATGATATCATCAGCGTTACAGTAAATACCAGTAGTCCGGAATCTAATGTGATGTTTGCATTGAATTCTAATAACATGAGTTCAAATGGCTTTTATGAACGGGAAGGATATCGGGTAAACGAAGAAGGCAAAATCAAATTTCCGGTGCTGGGTGAGATTAAGATTGACGGGCTGACAGTTGCGCAGACACAGGACCTGATAGAAGCGAAATTAAATCAGGTGGTTAAAAAAGCGGTAGTGAATGTGAAATTTATGAATTTCAGGATCACGGTGATAGGCGAGGTTAACCATCCTTCAACTTTCACCGTGCAGAATGAAAAGATCAACCTGCTGGAAGCTCTTGGGTTGTCAGGAGATATGACTGCTTTTGGTAAGCGGGAGAATGTGTTGCTCATCCGGGAAACGGACGGGAAACGAATGATGGTGAGGTTAAACCTCAATCATAAAGACATCTTAAACTCACCCTATTTCTACCTGAAGCAGAATGATATTGTTTATGTGGAGCCCGACAAGGCTAAATCGGTTGAATATAGCAATAGTAACAGAATGATGCCGCTCATTGTAGCGACGATATCTGCGGTAGCAGTTTTAGCGACAACTTTCCTGAACAATAGATAGTAGAATTAACGGGTGCACTAATTTAATAGGTATGTCTTTCAGTCAGCAAACATCAATGAAAAAATTAGATTTAAAAGATCAGATCCTGGGATACGTTAAGTATTGGCACCTCTTTGCCATTACGCTTACATTGAGTTTGCTGGCAGCTTACGTATACCTGCAGTTTACTACTCCGGAGTACAAGGTTAGCAGTACGCTGCTCATTCAGAATGATGCTCAGGGTGAAGGCTTACTTAAAGGAACTGCTTTCAGTGATCTGAACATGTTCCGGAATTCCAAAACAACAGACAACGAGATGGAGGTGCTGCGCTCAAAGGATCTGATTTATCAGGTACTTAATGATCTTGATCTGGGAACCAGGTACCTGCAAAAGTCCGGCTGGAAATCTAAAGAGCTGTATGGAGATTCCCTTGTGGTGAAGGTTGATGTTCTTTCTGTAAAGAATGGTGCATATGTGAAAAAATTATCGCTGCAGGTGCTGAATGGCAATAAGATTCTGCTAAAGGAGAATAAAAAACGTTTCATCTACAGATTTGGCCAGATCATCTCTCGTCCTGAGTTTAAAATAGCGATTCGGAAGGGGCCTGCATTTAAGTTGACAAATAAGACGATCGAAGTCAGTTTTATAAATCTGCGTAATGCGGCAGAAGCTTACAGCGTGAGTAAGCTGACGGTTATGCCGGTCATCAAGGATGCAAATACCATTGTGCTGAGTTTGATGGATGCAGTGCCTCAGCGCGGTGTAGATATTCTGGACAGATTGATAGAGACTTACAACCTCAGGAACGTAAGCAATAAGAACATTATGGCTTTGAATACCATCAAGTTTATTGATAGTAAACTCAATTACCTTTCGAAAGACCTCTCGGGTGTCGAGCAGGATGTGGAGGATTACAAAAAAAATAACAGGGTAACGGAACTCAGTTCAAATGCTCAGATGGATCTGCAATCTTCGGGAACATATGATGAACAATTGGCCTCAAGTAAAGTTCAGCTGAGACTGGTTCAGTCGATGATCAGTTATCTGACGGATGCTGAAAGTAATTTTGAGCTGGTTCCAACTACAATGGGGCTGAAGGATCCTACTTTGCAAAACCTTACAGATAAGTACAATAACCTGCAGATAGAAAGGCAGCGGTTACTTCGTACCAACCAGGCTGAAAATCCGCTTGTTATGAATATCAGCGAACAGTTAACTGGTTTGAAAGCCAATTTACTGGAAAATCTGAAGGTGATTGCGAAAGGCCTGCGTTTGGAAGAAAACAATTTGAGCGGAAAATCTGCTCATTTTGAAGCCAGACTGAGAAGTGTTCCGGTTTTGGAAAAGGGATTGCAGGAGCGGACCAGGGAACAGAGTGTTAAGACAACGCTTTATCATTATCTGCTTCAAAAACGTGAAGAAACGGAATTGTCATTGTCTGCTACTATTCCCACTTCTCAGGTCATTGACAGGCCGGCTGCTACTTCTGTTCCGGCTAAACCGAAGGTTCAGCTGGTGTATCTGTTGGGGATGTTGTTTGGTCTTTCTTTACCGGTTGCCCTGCTTTATGTGAGGAGTAAATTAAATGATAAAGTAAGGGATATTTATGATCTGGACCATTTGATAGGAAATACCAGGGTATTGGGTGAGTTGAGTCATAAAGGGATCGGGGAATCCATCGTGGTCCATAAGGATAAAAGCACTACGATTTCTGAACTGTTCAGGTTTATCCGGTCCAACCTCAATTTTATGGACACTGGTAAGAACAATCGGGTCATGCTGGTTACTTCCAGTACAAAGGGTGAAGGAAAGACTTTCTTTAGCATTAACCTGGGTATAACGCTGTCTCTGATTGAGAAAAAAGTGGTCATGCTTGAGTTTGATCTTCGTAAACCGGATATGCTCCAGCACATGAATATGAAGACTGGTGCAGGATTATCTGAATACCTTCAGTCGGAAAGGGTGACTATTAACGATATTTTAATGCCTGCGCCCGGGTCTGCCAACCTGTTTGTGATAGGATGTGGTAAAATTCCTGAAAATCCTGGTGAATTACTGATGAGCGACAGATTGGAGGAGTTGTTCAGGGAACTGAGGACAAGGTTTGATTACATTATAGTCGATACTTCTCCTGTGGGAAGGGTTGCTGATGCTTTTAGTCTGGCCCAGTTTGCGGATGCCAGTATTTATGTGGTGAGGTACAATTTTACAAATAAGAACGATCTCGGCATTTTTGAAGAAATCTGTGAAAACAAAAGGTTAATAAATCCAATGCTTGTGTTTAATGATGCAAGAAAGGAAAACAGAAACGTATACAGGTACGGCAGATATGCGTATTCTGCATGACGATGCGGTTGAAATTATAATAAAATAAGTACGCTAAACTCTGGCAACGGAGAATAGACTTGGGAAGTGATCAGTGGACGGTCTGTCTGAATTAGGGAAATCCGATCAGGATTATAGATTAAAAGTTATCAGGACATAAAGTTAAAAAGCAATCATGTAAGTGAGGTAGCGAAGCTATATCTGGCCCAATGTAATTGCTGTTCATCTAAATAATGACTCAAATGGAAAATTCTTTACCCCTTAAACCGTCTGCCGGTAGAAATTGGTTTGTGATCTATACTCGTCCGAGATGGGAAAAAAAAGTAGATAGCCTGCTGCAAATGCAGGATATTAAGTCTTACTGTCCGTTAAAAAAACAGAGGCATCAATGGGCAGACAGGATGAAGGATGTAGAAGTTCCGTTATTTAGTTCTTATGTGTTTGTTTACATCAATCCGAGGGAGGAATTAAAAGTAAGGCTAACTCTTGGAGTGGTAAATTTTGTTTACTACATGGGTAAACCAGCCCGGATCCGCGAGGCTGTTATAGAAGACATCAGGTATTATCTTGAGTTTTTTCCGGACTCTGAGGTGGTGAGTCTGAGGGATATGGAAGTGGGGGACCGGGTGAAGATAAAAGAAGGTCTTATGGCTCAGCACCAGGGTGAAGTCATCAAATTACATGGTAAAAATGTACTTGTGGTTATTGATAACCTGCAATGTGCGCTGATCACTAAGGTACCCGTTTCTGCACTGGAGTTAATCTAACGGGATCACTGATCCCTTCAATTATGACCTTAAGAAAAAAAACGATGTCTGGTCTCGGCTGGACATTTACCCAGCAATTTGGTGTACAGTTCGTCAATTTGGGTGTGACCATTATATTGACCAGGTTATTGCTGCCGGCGGAATTCGGGATCATTGCTATGCTCGGTTTATTTGTAGCTGTTGGCAATTCTTTAATAGATAGCGGGCTGACATCTTCTTTGATCCGGTCTCAGGGTTTGACGCAGACAGATTATTCAACGGTATTTTTCTTTAATCTTTATGGGAGTCTGGTCATATACGGGCTGGTATTTCTTATCGCTCCTTATGTGGCTTTGTTTTATCATCAGCCCCTGCTTACGCTGGTCCTTAGGGTGTATGGCCTTGATTTTATATTGAATGCATTTTTCAGTGTACAGAATGCCAGGCTGATTAAGGAGATGAATTTCAAACTGCAGATGAAGATCCAGATTCCTGCGGTGTTAATTGGTGGATTACTTGGTGTTTTTCTGGCCTGGAAAGGTTATGGGGTATGGAGCCTGGTTTGGATGGGATTGTTTCAGTCGCTGATTTCTACGCTGATGCACTGGGTTTGCTCCGGCTGGATTCCTGATTTTGTTTTTAGCAGGGATTCATTTAAAAGACATTTTCATTTCGGATATAAAATGACGCTTACAGGGTTGCTGGATATCGTTTACAAAAATATTTATATTCTGATTATTGGTAAAAACTATTCTGCGACACAATTGGGGTTTTATGCCAGGGCAGAATCGATCAGCCAGCTGCCTGTTGCAAACATCTCTGCTGTCATCGGTAAGGTTACTTACCCCATGTTTGCGCAGATCGCTGATGACAAGGTTAAGCTGAAAATGGTGTACAGGAAAATGATGCAGCAGGTTCTCTTCTGGAATGCGCCCATCCTGATTTTGGGGGCAGTGATCGCTGAGCCGCTTTTCAATTTTGTACTCACTGATAAATGGCTGCCGGCGGTTCCATATTTTCAGGTGCTTTGTATGGCCGGGATCATGTATCCGCTGCACAGCTATAATTTAAATATTTTAAAAGTAAAGGGCAGGAGTGATTTGATCCTGAAGCTGGAGTTCATCAAAAAGGGGCTTTGTGTGGCGGGTATTATATGTGTGATTCCCTTTGGAATATACGGCTTACTCTATTTTCAGCTGCTGTTTAATTTTGTAGGATACTATATCAATTCAATATACAGCGGTAAACTGATTGATTATCCGATCAGCGAACAAATCCGGGATGTTTTACCAATTATAGCCACATCGGGATTTGCGGGGCTGCTTTGTTACCTGAGCGATGTGCTTTGTTTCCGGCCTTTGAATCTTGCTGATCCGATCAGAATCATTATAAACGGCCTTTTCTTTTTTGCGGTGTATATGGGAAGCAGTGCGGTGTTAAGGCTTTCGGCAATTCTTGAATTCAGACAATTAATTCTAAAAAGATGATACCTGTAACCAAACCTTTCCTGCCTAAAGTTCAGGAATTTGAAGCCTATGTCGGCAGCATATGGGAGCGTCAATGGCTCACCAATAATGGACCACTTGTTAATGAACTGGAACTTAAATTGAAAAATTACCTGGGCTTGAGGCATTTGCTGTTCGTGTCAAACGGTACAATTGCACTACAGCTTGCCATAAATGCCCTTGAACTGAAGGGGGAGATTATTACCACACCGTTTTCTTTTGTGGCTACTGCCAATAGCATTGCATGGGAGGGCTGCACGCCTGTGTTTGTGGACATCGATGCGGGGACATTTAATATCGACCCGTCTAAGATAGAAGCTGCCATTACGCCATCAACATCGGCTATTCTGGCCACGCATGTATATGGGAATCCTTGTGATATTGATGCCATCCAGCGGATAGCAGACAAATATGATCTGAAGGTGATTTATGATGCTGCCCATTGTTTTGGTACAAAGTATAAGAACAAATCGGTCTTTGAATACGGAGATATCAGCACAACGAGTTTTCATGCGACTAAACTTTTCCATACCATCGAAGGTGGTGCGGTATTTACGCAGTCACCTGAATTGTTAAAGAAAATGGCTGCTATGCGGAATTTCGGCCATAATGGGCCGGATGAATTCTCTGAGCTCGGTATTAATGGGAAAAATTGTGAGTTTCATGCGGCTATGGGACTTTGCAATCTGAAGCAGATTGATGAGATTCTGGATAAGCGCAGGTTGTTGTCCTTTTATTACTGGAGGGCTTTGAGTACACTGAGGGCCAGTTATCCTAAACTGAATGCAGATCTGGATTACAACTATGCTTATTTTCCGGTGTTGTTTGATGAGGAGGAGCTGATGCTGAAATGCATGAAAGCGCTGGAGAATGAAAAGATTTATTGCAGAAGGTATTTTTACCCGGCGCTCTCCGCACTTCCTTTCCTGAATCCTAAACTGATGCCGGTTTGCGAATCTGTATCGAAAAGGATACTTTGTTTGCCTTTGTATCATAGCCTGACCAGCAGTGATCTGGACCTGATTACCAGGGTTATCCTGAGGGTTCAGAATTATGAATTGTCAGACGAATTCAGAACTTCAAAATCCTCTTCAGCTCAAAATGAACAGCTGGATGAAATCTATAAAATTTCTTGAGATGATAGAAAATCAAACCAACCCGCTTATGGTTAGTATTTGCTGTATTACCTATAATCATGAAGCTTATATCGCCGAAGCGCTTGAGGGCTTTTTAATGCAGCGGACCAATTTTAAGTATGAAATATTGATCGGGGAAGATCAGTCTACGGATCATACTAGATCTATTATCGGTAATTACATCGATAAGTATCCGGACCGGATCAGACTGGTTGGACACGAAAAGAATATAGGCGCGATCAATAACCAGATTTCTCTTTTTGCGGAGGCTGCCGGAAAGTATATCGCGATGTGTGACGGGGATGATTTTTGGACTGATCCTTCTAAACTGCAAAGACAGGTAGATTTTTTGGAGGCCAATGAAGATTATGTGATCTGCTGCCACCATACTAAGGTCATTAATGATCAGAATGAAACGGTTTATCTGAAACAAAATCCAAAAAATCTGGAATTTGAATATGGGGATGTATTGCTGGGTAGCAGGGAGGAAACCAGGATTTGTTCGCTGATGATGCGCAATCTGGAGGAGATCAGGAATATTGGCCGTCAGCGCTGGTATTTTGAAACGCATGGCTCTGATACTTTGCTGAAATTGTATGCAATGGCAACTACCGGGAAAAAGATCTATGTCTTGCCGGAAGTAATGGCCTGCTACCGGTTGCATTCCGGTGGAATCTGGAGCATGATAGATCCTAAGATACGCAAGTCCAAGATGGTGAGTGATTTTAATCTGATCGTTAAGAATTTCAAATATTCTTCTGTACAAAAAAAATCATTGTTAAAGATTTATATAAAGGATTATTTTCTTTTTGATATGCGTTATTTCAACTTTAACGGTGCTGCTAAAACTATTCTGGCATTATGGTAAAGCGCCGGAAGTTGCTTTTTTCAATCAATTCTCTCAACGGAGGGGGTGCGGAACGTGTAATCTCAAATCTGGCTAATTTCTTTTGTGGCAAAGGGTATGAGGTAATGATTGTTTGTTTAAATGAAGCCAGGCCTGCTTATGAACTGGAATCCGGAATAAAAATATACTCGCTGATCGGCAACCAAAGGGGCTCGGGACTTTTATACAGAATCTTTTATGCTGTAACGACATTTACTAAGCTCCTGCGGCTGTTGAGAAGGGAAAGACCTGCTTGTGTGATTTCTTTTATGACTTCTGCTAATCTTTGGAGTGGTCTTACCTGCAGCCTGGTTAATATTCCATATCTGGTGTCTGAGCGGATTACTCCGGATTATACGGTTAACCAATTTAACTATTTTCTGAGATGGGTTTCGGCGGTTGTTTATGGTAAATCAAAAGCTATTGTTGTTCCTTCAAAGGGTATGATTGATGGTTTCAAAAAGAAAAGCTCGTTTAATGGATTGAGAAATTTCCAGGTGATCAATAATCCTGTAAACCAGTTTAAATGCACTACCGAACAAAGAGTTCATCAGAGAAATTTTATCCTTTGTGTTGGGCGGCTGGAAAGACAAAAAGGATTTGATCTGCTGATATCGGCTTTTAAACAACTTGAACGGGAAGATCTGGACTTGCTCATTTCTGGTGAAGGAACGGAACGTGAAGGTCTGGAAGATCAGATCAGGTCATTGCAGCTTGGGGACAGGGTGAAGTTGATTGGGTATCAAAAGAACCTTCAGGATTATTATACCCAGGCGGAGCTCTTTGTTCTGTCATCAAGGAACGAAGGGTATCCGAATGTACTTGTAGAGGCCATGAGTTTAGGCTGCGCGTGTGTGGCAACGGATTGTGAATTCGGGCCTGCCGATATTGTAATAGATGGTGAAAATGGCCTTTTGATCAAGCCGGATGATATCAGTTCTCTTTTAGGAGCAATCACACGGGTTATTGATGATCCGGCGCTAAAAGTAAAACTGTCACAAAATGCCAAAAGGATCAATCTGACCAACTCAGCGGAAAATACTTATGCCAAATGGGAACAGCTTGTGCTGTGTCACATCTGAGTCAGTCTATCAGGATCATTTCTGTATGATCTGCAAAAATTTTAAAAATTAAAGCTATGAATATTCCATTTTCACCACCATTTATTGATCAGTCGGTCATAGACGAAGTAGTTGAATCACTGCAAAGTAATTGGATTACTTCAGGGCCTAAAGTTAGGGCTCTGGAAACAGAAATATTGACATTGACAGGATCGGGAGCAGCGGTGTGTGTTAATTCCTGGACGTCAGGGGCCATCATGGTCCTGAAATGGTTTGGCATCGGGGAAGGGGATGAGGTGATTGTACCTGCATATTCCTATTGTGCTACTGCATTGTGTGTACTGCACTGCGGAGCTACTCCTGTGATGGTAGACGTTCTTGACGATTGTACGATTGATTTTGAAAAGGTGAGACTGGCAATCACAAGGAAGACAAAGGCAATTATAGCGGTGGATATTGCAGGGATGCCCTGTCATTATCATACATTGAATGAATTGATTAATGAAACCGGAATAAAGGCACTGTTTACACCGGGATCGGAAAAACAGGCTGAATTGGAAAGAATTTTGTTGATCTCTGATGCTGCACATTCCATAGGAGCAATGTATGACGATGTGCCGGCTGCAAGGAAAAGTGACGTTACCATTTTTTCTTTTCATGCGGTGAAAAATATCACTACTGCTGAAGGTGGATGTATTTGTCTGAATTTACCCCCGGGTTTTGATCATCAGCGGGAATACAGCTTCCTCAAGCTGTATTCTATGAACGGACAGAACAGGGATGCTTTTGCAAAATCAACTGGTGCAAACTGGAAATATGATATACTCTTTAAGGGTTTTAAAATGAATATGCCGGATATCTGTGCTGCTATAGGTCTTGCGCAACTCAGAAAATACAAAAATATATTGCTGCCGCTGCGTAAAAAGGTGTATTTGAAATATTGCAGGGCCTTTGATGCTTTTGACTGGTTCATCAAACCTGTTATGAAGGATGCCAGACGGGAGTCTTCTTATCACCTTTTTCCGCTGCGTATCCGCGCGATTACTGAAGCCCAAAGGGATCAGATTATAGAAGAAATGGTCACAAGAGGAGTTGTGGTGAATGTACATTTTATACCTATGCCTATGCTTACCTATTTTAAAAGCATCGGATACAACATAGAGAATTATCCAAATAGTTATAAGCAGTATGCTTGTGAGATTTCGCTTCCTGTATATCCTCAGCTCTCTGATGCCGAAGTGGATTTTGTTATCGCTTCTGTTGTCGCCAGCGTGCGCCTGGTTACGGGAATAGAAGAACTGGTTAAAGTTTCATCTTAATTTTTTAGGTCGTGTTGGTTAAAAGATTGTTTGATGTGGTTCTCTCTATGATGGGAATGGTATTTCTATTTCCTGTATTTGTTGCCGTGGCTGTTTTAATTGTGCTGGATTCAAAGGGCAGGATATTTTATATGCAGGAGAGAGTGGGCCTGAATGAAAAGTGTTTTATGCTGATCAAGTTTAGAACGATGCATATCAATGCTGATCAGATGGGATTGCTTACTGTAGGAGATCGTGACAGACGTATTACCTGTGCGGGCCATTGGCTCAGAAAATATAAATTAGATGAACTCCCTCAATTGCTGAACGTACTGAACGGGGATATGAGTTTTGTGGGGCCCAGACCAGAGGTGTCAAAATATGTAAAATTATATGACAATATGCAGCGAAGGGTATTGACAATGAAACCGGGGATTACGGACTGGGCTTCTATTGAGTTCATTGATGAAAGCAGATTGCTGGCAGCAGCAGAGGATCCGGAAAACTTTTACATCAATACCATCATTCCTAAAAAGATCAGCCAAAATCTTAAATATATTGATGACCACAGTATTTGGGTTGATGTTAAGATTATATCCTATACGCTGAGAGGCATTATTCTCAGGTAAACCTTTATTCTGATGAAAGTACTAAAAATTCTGGACTGGCCGGAGAAGAGGTATTATGGGGAAACTCATGTGTTTCACCGCTGGGGAAAAGAACTGTATGATAACGACATTAAAGTGGAGTTTTATACTGATCATAAGAGTAAAAACCTGGGCGGAGGGGATATACTGCTTATACATTCGAGATATTTCGCTGACGGATGGCAAAATATAAAAACCAGAAATCTGGAGAACGAAGCTGTCTTGATTGGGTTTCTGGAGAAAATGAAGCGCTGTTCGGGAAAAATTATCTGGTTTGATGCTGCTGATTCTACTGGTTCCAGTGATTTTGCCATTATTCCTTATGTAGATTTATTTCTGAAAAAGCAATTGCTGAAGAACAGGAATTATTATACCGCAAATAATGGGATAAAGGATTTGAGGGTGTGGCTGAATTCTAATGATCCGAAGAATCTGAAAACACCGTTTGATCCTTGTCCGGATGTACATGCCCATAAAATCAAACTGGGCTGGAATATTGGTCTTAATGACTACAGGTATTTCGGATATAAGATGAGCAGGTTAAGTAATTATTTGGATTATAGTATTTACCCTGTTCGCTATTCTGAAGTGAAGAAGAGAAGGGAATATGATCTGACTTTTAGGGGAACGATACACCAGGAAGATCGGGAAAAGAACAGGATTTCTTATCAGAGAAATTATGTCCTTGGTTTATTTGAGCATTTGAAATATAATATAGCCAGGGGTAACAATGTGAGTAAGGCAAAGTACTGGAAAGAGCTGAGGAATTCAAAATTAAGCATCAGCCCTTATGGCTGGGGAGAGATTTGTTACCGGGATTTTGAAACTTTTATCGCGGGATCTCTGCTGATCAAACCACTGATGAGCCACATGATCACTTTCCCGGATTTGTATATTCCTGATATAACCTATGTTCCCGTTGCCTGGGATATGTCCGGGACTCAGCAGCTGCTGGAACAACTGATCATCAATTATAAGGATGTACAATGCATTGCCAGAAATGGACAGGAGGACTATAAACGCCGGATTAACAACCCGCAGGGTTTTATAGATCATTTGAAAGAAAATATTTAATAAACATGAGATTAATTGCTGCAGTGCTGTTAACAGCTTATTTATATACCCTGGCATTTGGAATTTTCATGACTGATTTTTTCAGGATTCCGGCTCCTTTTATTTTTTGCTTTCCACTGCTTATTTTTTTTAGACAACCTGATGTTACGGCATTTCTTTACTGGAAGACGCTGGGACTTCTGTTGCTGGCAGGTTTCCTTTACTCTGTTGTGGGAATGTCTGCTAACAATAGCTTTTTTGCGAATATGATCAGCATCACACTTTGTGCATTTTTCTTTAGTCAATATGTGGGGATGAGTACAGAAAGGTTCAACGGTGCGGTGCTGGTGTTTTTTATGTTGCTTGGTCTTTCGGTCGGTGTGTTGCTGCTGGATCATTTTTATGCGAATATGGCACCGCTGAGATCTTCATTAATGGGGGAGCCGATTATACAGAGCCCTTCGGGAATAGCTGTTTATCAGTTCAATTTTGGCTACCAGGTTGCGGCACTTGCCCCTTTTGCTTTTATCTATACTTGTGTGTTCCATAAGCCATTGCTGGTCCGTGGAATTGTACTTGTCATCTGTATAGGTTTCCTGTTTTTATGTATGCAGAGATCTGCTTTTATCGCTTTTGTTGCTTGTGTGGTTTTGTTTATGTCGTTCTATTACCGGGAAAAGGCAGTTTTATCGATCGGATTGGTGGTTTTGGTGTTTGCCGGTTTGTACATTTTTGTACTGAAGGATAATCTGGAGAATATCGAGAATATCGTGACTAAAAATGTGCACAATGACGCAGCGTATGACAGGTCAGGCCTTGTGGGTGAGAATTTGAGGATTTACCTCGATTATCCTTACGGATTGATTTTTTACGGGAAGTCCTGGAATGATGTGATTTATCGTGATTATGTGTTTTCATCAGGCATCACATCACACAATGCTTATTTAATGTTTTTTACCTACCTGGGTCCTTTTCTGGGGCTGGGCTTTTTAATAGCTGTTTATTATAAAATCTGCGGTATTTGTTTTCAGGTGATCAGGAAGATCCGTGAGAAGGAAAACGCTTTACTGGTTTGTCTGTGCTTTTCCTTCATCGGGGTTTCTATAAATGCCTTGTCGCACAACCCCTGGCTGATTGGTGCGGATGGGCCTACCATCTTCCTTTACTTTGGAATTATGCATTTGTACTGGCAGCAACAGGTTAAAGCTCCGGTCGTGGAGGCTGCAGTAAAAAATATGGGATATGCATAGGATGAAATTAATACATGTTGTCGGAAATCTGGGCTTTGGCGGCGCTGAACGTTTTGTAGTTGATCTCTGCAATGAAATTGCTAAAAATGAGTGTTATGAAGTAACTATTATTTCGCTATGTGAGAACATGGAAGAAAATCCTTTTATAAAGGAGATTTCCGGAAATGTAAAATATCTGACGTTTGGAAAAAAGAAGGGCTTCAGTTTATCTGTGCTGATGAAACTCACACTTTGGTTGAAGCTTAAAAAGCCCGATATAGTTCATACCCATTTGAACAGTTCTGAATACCTGACTTTATACAGGTTGATCTGCTGGCGTACATTGTTTTTTCATACCATTCATAACGTTGCGCAAATAGAATGTCCGGGCTACTGGCTGAAGTCTTTCCGTGCTTTATTTTATAAGTATGGGAAGGTTACTCCTGTTACAATTTCTGATAATGGCAGAAAGACTTTCAGGAGTTATTATGGCCTGGACAATGATCTTCTGATAGAGAATGGCAGGCCTCCACTAAAATATAGCAGTGAATTGTTTCAGCTGGCCGGTCAGTACCGGTCTGATGAATTGTCTTTTTTGCTGGTTAATGTGGGCAGAATTTCGGGAGAAAAAAATCAGCTGCTTTTGATTCGGTCGGTTAAGCGTTTTAACGCCCTGGAGCCTAAGAAGTGTAAGGTATTGATTATTGGACAGGTTCAGGATGAACGGCTCTATAAACAGTTGTTGACAGAGGCCGGGGCGGATCCGTATATAGAGTTTCTGGGTCCCAGAAAGAATGTTGCAGATTATTTGATGCTGGCACATGCATTTTGTCTCTCCAGTGAGTTTGAAGGCATGCCCATCTCGCTTATTGAAAGCTTTGAACAGGGTTGTGTATCGGTATGTACGCCGGTTGGCGGAATTCCGCAAATGATTGAAGATGGTGTTACTGGTTTCCTGAGCAGGGATTTAACTGTGGAAGGATATTGTGATGCTTTAAAGAGGGCTGTAACTGCAGATGCTGAACAGATCTCCGGTAGTGTGCTCAGAGAATTCCGGGAGAAGTATCATATCGGCATTTCGGCGGATAAACATCTCAGGGTTTATGCGAGTATGCTGCCCCGCACCGGGGAATCCGGCACTCCCTTATTTTTCCATACTTCTAAAAATTGAAATGACATGATAAAATTTACTGACGAAGAATTAAAGATTGTAAAGAAATTGGAGGATTTGAAGAATGAAGCCGGGTCTCACTCACCAAGCGTAATTACTTTTAAACAAAAGCTTCCTGAGGTAGAAATTAAGGTAGATGCTTGTTTTCTTTCTAATCCTTATGCAACTGATTTGTTTATTGAATACTTTGATGAGGAAATTATCAATAGTGGTAAAATCAGAGATTTACTGGAATCTTATCCCTCACAGAATGGAATAATCGCTGAGATTCTTGCGGGGTTCCTGAAGATCAATCCAAAGAATATTTTTATTGGGAATGGAGCGATAGAAATCATTCAGGCTGTTATCCATAATTTTACACAGCGTAAGATTATGGTAAATATTCCTACGTTTTCTTCTTATTATGAGTACGTAAAAGAAGGAATTGAGGTGGTTTATAATGAGCTTTCAAAACAGGATAATTATCATCTTGATGTTGATCGTTATATTGAAAGTGTAAAATGTCACCGGCCGGATACGATTGTTCTGATCAATCCGAATAACCCGAATGGTGCTTATACAAAGGTCAAAGATGTGCAGCGGATGTTGGAAGAACTTTCGTTTGTGACCAACATCATCATTGATGAAAGTTTTATTCATTTCGCCTATGAGAACGAAAATTATCAGTTGGTTTCTTTAACTCATCTGGTCAGTAAATACCCCAATTTAATTGTCATTAAGAGTATGTCAAAAGACTTTGGTATAGCTGGTATTCGGGCAGGTTATGGTATTATGAAGGCTGAATATGTTTCTGCACTGTTGAATAACGGTTATCTGTGGAATTCCAATGGTTTTGCTGAATATTTTTTCAGGCTTTATACCCGGAATGATTTTGCACTGAAGTATGATAAGGTCAGAATCAAATACATCATCGAAACGTTGGATTTTATTAATGAGTTAAAGCAATTGCCTTCCATTAAGGTTTACCCGAGCATGGCGAATTTTGTTCTTGTAGAACTCAGTGAAGGGATACGGTCTGTTGATTTTGTGTCCAAGCTGCTGATTACCTATGGGATATACGTGAGGACCTGTGATGATAAAATTGGTCTTGAGGGTCAGTTTATAAGGCTGGCTTCCCGTTCTAAGACTGAAAATGATTATATCATTCAGAGTTTGAAAGCTTGTTTGGATCTGTATGCGGTTTTGGATCTGGTCAATGAAGCGGCTGATTAAATACTTTTTTTTCACGCTGATCGGCTTGCTTTTTAAAGCGAGGTTCAGGTGGCTGATCCGAAAGGTGGAAAAGCACAGCTCTGTTTATCTTGTCGATATCGACAATACGCTTGCAAATACCTGGCCGTCTCTAAAGGATTACGTATACAAAAATGAAAATCACCGGTACAGGTCGCTACCCATATTTATCGGGATGCGTGATTTTATAAAGAACAAAGCCGGGAAAGATGTCAAAGTGATCTTTATTTCTGCAAGAAGCTATTTTAGTTACTCGGTGACGTGCAACTGGTTGATTGGTAATGGCTTGTCTGGTGGTAGTGTGATCCTGGTTGCGAAACCTGATGATAAACTGGAGTACATATCTGAACTGCTTTACAGGAGAATCAACGTGGTTTATATCGATGACCTGAGTCATAGTCATGAGTTGGGAATGATGCAGCTTTATGAAGAATTGATTCTGGATCTGAAACAGTTACCTATTCAATATTTAGGTGTAAATGAAATTGACTTAATTAATTCAGACTATGAATCCATTAACCAAAGTGTTAAAGAGAGTATCCAGGATCATTAAAATTATGGTCACCGTCAAATGGTTTAAAATTTGGAAAGCCTATAATTCAGGGGCAGGTGTTGTTCTTTGGATTCCTTCCGGATCGCTCAGGTATTTTGGTACAGATGCCTTCATTTGGGATATGGCTACGCTGGCCGGCCTCTTAGAGGAAAAAGTAGAATTCAGGATCATTTATGGTAAAAAAATCGGTAAGTGTTACGATAAAAAAATATTTTTCTCCCTTAGCCACGCTTATAACGTTTATGGTTTTAGTGACTACACAAACATTCTGCTTCATATTACAAAGCAGTTGGAACTGCAGGGAAATAAGGTTTTTCCCAAATACAGTGAGATCATTTTTTGGGAAAATAAGGCATATATGCACAGGGCTTTTAGTTCAGCAAAGGTGAATGAGCCGGAGACCAGGATTTTTAAAAATTTTGAAGCGCTTTTGGGTACAGAGGTAACTTTCCCGTTTCTGATTAAGGCGGAGCATTCCTGCTCTTCGGAAGGGCTTTATAAAATATCTTCCTGGTCTGATCTGGCTGACCTGATTTCAAATGAAAAATTTGTAAGAGAAAACAAAAATATCATAGCTCAGGAGTTGATTGATATGCGTAAGGATCTCAGGGTGATATTGGTCGGGGATGACATTGTATTGCATTACTGGAGAATTAACCCTGATAAAGAATGGAGACCTACCTCAACCAGCTACGGCAGCAAGGTGGATTTCGATTTTTTTCCTGAGCAATGGAGAACTCACATCATTAATACTTTTAAATCTTTAAATCTGACTACTGGCGCGTTTGACATTACCTGGGAAAATGACGACCTGAATACAGAACCCATTTATTTGGAGGTAAGTCCTTTTTATCAGCCAAATCCGAAAATAGAACCTGGCAGAAAAGCGTATGGATACTATAAGGAACATTTCAGCATGTCCAAATCCTGGGACAGCAAGTATGTCGACGTGGTCTTTAAAATCAAACATAAACAGGTGAGCACTTATCTGGAGCGGGAACAGCTTGTATAAATGAGAGTTTTTTATGAAATCAATAAAACGGGTCATTTTAATGACCCCCTCGATGAGTAAGGGGGGAGCGGAAACACAATTGTTAAAAATCGCACTGTTCCTGCAGGCAAATGGACATAAGGTCTTACTGCTTTCTCTTAAACCGATTAATGAATTTAATGGGGAAATAGAAAGATCCGGAATAAATGTCATTTTTTTAAGGCAGTGGAACAGGTATCCATTCTTTAACCTGAGGCTGATGATGCATGTGCTGAAGTCATTCAGGCCTGATGTGATCGTGGCATTTATGTTTGTTGCCATCATCTTTGCCCGTCTTTTTAAAATACTGCTCAGGTTCCGGTTGATCTCTACCGTCAGGATTTCTGTCCTGCCAAAGAAATGGCACTTACTTTTTAAAATGACTTCGGGTCTGGACGATGCTATTGTTTATAATTCTGTTGCTTCCAAAGATAATTTCGAGAGCCGGAATTTAAGATTAAAGACAGGGATGGTGATCAATAATGGGATAGCGATACCAGGTACACCTGTACAGGTTGAAAAAACAAAGGATAGTGTTTTTATCTGGGTATGTGTAGCGCATTTGAGATGGAATAAAGATTATATGACTTTGTTTAAGGCTATAGCTTTAATAAAGGAAAGAAAATTTATCGTTGACATCATCGGAGAAATGAACAACCAGGTCTGGCCTCTTGAGGTGATCAAAAATATGGGTATCGGAGATCACGTGAGAATTCTTGGATTCAAACCGAATACAGCAAGCTATCTGGCAAGGTCAGACGCTTTTGTACTTTCTTCTTTTTCTGAAGGAATGCCTAATGCAATCCTTGAGGCAATGGCTCATGTTAAACCAATTGTGGTTACTGATATTGACGGAAATCACGAGCTGGTTGAGAAAGCAAATTGCGGCTTCCTTTGCGGAAAACAGAATGAATACATGATGGCAGCCAACATGCTGAAAATAATGGATATGCCTGAAGCAGAAAGAAAAGCGCTGGGAATGAACGGTAAAAATTATGTAGAGGAACACTTTGGAGAAGGCAACATCATGAACGAATGGATGACTCTGATCGACAGCTTCACCAAATAAAAGAGCAATAAAATGTGCGGAATATTCGGAACGATCAATTATAATATACCCCTTACTGATCAAAATGTGTTTGACGGACTCTGGCACAGAGGCCCAGACCAGCAAAGTCAGCAGAAGATCAATACGGTAAAGTTTTATCATACGCGCCTTGCTATCCAGGATTTGAGTGTTCATGGAAAACAGCCTATGGAATATAATGGCCTGATGATTGTTTTTAACGGGGAGATTTATAACCACATGGAACTCAGAGCACGTTATGGATTAAGCGCTGAGTCCAATTCGGATACGCTGACTATACTCATGATGTTTGAATTGATGGGTATGAAAATGCTGCAGGAATTTGATGGCATGTTCGCTTTTGCGCTATACGATGTGCGTAACCGAAGGGTATATCTGGCAAGGGACAGGGCAGGCAAGAAGCCCTTGTATGTGTATGCGTATGACGGGTCTTTTGTTTTTTCTTCAGAATTGAATATTCTCTACCAGGCTGTCCATCCGGAAATCGATTATAATGCACTTTCAGATTATCTTTATCTTGGTCATCACTACAGAAAGGCAACGCCATACTTGTTGGTGGAAGAACTGGAAAACGGACATTATCTGGTCATAGATGCCTTGACCGGAAGTTCGGAAACAACTTCCTGGTTTAAAATTGAAGATCATTTTAAAACTGAAAAGCTGTTGTCTTATCAGGACTCCATGGATTGTGTTGAGGGTATGCTGCGGAGTGCGATAAGCAGGAGAATTGATAGTTCTGATCTCGATGTCGGATCATTTCTGAGTGGTGGTATTGACAGCGGACTGGTCACTTCCATAGCGGCAGAGCATACCAGTAAACTCAAGACTTTTACGGTTAAGGTGGAAGGGGCATTTGACGAATCAGGGCTTGCAAAGCAGGTGGCAGACCGTTACGACACGGACCATAAGGTTGTTGAGATCGACTTTGCTGGTCTTCAGCACGACATTGAGAAAATACTGGTCAACCATGGGGAACCAAATTCTGATAATTCCGCGATCCCAAGTTATTATGTGGCTAAGGCGGCAAAGAAACACATTACGGTGGTGCTTAACGGGGATGGTGCAGATGAATTGTTTGGCGGATACCGCCGGTATGTACCATTTAAACAGATAGATTTTTTTAGAACTGGCAGATTAGTGCGGACAGGGGCTAAAATGCTGACGGGTTTCTTACCTGCACCTTATAAAAAGCAAAGTCATTATACTTATTTGTACCGCTTGCTCAAGTTTGCAGGGCATTCTGATATCGTTCAGATGTACTGTTCTGCTTCATCAGATCTTTTTGTGGGTTTCGAAGATCAGTTCCTGGTGAAACCACTCATGAAAGGCCTCACAAAAGATCTTGAAAGGATAAACGGTTATTCTATATCTTCTCTTAAAAAGCTTTTGCTGATGGATTTTGATTCCATGCTGTTTGGCCGGCTACTGCCTAAAATGGACATTGCTACTATGGCACATTCGTTAGAGGGCAGAAGTCCTTTCCTCTCCAGGGAATTACTGGAGTTCGCACCGGGTCTAAGTGATGATTTTAAGATTAAGGGTATAAAAACCAAAGTGATATTAAGGGGGCTGGCCAAAAAATATCTGCCTGAAGATCTCATTGATCAACCTAAAAGAGGATTTGAAATTCCTTTGAGCAAATGGGTGGATACGGAGCTTCGTGAGATCATGAATGAATATCTTCTTGCTCCGGATGCGTTGTATCCCTGTATCCTGAAAAGAAAATTTATAGAAGACCTGTTATCGGGCAAAGTTTCTGTGTCAGGTGAATGCCGTGCTAAAATGCTGTTTTGCGTCTTCAGTCTTGAAGTGTGGTACAAGAGCCTTTAATACCCCGTTTCTACCATTTTTTTAACTAAAAACTTAGATTATGAAAGTATTGATTACTGGTGCTGCCGGTTTCATTGGATTCCATTTGGCAAAATATCTGATCAGCAGGGGTGATGAGGTGATAGGGATAGATAATTTAAATGATTATTATGACGTCAATCTTAAGTACAGCCGACTTCAGGAGACCGGTATTGCGAAAGAAGTGCTTAGGTATGGTGAAGTAATGCAGAGTGCAGTGTATTTAAATTACAGATTTGCAAAGATTGACATTACGGATCATGGGAAATTAAAAAAATTGTTTAAAGGATGTCATTTTGATGCAGTTTGTAACCTGGCTGCGCAGGCAGGAGTAAGGTACAGCCTGACTAATCCAAAAGCCTACATGGATTCTAATATCCTAGGGTTTCTGAATATTCTTGAATGTTGCAGATCGCATAACATTAAGCATCTCGTTTATGCGAGTTCCTCCAGTGTGTATGGTTTAAATGAACAGAAACCTTTTTCTGCTGATCAAAGTGCTGATCATCCTGTCTCTTTGTATGCAGCTTCTAAAAAAAGTAACGAACTCATGGCTCATGCATATAGTCATTTGTTTGGCATTCCTACAACTGGTTTAAGATTTTTTACGGTATACGGCCCCTGGGGAAGACCAGACATGGCCTTGTTTCTCTTTACAAAGGCCATTTCGGAAAACAGACCCATTGAAGTATTTAATGGTGGGGAAATGCGCCGGGATTTTACTTATATAGATGATATAATTGACGGGATAGTCAGAGTGATCGATAATCCTGCCAGGATGGACAGGTCCTGGGATGCTGTAAGACCAACTCCGTCTACTTCCAAGGTTCCTTATAGGGTTTTTAATATAGGAAGAGGGGAGTCGGTAAGTTTGATGTCTTTCATTACAGAAATTGAAAAGAACCTGCAGCAAAAAGCTCAAAAAATATTTCTTCCTATGCAAAGTGGTGACGTTGTGGAAACCTGGGCAGATATTTCGCATATGCAGGAACTTATGAAATACAATCCGAAAGTTTCGGTGGCAGAAGGAGTCCGGAATTTTGTGTCCTGGTATAAAAATTTTTACGCAATATCAGGTCATCTAAACCCGTATCTGGTAGAGTCTGAACTGGCACATTAAAGCGGCGCCAGCCAGAGAAAAAATAGTTGTTTTAACATGTTTATTTTAAAAATGTTCATGAAATGGGATTTATCTGTTGGTTTTTTGACCTAATTTTTACAAAAAAAAGATGTAATCGATAGCTGTATGTTTAGCAAATTTTAATTTTTTTAATAAAGATCACTTTTTTTATAATTATGTTCTGAATCTGAGAGAGGAAATAAATTTTCTAAAATAGTTCCACTAGATCATCTGTGTTTTTCTGGATTAATATGCTGTAAATTTTCAATAACAATTTGAGAATTCGAAAGATAAATAGTTAAAATAAAAAATTACAATATTTCATAAGGTTGTGTTTTCAACGGTTTCTTTACTGAAAATCACAAGATTTTCATAATTTTTAAGGTGTATAGTCGTCGCATTTTATGCGTTACCATTGTATACTTTAAAAAATAATATGGAAAGAAAAAACCAATTAACAAATCGATTGCCCATGAGCCTTCTATTACTGCTGGTTGTATTGACTTTTAGTAAATGTAAAAAAGGTTCGGATGTGGTACCATCAGAGACGACAAATCAAACTTCCCTTGATGCGGTAAGTGCAACCGCCACTTCGGGGTCTCTGTTAACTTTAAATGCAATTAAAGCGGTTAAAGATGAAGGCTTTAGTTACAAAATTTATGATGACCTGGGAACGATAAGTGATTCTCAAAGTCAACTTTCAGTTTCACCGGTTCGGATTTTCGAAAATGGTAAGGAAATCGGACCTGCTCATTCGCTTCATGCGGATATCCGGTCCATTGGAAAAGGCAGATTCAGTCACTGGTTGGGAGGTTTATATTTCTCAACTTCTGATAACAGTGATCCGCGAACAAACGGACGGACTTATACTTACACTGTGGACGGTTCATCGGGAAATTCTCCGGTAACTGACAAGCCAGTTGTACCTCCGGCAGGTAGCTCTAAAATTATTGGTTATGCCGATGTCGACGGAAGTACCACGGGAGGTCTGGGTGGCAATACGGTAACGGTAACGACTTTGTCTGCATTGAAAAGTTCAGCGGAGTCTAATGGTCCTCTGATCATCAAGGTGTCAGGTGTGATCACTGGAAGCGGTTTTGTCAGCATTAAATCGAATAAAACGATTTTAGGAGTGAAAGGCTCCAGTCTGGAAGGTGTTGGGTTGTTAGTTTACGGGAACAGTAATGTGATCATACAGAATATGACAATAAGAAATGTGGTCACTTACTCTAATATTGTAATTAAAGAGGGAGCTCATCATGTCTGGGTTGACCATTGTGATCTTTCATCAGATAGAAATCATGGTTGGGATTATTATGACGGCCTGCTGGATGTAGGCAACAGGGCCGATTATGTTTCGCTTTCCTGGAATAAACTGCATGATAGCCATATCCCAATGTTAATTGGTTTTGGTGATGCCAATACCAATGATACAGGGCATTTACGTACTACGGTTTATAATAATTATTTTTACAATTGTTCTGAACGTCAGCCAAGTACAAGGTTTGGTTATATGCATTGCTTTAATAATTATCTGTCTAATGGGAGTGGGTATGGGATTGGTGTTACGATGGGTGCAACAGTGCGTACAGATAACAATTATTTTGAAAATCAGAAAGTCCCTATTTTTACGGAGTACAATGCCAAACCTGGTTATGTAAGCGGAGCTAATACGAATTACTATCAGGGCTCAGGGGCAAATAGAATCTCAACCTCAGCGTCGAACTGGATCCCGGCTTATGAATATAAGCAGGCACTAATTCCGGTTGCGAATGTTCCGGCGACTATTAAAGCAGGAGCAGGTGCGATCTTAAGCATCTAATGACGCTTAAGGGATTGTTTTTCTAATCTTCACAATTTTAAGTTTACAGGTCGGCCGGTTACTGTTTGGTAATCGACTGGCCTTTTTGGTTATACAACTTAAATTTTATGGAAATCAAAAGAAAGAGAATCCTGATCTCCTGCGATTCTTCACGTTCGCTGATAGATTTCAGAGGCAAATTAATTGAAGAGCTGATCCTGAATTATGAAGTGAATATCTTCACGCCAAAAATTGAGCTGGCTTATATAAGGGATAAGCTTTCGTCGCTGGGAGTTGTTGTTCACGAGAATACTTTAAATTCCAGTAATGTCTCGATTTGGGCTGATCTTAGGTATCTGAGGCAGTTATACAAGTTAATTAACGCGCTTAGACCGGATGTATTCTTTCCATATACATTTAAACCCGTGATTTACGGCACAATCGTCGCAAAATTTTGTAAGGTGAAGTACATCACTCCAATGCTTACAGGTCTCGGTAATAATTTTTCTAAACCTGGCAACAGGGCCACTAAGGTTCAGCGAATCACAAAATTGCTGCTTAAATATTCTATGCATCCAAATGATAAACTAAGCATTATATTTCAAAATGCCGACGATTATCAAACGCTGCTTGCTTTCAATGTGATTAGCCGGAGAAACAGGGCGTATGTGGTAAATGGTTCTGGTGTTGATTTGGATCATTACAGTTATTCTGAGCCTGATATAAAAACAATTAGTTTTCTTATGGTAGCGCGGCTCATTAATGCCAAGGGTATCCGGGAGTATTATGAGGCAGCTAAACTTTTAAAACAAAAATTTCCTGAAATCTCCTTTACATTAATCGGTTCTTATGATGACAATATTGATGCCATCAGTCAGGATCTATACAGCAAAATAATAACTGATGGTACTATAGAATATCTTGGCCTTGTTGACGATGTCAGAGCGTATGTCCATAATTCCTCGGTCGTTGTTTTACCGTCCTATTACGGTGAAGGTGTTCCCAGGTGCATACTGGAAGCGATGGCAATGGGAAGAGCTGTAATTACGAGTGATTCGGTTGGCTGCAAAGAAACGGTTAATTCGCTGCCATCACAGGAAAATGGATTTCTGGTACCGGTGAAGAATGTTGAAGCATTGACAAATAAGATGCAACATTATATTGATCACCCTGAGGACATCATCAAATTTGGCACTAATGGAAGGAAATATGCCAGGGAGAAATTTGATGTTAAAATAATAAACAAACATATGATCCAAATTTTAGAAGGAACTCATGCCATATCATAACTACGTTATACGTGACAGAAGTAGTTGGAACGCTTATGTCAATCGCTCATTAATTAGTGAAGCTTATCATACCTGGCATTATCACTCGTTAAATAAAGAAGGGGAGGCCATTTTGTTTGTAGTTGATTATAATGGCGATTTCATTGCTTTTCCTTTTATTAAACGAACGATTGGTAATACGCCATTTTTTGATCTGACCTCCGTTTATGGCTATGCTGGTCCCATTTCCAATGTTGATCTGTCGAAGATACCGCCTCAATGGATAGCTTTCTTTAAAAGTTCATTGGTTGATTTTATGAATGCTGAAAAATGCATCTGTATATTTTCACGTTTACATCCTTTTATTAACCAACATTTTTTGATTCAGGACCTGGGTGGTATCCGTGATAACGGCAGGACCATTTATGTTGACCTCAGACAGACAGTAGAGATGCAAAGGTCAAAATATCATAAACGTTTATTTCGTCAGATAAAACAGCTTAATCAGGCGGGTTACACCATAAAGGAAGGGTCTTCTCAACAGGAAATCAGAGCATTCACTAAGATGTATCATGAAAATATGGACCGGCTCAATGCATCGCGATCTTATTATTTTGATGAACAATATTTTACCGATCTTCTCAATTCTGATGAATTTCAATCGAGGTTGATTCTGATTTATAAAAACAGTGAACTCATTTGCGGGGCAGTTATTTTCCTGTCCGGTCATATTGTCAGAAATCATCTGTCTGCTACAGCTGCAGCATATCTGAATGAATCTCCCAGTAAATTACTTACCGATCAGATTAGCATTATAGGCAGAGCGGCGGGGGCAGACATTTTTCATCTTGGAGGCGGGGTGGGAGGTAAAGCAGATAATCTATTTGTTTTTAAAAGTTACTTTTCAAACCTGCAGATTGAAGACAGGATATGGTGTTGTATTCATGATAAAAAAGTGTATGATGCTCTTGTACAGTTGTATATATCCGATACAACTGATGTGTCCGGATATTTTCCAGCATATCGTCAGGGTATGCCGGCAAATTCATTACAGTCCTATTGATTGCACATATTTATCACATTGGATAACGGGTTCCGAATGCGCATTGCTCCGTGCAGAGTGATTTGAAAAGGTTCATACGTGCTTGTCGTCCGCTAAAAACCCACTAGCACAAAAATGAAAAATAAATTTGATTACAGAGAGTCTGATATTGCTGTTTTTGATGAAGCTATCAAAACGTATGGCTGGGCAGTTTATGAAAACGCAGTGCCTGAGGGATTTATTGATGAAATCAATAATAGCCTGCCTGCTGCGTATGATTTAAGAAGATGGATTCAGATCAATAATGGTATAGCGGCCAATATGGACGGTACGCTGCATCATTTGGTGGAGTTTAACAATTTTTCATTAAAATTCCTGGAGATGCAGGTCTGCGATAAGCTGATCAAGCATTTTCTAGGTGGAAATTATATTTTGAATTCTCTTGGAGCGGTGATCAATGTGAAGCATGCCACGCCATACGTTCAGCATGTACACAGGGACATCAGGACATTTACGGGTGATCTTAAGCTCATGATACAAATGATGGTGCTGCTTGATGACTTTACCATCGAGAATGGGGCTACTTATTTTCTTTCCGGATCTCATCTGTATGACAGTAAGCCCAATGAACAGCGTTTCTATGGCAATGCAGATCGTCTGGTGGCCAGGAAAGGCAGCATAGTGCTGTTTGATTCAAACTTGTGGCATGCTGCGGGTATAAATGTTACTGATCTTCCAAGGAAAGCGCTTACTATGGCTTTTACCAGACCATTTTTCAAACAACAACTTGATTATCCAAGACTTCTGGGGTATGGATTTAGTGATTTTCTTAGTGAAAATTTGAGGCAGGTGCTTGGATACAATTCGAGAGTTCCCTCAAATTTGGAAGAGTACTACCAACCGGTGGAAAACAGAATGTATAAGCAAGGACAAGGATAACTTACAAAATACAGACCTAAGATGAAGCCACTTGGAGGTTACCTGCCATTGCAATTAGAAAACGGACAAGAACATTATCCGTTATTATTGAAATTAAATACAGGAAGAAATGCATTTGAATATTTATTAAAAGTCAAACGTTATACTGCAGTTTTTCTGCCATATTTCACCTGTGAGGTTCTGCTGGAACCATTGATAAGGTTAGGGATTCAGTATCAGTTTTATACTATAAATGAAAAGCTTGACCCCGTTCTTGATTTTGTAGTAGGGGAGACGGAATGTTTTTTATATACGAACTATTTCGGACTGAAACAGGATACGATCTTTAAACTTAGTAAGCAGTTTAAGAATCTTATTGTTGACAATTCACAAGCCTTTTTTTCCGAACCGATAGAAGGTTCTGATACTTTTTATTCCTGCCGAAAATTCTTTGGGGTCCCTGATGGTGCTTATTTAAATACGGCGTGTCCGGTCAGACTTAAGCTTGAACGCGACATTTCGATAGACAGGTTTTCGCACCTCATAAAAAGTATTGATACAGGTATAGAGAGTGGCTACCGTGATTACTCTGATAATAATGTAGCGCTTAGCAACAATCCGATCCGCAGAATGTCGGCATTATCTCAACGTATCCTGTCTGGAATTGATTATAAGGTCTGCAAATACAGGAGGAATTCAAATTTCATGTATCTGCATGATTTTCTTATAAATTATAACGATTACGATTTTGATGCTTCTTCGGTAAATGGCCCGATGGTTTATCCCTTGTTGATTTCTTCCCCTCAGATCCGGGACAAACTCATGGAAAAGAAAATTTATGTGGCTACTTACTGGCCCAATGTTCTGGACTGGACGACCAGAAAAATGTATGAAAATTACCTGACCACTCATCTTGTCGCACTTCCTATAGACCACCGTTATACGCACTCGGACATGAAGAGAATACTTAACCTTCTAAAGCAGCTCTTATGAACTTTGAAATTTACCTGAGGGTCCTGACTCTGGCAGATGCCAGGGTTTCCTATAAATGGCGTAATAATCCAAAGGTCTGGAAATATACAAATTTCCATCTTTCAGGACAGATTACACATAAAATAGAAGAGCGCTGGCTTCGGGATGTCTTGAAAAAGACTGATCAGAAACGGTTTGCCATCTGCCTTAAGAAAGATGATCGTTATATCGGGAATATTCAGCTTACCAACATTGACGGTTTTAGTGCTGATTTTCATTTGGTGATCGGCGATCCAGAATATTGGGGAAAGGGTATAGGACAGAAAGCAACTGCAATAATACTTGATTTTGCATTTTTCGAAATGTGCTTAACTGAAGTATCACTAACAGTAGATACAGATAATAAAGCTGCTATAGCGATTTACAAAAAGAAAGGTTTTGTTGATGCCGGACAACAAAACCATCACAATGTTATGCGGCTGACGAGAACCCGTCATCTAACTAACCATTCAAATTATGTAATATGAAACGTGTTCTTACCCTGTCTGAAAAAGAGGAATGGGTCAGCTATGTAAAAAGATCTTTAGACTATGACTTTTATCATACGTGGACCTATCATACCCTGCATGTGCCTGAAGGTACTGCTATCTTATTCATTTATGAAGATGGAAATGACTTTATTGCTATTCCTTTATTAAAAAGAGTGATTCCATATTCCGTTTTTTTTGATATGGGATCAGTATATGGGTATGGAGGGCCGATTTCAAACCATTCTTTTGCTAATCTGGACCCAGGATTAATCGAGCAATTCAAATCAAATTTGCTTGATTTTTTAAAGGAAGAAAACATTATATCTGTGTTCTCAAGACTTCATCCTTTTTTGGATCAGGCGCCACTGATGAAACATTTTGACGGAGTGGTGCAAAATGGAAAAGTTGTTGCGCTGGATCTTACCATTTCTCTTGAAGAGCAGCGTAAGCAATACCAGGAACGTGTGTTTAGAAAGATTAAACAGTTGAGAAACAAAGGCTATTATGTTGCAGAAGCTTCATCGAAAGCAGATATAAGAACTTTCGTAGAAATCTATACTTTAAACATGCTTAGAATAGATGCATCTGATTACTACCTGTTTGATGAGACTTATTTTGACCGACTGCTGAGTTCTGATGAGTACGATGCGCGGTTGCTGTTTGTCTATAACGAAACAGGCTACCCTATATGTGGTGCTGTTATAGTCTTTACCAATCAAATCATTCAAGCTCATCTTTTGGGTACGAGAGCGGAATACCTTCAGGATTCTCCGGCTAAATTACTGATCGATGAAATTACTTTGCTTGGCAGGGGAATGGGAATGAAATATTATAACCTTGGGGGCGGCCTGGGTTTTAAAGAAGATTCTTTATTTCAGTGGAAAAAAACATTCTCCCATTTAACTTTTGATTATCAGAGCTGGCGATTTGTCGTCAATAAAGCGGAGTACCACTCAATGGTTCTTGATATGGGGCTCGACTGTAATTCAGAGGTCGATTTTTTCCCGCTTTACAGAAGTCAACCGCAAAAAGTGTAGCTATAATTTCTTCTAATTAACTCCAGATGTTATGAAACAAATTCTATTTTGTAAGAAAATTTATTCCAGTTGGCTCATTCTGTTTATTGACCAGCTGATCGTTACATTTGCATTCAGCATATCTGTGATGATAATTAATGCCATTAAGTTCGGATGGAATTTAAGTGTGGGTTTTTTAGTTTGCCTGCTGGCCTATAATGTTGTTAGTGCTTTGGTATTTGTACTTATGCGAATTCATACCGGAATTATCAGGTACTCAAATTTAGAAGATATTCTCAGGGTGTTCAAAGCTGTTTTGCTGGTTAACTTCTTTTTTGGTTTACTTGCATTTTTTACCGCTGCATCCTACCTGGGTTTGAGCTGGAGATGGTTTGCTACTATGCTTATTATCAATTTTTTTGTCTCTGCTTCAATATTGATTGTTCTACGTATAGGGGTTAAACTATTGTTTCATCAATTGGAAGAACTGCAGCTAAAAGACCGGGAAGCAATACTCATCTATGGAGCTGATGCATCAGCCTTACTCATTAAACATGCACTGGACACATCGCTGGAGAAAAATTTTAAGATTATGGGCTTTATTGATGACAATCGTGGCAAGACCAATAAATATCTGGAACAAATTAAGGTATATAACTCAGCTTCAGTTCAATTACTTAAAAAAGAACATGGGATAATAAAAATGATTGTAACTGAAGATTGTCCGGATATGGAAGGCAGGAAACGAGCAATGGAAAAATGTCTCGAAAACGGTATCAGAATTATCTCTATTCCTACATCTAATCATTGGCTCAAAGGAAACTTAAGGTTAAGTCAGCTTCCAAATCTTCGAATTGAGGATCTATTACAGCGGGAGCCGATTGTCATGGATGTGGAAAATATTGTTAGTGAACTGGGCGGAAAAAGGATTCTGGTAACCGGCGCTGCTGGTTCAATAGGTTCTGAAATAGTAAGACAGGTGTTGAAATGCAATCCGGAAATGGTCATCCTTTGTGACCAGGCTGAAAGTCCGCTGCATGAAATGCAGCTCGAGGTGGGTGATCAGTTTCCGGGTATGTCCTGTAAGATAGCGATTGGAAATATTCAGAATCATCGTCGGATGAAGGGCATTTTTGAAACCTACAGGCCTCAGATTGTTTTCCATGCGGCTGCCCTAAAACACGTACCGATGATGGAAGATAATCCATCAGAGGCTATCCTGACAAATGTTTTAGGGACAAAGAACCTGGCTGATCTGTCCGTGATGTATGAAGCAGAAAAATTTGTAATGATCTCAACGGACAAGGCTGTAAAACCGGCAAATGTTATGGGAGCGTCTAAACGGATAGCAGAGATGTATATACAATCTTTACAAAATTGTCAGACGGATACACTGCGGCATACCCGTTTTGTCACTACCCGTTTTGGTAATGTACTTGGATCAAATGGTTCGGTGATTCCTCGCTTCAAGACCCAGATAGAACGCGGAGGACCCATTACAGTAACGCATCCGGAGATCACCAGGTATTTTATGACCATTCCCGAAGCCGTTCAACTGGTTTTGGAGGCATCAGCAATGGGCAAGGGTGGCGAAATCTTCATTTTTGATATGGGAATGCCTGTTAAGATTGCTGATCTGGCAATTAAGATGATTAAATTAGCAGGTTTTATCCCTCATCAGGATATCAAAATTGCTTATACTGGATTAAGACCAGGTGAAAAATTATATGAAGAGCTGCTAAATCAGGCGGAACTTGTGGTACCGACCTATAATGAAAAGATAAAAATCTCTAAAGTTATTCATCATCCTTATATGTATGTGCGGCGTGTAATAGATGAACTGTTGTCTGCGGAATTATTGGATGACGATAAAGCCATTGTGAAAAAAATGAAGGAAATAATGCCTGATTATCATAGTGAAAATTCAAATTTTCAGGAATTAGATATGATTAGTGTTTGATTTTGATTTACTTTAAGTTAACTTACTTGTTGAAGTAGTAGCTCGCTGTTTTAATGGGATCCAGGTTTAATATGTTCTCAAGTTTTTTGGACTCTGAAAGGGTTAATCTCCTATCTTATTGGGATAAAGAATTGGTTTGCAGATTTGCCAATCAGGAATTTTTTAAGCTCTTTGGCAAGACCTCGGAAGAGATCATTGGAAAGTTAAATCTTGAAGGTTTGCTTGGTCGGTTATACAAACAGCATTACCCGTATATTACAGGTGTGCTTAAGGGACACTCCCAGAATTATGAATCCGAGATTTTTCTTCATTCCGGTGAAAAGTATAAGGTTATTGCAACTTATTATCCTGATATAGAAAATGGAAATATTTTAGGATTCTTTGCGCACATTACAAACTTAAAAGAGTTTGTAGAGAAAAACCGGCTTGCCTACGGGCTGCCTTATTTCGTAGGTGAATCTAAAATGATAGATGCTATCCATAGTCAAAATAATAAGATTTATGAAGTAGCCGCCTTTTTGAAATCACAAATTTTGTCGGAATTTCCTTCCATAGAATACCTAGCTGATCTTCATTCGATATCCATATCAAAAATGATGCGTGATTTCAAAAGAAGATTTCAAATAAGTCCTTATTTGTATTATCGCCGGTTACAGATGGAATTTGCGGAAAACTATATAAATAAAACAGCATGCAGCAAAAAACAAATGTCAGTTTTGCTGGGTTTTTCAAATCCGGCAAATTTTGCAGTTTGCTATAAAAAATACCTAAGTGATTCTATCGCGGAATCAACTGATGTAAATACAAATCTAAGTTCCAAAGAACTAAACAGGATATTGGTGAGTCAGTTACCCATATCAATAGCCATGCTCGATCTGCAAATGAATTATCTATTGGTTTCAAAGCAATGGAATCTGGAATTTGGTTTTGTCGAAAACGAGATAATTGGTCTTAGCATTTTTGATTTTTTTCCAGGAACGGTCAATGATCTTGAGAGAGTGATTACAAAATACAAAAAGAATGGGTTATATCATTGTGGAGGAGAATATCGTTTAAATGCTAAAACTGATAATCGAGAATTGAAATGTATTGTTAAACAGTGGTTTATGGAATCAGGTGATTTAGGAGGGATAATAATTTATTCTCTATAGTTTTGGTAGTGTACAGTAAGTTTTTGAATGTGAGCAGGTTCTTTTGCAAAGAATGAACCATTACTTTTATAATATCCTCCCCGTTACTAAATATTTTAGATATTAATCTATGAAATCGCTAAGCGCTGGTGAGATATTGGAACATGCCGTGCGTCGGCAAAACGTTAATATTAGCGAATTGTCGAGACGTATGAAGGTCAATCGAAGAACTTTATACAATTGGTTTCATCAGGAGAAGTTGCATCTTGATGTTGTTTGTGCAATAGGTCAGGTTATAAACTATGATTTTTCAAAAGAATTTCAAGATGAGTTTCTACGATCCGGAGTCAGACTTGTAACAGAAGAGACGAATCAGCAATTGACCCAACAGCCACATACACAGGATTCCATCTACTATTGGATGCACAAATATATTACTTTACTTGAAGATTATAAAACATTACTCGAGGCATCCAGGAGTGTAAATGAATCCTTGGGGCAGTGTATAAATGAGCTTAGTAAATAGTAACCGCATTAAATGTCCACCTAATCTTAAATGATCATTTCTGATCAACAATTATTTATTAAATAATTTAATTAATTCACTATGAAAAAGATCCTAATTGCGCTCTTTTTGGTATCGGCTATTGTCGGCTGTAAAAAAGAAAATGAAAAAAAAGATGAAATCAGAATAGAAGGCAAATGGTTTGTACAGCAAGTATTAAAAAGTGGATTTTCAGGAGGTATAGAAACAGAAAAAAACGTTAATACCACATTTACAGAAAACGATTATATCGTTTTTAATGGTGATGGAACGGCGGTAAGCAGTTATGAAGGAGAGGGGCTTCAGCACTCAATATTTAAAATTTCTGGTAAAACATTAACGCTTGCCAATCCAGAAAACTCAAATGAAATTGTTGAATTTATGATGGAAATTTATACGGCATCAACCCTGGTGCTTGTCCGTGAAATTACAGAGGTTAAAAAGAATGTAATTTACAAGGATAGAATTGAGGTATCATTTAAAAGAATTTAGTCTTTGAAAACCAGGTTAATTACAACTATACATCTGGTACTTAAGTATTTTGTCACCCTAGAGTAGGGCAAGCTACCCATTTGTTAAACATTGAAAAACAACAATGTTACCTTCTTTTGGAGCGAAAAAAGCCCCTGCAGGAATTTATTCTGCAGGGGCTTTTGTGTTTTTGGTGATTTCCCGGTCGGGCAGAAAATTCTGATAAGTTTACCTATTAATTCGTCTGTCAATCGTGTCGGCAGATTTAAAGGATCATTCAAAATCTAGGTCATTGTGAATTCTGCATAGTCCACATATAAAGGAAGATGTTAGGAAGGATATTGGATTGTTACCTGATTGTGTCCTTTTGTATAAAAGGAGAATAAGTGTGAAGAAAATGCCGGGCACGGACTTCCTGAAATAGCGTGGTGGTACTTTTTCCAGAATGGGCCTTCACAGTCTGAGAAATTTTTCTGTTCACGGTATTTCTCAGACGCTTACCGGGAACGGACCCCAGGTCTTTGTGATTGTATTTAAAGGCTAATTTAGCCGGTAAATACAAATTACATCAGATCATTTATGAAGAAGTTTTTCTACATTTTTACAACGGTTTCTTTTTCTTTAATCGCCGGATACCCGTTTTTAAACGGGGTCAGGGCACAGGTAGTCAAAGGCTATGTTGCACCACAGGATAGCGCCCTCATGAAGAGAAAAGCCTATGAATCATTGAATAGTTACAACAGCGGCAAGGGGAGCGGTCAGGTAGATTCCCGTTTACTCGGGGCAGCGGTAAAGGCTTCGGCTATGCTTAAAGACACGGCAGCTTATGACAGAAAAAAAGGTTTGCCCATCACTGCTTTATTCAATGCGTCTGATCTTACTTACTTCGCAAATTCGGGAATCAATACGGTGGTTTCCCTGTTTGAACAGATCAATACCCATTTGCCGAAGAACGAGCGGATTGACTTTGTTGCAGATACTACGCAAACGGTGAGTTCGATCGATAATCCCCTGGTGTTGAAAAATCTGAGAATGAAGATCAGTCAAAAGCCGGGTAGTTTGAACGCTAATCCTGCACAATGGCAGGAAAATGTATACCTGGCTTATATGGCCAGAGATTATGGTACCAAGCTGAACAATACGATCACCATTACCTCTGCGACCCGTGAAATGCGGGAAAGTCCTGATCTGGAGCTGATCGATTTTGATGGAAAGCCGGTCACGCTTGCCGGAATATTAAAAGAGGAGCTGATGAAAACCAGCAATAGCGCTAAGGCCGAAAAACTGGCAGTAACCGCTTTCAGAATGCGCACATTCCCGAACACACAGATGACTAAGGAAAACGCAAATGAGAATTATAGGAGGGCCCTGTTGAAGCTGATCGACCTGCAGGAGGGTGATTTTAACCGTCATCCCGAAACCAGTGATTTTATAGTAAGACTGAGAATGGATTTAGCTAAGGGTAAAAATAGTTCGGTGATCAGTGCATTGAAGGCAAGCAGTTTTTTTGATGCTAATGTACCTGGAAATGTTGGCCCGGTATTGCTGACCGATGACCAGCTGCTGAATCCCGGACTGGTTTCTGAGCAGGCAAATGCAAGGGCAATGGAGCTGATCACACTTACCGCACTGCATTATGGAGAGCGCGATGCAGTAAAATTGCTGGGCAGACTGATTGGCGGAGAGGGTAGCCTGGCCGCCGATCAGACCAAAGATTTTACACCTAAAAGGCTGGGAGAGTTGAAATTTCATGGAGTTGAAAAATTCAAATCGCTGGGTTTTGGGTCTGACAAGACTACAGGGATGACCATGTCTGATCTGGTGCTGGTTGCGGTGGCCTCACCCGAAGTGCCGGTTGTTGCTGATCCCAATGCTGCGCTTACATTAATCAATGTGGGCAAGTCTGTCGTGAATCAGTACAGTACTGTACGGATCGAGGAGAACAAACATACTTTTCAGCTGAATCCCAGGATTTTGCTGGGTACGCGGCATATTGAATACCGGTCGTCTTTTGATGCGGTTGAATATGTGCCTGAACTGTTGAATGGTTCGGGAATAGATCAGCGGGGTTCCAGGGTAACTCAGAATGGATTGGAACTCAGACTGGAGTCTGATATTTACTTCTCTAATCTTAAAAAAATGTATGAAAGGGGACTGAAACCCGTGATATATCCTGAATTCGGGATATTACTGGGCGCAGGCAGGCGTAAGGTTGGCTACGACAACAGTACCACGGTTGGTCAGCATGGTGAAGTTCCCAGATTTACCCAGCGCTATCTCAACTGGGGTAGTCATGCCGGCCTGAACCTCGGTCCGGTAATGGTTGGTCTGGATGCGACGATCCTTTCGACTTCGTCTGATGAAGATCCTTACAAAAGGTTCTTTGATCTTTCTCAGGGCATGACCTATTTTCGCTACACTATGCTGGTGCACGTATTTAATTTTGGTTTAAGGCAACGCGATGCGATGAGACCTGTGCATCTGACTTTTGATCTGGAAGTTTCCGGCGAGACCAACAATGAAGGGACGCTTGACCGTACAACTACACAAAACGGAAGTTCCCAAACCGGGAGCAGGGAATGGCAGCTGGATTATGACCGTGCTCATCCCAACGGGCAATATGACCATACGATTGCAACGCAGATGATTCTTAATGGTGATGTGAAAGCCGCGTATGCGGCCAGTAATTTTGCAGCCATGCATGCCGGCCTTGAAAAATCTGGTTTCCGGCTCAGGCTGACTGCAGGGTTGTATAATTTAACAGCGATCAAAGGGCATGATGAAAGCAGGGGGGAGTGGATCAGACAATTGTTTAAGAATACAGCAAAAGGTAATTTATTTGGTGCGGTTGGTTTGAGCTACAGTTTTGGTTCCCGGAGTACTAAAGAAAAATACACCAGGTCCGAAAGACAACAGTCTGGTGCTGATGGCCTGATGTCGGATCCGCAGGTGGAGGAGTCAACGGTTAAGGAGAAATCGTCGTCTTCGGCCTTACAGAATCGTGCAGTATTCAGTAACCGTAAAAAATAGTGACATGGGATCATTATGCAGGCCGGCTATGCCTTAATTTTGATCCCTGTCATTTGTTCTTTTTGTTCATTTTTATTGCGGCTGTCCTAAATTCAGAAACTGGTTGTAAATTAATAGTGTGATGGCTGGGTTTATGCTTGATAACAGGTAAAACTGATGTAACTTTTGTGTGAACTAATCAAATCAGCGAATTTAAAGCTTTTATCGTGTTAGATCTGAGTGCTCATTTATTTCGCGGTATGGAATTTGTTCCCTAACTTGTAGAGCCTATTGCTTGTTCTTGCCCACTATAAGATTACTGGTGAGTTATTAAAATAGAGAAGTTATGCGCATATTGTACATGAGGATGTCAAAATTTTAAACTATGACGAAAGGTAAAACAGAATTAATTTTGTGTTGTATTATAAGATGCGTAGATTTGTGCCGATCCCTCCTAAGACCTTTACTCTGCTAATTAAAAACAATGCAAATGACGATTGAAACAATTGGTCCTATACAACCAATAATTAAGATTGACGGAGAGCCTTATGTGATTAATCTCAAGGAATACGAGAGTTTGGTCCATCAGTGTCAGCAATTTATGGACGCGGACAACGAAAGTATGTTTGTGATGACCCAGATCATTGCGGATCAGTTAGTTGACAGCGCAAAAGACAGCACTAAAATGGAGGAACTCCGGCCACAGCTCAAGTTTTTGAGAGAGCTGGGTTTTTTCTTCAGAGGACTGGTTAGCCCTGTTCCTAATTCTAACCCTGATCAGGAGTAGAATTCCGGTCTACACAAGAAACAAGCAGCTCAGTATAGCGTTCAAGCAGCTCAATGTACTTATCTTTCCAGACATTGCTGTCTGTAATAAGGTCATCACTGCTGGTTCCATGCAGCTTTGCAATTGGCTCCTGATGAATGAGTTCGTCATGGAGATAGAGACTGGGAAATACAGATGAGAAATCATAATTGATCACAGATCCAATGCGGTAAATGATTTCAGGTTTGAGATGACGCTGATTGAACCAGTTGTAAACGGATCGCCTGTTTACACTGGTAAGACGAGCTAATTCAGTAATGCTGTAACCGTTCCTTCTAATTATGCGTTCGATAGTTTGGCCGTGATGAAGTTCCATATATGCACAAAATATTCTGTCCGATCATCGGAGCTATGGTAAGACTTAATAATTTAATTTGTTATTGCGTTAACGATAACGCGTTTGATCTAATCTTTACTTTAGCAATCAAACCGCAATCCATCCCCTTCATTAAAAGCACTACTTGCTTTCCCCTGATCTCAGTGATCTCTCCGTGTAAGTCAAAAAGAATGCCATCGTCAAGTGAAACCCGGTCTCCTTTTTTCAGATTTTTTGTGTTTACGCATTCGATATCCTCATAAGTATTTACGAGGTTTTGGATCTTTTGTATTTCATTAGGAGAGATTTCAGCGGTTTTTCCGAAGTCGCGGACATACCCCACAACGCCATCGGTCTGTAATACCCTATCCTCTTCCAGGGCATCGACATGGACAAAAAGATAGGAACTAAACAGTGGGACTTCTACTGTTTTTTTTCTGTCTGCCCATTTTCGCTGTGTCTTCACTACAGGACAGAAGCTGCTCAATCCCGAGCGTTTCAGCAACTCGTCCGCTTTTTTTTCCCAATTTGACCTTGTATAGACTACACGCCATTTTTTTGTTGCTGATTTCCGGATAGTAGAAGTGTTATTCATAAGCATATCAATTAATTGAGAACGAAAGTATAGATTATGGCTTACAGATACGATCGAATCGGATGGTTGTATAACACTTCGAGAAATTTTGTGAAGTAAAAACTCAATCTGACCATAATACCTTTTAAAAAGACACAAATTTTCTAAGGCTTTTGGGTTAAAAAAACTGTTTTTTGGTAGATCAACTGTGTATTTTCTCACTTATCTGTAGTTCTTCTCATTACTTCTCACTGCTTTACGTTATGCTTACCATCCGTTTGAACTGTTCTTTTTTCTAGAATCGGCCCCATAATTTTACAGCATGAAAGGGATCCGGGTATCTGCCCGGTCATTCACAATGACTCTTTTTATTTAAAGTAAGCCACCTGTAAGTGGAGTGGCGGAGCTCTACCTTTTAACGAAAAACACATGAAAATTACCAATTGTCTGCCTTTATACTTGATGGTATATGTATTGCTTTTAACGTCCTGCGGATCTTATAAGAAGGTCCCGTATTTCCAGGACCTTAAGTATTCAAATGGAAACCCCGAAGCGATCACCAATTTTAGTCCGATAACTATTCAGCCTTCTGATATTCTGAGTATTAGTGTAAATAGTATGAATCCTATGGCATACAACGACTCTATAGGAAGGGTAGTGGGTTATCTGGTCGATAAGGACGGTAACATTAAACTGCCCCTGCTCGGTCCGGTAAAAGTTTCCGGACTAACTACCTCTGTTGCAGAGGACCAGATCCAGCGGCAGCTGAAACCTTATTTAACCAACGCGGAAGTGGTGGTACACATGAAAAACTTTAAGGTTTCTGTAATGGGGGATGTAGCCAGACCGGATGTTTACAATGTGGTCAGCGACCGGATCACGCTCACCGAGGCACTGACCATGGCCGGTGATCTTAACATTACTGCACAGCGGACGAATATTCTGCTGGTACGGGAACTGGATGGTAAGCGGGAATATATCCCTGTTGATCTGACCTCGGCAAAGGTGTTCAATTCACCTTATTTCTATCTCAGACATAACGACATGATCTATGTTCAACCAGATAAAACCAAATATGCCGCAGTCGACGGGGGCTACCGGACTTTTAGTCTGGTGCTTTCCGGACTGTCTTTGGTTGTGGTTCTTATTACGAGTCTTTTATAATCATCTACTATGAATAATGAAAAACCCATCTACCTGCCCTATACACAGGTAAAGGAAACCGATGAGAAGGATGTCAAATCCATCATTTCCCGCTATGTTTACCATTGGCCAATGTTTGTCATCTGTATTGTTGTGGCCTTTGGTCTGGCCTTTTTATATCTTCAGACACAGAAACCCGGTTACAGGGTAATGGCCAAAATCTCTATTAAAGATGAGAAAAGCACCGCTTCATCTGAAAAGGATGCGGCATTGCAGCAGCTGAATATTTCTTCGCAGCCGAAGCTGATCGAAAGTGAAGTGGAGATCATTCGCTCCAGGCCAATCATCAGTAAGCTGGTAAAAGATCTGGAACTTTGGGTCACCTATACAGAGCCTCAGCGGTTCAGGGAGGTCGATCTTTATGCAGCAGCGCCGTTCAGTTTTAAGTTGTTGAAACAAGGTGCGGCCCCGGCCAATGCGAAATATGTAATCAGGATAATGAGTGCATCGCGTTTCTCCTATAGTAAAAATGAAGAAAAGCCGGTTGAAGCAGATTTCAACGATACTTTTGCCAGCAATTTTGGACATTGGAAACTGACACTTGCCGGCAATCCGGAGGAATGGATCGGACGTACAGTCAATATGAACCTGCGCAGTCCGAATCAGGTGACCAGCGAATTTCAAAGCCGCATTGCAACCGTGATCAATAAATCGGCTCCCATTGTGGACCTGAAATTGGATGATGAAGTTCCTGAAAGGGGAGAGGCAGTTCTCAATAAACTGATCCAGGATTATCAGAAGTTTAACATCAACGAAAAAAATAAAGAAACAGAGAGTACGCTGAAGTTCATTGATGAGCGTCTGGCCTCACTTACCGGGGAACTGACAAACGCTGAAAAGGATGTGGAAGGATATAAGAGCAGTATTGGGCTAACTGATATTTCTTCTAAATCTCAATACTATCTGCAAAATGTGCAAATGAACGATACGCGTATGAATGAAGTAAATGTGCAGCTCAATGTGCTTAGTGAGATTGAAAAATATGCCGGTTCAGAGGATGCAGAAAGTGTACCGGCTACCATCGGGATTACAGATCCGGGGCTGGTGAGCCTGGTAGCCCAGCTGAGTAAACTGCAGCTGCAGAAGGACAGGCTTCTGGCCATTACACCGGAGAACAACCCGATTTTCACACCGCTCAACAAGCAGATCAACAGTACAAAAGCTGCAATGAGTCAAAATATTCAAAGTATCAAGGCTTCCCTGTTGAGTACCCGCAGGCAACTGGACAAGATAAATTCCAAATTTGAAGGTTCCATCAGGAGTATTCCTGGTCAGGAACGCCAATACGTAAGTATTAAACGCCAGCAGGGTACCAAGGAAAGTCTGTATCTCTATTTGTTGCAAAAGCGTGAAGAGGTAGCCATGAGTTATGCTTCAACGCTGACAGATGTACATACTGTGGAATCGGCTTTTGCGGAAGCGCTTCCATCGAAGAAACCATTCGTCTATTCTTTCGCGCTGCTTGCAGCGCTGATCTTGGCGGCAGGATTTATTTATGGCAGAGAAGCCATCAGAAATAAGGTGCTGACCCGGAAGCAGATTGAGAAAACTACATCGGTTCAGATCATCAGTGAACTGGTACGTGAAGAGGGGCCAGGGCCTATTGTGATCGCCAATTCAAGGAGTTCTTCAGTAATAGGTGAGCAGTTCAGGGCACTAAGGACCAGCTTATTGCAGATTGATAAACATAAGGAACGGGGTAAGGTGATCTTATTTACCTCCAGCATTTCAGGTGAAGGGAAAAGTTTTGTATCGAGTAATATTGCGGCTTCACTGGCCGTATCGGGAAGGAAAACCATTATTCTTGAGCTCGATCTTAGAAAACCTAAACTGACTAATGTATTCAAACTCAATACGGAATGTCCGGGTCTTACCGATTTACTTACCGGAAAGGCTTCGAAAGAAGAGGTAATCCAGCAAACCGCGCAAAATTCCAATTTGTATGCGATGCGCGCAGGTGCTGCAGTCGAAAACCCTTCAGAGCTTCTGGAAGGTAAAGAAATGGCCAAACTGATTGAAGCACTCAGATTTGAGTATGACAACATTCTCATCGATTCTCCACCCCTCAGGTTGGTTACCGATGCGATGATCCTGGCCCCGCTTAGTGATATAACTCTTTACCTCATCAGACAGGGCTATACCGGTAAAGAGGAACTGGAGTTTATCAAACAACTGGAAGCGGAGAACAAATTGCCCAATTTGAAACTCATCTTTAACGGGATGGAGAATGAACGCTATGGTTATGGTTATCAGTATGATTACAGCTATTATAATGTCAAAAATTCAAAAGGTTTTGGCAATTATGTCGGGGATATTTTAAAACGCTTTTAGGATGATCAGGGTTTCTATCGTTATTACCACCTATAAGCGGCCGGGCCAGCTGCTGGAAGCATTACAATCCTGTCTGGAGCAAACTTATATGCCTTATGAAGTCATCATTGGAGACGATTCTCCTGATCACCTTACGGCTCTGGCCATACAGCCTCTGATGCAGGCTCATCCGGATCGCATCAGGTATGTTAAGAATTCACCGGGTTTAGGTCAGGCAGGTAATGTGAATATGCTGTTTGATGCTGCAAAGGGAGACAAAGTGGTACTGCTTCATGATGATGATCTGCTGTTGGCCAATTGTCTGGAATGTCTGGTGGATTGTTTCATCAGGAATCCGGATATCCGGATTGCTTTTGGTAAGCAATACATCATTACCGATGATGGTCAGGTATCTGTTGAACGCTCAGAAGGATACAATGGTTCCTATTTCAGGTTTTCACCGTATGAAGGCTCAGTACTGACAGCCTTTGAAGCAGGGCTGGGGCAGCAAATCCCCAACAATGCCTATATGATTGATGCGGCTATTGTAAAGGAAATACAGTTCAGAACGCATGACGGCATCATGGAACTGGGCAATGGCTGCGAGTATGATTTTGGTCTGCGCCTGGGGCTGGCGGGTCATAAGATGTATTTTACGGATACATATACGGCCAAGTATCGGGTGTCCGGTAATTCCATGTCCAATTCGGTCACTGATGATGCCGGGTATCAGGCCTTCAGGATGATCAAGGATACACCGGTCCATTCCGACCGTGCCCGGGAAATCCGCAGGACCAGATTGCAGGAACGTGCACCAGTGGCCATCACTCAGGCGGTTAATACCGGAAAAAGGAAGGACGCCTGGGAGATCTATTTCAGCAAATGGTATTACAAAAGAATTTTAAGCCTGGGTGGCGCGAAGCGTCTGCTCTATCTCGTATTTAAATGATCAGAAATAAAGTGCTGACTGTTCAGTTCAAACAACACAAACTTGCAAAAATATCCGGCCTAATCGGAACTTTTATCCTCGGACAGGGCAGTTTACAGGCCATCCAGGTCATTACGGGTTTCCTGTTGTTCAGATGGCTCACGGTGGAGGAGTACGGCCAGTACAGTATGGCTTTTGCTTTTCAGACCATGGCTCATGTTCTGGTAGAGTTTGGTTTCTCCGGAACGATCGTGGCATTGGTAGGCAACCGCATCCACGATAAGAAGGTTATCGGAAGCTACATCAAAGCCGGACAGTCCTATCGTCAGAAATTGTTCCTGCTGATCAGTGTTGGTTGCATTTTCGCTTTTCCGCTGTTAACTGCCAAACACCATATGTCTGCGGTCACCACGGTGATGTTGCTGCTGTCCATCATAGTCAACTTATATTTTGCCGGCTGGTCATCCTATTATATGCCAGCCCTGAAGATGCATCAAAAGATCGGTACACTGTTCAATATCCAGATTAAAAGCAGTGCTTTACGTCTGCTCAGTCTTTATTTGGGTGCTGTGTTTTCGGTACTGAATGCCTGGCTTGCCGCATTGCTTTCGAGCATGCAGACCATGATGACCGGATACCTGATCAGGAAGGCATCTAAGGATTACGTAGAGATTCCTGAAGAGGTCAACCATAGCGACAGGAAAGAAATGCTGGCTTTGCTGAAGCCGGTTATGCCGGGTATTATATTTAATGCCTTTCAGGCACAAATCATGATCTTTATGCTTTCCGTTTTCGGAAAGACGAACAATGTCGCTGAAATCGGGGCATTGAGTAAAATGGGCCAGTTATATATGGTCCTGAGTATGGCGGGGGGGATGGTTATTGCACCTTATATCGCCAGGTCACCCTTCCGGGGATTACTTAAAAAATACTTGTTCATCAGTTTTTTGGCAGTTGCAATTTGCAGCTTGTTTGTCCTGACTGCTTATCTGTTTCCCGAGCCATTCTTATTATTGCTCGGATCAAAATACAGCCATCTTAAAAATGAGCTCATCTACCTGCTGATTACCTCAGGTATGGGTGTAATTACGGGAATTATCTGGGAAATGAATGAGTCCAGAAAATGGATTTACGCATGGGATCCCATGATCATGATCACCGGAACAGTAGGTATTCAGCTGCTGGCCATTCTGTTTATGGATCTGAGCAGCTTGAGAAATGTACTGCTTCTGTCCATTGCTACAAACCTGCTGGTATTGATCATCAAGGTTTGCAGTTCAATAAAAGGCTTTTCAAAGGGAGTTTAAAACGATACATTTTATGATATTTTTAGAATCCAGCTATGGACTGGCTAACCGCATGCGCTCTATTGCGTCGGGTGTAGGGCTTTCCCTGCTGCAGGGTGGAGACCAGAAACTGAATGTGATCTGGCCTAAGAACAAGGCACTGAATTGTGCTTTCGAGGAACTGTTTAATCCAATTGCTGAAGCAACAGTAAGCAGTGCGTACAAACGCTCCAATTTACTGAAATCCAGTCACCAGTCCCGTATAGATAAGAGAATGGCTGCAGCGGTGATCAATAAAATTCTTGGCATAGATCATTGTGTAAAGGCCGATGCGGATTTTCATCTGAGCGAAGCAATTGCCGGAGAACTTCCCCTGATTGTAAAGAAAAAACGCAATATATATATCAAGACCTGCGCGGAGTTTGGTGCTATAGATCACTTGCTGGGGGTGTTTAAGCCGATTTCATCGCTGCAAAGAGAGATCGATAAACGTAAAGGCAGTTACTCGGACAATACCATAGGCCTCCACATCAGGAGGAGCGATCATATCGCGGCGCGGGCCAATAGTCCGCTTTCTATGTTCATCGCTGCTATAGAAAAGGAGCTGGATAAGCACCCAGGAGTAAAATTCTATTTGTCAACAGATGATACAGAGACAGTGGAGGTACTCAGCAACTTGTTTCCGGAGCAAATTATTTATTATCAGAAGGATCTTTCCAGGGATTCTTCACAAGGTATCCGGGATGCTGTGATCGACATGTATTGTCTTGCAGGTACCCATAAAATCTACGGTTCATTCAACAGCTCTTTTTCGGATGTGGCGGCGAGAATCGGTCAGATTGACCTGGTCATACTAAAGATTTCAAATTCACCAAACAGTATTTAGCTACAACTTATGTACACAGATCAACTTGCGGTTATCATTAATTCTTACAACAGATGCAATCTCCTTAAGATTGCATTGCCGGCCATTGAAGCAACACTGCTAAATACTGCTGTTGAGTCCTGCATCGTGATTTTCGAAGCCGGCTCTGACGATGGCAGCAGTGAGTTCATTGAATGGTACTCCATGAGTTCAAAAGTGGATATCTTTTGTGTAAGGGCACCTGCCGGTATAGCAAATACCTTTAGCGGGGGATGCAATTATGCAGTTGAACGTGCTGCAAAGTTGTGCCCCGGTCTTAGGTGGTGTTTTTTTTACGAAACGGATAATTTCATTTCCAATCATGATGCCTTGTCGGCAGCAATCGATCTGATGACTTCAAAGAAAGATCTGGCTGCGGTTGGTTTTACAGTAGAGAAGACAGACGGAAGTAAGGCCGGTTATGGTCAGAAATTCCCAAACCTGTGGTCTTTTATTGTGGGACAGCATGTTTCCCATGCTTTAGGAATACTCGATCCCAGATCAGAATGGAGGGAAGAGGCATACAAATGGGCTTACTGCGATATTGTATATACCAGTCCTTTGCTGGTCGATTACCAGGCCTGGAAAAGAACGGGGGGCATGGACAGTGTTAATTTTCCATTTTCCGATTCGGACAACGACTGGTGCTGGAGACTGAAAAAGATCGGGCTTCATTGTGCTGTACTGGATGTTACAGGTGTGGTACACGACAACAGGGAACAAGCGTCATCCTGGTCGGCCAACAGGACAATCAATTTTCATCAGGCAAGGTTCAGTCTGCTGAAAAAACATAAAGGTAGTGTAGTCAACGCGATCAAACCTTTACTGGCCTTGCGGCACATTGCCGAATTGCTGCTGCTCTCAGGCAGTGTCATTACCAAAAGGAAAGAAAGCCGTAAGCTTTCGGCGAGGATTACCCTCATCAAAAGAGTGATGCTGAACTATTCTGAAAGAGCATAAAAAATAACCATGAAGATCTTATTTCTGTCACACAACTTCCATCCGTTCATCGGTGGGATAGAGGTGATTTCAGAGCTGCTTGCGGATGCTTTCGCAGCTGCAGGGCATGAAGTACACCTGCTGACCTGGACTACGGATACTGAAGAGAAGCCTTTTAAATATAAGGTTTCCCGAAATCCGGACTTTCTGAAACTGATCAGAGCACATGCATGGGCAGATCTGGTATTCGAAAACAATCCATGTCTCAGGTTATCCTGGCCGGGAATTTTCTTTGGACGCAAGTCCGTCGTGGCACTCCATACCTGGATTGCAAGGATAACCGGTGAGAGGGGTATCCAGGACAGGCTTAAGTTATTGTGGCTGAAAAGAGCTGCGAAAGTCATTGCAGTTAGTAATGCATTGCGGGACAAGTCCTGGCTGAGTGCGGTTGTGGTAGGCAACCCTTACCGGGCAGCAGATTTCAGGATCATGCCTGATGTAGACCGGAATAAATCTTTTGTATTCCTGGGCAGACTGGTGTCTGATAAGGGCATTGATCTCGCATTGATTGCCCTGTACGAACTGAAAAAAAGAGCACAGGCAGAAGATATGCAGACAGCTGATCTCACACTGACCATTATCGGTGATGGACCAGAACTGGAAAACCTCCGGACACTTGTTGCCGATCTTGATCTGGAAACTGAAGTGCAGTTTCGAGGAAGCATGAGCGGTGAAGCGCTGGTCAGGGAATTGAACGAATACCGCTTTTTACTGGTGCCATCAAAATGGGAAGAACCATTTGGTGTGGTGGTACTTGAAGGCATGGCCTGTGGCTGCACACCGATTGTTTCAGATGGCGGAGGACTGCCGGATGCTGTCGGAAAGGCCGGTTTAATGTTCAGAAAAGGCGATGTAGATGATCTTGCAGATAAAATGAGCCTGATCCGGGAAAATCCGGTCTTGCGGAACCAGCTGCGGGAACATGCAGCAGATCATTTGAAAAAATTTCATCCGGACAAGATCTCCGGACAATACCTGTCGGAAATCACCGGTACACTCAATTAAATATATGAAAGTAGTTTTATCACACCCCACAAGCAATGAATTCAACCGTTCCGCTGCCAACGGACTGCTTGAAGCGCAATTTTTATCTGAATTCCATACAGCGATTGCGGTTTTTCCGGGTACGCTGCTGAGTACAATCAGTCAATTTAAACCCTTGAAGGAATTGAAGCGAAGAAGTTTCGACCCTGCTTTACAGGCGATGACCAAAACTTCTCCCTGGGTGGAACTGGCCAGACAGGTCGCGATGAAGACTGGTTTTTCCGGACTGATCAGGCATGAAAAGGGCTTATTTTCTGTAGACGCGGTTTACAAGAACCTGGACAGGAAAGTCGCTTCAAGCCTGAAAAATGCAGGGCGGAGAGGGGTGACCGCAGTCTATGCTTATGAAGACGGGGCAATTAATTCCTTTATAGCGGCAAAAAAGCAAAACATACAATGTCTGTATGATTTGCCTATAGGATACTGGCGTGCGGCCAAACGTATGCTGGAACCAGAGAAAGAACGCTGGCCTCAATGGGCATCAACACTTTCGGGTCTGACCGATTCAGAAGAGAAACTAATGTTGAAGGATGAAGAACTTCGTCTGGCCGATAAAATATTTGTGGGCAGTAATTTTACTGCTACCACGCTAAGGGATTTTCCGGGGGAACTCGCACCGGTTGAAGTGATTCCCTACGGATTTCCACCGGTTTGCCAAAAACGCGAATATACTTCGCGTGCCAATAAACCACTCAGACTTTTATTTGTTGGCGGCCTTTCCCAAAGAAAAGGCATTGCTGATCTTTTTGCTGTGGCAGACCGGCTAAAGAACCATGTGGAACTGACTGTTGTCGGCTTCAAATCGACGGAACACTGTGAAGCGCTCAATTCTGCTTTGGGCAGACACAAATGGATACCAAGCCTGCCGCATCAGGAAATACTGGAACTGATGAAGCAAAATGATGTTTTGATCTTTCCTTCTCTTTTTGAGGGGTTCGGACTGGTGATTACTGAAGCGATGTCACAGGGGATGCCGGTCATTACCACTGAAAGGACAATCGGACCTGATCTGATCCGTCACAATGAAAACGGCTGGCTCGTGAATGCAGGAGATACAGATCAATTGCAGGAAGCGATTGAACAGTTGTTTTATCATCCTGAATGCATCGAAGAAGCGGGTCGTGAGGCCATGAAAACTGCCGCAGAGAGAACCTGGGATGTTTACCAAAAGGAACTTGTAGCGGCAATAGGAAACTGAGATGGAAAAATCAATCAGACTGATTAAACTGGGGATCTGGGGCTATTTTCTGCTGCTGATCTTTGAAGGGGCACTGCGGAAGTGGTTTTTACCCGGATTGGCGACCCCCTTGCTGATCGTGCGCGATCCCCTGGTGCTTTGGGTCTTTTACCTGACCTGGAAACAGGATCTGTTCCCGCGAAATGTGTATTTGAACGGGATGATGATTCTCGGATCCGTAGCCATTCTTACCGCAGTCCTTTTTGGGCACGGCAATGCGCAGGTGGCTATTTATGGGGCCAGGGCACTCATGATCCATTTTCCATTCCTGTTCATTATGGGCAAGGTAATGGACCATGATGATGTGATAAAAATGGGAAAGGTTGCTTTATGGATTGCCATCCCTATGACTTTGCTGATTGCAGTTCAGTTTTACTCACCGCAATCGGCCTGGGTCAATAAAGGTTTGGGAGACGATGCAGAAACTGCAGGTTTCAGTGGAGCAATGGGCTTTTTCAGACCTCCGGGGACATTTTCCTTTACTACCGGAAACAGTTTGTTTTATAGCTTCATTTCCTGTTTTGTATTCTACTTCTGGCTCAACCTGCATTACATCAACCGTTGGGTGCTGATTCTCGCCACCATCGCACTTTTTGTTGCGATACCATTGTCCATAAGCCGCAGCCTGCTGGCTCAGGTGGTCTTATCGGCAGTTTTTCTGGTTCTTGCGGTAATCCGTAATCCGGTATACTCAGGTAAGATCATCATCGCTGCTGTAATTGGTGTTGTTGGTTTGATTCTGCTGGGCAGGGCTGAATTTTTTCAGACGGCAACAGAGGTTTTCTCTACCAGGATAGACAATGCCAGCGGGACAGAAGGCGGGCTGGAAGGAACGCTGGTCGATCGTTTTTTTGGAGAAATGATCAATGCTTTTAAGGGCTCAACAGAACAGCCGTTTTTTGGATATGGTTTGGGCATGGGGACAAATGCCGGCAGCAAATTGCTGACCGGCGAACGTAACTTTCTGATCGCTGAGGGCGAATGGGGAAGGGTCATCGGAGAAATGGGTCTGATCCTGGGGCTGTTCCTGCTGATCATCCGCTTAAGCTTTATTTTTAAAGTGGCTATTGCCAGCCTTAAGAAGCTGGGTTCAGGTGACTTGCTCCCCTGGATGCTCCTGAGTTTTGGTCTGCTGATCATGGCCCAGGGCGGATGGGCACAACCCACCGCCCTGGGGTTCTATACCCTTATTGCCGGCCTGCTGATGGCATCACTTAAAGACGCTTCTACAAATCATATTGTATTTCAACTGAAAACCAAACATTCATGAAATTAATGACCATTGTGTTTTTCTCGAATCCCGACTTTTTTGGCAACCAAAAGATGCCTCAGTTCATGAGTATGCCCAGGTTTACAGCAATGCTGGCCGAAGGGATGGGTAAGCGCGGCCACCGTGTGAAAATATGGTCGCCCGGCTCCGTCTTCTTTAGGGCTCCCGTACGCGGTGTACTGAAAAAATGGCTGGGCTATATTGATCAGTACATACTTTTTCCGGCTACCGTTAAGCGCAGACTCAGGGAATGTCCTGAAGATACCCTGTTTGTCTTTACAGATCAGGCTCAGGGTCCCTGGATCAGCCTGGTCAAAGACAGGAAGCACGTGCTGCATTGCCACGACTTTCTGGCGCAATTCTCTGCACTGGATAAAATACCTGAATATAAGACCGGCTGGACCGGCAGGAAATATCAGCAGTTCATCCGCAACGGTTATTTTAAGGCAAAAAACTTTATCTCGGTATCCCATAAAACACAGGCCGATCTGAATGAGCTGCTGGGCAGATCTGTGGATAACAATACCGTTGTTTACAATGGTCTGGATAAATCTTATCATCCTATGGATCAGGCGAAATCAAGGATTATCCTTGGCAATAAGACCGGGGTAGATTTAACTGCAGGCTTCCTGATGCATATCGGCGGGAACCAGTGGTATAAGAACCGGGCTGGCGTGATAGAAATCTACAATGCCTGGCGCCAGCTTGGCGGCGATTTGCCTTTGCTCCTGATTGGCGCATCTCCTGCTGCGGAATTGAGTGCAAGGATTGCTGATTCTGCATTTGCACAAGATATACACGTCATCGTAGGTCTTTCCGATCTGTATGTCCATCATGCTTATTCAGGTGCTTCATTGTTCCTCTTCCCCTCGCTTGCCGAAGGATTTGGCTGGCCGATTGCCGAAGCCATGGCAAGTGGTTGCCTGGTGATCACTACCGGTGAAGCACCTATGACAGAAGTTGCCGGAACCGCCGGGTTTTATGTACCCAGACGTCACAGCGGCAATAGTAATGTCTGGGCGGAAATTGCAGCAGTGAAGGTCCAGAACGTACTTTCTCTTTCTGAGGAAGACCGGGAGCAGGCTGTAAAATCGGGTATAACCAATGCCGGCAGGTTTGACATGGATGCCGCCCTGGACCAAATAGAAAACATTTACCAAAATATCAATCAGAGCGCTTAACCAACAATTATAATCTTCCGCATTCGCATTCAAATGAGAAAATATCCAGCAATTAAAATTCTTCATGTAGTACCTTCTATGGATCCAAAGCAGGGAGGCGTTTGCCAGGCTGTAAAAACCATCATCAATGGTTTGGCTGGTTATGGGGTCCACAACGAGATTGTTAGCCTTGACCGCCACGATGCCCCTTACCTCAATGGTTATGAGATCACCATTCATGCATTAAACCATGGAAAAGGTCCATGGCAATACAACAAGCGCCTGAAAGACTGGCTGCTTGCGAATCTAAGTTATTTTAACATCGTAGTGGTGCATGGACTCTGGCTTTATCCCGGGTTTGCAGTAAGAAAGGCGCTGAACGAATTGAGTAAAGGCGCGTCTGGTATTCCATTGCCCAGGCTGTTTGTGATGCCGCATGGCATGCTGGATCCCTATTTTCAACGGGCAAAGGGCCGTATGCTCAAAGCGGTCAGAAATGTTTTGTACTGGAAACTGATCGAGTCAAAACTTATCCATCAGTCAGAAGCCGTATTATTTACCTGTCAGGAAGAACTGGCACTGGCAAGCCTTCCTTTCAGACCCTATAAACCTGCAGACACCCAAGTCATAGGACTTGGCGTAGATCCGCCACCACCATACACCGGGGTTATGAAAACAGCATTTCTGGAGGCTTGCAAGGGCCTGAACAATGCCCCTTATATCCTGTTTCTCTCCAGAATACATGAGAAAAAAGGACTTGATTTCCTGGTCAGGGCCTACTTGAATGTACTGCGTAAAACGGAAGAAAAAGCGGATAACATTCCATTGGCAGGTCTGTTGCCAAAACTGATCATAGCCGGTCCGGGACTCGATTCGCCCTTCGGAAAAAAGATTCAGGACTTCGTGACGGCCAACCGTGAACTGAATCAGCTGATTTTATTTCCGGGTATGCTGACCGGTAATGCGAAGTGGGGTGCTTTTTATGGCTGTGATGCTTTTATCCTGCCGAGCCATCAGGAAAATTTTGGTATCGCCGTAGTCGAAGCACTGGCATGCGGCAAGCCTGTACTGATCTCAGACCAGGTTAACATCTGGCGCGAGATCAACGAAGCAGGTGGCTGTTATGTGTCGAGTGCAACACTGCCGGGAACCGAAAAGTTATTTGATTCCTGGATGCGGGCTTCTTATAAGCAGCAGCAAGCTATGGGCAGAAATGCACTGTATGCTTACAAACAATATTTTTCAACCAAACCTACTTCGGTAAGAATTCTGGATATGTTCACCAGGGCACTGATCTGATTAGCATTATCAATTGTAATTACAATGAAGCAATCCTTAAAGACCGATCTGTCCGCTTTCAGTACAGGAGCTTACCGCTCCGGGCCAAAATGGAAGTTAGCTGTCTGGTACCTGTTCAATTATTTCGTATTCAATAGTGCCTTTCCATGGCCATATGCTTTGAAGCTGGCATTACTCCGGGGTTTTGGCGCAAAAGTGGGCAGAGGGCTGGTGATCAAAACAAAGGTTAGGATCAAGAATCCATGGTTGCTTTCCATCGGCGAAAACTGCTGGATCGGGGAGTCGGTCTGGATCGACAACCTGGTACAGGTGACCCTGGGAAACAATGTTTGTCTTTCTCAGGAGGCCATGCTGCTGACCGGTAACCACGACTATTCAAAGGTAGATTTTCCATACAGACTGGGAAGCATTATCCTTGAAGATGGCGTTTGGATCGGTGCAAGGGCTACGGTTTGTCCGGGTGTAGTTTGCGGGTCGCATTCGGTACTAACCGTAGCTTCTGTTGCTGCAAAAAATATGGATCCCTGGAAGATCTGTGCAGGCAATCCGGCAGTACAGATCCGTGAACGTAAAATGAACCTATAAATTAAAGCGCAATATAAATCATTCTCTCATGGAAGCTAGCATTTCTATTTTAGTACCTGTTCGAAACGGACTCCCCTATATACAGGAGTGTATTGAATCGGTCTACTCCCAAAATTACCAGAACTGGGAGTTGTTGGTCAGCGATAATGGCTCGACTGATGGTACCCTGGACTACCTTGATTCCCTCCGGGACAAGAGGGTCCGGGTATTCAAACAACCCAAAAACCTTGGGATCATGGGCAATGTGAACTTCTTGTTTTCACAAGCCAATGCCCCTTTAAGTCAGATTTTATGTGCTGATGATTATTTTCTGACACCTGGATCACTGGATACCATCATCGACTACTGGAAATATGCTGCTGCCCGGATCGGTTTAGTCGTTTTCAATTACTACGGACCGTCCAGGAAAAAGATCCGCAACGCAGAACAAGGGGTGCCGGCAGTGATCCATCCCGACCAGGCAGACCTCTGGTTCTTCACCTGCGGATGCATTTCCAGTAACTTGAGCAGTGTAAGTCTCCGTACCAGGCTAGTGGATGAAGCAGGACGTTTTGATGAGAATCTGCCTTTTGCAGGAGATTTTGAATTTTGGACACGTGCCGCAAGACGGGTATCTCTGGGTGTGCAGAAAGAACAGATCGTTTGCGTGAGAAGGCACGAGCAGGTTGCCTCTAAATTCCAAAACATGAGGGGTGAGCTTTACGTTCAGCAGATTTTCATTTATGAGAAGCTGATTGAAGGCCTGTCTGTCACCTATAGCAAAAGAAAACTGGTCGACTTCTTCAATTACGAGATCTGCTCTTTTCATTACAGGACCGCAGTAAAGCTGGCTACACAAGGTAATTTCAATTATCTGAAGCAGCTGCTCAGTACCAACTCACCTATTTTGTGGCCGAAATGGAGACAACTCATGATCTGCCTGCCCATTGCGCTGCTCAACATCAGAGAACGCCTGACAGATCACATGAGCGAGAAGATCATCAATGACCAGCTGGGGCTTTACAGCACAATTTCTGAAAATATAAACATGATAAACCAACACTTATGAAAGCAGTTATACTAGCGGGTGGCTTCGGTACCCGAATCAGTGAAGAAAGCGGCGTCCGGCCGAAACCCATGGTCGAGATTGGCGGACGTCCTGTGCTCTGGCACATCATGAAGATCTATTCCTGTTATGGAATCAATGATTTTGTGATCTGCTGCGGCTATAAAGGCCATGTGATCAAAGAATATTTTGCAAACTATTTCCTGAACAACTCTGATGTGACCTTCAACATGCTCGACAACAGCATGCAGGTACACCGCAACGATACTGAACCCTGGAATGTGACCCTGGTACACACCGGTTATGATACCATGACAGGGGGGCGTTTGAAAAGAGTGAAAGATTACATCGGTGATGAAACCTTTTGTATGACCTACGGAGATGGGCTGAGTGATGTGAATATTAAAGAGCTGATCGATTTTCATCAATCATCAGGGAGCTATGCGACGCTGACCGCTGTACAGCAGCCGGGCAGATTCGGGGTATTTAACCTGACAGACGAGGATACCCGGGTAAACTCCTTCCAGGAAAAGCCGGAAGGAAATGACATGCCCTGGATCAACGGCGGGTATTTTGTGCTCGAACCTCAGGTGCTGGATTATATCGAAGATGACCATACGGTATGGGAAAAAGATCCGATGGAGAACCTGGCCAAAGAAGGTCAGCTTTCGGCATACCGTCATACCGGATTCTGGCAGCCGATGGACACACTGAGAGATAAAAATGTCCTGGATGATCTATGGAAAGCTGGTAAGGCCCCCTGGCATGAAGCGGCTATTATCAGGCAGCAGATCGATGCAATCATCACCTCTGAAGAAGCATTACAGAAATAACCCTAAATAAACCCAAACCAATCAAACTCATGAAAATATTAATTACCGGAAATATGGGCTATGTAGGCCCCAATGTGGTCAGCCAGTTAAGAACTGCTTTCCCGGATGCCACCCTTTTAGGTTACGATATGGCTTATTTTGCCGCTTCGCTTACCAATGCCGTTACCATTCCCGAGCGTGACCTCGACGCTCAGTTTTTCGGAGATGTCAGAACTATGGGACCCGATGTTTTAGCGGGAGTAGATGTAGTTATTCATCTCTCTGCTATTTCCAACGATGCGATGGGCAACCGTTTTGAAAAAGTAACAATGGATGTCAATCATCAGGCCGGGATCCGCATGGCCAGGATGGCAAAAAATGCAGGAGCCCGGGCATTCGTCTTTGCTTCAAGCTGCAGCATGTATGGTGCGGCAGATGGAGGAGAGGCCAGGACCGAATCTTCTGCATTGAATCCACTTACAGCCTATGCAAAATCCAAGGTGGCTTCTGAGCTGGATCTGGAAACCTTAGCTGATGGACAGTTTACCGTGACCTGCCTTCGTTTTGCTACCGCATGCGGGATGAGTCCGCGGTTGCGGCTGGATCTGGTGCTCAACGACTTCGTCGCAGGAGCAGTGACCTCTGGCAAAATCAGCATCTTAAGTGACGGAAGTCCATGGAGACCGCTCATTCATGTGAAGGACATGGCGAGGGCTATAGAGTGGGCAGTAGAAAGAAAAGCCACGAATGGAGGGGAATTTCTGGCGGTAAACGCAGGCAGCAATGTCTGGAATTATCAGGTGAAGGACATAGCCAAAGCAGTTGCCAATACTATTCCGGGGGTAAGGGTTATTTTAAATGAAGAAGCTGTACACGATCAGCGTTCATATAAGGTCAATTTTGATCTTTTTGCTGCACTTGCACCCAACCATCAGCCGCTCTACACACTCGAAAAAACTATAGAAGAATTACAGGAAGGTTTGATAGCGATGAAGTTTGACAATGCAGATTTCAGGAACTCGCTCTTCATGCGCCTGAAACTTTTGGTAAGCCTGCAGGACGAACACTATCTCGATCAGGAACTGGAATGGAAATCTAATTAAAATTAACGCACATGATATTTACAGAAACAAAACTAAAAGGCGCCTTCCTGATCGACGTAAAAAGGATCGAAGATGAACGTGGCTTCTTTGGCAGGTCATACTGCAAAAATGAATTTGAAGCACAAGGGTTAAATACCAATTCAGTACAGAGCAATGTGAGTTTCAATCTAAAGAAAGGTACGCTGCGCGGCATGCACATGCAAACGGCACCATTCGGAGAAACCAAGACCGTTCGCTGTACCAGGGGAAGTATCTATGATGTAATCATCGATATGCGCCCTGATTCTGATACTTTCATGAAATGGATAGGTGCGGAACTCAGCGGGACGAATTACCGGATGCTGTACGTTCCGGAAGGTTTTGCACACGGCTTCATTACTTTGGAAGACGACACACATGTCACCTACCAGGTCACCCAATTCTATAACCCCGGTGCAGAGCAATGCTACCGTTGGGATGATCCGGCATTTAATATAGAATGGCCAATTGAACCTCAGATAATTTCAGAGAAGGACCGTGAACACGCATTGATTGCAGTCAGTCCGCTCATCAACAGCTAACAGAACCGATATGATTATTATAGATAAAGCATTGGCAAAACGCCATGCAGACCATAACCCGATACGGGTAGCAATGGTTGGCGCAGGTTTTATGGGCAGGGGAATTGCAGTTCAGATCTGCAAGTTTGTGCCCGGAATGGAACTGGTCGCCATCGCAAACAGGGACGTGGAAAAAGCAAGAAAGGCCTATTCTCAATCTGATGTAAACGACGTAGACGAAGTGCAGACACAGGAACAGCTGGAAGAAAATATCCGTAACGGCGTATTCAGCATCACCAGTGATGCCCTGCTGGTTTGCCGTGCTGCCGGAATTGATGCCATCATAGAAGTAACCGGAGCGGTGGAACACGGAGCGAAGATCGCCCTGTGTGCAATCCAAAATAAAAAACACGTCATCCTGATGGATGCAGAACTGGATGGTACCGTAGGGCCCATCTTAAAAGTTTATGCCGACAGGGCAGGCGTGGTGATTACCAATGCCGACGGCGATCAGCCTGGCGTAATGATGAACCTGTTCCGCTTTGTGAAGTCTCTGGGTGTGAAACCCGTACTTTGCGGGAACATCAAAGGTTTGCACGATCCCTACCGGAATCCAACAACCCAGGAAGGTTTTGCCAGGAAGTGGGGCCAAAATCCGGCCATGGTAACTTCTTTTGCAGATGGCAGTAAGATTTCCTTTGAGAATGCCATTGTGGCCAACGGTACGGGCATGCGCGTTGGAAAGAGAGGTATGCACGGCCCCTCACTGCCTCCGGGTACCCCGCTAAAAGAAGTGCTGGGCCAATATCCGCTGGAGGAATTGATGGAGGGTAATGGTATAGTCGACTATGTGGTAGGTGCAGAACCGGGTCCCGGCGTTTTTGTACTGGGAACTCACGATCATCCGATACAGCAGCATTACCTGAACCTGTACAAGCTGGGTGAAGGGCCGCTCTATCTTTTTTACACCCCTTACCATTTGTGTCATTTTGAAGTTCCGCTTACCGTAGCCAGGGCGGTCTTGTTTGAAGATGCCGCACTTACACCAATCGGACAACCCTATGTTGAAGTCGTAGCTACTGCAAAGACCGACCTCAAAGCCGGATCCGTGATCGATGGTATCGGACACTATATGACCTATGGGCTGGCTGAAAATGCAGCCATCAGACAAGCTGAAAATCTGCTGCCATTAGGTATTGCAGAAGGCTGCATCCTGAAACGGGATATTCCTAAAGACCAGGTGCTGACCTATGAGGATGTGATCCTGCCGGAAGGCAGGCTGATCGACCGCCTTCGCAGAGAACAGGCTGATTACTTTGGTTATAAGGAAGAAATACTCCAGTCAGCAACAGCAAACTAAAATACAATACAGACCAAAAAGAGTACGGGGTACTTCTTTAGTTCTTTGACAACCCAATAAACACATTGATGAAAACGAAAAAAAGCGAAGCCAGACGCATTCTGCTGCTGGGAATCAATTTTTCTCCTGAACTGACCGGAATTGGTAAATACTCCGGGGAAATGATGGCTTATCTTGCCGATAAAGGATATGACTGTACAGTGGTGACCTCATTTCCCTATTATCCGACCTGGAGTATTCAGGAGCCCTATAAGGGAAACTTCTATAAAAAAGAAGTGCTGAAGGAGGGCAGGCTGAAGGTGTACAGGTGCCCCCTGTATGTGCCAGCAGTTCCTACGGGAAAGAAAAGGATCCTGCACGATGCAAGCTTCTTCATTTCATCCTTTGTCATGATCTTCTATTTATTGTTTAAAAAACGCAATGATTACATCGTATGTATGGCGCCGCCATTCCATTTGGGTTTTCTGGGTATGTTCTACCGCTTCTTTAAAGGAGGTAAGCTGGTTTACCACATTCATGACCTGCAGATTGAGGCTGCCCGGGATTTTAACATCATCAAATCCAAACTTGTTTTCAATACGCTGTTCAGGATGGAACGCTATGTCCTCAAACGTGCGGATCATTTAAGTACGATCTCTACAGGGATGATACAGAAAGTATCTGCAAAGATCAGCAGAAAAATCCTGTTGTTCCCAAACTGGGTAGACACCACCTTGTTTCGGCCCTTATTTGAGCGGGATGAGGTCAGAACGGGTCTTGGTTTCAATACCGGAGACAAAGTGGTGCTTTATTCTGGAAGTATTGGAGAGAAGCAGGGCCTGGAGCATTTAATTCAGATCGCAGGAGATCTTGAACAGCACAGGAACATCAAATTTGTGATTTGCGGAGACGGGCCCTATAAAAGGAAGCTGATGGATATGGCATCAAAAAGCGGGCTGAAAAATATGCAGTTTTTGCCGCTGCAGCCCATGGAAACCTTTAATAACCTGTTGAATGCCACAGATGTACATCTGGTGCTCCAGAAAAAAAGTGCCTGCGATCTCATGATGCCCTCTAAACTGACTACCATCTGGTCGTCTGGAGGACTTGCGCTGGTTAGCGCACAGCCAGGTACGACCTTACATACTACGATTAATACACATCAGATGGCCGTGGTCATTGATTGTGAAGATAATGAACAATTGAAAACAGCCATTGTCAGCTGCTGCACCAAAGATCATAGTACAGAAAGAGCAAATGCACGGGCCTATGCACTGTCGCAGCTCAGTAAAGAAGGCATCATGGAAAAGTTTCTGGACGATCTCGAGCCGGACCATACGCCTCTCGAAACGATTCCGGCATAGCCATCCATAATCCATATTATTTAAGACATCACAAAAAACGATTATATACAGATGAAAAAGAAAGCATTAATTACCGGAATCACCGGACAGGACGGAGCCTATCTGGCTGATCTGCTCATTGAAAAAGGTTACGAAGTACACGGCATTAAGCGCAGGAGCTCATTGTTTAACACAGACCGCATCGACCACCTTTACCAGGATCCGCATGAAACGGATAAGAATTTTATCCTGCATTATGGTGATCTTACCGATTCTACCAACCTGATCCGCATCATTCAAAAGGTTCAGCCAGATGAGATCTATAACCTGGGTGCGATGTCGCATGTACACGTCAGCTTTGACGTTCCCGAATATACCGCCAATGCAGATGGTATCGGTACACTCCGCCTGCTCGAAGCCATCAGAATATTGGGTCTTGCAGGTAAAACGAAGATTTATCAGGCATCGACCTCAGAATTATACGGGCTGGTACAGGCAGTACCCCAATCAGAAAGCACCCCGTTTTATCCGCGCTCTCCTTATGCAGTTGCCAAAATGTATGCCTATTGGATTACGGTCAACTATCGGGAAGCCTATGGCATGTTCGCCTGTAACGGAATTCTTTTCAACCATGAAAGCCCTTTGAGAGGAGAGACTTTCGTGACCAGGAAGATCACCAGGGGAGTTGCGAAAATTGGTATGGGACTTCAGGAGAAGATTTTCCTGGGTAACCTGGACGCACGCCGGGACTGGGGGCATGCCAAGGATTATGTAGAAGCCATGTATCTGATCCTGCAGCAGGATGTCGCAGAAGATTTCGTGATCGCCACCGGAGTAACCACAACCGTAAGAGATTTCGTAAAGCTGGCCTTCTCGGAAATCGGTGTGGAAGTCAGCTTCGAAGGAGAAGGAGTTGAGGAAAGGGGAATAGTAACCTATTGTTCAAACCCGGACCACCAATTACAGATTGGAACAGAAGTCGTATCGGTTGACCCTAAATACTTCCGTCCTACCGAGGTGGAACTACTGGTAGGTGATCCGGCTAAATCGATGACCAAACTGGGCTGGAAACCTAAATATGATCTCGCCGGACTAGTTAAAGAGATGGTAGCAGCAGATCTGGAGCTGTTCAGAAAAGAAAGGTTATTGCAGGATTCAGGATATACCATTAAAAATCAATATGAATAACATGAATACATTTTTTCTAACCAATTTGAATGACAGGATTTACGTTGCCGGACATAAAGGAATGGTCGGTTCCGCAATTGTAAGGTCTTTGAAAAAGCTTGGCTATACCAATATCATTACCCGGACATCCCGGGAACTGGACCTTTGTGACCAGCAGGCCGTAAGCCGCTTTTTTTTAACAGAAAAGCCGGAATACGTGTTCCTTGCGGCAGCTAAAGTAGGCGGTATTCTGGCCAATAATGTTTATCGCGGAGATTTCCTGTTTCAGAATCTGATGATCCAGAGTAATGTAATTGAAGCATCCAGGATACATAAGGTTAAAAAGTTGCTTTTCCTGGGCTCTTCCTGTATTTATCCAAAATTCGCCCCTCAGCCACTCCGGGAACAGAGCCTGCTTACCGGACTGCTGGAGCACACCAACGAACCTTATGCCATTGCCAAGATTGCCGGGATCAAGATGTGTGAGGCCTACAGGGACCAGTACGGCTGTAATTTCATTAGCGTGATGCCTACCAACCTGTATGGCCCAAATGACAATTACGATCTCGAAAAAAGTCATGTACTTCCTGCCATGATCCGAAAATTTCACCAGGCAACAGAAGAAGGTGCTGATGAAGTAGTGATCTGGGGTACTGGCAAGCCAATGCGGGAATTTCTTTATGTCGATGACCTGGCAGAGGCCTGCATATTTTTAATGAAGTTCTATAATGAAAAGGAATTCCTTAACGTAGGTACCGGAACTGATATCTCCATCAGTGCCCTGGCAGAACTGATCGCTGATGTCGTAGGCTTTAGAGGCCGAATCATTCAGGATACCACAAAACCGGATGGTACACCCAGAAAGCTCATGGATGTAACCAGGATCAATTACCTGGGCTGGCAGCACAAAACTGACATACGCTCAGGCATTTCTTTATCCTACGCAGACTTTCTGGACAATCAGATGCATTGGAAAACCGCCTAAACCACTCCATATCATGGCTATTCAAACACGTTATATTTATTTTATCGGTTATCTGCTTCCGCTACTGGATGTGGTGACGCTAAATGCGCTCTACATCCTGGCAGGATTCCTTACCGGAGGTATGACCAGTGCCTTGTCTGAAGAGGCAGGCAAAAATCACTTAATCGTGTGTAATCTGATCTGGTTGTTCTGTTCGGCAGCAATGGGATTGTATGCCGTTACCGGCAATCAAAAGGTCGAAAAATTGTACCGGCTCACTGTAAAAAGCCTGCTGCTGCATCTGACGATGTTTGGGGTTTATTTCTATTTTTCAAAAGTAGGACACCTGACCATTGATTTTGTCCTGGTCTTTTACCTGCTTTTCCCCAGTATGCTGATGGTTGGCAGGTTTGTAGGGAGTACGCTCTACGATTTTTTTATGCACAAGGACAAGGCCAATAAAAAGGTCGCCATAATGGGATCAAACGGTACTGCGCTGAGGTTTTCTTCTTTTCTCCAAAACCAGAGGAATCTGGAATTCTATGGGTTTCTGGGTGGTGACGAAAGCATTTACGGTGAGGAGAGCGGAACCATTTCCAGTGAAATATCGCAGCAGTTCAGGAAAGCAGCCAGCCAGGGGGTAACGGATGTCTATGTGGCTGTTCCTCCCGAACGCCTTGGAGAAGCGAATGCGCTCATCCGGGAGGCCGACAGGTATTGTGTAAGACTGAAATTCATTCCGGATCTGGGCGCTTCGATGACTTCCTCTTATAGCATGAGCTATATTGGTAATGAATTTCCGGTGATTACGCTTAGAAATGAGCCTTTAGAAGAACTGGGAAACCGATATGTAAAAAGGCTGTTCGATATGATATTCAGTGTTCTGGTGATTTTACTGGTGTTTTGCTGGCTGTTTCCCATTCTGGCGTTATGGATTAAGCTCAACAGCAAAGGACCGGTCTTTTTCCGCCAATTGCGGAGCGGCCGTAACGATCAGCCATTCTGGTGTTATAAATTCAGGACCATGCATGTCAATGACACCGCTGACAGTCAGCAGGCTAAAAAGAATGACGGCAGGATTACCAGTGTAGGGAAATTTTTGAGAAGGACAAGCCTGGATGAACTTCCGCAGTTCTTTAATGTACTGATGGGCGATATGAGCGTCATCGGCCCAAGGCCACATATGCTGAAACATACGTCACAGTATAAGGAGGTGATCAGTCAGTTCATGGTCAGGCACTTCCTGAAACCGGGGATCACCGGATGGGCACAGGTGAATGGTTACAGGGGGGAGACCCGTGAACAGAAGGATATGGAAAACCGGGTGCGTTATGACATTTATTACCTGGAGAACTGGACGGTAATTATGGATGTAAAAATTATCTTTAAAACCATTACCAACGTCTGGAGAGGTGAAGAAAACGCTTATTGAAAGCCAAGGACTTTCAATGCTTTAATTAGCCTGCTGGCAATAATTGCATTTCCTTTATCAGAAGGGTGGAGGCCATCATAAGTCAAAGCAATGGCTTCTTTAGGATAAGGATATTCATCCGATTTAGGATCAAAAGGAATGTCTATAGACTGGCTGAAGGGATAGTTTACATAAGTGCCTGTTTTTGGGTCTTTTAATCTTTTGAATTTGACCAGCTTAGACAGCTTCAGCGCAGAGTCGTGATAAAGGTCAACTACGGGGAACTTTTCATATTTTCCGATCGCAAGAATCGCATTGGCTAATTCTTCAAGTGTCTGTCCGTTTTTTGGTTTATACGATCCATGGGCATGATTAGCCGCATTCGCGATGTACACAAAATCTGCACGCTGCATCGGGGTGATCAGGATTATTTTTGCTTCAGGATTCAGCTTGCGGATCTTATCAGTAATGATGCGGAATGAGCCATATACCGTAGCATTGCCACCGCCGTTTTTATAGTCCTCCATAGTACCAACAGGTCTTCCGGCCCACCAGTCGTTGGTGCCCAGAAAAACGGAATATACATCCCCTTTTACCAGGCCAAGGCTGTCTATATGTGCTGCGATGCCTCCCGAAGTCCAGCCATTGAAACCTTTATTGATATAGCTCAGCTGCGTTAATTTTTCGGTAACAGCAGTCAGATATCCTTTAGTGACACGGTTGCCGGTTTCATCCGCATGGTCATTTAAATAGGTAATAGAATCGCCAATGGCCACCCAGGTCAGTTTCTTCTGTTGAAATGAAATCAGAAAGAATGCTGCTGCTAAAACGAATATGTATTTTTTCAAAACCTAAAACGATTATAATGTTAAATGCTTTTATCTGATTGCAAATCAAAGGAAAATAATTCATATCAGAGAATTAAGGGGCTATGCGGAACCGGTTGATTTAGGTTTTCTGCCTGAAGAATAATTTCTTAATGCCTGAGTTTTAAACTTAAAGTATTAATTTGTGGTTGTTAAAACAAGATAATTATTCCTATTTTGGAACCCTTAACCAGATAATAAATGAAACAAACATTAAAATCTTTCTTTGCTGCGGCATTGGTACTTGCAGTTGCGGCTTGTAATCAGCCAAAAAAAACTGATTCTTCTGCTGCGCAGACGGACAGCGCAAGCACAGCTGTTCAGCTGGACAGCACTAAATTTCAAAAGGAGATAGATGGAAAGAAAACCAATCTGTATGTCCTTAAAAATAAGAACAATATGCAGGCTGCCTTTACCAATTACGGTGGCAGGCTGGTAAGTTTACTGGTTCCCGACAGTTCAGGTAAGCTGGTAGATGTAGTCGTGGGTTTTGACAGTGTGGAAGGGTTTGAGAAATCTACAGAACCATATTTTGGTGCTACCATTGGCCGTTATGGCAACAGGATTGCCAAAGGCAAATTCAGCCTGGACGGCAAACAGTATACCTTATTTACCAATAATGGTCAGAACACCTTGCATGGCGGTAAAAAAGGTTATCAGTATGTAGTTTGGGATGCGGCACAGCCAAATCCGCAGACTTTGGTACTGATTTATCTGTCAAAAGATGGTGAAGAAGGCTTTCCGGGCAACCTGAATGTGAAAGTAACGTATAGCCTTACTGATGACAATGAACTGAAAATGGATTACGAGGCAACTACTGATAAGAAAACCGTTTGTAACCTGACCAATCACGCTTTCTTCAACCTGAATGGCGAAGGCAGTGGTACGATCCTGGGTCATGTGCTGCAAATCTATGCGGATCAGTATACGCCTGTGGATACTACCCTGATTCCTCTTGGAAAAAATGTAGTCGTAAAAGGTACTCCGTTTGATTTTACAACTCCTGAAACGATTGGTAAAAGAATTGAAGAGAACAACGATCAGCTGAAAGCGGGTAAAGGCTATGACCATAACTATGTGCTGAATGGTACAAAAGGATTGGGAATGACCCATGCGGCTACGGTAAAGGGTGACAAATCGGGTATTGTAATGGATATCTATACTCAGGAGCCTGGACTTCAGTTTTACTCAGGCAACTTTATGCAGAGCAAAAATGTATTTAAAGGTGGGGCTAAGGATGATTTCAGAACTGCGATCGCATTGGAGACGCAGCATTTCCCTGATTCACCGAACCAGCCATCTTTTCCGTCTACAGTATTGAATCCGGGTCAGACCTATAAAACTTCATCCATTTATAAGTTTGCCTCTAAGTAATACACAGATTTTCTCCATAAAAAAAGCCGCTTATTTGATTAAGCGGCTTTTTTTATGGAGAAAGGATTGCCATATGAACTAAACTTTCTCCTGCTGCTTTTGTTTTATGGGGCATGAAGGAAATAAAAGTTACAGATAAAGCTGAAAGCTTATATGATAAATTCTATGACTGGGTAATTGAAAAGGGCCCCTCGGTACTGCTGGGGATAGCAGTGCTGATCATCGGCTGGTGGCTCATCAGGGTGCTTTCGAACTGGATGGAGAAGCGGCTGCAAAGCAAAAAGGTGAACAGTTCCTTAAAGCCATTTTTTCTCAGTGTCACCGTAGTGCTGCTGCGGGTATTGCTGATCTTCATTATCATGCAGATCATGGGCATACAACTGACTATTTTTGCGGCACTGATAGGTGCCATAGGAGTTGCGGCGGGGCTTGCTTTGTCAGGCACGATGCAGAACTTCGCGAGTGGTGTGCTGATCCTGCTGCTCAAACCTTTCAAGGTTTCTGATAATATTATCGCACAGGGACAGGAGGGGACGGTTACGTCCATTCAGTTGTTTTTTACGGTAGTCACTTTGTTTGATAACAGAAAAGTGATCATTCCAAACAGCAAATTATCCAACGAAGTGATCATCAATATCAGTGCTATTGGCAGCAGAAGACTGGATATTGAAATGAAATTCAATTATGGGATTGATCTGCATGTGATCCGCAGGGTGATCGATGAAACCATAGCGGAATCCAAGTCGATACTGAAGACTCCGGAAAAAAGGATCGGGATTTCTGTACTGGAAGAAAGCGGGTATAAAGTGCTGATCAATGTATGGCTCGGGGCTCATGGATTTACGGATGCCAAATTGGTTTTTCAGGAGAACCTGCTGGAAAACCTGAAAACATCAGGAATCGTTTTGCCGGGAATGGCCGCAAAATAGGGGGGGTCGTTTTTATGATAAGAACTGCAGCCTGAATTTCAGCTCATTGATCTCCTGCTGCATGTTTTCTACCTTGCCGAGCAGATGTCTGATGGCATCAATACCTTCCATATTGATACGCAGATCATAATGGAGGTGCATATATTTTTCCAGTTCACTCAGCTGTTCCTCGTGTATGTATTTTTCTGTATCTACAATCGTCAGGCTGATGATCCCGGAATCCTCCAGAGAGAAGATAAACTCCGGTTCTACATTGCAGCTGATACAATATTCTGTGATGGTGATGAGTTGTGCTTCCATGATGCTTTAGCTTAGTTTTTGCAGTTCAGTAAACAGTTCCTGTTGTTTCGCGGTCAGATTTTCAGGGATTTTGATCTGATAGTTGATGTAGAGGCTGCCAAATTCTCCTTCTTTTTTATAAACCGGAAATCCCTTATTCTTTAAGCGTACTTTAGTGCCGTTCTGGGTGCCGGGAACAATCTTTAGTTTGACTTTGCCATCAAACGTATCAGCAGTGATTTCTCCGCCCAGTACCGCGGTATACAAATCTAATTCATAAGATATATAGAGGTCGTCCTTTAGCCGTTTGAATTTGGCATCATCCGAAATGTTGAAGGTGATGTAGAGGTCTCCGTTTGGTCCGCCGCTTACACCCGATGCCCCTTGTCCGCCTAACCTGATCACTTGCCCGTGTGCAACGCCTGCAGGAATGGTAATGCGGATCTGTTTTCCGTTAACGGTTAGTGTTTGCTTATGCGTGGTATAAGCGGCTCTGAGTGTCAGTTTTAAATCTGACTGGTAATCCTGCCCTTTGTACTGTCTGGATGATCTTCCCGGGCGGCCGGCAGAATGGCCAAACATGGATTCAAAGAATTCAGAGAAATCTCCTCCTTCAAAGCCTGCGGAATCGAACCCCGCACTGCCAAACGGATTGCCTCCTCCGGAAGGCTGTCCCTGCGTACCCGGATTTTTGGCCTGTTCGTATTGCCCCGCATTTTTCCAGTGTTCGCCGTATTCGTCGTATTTCTTCCGCTTTTCCGGATCCGTAAGCACTTCATTGGCCTCGTTGATCTGCTGAAACATCGTGTTGGCTTCCTTGTCGTTTGGGTTCAGGTCGGGATGATATTTTCTGGCCAGTTTCCTATATGCCTTTTTGATGTCGTCGGGAGCAGCGTTTTTGTCTATACCCAGAGTTTTATAGTAATCTATAAATGCCATTTATGTAGTCTTTAGCCAGTACAATTTAAACAACAAATGAAACTTAAAAAGGATGAAAAGAAATTTATTGTGCAGCGTAAGTGGCAACGAGTGTTTCTGTGGAAATGAAGTTTTTAAAAGAGATCCTGAGTGTGGTGGCACTCAGTTCAAGAACGTCAAATGTAAGCGTAATACCAAGTGCAGTATCCGTCGCGGTTAATTTATTGCCATCTAATGACCATGTCCCGATTTCTTTTACCTGAGGTTCATCGTCAAAACAACGGTCTGCTCCGTCGTCTTCCATACATTTGCCATTTGAAGCATAGATGCTGATGTTGTCCAGTTCACAAGGGGTATAATATTCATTCAGCACATCTTTGCCATCTTCTGTATAGGCAATTAGCTTCCATTTTTTATCTGCCAGGACGTTTTTCTTTCTGTCAGCAGTATTGAGTACTTTTTTACAGCTACCAAAGCCGATAGCCAGGACCAGTAATAAAGAGAGCAAGCGTAATTTTTTCATTAGATGTAAGCGTGAGTTTAGATCTTATAAAGATATACTTTTTAAGTAAATGTTTTACTGCCGGAGATGAACCCTGAACTTTGACTTTCCGGCTTTCTGAATACTGGCATCCAGAAAATGATCGATACCGGTTGTAGCGTAACCCAAAAGCCTGGAGTTTTCACCAAGTTCAGAAGAAACAATGGTCGTTCGCTCCCTGATCTGGGTCATACAATAGGTATTGATCGCCTGCTGCATCGGCAGGGTAATGTATTGCTTTGCTTCAGCAATTTTACCGCTCAGAATGATCAGTTCCGGATTAAAGAGCTGGATCAGCACGGCGATTCCTTTTCCCATATAAGTGCCGATGTTGGAGAGCAGCTGGATGGCGTACTGGTCGCCTTTATTTGCCGCTTCGATGATAACCGCAGGTTCTATTCTTTGCAGCTCTTCTTTGCTGAGTTTGTTCAGCATGGAGTTCTTGCCGGACAGAATGCCTTCTTTTGCCATTTCTGACAAAGCATTACCAGAGGTAATGGTTTCCAGGCAACCGTGTTTGCCGCAATAACACAAGGCGCCGTTCTCTACAAAAGGGATGTGCCCCAGCTCTCCTGAAAAACCGCAGGCACCTTTTCTTAATTTGCCATCCATGATAATTCCCAGCCCGACTCCCCAGTCCATCAAGAGGATCAGAACGTTTTGCTTGCCTTTTGCCATTCCGTGTGTGAACTCTGCCATGGACGATCCGTTTACATCATTTTGTATGATCACAGGCAGTTTCAGCATTTTTTCAAATTCCGCTGTTAAGGAGGTGTCTTCCGCATCGCTCAAAAAATAACTGTAGCTTTTGCCTTTTTCTGAATCCACTAGACCCGGCATGCCCACGCTGCAGCCGATTAACTGGTCGCTGCTGATGTCATGATCTTTCAGAATGTCCTGGACATGGCTGCTTAAAATGCTGAAGAAATCAGATCTGGTGCTTTTTGAGATGGGCAGGGCAATGGTTTGGGCTTCGACTATATAGTTATAATTGTTGTCTACTATGGCTATCTTGGTGTGAAACAAGGCAATGTCAATACAGATGATCAGAATTTTTTTATCCTTCAGACCGTACAGGTCAGGTTTTCTGCCGCCGATCGATACCCCATAGCCTTTCTTTTCGATCCAGGATTCGTCAATCAGATTCGTGATGAGCTTTAAAATACTGGGGGTACTCATGTCCATCGTATGACATAAGGTAGAAACTGAACACGGACCCAGATTAAAAAGATGTTTGACAAGCTGGTACTTATGGGCCAGCTGCTTATCACGTGTGGGTTTTGTTATGTTATTTAATAGACGAAGATCCATGTATTTAATTGCTGTATTTTGTTAAATATAGGCAACTTATGTTAAAAAATTACAAAAGTATTTTTAATACATAAATAATTGAACGATGTTTTGTCTTTTTGACAATTTCTCCCTAATATTAACCATGCAAGTATCCGATTTAGTCATGTCGGAGAATGTATGAAAGCTGAATTCAACACAAACCTGATATGAAACCCAAAGAACCACAACAACCAAACACCAGAAGAGATTTCATTAAAAAAACCGCGGTCGGAGTGGCCGCATTTACCATTGTTCCCCGGTATGTACTGGGCGGGCAGGGATTTCTTGCGCCAAGCGACAAGCTTACCAAGGCTGTAATCGGCGTAGGCGGCATGGGCCGCGGACATTTTGAATATGAAGGTACCCAAGTAGTTGCCATTTGTGATGTTGACAAAAATCACTTGCAGCAGGCGGCCGGAATGCTGGACAAGGGAGTGAAAACCTTTGGCGATTACCGAGAAATGATCCAGCTTCCTGAGGTGGATATCGTTCACATTGCCACACCGCCGCACTGGCATGGAATTATGGCTGTTGATGCGGCGAATGCAGGCAAGGACATCTGGTGTGAAAAACCAATGACCCATACCATCGGCGAGGGAAAAAGAGTGGTGGAGGCTGTAAAACAGCATGGCAGGATGTTCAGGTTAAATACCTGGTTCAGATTTAAAGATACTTTTTATGGTATGGGTACTACCGTAAGGCCTATAAAGAAACTGGTAGACAGCGGCATGCTGGGCTGGCCTTTGAAGGTTACGGTGAGCAAACATACCGGCTATGACTGGAAGTTTTACTGGGTAGGCAAAGACAACCTGGAGCCTCAGCCGGTACCTCCCGAACTGGATTACAATTCATGGCTTGGTCCTGCACCTTACAAACCTTATAATGCGCACCGTGTGCACCAGACTTTCAGAGGGTACTGGGATTATGATGGTGGCGGTCTGAGTGACATGGGTCAGCATTATATCGATCCCATCCAGTATTTCCTGGGTAAGGACGACACCAACCCGGTTTCGGTTGAAATAGATGCCCCTCAGCAGCATACAGATGCGGTCGGCATCTGGCGCAGGATCACTTATACCTACGCCGACGGATGTCAGATCATCCTTGACGGTGAAGGAAAAGATACCAATGTACCTTATATAGAAGGACCAAAAGGGAAGTTATACCCGGGTTTCAAATCAGATATTCCGGATCTGGAGCGCAAGCTTGCCCAGTTCCCTGATCCTGATCCTCAGATCGTGGAGTTCTCTGAGTCGGTAAGAACAAGGAAGAAATTTGCCCTGAATGAAGAAAACGGACATCGCTCCTGCAATATCGTAAATATTGGTCTGGCGGCATTAAGACTTGGGCGTTCGCTGAAGTTTGATCCGGTGAAGCAGGAATTTGTGGATGATGAAGCGGCAAACAGGCTGATCAATCCGGTCATGCGCGCACCGTTTACGATCTAATCTACTATAGGCACTATTTTTAACCCATTCAGAAAGAAATTACGATTACAATCATGATAAAGAAAATATCATTTCTCCTGTTAGCCCTTGTGATGCTTTTCAGCGCAACCTTCGCACAGGATAAGAAAGACGAAAGAACTACGACCACCAAGATTGCAGATCTGCTGGCCCAGCTGCCCGCCCGTGATGCGGCTCAGCTGGAAAGAAATATGAAAGAGGTGGCTGATCTTGGAGAAGACGGCTATGTAACCCTGATCAGCGGACTGGTAGCGCCCGGAAAAGGCAATAACTCCCTGATCGAATATGCAGTCGGCGGTTTCACCGCTGCGGCAACCAAACGCGGCAACGAAGCCTGGAGAAGCATGAGTGTAAGTGCTTATTGCAAGGCCCTTTCCAAATTAAGTGACAAGCAAAACAAAGCGTTCATCATCAGTCAGTTTGATCTGGTGGGTAATGAAGCTGCAGTGGCCTGTCTGGAAAGCTACCTTGGTGATGAGCAGCTGGCAGATGAGTCTTCAAGAGCTTTAATCAAAATCAATACCCCGTCCGCGATTAAGGCTGTGCTGAACGGACTGGCGAAAGCGCAGGGCAAAGCGAAACTTTCCATAGTGGAAGCTTTGGGACATACCAGCTCTAAACCTGCTGCAGATGCGGTTAACGCGCTGGCAGGTTCAGGTGCAGACAAAGATCTGACTAAAGTAAGTTTGTATACTTTGGCTCATATCGCAGATGCCTCTTCAAATGATGTCCTGGTTAAAGCCGCTGAACAAGCTGGTTTTAAGTATGAGCAAACCAATGCGGTACCTTCATTATTGTTATATGCACAAAAAAGATCAGCTACTGACAAAGCTGCTTCAGAAAAGATCGGCAAGCTGATCCTTGAAAAAGTGAAACCGGAGGAACTGGTTGATGTGCGCATTGCTGCTTTAGAATTAATTGCTGATGCCCGGGGCGACCAGCAGGTATTGCTCAGCGCAATGGACGATTCACAATTTAAATATCGTGCTGCGGCAATCAGATATGCAGCTGCCGGTGTGAACGATTCAAATGCGGCAGCATGGGTGAAGAAACTTGATAAAGCCGATGCGCAGACAAAAGTTTCGATTTTAGATCTGCTGGAGCATAGCGGTGCTAAATCTGCACTGCCTGCTATTGTGAAGCTGACAAAAGATAAAGACCAGAGTGTGAGAGCGGCCGCTACTGCTGCGGCAGCGAAACTGGGTCAGGAAACTGTTTTGGAAGACTTGTTGAAATCGATGAGCAAGGCTGACACCGCTGATCTGACTATGATTTCCAATGCGATCCTGAGAACTAAAGGTGAAGGCGTATCTGCTAAGGTAGCCGCCTTCATTCCTAAGGCTAAACCTGAAGTGCAGGTTGCGCTGATCAATGTACTGGCAGCACGTGCTGCAAATGGACAGCTAAGTACCATTTATGAGTTGCTGAAAAACAAGAATCCTGAAGTGAGAAAAGCTGCTTTTGCGGCTTTGAAACACACGGTAAATAACGAAAACAAGACACAATTGTTTACCCTGCTGAATGAAACTACTGACGCGGCAGAACTGACGAATGTACAGGATGCGATCATTGCTGCTGTGCAGGGTGGTGCCGGAAACAAAGACGCACAGGTAGATGCCGTCTTGCAGCAAATGGGTACTACAGCAGCAGATAAAAAACTGCTGTACTATAAGGTATTGGGTAGCCTGGGTGGTGATAAATCGCTTAAAGCGGTTTCAGAGGCCTTCAATTCCGGAAATGATGCCACTAAGAAAGCCGCTCTGGATGCCTTGTCTTCATGGGCGGATGCAGGTTCTTCAGAAGAACTGATCAGAATTGCCCGTACTACTCAGAACGCGGATTTCTTAAACCAGTCGCTGAACGGCTACCTGCGTTTGGTACGCAATACTGATGTTACTCCTGAGCAAAGACTGCTGCTGCTGCGCAATGCCATGGACGTAGCCAAAACTCCTGCTCAGAAACAGGCGATCTTAAAAGACGCAGAACAGGCCAAATGCTATAATGCAATCATTTTTGCGGGTAAATACCTGGATGATGCTGCCTTGCAGCAGGCTGCTGCCAACGCGGTAATGAACATTACTATGGCCGGTGAATACAGCGGGGATCTGGTAAAAGAATTGTTAAACAAGACGATTGCAGTGATCACCGGTGGTGATGCGGGTTATCAGAAAGAAGGCATGCGCAAATACATCTCAGGAATGAAACCAGAGGTTGGATTTGTATCCGTATTCAACGGAAAAGACCTGACCGGCTGGAAAGGACTGGTAGCTGATCCGATCAAGCGTTCTAAAATGGATGCCAAAACACTGGAAGAAGCACAGGTAAAAGCTGATGCTCAGGCAAAAGACAGCTGGAAAGTGGTAAACGGCGAACTTCAGTTCCAGAGTCATGGAGATAACCTGGCTACAGTAAAGAAATATGGCGATTTTGAAATGCTGGTAGACTGGAAGATCATTGACGATAAAAAAGGAGAAGGTGATGCCGGGATCTATTTAAGAGGTACTCCACAGGTGCAGATCTGGGATCTTGCCCGTACCAATGTTGGTGCGCAGGTAGGTTCAGGTGGTTTGTACAACAACCAGAGCAATGAAAGCAAGCCCTTAAAAGTAGCCGATAACAAGCTTGACGAATGGAATACTTTTAGAATCATCATGAAAGGTGACCGGGTAACGGTTTATCTGAACGGGGAGCTGGTAACAGATAATGTGATCCTGGAGAACTACTGGGACAGAACCCTGCCGATCTTTGCTGAAGAGCAGATTGAATTGCAGGCACATGGATCACCGGTGGCCTACAGGGACATTTACATCAGGGAGATTCCCCGTGCGAAACCATTTGAACTGAGCGCTCAGGAGAAAAAAGAAGGTTACAAGGTATTGTTTGACGGTACCAATATGCACAGCTGGACCGGAAACCTGACCGACTATGTGATCAACAACGGAAATATCGCGATAGAGCCTAAACCGGGTAAAGGTTCAGGTGGTAATTTGTACACCAAAGAAGAATTCAGTGATTTTGTATTCCGTTTTGAGTTTCAGCTGACACCAGGTGCAAACAATGGCCTGGGTATCCGGACACCGATGGAAGGTGATGCGGCCTACGTGGGTATGGAATTGCAGATCCTGGACAATGAGGCTCCGATCTATAAAGACCTGCATGTGTATCAGTATCACGGATCTGTTTATGGTACCATTGCGGCCAAAAGAGGCTTTTTGAAACCGGTAGGGGAATGGAATTATGAGGAAGTGGTGGTTAACGGTCCTAAGATCAAAGTGATTCTTAACGGAACGGTAATCCTGGATGGTGACATCACAGAGGCCCGTAAAAACGGTGCGCCTGATAAACAGGATCATCCGGGACTGAAAAGAGACAGTGGTCATATTGCCTTCCTTGGACATGGTTCACCAGTACAGTTCCGCAACATCAGGATCAAAGACCTGAGTAAGAAAGCAGCGGCAAAAGCACCTGCGGGTAAGAAAGCCGTAACTAAGAAGTAATCAGATTAAACGAGCAAAATAACAGGATAAAATATGACTGAAGATAAGGCAAATTCCACGACTGAAAATTCGAGAAGAAACTTTATTAAAACAACTGCGCTTGCAGCAGCAGGATTTATGATCGTGCCCCGTCATGTATTGGGAGGAAGAGGATTTTTAGCCCCAAGCGACAGGTTGCAGCTGGCCGGTATAGGAGCAGGCGGAAAGGGAGAAAGTGATATTGCTAGCATCGTAAGAGGTGGAAAAACAGACGTTGCGTTTTTATGTGATGTAGACGACAGAAGAGCAGCAACTTCGATTAAAAATTTCCCTAAGGCAAAATACTATAAAGATTACCGTGAGCTGCTGGATAAGGAGGGTAAAAATATTGATGCGGTAACCGTATCTACACCAGACCATACACACGCGCAGATTGCAATGGCTGCCATGCAGCTGGGCAAACACGTGTATGTGCAAAAGCCTCTGACGCATGACATTTTTGAAGCCCGTGCACTGACTGAAGCGGCCAAACGCTATAAAGTAGTGACGCAAATGGGCAATCAGGGTGCTTCAGGAGATGGAGTAAGAAGATTGCAGGAATGGTACGATGCAGGAAGAATCGGAAAGGTACATACGGTTTATTGCTGGACGGACCGTCCGGTATGGCCGCAGGGCATTGCCTGGCCAACGACTAAAGCTCAGGTGCCAAGAGAACTGGACTGGGATCTGTGGCTGGGCAGCGCACCGTATAAAGAGTACATTGATAAAATGATTCCTTTTAACTGGCGCGGCTGGTGGGATTATGGTACAGGGGCTATAGGCGATATGGGTTGTCACCTGGTAGAACCACCGTTCCGGGTTTTAGGGCTGGATACGCCTGTAAGTGTAGAGTGTAGTGTGGGTACGGTGTATGTGGATGAGTTTAAACGGGGTTATTTCCCGGAAAGCTGCCCGCCTTCTAGCCATGTAACCATGACCTTTAATAAAACAGGGAAGAAGAAAGACGATATCCAGGTGCACTGGATGGACGGTGGCATTAAGCCGGAACGTCCTGAAGAACTGGGACCTAATGAAGGCTTTGGCGACAACGGGGTGTTGTTCATCGGCACAAAAGGAAAGATGATCTGTGAAACTTATGGCAAAAACCCTAAGTTATTGCCTTTATCCCGTAATGAAACAGATCAAACGAAGATCAGTGTAACCCGTGTTCCGGGGCAGGAAGAAGGTCATTATACGCAGTTTGCTGAAGCAGCCATCGCCGGTTACGGAAAGATGCAGCTGAGTTCTCCGTTTGAAGTGGCGGGTCCGCTTACCGAGACTTTACTGATCGCCAACCTGGCCATCAGGGGTACCGATGTACAGCGCAGAAATGCGGATGGGGGTGTGAGCTATCCGGGCAGGGACATTAAACTGCTTTGGGACAAACAAAACCTGAAGGTGACTAACTTTGACGATGTCAATCAGTTTGTGAAACGGGAGTACCGTAAAGGCTGGAGTTTGGGGGTATAGTAAGTTATCGTAAAAAAGTATGTCTTTAGAAAATAAGAACATTCGGGTATTGGTGGTTGGTTGTGGCAATATGGGTTCGTCCCATGCCACAGCCTATCATACTTTAGACGGATTTGAAATATGCGGACTGGTGTCTACCGGCAGGAGTAAGGAGGTGCTGAATGAAAAACTGGGCGGTGGATATGATTTGTATACAGATTTTTACCAGGCCCTGGAAGTTACCAAACCCGATGCGGTTTGTATCTCTACTTATCCGGATACCCATGAAGCCTATGCCATAAAATCCTTTGAGAAGGGCTGTCATGTATTTATAGAGAAACCACTTGCCGATACCGTAGCAGGTGCGGTCAGGGTGGCTGAGGCCGCTGAAAAGGCAGGTAAAAAGCTTTTGGTGGGGTATATACTCCGGTATCACCCTTCATGGGAGAAATTTACTGAACTGTCCAGGGAAATGGGTAAGCCGCTGGTGATGCGGATGAACCTGAACCAGCAAAGTCATGGCCGCAAATGGACGGTGCACCGGAACCTGATGAAAAGTCTGAGTCCTATTGTGGATTGCGCGGTGCATTATATCGATATCATGTGTCAGATGACACGCTCCAAACCTGTACAGGTGAGTGCCATAGGCGCGAGGCTCAGCGATGAAATTCCTGACTGGAATTATAATTACGGGCATTTGCAGATCAGGTTTGAGGACGGATCGGTGGGCTGGTATGAAGCGGGCTGGGGTCCGATGGTGAGTGATAACGCCTTTTTCATTAAAGATGTGTTTGGCCCCCGCGGTTCGGTTTCCATAGTTGCCAAAACAGCATCGGCCGCAGGTAATTCTGACAATATAGATGCACATACCAAAACCGAGTCGATCAAGGTGCATTATGCAGATCTGGATGCCGATGATGAGTTTGCCAGGGAGAATGAATGGATAGACCTGAAAGATGAGCCTGATCACCAGGAATTGTGTAGTCGTGAGCAGCGGCAGTTTTTGAAAGCCATCAGGGAAGATCTTGACCTTACAGAGCCTACGGAAGATGCGGTGAACAGTCTTAAAATTGCCTTTGCCTGTGATGAATCTGTGAAAACAGGCCGTATGATTGACCTGTGATGTTCATAAAAGCTGAGTTTTTACGCAGATTGTGGAATATTCATTTGGAGCAAATCCAATAATTATTAACTTTAGAGCGTTATAGACAATAATTAAAAAACCTTAAACGAAGAAAAACATGGAAAAATTCTCAAAACTTAAAGAATTAATTGCTGGTGTAGAAGCAGATGCAGACAAATTTTATAATTCAGGTAACGGTGCTGCAGGTACCAGAGTACGTAAAGCAATGCAAGACTTAAAAGGACTTGCACAGGATATCCGTACAGAAGTTACAGAGAAAAAGAACACAAAGTAATTTTTATTGAATTATATAGAAAAAGGGTTCCGGTAGATACCGGAACCCTTTTTTGTTGGGCTTAGTTTTGTAAAATGAGCTGCTTTGCACGCTCGAGCACTTCATCACGACCTTGTTTAACTCCTGCTATGGTCGGTTTTACCACCTGATCTATTTTTACTCCCGCACTCTGGGCACTTTTCCCGTCAGGATAATACACACCAAGACCGGATACAAAAGTAGTCAGCCCGCCCGGCAGGATGATCCTGGTGATGTCTCCGTCTGCACCTGCAGTTGTGCTTCCTATTACCTTTACATTGGCTCCGCTTTGAAAAGACATGGTCACCAGTTCGGCATTGCTTTGAGTGGTTTCATTGACGAGTATAATTACTTTGCCCTTATAGTAGTCGTCTGTTTTGGTACCGCTGCTTTCAGCCCGGTATACAAATGTTCCGGGCTGGCTGATGGAACGGAAACTATATTTGACAAATACAGATGAATCGGGTTTAAAATAACCACCAAGTGTATTTCTCATTTCATCGATAGGATAGTTCCGCATGTCTACAATAATTCCTTTAGTATCTTTAAACTGCTTTTTAATGCTGTCCAGATCCGTGTTCTTATATTTTGCGCAATGAATATACCCTATATTGCCATCCATCAGGCTATAAGCGGGTATTGCGGGTGCCTTCCAGTAATAATCATCGATCAAATGATTTTTTACACCTTTTTGAGTCAGACTGATCAGTTTACCATCCCTGAGCAGATCCAGCCGGAACAAGCTGTCGTTGTTTCGCAGCAGGTAATTGGCTGGTATATCTCTTAATGCGGTTGGGTAATTCGACGCAGGTGTCAAGGCAACATACTTCCTGATCAGTGAAGCCATCTTTTCGCCATTTATACTGGTGATCACATCACCGATACGGATCTTTTGCTTTACCCCGAGTGTGTCTTTATAAAAGGCAGTCACCAACAGTTTATCTTCGATAAATCTGGCCTGGAAAGGCAATTTAAACTTTCCGAGATTGTGCTGATAGACCTCACTTCCTATAAAAGCATGACCATCGTGAATGGTACTGATCAGCCGGACCATGATGTCTGTATAGGCGGATATGGTGCCGGCCTGAAGAATTTGGGGAATAAAACCGGGCAGTACTTTGGTCCAGTCTTCTGTAATGAACTGTCTGTTGGGGCCAAAATATTGGATCATACTCCAGTAGCGGTACAAAGCCAATAGGCGATAACCGGCATCCGGGGTTTTAATGTCATTATAGGCATCTTCGTGAAAAAAAGATTGTCTGTCCGGACTTCTGAGCGGACCTGCATAGAAATGCTTGCTGTTGTTGCTGTTGGCTAAAATGTATTTCAGTTTGCCACTTAGTTTCGGGCTGAAGACTTTATTGGTAAACAAAGTGCCGTAATTGGGTTTTGCAGCAATATCGGCTTCCTTTGGCGGTATTTTACAACCGTTACAAGGCGGAACTAATCCGAGTCTGTCTGTCCATTTCCCGAGCAAAACCGAAAACTGCTGATCACTGGTACATTTTAAAACAGCGGGCAGTATTCTGAACAGCTCTGCGTCCCAATTGAATTCGCCGCGGGCGATCGCAGGATGATGGTATTTTAAAAATCCCCAAACTTCTCCCAGCAAGGTCAGATACGCGGTGCTTTTGCTGTTCAGTATGATATGGGTGATTCCGGAACCTTTTCTGAATGCGGTATCGGTCAGGGCTGCATAGGGCGGTGTTTTTGATACCGGAATATCATTCACAGATTTGTAATCAACTAAGAGTCGCATACTGTCTACCCACATTTTTCCTTTGCCCACCAGCAGTGCGCCTGCGCTGATCTTCACTGCCTCTCTTCCGTCATAGGGAACCTGGATCATGTATTCCTTCCAGTCGTTTGTTCCTTTCAGACCCTGCGATTCCATGGTCTCAAAAACCAGTTCTTTACCGTTTGCATCTTCCAGACGGATCCAGACACCGGCAAAGCCCCCGCTTACATTTTCAGTTTTGATCGTCCCGATTAAAATGAGATTTTCTCCGTCAAAGGATTGTTGAATGGGAAACACGATGGCTGCGGTACTTATTTGTGCGCCTGAGGCAATGGAAACGGAATATTTGCCCTGCTTTTTTACGAGGCTATCCAGTTTGATCTCATATTTGTTCTCCGCCTGGAAGTTCAGGTCCCAGCCCAGCGGCAAACCTTTGTGGTCTAAGGTTTCAAAATTGCCGTTGAATACCTGGGCATTTGTAATTACGGAAGCCGTAAGCAGTAACAGCAGTAAAGTGTATTTGATTGCGTTCATCATCGAATGTAGTTTCATTTTGCTACAGATGAAAGTATTGGTATGCGGTTTAACTCTTTTTAACTCTTCTGCCTGTGCACTTGTTGTGGATGCCTTATGTGAGCACCATTTGTAGCTGCTGTCTGGAAGGTTTCCAGTGTATTCAGAGGTCCGGGAGCCTACCAACCCCCTGGCAAGGGTCTCGATAGGGTTAATAAAGGGCTATCCTATCATCCGGGCTTAAGCGGAAGGAAATGAATCTTAGAAGACCTGAAAACTGGTTAACTTTTGGCTGGCTGCAATAGGTGTGAGTTGTATGCTTATTTTCCGGAGCTTAAATGGCCGAAGCTATACAAACTCCAATGAAGAGCCAAACAAGAGCCAATGAAGAGCCAAACAAGAAAGACGCTCAGAGGAGTCTGAAAACATTGCTTGAGGCTACCCTTTCAAACTCTGTTTCAGCAATTCTACTTTCTCCTGCTCGCTTTTTAACAGACGCTCGTAAAGAACCTTGTTTTCTTCAACGACTTCCATCAATTTATCCAATGGATTAAAAGTGCAATTATGATTATTGGAAGCGACCACGCCACTATTATTGCTGAAACTTCCATCATTAAAGGTGTTGAAATAATTAAACACCGCCTCCTCACTAAAATTCTTAATCCCCTCCACCGGCACGCCCAGGATTTTCGCTATTTTCTCCAATAGTTCTTCTTCTATGATTTCAGTACTTTCCATCCTGGATACGCTCTGCTGACTGATGCCAAGTTCCATAGCCAGATGTTCTTGCTTGATGCCGCGCAGTTCGCGGATGCGGCTGATTTTTCTCCCGATGTGGGCAGGTTTTGTAGTCTTCTCCATAGCCAAAACTATATAAAATTGTCTTCATAGTTGAAATCAATAGCAAAGAATTTTTAGACATCTCTGGCTGCCAGTTAAGGATTTTGTGTAGCAATACAATTTTTTATTCGAAGATACAAGGTAATAGACAATCGGAAAGGTGTATAAAACCCACCTTTTGGGTGTCGTACCCCAACGGGTTTACCCAAAATATCTGTAGAACCATCGTTTCATGAGTTCTGCCGATAAGATATACATGGCAACAATGCCCAGCATCGCTATGTAGAATTTAAACGGTAATGTGACAAAATGTATTAGAGAGAAAACGATATTGAACTGATTCCTTTATTTAAGGGTGAAGATAATGATATTGCTGCCACAAGGTTGGTGCAGATTCATCTTCTGAATTTGCCAACTTTGTACCTCTTTTAACATAGACAATATGAGTTACCAAAAAATTTTCATTTTTTTTATTGAAACTGGATGATTGATCTATAAATATCCAGGCATTAGTTTCTGGAATATCCCAAAAATAGACATCGAATTTTTCAAATTCCCGTTTATATTCGAATTTAGGATACATTTTTTTGAAGTATGCGATTAAACTCTGACCCTCTTCTTTTTTTACAGAAGATATCTGAAAACCCAAATAATTAGGTTTTTCTTTGTTTTCAATTAAGAGTTCAAGAGTGCTATGATCAGCTAAATTACCATTAGGATATTCATATGTTGAAAGATTTATATCATCAATTTTATAATTGCTTAATTCTTTAGTTTGATACGAATATAACCCTAGAGTAGTATTCATCCCTTTTATGAAGGAATTGATTTTGTTTTCCGAATCATTGATTTTATCTCCAAACTTTAGTGCGAGCAAGTCACTTTGCGAATGGCATGAAGTAAGTAAGCCAAACATTGATATGGCTAACAAATTTATGATTTTCATATAGTTAATTCTAAATGTTATGTTCGCTTTAAATAATTTTCATCTTTTACGGATTTAAATAGTCAATGCTCTGACAACGTCAGAGATTAATTGACCTTTAAACCTAACAACTCACAAGCCTTAAAAGTTATTCGGTTGTCAATGAAAGCAATGCAATTGGAAACCAAAATCGTAACCATTTTAACTGTTTTAGGTTGATTTACAATGATATATTTTTTTTGAAGAAAATCCGTTTTCAGGATACTTTAAATATAAAAGGCTCAATTTAGTGCGCCTTCTGTGATTCGAACCTAGTTCAAATATCAGCATTTAAAATAGTATTCCAATTTTCTTAGAACCATTAATTAATCCGGTGGCAAACATTGGTCACCCTTTGCCAAGCTTCGATCGTTGCGAATGGTATGCTTATTATCCGAAGCTTAAATAGCTGATAGCTATACAAACTCCGATCAAGATCCGAACATCATCCGATCAAAATCCGAATAAGAAGAAGTACACGAATGGTGTCTTGTCATTTGAAATGTTATGTCAGACTATCCTTTCAAACTCTGTTTTAGCAGCTCTGCTTTCTCTTGCTCGCTTTTTAAAAGGCGTTCATAAAGGATTTTGTTTTCTTCAACAACTTCCATCAATTTATCCAATGGATTGAATGTTGGATAATAATTAATTGAGCTAGCAATTAATGTAGAACTATCGTTACTGTTGTTATTGTAGGTATTAGAGATCACGTTAAACACCGCCTCCTCACTAAAATTCTTAATCCCCTCCACCGGCACGCCCAGGATTTTCGCTATCTTCTCCAATAGTTCTTCTTCTATGATTTCAGTACTTTCCATCCTGGATACGCTCTGCTGACTGATGCCAAGTTCCATAGCCAGATGTTCTTGCTTGATGCCGCGCAGTTCGCGGATGCGGCTGATTTTTCTCCCGATGTGGGCAGGTTTTGTCGTCGTCTCCATAGCCAAAACTATATAAAATTGTCTTCATAGTTGAAATCAATAGCAAAGAATTTTTAGAAATCTCCGGCTGCCAGTTAAAGATTTTGTGTAGCAATGCAATTTTTTATTCGAAGATACAAGGTAATGGACAATCGGAAAGGTGTATAAAACCCACCTTTTGGGTGTCATACCACATAAGGCTCACAGAATTTGCTTCTTTAGATCTTGGAGGCGTAGCTTTTACTTGATAAATTAGCGGCATCGAATCTATCCCGAGCAGAATACCTATGGCAAAAAAAGAACACATCACTCAGCTTGATATCAGGCAGGTCAAAATCCATCAGTCGGGTTTTGAATTTTTTACGGCATTAAGAAATAATAATAATCGGGATTGGTTCAATGCCAATAAGGAAGCATTTGAAGAAGAACAAAACAAGATCGGAGCTTTTGCGGATGCCTTGCTTTCGGAACTGAACAGGAACGATGTGATGGAGACTCCTTCGGGCAAAAAGAGTCTTTACCGGATTTACAGGGATGTTCGCTTTTCCAAAGATAAAACACCTTATAAAACGCACTGGAGCGGCAGTTTTAAACGCGCCACAAAATACCGCAGAGGCGGGTATTATTTTCATATCGAGCAGGGCAACAGTTTTGTCGCGGGTGGTTTCTGGGGACCTTCCAAAGATGATCTGAAACTGATCCGGGAAAATATCGCTTTTGATGGTCAGCGGCTAAGGGAAATATTAAACAGTAAGGCTTTTGTCTCGGCATTTGGAACACTGAAGGGAGAGCAATTGAAGAAGGTGCCTAAAGGCTTTGATGCCGAAAATGAAGCAATCGATCTGCTGCGTTATAAGCAGTTCCTGCTCATCAGGAAGTTTTCAGATGAAGAGGTTTTAAATGATGACTTTCTTGCAGAAGCTGCTGCCACGTTTCAGTACATGCGCCCTTTCTTTGATTATATGAGCGAAATACTGACGACTGATGGCAACGGGAATATTATCTGATCTTCCTTTTACTGGTCAGGTATCTTCTTACCGGAATGTCATAGCTGCGCATCACGATATAGGCACAACCTAACAGCAGGATTGTTCCGGTGATAATGATTACGGACAATTGACCTGTTCCGGGTTTATGACTGGTGTAATAGTTGCCAAACATCCATAACACGGCATAATGTGTCATGTACAAAGGGTAGGAGAGCTGTCCCAAAAATAGACAAGTCTTTTTTAAGACAGTTGCCAGCGTAGCGCCCGCACCCAAAGCGATCAGCAAGGGGAAGTAAAACAGCACAATAAAAGGTTCGGAAAGCCAGTTCCATTTTGAGGATGGCATGATAAAGGCCAGGAACAATAATAGGGCAATACCGATAAATCCCAGCTTGTTTTTGATGAGCCAGTTGGAACGGTAAATCAGCAGTCCTGCCAGAAAAGAATAGGCGATCCGGGCACCGCCATCCCAAAAGGTTGGTCCGCTCCATCCGCCAAGTAAATTGCCGGAACGGTAAGCTACCCAGCAAATGGCCACCGCGGAGATTATGGTTAACAGCAGCAACAGGCCACGCCTGATTTTATAAAGTACAAATGCATAAACGATATTGGCGACATATTCCCAAAACAAGGACCAGGAGGGTGCATTGAAACTGAACAGGTTAAACCCGCGATCTTCTATGACCGGGTAGGGAATCAGCAGTACAGAACACAAAAATGTCAGTATGATCTTACCTGTGCTGTACAATTCCGGGTGGCCACCAAAGGGATCAAACAAAAATGCGAGCAGACCTAACACTGATCCTGCGATGACCAGGGGGTGCAGCCTGATGATCCGCGATTTAAAAAACTCCAGGATGCCCATTTTTGCGATGCGGTCATCATAAGCATAACCAATTACAAATCCGGAAAGGCAGAAGAAAAAATCGACAGCTAGAAAGCCGTGTCCGATAAAGTTCCTGGCGGGATCGGTATAGACCCATTCCATAAAATGAAAGACGACAACTGCCAAAGCCGCTATTCCCCTTAGTCCGTCCAGAATTTCAAAATGCTGTTTAGTTTTTAAGATTTCAGGAGCTGCTGTTGTTGTAGTCATTTGATATGATTTTTATGCGGAATGGTCTATAGGTAACCGCATGGCGTATGTTTTCAAGATTACCAAATATTAAGGACTCTATCAAATTTTTAAAGGTTGTTCTTCCATAGAAAAAACGTCTCGTCAGGTGGAGATGAAACAAGCCTTAAAAATTCGTATATTTTATTTCATTACCAGGCAACCTTATTCAAAAAGGTATCGTAACTGTAAGTATAGATGAATTAAATTTTTTACGTGGACGAATTACTTATTCAGGATTTAATTAGTGGCTGCAGGAAAAAGGACAGGAAAAGCCAGAAGGTGCTTTATCAGTTCTTTTACAGCTATGCTATGAGAATGTGTATCCGCTACGCAAAGGATAAGGATGAGGCTCTGGAACTGGTGAATGATGGTTTTATGCGGGTATTTGTGAACATCAGCAAATACAATCCTGAAAGACCTTTTAAGCCCTGGCTGAGCACCATCATGATCAATACATCTATCGATCATTACAGAAAGCAGATTAAACGTATTGAAATGGAAGAATTGAATGCAAAACACGAAATGGAGGACAGGGAAAATATTCTTTCAAGGATTCATTATGAAGACTTGATTAAACTGGTACAAAAGCTTTCGGCAGCTTACAGAACAGTATTTAATCTTTTTGCGATAGACGGCTATTCACATGAGGAAATAGCTTCGATGCTCTCGATTTCGGTGGGTACATCGAAATCAAATTTATTTAAGGCGAGGGAACAGCTGAAAAGAATGCTTCAGCATACACAATTAATGGACAAACAGCAATTGTAATGGAATTAAACGATAACGAGTTTGACGCCACCTTTAGGAAAAAGGTATTCGATGGAGACCCTCAGTTTGAGGAGGCTGCATGGGATAAAATGGAGCGGAAACTCAAACGCAGGGACAGGATCGTGTTTTTTAAAAGGTCGGCAGTGGTTCTGCTGGCTTTGCTGGCGGGGGTATGGGGATATTATTCGTTTGATCGTGCGGATCTGAAAAATACGGAGACTGCTGTTCGTAAAACCGGGAAGGAAAATGGCGGTAAAGCACCGCTGAAAGAAAAAATAATGAAGGATACTAAGCAGCCGGCGGATACTTTGCAGTCTACTGAGGGGGTTGCTGTCGTGAAAGGGTTGAAAAATAAAGTGACTGCAGGGTATCCGGCTGATCGGTATGCCTCCAAAAAACCTCCTGTAAATCCGGTACCGGCAAATAATGGAGTAAGGGATGAAGGCAAAGACATAGGGCAGATTGTTGCTGAGCAACCTTTGATCGCAGGGAACGAAGTAAAAGATACGGTCCGGCAGGTAGAGGTGAGGAAAGAAGCTGTTTTAGTTCCTGAAGAAATGCCGCAGGAGAAAAAGATCATTAAACGCAGAAGGGGTTTGCCGGTTAGCCTTGCCATTAGCGCGGGGCCTGAATTCAATTCGGCAAGTTCAGTAGTGGGGGGAGATCCCGGGTTCAGTGCAGGTCTGACTTTTGGTTTAGGAATTTCCAAAAGATTAGACCTGCAGACCGGGATCAGGTACAGTATTAAGAAATATAATAGTGGTGGCGGGATCAGGTATAATTTTCCGAATACGGGTGCCTGGTCTAAAAATAGTCTGACTAGTTTGGAAGCTTCCTGTTATGTGCTCGAAATTCCGCTTCAGGCTTCTTACAATGTGGTGAATAATGGCTTGAGCAGTATTTATCTGAATGCAGGGGTATCCAGTTACCTGATGATGCAGGAGGATTATATCTTCCGATATGATACTCCGTATGGTAATACTGCAAGGACTCTGGAGAAAGTGAATGCCAATCAGCACTTTTTGAGTGTGATCGACCTTTCTGCGACTTATTTTATTAAGCTTAAGAGCAACAATTTAAAGGTGGGTTTTGAGCCTTTTGTAAAGATTCCGCTGACTGGTGTTGGTGAAGGGAATATAAATCTGAAATCGAGTGGGATATCATTAAAACTGCGTTATGATCTGGACAAAAAGAATAATTAAACTGCTGTTTCTCCTGGGGTGTGTGCTGAGCTACGGCAAAGCCAATGCGCAGAATTACGTGAGCAAAGACCTGAGGATAGGCATTTTCTCCTCTACACCACTGGAAGATATTAAGGCGGTGAGTGACAAGGGAACCGGTGTGGTCATCTCGAAGACAAGAGAGGTGGTGGTGCAGCTATCTGTAAAAACGCTTGAATTTGACCGGAAGCTCATGCAGGAGCATTTCAATGAAAATTACATTGAGAGTGACAAATATCCGCTGGCTAAGTTTAAAGGGGTTCTGGATCCTGCCGTCGATTTCAGTAAGGACGGGGACTATACCGTAAATGTAAGTGGCGTACTTTCCCTTCATGGTGTAGACCAGCAACGTAGCATTCCCTGCAAGATCACTGTCAGAGCTGGTATTATATCCGTGGATGCGCAGTTCAAGGTTGCTTGTGTGGATCATAAAATCCAGATTCCAAAGCTTGTATTTGCAAAAATCGCTGAATTCATTACCGTAAAGATCAGTGGTCAGTTTAATCTTCTAAATAACCAGACTCATGAATAAGATCAATTATTTACTCCTTACTTTTTTATTTCCGGTAGTTGCCGTGGGTACTGCTCATGGACAGGAAGCAGATTCTTTATTGAAATCTTTAAATGCTGATGTGAAAGCGCCACCGGTAGAAGCTGTTTTTAAAGCTACCCGTGTGGTGTTGTCCCATTCGAGCGAAACCCAAAAGAAACATGACCTGGACCTTCGGATCCGTCACCATTTTGGTGACATAGGAGGAAGGTTTGGCAGTGCGCATACTTTGTACGGACTGGATGTCGCTTCTGATCTGTTCATAGGGCTGGACTATGGAGTGAGTGATGATTTTACGGTTGCGGTAGGCCGCAGCAAGCACGACGAAATGTTTAATTTTTCGGGGAAGTATAAATTACTGAAGCAGAAAAACGATGGTGGAATGCCGGTGAACCTGACTGTGTTTGCCCAGATGGGCTGGATAGCCAGGGAGCCTTTCAGTGAAAGTGAGTTTGACACTTACTCAGACCGGTTCTCTTATTTTCTGCAGGGTATCATCTCCAGAAAGATCTCTTCAAGGTTATCACTGGAAGTGATGCCGGGTTATCTGATCAGGAAAAATGCGGTTGATCCCGGAGATCCGGACAATCTTTTTGTATTGGGTTTTGCAGGCAGAATGAAGATCACAAAGCGCCTGTCTTTTGTGGCAGATTATACACTTGTCAATGGATTGTCCAGACCGGGTAATTTAACTGAAGCCTATTACAATCCACTGGGAGTAGGGCTTGAAATTGAAACAGGCGGACACATTTTCTCCCTGAACTTTATGAATTCTGAGTATATACTGGAGAATAACTTTATTACCAATACCAAAAAATCCTGGAACAAGGGCGGAGTTCGTTTTGGATTCACGATTTCCAGGAATTTCACCTTGTTTAAATCAAAGCATCAAGACCCGGATAAGCAATCAAAGATTTACTAAACTAAAAAATCAAAATTATGGAACGTGAGGAATTTCTCAAATCATTAGGATTTGGGCTGGCACTGGTGTGTACCGGCTCATGTATGTCCGGCTGCGGAAAAGGCAGTGACGCACCGGAAAAACCGGACACAAATCCACCGCCGGCCGGAGGTGGAACAGGTGGCAATGGTGGTGGAAGTGGCATTACTGTTGACCTGGGCAGTCAGCTGAAGGCCATCGGAGACCAGCTGGTGACCAGCAGTGTACTTGTTTTTCGCATCGCAGCAGGAAATACTCCGGCAGCATTTGTCGCCACGGAATCGATTTGCCCGCATCAGGCAGGAAACCTGGTTTGGAAACAGGGATTGAACAGGGTTCAATGCCAGCTGCATTTTTCTGAGTATTCAACTGGAGGAACTGTGCTTCAGGGGCCTCAGGGATCATCAGGGGATACGCGTGCGCTGAAAGTTTACGCTACCACTGTCACCGGAACCACACTTACGGTGACTAAAACCTAAGAAACCAGCAAACTTTACCTGATGAGCCCCGGAAAACGACGAATTTTAGTTGTTTTCCGGGGCTCATCGTTTAATAGGTGATTTGCGGATACTTTTTGTTTTGAAGATGATCTAATTTGCTGCCAGATAGTCAGGCATTTGACGAAATAACTTAATAATCATTCAAAAACTAGAGTATGAAACTAAGATTACTATTAAAAATGGTTTTCCTGCTGTTTTTTTGCGTCAGTGCTATGGCACAGACCAGGAAAATACAAGGGATAGTGAGGGATGCGGATGGCGGTCTGCCATTGCCCGGAGTCAGCATCAGGATTAAGGGTAGCCAGATGGGTACAATGAGCGGAACGGATGGCCGTTATGTTCTGGAAGCCACCAACGGCGCAATCCTTGAATTTGCCTATATAGGGTATGCTACACAGAGTAAGACGGTTGGAAATGAAGCTATCATAAATGTGGCGCTTAGTAATGACAGCCGGTCTTTAAGCGAAGTTGTGGTGACCGCTTTGGGTGTCAGCCGGTCCTCAAAATCAACGGGATATGCAACTACGCAGGTAAGCGGAGAAGAAATCAACAGGGCTGCACCGGTAAATATCATGTCGGGATTGCAGGGTAAGGTTTCGGGTGTGGATATTTCCAACACTTCGGGTTCTCCGGGCGGGTCAAGTAAGACCGTCATCAGGGGCTTTGCTTCCATCGCAGGAAATAATCAGCCGTTGTATGTAATTGACGGGGTACCTGTCAACAATTCAAGACCAGGTGATGTCTCTCCGCGTAACAGTATCGGTGATTTGAAGGAAACCTATGATTTTGGTAATGCAGCCAATGACATCAATCCGAATGATATTGAGAGTATCAGTATCCTTAAAGGCGCAGCGGCCAGTTCATTGTATGGATCAAGGGCTTCCAGCGGGGTCATACTGATCACTACAAAGAAAGGGAAAGCGGGTGCCTTTAAGGTGGATATCTCTTCGGCAGCGGCATTTACCCGTGTCAGTATGGCTCCTGAGTTACAGGACAAATATGGACAGGGATTTTCTTACCAAAATTATATCGCGGAGAACGGAAGCTGGGGCGCCAGGTTTGACGGACAGGAAAGGGAATGGGGATCTGAAATAGACGGTGAGAGACAAAGCAGACCTTATACCGCCGTTAAGAATAATTTTGTGGATGCCTTTGACACGAGTAAGGAATTTACCAATACCATAGCTTTCAGCGGTGGTAATGAACAGTCAACGTTTCGTTTTTCCTATGGCAATGTAGGCAGTAATGGTATTTTGCCGGGAGCCAATGATACCTATAAAAGAAACACGCTGAACCTGAATGGTTCCACGAAATTTAAGGGTATAAGTATCAGTGCAGGCCTGAATTATATTGGGAAGAATACAAGAGCGGTACAAACCGGACAAGCAATTTCAGGTATCGGATCTTCATTTTATGAAGATATTCTGCAAATTCCGGTGGAGTTCCCGATGAAGGAATTCAAAGACATTAACAATAAGTTTTACAATGTGGATGGTTATTTTAGTGCGTTTTCTCAAAATCCTTATTTTTCTGTTTTTGAGAATGGTGCTACATTTAAAAGTGACCGTTTCTACGGAAATGTGGATTTAAAAGCCAAAGCTACTGAATGGCTTACTTTTCAGTTCCAGCAAGGGGTTGATGTCAGTAATATTGTCGATAAGATGTGGAATGCCAGAAACATCCCGACTCCCGGGAGCTGGGCAGGCGGCGGTAATGATGAAGAGGAGGTAAGACTGGCAAGTTTGGGTAATGTTATTGAAGGTTCAGAAAAATATTTTGAATTTGATTCGAAGGTTCATGCACTGTTTGAAAAGAATTTCGGTGGAGATATCAGTTTGAACGGTTTGCTGGGGTTGAATTTTAATGCGCGCGGATCAAGGGTATTGTATGCAGGGGTAGAAGACCTGTCTGTTCCGGGATTCTACCAGCTGGACAATTCAGGGAATTTCCCGACCACTACGCAGACCAGTACGGAAAGACGTTTGTTTGGATTTTATGGCTCTGCAACAGTAGGATATAAATCATTCGCTTATTTGACTGTGAATGCCAGGAATGACTGGAGCTCTACGCTGGCACCGGGAAACAGGAGTTATTTTTATCCGGGAGCTAACTTATCCTTTATTATATCCCAGCTGACGGATCTGAGCAGTGCCAGGATTTCGTTACTGAAATTAAGGGCTGCTTACGGAAAAACTGGTAATGACGCTAATCCTTATAATATCTACAATACCATAGCACGGACAAGTGTTTATCTGGGCGGCGCGGCTTATACTAATTTTCCTTTTGACGGAGTGCCGGGATATACCATTTCAAATACCAGAAAAACCACCAGGCTCAGACCGGAAATCAGTACGGAAACCGAGCTGGGTGCAGAATTGAAATTCTTTGACAACAGGCTTGGTTTTGATGTGACGTATTATAACCGTGTCACCAATGATCAGATTTTGCCTATTGTATCAGCTCCTTCGAGCGGGGTAAGTTTCAGGGTGGTCAACTTTGGTAAAGTGCGTAACAGGGGTATTGAACTGGCTTTAACAGGAACTCCGGTAAAAGGGGATGACTTCAACTGGAACATGACCTATACCTTTACCAGGAACAGGAATAAAGTGCTGGCGCTTCCTGACGGCCTGACCAATGTGATTCTGAATTCTGTTTTTGACGCGCAGTTTGTGGCCAAAGTTGGTGAACCTCTGGGTGTTCTGGAGGCACCTGTTCCGCGTCTGGACCCGCAGGGAAGAATAATTGTAAATCCTGCCAATGGTTATGCCATTACTGATCCGAACCTGGGAACTTATGGCAATTCACAAAGGGATTTTGTGATGGGTTTTAACAATAGTTTCAGCTATAAGGGACTGACCCTCGGTTTTACGCTTGATTTTAAGAAAGGCGGTGTGTTTTATTCAGGGACGGCCGATTTGCTGAGTTTCGTAGGGAATTCTAAAAATACGACCTGGAACGACAGACGTACTTTTGTCATACCTAACTCTGTAATAGAGGTAGTGGAAAACGGGGTGGCCAGGTATGAAGAAAACGCTACGCCAATCCGGGAATGGTATATTTACGATTATTATTATACCGGTAATGGTGCTGCCCTGGCTTATAAAGACAGGATTCTTGATAAAACCTTTTTTAAGCTGAGAGATCTGACCCTAAGTTATGCCCTGCCAAAAACACTGGCTCATAAGATCGGTACGGATAAGGCATCACTTACTGTTTATGGCAGAAACCTGCTGACCTGGCTGCCGGCAAGTAATTCCTTCATAGATCCTGAGGTATCTAATTTTGGCAATGACTTGTCGAGTGAGTTTGGTGAATTCAGAACAGGACCTGCAGTCAGAAACTATGGTCTTTCCTTAAACCTTACATTTTAATTGTTAACCGTGAATCGGGTATGGAGAGGTTCATGGTATGAAATCATGAGGCCTCATTACCGACAAAAATATAAAAAGATGAAAAAGATATATAAAACCGGTTTGGCATTTGCACTGGTCAGTTTACTGCTCCATGGCTGCTCTAAACTTGACATCAATAAAGATCCTAATAATCCACCGGTTGAACAGGCTACTGCCGAGTCGCTGTTTCCTTCTGCTGTTTTGTCTACAGCCGGCCGGGTAGGTGGAGATTTGGCTATCGTTGGGGGGATGTGGGCTCAGTTCTGGACTCAGAACGGCAACTCCAGTCAGTTCAGAACGGTAGACAGCTATAACCTTAGAAATTCTTCGGAGTTCATCAGCAGCCCGTATACAGAATTGTTTACGGGTGCAATTGCCGATTATCAGCTGGCTTTGCAAAGAGCAGTGGAATCACAGGACTGGAGGTATAACCTGATGATCACGGTAATGAAGGCTTATACCTATCAGGTGATGGTGGATCTTTTTGATAAGGTGCCCTATTCAGAGGCGGTGCAGCCGGATGTTTATCCTCAGCCTAAGTTTGAGGATGGTTATACGGTTTATAAGGCGCTAATTGCTGAAATAGACGCCGCGCTGGCAAAGGATTACCAGAATACACCGCATACACAGGAGCAGGCAAGGGTCGATCTGGTTTTCGGAGAGCGGGGAAATGCGGATTTCGATACGCAGATGGACAACTGGGAACGCTTTGCGAATACCCTTAAACTAAAAATGTATCTGAGAATGGTGAATGTCAAACCTGCTGAAGCTGAGGCCGGAATCAAAGCGATGTATGATGCTGATGCCGGATTCCTGGAAAGAGCAGCGGGGGTCACCACTTATATTGCGGCGCCGAATCTGAGCAATCCGTTTTATGAATATAATTTCAGGCGGTTAAATACAGCTGATAACCTGCGGGCCAGCTATACGCTGGTGAGCTGGCTTGAAGGCAATAATGATCCCCGTATAACGGAGTATTATGGAGCGGGGCCGATTACATCTGTTCATCAGGGAGATTTTGCAGCCCTTACTGAGCATCCGGAGTACAGGAGAGCTCCAGTCCCTGTAATCAATCCTACTGACGCGGTTTGGTTTTTTAGCAGAGCTGAAATATTCTTTATGGTTGCTGAAGCCAGGGAGCGCTATTTTGCTGGTGCTGGTGCAAAGGAAATGTATGAAAATGGTGTTGAAGCTGCATTTGCTCAGAAAGGACTGCCAAGACCCGATGCACTTTTGGGTACCGGAGGAGTGTATGCATACCCGACGGCCGGAGTGTTTGAAGAAAAGCTGGAAGCCATCATAGTTCAGAAGTGGGCATCTTTTTTTGGTTCTCATGGACTGGAAGCTTTCTTTGAGCAAAACAGAACTGGTTATCCTCAGATCAGTACGGTGTATTCGAGGGACCCGGCCTATGTTCCGGGACATCTGGTATACGGCCCTAGCGGGGTTACAGGGGCTGGTAATTTTCCAAGAAGATTTCTTTTTCCTGATGTGGAAAGAGAAAGGAATTCCAATACGCCTGCGGAGGTACCATTGTATACAAAAGTATGGTGGGGCAAATAATTTTTAATCAAAGATCATTCAATATGAAAAATCATAAAATACTAATACTGCTCGCTGTAATCCTGACTTCTTTTGGGTTTTCCTGTAAGAAGGATCAGGAAATTGGCGGGACGGCCATGCAGAAAATGTCGGGTGACTGGCACGTAACGATAAATGGCGATGAGGAAAATGGTTATTTTACTTTGTATACCTTCAATACCTCAGACAACAGCAGTACACAGATCTGGCTTCAGTCTGTGGACAATCTGAATGATGAAGGTGTTTTGATCGCCATGAAGGGTAAAATAAACGCCGACCTGAACGGGATGACCTTCTCAGGAGCAAATATTACCAATATTGGGGCGTCAAGGGTAGCCAATCCAACATTCAGTATCGCAAATGGAAAAATAGTAACCAATGGTACGGTAGGACCGGGATCCAATACACCTACAGATTCGATCTCCTTTGACCTTACCATCGGAGGACAAACCTATAAAATAGAGGGTTATCACAAAACAGGATTTTTGAGCGACCTGCCTTAATTAAATATGCGGCGCAATGGGTTTTATAAATTTATTGTGCCGCATATTGAAGAATTAAATAGGATTAACTGTTAACACAATTGGTGCTCCGGGGATACTTATTTTGATTTTTGCAGCGTAATTTTGCTGTTGATCATCCCTGTCAAATTAACATTTCCAACTGTAAAAAGAATTATATTTACATTAATGACAGGTCCTTATGTAATTCTGCAACGGTTAATTTTGCTGCCGGTATGGTTGTGCCTGGCTTTTACGGGCCTGGTATCTGCGCAGACAGCATCTAAAAATACCTTTAAACAGGACAGCACCGCCATCTTACACTTGCTGGATTCTTCTTACAGGTTCCTTAATTCTGATTATGAGAAGTCCGGTTATTATGCGGAAAAAGCGATCAGCAGGGCAAGAGCCATAGGGTACAAGAAAGGCATTATCGTGTCCAATAATTTTTTTGTCAATGTGCTCATTTCACAGGGTAAATACCGAAAGGCTTTTGAGGTCGCATCGGAGTCTGTGGTTTTGAGTGAGCAAATAAAGGACGAAACGTATATGTCCAGGTCATATACGATGAAGGGTATGACCGGTATATTTCTCGGGCATTTTCAGATGACTGCCAACAATCTGCTTGATGCGGCCAGAATCATAGAAAAGAAAGGCAATAAGCTGGAGATTCAGCGGTCATTCAATATGCTTTCGATCATTTTTACAGAACTGAAGAATAAGGAAAAATCATTGCAGTATGCCCTGATGGCTGAAAAATTGGGGACAATTAATAAAGATCCGGGCACGGATCTGATGACACTCATGCAGCTTGCCCGGGCCCGGGCACTTAATGAGCAGTTTGTAGTGTCAAACCAGCTTTTTGATCGTTTGATGGCCACTGCCGTTAAACTAAAAGATACCCTTAACATCACGTACACTTATATTTATGCTGCAGAGCTTGCTGTTCAGGAAAAGAAATACGCAAAGGCACTGGAATTGTATCTGAAAGCAGATGAAGATGCCCGGCGTTCTAATTTTCCGGACTTTAATATTTATTCCAATGGGGGACTGGCAAAGGTTTATTATGAAACGGGTAATTACAGCAAGGCAGATTTTCACCTGAAAAGAGGAGTTTATTATGCGCGTAAGGTGGGGTCCGAAAATATGCTGCGGGAGCTGTTGCTGCTGGGGTCACAGATCAAAGAAAAACAAAATGACCTGAAGACCTCACTGGCCTTTAGAAAGGAATATGAAGCATTGAACGCCAAACTGCTGAATCTGGATCTTCAACAGAATATTCACCGGCTTGAGGAAGAGTTTCAAAGTTCTGTCAAAGAACGGGAGATCGCAAAACAGAAATTGCTTATTGCAAATAATCAATTGAGGATCAAGCAAAAGGATAATTATATTGTGCTTTTCCTCTCATTGGTTTGCATCCTTGGCATCAGCATATTGTTGATTTATTTCTGGTACAGAAATAAACAGAGAATTACTCGGAAAAATATCGTTCTGCTGGAAAAAGAAAAAGAAGTTCAGATCCTAAAGGCGGTGATGAGTGGCGAGGAAACGGAGCGGTCCAGACTGGCCAAAGATCTTCATGACGGTGTAGGTGGTCTGCTGTCTGCTACCAAAATGCACCTCAGTATATTGCAGAATAATCCTGATTTTCCGGATACCCGGCAGCATTTCAATCATACGGTAGCTATGCTCGACAGTGCTTCTCATGAAATCAGGATGATCGCGCATAACCTCGCTCCGGAATTGCTGGAGAAACTCGGCCTGAACAAGGCCTTGTCGGCTTATTTTTCCAGGTTGCAATCTCCTGGTTTCAAGATTAACTACATAAAGGTGGGCGATGTACCAAGGCTGGAGAGCAGTTTTGAACTTCTGGTATACAGAGTGATCCAGGAACTCATCAATAACGTCATCAAGCATGCGCATTCAGATCATGTTCTGGTTCAGATGAGTTATCATTCCCAAATGCTGTCTATTACTGTAGAAGACAGTGGTATAGGTTTTAGCGGGGAAGAGGGGGTAGGATTCAGTAATCTCAGGTCCCGAATCGCTGCGGTTAACGGATATATAGAAATAGAGTCTTCTCCTAATAACGGCACAACAGTTTTTGTGGAGTTTGATGTCACGCAATACGTATTTGAGCGTCTTGTTGAAGAGAAGCAACATAGCAATAAGATATGATACCAATTACCATAGGAATAGCTGATGATCATTTACTCGTGATACAGGGCATAAGAGCCATGCTCAGCAACAGCAATTTCAATATTCTATTTTCAGTTAATAAAGGGGAGGATCTTTTAGAAGCCTTGCTGGATATACAACCTGATGTATTGCTTCTTGATATCCAGATGCCCGATATGAATGGTATAGACCTTTGCAAAATCATTATGAGGTGCTATCCTGATATGAAGATCATTGCGCTGACCAATATGGATGAATCTCATTATGTAAAACAGATGATCAGGAATGGTGCCAGTGGTTATCTGCTGAAAAATGTAGACCAGCTGACCATGATTACGGCTATAGAAGAGGTGATGCTGGGCAATCAGTACCTGGATAAGCAGGTTCAGCAAAGCCTGATGGACGAGATGCTTTTGGGTAAGAAGAGGTCTGTCCAGCAGGTAGTGCTGACCAAGAGAGAGCTGGAGATATTGGGACTGATCGCAAAAGAACTTACCAATAACGAGATCGCTGATCAGCTGTTCATCAGTTTGAGAACGGTACAGACCCACCGCTTGAATATAAGTCATAAGCTGAATGCCAAAAACCTGGTGACGCTTGTTAAGGAGGCTTACAAGCGCGGTCTGATCTGATACTAAGTACTAATACGTAGTTTTCTAATTCAGTTCTCCTGCGGATGTGGGGTGATTTGGGTGTATTTAATTTTACAATCATAAAATTATACACTATGAATCAGAATTTTACATCTTTTAGAACCCCGGATTATTTAACCGAATACCACTATCCTCAGTTAAATGTACAAAAGGAAAGTACACGGGTGGAACTGCTGAAAAGAGTTGCGATAGCCAGAGAATACATCATCACCAATTACAATAAAAAATTTAGTCTTAAAGATGTCGCTCAGGCATCTTGTCTGTCAGTCAATCATCTGCTCAGGACATTTAAGGCGGTTTACGGTGTTTCTCCGTATCAGTTTCTTGCAATTGTGAAGCTGGAAAAGGCAAAGCATTTTCTCGAAGAAAGCAATTATCAGATCGCCTACATTTCTTTCCTGATTGGCTTTGATTCTATCAGCTCTTTCATACGTCTGTTTAAAAGTGTTTTTAATATTACCCCGCTGAAATATAAACGTCTCCATATTACTCAAAGGTCGTGTTAAGGTTAATCACAGCAGTCTTTATAGCTGCCGGATTGTTTCCTGCAGCGCATAGCAAGAATAATCCGCTTACTTACCAGGCAGCTTCCTTCTCCTATTATTTTCCTCAAAAAAATGTTGAGGTTGTTAAATCTGCATATGAAGAGCCCGGGTTAAGCTTTTTGGTATTGCATGATGATGAAAATACAGGAGTGGAAGCTGCGCATGACTTTTGTAAAGCTGGCGGAGGAAGTATTGTTGAGCTTCAGTATGGTGAGGAGAGAAACATCACTTTCGGATATAGAAAAACCAAATTTTCCTTTGATCCTAACCAGATGTTCAACAACGCGGGTACCTACAAGACATTGAGGAAGTATAGTGTGAACAGGCCTGTTGCCGAAACCATAAGTCTGGTCAGAGCACTGGCATTTGAAGTGCTGAATACCTACAATCCGGATAGTCTTGGATATTTCATTACACTTCACAACAATACAGAGGGCAGATTCAGTATTGCTTCTTATCAGCATGATCCGCTGTTAAAAGGAGTTGCTGACAGCGTTTACATCAATCAGGAAATGGATGAAGACGACCTGATACTGGTTACAGAACCTGTATTTTTTAGCTACTTGAAAGCACGTTCAATCAATACTGTGCTGCAAAGTGAGAACGCTAAGGACGGATCATTATCCGTGTATGCGCAAACAAATAGAATTCCCTACGTCAATATAGAAGTTCAGGACGGACATCTGCAGGAACACCTGCGTCTGATACAAGTTGTGGATACCATGTTTAAAGATATCGGTCACAGGCAACTGTATGCCGGAAGGCCCTAGGGATCAATTATGAATTATTAACTGTAAAACCTATAAAATTAAAATCATGAAATCAAATTGTCACAAACGCATGGAGCGTGCAATTTTAGTATTGCTGTTCTCCGTGTTCTGTACAGCTGCTGCCCATGCACAATTCCTTAAAAAACTGGGGAAGGCTGTTGCGGAGAAAACAGCAGAAAAAGGTGTAAATAAAGTTACGGATAAGGCCCTGGATAAGGGAGTCAATAAGGTATTTGAAGAAGACAAGAAAAAAGAAACGGATAATAAAGGAAAAGCGGATAAGACTGAAGCAGCTGCTCCGGCACCGTCTGAAACTGCTATTAATACCTATTCCAGATTTGACTTTGTTCCGGGTGAGGTGATTATCTATGCGGAAGACTTTCAGCAGGATAATATTGGAGAGCTCCCTTTAAACTGGAACTCCAATTCCAGCGGAGTGCTGGTTGAAACAGATGAGCCAAAAGGGAAATGGATAAAGCTGAACAGGGGTGTTTATTTGTCGGGAAGTAAATTGAAGACATTCGGAAAAGATTATACTATAGAGTGGGACATGATTTTAAATGTAACTCCCAAATCAGGATATTATCTGCCACCCTTTTCTTTTGGTGCATTTGGTACAGGAGCGGATGACAATTCGGACAATAAGTTTTTGCAGGACCAGCGCCTGAACAATTCCTTTGAATTCAGGTTTGATCCTCATGATAAGGAAAATACTGCTTTTACACTGAGAAGCTATGACCATCACAAGCAAACATTCTCCAATGACAGAAAAACTGTTCCCACATTTGGTAAGACACTCAGAAAAGTAGCCCACTATGCTTTATCTGTACAAGGTACCCGCCTGAGACTCTGGATCAATGAAGAGAAAGTGGTTGATGTTCCAAGAGCAGTAAATCTCAGCTCACCGATCAATCAGCTGTACTTCGGTGCGGAGCATTCTGGTGGTTACAACGATGACAATTTCAGTTATATGGTTTCCAACATTAAGGTGGCTGCAGGGAAGCCCGATACCCGCTCGAAGCTGATTACGGAAGGTAAATTTGTCACTTCAGGAATTCTGTTTGATGTCAATTCAGACCAGATCAAGCCCCAGTCTTATGCCGTGCTAAAGGAGGTTGGGGATGTATTAAAAGATAACCCTGATGTGAAAATCAAAATCACCGGACATACGGATGCCGATGGGGGTGCCGCTTCAAACCTTGCTTTATCCAAAAAACGCGCAGAATCAGTGAAGGTATTTCTGAATAAAACCTTCGCGATTGATACCGAAAGAATGCAAACTGATGGCCTGGGATTAACAAAACCTGTAGCGGACAATAAAACTCCGGCAGGTAAGGCTTCGAACCGGCGGGTAGAGTTTGTAAAACTATAAATCTTAAATAATCAATAAATAACAAACAAAAAACCAATGAAAAAGCAAATTACAATGATGATCGCCCTTTTTACAGTAGTAGCCATGGGGTGCAAAAAAGACAAAGACAGCCGGGTTGATGACGGAGACGGAAACGGAAAAGTAAAATACATCAGCAAGGTAACGGAGACTAACGGTGGTGAAGAGACAGTTTATTTGGCAACTTATGATGGACAAAACAGAATTGTCTCCTATAATTCACAGGACAACACTGAAAAAACCACATTTACTTATGATGCCAATAGCAATCTTATCAAATATGAGACCGGAGGGGGAATCGACAAAGAAATATTTGAAGTGACTTATAGTGCTGCCAATGTACCTGTTTCCGGAAAACACAAAACCTATAACAATCTGACAGTAATCAATGAAGAAGACCTGACGTATACGGTGGCGAACGGAAATGTAACAGAAATTCAGTTTAAGCAGCAGAATAATGAGACCACAACCTACAAAATGGCCTACCAGAACAACAATGTGACTAAAATAGAAGTGGCAACAGAAGATGGTATCATTACGCTTTCAGGAACATACGGTACTAAAAAATCTCCGTTTGCAGGTTTAAGTTTGAAGCACCTTATTGCTCCGGTACATTTATTTGGTTTCTATTCTAAAAATGAAGTCACCTCAATTACGAGCAGTATTGATGGTGAAGCTTTTGCAAGAGGGAATATCGCATACACCTTTGGAAGTGATGGTTACCCGCTTACCTCTTCTTCTACGAATCCGGATGATCCCGCTGAGGCACCTTTCAATACTAAATTCGAGTATAAATAGATGTATTCTTTAATGATCATTTCAACTATTCTTCTTGTAACAAAGTTGAATAAATAACTTTAGTTCTCAGACAAACCCCAAAAGTTTGTATATTACTGTCAATTACCTGATAGGTCTTTAATTAAGCCTATCAGGTTTTGAACTTTATAACCAAATACACAAATGAGCGAGTTTGAAATTAAAAAGTCAGCCACAGAGTACGATGCTGTAATAGTAGGCTCTGGTGCAGGCGGAGGTATGGCAGGTTATGTACTTGCCAATGCAGGTCTCAAGGTATTGATGCTTGAGGCCGGTGAATACTTTGATCCGCGAGTGGATTCTCAACAATTAAAATGGCCATGGGAATCTCCAAGAAGAGGCGCGGGTACCACCCGGCATTTTGGAGATTTTGATGCAGCTTATGGTGGCTGGGAGCTTGACGGAGAACCTTATACCCAGAAGAACGGTTCAGATTTCGCATGGTTCCGGTCGAGAATGCTGGGTGGCAGAACTAATCACTGGGGACGTATTTCTTTGAGAATGGGACCAGAAGATTTTAAACCTAAGGACGGGCTCACTGATGCCTGGCCGATTACCTATCAGGAGCTGAAACCTTTCTATGACAAGCTGGATCGTCTGATCGGTATCTACGGTTCAGTAGAGGGTATAGAAAGTGAGCCTGATGGCATATTTATGGCACCTCCGAAGCCCAGGCTTAATGAGCTGTTTATTAAAAAAGGTGCACAGAAGGCGGGTGTTAAGGTAATTGCCGGACGGGGATCTGTATTGACGGAAGAGCTTCCGGGCAATAAGGAACGTGGCCAGTGCTTTTATTGTGGTCAGTGCGGCAGGTCTTGCAAAGTTTATGCTGATTTTTCATCCTCATCGTGTCTGGTTATACCGGCAGTGAATACCGGAAATCTTAAAGTGATCACCAACGCCATGGTACGTGAGGTAATGACCGATAAAAGCGGAAAAGCTACAGGTGTGTCTTATGTGAACACGAAAGACATGCAGGAATACCAGGTTAAAGGTAAAATCGTAATTCTTGGAGCCAGCGCTTGTGAATCGGCCAGATTACTGCTTAATTCTAAATCTGTAGCACATCCTAACGGACTCGCCAATAATAGCGGAGTGGTAGGTAAATACCTGCATGACTCCACAGGTGCCAGTTTAGGCGGCTATTTGCCGCAACTGGTAGACCGCAAAAGATACAATGAAGATGGAGCCGGAAGTGTGCATATTTATTCACCATGGTGGCTTGACAACAAAAAGCTTGACTTTCCGCGCGGATACCATATCGAATATGGCGGCGGTCTGCACATGCCTGGTTATGGTTTTAGCTGGGGCATTGAAGGCATGAACAAAACTGGGGGATACGGTGCTGGTCTGAAAAAAGATTACAGGCATTTCTATGGTTCCGGTGTGGGTATGGCAGGCAGGGGTACAGCGATAGCACGCGAAAGTAATTATTGCGAAATAGACCCGAATGTGGTGGATAAGTATGGAATTCCGGTGCTGACTTTTAACTATAAATGGGCTCCTGAGGAAGTAAAGCAGGCTAAACACATGCAGGATACCTTTCAGGAGATCATGCACGGCATGGGTGCCGTGATCACTTCAGGCATACCTGGACCGGAAAGCAGTTATGGTCTGGAATCGCCGGGTAAGATTATTCATGAAGTGGGAACAGTGAGAATGGGTGATGATCCTAAAAAATCTGCATTGAACAAATGGTGCCAGGCTCATGATTGCAAAAATCTTTTTGTGGTAGATGCGGGTCCTTTTGTACAGCAGGGAGATAAAAATGCCACATGGACCATTCTTGCGCTGTCTATGCGTACTGCGGAATATATTCTGCAGCAAAAAGAGAAATTAAATATAAGCTGATCTAAACTGATAAATATGAACAGACGTGAATCATTAAAAGCTTTGGGGTTAACAGCTGTCAGTACAGGTATTGTACTGCAGGCCTGTAAGCCATCAAAAGAACCTGAAGCTGTAGTAAGTGCAGATGAGGAAGTAAAGCCGGGCAGGCAAAAATTTGAAACAGAACGGGATAAACAACTCAATTCCTACAAATTTTTCAATCCGCATGAAATGGCTACTATTGCCTTGCTTGCCGATATCATCATCCCTAAAGATGATAAATCAGGAAGTGCCACCGATGCTAAAGTGCCGGATTTTATAGAATTTATAGTAAAGGATATGCCCGGACATCAAACTCCTATGCGGGGAGGGTTAAAATGGCTGGATCTGCAATGTCTGAACCGTTTCGGAAAGACATTTGCAGACACTACACCGGTGCAGCAAATCGAAATGGTAGATGATATTGCTTTCCCTTATAAAGTAAAACCGGGCATGCAGCAGGGCGTTGCTTTTTTTAGCTTAATGCGCAATCTTACAGCATCAGGATTTTATACTACTGAAATCGGGATCAAGGACATCGGATATATGGGCAACCAGCCAAACAGGTGGGAAGGTGTTCCGGCTGATGTATTGAAGCAGTACGGAATGGAGGACATGGCATGATGAGGTTAATAAGAACTTTATTGATGCTGCTGCTGTTAACGGGCACTTGCCTGGCACAGTCAAAACAAAAAGTCAAATCCTCTAAAAGTGTGGTGGTGGCCTATGTAACCTCATGGACCAAAGTGATGCCGGATCCGGCGTATATCACCCATTTAAACTATGCTTTCGGACATGTAAACAATACTTTTGATGGCATACGTGTAGACAATGAGAGCCGGCTCAGAAGCCTGGTGGATCTGAAGAAGAAATACCCCTCGCTGAAAATCATGCTTTCCGTTGGAGGATGGGGTAGTGGGCGCTTTAGCGAGATGGCTGCTACAGATGAAAACAGGAAGAAATTTGCAGAAGATTGTCAGCGTGTTGTTAAGGAGTTTAATCTGGATGGTATAGACATAGACTGGGAATATCCGACCAGCAATGCGGCTAAAATATCATCCTCTCCTGATGATACCAAAAACTACACCATCATGATGCAGGAGATCAGAAACAAGATTGGTAAATCAAAGCTTTTGACCCTGGCTTCTGTGGCGGATGCCAAGTATATAGATTTTAAAGCAATTGATCCCATCGTAGATTTTGTTAACATCATGACTTATGACATGGGGAACCCTCCTTTTCATCATGCAGGTTTGTATCGCTCAAAATACACCAGCGGAATTAGTGTCGACGAGGCGGTAACCGCACATTTGAATGCCGGGATGCCCCTTAACAAGCTGGTATTGGGAATTCCTTTTTATGGCCATGGCCGTAATGGTATAGCCGGATTCATCGATTACAGGGAAATAGTAAACCTTACCGGTTATAAAAAACAGTGGGATGAAGAAGCACAGGTGCCCTATCTGGAAAATGATAAAGCAGAATTTGTCTGCACTTATGAAACCCCTGAATCCATTGCCATAAAATGTGACTACCTGCTTAAACGGGGTATGCTGGGTGCAATGTATTGGGAGTATGGCGGTGATACAGATGATGGAATATTAAGAATGGCTGTTTTTTCAGGTGTAAATAAATAATAGCCTGATTTAAATTTTTAAATTTGTTGCATGATTGATTACAAATTGGAAGCAGCAAAAGCAGCTCTGCAATTCATTAAAGCAGAACAAATTATAGGTTTGGGCGCCGGTAGTACCGTCGCCCATTTAATTGACCTGATCAGGAGCGACAAGCAGCTGGCCCAAAGCATCACCTTTGTTTCATCTTCTTTCAAAACAAATACTTATTTGCTTCAAAATAAACTGAATGTACAATCACCGGCATTGATCAGCAAAATAGATGTCTATTTTGACGGTTGTGATCAGTTTGATAAAGACCTCAATGCACTTAAAAGCGGAGGTGGTATTCATACAGCCGAAAAGATCCTGGCATCTATGGCCAATGAATTTATTCTGATGGGGGATGAAGGTAAGTATGCTGAAAAACTCGATGTGACTTATCCGCTGGTTATCGAAATCATTCCTATGGCTTTACAGGCAGTCCTGTCTGGTCTTGCTTTATCATTTCCTGATGCAAATGTAAAACTCAGGATGAGCAACCAGAAGGACGGAGCGCTGATCTCTGAAAATGGCAACTACCTTGCTGATATACATTTTACCAAACTAAAAGAACTGCAATCTTTAAATACGGAGATCAGGATGATCCCCGGAATAGTGGAACATTCTTTATTCTATAAAATGGCGACCAAGGCTATTGTATCAGGTAAAGAAGGGACAAAAATCATAATTGTATAAACTCGGTTTAAGCAAATGTTATTTCTTAATTAAAAATAATTATCTCATATACAGTGTGTTATAATATATTTTTGGAGATATAAAATAAAGTATACTGAATTAGTAGATTATATTTTATATTTGCTTAAGATTTTTAAAATGAATCACCAGAAAGTAAGCATTTTGTATGATTGTTGCATACAGCAGCGATAAGAAATTAATCCCGCATACCCCGATGCTTATGATCAAAGAATATTATGGTGGTCGTTTATCCGATGATCTGACAGTGTCAGGGGTATGCGGGAAAATCTAATAATAACTAATTAATCACCACCATTAATTAGTTGATTTATAGTCAGTAATATAACGCTGTGAAGCAATTTACAGTATGTTGTGCCTGATTTGGTTTTATAAATTAACTATAAATAATGTGTGAGATGATTCAATCCTCAAAAATTCAAAGTACCCACCACCATCAACGATGTTGCCATCTCATGGCTTCATAAATTGCTCTGATCCACGCACCACCCCGGATTCCAATACCACCTTGTGAGCATTTTTTTCAAATAATAACCAATTAATCAATTACCTAATTACTCTAATTATTAAAAAAAAATGAAAACTAAAAATTACTTAAAAGAGCTAAAGGTGCTTTCTGCTGCCCTTTTGTTTAGCGGTGCGGCTATTGCAGGTACCGTAAAACCTTTTCCAAAACAAGGGGTATGGCGCGGGGTATTTAGTGTCAGTGAATCACAGGTGCCTTTTAATTTTGAACTGAAGGGTAAGGATACTAAAAATGCGGTCTTTACTTTACTCAATGGTTCAAGAAGAGATGATTTTCATGTTGAACGTCGCGGTAACGATTCGATATACATTAAAATGAATACTTACGATGCCGCACTTGTCGCTAAGATTGAAGACAATGGAAATCTTTCCGGCGAATACCGGAGCCTGGTACCGGGTTTCAGAGGCAATTCACTTCCTTTTACTGCCGAGCATGGCAAGTCTTACCGGTTTGTGGAGCCCGGAAAAGACATCGCACCAAAACACAACATTTCAGGCAAGTGGGAAATAAAGACCTATACCAAGGAGGCTGTTCCAGCTTCGATAGCCCTGTTGAAGCAGGATGGTAATAAAATAACAGGAGTGATCATGACTGTAGTGGGAGATACCAGGGAACTGGAAGGTACTGTACAGGGCGATGAGTTTCAGCTGTCAGGATTTACCGGGCCCAGTCCGTTTATTGTAAAAGGCAGGATCAATGACGACAACAGCATCTCGGGCGAACAAGGTTTTGGCATCTATAAAAATCTGAAGTTTGATGCCGTAAAGAATGAAAATGTAGAATTGCCGGATCCCTACAAACTGACTTTTCTTAAAGAAGGGTACAGTAAATTCGATTTTACTTTCCCTGATCTGAACGGGAAACAGGTTTCCCTGAATGACGATAAGTATAAAGGTAAAGTGGTGATCATTGAAACCATCGGCACCTGGTGCCCGAATTGTACAGACCAGACCGTATTCCTTTCCCCATGGTTCAAGAAAAACCAGAAACGGGGAGTAGAAGCGATAGCCATTGGATTTGAACAAAAAGACGATCTGGAGTATGCCAAATATACTTTGGGTAAACTGAGGGATAAATATGACATCACTTATGACATCCTGTTTGGCGGTATAGCAGATAAAAAAGTTGTGGCCGAAAAACTGCCTGCATTGAATAAGTTCATTGCTTTCCCTACCACTATTATTGTCGATAGAAAAGGAGTGGTAAGAGAAATCTATACCGGATATACCGGCACGGTAACAGGTAAGTATTTTGAAGAATATGAGAAGAAGTTCAATAAAGTGCTGGATGAGCTGATCGCGGAACCTGTTCCTGCCGGACTGAGCTCAGCTACCGGCCCAGATTCTTCTGTCAAAGGAAAATAAGCTAAAAACCCTATAACCCTATAACCATGAAAACACAATTAATTAAATTGTCTGGCATCGCTTTGGCCAGTCTGATCGCTGTCTCTTCCTTTGGTGCAGACAACAATCCGGCAAGAAAACCTAAACCCATTAAAGCCGCTTTTATTAAGCAGGGCGTTTGGAGAGGTGTATTTAAGGTAAGCGAATTTGAAGTTCCTTTTAATTTTGAAGTAAAAGGTAAAGATGCGGAACATGCTACATTTACACTGCTGAATGGTAACCGCCGTGATGATTTTCATGTAAAGAAGGTCGGTACTGATTCGCTTTTCATTAAAATGAATACCTATGATGCCGCACTGGTCGCTAAAATAGAGGAAGATGGAACACTTTCGGGAGAATACCGTAGCCTGGTACCGGGCCTGAGAGGAAATGCATTGCCTTTTACTGCCGAACAGGGTAAAACTTATCGTTTTGTAGAGCCGGGAAAAGATGTGGCTCCAGCAGCGGATCTGACCGGTAAATGGGAGTTTAAAGGTTTCTCTAAAGAGGCCGTACCAAACAAGGTAGCCATACTGAAACAGGAAGGAAACAAACTGACAGGCGTGGTGATGCAGGTAACCGGAGACAGCCGTGAACTGGAAGGAACTGTACAGGGAAATGAATTTGTATTGTCCGGATTCACAGGGCCAAGTCCGAAAATCTACAGGGGAAAAATCAACGAAGACGGAACTTTATCGGGTGAGATCAGTCAGGGGATTTATGACAACCTGAAATTTACAGGAATAAAAGATGCAGCAGCAGAGCTGCCTGATCCGTACAAGCTGACCTTTTTAAAAGAAGGCTACAAAAAACTGGATTTCACATTTCCTGATCTGAGCGGCAAACCTGTGTCGCTTACAGATGATAAATACAAGGGAAAAGTAGTGATCGTGGAATTGGTAGGCACCTGGTGCCCGAACTGTACAGACCAGACTGTTTTCCTTTCGCCCTGGTTCAATAAAAATAAAGGCCGTGGAGTAGAAGCCATTGCTATTGGATTTGAGCAAAAAGATGACCTGGAATATGGCAAATATACTTTGGGTAAGCTCAGGAACAAATATGACATCAAGTATGATATTCTGTTTGGCGGCCTTGCAGATAAGAGGCTAGTTGCAGATAAGCTACCGGCATTAAACAAATTTGTGGCTTATCCGACTACGATCATCATCGACAGAAAAGGAGAGGTAAGAGAGATTTATACCGGCTATACCGGAACGGTAACCGGAAAGTACTATGATGACTATGAAAAGAAATTTAATAAACTTTTGGATGAGCTTATCGCCGAGCCGGTACCCTCAACAGCATCAGTATCCTCAGTAGGAAAATAAATTTAAATCAATTAATAATTAACCACCAAAATTAAAAATCATGAATCGTTTTCAGTATTTAATCCTAATCGTTTTTGCAGTTTCCCTGTCAGCATTTAAGATCGATAACAAACCTGAACCGGACAGCATTAAAACCGGTCATTCAGCAAAAGCGGTAACCTACAAAGTAGATCAGCAGGCCAGCAAAGTTACCTGGCTGGCCAAAAAAGTTACCGGTGAACATACCGGCAATGTAAAGTTGAGCAGCGGATCTTTGGTGTTTGACGGCAAAGTACTAAAAGGAGGAAGCTTTGAGATTGACACCAGGTCTATCACGGTTACAGACATTACCGATGAAGAAACCAACGGTAAATTGCTGGGACACCTGAAAAGTGATGACTTCTTTGGCGTGGAGAAATATCCTGCTGCCAATTTTGTGATCTCCTCTGTGAAACCTGCCGGAGCAGGCAAGTATGAGGTGAGCGGAAAACTGACTATCAAAGGCATCAGCAATGAGGTGACCTTTCCGGCTACAGTAAAAACAGAAAATGATAAAATTCAGGCAGTTGCCAAAATTACGGTAGACCGTACCAAATACGGAATCAAATTCAGATCTAAAAACTTCTTTGAAAATCTGGGCGACAAAACCATTTATGATGATTTTGATTTGAACGTCACACTTGCGGCCAATAAGCAGTAACAATTATGAACCATTGTGGTGCCTTTTTCAAAGAAGGCGCCACAATGTAATTGAAAAATGATCCCGATGAAGCGAGCAAAAACAATCGTATTTCTTATGCTGAGTCTGCTGGTAGTTCTTCTGGCCGGTTTTCAGTCAGATGATCCCGTTGATTTGACCACCAAAGAAAAACTGGGTGAAAAGTTGTTCTTTGATCCGATTTTATCAAAAGACCGGACCATCAGCTGCGCGTCCTGTCATAAACCTGAATTTGCTTTTGCGGATACCTCCGCGGTAAGCCTGGGTGTCGCGGGTGCTAAAGGAGACCGCAATACCCCAACCATTACCAATTTATCGGGCAGACCCAATTTATTTTGGGATGGCAGGTCAGGATCACTGGAGCACCAGGCCTTGCAGCCCATTCAGAATCCGGTGGAAATGGCCTTGTCTATTGAAGATGCTTTAAAAAGATTAAACGAAGATCAGGTATATAAAGAAGCATTTCTGAGATTGTATAAAGGTCCCGCAACAGAAAAGACATTATCGGAAGCACTGGCATCATTTGAACGGACCATGGAAACCTCCAACAGTCCTTATGACCGCTACATCAATGGTGATGACGATGCCGTATCTGTATCCGCAATAAGAGGGCGCATGTTGTTCATTGGCAAGGCCAATTGCAATACCTGCCACTCCGGAGAAGATTTCACCGCAGACAGATTCAAAAGCATAGGCTTGTACAATGGGGCTGAGCTGAATGATCCCGGACGCTTTAAAATTACCAAAGACAGTACACATATCGGTGATTTTAAGATTCCAGGGCTGCGGAATGTTTCACTCACCGCTCCTTACATGCACAACGGCATGTTCAAAACACTAAAAGAAGTGATTCACTATTATAACGATCCGGACGCTTTTGTAAAAAATGGTAAGAACAGAGATCTGGCACTCAGCAAGCCCCTGGGTCTTACTGAAGATGAGATGAATGACATTGAAGCATTTCTTAAAACACTCACAGATGACCGTTTCATCAAAAAAAGCTAATCTCCTATGCTGCTAAACCTCTACCTCTTTTTTCTTCAGCTGATCTCACACTATCTGTGTCCCCCGCAGGGGAAAATATAAAACACCAGCCTGAGATTTCTCAGTATTTACCGGCACTGACAATACCTGTATTTGCGGACCTAAAAACCAGCAAAAGGCCATTGCTATGTCCAGAAATAAACAACAATCAATTTAATAAGCAAAATCTAAATGAAACGAATTATACATACGCTTTTACTCATCGGTTTACTGTTGCCCCTGTCTCTGCATGCTCAGCAACGGGTCATTACAGGAACCGTTACTTCGGCCGACGACGGCAAACCTGTCCCTGGTGTTTCCGTGATCGTTAAAGGTCTTGGTGCAGGTACCACAACCAAACAGGATGGTACATTTAAATTATCAGTAAGAAATGCGAGAACCCTGATCTTCTCTTTTGTCAGCTTTCAGACTCAGGAAGTAGAAATCGGAACATCAACTGATGTACAGGTAAGCCTGAAAACGCAGAACAGTGAACTGGAGGAAGTAAACATTGTGGGCTCCCGTAATGCCAGCCGGACAAAACTGAACTCTCCGGTACCCGTAGATGTAATAGACATCAAAGGACTGCAGGAATCTGCCCCTCAGGTCAGCGTTACCCAATTACTGCAATACGTTTCACCCTCATTCCACTCCTCTGTATCAGGTGGGGGTGATGCCGCGTCTGCGACCTCTACCGTACAGCTCAAGGGTCTCGGTGTAGACCAGGTACTGGTGCTGATCAACGGTAAAAGAAGGCATAAAAGCTCCAATATCAGCTGGGGGGGATTGGGCAACGGTGCAACCGGCTACGATTTAAATGCGATACCTACAGGTTCAATTGACCGCATCGAAATCCTCCGCGATGGTGCTGCCGCACAATATGGTTCAGACGCCATAGCAGGGGTAATCAATATTGTACTTAAAAAAACAACAGAAGAATTGTCTTTTAGCAGTACCGCAAGCACCCGCAGGAGGGGAGATGGAACAACCACCAGAACCAGTAGTAATTATGGGGTAAAACTCGGCAATAAAGGCGGTTTTTTCAATATTACCGGTGAATTTGCAACACAGGCCGTTTCTCTTCCCGCAGGAAACGACGAGGCCGGATTATACATAGGTCCTGCCTACGGAGGAGGAGCAAATACCCGTGGTTTTGATCAGATCTATACCAAAGAAATCGACGATGCCATCCTCGCAGGCCGGGGACTTGACCGGCACTTTTTTGACCAGAGGGGAAGCACCAATAAAGCCATAGACGGATTGTTATTTTTCAATGCCTCAGTGCCTTTAAAAGAAGATGTAGAAATCTATGCCTTTGGCGGTATCAGTCACCGCAACTCCCAATTTACCGCCGTTTACCGTCTGCCGGGATGGACAGAACGCAACAATACCTTTGTTTATCCTGATGGCTTTCTGCCGGCTATGGACAATATCATTTCAGACAAATCAGTAGCCATTGGTATAAAGGGTAAAGTAAAGAACTGGAATGCAGATTTCTCCAATGTATTCGGTAAAAATGACTTTGGCAATGTCATCACCAATTCCCTTAATGCCAGTCTGGGTCTGAAAACACCCCGTAAGTTTGATGCCGGAAGCTATAACGCAAGCCAGAACACCGCCAGTTTAGATTTCAGCCGCTACTTTGACAAAGTACTGAAAGGCCTGAATATTGCATTCGGAGGCCAGTACAGAGTAGAAACTTACCAGATCATTGCAGGAGAAGAAGGATCTTATTCTAAAGGTGATTTAAGGCCGATCTATAATGTGGATTATACCACCGGAGGGATTCCTTACCTGACCAATCTGGGCAGTACACCATTAAATGGTCTGTCACCGGGATCACAGATCCACGCTGGTTTCAGGCCGGGTAACGAAGTAAATGTGAACCGATCCATTTCAGCAGGATACCTGGATGCCGAACTGAACGTAACCAGCAAATGGTTGCTGTCCGGCGCATTACGCATAGAGAACTATTCAGATTTTGGAAGCGTAACTACCTATAAAGCGGCCACAAGATATACCATAGCCAATTGGCTTGGAGTTCGCGGTTCGATCAATACCGGTTTCAGGGCACCGGACCTTGCCCAGTTCTATTATACAGAGACCTCTACCACCTTCCAGAATGGAGTGGCCATAGATCAGGTAACTGCAAACAATGTAAATCCAGCTACAAAAGCACTGGGTATCCCTGCGCTGACCCCTGAAAAATCCAAAGGATACACCGCAGGGATTACCTCACAACCCATTCCCAATGTTGAATTTACCGCAGATGCCTATAAGATCGATGTAGCAGACCGCGTGGGTAATACAGGAAGATTCTCTGCAACAGACGCCAATTTACCGGCAGACGTCAGGGCGCTGTTTGTACAAACCGGAACCGTTCAGGCCAAATTCTTTTACAACTCGTTTAGTACAAGTACAAAAGGAATCGAGCTTACGGGCAGTTACAAGTTCCTTTTTGCCAACGGAGCGAATGCAGGTTTCCTGGCAGGTGCCAATTTTCAGGAATCAAAACTAACAAAGGTCAATACACCCAAAGGACTGGAAGCCTACAGGTACATCATCTTTGACGAATCTGAAAAAGCCCGTGTAACCAGTAACATTCCTTCCAAAAAGATTACACTTCAGGGTACATACAGCTACAAAAAGTTCAGTACCCTGCTGCGAACCGTATATTTTGGTAAAGTAAGCTCAGTATCGCAACTGAATGCCAAATTCCCTCAGCCGGATTATTACTACCAGATCTTCAGCCCGATCTGGATCACCGATATTTCCGCAAGTTACAAGATCACACCAAAAGTATTGGCCACTATCGGTGCCAATAACGTGTTTGACGTATTGGGTGATTACAGTATACCTGCTCCGGGAAGTAACATCACACGTAATCCCGGTCCGGGCGGCTCACAGGCCGGCACGATCACCGGCATACAACCCTTTGTAAGGCTATCCGCAAAATTGTAAAATCATATACCATAAAAAGAAGATCATGAAATTAATAAATATAAAACCAGTGCTACTTTCCTTAATCCCTGTTTTGCTGCTTTCTGCCTGTGGAAAAAACGATTATTTAGACATCGATGCCGGAGACAGGCCACCATTAAGCGCCAAAGTGAAATTCGTAAACGCATGTACCTCTGCTACTGCGGTTCATTTCTGGGATTTTACCAGCAGAGTAACCGCAACACCATTAGCTCAGAACGCTGCTACAGGAACCTATCTGGATACCCAATACGGAAAAGTACAGTATAACTTAACTGAAGGCACAGGGACGAGCTACAAAGCATCTTATGTTTTCGGGGGAAGTGCCAATTTCGTCCAGGAAACCAATAGCACTTCTTTTTCAGGGCCCAATGGCCCGATCGCTACTTATTTCCATACCCTGTTTGCGGTAAAAAAGCTCAAAGCAAGTACCCTGAATCCTGGAAATACTGATAGTCTGGTGTTGGTCTATGATGACCTGACCGCTCCTTCATCAGGAAAAGCAAAGCTCAGGTTCGCGAACTTTGCAGTATCCGCAAGACAGGTTAATCTGGAATATTCAAACGGCACGAATCTGTTTGCAGGTGTCAGCTACGGCAATTTCGGTGATCAGACCATTATTCCTTACACCAACGGTAAGGCCCCCGACGTGATTGCAGGATTGAGCTGGAAAACACTGGGCCCCTTTAAAGAACTGAACGCAGGTGCCGGCCAGAATCTGATCATTAAAAATACGGTTACCGGGCTACCCGTCACGGTTACCGGTTTAGCCGATCTGAATCTGGAAGCAGGAAAGGTCTATACCATTTTTGTAAACAGTACCGCTGAAACAGAAGGAAGTCCGCTTAAAGCCACCCTGATCAGCCACAATTAGACCATTGTAAAACTAATGTCAGGACCGTTGACAGCTATTGATAATTATTCTAAATAATATACATTTGTTTAAGTTCAAAAACTATGAAAGACAACCGCCGTAACTTTTTAAAACAGACCTTAAGCCTCTCCGTAGGAGCAGCCTTAATCCCGATATTAAACCCTTTGGATACTTTTGCTTCCGGTCCGGCTTCTGCAGTTGATGGCCAGGCTCCATTTACTTTTACTCAGATCCAGTTGCCCTATGCCTATAGCGCACTGGAACCGCATATAGACGCACAGACCATGGAGATTCATTACTCAAAGCACCATGCGGCCTATATTAAAAATGTAAATGATGCCATAAAAGCTGAAAATCTGAGCTTTAAAAATGAAGCTGATTTTTTTGCCAATGCTTCCCGCTTGTCTGCAAAAGCCAGAAATAACGGGGGTGGGGCATGGAATCACAATTTCTTCTGGGAGAGTCTGCAGGCGGCAGGAGCAGGTAATAACCAGCCCGAAGGCAAGATAAAGACGGCGCTTGAAAAATCCTTTGGATCCTTTGATCAGTTTAAAGAGCAATTCTCTGCTGCTGCATTATCCCGTTTCGGTTCCGGATGGGTATGGTTGATTAACGATAAGGGCACTTTAAAGATCGGTTCCACGGCTAATCAGGACAATCCCTTATTTGACAATGCCGAACTGAAAGGAACGCCCATACTGGCACTGGATGTCTGGGAACATGCCTATTACCTAAAATATCAAAACAAAAGAAACGATTATATCGCAGCCTGGTGGAATGTAGTAAACTGGAAACAAGCTGCTAAACGATTTTCTTAATCACATTAAACTCTAAAGTCCTGTTTACCCGCGCATATTTTGAGCGCGGGTAACTCAGGCACAATACAAATTAAGGCTGCCCTTTTACGGGAAGCCTTAACCGAATTACAAAATAAATGAGTAAGAGTACTGCTTCACAGCAGGAAGGGCTACAAGCTGCAATGAGTAAACAGCAAATAGAAATCAATTAGATTTAAACAAATATAATAAAGTATACTAAATTAGTAGTCTTTGTTGCTTAATAAATTTAAGTGTGCCTTCTACACTTGCGTAACATCATTATTATGTAATGGATTTATTGATTTTCAGGATCGGAAAATTATATTTGCAGCGTGAGAAAAGTCTGTTTATTTCTGCTCTTTCCGGTGTTTTTATTGAATTCCTCTTTCACAGAGGTCTTTAAGATACCTAAACTGATCTCACACTTCAGCTACCACAATCAACTGGACAGCAAAATCGGCATTATTGACTTTATATGCATGCACTATCTGGGTCAGGATATTGACGATGATGACAGTGAACAGGATATGGAACTGCCCTTTAAGAAGATAAACAGCTCCACTTCTATACAAACAGGGATTCCTGTATACTCGTCCGGTCTAATGAAGGTCCGGTTTTTCTTCCTTGATCCGGGCAAAATTACCACCCAGATCACCGGCCACAGCAATCCGGCTCCGGGTTGCCTTTTCAGACCGCCCAGGACCTGATCTTATCTTCACAATATTCTATCTATCTGAATCACCTTAACAGGCCGGTCAGATATGCTTTGTATTTCCAATTCAAATTTTAGAACATTATGCTAAATAAGATCATTAGCTTTTCTGTAAAGAATAAGCTGATTGTTGGCTTGTTTATATGCTCACTTATCGGGTGGGGTACTTACGAAGTCACAAAATTACCAATAGATGCCCTTCCTGACATTACAGACAATCAGGTGCAGGTCATCACCGTATCTCCATCGCTCGGCGCTCCTGATATAGAGCGTCTGATTACCTTTCCAATTGAACAGGCTTGCAGCAGCATTTCAGGACTCAAACAGATCCGCAGTTTTTCGAGATTCGGACTCTCACTGGTCACCATCGTTTTCGATGAAGAAACCGATGTATACTGGGCCAGGCAGCAGATCAGTGAAAAACTACAGCAAGTACAACAGGAGATTCCGCAGGGGATAGGCTCACCCCAGATGGCTCCCGTATCCACAGGTCTGGGCGAGATTTACCAATATGTAGTAAGGCCGCTTAAGGGTTATGAAGGCAAGTATGATGCAACGGAACTCCGAACCATCCAGGACTGGATCGTACGCCGTCAGCTTTTAGGTACCCCCGGAGTAGCAGAGGTATCCAGTTTCGGTGGGAAATTAAAGCAATATGAAATTGCGGTAAAGCAGCCCATGTTAAAAGCACACGGGCTCAGCATTACTGACATATTTGATGCACTTGAAAAAAATAATCAGAACACGGGTGGTGCTTATATCGAAAAAGGCCCGACAGTACTTTACATCAGAAGCGAGGGTTTAACCACCAGCCCCGAAGACATCGGAAAAATTATAGTAAAAAAGCTCGGCAATGGCATGTCCGTATTGATGCGGGATGTAGCAGCTGTACAATATGGTTCTGCCATCAGATACGGCGCAATGACCTATAACGACAAAGGTGAGGTAGCCGGGGCTGTAGTCATGATGCTGAAGGGGGAAAACTCTTCCGTAGTTGTAAAGCGGGTGAAGGAGAAAATTGCGGAGATTCAGAAAATGCTTCCTCAGGGTGTAGTGATCGAACCATTTCTTGACCGTACAAAAATGGTAGACAATGCCATTCAGACCGTGCAGACCAATTTACTGGAAGGCGCATTGATCGTGATCTTTGTACTTGTATTTTTTCTGGGCAACCTGAGGGCCGGCCTGATCGTCTCCTCCGTAATTCCCTTATCCATGCTTTTTGCCATTATCCTGATGAACAAATTTGGAGTTGGCGGGAACCTCATGTCATTGGGCGCGATAGACTTTGGTTTAATAGTAGATGGTTCCGTAATCGTGGTAGAGGCCATATTACATCGTTTTTCTCATTCCAAACACTTCAGAAAGATCAGCAGTATCAATCAGGAACAGATGGATACCGAAGTTACAAAATCAACAGGATCGATGATCAAATCGGCCGTCTTCAGTCAGATCATTATTCTTATTGTGTACCTGCCGATACTTTCTTTAGAAGGAATAGAAGGAAAAATGTTTAAACCCATGGCCTTTACCATCGCCTTTGCCATTTTGGGTGCTTTCCTGCTGTCAATTACCTACGTTCCTATGATGTCCGCGCTGTTCCTGAACAAAAAATTACAGCACAAGCAGAACTTTACAGACAAACTGATCATCTGGCTCGAAAGAAAGTACCAGCCGTTACTGAACTTTCTGCTGGCGTTCCCCAAAACCATTCTTGCCGTTACCCTGATGCTGTTTGGCGTATCCGTTTACGTCATGAGCACCCTGGGCGGTGAATTTATTCCGCAACTGGAAGAAGGGGACTTTGCTGTCGAGACCAGGCTCCTTACAGGAAGTAATCTGAATAATACCATTGAAACTACACAGAAAGCAGCCAAAATACTAATCGATGAATTTCCTGAAGTTCAGAAAGTAGTTACGAAGATAGGCAGTGCCGAAGTACCAACAGATCCGATGCCTTTTGAGGCCGGAGACATGATGGTGATCCTAAAGGACAAAAAGGACTGGACTTCCGCTAAATCCTTTCCTGAACTCAGTGAGAAAATGACAAAGGCGCTTGAAGTGGTGCCCGGAATCACAGTCGGGTTCCAGTTTCCCGTTCAAATGCGCTTTAATGAACTGATGACAGGGGCCAGACAGGACATTGTATGCAAGATCTTTGGCGAAGACCTGGATTCTCTTGCAGTTTATGCCGAACGTTTGGGCAATATCATCGGAACCGTAAAAGGTGCAATCAATGTTTATAAAGAGCAGGTAACCGGAATGCCTCAGATCGTAGTGAAGTTTGACAGAGACGCGATGGCCAAATACGGATTGAATGTTGAAGATGTCAACAGAGTGATCAATACCGCATTCGCCGGTCAGACGGCCGGACAGGTCTATGAAGGCGAAAAACGCTTTGATATGGTAGTCAGGCTGGATGAAGAAGTGCGTAAAAACCTTTCCGATATCCGTAACCTGCTGGTCTCCACAAGTTCAGGGATGCAGATCCCGTTACACACCGTAGCGCGCATTGAAGAAGTGGAGGGTGTGAATCAGATACAAAGAGAAGATACCAAAAGAAGGATCATTGTTGGTTTCAACGTAAAGGACCGTGATGTACAGTCTATCGTACAGGAACTGCAAGCCAAGGCTGATCAGCAGCTTCATTTGTCCAAAGGCTATACCATAGCGTATGGCGGATCTTTTGAGAACATGACCGCTGCAACAGAACGTTTGAGTATTGTAGTTCCCATCGCGCTGCTGCTCATCTTTTTGCTGCTTTATTTCGCTTTTAATTCCGTAAAACAGGGCCTGCTGATCTATACCGCTATTCCATTGTCCGCAACCGGAGGTATTTTTGCTTTGTGGATCAGGGATCTTCCATTCAGTATCTCAGCGGGGGTAGGTTTTATCGCTTTATTTGGCGTTGCAGTTCTCAACGGAATATTGCTGGTTACAGAATTTAACAGGCTGAAGAGCGAAGGCTGGACGGATGTCAAACGAATTGTCATACACGCTACCAAATCAAAACTTCGTGCGGTGTTGATGACAGCTCTTGTACCTTCACTGGGTTTTATTCCGATGGCCATCAGTACCGGTGCAGGCGGTGCCGTACAAAAGCCCCTGGCAACCGTTGTTATTGGCGGGTTAATCTTCTCTACCATGCTCACTTTATTTGTTCTGCCCATGCTTTATATACTCTTTGAAAAAGGATTTAAATACTTCCGTCCGCGTAAGCATATCGCAGCAGCCGTAATCCTACTGTGTTTCGGCTTTTCCTCGGTAAGGGCGCAGCATAAAATATCACTGCCTGCTGCCATAGATACTGCCTTAAAAAACAACCTGTCCATACAGATTGCCGATCAGGAAATAAACTATAGCAAAGCCCTGAAGGGAAGTGCTTTTGATGCAGAAAAGACCAATATTGGATTGGAGTACGGGAAGTTCAATAGTCTGGCTAATGACAGTAAATTGTCCATTACTCAGAATATAGATTTCCCTTCAGTTTATTTCAGGCAGTCGGCAATAAATAATACAAGTATACAGATCAGTGAAACACGAAAGCAACAACAATCTCTGGACCTTAAAACCCGGGTAAAGCTAAGCTACTACGGTTTACTGGTGCTGAATGAAAAAGAAAAACTCCTGCTCGAAGCAGATACCATTTATACTGGATTTCTGGAAAAATCCAGGCAAAGATACCAGGCTGGTGATATCGACACCCTGGAGCTGGCAATGGCTGAAAACCAGCGGTTACAGATCAGCAACCAGCTCCGTCTGCTGAAAAATGACTATCAATTGCTGCTCAGCAGGTTTAATATTTTGCTCAACAGCCGGAATATGCTGGAACCCGAAAGAGAAACATCATTGTATGTGCCCTCGGTATCCAACACTGTAACACTCACGGAAGACTATCCGGCATTGAAACTACAGGATCAGGAGCTGACCCTGCTCCGTCAGCAGTCGAGCCTGGAAAAAAGCAAACTCCTTCCCTCACTGAGTCTCGGTTATAACAATAGCAGCATTATAGGCTGGCAAACCAACAGCCTTGGCACAGAGCAATTTTTCGGAAGCGGCAGGCGGTTTTCTTCGTGGACTGCCGGTATAGGAATCCCGGTATTTTTTGGTGCCCAAAAGTCAAGAATAAAAGCATCCAATATCAAAATCATGCAGCAGCAGAAAGAAATAGAAGCCACACGCCAGCAGTTCAACGTGGAATTACAAGCAGCTTTGAGTACTTACAAACAATACAGCCAGCAGATTGGCAGCTATCAGAAATCTATGCTGCCCAATGCCGTGAAGATCATAGGAACCTCTACTCAAAAACTGAATGCAGGAGAGATCGGATACCTGGACTGGGTAGTGCTGATCAATCAGTCCATACAGATTCGCAGCCAATATTTTGATGCCGTACAGCAGGCCAACGAATCTGCAATTGAAATAGAACGACTCACTAACACCAAATAAATAGAATAACATGAAAATTACTATAATGATGAGCCTTACTTTTTTACTGCTGCTTGCTTCCTGCACCAGCAGTAAAAAAGAGGAAACAGTAAATGCAACAGAAAACGTGGCAGCAATCGAACCAGATGTATTGCAGCTGACCGCAGCACAGGTAAAAAATGCAGGTATTGTTGCGGAAAAGCCTGTTAAAAGGGAAATGAGCGGCAGCCTCAGTGTAAACGGCGTACTGGAATCACCTCCCGAAAATATATACGCCGTAAGTATTCCATTAGGCGGATATATCAAAAGTACCCGGCTGATTCCAGGAATGATGGTTAAAAAGGGCAGCATACTGGCCACAGTGGAAGATCAGGCTTATGTATTGCTGCAGCAGGAATACCTGGTGGCAAAAAACAAGCTTAAATTTGCAGAAGCAGATTACAACAGGCAAAAAGGATTAAACTCCACCAAAGCAACCAGCGATAAACTGTTCCAGCAAACAGAAAATGACTACAATCATCAGAAGATCATGCTGAGTTCACTGGCCCAGCAGCTCAGACTTATTGGCCTTAACCCTGCAGCGCTCAACGATCAGAATATCTCCAGGACCATTCAGATCCATTCACCTGTAGACGGATACGTTACGAAAGTGAATGTAAATACCGGTAAATATGTAAATGCTGCCGATGTACTGTTTGAACTGATTAACCCGGGTAAGCTGCACCTGAGCCTTACCGTCCTCGAAAATGATGCTTCTGCTTTAAGAACGGGACAGAAAATAGTATGTACCACCAATAATACTTCAGGAGAAACGTATACCGCGGTCATTAAACTGATCACACCAAATATCAATGACGACAGGAGTGTAAGCGTACACTGCGATCTGCTAAACGGTAACAAAGCATTGATGCCCGGTACCTATATGAATGCAATGATCAAAACAAATCCGGCAAGCGTAAGCTCATTGCCGGAGGAAGCCATCGTAAAATGGGAAAATAAACTTTACGTGTTCCTCGATGAAGGAAACCTCAGCTATAAAATGATACCAGTAGAAACCGGTGTGGAAAATGAAGGCTTCACCGAAATAAGATCCGTACTTCCAGACAAGCGTATCGTCACTAAAAATGCGTATGCACTGCTGATGAAACTAAAAAACGCTGCAGATGAAGGAGAGTAGTTGAGGTAATTATCCGTATATTTGAATGAATTGGAAAATACAGTAAAACATATTACCCCGAAAAAACTAAAGGCCATCTCCAATGGCAGTTTTTTCGCTGGTCTGTATTTTTTCTCCGCCTTTAAAGATTTTAATACCGTAGCCCCAGCCTTCTAGAAGGATAAGGCCTGGGGATTACCGCTACTTTCTTTTAAAAACAGCAGCACCCGATGTTTCAAAGCACTAATTTAATTGGTGTATGTCTGTGCTCAAGGCCATTTAAACATGAACTATTATATAATCAGCAAAGACTTTGATGTATTTGCCTCAGTATTCAACAGAATGCTGAGGCAATATATTGCCCTTTCCGGGCAGAAATAATTTTATTCATTATTAAAATATACATCATGACAGCATTAGATAATAACAACACCAACTCCATTATATTGACAACAGGTATGTTCGATTTACTGAAAGAACAGATCAGGCGCAAAAGACTCAGCCACTTCAATGAACTTAAACTAACAGAACAATTAAGGAATTCACAGCAGGTATTGAGAAAGGAACTTCCAGGCCATGTCGTGGACGTGAACAAAACAGTAAAGATCAGAGAACTCGATACAGATCAAACACAGGTGTATAATTTTGTACCCCATGATAAAGCCAAACGAAAACACCAGACGCTATCCATTCTCTCGCAGATGGGAATTGCCTTAATGGGATTTTCTAAAGGCGCTGTAGCAGAGTGGGAGACACCTGAAGGCATCCGGAAATACCAGATTGAAGAAATATCAGACTGGAAAAAGTAATGCCTGCTTCTCAGCAGCCTTCATCATCGAGCAGGTGATTTTAGAGCTCAGATAACTATTATCTGAGCTTTTGCATTATATTGAAGTGGATAACTACAAATTATTGTCAGGATCATTTGAATAGTAGATTATTTTGCGGTTATTTTATTAAATTGACAACACAACTCCGATATTAGCCCTGATTATGAATCAAGAACCGAGACCTACAGTCTTTTGTTTTGGAGAAGTCCTGTGGGACATTTTTCCGGAAGGTGCCAGAGCAGGAGGTGCGCCCTTCAATGTGGCCTATAACCTGATGCGCATGGGGATCGATTCCAGGATGATCAGCCGTATCGGTGATGATGAGCTGGGGAAAGCATTGCTCGAAAAGGTTGCCGCATGGAATATCCCAACGAGCTATATACAGATGGACCATCAATACCCGACAGGCACAGTGCTCGCTAGTATTGATGAACATAACGAAGCCCATTATGACATCATTGCCCCTGTAGCCTGGGACTATATAGAGTTGCATGATAAATACCTGCAAGAGGTCGCCAGTGCCGATGCATTCGTTTTTGGCAGTCTGGGGGCACGTCATGAAGTATCCCGGAATACCCTGTTTAAAGTACTGGAAACAGCCAGGTATAAAGTTTTTGATGTCAACATACGTATGCCATTCTTTTCATTGCCAATGGCTAAAGAATTAATGAGGCACTCAGATCTGGTCAAGATGAATAAGGCCGAACTCAGGACAATGCTCGGCTTTCTTGGGAAAGATTATACCAGCGAACACGACAGCATCCGCTATATACAGGAGCAGTTCAACATTGCCGAGGTAATTATTTCCAAAGGCAGCAAAGGAGCCGTGTACTATAATCCCGACGAATATTATGAAGTATCCGCAGTAAATATTGTTGTACAGGACACCGTAGGCAGCGGAGATTCTTTTCTCGCAGGCTTCCTGGCCAAAAAACTAATGGGAGGTACCCCTGCCGAAGCGATGCAGCAGGCAGCAGCGCTTGGTGCATTTATCACTGCCAAAGAAGGAGCCTGTCCTGATTATTCCCTCCAGGATTTCGAACTGTTTTGTAAATCCATTTAATTTTGTTCATGCCAAAATATAACTTTAGTATTCTTAAACATCCCTTCTTAAAACAACAAAGTACTTTTTGGTCCGGCCTGACAGGAAATCCCTCATCATTTCCCTTAGAAAGGAGGATATTTCATTCCATCAGCATCGGTTTAATTATTCTGGCAGGTGTATATGTTCCTTATAATCTGTATGCAGGACTTTATATTGGTTCTCTATCTGCCCTTTTGATCGCCCTGATCTTTTCCCACCAGTATTACAATTCCAGGTTTCACAACAAACCGCATAACAATACCGTATTCGGCTTAGCCGGTATCCTGATCTTCGGAGTCAATTATTTTTCCAACTCTGGTATTCACGGCTCTACCGATCTGATCTGGCCGGCTTACCTGTTGCTGGTATTTGCCATTTCACCTTACCGGGACCATATCAAATGGTTGATGGTATACCTGCTTTGCTTTTTAGCATTACATGCGGTCGAATATTATTATCCTTTCCTTGTTGAGCATCCATTTAGTGCAGGCCGGGGGCAGTTTATCGATCGCGTTACTGCATTTCCTATACCTGTCATCGCCATTTATATCATCATAAAATACATCAGGCAGAGTCATGACAGAGAGCGGAGAGCCGCTGAAGAGAAAACAGCTGCAGTAGAAAAACTCGTGTTCATCATATCTCACGACTTGCGGACACCGCTCATGAATATACAAAGCTACCTGGAGTTGCTGAATGAAAATGCATTGGACAACACAGAGCGTTCAGGATTGGAAAAAGCATTGCTCAAGTCTACCAATAATACTGTAGAAATGCTTTCCAATTTGCTCCACTGGTCAAAATCGCAAATGGAAGGTTCCAGTGCACACTTACTGGAAGTAGATTTGCTGACTGTACTGGCAGGTACACTGGAAATGGAGAGGATGCATGCTCTGAAAAAAGACATATCCTTCAGCTATCACATTCCGCCTCAATTAAAGGTAATTGCTGATGTAGATATGCTTCAGCTGGTGGTCCGCAATCTGATCAGCAATGCTGTGAAATTCACCCCGCAGGGCGGACAGATCAATGTCGATGCCCGGCTGATTCTCCATCAATGTAAAATCACCGTCAGCGACAATGGAAAAGGCATTCCCGAAGATAAGCAGGAGAACATCTTTTCCATCAGATCCGAACCCTCATTTGGTACAGGCAACGAAAGGGGAGTTGGCTTAGGTCTGGTGCTGTGCCGGGAATTTATAGAGCAGCAGGGCGGTAGAATAGGCTTTGAAAGTAATTTTGGATTTGGCTCCAGCTTTTTCATTTTTATCCCGGCGAAGTAATCGTCAGCTTAGCTTCTGTCAGCTCTTTCAGTCTGGGCGCAAAGTCTGAGCCCCAGCCGTCCAGCTGAGCCACCAGCGGGAGAAGAGATTCACCAGATGCCGTCAGGTAGTATTCAACACGAACCGGAACTTCCGCATACACCGTTTTCCCCAGTATCCCATGTTCTTCGAGTTCTTTCAACTGATGGTGAAGCACACGTTTGGTAATGCCTCTGATCGTCTTAACCAGATCCTTTGGTCTTTTAATGCCCTTGGAAATTTCATCCAGCAGACAAAATTTCCATTTGGAACCCACTACTTCCATCGCAACAATAAGTCCGCAGTTATAATCAACAGGGATTTTTCGCTCGTACATAACCTTTAGATTTTTTTACAAAGATAGCGAACAACTAATTTGAAACCCTGGTGATTAGTTTATCACCAGAGAGATGAGTTTAACCCTTATTGACCCTTCCGGTTATCGTTCAGATCTTTGCCCATTCTTAATGTGCATACCATGAACGATAATAAAAAAATTCTGGTGGTGGTCATTCACCCCAATCTGAAACAATCCCTTGTCAATAAACAATGGATTACAGAACTGGAAAAGTATCCGGAGCGATATACCCTTCACCATCTGCACGATCTGTATCCGGATGAAAAAATTGATATTTTACGTGAACAAAATCTGCTCGAGAACTACGATAAGATCATATTCCAGTTTCCTTTTTACTGGTTTAACTGCCCGCCGTTCTTTAAGAAATGGCTCGATGAGGTATTGACTGATGGCTGGGCCTATGGTAAACACAGCCATTACAAACTGCAGGGTAAGAAAATTGCGATGGCAATCACTGCCGGGATCGAGGAAAAAGATTACCGTGAGGAGGGCAGGTACCGGTATACCATAAAAGAGCTGACCGCTCCATTTGAAGTTACCTTTAACTACATCAAAGCAGCCTACAGCTCTCCTTTTGTCTTTTATGGAGCCGAGTATCATGCAAGTCAGGAACGGATAGAAAAAAGTGTTCAGGAATATACTGACTTCCTGGAAGCGTTTTAGATGCTAATGCCATCAAAGACAAAAACCTGTCTTTTTTGCCTGCTCAGCAGCATCTCAATGGTCCGGGGGATATCCTCCCTCATTTAAAATCTATTATAGCCTTTATTACACCACTGTCAGCCGTATTCAGGCTGGTGAATTTGTTTTTTACATCTTCAAATTTCACTTTATGGGTAATGTAATCCTCAGGCTTTACCAGGCCATTTTTAATACTCGTTATGACCTGTTGAAAGTCTGCTGGCAGGGCATTTCTGCTGCTCATCAAAGTGGCCTCCCGTTTGTGGAATTCGGGATGAGAGATAACCAGATCCTGTTTTTGTAACCCAATCATAACAAACCTCGCTCCATGAGCCATATAATATACTGCACCGTTTATAGCTTTCAGGTTACCCGAACAATCGATCACTACCGTAGGCATGTCTCCATTGGTAATTTCCTTTAACCTTTTTATAACATCTTCCTGCGCACCGTTGATGGTATACTCCAGATCGAATTTATCTGCACAAAATGCCAGTCTTTGTGCATTGACATCTAAAGCAATTACCTGAGCCCCTGCAATCCTGGCAAAATTCATGGTACCTAAACCAATAGGCCCTGCACCAATGACCAGCACAAACTCTCCCGGTTGGACCATAGCCCGCCTTATTCCGTGTGCACCAATGGCCAGAGGCTCTACCAGTACAAGCTCATCAGCCGAAAGGCCATTCCCGGCAATGATGTGATGATCAGGTACAGAGATGTATTCCGTCATCGCCCCATCCACATGCACCCCGCCAACCCTTATGTCCTCACAGCAATTCGTCTTTCCATTTCTGCAGGCGATACATTTACCACAATAGAAGTACGGACTGATCGTTACCAGCTCACCGATATTGAATCCGCTTTCTTCACCCGTTTGTACAATTTCAGCAGCGATTTCATGCCCCAGTATCCTTGGATAATTGAAGTAGGGTTGAGTACCTTCATACGCATGATAATCCGTTCCGCAGATACCTACACTTATGATTTTTAATAAGCTGTGACCTTCACGATCCAGCTGTGGTTTTTCTATTTCTATATAATTGAACACTCCCGGAGCGGTGCAGACCAATGCTTTCATAGACGTTATAATTAGTGGTATAAAGAAAGACTTTTTTAAGCATTTAAACACAAATCGATTTATCTGCTGATTAAGTTATATTAACATATTTATCCAAATCAGATTGATTTTTGGGGTATTTTATTTAATATCGCATAGGCAATCAATGTATTATACCCTGATATCAATCTAATCAAGAGGCATATCAATGGGATAAACAACATGTAACCATAGGAAATGTATGAAACCGCAGCATCTTAAAATCCCCAACAATGCAGACCAGTCCTTTAGTGTAAGGAAGGACATGGTTCCCAATATCAATAACAGATGGCATTGTCATACCGAGATCGAACTCATTTGTTTTCATAAAGGTACAGGTACACAATTCGTTGGCGACAATGTCCAGAGATTCAGTGCCGGAGATATTGTACTGGTAGGCAGTGACCTTCCGCATTACTGGCGCTATGATGAGACTTGCTTTAATGATGACCATACGGCTACCCAGGATCCATTCTCCACAGTGATCCATTTTAACTATAACTTTTTGGGAGAACGGTTTTTGATGCTGCCGGAGTTTAAAGGCATCAAAACCATTTTGGAAAAGGCAAAAAGGGGAATTTTAATCAAAGGAAAAGAGGCTCAAAGCATTGCTAAACTTATCGGGATAATTTATCAGCGCAATGGCCCTCATAAAGTAATTGCATTGCTGGAATGCCTGATCGCCATTGTTGATTTACGTCAGTTTGCATTGCTCTCGTCCATCGGTTTTAAATATGACTATAAAGAATCTGAATCAGATCGAATGAACAATATCTACAATTTCGCGCTAAAGAATTTTAAAAATAAGATTCAGCTCGAGCAAATTTCTGCTGTGGCCGATTTAGTACCCAATTCCTTTTGCAGGTATTTTAAAGCGCGGACAGGCAAAACCTTTTCTGGTTTTATAACAGATATCAGGGTAGGTTACGCCTGCAAGCTTATTATAGAAAATAAACTGGACGTCAAACAGATCTGCTATGAATCCGGTTTCAATAACTTTTCCTGTTTTCACAAGAGTTTTAAAAAGGTTACCGGCAAAACGCCTAAAATTTACCAGGAAAGTCATTCCCTGCTTTAAGCACTTCACTTCAGCGTTATTAACCTTAAAAAATCATCTTACTAAGATACAGGGTTAATATCTCTTATTTAATGGTTAATACTTTGCTTTAATTGCCCTGCAAAACTCATTTCTTTGAATCGTTAAAGCACCTGCGCTGATACAGGTGAATTTATAACCATTTAATATAAATACTGATGAAAAGAAGAACTTTGATAAAAGGGCTGGCCATGGCTATACCTTCTTTAATTTTGTCTAAAAAGCTCAATGCTGCTTCCTATACACTAGACCCATTTGGACCGGCTGCCTTTGCATCTCCTCCTTTCTCACCCACCTGGGACTCGTTAAAAAACTACAAAGTTCCAGAATGGTATAAAGATGCCAAATTTGGTATCTGGGCACACTGGGGCCCGCAATGCCAGCCTGAACGCGGCGACTGGTATGCACGCGGGATGTATGAAGAAGGCAGTGATCAATATAAATATCATGTGGAAAAATATGGTCACCCCTCAGAATTTGGCTTTAAAGACGTGATCCACGAATGGAAAGCTGACAAATGGGATCCTGAATATTTAGTAGGGCTTTACAAAAAAGCAGGTGCAGAATATTTTGTGGCGCTGGCCAACCATCACGATAACTTTGATCTTTACGACAGTAAATATCAGGACTGGAACGCTACTAAAATGGGACCAAAAAAGGACCTTGTAGGAGGCTGGGCCAGAGCAGCGAAAAAAAATGGTTTACATTTTGGTGTCAGCGTACACGCTGCACACACCTGGAGCTGGATGGAAACCGCGCAGCGGTCAGATAAAAAAGGACCCAAAGCCGGGGTGCCCTACGACGGGAAAGTAACCAGGGCAGACGGAAAAGGTAAATGGTGGGATGGACATGACCCACAAGCCCTGTATGCTCAGAATCATGCCTTAAGCAAGGACAGTGAAAATAATGGTGCCATTCATTCACAATGGAACTGGGGAAACGGGGTTACTCCGCCTACAAAAGACTACATCGAAAAATTCTATAACCGCACGATTGATCTGATCGATAAATACAAACCGGATCTCGTTTACTTCGACGATACCGCACTGCCACTATGGCCGGTCAGCGATGCCGGTTTGCGGATTGCCGCACACCTGTATAATAAAAGTATAAAGAAAGACGGTAAATTGACAGCCGTTGTCAACGGCAAAATACTGGATGAAGAACAGCGTAAATGTATGGTTTGGGACATTGAAAGGGGGCAGAGCAACAGCATTGAGCCCTACACCTGGCAGACAGACACTTGTATCGGGGCCTGGCACTATGACCGGAGAATATTTAATGACCGCCATTATAAAACAGCCAAAACGGTAATCCATACACTTGTCGATGTGGTCAGTAAAAACGGTAACCTGTTGCTGAATATTCCACTAAGAGGAGATGGCAGCATCGATTCAGAATCTTTAAAAGTGGTCGAAGAGATCGGTGACTGGATGAAGATCAACAAAGAAGCCATTTTTGGTACACGTCCCTGGAAGGTTTTTGGAGAAGGCCCGGCTATGGAAAGCGCGGCACCGCTCAGTGCCCAGGGTTTTAACGAAGGCAAGGGAAAACCATTTGAAGCGAAAGATACCCGGTTTACCACCAAAGGGAATACACTCTACGTTATTCCAATGGGCTGGCCGGAAGATGGCAAACTGCTGATCAAAACGCTTTCTGCCGGTAATCCTCATGCAGCAAAGATCAATAGCATTACACTTTTAGGTTACGGGGAGCTTAAAGATTTTACCACCGGAGCCGATGGTTTACTGATCCCTCTGCCTGCAGCTGCCAAACCAGACCTGAGTTATGCCTACGTCCTGAAATTGCAATAATACTGAACCTATTTAGTCGTGTATTCGAAATTACGGACAACAGATTTGCCATCAGGCGACTTCATTGTGATCGGATATCCCTCGGCATCGTAGGTAAAGACATACGAATCTGTAATCTTGACATTAGGAAAAGGAACAGTTACCACTTCAGTCGCATTATTAGCAGAAAAATGGTCAGTTGAGCGCATAAGCAATTTCAGTTCCTTATTAAAATAGGGGTTTTTCTTATCGTCATATTTGTAACTTAATACATATCCGTTGTCTTTGGTATAAGTATCTATGTTGTCTCCGGAATAGGTAAATTTTTTAATACCAGTCACTTTACCTTCGGATATCGACTCCACTGCGGTAATTTTCCCGTCGGTGTAAATAAAATTCGTGCTGGATTCGCCCCTGATCACACCTGGTTCACGGTACAAGGTTTCCGAACTGCTTTTTGGCTTCCCATTCTCGTAAGTATATTTAGAGATTGAAAATGCAGTACTTGATGAAAAATGATGTTCTACTTGTGTGATCAAATCATCTTTGTAGGTGATCTCCGTAGTTTCTGACCCGACTTCCGAGATCTTGATCAATCGATTTTGAACGTCATACGTGTAGACGGAGTTTTTTTCCGACGTACCGCTACCGGGTCCGCTAAAAGAATCCTGGCCCCATACACGGGTAAGCAGTCTTACTGGTGCTGGTTTTTCCGGTTCTTTTTCAATTTTTTTCTTTTTGCATGCGCCAAGCGTAAACACAGCAGCAATCATTGCGAGCGTTAATATTTTTTTCATACTGTTTATATTGGTTAGATAAATTTACATTTTTTTTCTAAAATGCAAAATGTTTCGATAAGATAAGAAATGGGTTATTTTTCTGATTCGATTGTAATTTTCCACATAATTCCAAATCTGTCAATACAAATACCATAGTAAGAACCCCAAAATGTCCGATTCATTGGCATTTTTATTTGTCCATTTTCAGAAAGTCCATTAAATAGTCGGTCTGCTTCTTCTTTTGTGTCGGCGTGAACAATTAGTGAAAAATTGCTATAGTTTAATAATTCCGTATACGCTTCTTTGTTGTCAGCCCCCATTAGTACTGTTTCCCCGCTAATTGGTAAAGAAACGTGCATAATTTTCTCGTCTGTTTCCCTGAAAACTGCTCTATCTGTTTGGGGCACATCTTTATACCGTCCCAGGTAGGTAAACTCCTTTTGAAACACTGATTTATAAAAATTGAAGGCTTCTTCACAATTTCCATTAAAGTAAATGTAGGGGTTTAATGTAGCCATAGTTATTTTTAAGGGTGTTAAGTGTGATAAAATTATACAAATAATTTAGAAAAGGTCGGGTTAGTAGAGTTTTTACTAGTGTTTGCACCGGGCTGACGTAGTTCGTTAATTAATAGCTTATTTATACATTCGCAATTTTTGGCTCCTCGACTGGAAAGCTGGCTTCTGCAACTCACTTACAAAGCCAATTGCAAAATTACTGACAGGCATTGGTATAGAAGGGTATTATAACTTTGGTGATGATGGATTGTTGTAGATATGTACAAGACCAGCAATTCGGAAACCCCTATAAACGAAAAAAGACGACGTCTGGAGCAACGTCGCCTTAATTAAGGATAAATCCTCGTACCCTGGAAGGGATTCGAACCCCTGACCCACGGTTTAGAAAACCGTTGCTCTATCCAACTGAGCTACCAAGGCATTCCGCTTAGGAGCGCCAAAGATATAAAAACGCCTGAATAAGCGCAAATCTAATTTGACAATTTTATGTGTTTATAGTGCCTGAAACGGCAATTAGTTGTCAGCCAATGTGATCCGTACCCAAAAATAACCCCGAAAATCCTAAATTGCGATCTTCTTGTGCGGAAACTGCTCCGCATACGAAACGATCATATGGAGAATATACTCATTGGAAGGGTAGGGCTGCAAGGCCGATTTCAGCATGGAAGGCTCCATCACATCCGTATGATGAGAAATATACCCCATTCCGTAAAACTTACCCTGTTCCACCAGCAGGCAGCTTTGTTCATCTTCATTCCTGCCCGTATCGATCACTGCAAAAGAAGGCAGCATGCCCTTTAATTCTTCCATCGCATATTTCACGCGAACATTATAAGCAGGTGCAGACTCCTTGCCCGCACAGGCACCCGCGCAATTTCCCTCCGCATGTGCCGTACAGGCAATCCTTCCCCGCTGAATGCTGCACAATTTTTCACAAAGCAAATGCTCCCGGATCAGCATCTTTAAAATAGTATGTCCCTCCAGTAGCGTATTGAAACTGTATAAAGCAGGAGTAAAGCGCTTAAATTTATCAATACCCAGTCTCAGATAGCCCTTCTGGTCTTCAAAAACATATAAGCCATACTTGTGTTCAAAACGCTTCATCGCCCTGTTGTTTTCAGGCCATAAACGTTTGATCTCGGCCGCCTCCAGGATAAAAGCCATCAGCTCCGTACCACAGACCTCAAAATCCACACTATAAATATCCTTCAGGAAATTCTGACGCTGTTTGCTCGTATTGTTCCCCGTAAAATGAGAACATACCCTTTTCTTCAAACTCTTGGCCTTACCCACATAGATCACTTTGCCCTTCTGGTCTTTAAAATAATATACACCCGGGCTCAGGGGGAGTCGGTCAATATCAGCCCTGGATAAGTTAGGAGGCAGGGCCTGTTCTTTAGAACCCTTGCTCAGGGTCTGTGCAATGATCCCCTCCGTATCCGCTTCCAGCAGCATTCCCAGTAAAACAGCCGTAGCAGCAGCATCTCCGCCCGCCCGGTGCCGGTTATTGATCTCAATGTTCAGCACCTTACACAATTTTCCCAGACTGTAGGAGCTATGCCCCGGAAACAACTTACGGCTCAGCCTGACCGTACATAACTTTTTGCATAACAGCTGATAGCCGGACAAAGACAACTGATGCCGTACAAATGAAAAGTCGAAGTTCACATTGTGTGCCACAAAGACCTTATCGTGCAGCAATTCATAAATCCGGGCAGCCACCTCCTCAAATACAGGAGCATCCTGTACCATCTCATTGCTGATGCCGGTCAGAGCCTCTATATACTCAGGTATGTCCTGCATAGGGTTCACCAGCGTTTCATACCGGTCTATTACCGCAGTCCCGTCATGCACCAGTACAGAGATTTCAGTAATCCCGTTCCCTGAAGCAAAGCCACCCGTCGTTTCTATATCTACTACTGCATAAAGCATGTTTTTTTCCTGGATAATTGAGTTGGTAAATATGCTAATTATTTTAGTAAAACAAACACAGATATGTCAACTTATTAAAATAATATCACTAATTTTTACCAGATCATCAACAATGGCATGTTAATGGCATACAGATCATTAACAATAGACAATATTAAGATTATGAAAATTTTAGCAGTGGATGATGACAGGGATATAGTCGATGTGATTCAGATTATATTAGAGGACGAGGGTTATGAAGTATCCACCTTAACAAGCGGCATTGATGTGCTCAGTGCGATCGCTTCTATCAGGCCGGACCTGATCTTATTAGATGTAATGCTCGGCGGAATAGACGGCCGCGACATCTGCAGGCAAATAAAAACTCATGAAATATTTAAGAACATCCCGGTAGTGATGATCTCAGCAAGTCACAATTTGCAAAGTTTGCTCAGACTTCCCGACTCACCGAATGACTTTATCGCCAAACCATTTGACATCGATAGCCTGGTTAAAACCGTAAAAGCCCAGCTGGCAGCTTAATAAAAAATCAGGAGCTCAGTATCGTGATCGGATTACTGAGTATCTTATGAACAGGACACTTGTCCGCAATCTGCATCAGTCTCGCGCGCTGAGCCTCATCCAGATCACCATTCAGTTCAATTTTTCTGCTGATCGTAGTTGTCTTGCTCATTTCCACTTCCTTGCAAATCGCCAGCTCTATTTTAATGGATTCCAATGGCATTTCTTTCCGGTCTGCATACATCCTGATGGTAATCGCCGTACAGCTGCCTAAACTGGCCAGGAGCAAAGCACCCGGATTCATCCCCTCATCCGTACCACCCAGATCTTCCGGTTCATCTGAATAGATAAAATGACCACCTGCATATACCTTTGTTTTGTAATGAGATCTGTCCAGTTCTGTGATTGCCGTAATTTGCTGATTTGCCATAGGTAATGATTATAGATGAATTAATTTTTTAACCGAAAAACAGGTAGCACAGGCCGATGGCCGTACAAACACCCACCAGATCCGCCAGCAGCATAGCCCCGATGGCGTAACGGGTATTTTTAATACTCACAGAACCGAAGTAAACTGCTACCACATAAAAAGTAGTATCTGATGAACCCTGCAGGATACTCGACAAACGCCCTGCAAATGAATCTGCGCCATGAGTCGTAATCGTATCGACCATCATACCCCTGGCACCGCCGCCGCTCAGCGGCCTGATCAGTGCCGTAGGGATCCCGTCAATAAATCTTGAATCTGCGCCAAGCGCGGTACATATGCTTTTTAAGCCATTGATGATGATGTCAAAAGTCCCGCTCGTTCTCAGCAGGCAGATGGCGATCAGCATCCCTACCAGATACGGAATGATCTTGATAGCTACCTCAAATCCCCCTTTAGCACCTTCTATAAAAGAATCAAAGACATCTATGTTTTTATAAACCCCACCTCCCACGATCAGCAGGAAAATGAGCAGCAAAAGTCCATTACTTAGTATTCCTGAAAAAGATTGCAGTTCATGTGTATTCAGCTGAACCAGATACCACACCAGCAGCGCGATAATGGCAGAAATACTCAATACCCAGGTCAGAATAGCCGGTTGCAGCAGATTGATCTTTTGTTTAAAAGACACAATCAGCATGGCTGCCATAGTCGCTGCAAAAGTAGCGATCATGCAGGGAATAAAGATCTCGGTAGGATTGGCTGAGTTTAAGGAAGCCCTGATCGCAATAATGCTGACAGGTATGAGCGTCAGGCCCGAAGCATGCAGGCAAAGGAACATGATCTGGGCATTGGAAGCCACATCCTTATTCGGATTCAGCTCCTGCAGGCTCTCCATGGCCTTTAAACCAAAAGGAGTGGCTGCATTGTCCAGCCCAAGCAGGTTGGCTGAAAAATTCATCACCATATGCCCCGTAGCAGGATGGCCTTTAGGCACATCAGGAAATAGTTTAGAGAAAAACGGGCCAATGATCCTCGACAACAGCCTGATCCCGCCAGCCCGCTCCGCGATGCTCATAAAACCCATAAACAAAGCCATGATCCCGATCAGCTTCAGACAGATATTGACGGCCGTCCAGCAGGTTTCAATCACCCCATCCAGCTTCAGCGGATTCGCAGGATCATCAGCCTTGCCAATGACCATCCAGTTAAAGATCTCTGTTTGTCCGAAGAAGAAGCATTTTATGCCTGCCACAACGATCGCAACAATGATAAAGGCGGACCAGATCCTGCTTAATGCCATGTTTAGTCTTAGTTTTTAAGCCGTCAATTTAGCGTTTTTAGCCCATATTCCAACAGCCCATTTCCATTAGGGTTTATCGTCCGTCAGCTCAAAGCCCCATGTCCTTCCTTTTTCCGTTGCCGGAACACCACCTGTCATCCAGACCGGTGCTTTTGCACCTTTCAGATAATAATCAAAGAACTGCTGCTCACGAATCTGGATGTCTTTCCTGTTCTGGCGCTGCACCAGGTTATGCGCCTCATTGTTATAATTCAGCAACCATGCCGGTTTGCCCAGTCTGCGCAGCCCGTTAAACATTTCCAGCCCCTGGTACCAGGGCACAGCCCCGTCGGCATCATTGGCCATGATCACCACCGGAGTGTTTACCTTAGGCAAAGCAAACAGAGGAGAATTTTCTATATACAGTTCAGGCTTTTCCCAAAGGTTCGCGCCAATCCTGCTTTGTGTCTTTTCATATTGAAACTGGCGGTTCAGTCCACTTTCCCAGCGCATGCCACCATAAGCAGAAGTCATGTTCACTACCGGGGCACCCGCCCAGGCTGCGGCATACATATTGGTCCTGGTGATCAGGTGCGCCACCTGGTAGCCGCCCCAGCTCTGGCCCTGCAAACCTACCTTAGTACTGTCAACCCATGCATTTTTGCTCAGCGAGCGCACACCCGAATTGATAAACTCTTCTGCAGACCTGCCCGGATAGCCTTTTTCATAACTGATATCCGGTGCGAAAACCAGATAACCATTACTCACGAAATAAGAAATGTTCAGTCTCGAAGGCGTAGGCGCAGGAGGGACATAACTATACAATCCATCCGAAAGTTTTTCATAGAAATACACGATCATCGGATATTTCTTAGCCGGATCAAAATTCTCAGGCTTGTACAGGATTCCTTCCGAATTATAGCCCTTCGGCGTCGTCCATTTCACCAGTTCCGCCGTACCCCAGTTATAGCTTTCCTGCTGCGGATTGGTATTGCTCAGCTTTACTTCCGTTTTCAGGTCCGCAGAAACATACACGTTCGGCGAACTGGTATAACTCGATTTGTCATAAATATACCTTGCCGCATCCTTCGCTTTAACCAGTGAAGAATAATTCATTTTTGCCATCACCACCAGTTCCGGATTTTTGCTGTCGCCAATATTGGTACTGTAAAATCCATGCTCTTTGGTCACATTGTTAAAAGCATCCAGCAGGACCACCGCTTTTTTATCCAGAAAACGCTGTTCCGGATCCAGTTTATTGTAACGGAAAGTGATCTTGTTCTGCAGTCCAAATCCATTGGTGATGTTCTTAGGTGCATTTTTAGCCTCAGGAGAGCAATCCCAGATGTCATAACGGTCATAGATCAGTACCGACTTATCTTCTTCGGTCCAGCCCGCGATGCCATAAGCCTCCGGTTCATCCGGCACATCGTTCAGCTCATCCACCACCTTTGTGGATATACCCGTATTCACCTGGGTCACTTTAGCAGTCTGGATGTTGTAGGTAAACCAGTTGCCGGCCTTCTTATCAAAATACAGCACGTATTTTCCCGATGGGGAAGGAGCAGCCATACCCGACAGACCGGTAATGATCTTTTTTCTTACACCGGTTTTGGTATCCACCAGGTAATAATCCCTGATGTCATTTCCGGTCCACTGGGCCTGTACTCTGTTGCCATAATCTGTGGAAGCCAGTACATAGGGCGAATTTCCTTCATCTATCAAGACCGCATCAGGAAGCTTTACATCCGTCAGCGGTACGATCTTCACATCACTGTTGAAGATCTCGATCGAAGTCAGATAGCTTCTTTTTCCTTCTTTCTCTGCATTTTTCAACTGCATCGGCTGCAGGTAATCGTCTTTATATCCCCAGATGTCCAGCTTTGCATTTTCAAAATCGATCAGGGTAGTATCCTTAGGTGTCTTTACCGGAGCAATCCCGAAGAACAGCTTGGTGCCTTCTTTGTTGAAATTAAGTGCCCCGTCACTGCTGACAGCCCATTTTTTTGGCATTCCTGTGATCTCGCTGTCTACCAGCACCTGGGCGGTATCCAGAGAAGGAGAATTGAAATAAATAAAATAGTCTTTGATTTCCTGTTTTTCAGGGTTCTGCTCTCCAAGAAACACCAGGGATTCTCCCTCTTCATCAAACAGGAAGCTCTTGAAGTTTCCTTTTCCGCTGACCAGGGTTTTCAGCGTTCCCTTTTCTATATTCAAAAGAAAAACACCTGCTTTTACAGCTGCATCTTTTTTTGAACCGGTAACCGCAAAGGCCAGCCGTTTGCCATCCTTGCTGAAGGCATACTCACTCACGTATTTAAAAGTCCGCTCTGCTCCGGTCAGCAGGTTTCTGAATACAAGATCCGAACCTTCCTTTTGCTCATTCTTATTGTTTTCATCATCAGCCGCTCCCGACCAGGTTCCCCGGACATCAGGATCTGTAAAATCCTTTTTTGGTTCCTCTGTTTTAGACTTTTTAGCAGTATCAAGGGGTTTCTCCAGCTGATAGGCCAGGTAAGCACCTGCTTTTTCAGGGAATTTATAATTCTTCACCCTCGGAACTTTAACGACAGCAAGATTACCCAGGCCAACAATGCCCAGACTGTCTTTCGTCATTTCATCCGATTTTTTCTTTTTGATCTTTTCCTGGCGGGTAGTTGCATAAAACGTTTTAATACTAAAGGCAGCGTATTTGGAGTCAGGGCTGAACTGCAGGTTTTCTGCCCTGTTTACTTTTAATTTAGCATTGGTCAGCAGATTAGAAAGGTATAAAGCAGCGTCACCTTGTTGCTGGCCGATGCCATAGCCGGCCCATTCGCCGTTATTACTCAGTTTTTTAAAAGATACAGCTTCCCAGGTATCGTATACAGTAGGATTCAATGGTTTTTTCTGTGCAGCGCATACGCTTGCAAACAAAAGGAGTGTCAGGCTTAGATATTTGTACATAAATTGTGTATTCCCTATTGATACGGAGGCCTAAAAATTAGAAAAAAAACCGGATATTCAAGGTTTTTCGTCCAGAATTTTACAATATTCAGAAATACAAGCAACCTTATTGCGACCTATACATCAACAGCATATACACTGGTCTCAAACTGATCATTTACTGGTAATACCAGACCATGACCAGACCATGACCAGTCCGTGACCAGTCGAAGACCAGACCATGACCAGACCAAAATAAGGAAGAAGAGTGAGAGCTAAGACATGGGATATTGAAGTCTCCTGGGAATTTAAGGCACAAAAAAAGGGCATTCTTTAGAATGCCCTTTTTTTGTATTCAGAAAATTCTATTGTTCTTTCTTTTTCTGAATTTGTACCTGCTGCTGCTGACGCATATAGTCGTCTAACCTGGCCTGAAATTTAGATTTCTTTTTAGGCTCGGCAGGTTTAGTCTTATTGTCCTGAAGCGTTTTATGGATCTTATCGTCATCAACCATCGATTTGATGATGAATTGTTGCGCAAAGGTCAGCATGTTGGCCAGGAAATAATAATAGTTCAAACCTGAAGGATAGCTGTTCAGTACACCAAGGAAAACGATAGGCATGATGTAACCAATGTATTTCATTTGTCCGCTGGCTCCTGAGATCTGGTTATTGAAATAAGTGTAGATCAAGGTAGAAATGGTCATCAGAATACACATCAGACTCAGGTGATCACCAATCACAGGAATGGTAAACCCAAATTTAATAAACTCATCATACGTAGAGAGATCCTTCATCCACAGGAAGCTTTGACCTCTGAGTTCAAATAAATTCGGGAAGAAGAAGAAGAAGGCCATGACAAAAGGCAGCTGGAGCAGCATCGGCAGACAGCCACCCAATGGATTTACACCTACCTGCTTATACAATTTCAGGTATTCCTGTTGTAAGAGAGTAGGGTTGTCGTCGCCTACTTTGGCTTTGATCACATCCATCTCCGGTTTCAATATCCTCATTTTGGCCATGGAAACGTATGATTTGTAAGTCAGCGGAGACATGGCCACTTTAAGTGCGATGGTGAGCAGTAAAATGATCAGCCCGTAACTCCATCCAAAGCTTTCCAGCCAGTTGAATACCGGCAAGACGACAAACCTGTTGATGTATTTTAAAGGCCAGTAGCCCATATCCACCTGCTTTTCTATCTCATGTCCCTGATCTTTAAGGGTAGAGAATTTATTGGTGCCGAAGTAAAAAGTAAAGCCGTAATTCTGAGCGGCCAGCTGATTGAAGGCCAGCTGCATATTGGCGCCATACCATTTGATCTCTTTAGGTTTGGTGCTCACTTTTACTTCCAGCTCACCTTTTTCAAAAGGAACGGCAGGAAGCAGTACTGCGGAGAAGAAATGCTGTTTGAAGGAGAACCATTCAATTTTACCTTCTTTCAGCTCTTCTTTTTCATCTTTTGCTACGTTCAGGTGATTTGGACTTTCATTCACATATTTGTAGTAAGGCGCTGAATATCTTTGCTCATTGGCTACTGATTTTTCCTGTTCCAGTAAGGTGGCTTCCCAGTTTAAAGAAAGGGTATTGCCCTGTATCACCTGGTTTAAACCATTCAGATTGATGTTCAGACCAACGTTGTTGCTTTTAGGCTTCAGATCGTACAGGTATTCTATGTATTTGTCACCTGAATAGTTGGCGCGCATGCTCAAGCTGTTTGCGGTTTTAGAAGCGGTAAAGTACAGGTCATTGGTACTTACCATTTTACCGCCGATGTTCAGGTTCAGACCGAATTTGTTCTCGTTTCCGTTAAACAGAACTACCGGTTTGCCATCAAAGCTTTTCTCGCCTTTTACCTCTACGGAAAGTATTTTACCGCCTTTATTGCTGAAAGTAAGTTTCAGGTTTTCATTTTCCAGAACGGTTTCCTGTTCGGTGCCTGAAATGTTGCCTCCGAAGGGGCCTTTAAGTGCAGCAGAATCAACTGCGGGTACGGCTGCGGCTACCTGGGCGGCCGGGGTGATGGCACTGACCTTTTTTGCGGAATCAGTGGCTATTCTTTCCTGCTCTTTTTTAATCTCTGCCTCAGTTGGCTTGAAGAAATAAAAAGATCCGGCCAGAACGATCATGATCAGGAACAGGCCTGTAAATGTATTTTTATCCATTATTATTGTTTAAAACGCTTATTATTTTGTTCTCTTCTTGGTAAACTCCATCGCTGCGGCGACAAATTTAACAAAAAGAGGGTGAGGATTTGCAACTGTTGATTTTAATTCAGGGTGAAACTGACCGCCCACAAAGAAAGGATGGTTTTTCAGCTCTACAATTTCAACCAGATTGGTCTCCGGATTGATCCCTGAGGCAATCATACCTGCTTCTTCATATTGGTTCAGGTAGGCATTATTAAATTCATAGCGGTGTCTGTGGCGTTCGGTAATGTGGGTGCGTCCGTAAGCTGCATAGGCTTTGGTTCCTTTTTTAAGGTCACAAGGATAAGAGCCCAAACGCATGGTGCCGCCTTTTGCGGTTACTACTTTCTGATCTTCCATCATATTGATCACCGGATGCTGGCTTTGCTCGTTGATCTCAGTGGTATTGGCATCAGCCAGTCCTAATACATTTCTGCCGTATTCAATCACTGCACATTGCATGCCCAGGCAGATCCCAAAGAAAGGGATGTTGTTTTCCCTGACAAATTTAATGGCATCGATCTTACCTTCTATACCGCGGCTTCCGAAACCGGGAGCAACCAGCAAGCCATCCAGATGACCCAGTTTCTCTTTGACATTGTCCGGATAGATTTCTTCTGAATGGATGTACTGTACCCTTACTTTGCATTCGTTTCTTGCTCCGGCATGTACAAAAGATTCCGTGATCGATTTGTAGGCATCAGGAAGTTCTACATATTTACCGACTACACCGATGGTTACTTCTGAGATCGGGTTTTTCAGACGGCCAAGGAAATCTTTCCAGCTTTCCATATCAGGCTCGTTCTTCTGGGCAAGTTTCAGCTTGCTCAGCACGGTTTTGTCCAGCTGTTCCTTCATCATCAGCAGGGGAACGGAATAGATGGATGAGGCATCAATAGATTCTATGACCGCATTGACATTGACGTTGCAGAACAAGGCAATTTTCTTCCGGATTTCCGGTGTAATGTGGTGTTCGGTACGGCATACCAGGATGTCCGGCTGGATCCCGTATTCCAATAGTGCTTTTACAGAGTGTTGTGTAGGCTTGGTTTTCAGTTCACCGGCTGCCGCAAGGTAGGGTACCAGGGTCAGGTGGATCACTATGGCGTTGTTGGCTCCTTCTTCCCATTTGAACTGGCGTACAGCTTCAATAAAAGGAAGAGATTCGATGTCGCCAACGGTGCCGCCCAGCTCAGTGATAACGATATCATATTTTCCGCTGTCACCAAGGATACGCATATTCCTTTTGATCTCATCGGTGATGTGAGGAACTACCTGAACTGTTTTACCCAGGAATTCACCTTGTCTTTCTTTGTTGATGACATTCTGATAGATGCGGCCGGTAGTGATGTTGTTGGCCTGTGAGGTAGGTACATTCAGGAAACGCTCGTAGTGACCAAGGTCAAGATCCGTTTCTGCGCCATCTTCGGTCACATAGCATTCACCGTGCTCATAAGGGTTTAGGGTTCCCGGATCAATATTGATGTAAGGGTCAAACTTTTGAATGGTTACACTGTAGCCGCGTGCTTGTAATAATTTGGCTAATGAAGCGGAGATGATGCCCTTTCCTAATGAGGAAGTAACACCGCCCGTAACAAAAATATACTTAGTCATGTTTATGAATTTCTGGATATTAAGACAGTATTTTGCACTGTCTTATTGTTTTTGTACGGGATACAAAGTTAGCAAATAAAACGGAAGCCGGATACCTCTTTTTTGAAATAATAAAGTTCGGGAAATGCCGGCTGTAAAATCTTAGGCATGAAATTGTTAGAGCAGAAAACCAAACAACCGCTTCCTGGTTTCTTCGGGTTTTTCGTTTCTGATGCCCTGGTAACGGCTGTATATTTCGAGTAATTTCTGCAGATCCTTATCGGAATCTGTTTTTTTGCCCCTGAGCGGGGCAACGATCTGATCGGCATAATTGCTGAAGCCTTCTACTTTAGTGGCAAACCAGGTCGTGTTGAACCTGGGTATGGCCAGGCCAAGTATCATTCCCGGTAAACCACTGAAACCCTCGGGTCCTCCTTTCAGTAAAATCTCATCGGTATAAAAGGCAACGACATAGATGGTGTCGCTGATCCTGCCTATGGCTTTGCGGCATTCATACCCGGCGATGATCCGGAGTTCCTGAGACAGCTTCCAGGCTACTTTTGGAATGGTGTCTGAAAGCAGGTAGTCTTCACCCATGATGCCTTTTTTGATAATTCTTCTCTGGTCAGGGTAGCTGGAATAGAGTTCGTTGCCGGATTCTCCGGGTAAGGGAAAAAGCATGGAGTTGTCATTTTCATGCGCTTTCTTATTGGTTTTATACAAGGATCTGCCCATATCAAAATACAATTCCCATTCGCTGATCCTGTATTTTTTCATTTTTTCCCTGGCTGCATCCGGAATGTTCCAGTCTGCCGTACTGCGCTGTATATTGACCCGCTTCTCATAGGTGATCCTGCCGTAGGGAATAAAGAACTGCTGGGCGTTCAGTTTAAGAATGCTTATGGATAGGAAGAAAAGACTCTGGATCAGGATTTTCATTTCTGTCTACTGGTTTGCCGTATTTTTAATAAAGTTACCGCTAAAATTCCAGTTTATACCTATCAGCGCATACCTGGGGATATAGCTGAATCTACTTTCGCTTTTGATGTTACCTCCTACAAAACGACTGTAACCAATTTTTTGGTTGAGGAGATCGGTTGCGGTGATCCTGATCTCCAATGCCTGATTTTTTAACAGTTTGGTGGCAATATAGCTGTTCAGTATGGCGATGTTGAGGTCCCGCTCAAAGGAAGAGTTGGCCGGCCTGAAGGTGAGGGACAGGGTGGTATTGAACTCTATGTTGTAAGGAAGCTGTACGGTTCCTGAAAATTCATGATCGTGGGTCAGACTTTTTCCGTCGTTGATGTCGCCGATGGAAGATTTTCCATACATAAAACTGGCTGATGGCGAGTAGCTTAAGTCTATTTTTGGGGTATAGTAATTGAAGGTGGTCCGAAGGTTATACTGGTTGCTGCGTGTTTTGTTTTCGGTGAAATTGATAACGGTAATGTTGTTGGAGGTATTGAATCCCAGGTCTATCCCAAGGCGGAAATTGATCTTTGAAAATCCCCTGGAATAATAAATATTGCCGGCAGTAGAGTTGATGCCGTTCAGGTTGTCAAAGCTGCTGATCCTTTTATTGAAATCATCTACGATCTCTGTTTCAGTAATGGCATTACTGGTAAATCCATAGCTGAAATAAGCGGAGATGTACTCATCGGTCCTGAATTGAAAACTGTTGAAGGACAGGCCGAAATTATTGGTGAAGGAAGGCCTCAGCGAGGCGTTTCCGACGATCTGGTAGAGCGGGTTGTTGAGTTGCCTGACGGGCTGGATCTGATTGATATTGGGTTGCTGCATGTAGCCATTGTAATTGACTGACAGTGAACTGTTGTTGTCTATCTTGTAAAACAGGTTTGTAGAGGGGGAGAGGTTGAGGTAATTGCGGTCAAATTCTGTACTTCTGTCCAGGTCCTTTAGCTCAAATTTGGTTTGAGTGGCCTCCATTCCTGTGGATATGGAGAAGTTCTGGATTTTGTATTGCATGACCATTCTGCCTACATTGGAGAAATTGACGAACTTAAAGTTGTTGCTCAGCGAGTCAATTTTCTGTGCGCCTTTGTCGTTTACAAATCTGTAACTGCTGGAGGAAATGGTTTTGAAACTGTAGCCGGCTTCCATTACCCAGCGTTTGGACAGGGGTTCGGTATAACTGATCCTTGTACCCAGAGAGTTCTGCCTGTTGGAGTTGTCTTTATTCAGATTGATGCTGTCAATTCTTTTCAGCCCACCATTATCATTATAGTAAAAGGTATTGTTGATGCTGTTTTCAAAATTCTCTCCGGACTGGCTTTCGGGCTGAACATCGATGGATAAGGTCCGGCCTTTTTTACGAAAGCGTTTTGACCAGTTGATGTTTCCGTTGAAAGTTTCAGCGTTGCCGGTTCCGGTATTGGTCTGGGTATTCTGACTGATAAGTATTTCCTTCTCATTCCTGGTGTTCTCCCTGCCTTCGGTATTCAGATAGTTCCTGCTTTGCCTCGCACCAAAAGCTATTTTCAGGGTGGATAAAGAATCGATGGTATAGCTATAGCCGCCTCTGATACTTTCACCTGTACTCCTGGAATGGTCATCTGTCTTGCCAAAGCTGTTGAACAGCGAGCCATTGGGCAGGAGTTCCTGCGTATCTGAGCTCTTGATATTCCTGCTTTTGTAATCGAAGCTCTTGACATTGAGCTTGATCCCCGTGTTATTGCTGAATTTTTCTGAAAAGTGCCCGCCGAGATTCAGGTTATTGGGCAGCCCTCCGGTAGGTGATCCGTAATCGTCGTCGTCGTCTCCGCCGGAGGAGTACATGATCGAACTGCCGTCGTCTCCGACTTCTATGATGTCATAGTCTTCTCCCTTGAGCTTTCTCATGGATCTGTTGATCTTTGATTCGTTGGCCAGATTGGATTTGGTCGCAAAAACCGCTGCTTTAAGTTTATTCCTGAATATACCCGCCATACCACCATAATCTTTGAAATTGTTGGTGCCGTGATTTCCGTCTATAGCAGCAAGGTATCCGTTTTTGGCATTTTCCTTGAGTTTGATATTGATGGTTTTGTTCTTGATGCCATCGTCTATGCCGGTAAGTTCTGCGCTCTTACTCTTTTTGTCATAAACCTGTACTTCTTCTACCGCATTGGCTTTCAGGTACCTGGTTGCCAGTAAGGGGTCGTCGCCAAAGAATTCATCTCCGTCTACCAGTACGGTCTTTACCTCTTTACCTTGCGCCTTTACCGCTCCGTTTTTATCGACAATGATTCCCGGTAAGCGCCGCAGCAGCTCCTGGACATTGGCGTTGGCTTTTACAGCAAAGCTGTCCGCTTGAAAGACCAGTGTGTCGCCATGCATCCTGACCGCATTTTTGGTAGCCTGGATCACCACTTCTTTTAATAATCTGGACCTGAGTTCCATTTTTATGATCCCCAGGTTCAGCCGGGTGGTATCGCTGAGTCTCAGATTGGTGATGTAATCTGCCATTTTCGGATAGGTGATGATCAGTTTGTAATCTCCCTTTGGCAGATCAGAAAGTAAAAATTGTCCTTCAATATCAGATCTGGTGCTTTTTACCATAATGGAATCTGAAGATCTGATCAGTAATATGGAGCTGTAGCGCAGGTTCTTTTGTTCAAGGGTATCGGTTACTACACCCCTTACGCTTGCTTTTTGTGCCGATACGGTAAAAAAGGATAAGGTAAGAAGCATAAAGGTTACTGATCTTATAAACATATACCGCAGGAAAACTGTAGAGAGCTAAAATAAGGTTTTTCGGGCATTGGTTAAAGAAGGGAATTAAGAGGTAAGCTTATTGGAGCGTAAAGGATAATGATCCGTAATGATTGACAACGCTGGAATCCGGTAATTATTGTGTCCGGAAAATGAGGGCAAAAAAAAGGCCCGGAAACTCCGGGCGCTTTGTTCGAAAGTATATTTGGTTAGAATATTAAAGGTTGAATTTGAAGCTAAAATGATGTCTTTCATTTTGTTTCATTATATAAACATAATATAAAATTTTTTATGATCATAATATTATTTTCAACATTTCTCAAAAAACTCCACATAATACGATTTAGCGCAATAAAAATGTTAATTGTTGGAATGAAATTAAATCTGGAATGTTTTGTGAATTGGTGTTATTCACAACAAATATAATAGGGAATTACTTTATTTTGTGATCCCGACCAGGCGATATAGATCTTCCTGTCCTTGCCCAGCCGATAGGCAAAACCATTTAGCTGACTTTGCTTCAGCTCATCGTAAAACTTTTTGTCGGGGACATACTGGTCCGGGTTTTCCTGTTCGGTGATTGCCGGTTCCATAAAGTTCTCTTCGTCAAAGAAACGGATCATCTCTTCTTTAAGAAACTTGATCTGGTTGTTCTTTTTGCTCAGATTTATAGTCGCATCATAGTTTTTGAAAAGATCTGAGGCCTGGATTTTTGTGCTGTAGATCTGCTTTCCTTCAAAGGAGTTTATGGTAAAGGCAAGTTGCATTTCTGCTGGTTTGCTGCCTTCTATCTCAATTTTAAAAGTATCTGCCCGGAGGGAATCGCTGAAGGGAATGATTTTGATTTTTTGAAGATCATCAGCTGAAATGGTTTCCTTACCGGAATTGCTGCAGGCAGCCAGTAAAAAGAAAGCCGTTAAGAACAGGTAAGCTAAAAGCTGTTTCATAGGCCGCTGTTTATTCTTTCCAGATCTTCGGGAGTGTCTATGGAGATGGTCTCAATGTCTGTTATCCTGGTCCGGATCTTATAATTGTGTTCTAACCAGCGCAGCTGCTCCAGGCTTTCAGCGAGTTCCAGAACCGAGGGCGTTAGCCTGGTGATCTCCATCAGTGCATTTCTGGTATAGCCATAAATGCCGATGTGCTTGTAGAACTGATGCGCACCAAGCCAGTTTTCTGCTGGTATATTTCTTAGGTAGGGGATGGTTTGTCTGCTGAAATAGATGGCTTCTCCGGCAGTATTGATCAGGACTTTTGGAATGTTGGGGTTAAAAAGTTCGGCTTCGGTATCTATTTCTTTGATCAGTGTAGCCAGTTGTACATCCTGATCTTCAAAACAGGAAGCCAGCAGGTCAATCTGCAGGGGATCGATAAAAGGCTCGTCGCCCTGTATGTTGATCACTGCATGAAATTCAGGAAGCACGGCTGCCACTTCAGCGCAACGGTCTGTGCCGCTTTGGTGGGTATCAGCCGTAAGGACGTATGCTCCGCCAAATTCCCTTACGGCTTCTGCTATGCGCTCATCATCTGTAGCGACTACTACCTGTGCCAGGCTTTTTGCTTTTAAAGCTTGTTCGTATACCCTCCGGATCATGCTTTTGCCATCGATCTCCACCAGGGGTTTGCCTGGAAATCTTGTGGATGCGTATCTCGCCGGGATGACTCCTAAGATCTTCATGTTAAAATAAACCGTTTATTTCCGCTTCTATGGATTGAATAATGGTTCCCAGATCTTCCGGGTTATTGCTGAAGTCCAGTTTGTCTTTGTCAAGAATGAGGAGCTTGCCCAGTTGATAATCCCTGATCCAGTCTTCATACTTTTCATTGAGCTTTGACAGGTAGTCTATGCGGATACTGGCTTCGTATTCGCGGCCACGGCGCTGGATGTTATTGACCAGGGTTGGAACTGAAGCGCGAAGGTATACCAGCAGATCCGGCGGCTTGATGAATGAAGTGACATTCGCAAATATGGCTTTATAGTTATGATGATCTCTGGAGGTCATCAGGCCCATTTCATGGAGGTTGTCTGCAAAAATGTGTGCATCTTCATAAATGGTCCTGTCCTGGATCACATTTCTGTTGTAAGTTTGTATGTCTACGATCTGCTGGAAGCGGCTGTTCAGAAAATAGATCTGAAGGTTGAAGCTCCACCTTTTCATATCACTGTAAAAATCTTCAAGATAAGGGTTGTTGTCTACAGCTTCATATAAAGCTTCCCATCCGTAGTGTTTTGCCAGTAAGCCTGTCAGGGTAGTTTTTCCTGCTCCTATGTTTCCAACTATTGCTATGTGCATACTCTGTATTTGAAGATCTTAAGGTAATTATTTTTGTGGTTAATTTAGAACGATTTGAAGCCGATTAATGTCCTGACTTCACGGATCGTTTTTTGAGCGCTTTCTCTTGCTTTTTCTGCACCTTGTCCCGCTACTTTACGCAGGTAATCGCTGTCTTTGGAAAGTTCTTCAATGCGTTCACGGATCGGGGTGTTGAACACGATCATGTCTTCGGCCAGCTGCTTTTTGAAATCTCCGTAACGGATGGCCATTTGGTTGTAAAGACCATCAAAATGCGCGATGGTGTCTGCTGTGGAAACGATTTTCATCAGGTCAAACAGATTTTGTATGGCTTCGGGCTTGGCCTGATTTTCTTCAGTTGGTCCTCCGTCGGTAACTGCACGGGATAGTTTTTTACGGATGATCTCGGGGCTGTCTGACAAATAGATGCAATTGCCGTCGCCGCTGGATTTACTCATTTTTCCTTTGCCGTCCAGTCCGGGTACTTTGACCAGGTTAGCGGAATAGTTAAAGGCGAATGCTTCCGGGAAGTATTCTGAGTTGTACAGTCTGTTGAACCTGTTTCCGAAGGTACGGGTGAATTCAAGATGCTGTTCCTGGTCTTTACCAACGGGAACTTTGACCGCTTTGTGGATCAGGATATCTGCAGCCATCAGGGTAGGGTAGGTCAGCAGGCCGGCATTGACATTGTCCGGCTGTGAACGGACTTTATCTTTAAAGGAGGTGCTCCTTTCCAGTTCGCCCATATAGGCGTTCATGTTCAGGTACAAATATAGTTCAGCAACTTCGGGTACATCAGACTGGATGTAAATGGTGGATTCTTCCGGATTGATGCCGCAGGCGAGGTATTCTACGAGTACGTGTCTTACGTAGCCGTGCAGATCCTGTGGTGTAGGATGGGTGGTTAGCGAGTGAAGGTCTGCAATGAAGAAAAAGCAGTTGTAATCGTACTGCATTTTTACAAAATTGGTTACTGCACCGAAATAATTTCCCAGGTGTAATTTTCCTGTGGGGCGGATACCGCTAACTACCGTTTCTTTCATGGAGCCGAAATTAAGAAAATTTTATCTAAGTTTGATTCAATGATTACACTCTTAAGGCACGTTCACCGCACGTATTCTATTGTTGTTATTCTTGCATTTTCGATGCTGTTTTACCCCTTCTATTACTTCGCTTCCCGAAAGCCTGCTGGTTATAAATTGCTCAACCAGATGCGAAAACTGAACAGTTTTCTGGTGAGTACCTGTATAGGGGTCTTCTATGTGTTTGAGTATGAAGTGCCTCTGGTAAAAGAACAGACCTATATCTATTGTTCCAATCATTCTTCGAATTTTGACATCATGATCATGTGTCTGCTGGCCAAAGGCAGGTTTCATTTTATGGGGAAGGAAGAGCTGCTCAATAATCCGGTATTGAAGATCTTTTTTAAAACGATTGATGTTCCGGTAAACAGAGACAGTAAAATTTCTGCATTCAGGGCATTTAAAAAGGCGGGTGATAATCTCGAGAACGGAATGAGCCTCATCATTTTTCCGGAGGGAAGGATCAATGAGGACCAGTATCCGCCAGAGATGCTGCCGTTCAAGAACGGTCCCTTCAGGCTGGCTATTGAAAAAAATATACCGATTATTCCGGTAAGTCTGACCAACGTCTGGAAGAAAATGTGGGACGACGGGGCCAAACATGGATCGGCTCCGGGTTTTTGTCATATTTATGTCCATCAGCCGATTTTTACAGGCGATTTGAAGATTGATGACGCAGATTTGCTAAAAGACCGTATTTTTGATCTCATAAACAGTAAACTGGTTCAGAAATGATTATAGATAAGCAAACCATTGATAAAGTAGCTGATCTGGCAAGGATAGCAATAGAAGATAAAGAAGTTGATACATTGATTGCCGACATGAATAAGATACTTACATTTATGGAGAAGCTGAACGAACTGGATACTACCGGTGTAGAGCCGCTGGTGTATATGAACCATGAAGAGAATGTTTGGCGTGAGGATAAGGTAAAGCATGAGATCTCAGTTGCTGATGGCCTGAAGAATGCAGCAAAGCACAATGAGCATTTCTTCTTTGTTCCGAAGATCATAGAAAAATAAACCCGGATGTAACATTGGGATACTGGTGACCGTCTAAACATCTAAATAAGAAAAAAAGCAATGGAGAAAGCGTTAATCAACATTAAGGATATAGGTCGCAGGTACGTGATAGGTTCAGAAGTGATCCATGCTTTAAAATCAGTATCTCTGGATATTCATAAAGGGGAGTTTGTGGCACTGATGGGGCCTTCGGGTTCAGGAAAGTCTACACTGATGAATATTTTGGGTTGCCTGGATACTCCAAGTAAGGGTGATTATGTACTGAACGGGATTAACGTAAGTCAGATGACTGACAATGAACTGGCTGAGGTTCGCAACAAGGAGATCGGGTTTGTATTCCAGACTTTTAATCTTTTGCCGCGTTCTACTTCTTTAGATAACGTGGCGCTTCCGCTGATCTATGCGGGTGCAAATAAGAAGGACCGTGAAGCCAGGGCCCAGAAGGCTCTGGAAAATGTAGGGCTTGGCAACAGGGTAACCCACAAACCCAATGAATTGTCCGGTGGTCAGCGCCAGCGTGTGGCTGTAGCACGTGCATTGATCAATAATCCTTCTATTATACTGGCTGATGAGCCAACGGGTAACCTGGATACCAAGACTTCTATCGAGATCATGGGATTGCTGGAAGAAATTCACAGCAAGGGGAATACCATTATCCTGGTGACTCACGAAGAGGACATTGCACAGCACGCACACCGTATTGTGAGGATGCGTGACGGCCTCATCGAAAAGGATTACCAGAATACAGATATCAAGACCGTTTCTCCAAGGTTAAGTAATCTGGAGAAAACAGGCAGTGATTTCGAGAAAATTGTATAAATTTTCTTCATGAAGATATACACCAAGACCGGAGATAAGGGGCAAACTTCTTTGATCGGCGGAACCCGTGTTCCTAAATATCACCTCCGTATAGAATGTTACGGCACTGTAGATGAGCTCAATTCTTATATTGGCTTAATTATGTGTCAGGATATTGATGCGCAGCACAGGGTAATTCTTAAAGAAATCCAGGACCGCCTGTTTACGGTAGGGGCATCGCTGGCCGCTGATCCGGAAAAGTCCAGAATGAAAATTCCTGATCTGCATGAATCTGATGTCATTCTGCTGGAGACTGAAATGGACCGGATGAACGAACTGCTTCCGGAGCTGAAGCATTTTATATTACCTGGCGGCAATACGGTAGTATCTTATTGCCATTTAGCGAGATGTGTCTGCAGAAGGGCAGAGCGTCTTACAGTACATCTGGCGTCGGAAAGCTTTGTTGACGAAAAAATGACCGTTTATTTGAATAGATTAAGCGATTATTTGTTTGTTTTGGCACGGAAACTGAACATGGAGGCTGGCACAGAGGAAAATATTTGGGTTCCTAGAATGTAAATATTCTGAATTGTTGACAACCTCTGATAGTGGAAAAAAAAGTTTGTTTTGCTCAGGTTTTTTAATATACTTTTGCGAATCAATTTTAGAATAACTTAATAGTATAAGAAATATGTATTGGACATTAGAACTCGCATCGCACCTGGAAGACGCTCCATGGCCTGCAACAAAAGATGAATTGATTGATTATGGTATAAGATCAGGAGCACCGGTAGAGGTGATAGAAAACCTTCAGGCACTTGAAGATGATGGTGAACCATACGAAACCATTGAAGAGATCTGGCCGGATTATCCTACCAAGGATGACTTCTTCTTTAATGAAGATGAATATTAGATTTTAGCGATAACAGCATAAAAGCCTCCGGTAAACCGGGGGCTTTTTTAATTTTGGAACGATGATTGTTTATGTAATGTCATGGAAGTGTTTGATGCACTGCCAAAACATCTATCTAAAACATAAACACTAAAAAATTAAACGTTATGGGAAATCTACTTTATTTGATCGCAGTAATTTTGGTTATTATTTGGGCCATCAGCTTCCTTGGTGGTTATTACACCGGTGGAATTATTCATGCATTACTGGTGATCGCTATCATCGCTATTATTTTAAGAGTAATCAGGGGTGCTGCATAGGCCAAAATCCTGGTGATATTTTAAACAGGGGCTTATGATGATCATAAGCCCCTGTTCTTTAACAATACTTCCGCTATCTCCAGATCTTCGGGATAGGTGATTTTCAAATTTTCTCTTTGCCCTTCTATCAGGTTGATCTTGAAGCCCGCATGTTCTGCTACTGAGGCGTCATCTGTAAAATCATTGGTATAGGCTGCTTCATAGCACTTCTTTAGCTGCCGGACAGCAAAGGTTTGCGGCGTCTGCACCAATGCGAAGTCATTTCTGTTTAAGGCGACACTTTCCTGTCCGGTGGTCAGTTTCCTGATGGAATCAGTTGGTTTTATGGCCACGACACAGTTTCCTTTTTTTTCTGCTTCCTGGTAACATCTGGTGATCAGTTCCGGAGAGATAAGTGGTCTTGCTGCATCATGTATGGCAACCAGACCATCTTCCTGTATAGCATTAAGTCCATTTTTCACGGAATGAAATCTCTGCTCGCCGCCTTCAATTACCTGATGTCTGAGGGTAAAATGATGAAGGTTGCATAATTCTGCCCAGTAGTGGTGCTGGTGTTTATTCAATACGACTAATATTTCCGGATTCAGGACACTTTTATGAAAGGCTTCAATGGTATGCATCAATACGGGTTTCCCGGCAAGCAACAAAAATTGCTTGGCCACAGTACTCTGCATTCTGTTGCCAGAGCCTCCTGCTACCAAAATTGCGTAATACCTCATTTAAATGACAGTTTGTTTGCCCGTAAGGGCTGTAAACAAAAATAGGAGATTTAAACCAGTTGGCTTCAATCTCCTATTATAAAATATAAGAATACTTTTTAGATGATCAGCATGGCATCGCCATAGCTGTAAAAACGATATTTTTCTTTAACTGCTACTTCATAGGCATTCATGACATAGTCGTAACCCCCGAAGGCACTTACCATCATCAGTAAGGTAGATTCTGGTGTGTGGAAGTTGGTGATCATACTATTGGCAATGCTGAAATCATATGGAGGGAAGATGAATTTGCTGGTCCAGTCATTGGCTGCTTTAAGTGTCCTGTTTGATGACACTGCGGATTCGATCGCACGCATGGATGTAGTACCTACAGCACAGATTCTGCTTTTTCTTTCTATGGCATTGTTTACAATATTGGCATCTTTTTGCTCGATGATGAACTGCTCTGAATCCATTTTATGTTTGGTCAGGTCTTCTACTTCTACAGATCTGAAGGTACCCAGACCTACGTGTAGTGTTACCTCTGCAAAATCAACACCTTTTAGTTCAAGACGTTTCATCAGCTCTCTGCTGAAGTGCAGGCCTGCGGTAGGGGCAGCTACAGCACCTTCATGCTTGGCAAAAATGGTTTGGTAGCGTTCTTTATCCTGGGCAGTGGCTTTACGTTTGATGTATTTTGGAAGTGGGGTTTCACCAAGGATCTCAATGTTTTTTCTGAATTCTTCATCGGTTCCGTCAAAAAGGAAGCGGATCGTTCTGCCTCTTGAGGTGGTATTGTCTACAACTTCTGCTACCAGCAGGTCGTCATCACCAAAGTACAGCTTATTTCCAACGCGGATCTTACGGGCAGGATCTACCAGTACATCCCACAGGCGAAGTTCTTTATTCAGTTCGCGCAGCAGGAAAACTTCAATAGTCGCACCTGTTTTTTCTTTATTGCCATATAAGCGGGCAGGAAAGACTTTGGTATTGTTCAAGATCATTACATCTTTATCATCAAAATAACCTAAGACATCCTTGAATATCTTGTGCTCAATCTTGCCGGTGTCTTTATGTAAAACCATTAAACGGGCTTCATCTCTTTGTTCTGAAGGATTACTGGCAACTAATGAATCAGGTAAATTAAACTTAAACTGAGATAACTTCATATTTCGATGTAATATTTTAGGGCGCAAATTTACGAATATAATCTTTAATTTTATAATTAACTTATTTGTATGATATTGGTTAGGATTTTTGGAGCTGCTTCAGCTCTTTGGAGAGGGCTTTTGCCGGCCGGAAACCGGCCTTATAGCTGGTCAGAAGTCCGTTGATTCAGGGGCTTGCTGGACAAGGAGGGGTTTTCATGTATTTTTTATATTATATAACCCTCCGCTGTAACCTTTTTGGCTACTTTTGGTCTAAACCTTAATTATGATTATTCTCAGGCTAATAGGCGAAAGTTTTCGGTTTGCATCTGATGCACTGCGCCAAAATAAACTTCGCACCACACTTTCCCTGCTGGGGATTACCATCGGTATCTTCGCGATCATATTTGTGTTTTCTGCTGCCGATACTTTCAGGGCTAAACTTCAATCGAGTATAGATAAACTGGGTTCTAAAACCATTTTTGTGCAGAAATGGCCATGGGGTGGATTCGGTGATTATCCCTGGTGGAAATATGTGAACAGGCCTGAAGCCTCTCTTAGAGATTATGAATTGCTGAAAAACCGTCTGGAGTATGCCCAGGGGGTGTCTTATGAAATATCTGCCAATGAGCGGACAGTAAAATACAGGGTTAATTCTGTTGAAGGGGTGGGGATCAGGGCTGCATCTCAGGATTTTAACAAAACCTGGACGCTTGATTTTCAGGAGGGAAGATACTTTACGGATAATGAGGGAAGAACGGGTGCTGCTGTTGTGCTGATAGGGGCTGCTGTTGCGGAGGGTTTGTTTAATGGTTCTCCTGCTATAGGCAAGTCTATTGTGGTGATGGGCAGAAAACTGAATGTGGTTGGGGTATTTAAGAAAGAGGGAGAGGACATGCTGGGCATGTCTCAGGATAAAAATATTGTGATGCCTATTAATTTTGCAAGGGGTATTATGGATGTGCAAAGTGGAAGATATGACCCCTCGATCACAGTACGGGGTTATGATCATATTGCGCTTGAAGAGGTAGAGAGTGAGCTGAAGGGGGTGTTGAGGTCCATCAGGAAGATCAAGCCTGGTGCTGAGGATGATTTTGCGTTGAATAAAAGTACGATTGCTTCTGATGATCTGGATAAGATGTTTGGTGTCGTGAATGTGGCGGGATGGATCATTGGTGGCTTTTCTATTTTGGTTGGTGGTTTTGGTATTGCCAACATTATGTTCGTATCTGTTAAGGAAAGGACGAATATTATCGGTATCCAGAAGTCTCTGGGGGCCAAGAATTATTTCATTTTGCTTCAGTTTTTGTTTGAGGCGATTGCTTTGTGTTTGCTGGGCGGTTTGTTTGGCTTGCTGCTGGTTTATATCGGTACGCTGATCTCCGGGGCTATGGGTTTTGAGATGATCCTGTATGTGAAAAACATAACGCTGGGTATTGGGGTTTCGCTGCTGATCGGGATGATCTCGGGTTTCTGGCCGGCTTATGCGGCATCGAGGCTGGATCCTGTCGAAGCAATCCGCTCCTAATATGCCTTGCTTCTTTTAAAAATTAACTTTGCGGTTTTAAGGTTGTTTGTGATGCAAATTTAATAGTCTGTATTCGGACTGGGCCTTTCGCGCTGAAGAAGCGCAAAATTCCTATGTCCTCAACAGACCATTAAATTTGCCTGGATGGTTAGCCTTTTCACCGCACATTCTCTTTTTAAATATGTCGCTTCGGCATAAACTCGCTCATCCTTATGATGTGCTGGGTAAAGGGAAACCCGTATCAGACCTACTGTAACTAATACCAGTATGAGACACTGCCTGGAGTCTTGCGGCTTTCTCTGCGCTATAAACGCACTTTCTTCGCAATTGCTGCGCTAATTTTGTGCAAAACGGTACTTTTAGCGCAGGAGTAGCGGAGAAGTGACGCAGGAGTTCAGGAAAAAGATGCCATAAAAAGGCCGGTTTCGTGGTTTGAAACCGGCCTTTTTGTATGATTATTAAATCTTAGCTGAATTTAGCTAATCTTAGTTTGATTTCGCTAGTCTTAGTTTAATTTAGCCAGGGCAGCTGCGATTCTGGATACTGCTTTTCTCAGTTGTTCTTCAGAGGCTGCGTAGGAGATTCTGATACAGTCTTCATTGCCGAAGGCTTCACCGGTAACGGTTGATACGTGGGCCTCGTTCAGAAGGTATAAGGAAAGATCTTCAGCTGTGTTGATCACGTTTGTTCCGTCAGTCTTTCCGAAATAGGATTTAATTTCAGGGAAGAAGTAGAATGCTCCGTCAGGAAGGTTAACATTTACACCTGGTATTTCAGTCAGGAGTGCATAAACAATGTCTCTGCGTTTTTTGAATTCGGCTACCATGGCATCGACTGTTTCCAGTCCGCCCTGATATCCTGCTAAAGCAGCACGCTGAGCAATGGAAGAAGTACCTGAGGTGATCTGACCCTGCAGTTTATCACATGCGTTTGCAATTTCTTTGTTGGATGCCATATAACCTACTCTCCATCCGGTCATCGCGTAGGATTTGGAGAAACCGTTGATCAGGATCACCCTGTCTTTTATGGAGTCAAATTCTGCGATGGAAGCGTGCTTGCCTACAAAATTGATGTGTTCGTAGATCTCATCGGAAATAATGTATATGTTAGGATATTTTTCAAATACGGCAACCAGGTCCGCCAGTTCTTCTTTGCTGTATACAGATCCGGTAGGATTGCATGGGGAAGAGAACATGAACAGTTTGGTTTTAGGGGTGATGGCTGCTTCCAGCTGTGCTCCTGTAATCTTGAAGTTGTTTTCAACTGTAGCATTGATAAATACAGTTTCGCCTTCTCCAAGTTTGATCATTTCTGAATAAGAAACCCAGTAAGGGGTCGGTACGATTACTTCATCTCCCGGATCTACCAGGCACATTACGGCATTGGCCAGTGATTGTTTCGCACCTGTCGAAACTACGATCTGATCGAAGCTGTAAGTCAATCCATTTTCCTTCAATAATTTCTCTGCAATGGCTTTGCGCAATTCCGGATATCCTGAAACAGGGGTGTAGTAGGAGAAGTTATCATCTACAGCCTTTTTTGCTGCTTCTTTTACAAATTCTGGTGTAAAAAAGTCCGGTTCACCAAAACTCAGGTTAATAACGTCTATCCCTTTTGCGGACAGTTCTCTACCTAATTTAGCCATTTTAATGGTCTGTGATTCAGATAGGTTGTTGATTCTTTTGGATAAAAATGTCATAATAATTAATGCGAAGGCAAATAAAATTTTGTGCGGTTGCAAATATATGAACCTCATGGGATTAAAGACTAAAAAAAATACTTTTTAATGGAATTCAATAGCTAAACAGTATTTTTGAGGGCTAAACTCAAAAATTTGCAACCGAAGAAAAAAGCGATCCTCATAGCTTTATGCATCAGCATATTGCTCATGCTTGCAAAGTTTGTAGCTTATCTCATTACGCATTCCAATGCTATTCTTACCGATGCGGCGGAGAGTATTGTGAATGTACTGGCCAGTGCGTTTGCTTTTTACAGTATTTATCTGGCAACTGTTCCAAAGGATACGAATCATCCTTACGGACATGGGAAAGTGGAGTATTTCTCGGCCTTTTTGGAGGGAACATTGATCACGATCGCCGGGGTCATCATCATCTTTAAATCCGGATATGATCTCCTGTATCCCAAACCGATTCTCAACCTTTTTGAGGGTGCCGCCATCATTGGGGTTACAGGATTTATCAATATGCTGGTAGGCTACTATCTGATCAATACAGGGAAAGTGCAAAATTCCATTACCCTGGAGGCGGATGGCAAGCACCTGATTACGGATGCGGTGACCAGTGCCGGACTGGTGGTCGGGGTGATTTTAATCGACCTGACAGGCTTGTTCTGGCTTGACGGGGTGATTTCCATCCTGCTGGGTTTCTATATTGTATACAATGGTTATAAATTGACCAGACGCTCGGTTGGGGGGCTGATGGATGAAAGTGATCTTGAACTGGTAAAGGATATTATTGATGGCCTGCAGCAAAACAGGAAAGATCCCTGGATTGATGTGCATAATCTTCGTGCACAGCAATATGGTGCTGATCTGCATATCGATTGCCATCTTACTTTACCCTATTATTTTGACCTCAATCAGGTGCATAAGGAGATTTCTGATATGGATGAGGTGATCAATGGAAATGCCAGGCGTAAGACCGAACTGTTTATTCATGCGGATCCATGCCTGCCTGCCTGCTGCAATTATTGTCATATGAAGGAATGCCGGGTAAGGGCAGAGCCTTTTCGCGGGGAGATCAGATGGACCATAGATAATGCTACTAAAAATCAAAAACATTTCGACCAATGAGCTATTTTAACGTAAGGGTATATGGATTGCTGGTCAATCCGGATAATGAAGTACTGATCAGTGATGAGCAATCCGGAGGCCGTACCTTCAGTAAGTTTCCGGGTGGGGGGCTTGAGCTTGGGGAGGGACTCATCGACGCGTTGAAAAGGGAGTTTATAGAAGAATGTAATGCGGAGATTGAGGTGCTGAGTCATCTGTATACCACTGATTTTTATGAACAGTCTTCCTTCAATGACAGCCAGATTATCAGCATTTATTACCTGGTTAAACCGGTAAGTGCGTTGAACCTCAGTTTTAAGGTTGAGGTATTTGATTTTGATGAGCATAAGCTTCAGTCTTTCAGGTGGATTGCTTTGGACAGGTTGAGTGAGGATGATGTGACTTTTAAGACGGATAAAACGGCGATAGCGCTATTACTAAAAACAAGACTATGAATTTAGCAGAACGTGATAAAAAAGTAATATGGCATCCGTATACACAGATGAAGAATGCGCTTCCGCATATCCCTATAGTAAGGGGTGAGGGCGTATATGTGTATGATGAGTCGGGTAAAAAATATATTGATGCGGTATCGAGCTGGTGGGTCAACATCCACGGACATGCGCATCCGCATATCGCGGCGAAGGTTGCTGAGCAGCTTAAAACGCTGGAGCATGTAATTTTTGCGGGCTTTACGCATGAACCTGCTGTACAGCTGGCAGAAAGGTTGCTGCCACTGCTGCCTGGTCATCAGGAAAAGGTGTTTTATACTGATAATGGTTCTACCGCGGTTGAGGTAGCGCTTAAAATGTGTCTGCAATACTGGGTAAACACCAGTAAATCGAAACAGTCGCGTACTAAAGTGCTGGCTTTTAAAGAGGCCTATCATGGGGATACTTTTGGGGCCATGTCGGTAAGTGGAAGGAGTATCTTTACGGATCCTTTTGCTTCTATGCTGTTTGATGTGGAATTCATAGACCTGCCGAATGCTAAAAATATAGAACAGATCAAGTCAAGGATCAGTTATCTGTCAAACGAGGTGGCCTGTTTTATTTTTGAGCCAATGGTATTGGGTGCCGGGGGGATGCTGATGTATGAACCCGAACATCTGGATGAACTGATCGGTACCTGTCAAAAGCATGGGATACTGACCATCGCGGATGAGGTCATGACGGGCTTCGGACGGACTGGCCGTTATTTCTCCTGTGAGGTGCTGACGACTGAGCCTGATATTTTCTGCCTGTCCAAGGGACTTACGGGCGGTACAATGCCTCTGGGTGTGACGACCTGCAATGCAAAAATCTTTGATGCTTTCCTGAGTGATGATAAGCTGAAGACGCTTTATCACGGGCATTCTTTTACGGCTAACCCGGTTGCCTGTGCAGCGTCACTGGCCAGCCTGGATATCCTGCTTAGTGAGGAAACGCTTCCGAATATTCAAAGGATCACAAAAAAGCACGCAGAGTTTGCAGAGCAAATTAAGGGGCATCCGAAATTAAAGGACGTGAGGCAGACGGGAACGATCCTGGTGATGGAGTGGGAGACGGGTAATGATTCTTCTTACCTGAGCGGACTCAGAAATCAGCTTTATAATTATTTTCTGGACAGGGGCATTATCATGCGCCCGTTAGGGAATATTATATACATTTTACCTCCGTATGTCATCAGTGATGATGATCTGGATTATATTTACCAAACTATTTTAACCGCATTAACTGATATTGCGTAGCAATCATTTAAAAATATACCATGCACATCAAGCCGATTTTAGAGAATATCGTAAGCGATAATACATTACATGCCAAATGGTTGAATACGCTTTCTTATATGGAAAATGCAGGTGCGAAGAAAATCTCTGCATCTGAGCATAAAGAGAATGTGAACCTGATCATACTGAAGCATGCGGCGGAAGAACACCGCCATGCTTATTATCTGAAAAAGCAACTGGACAAGCTGGAGGGTGGCTTGTGTAAGACTTATACCAATGAGGAATTGCTGACGCCTAACCATACCAAGTTCTATCTGAATGCGCTTGATGTGGCGGTGTGCCGTTATTTGAAGCAGCACTTTAACCTGAGCGGATATGAGCTCAAGTTTGCTGCTTATCTTTTTGTCACTTATGCGATAGAGGTGCGGGCAGATGAATTGTACCCGGTATATCAGGAGGTGCTGAGCAATGCGGGCAGCAAGGTAACGGTGAAATCCATTATCCTGGAAGAGGAAGGACATCTTGAGGAGATGCTGAATCAGCTGAAGACCTTTTCTGAGGACTGGGAAAAACATGCGGAGATTGTGATTAAGATGGAACAGGACATGTTTGACAGCTGGATCGCAAATCTTGGAAAGCAGATTGCTTAGAGCGCTATTACTTTGTAGGGGGTAATGGCATAAAAACGGTCTCCCTGTCCGGGATGCAGAACTTTTAAACCGGTGAATACGCTGAAGGCAGGTAATATGGCACAGTGTGTACCGAAGTAAAAGCAGGGGAAGCGCAGCCGCTGTTTTGCTTTCCCATATAGGATCACCCCTGGATGAATATGGCCGGTGATGTTGTAATAGTTGTCTGATTCTTTTGGCTTATCGTGTATAAAGCGGAATGGTGCCAACAGGAGCTCTTTATGATAGACTTTAATGCCAAGGGCTTCATAATCTTCATTTCTGAGATCATCGTGATTGCCTTTCACCAATACGACCTGTAACAGGTTATGGTTCTTTCTCCATTCCAGGAAAGCGTTTGCATCGCTGTTGATGTTATTGTGGAACATATCGCCGGTAACGAGCAGGATTTCAGGTTGAAACTCCTGCATCAGGGCACTGAGTTTCTGCAGATCAGTTAGTCCTACGCTATCCGGGACCTGGATACCCGATTTTCTGAAGTGTGCGGATTTACCGATATGAAGATCGCTGATGATCAGCATCTTTTCCCGCTCCCAATAGATGGCGCGTTCTTTACTCAGGACCAGGTTTTCTCCCTGGCATTCAATGGTCATTCTTTCTTCTTGCATTTTTTTTCTCTGCATCAGCAGTCATTCTTTCTATTCTCTTGCCCAGTTCTTCTGAACTCATGTTGTCCCGCAGGCTGTCCACTTTTATCGGAAAGCACAATGGGGTATAGCTGTCGGTCTTCACAATGATGATCTTACTTTCCTGGATCCTGTGGAGAGCAGCGGCCAACCGGGGCTCTTCTATCTGCTGATAGAAGGCTTCGTCATAAGCCTGCCGCAATAATAGATTATGTTTGTCATAATCACTGAAAACGTTGAAAAATAAAGCAGCTGAGGATTGCAGATGTTTGTTGGCTACATATTTTCCGGGGTAACCCTGGAACACGAGCCCGGAGATGCAGGCGATGTCCCTGAATTTTCGCCTGGCCATTTCTGTGGCGTTGATGCTGGCTATGATATCTGCTGACAGATTTGCAGGGCTAAATAATTCTTGTATGTTTTCTTCGTCCAGGGGGATCGGCTGTTCACTGAGGAGTTCAAATCCATAATCGTTCATGGCAATGGAGAAGGTGATGGGTTTGAGCCGGCCCAGCCGGTAGGCGATTAAGGAGGCCATGATCTCATGCACCTGCCTGCCTTCAAAGGGATATGCAAAGAAATGAAAGCCATCTTTGGTATTGATCAGTTCTATCAGGAATTCATCATCTCTGGGTACATGGGATACTTTGGCTTGCCGTTCGAACAATGGCAGGATCAGGTCAAGTTCTTCATCGTCATGTTCTTTGTAAAGCGTTTCATTGTATTTTTTCCGGAGGATGGCACCCAGATTGGCGGTCAGGGAGATGCGTCCGCCAAGCCAGCTTGGGCTCATTGCCTGTTTTTGTTTGCTTTTCCTGACAAGGGCCATCATGTCTTTGATCATCACAAATTCAAGGACTCTACCTGCTAAGGTGAAACTGTTGCCCGGTTTCATCCTTGAGATGAAGGATTCTTCGACCATACCGATGAATCCTCCGGTCAGGTATTTTACTTTGATCATGGCATCGCTTACGATGGTGCCAATGTGGAGTCTGTGACGCATGGCAATCTGCCTGCTCTCCACTTTCCATAATCCGTCTGCCTTGCTGACTTTACTGAATTCATTATAAGCGGTTAAACTGTCTCCTCCAGTAGTAATGAATTGCATGATCCAGTTCCATTCCTGGGGCAGTAGCTCTCTGAACGCATGGGTTTGTTTTACTTCAAAGAAAATCTTTTCATCATCAAAACCATCTCCTGTGGCGAGGGTCACCAGGTATTGGATCAGGACATCAAATGACATGACCACGGGCTCCCTGCTTTCAATGTTCTGTGTTCTTGCGGCCTCTTTTATCGCTGCGGCTTCTACCAGCTCGAGTGCATGAGTAGGCAGGAAGTAGATTTTTGAGGTTTCGTATGGGGAGTGTCCGCTGCGGCCCGCACGTTGCAGGAATCTGGCGACTCCTTTGGGTGAACCGATCTGCACCACGGTGTCTACGGGTTTAAAATCTACGCCAAGGTCCAGGGAAGAGGTACTCACGACGGCTTTTAATGTGCCTGTGTGTATGGAGTCTTCGATCCAGTTTCGCAGTTCGTAGTCTATAGAGCCATGGTGGATCGCCAGCTGGCCGGCCAGGTTTTCATCTTTGGCGAGCAGGGTTTGGTACCACAATTCTGCCTGCCCGCGTGTATTGGTAAAAATAAGTGTAGTCTTGCTTTTATAGATAATGGGCAATAGCTTGTGTGCCAGTTTATGGCCGAGGTGCCCGGCCCAGGGCAGCATATCTATGTGGTCGGGTAAGATGGATTTAATAATGATTTTTTTCTCTATATCCGCTTTGATGATGGTTTTTAAAAGATCCCCATAGGGAACTAGTACATCCAGGGCTTGTTCGATATTACCGATTGTTGCAGAAATGCCCCAGATCCTTAACAAGCGTTCGGGATGCTGTTCATTGAGCATCCCTTTTATCCGGGAGATGGCCAGTTCGGCCATTACGCCGCGCTTGCTGCCCAGGAGTTCATGCCATTCGTCGGCTACAATGCACTGCAGGTGTTCAAAATAGTTGAATGTGCTTTTCTGGGCCAGCAGCAGGTGCATGCTTTCAGGTGTAATGATGAGCACCTCGGGCATTTGCTTTTTTTGCTTCAGTTTTTCACTTTGTGAGGTGTCTCCGTTGCGTACACCGATCGTCCAGTCCATTTGAAGTTCTTCGCAGACTTCCCGCATTGCACGTGCAAGGTCTTTGGCCAGTGAACGGAGCGGGGTGATCCAGATCAGTTTAAGGCCGGTGTCTGTTTGTTTCTTTGGTGATGATTTGTTGCCGGATTTAGCGGTGCCTGCTGTTTCCGGTTTTTTGTTCAGCTCGTCAATGAGTACTGCCAGAAATAAAGAAAATGTTTTTCCGAAGCCGGTGGGGGCATTTACCAGCCCGCTATAGCCTTCTGCATAGTATTGCCAGGCATCTGTCTGAAACTTAAATGGTTTTTTTTTACCTGATTTCAGCCATTGCATGACCTGTTTGTATCCCTTGCTTTTCTTCAGTTCCATCTGCAGGGGTTATAGGGTAGAATTCAACAATTGCTTCAGGTCATCCAGGGTATTGATCTCATCTGCTTTCTTGTCTTTTCTCCATCTGGCGATGCGCGGAAACCGCAATGCCAGTCCGGCTTTGTGTCTTTTACTCTCGGCAATGCCTTCAAAAGCAATTTCAAAAACCAGTTCTGGTTTAACTGTCCTTACAGGACCAAACTTTTCTATTGCGTTTTTTATCACAAACGAATTTACTTCTTTTATCTCTTTATCGGTCAGTCCGGAATAGGCTTTTGCGATGGTGATCAGCTGATCGCCATCGCGTACTGCAAAGGTGTAGTCGGTATAATACCCTGCTCTTCTGCCGCTTCCTTTCTGTGCATAGATCATTACGGTATCTACGGTATATGGGTTGATCTTCCATTTCCACCAGTCTCCCCTTTTTCTTCCGGCATGATAAAGAGAGTCCAGCTTTTTGAGCATGATGCCCTCGCTGTTGAGTGTTCTTGCGCCTGTTCTTAGTTTTGCCAGTTCTGTCCAGTCTTTAAATGGTATTACAGGAGACAAAACAACATTGTGTTTAGTCTGAAGTTTTTCGATGGTCTCTTTTAATAAACTTCTGCGCAGGGAAAGCTTATCTTCACGCAGGTCTCGGCCTTTATACTCTAAGAGGTCATAGGCGTAAAATCCAATGGGTGCATGACTGAGTTGTGATTTGGTAATGGTTTTTCTGTTTAATCGCTGCTGTAATGTATTAAATGACTGTACATTGCCGTCTTTTACTGAAAGTATTTCTCCATCCAGAACGGTTCCGTCTTCCAGTTCTCCGATCAGAAAATGTAATTCTGGAAACTGATCAGTGACCAGCTCTTCACCCCGGGACCAGATGAAGAGCTCTCCGTTGCGTTTGACGATCTGTCCACGGATGCCATCCCATTTCCATTCTGCCTGCCATTCCTGTTCAGGGCCTAAGGCTGTGGGTTCTGATTCTAGTGCATAGGCGAGGCAAAAGGGGTAAGGCCAGGAATTGTCGGTATTTACATGAACACCAGCTATCAGATCCTCATATGTGATTTCTGCGGGCTGCCACTTGCCCATAATGCTGTGCATGATCTTGTTGCTTTCGGTATGACTCTGTTTCGCCAGTGCATTGACGAGCATTTTTCCGGATACGCCAATCCTGAAATTACCGGAGATCAGCTTATTGAAAATAAAACGTTCCTGCGTTTCCAGGCTGTCCCAGGCCTGTAGAATGAATGATCGTTTTTCTTCATCTGTTTTTCCGTTCAGTGAGCTGAGATCTTTGATCCAGTCCTGTAACTTTCTGTCAGTCAGTTTTGATGGTGGAGGAAGGATCAGTGCAATGGTTTCGCTCAGGTCACCTACGTTATGGTAACTTTCCGCAAACAGCCATTCCGGAATGTTGCTTTGTTCTATTGCCCATTGTCTGATCAAAGCGGTGCTTACCGGTCTTTTAGGTCTTTTTCCTGTAAACATCGCAATCACATATGGCTTGTCCTGATCATCTGCTTCGGTAAAATAATCTACCAGTGCAGCAATCTTATCGTTGGTCTTATTGCTCATTTCCAGTTGACCAATGAGTTCTGTGAAGCGCTTCATAGGTTCTCCTCCGGTTTTTCTTCTTCGTCTTCATGACCGTACTGTGTTTTCACTTCTTCTGCCTCAATGCCTGTCTCGTTCAGATACCTTGAAAATGCAGCGGTATAGCCATGGGTAACAAATACCTTTTCTGCTTCGGTAGCTTTAATTGCAGATAATAACCCTGGCCAGTCTGCATGATCGCTTAGCGCAAATCCCGCATCTGCACTGCGCCATCTTCTTCCGGCTCTGACCTGCATCCATCCTGAGCATATTCCTGTAGCAGGGTTGATCAGGCTTTTTATCCATCTTCCTTCTGTAAGGGCCGGGGGTACAATGACTATTCCTTTCTGCATTTCTTCTTTTCTGACTTCCGGAGTGATTCGTATGACCGGGGGCAGGCCGACTCCGGCAGCAATGAATCTTTCATTTAAACTGGCAATGGAGTTGTGCACATAGAGGTTGCTGTATCCTGCCAGATTCTTAATTAATCTTTGGGCTTTACCCAGACTGTAAGCTACCAGAACACTGGTTTTATGCTGATCCAGATTACTTGAAATCCAGTCTTTAATCTGTCCGAAAATCTGTTCCTGGGGTTTCCAGTTGTAGACGGGCAAACCAAAAGTACTTTCGGAAACAAAAGTATGGCATTTTACAGGTTCAAATTCGGTACTGATGCCATCATATTCTGTTTTGTAATCTCCGGATACTACGCAGATCTCACCTTTATATTCCAGTCTGATCTGAGCTGATCCGATGACATGTCCCGCGGGGAAAAAACTTATTTTTACACCGTTGATGCTGATTTCTTTATGGTAGGGAAGTGTTTCTACTTTGAGGTCTTCGCCCAGGCGCTGGTCCAAAACGGGTTTGGTGAGTTCGTGACACAAATAGGCCTTATTTCCCCATTTTACGTGATCTGCATGACCATGAGTGGTTACGGCAAGGTTTACCGGTCTCCAGGGATCTATATAGAAATCACCTTGCGCGCAGTAAATGCCTTTGTTGGTAAAAGTGATCAATGCCATTTGATAACAACATCACTGGTGCAAATAAAGTTTGATTTCTCTGGAAGATAGGGTTGTGGATTGTGCCATATAATGTTAAATAATTAGATGGTAGTGTGCATATAGTTTTTCTTTGTTACTTTTACCTCATAACGTTAGTTTATGCCAAATATATTAAGATTTGTACTTCTATTTCTTTTCTTTCTACCATACAGCCAGTCAGTATCAGCACAGAATAAGTTTACTATTAATGGAAATATAACCGACGCGGGAACGGGTGAAACCTTGATTGGCGCGAGTGTGAAGCTTGTTGGTAGTCTGACAACGGGGGCAGTGACCAATGCCTATGGCTTTTACTCCATAAATGCTCCTGCCGGAAGTTATCAGCTTACTGTAAGTTTTATTGGATATAAAAATGCGGTACAGACTGTTAACCTGTCAAAAAGCACCAGGCTTGATCTTGTACTTACTGAAGACAACCAACTGGATGAAGTGGTGATCTCTGCTGAAAAGCGCAATGAAAATGTGGTGAATCCACAAATGGGATTACAAAAGATTACCGTAAAAGAAATCAATAATGTTCCTGTATTGCTTGGAGAACGCGATGTACTGAAGACCTTACAATTGCTTCCGGGGATCAAGTCTGCAGGTGAGGGGAACAGCGGATTTTATGTGCGGGGTGGTTCTACAGATCAAAATCTGATTTTGCTGGATGAAGCGCCTGTTTATAATGCTTCGCATTTGCTGGGTTTCTTTTCTACGTTTAATTCTGACGCGATTAAGGATATTAGTGTATATAAAGGAGGAATGCCCGCTCAATATGGGGGCAGGCTATCTTCAGTGCTGGATATTAAAATGAACGATGGTAACCGTAAGGAATTTACGGCCGAAGGTGGTATCGGATTGATTTCTTCCCGATTAAAGGTCGAGGCTCCTATCGTAAAGGATAGGGGGTCTTTTATGATCAGTGCCAGACGTACTTATCTGGATGCTTTTCTGGCTTTATCTCCTGACAGTTCTGTAAATGGCAATACGTTGTATTTTTATGATGTCAATGCGAAAGCCAATTACAAACTTGATGACAGGAATACTTTATATCTTTCGGGGTATTTTGGACGGGATGTGCTGGGCATCAATGAGACTTTTGGGTTCAACTGGGGCAATTCGACTGTTACATTACGATGGAATCATCTGTTTAGTGACCGTCTTTTTTCCAATACCTCTCTGATTTACAGTAATTATAATTATGTGATCAGTAATATGATGTCGGACAACAATTTTGAAGTGAATTCTTCCATCAAAAACTACAATGTAAAACAAGATTTTGAATATAGCCTGAGCAGCAGGCACAACCTGAAGTTTGGAATTAATGCGATTCATCATACCATAGATCCGGGTAAACTGAGCTCAACCGGCTCTTCCAGCGTTAATCCGACAGATTATGAAAACAGGCAGGGTGTCGAACTGGCTGCCTACGTGTCTGATGAATGGACGGTAAATGACCGGATTAATGTGGTATACGGCCTCAGACTCAGTAGTTTTTCCCCTATGGGACCCGGTAGTTTTAAAAGATATGATGAAGAAGGTAATACTGTTGCTATCATACCTTATGAAAGTGGCGAAATTGTTAAGAACTATGTCAATCTGGAGCCAAGAATATCGGCAAATTATCAGCTAAGCCCGAACAGTTCGGTAAAGGCAGCGTATACAAGAAATGTGCAGAACATTCACCTGATGTCTAATTCAACAGCTACTTCACCTACTGATCTTTACATTATGAACAGCAATAATGTAAAGCCGGAGATCGCTGATCAGGTTGCTGTTGGGTATTTTAGGAATTTTAGTGATAACAAATATGAATTTTCTGCGGAAGTATATTACAAGGGGATGCAAAATCAGATTGAATACAGAAGCGGAACAGATTTACGAGGGAATGCTAACGTAGAAGCTGATCTGCTGTACGGTAAAGGCAGGGCCTATGGAGTAGAACTTTTCCTGAAAAAGAAATTCGGTAAAATCAATGGATGGATAGGTTATACTTTATCCAGGACTGAGCGCCAGTTTGATGCCATCAACAGTGCCAGGTGGTTCAATGCGAAACAGGACAGGACGCATGATCTTTCGGTAGTGGGTATCTATAAGGCTTCTGCAAGATGGAGTTTCTCTTCGGTGTTTGTATATAATACCGGCAATGCGGTAACTTATCCCAGCGGTAAATATCAGATCAACGGGCGTACTGTGTTTCTTTATACTGATAAAAACGGCTACAGAACTCCTGATTATCACAGACTGGATGTTTCAGCTACGCTGGAAGGTAAACCTGGTAAAAAGCTGCAATCCAGCTGGTCTTTCGGAATATATAATCTTTACAACCGCCAGAATGCATTTGCCATCGATTTTAAAGATAATCCTGATGATACAACAAGGACGCAGGTGGTACGTACTACCTTGTTTGGTATCATCCCTTCAGTAACATGGAATTTTAAATTTTAGCGTGATGAACAAAATAATATATCTAATAGGGATATTTCTAAGTATAGCAGTAATTACTGGTTGTGAAAAGGTGATAGAACTTGATCTGGATAATGCTGAACCGCGCATTGTTATTGATGCCAATATCACCGATGATTATGAAAACCAGGTGGTACGGGTATCAAAGACGTATAGTTTTACTGAAGCTAATAAGTTTAATGGTTTGACCGGAGCAATTGTACAACTTAGTTATTTGGATGGTGGAGTGGTTACATTCAGTGAAACTGCTACTAAAGGCGTATACAAAAGCCCGAGAATGCGGGGTAAACCTGGTGTAGAATACACGATGAAGGTAACTGTGGAGGGAAAAACGTATACATCGGTTTCAAGGATGCCTGATAAGGTTTTATTGGATTCTTTAACTTTTAAAGAGTATAATTTTTTTGGCAGCATAAATACTTATGTGGCTGCTAATTTTGAAGATCCTTCACATACGGAAGATCAGTACAGATATTTATTAACTGTAAAGAATAAGGTAGAAGAAGATGCAGTAAGCGAAGATCGTTTTAATAATGGCAATCATGTTGCCCAGGTCTTGTTTTATAAGTTGGATGATCTGGTTACGGGTGATACGCTTGAAGTTGAATTGCAGTGCATTAACAGAGCTGTTTATAAGTATTTTTATACGCTGGAACAGATTTCCGGTGATGGAGGACCTCCTGTTGCACCTGAAAACCCACCCTCCAATTTTAACAACGGCGCGCTGGGAGTATTTAGCGCACATACCTCAAGCAGGAGAACGGCTGTGATAAAAAGGCCTTAGATAGTTAAAAACAGGTGACGGACCAGCTGCGTTCCCAGTTCTTGTCTTCTCCCAGGGCTATGATCCCCTCTTTTTCAGAAAGGTTCTGGTTATGATTGATGCCATCGGCTATGCCGCACCAGGGTTCAAGACATACGAAATTTGCGTTTTTTGCTGCCCAGATACCAAAGAAAGGGAATCCGCTAAAGTCAAAATGCAGGCCATTTTTGTTTTTTGTATTGAGCAGCGAAATCCGGTTACTTTTTAAGGTTTTAAAGACCAGTGCATCTTCATAGAATAGCGAATAGGAAAGTGGTAATGTGTTGTTATGAAGTGGGATAGCTGCCGTCTCTTCTGTAATGAGATCGTGTCTGATTTTATGGTACACCAATTCTGTGTCTTTATCGAATTGAAGGTAATAGTCATCGTAGGTCAATTGATTATCTGTACGTACGGCAAAGGCAGGATGCCCTCCGATAGAGAAGTATAATTCCTTTGCCGATGGATTTTTAACGTTGTAAGTACAGTGAACGGAGCTGTCAGTAAGCTGATAATGAAGTTCCAGAATGAATTGAAAGGGGTATACTTTTAAAGTTTCTGTGTCATGTGTGAGAACAAAGGAGACCTCAGTTTCGCTGATCTGGCTGACTTTGAACTGCCTGTCTCTTGCAAAACCATGTCTGGGTAAGGTATACTGTACACCATCTGCATAATAAATATTTTGTTTCAAGCTACCGACTACAGGAAAAAGTACCGGACTAAATTTACCCCAGTAATCAGGGTTCCCGTTCCAAAGGTAATCCTGATCGGTTATCAGACTTTTGAGACTTTGTAGTTCAGCACCCCTGGCACTGAATTGTGCCTGCAGGTATTCATTTTGCAGTGTGATCATATCTGGATTACGTAAAATGCTAAATTACTAAATTCATGATTAGATTTATGCTGCTTTGAAGCTAAAAACTACGGTTTCTTTGCTTCCGCTTCTGCTTTGGCCTTCTTTTTAAAGAAACCTCTGAGCAGGAAGTTATGCTGAAGCGCTTCCAGGTTTTCATCCAGTTTTTTACTGCTGGTTTCCATATTGAGCATAATGGCTTTTACCTGTTCGGCAGTTTTCTGGTCGTTGAGTAATACACCTACTGCATTGTCAGTTCGGTTTAGTTTATCAGATGCTTTGTTCAGATTTTCAGTAAGCGCTGAGGCTGAACCGGCAGTTTTTTGCAATTCATTTACAGAAGCCTCAAGTTTGGCGAAAACAGCGGTATCGGTCAGTAATTTGTCAGCCAGTCCGCCTTTTGTATTGAGGGTTTTGGTAAAGGCGTCCAGTTCTCTTGCCATTTTATTAGCAGAAGCTGTAGTGTTTTTAAGATTCGCTACAATAGATTTAAAATCTTCCGCTACTTTTTCATCTGTTAATAAAGTTCCAACTGTACCTTTTCCTTCAACAAGGCTTTTAGCCAGAATCTTGAAGTCAGAAGTTACCTCTACCAGGTTCTTATTATTGACCTGGAATGTTTTCATAATGTCATCGGTGGATAGGGTAGTGTTTACTCTCAGCCGGTCTCCATCCTCTACAAAAGGAAATTTCGGTGTACCCCCGGTGATCACAATGATCTTATTACCGATCAGTCCATCGGAACTGATACTTGCTGCAGCATCTTTATGAATGTATTTATGGGCTTCTTCTTCAATATTGAGGAATACCTGTACCTGCGAAGTTCCAAAGAACTGGATTTTTTTAATTGTACCGATCTTTACACCTGAAAACCACACATTGTTTCCTGATTTCAGACCTTGTATGTCATTAAAGATCACATCTACAGTAAAGCTTTTTACAAAGGCTTTCTTCTGGCTGCCAAGGGTAAATACCCCTATGATAAATATGGCCAGGCCAAGGAAAATAAAAATCCCAACTGTTATTTTACGGCGATTGTCTGATGCCTGCATAATTTCTATTGAATAAAATTGTAATCGTAAAAAGGTTTTACCCGTTCATCTGTCGTATCAAATACCTCTTCAAAAGTACCCTGACGTTCAAATTTTCCATCCAGCAGCATGGCTACCCTGTTGCCTACTGCCTTTGCACAGGTCAGGTCATGGGTAATGATGATGGAACTGGTATGGTAACGTTCCTGAACCTGGTTAATTAAACTGTTTATTTCCAGGCAGGTAATGGGATCCAGACCGGCTGTAGGCTCATCATAGAGCATGATTTCCGGTCTGAGGATCAATGTTCTGGCGATGCCAATACGTTTTCTCTGTCCTCCTGAAAGTTCTGAGGGCATTTGGTTAATGGTATGCAGCAAGCCAACGGCATCCAGCATTTCCTCAACTGCACTGTTGACCTCGCCTTTGGTGATTTTTCTTTGATTTCTTACTAAAGGAAATTCCAGGTTCTCTCTTACCGTCATGCTGTCATACAGCGCGCTGTTTTGAAATGAAAAACCGACTTTAAGTCTCAGTGCCAGCAATTGCTTATAGGTGATTTCGTCTACCACCTGATTGAGCACCTTTACTTCTCCCTGGTCCGGGGTAAGTAAACCTACAATGATCTTGATCAGTACGGATTTTCCGGTACCTGATTTACCGAGTACAACCAGGTTTTCCCGTTTGTTGAGGTGCAGGTCTACACCTTTCAGTACATGGTATTCACCAAATGACTTATATAGTCCTTTGATCTCTATTACTTTTTCTCTATTGGTTTGTTCTTCCTCCATGCCGATTATGTTCTGAATAAACCAAAAAACTGTACTGAAACTACTTCCTCAATAAAAATGAGGAACATGCCTATTACCACTGATGCATTGGCTGCTTTACCTACACCTTCTGTTCCTTTTGAAGAATTGTAACCCTGATAGCAGCCTACTATACCAATGGTAAATCCAAATATAACGGCTTTGATCGTTGATGCGGTGATATCCAGGAATGTAATGGATTCCAGAGAAGACTGGAAAAAAAGCTTCGCGCTCGTTCCTTCACTTAATGACACATTGAGCAATGCACCCAGCATGCCCACCATTGCCGTATAAAAAGTAAGAATCGGGATTGTGATTGTAGCCGCCAGAACCCTGGTGCTTACCAGGAATTTAAAAGGATTGGTAGCGGATACTTCCATGGCATCTATCTGTTCTGTTACCCGCATAGAGCCCAGTTCAGCACCGATGCTTGAACCCACCTTACCTGCTGCAATGAGTGAAGTGAGTAAAGGAGCAAGGGTTCTGAGCAATGCAATACCCACCAGAGAGGGGAGCCATGAGGTCGCACCAAATTCTGCAAGTGAAGGTCTGGACTGCTTGGTAAATACAATGCCGGTAATAAATCCGGTTAAGGAGATCAGTGCCAGAGACCTGTAGCCGATGTCATAGCACTGTTTCATGAGTTCTTTACCTTCATAAGGGGGCAAAAAGGCCTCCTTAAAAAAACGCCCTATGAATTGAAATACATCACTCAGTGTGATAAACATTCCTGATAATCTTTTATTCTTCATTTAGCGCATTCTTCTCTTATCATGTATTCCGAAACTGATTTCCCACAAAGTATGTGACAGCATTTCTAACTATCAAACTATGAGCCATAATTGCGTAAAGTTATTTACTTTATTACAAAAATAGTCAGGATGTTTAATATTTATAACCATTATTCATTGACTGAAATGATCAGTTTAAGGGGCGTAAAATGTGTTTAATAGTAAAAGCAGGCCTTTTTTGCCTGCTCTGGAAATTTGATGTGAAATGAAATAGTTACACAGCGTAAACAATTTTTTATCATTTGCCGCCTGGCGGACAATAAGTCTGCAAAAATTTAGTGTATGTTAAAGCCAAATGTTCTGAGGTGCCTGCACCTTCATTGATGCTGTGGGTTCTGTTCGGGTAAGACATCAGCTGAAATACCTTTCTGTTTTTGATCAGTTCATTAATCAGCATTTCCGCATTTTGATAATGTACATTGTCATCGCCGGTTCCGTGTATATAAAGTAAATTACCTTTCAGGTTCTGGGCATAGGTGATAGGGGAGCCTTTTACATAGGCTTCTGTACTTTTTAAGGGCGAACCCATGTAGCGTTCCTGATAGATGTTATCATAGGTCAGCTGATTGCCTACTGCAGCAATGGCAATACCTGTTTTGTAGATTTCAGGATACTGGAACATCAGATTTAATGTAGAAGAGCCTCCGCCGCTCCAGCCCCAGACGGCCACTCTGTCTTTATCTACAAAAGTCCATTCCAGGATCTTTTTGGCTGCCATTGCCTGGTCACGGATATTGAGTCTGCCAATGTTCTGGAAAATACTTTTACGCCATTCTCTTCCTTTAGGAGCAGGAGCTCCCCTGTTCTCTAAGGAGATGTATATGTAGCCATCCTTAGGCATATCTCCCGCATAGAGGTTGTTGCGCCCCGCGCCATAGGTGTCGGTTACCGTCTGTCCGGCAGGTTCTCCGTAAACGTAAAATACTACCGGATATTTTTTAGTCTGATCAAAATTATCGGGTTTCTTCATCCATCCATCCATTTCAATGCCATCCTCTGTTTTTATCTTAAAGAACTCGACCTTGTTCTTTGGTGGTTTGATCCTGCCAAGCTGACTGGTTACGCTGCCTTCCATCGTGAGCGGGTTCAGTGTTGTGAGTTTCATCCATTCTCTGATCGGAGGTATAGAGGCATTCTGATAGGTATGTCTGGCAAATATCCCATTTGGAGAAATATCATAGGTATGTGTGCCAGGTAATATAGAAGGTGTCACCATTTCAGGCTTGCCACTTCCGTTTAGTTTGGTTTTATACAGGTATTTTTGTGTTGCATTGGTTGGTGAAGCCATGAAATAAACTACACCTGTTTTTTCATCGATCAGTGATTGCTCTATGACATCGTAATTTCCTGTGGTAATGAGTGTTTGTTTTTTGCCGTCTTTACTGATACGGTATAAATGACGCCAGCCATCTTTCTCACTCGACCAGATAAATTCCTTGCCTTCGTTGATCCAATCCCAGCCCTTGCCGGCATCTATCCATGCTTTATCAGTTTCTGTGTAGATATTACTTATGGCACCCGTACCAGCATTGGCAACAAAAAGCTTGCTTTGATTCTGCTCCCTGTTTAACTGCTGGAGAATTACCTCATTGCTGTTGGGGATCCATTCCATCCTTGGGATATAATTCTGCACCTTGTCCCCGGGAATCTGCAGCCAGGTTGTCTTAGCGGTGGCGATATCAACAATCCCTACTTTACAGGATGAAGGGTCCTGACCAACTTTAGGATATTCTACAGGGATCGTATAAGAGTAAATTGAATCTGTGTTGTTGATCATCAGAAAATTTCTGATTTTGGTTGCATCAATTTGCCAGTAGGAGATGGATTTGCTATCCGGGCTCCACCTGAATCCGTCCCTGCAGTCGAACTCTTCTTCATATACCCAGTCAAATGTTCCGTTGATCAGTCTGTCTGTACCATCGGTAGTCAGAGGTCTGGATGTCTGAGTACTGAGGTCCTCTATATAGAGGTTGTGTTTGCTTACATAGGCGACCTTGGTGCCATCAGGGGAAAATTTAGCAAACATTAATGAAGATGCGGGCTGGTCTTTGCCAATTTTGGTAATTTGATTGCTCTTCAGGTCGGCTACATAATAATCACCGCGTGTTTCGTATCGCCATACCTTTTTACTATTGGTATACAGCAACACTTTATTTCCGTCTTCAGAGATCTGAAAATCCTTAAAATCAGTCAATCCTGTTTTTCCGTTGCCATATAGCAGACTACGGCTGACAATTGTTTTGCGTTCATTGGCAGGAAGGGTAATGGAGACGAGCTCACCTCCTGAGTTTTCATAGTATGCATTTCCATCTTTTGTCCATTTAATATCCTGAGCATTAACCTGGACAGATAATCCGGTTATCAGGGTTACGGCCAGTTTAAAAACGATGTTTCTGAAGTTCATGGTTATAATTCTATAAATTGCTGATATACAGTTTGCAGGTATGCTTTGGCATTATTGAGGACATTTTCTGTCGTTGCTTTATCTTTTGGGTTGCTGTTGTATAATACCATTCTGCCTACATTATCAAATGTAACACATTGTTTTTTATTGATGAAACCCATTCCATTGTCCCAGCTAAAAAAAGCAAAGGCATTGGTATATGGATTCAAAAGATTTTTGCTCCATACAAAATCCTTTGCAGGGATATTGAGCTGGGTAAGGAGGGTGGCAGCTATATCAGTCTGACTGCCTATATTGTCAAATTTCCTGCCTTTATACTCCTCTTTGATCACTTCGCCATAAAACAATACTGGTATGTGATAGCGTTCAGGTGTAAAAATATCATAACGACCTTTAGGCTCAGGATGGCCATGATCTGCAGTGAATACAAATAATGTATTTTTATACCAGGGCTGTTTTTTGGCATTATTGATAAAAGCCTGGATACAGGAATCTGTATAATAAGCTGTGCTCTTGAATTTGGCCTTATTGTCTGTACTGCCAAATTTAGCTTTGCCAGGAAGTACATATGGCTCATGGTTGGTTAAGGTGAGTGTTGTTGTAAAAAAGGGTTGTTTTTCTTTTTTAAGGTCCTCAATCTGGCGGTTGAAAACAGACTCATCAAACTGACCCCATGGAGATTTTCCCGGAGTTTTAAAGTTGTTCTTGTCTACTAGTTTCTGGTAATTGTGGCTAAGAATATATGCTTTGTAATTGTCAAATTCAGACTCTCCTCCGTAAAAGAAAGAAGTGCTGTAACCATTTTTAAAAAGAGATTGAGAAATGCCGGGAAGCTTTTGCAGTTTTTCAGGCCATTTTACAATGCTTCCTGTTGCAAGTGTCGGATAGCCGGCGAGTGTAGCCATCAGACCTTTGTCTGTGCGGCTGCCTGCTGAATAAATGTTGCTGAAAAGTACACCCTTATTGATCAGTGTATCAAAATTGGGTGTAATCCCTTCTTCATTACCGAGTGTCCTGGTCAGATCAGCTGTAAAGCTCTCAATGATCACTAAAATGACATTCGGTCTTTTGGTATTCAGGATACTAATGGTACTTTCCTTTGCAGGTGTATACAAGTCTTTTACATACTGATCCGCCTGTTGCTTATTTAAATAAAGATAAGGATTATGGCTTGTCTTACCGGAAGCCAGCGCACCGGAAAGCAGATTCCATTCTGTATTTACTGCCGCATGGTTCAGCATCTGTTCCTTTGAAAAATAGGCCATGCTCTGGTTGATTGGAGATCCCCGGAATCCGCCCCTGATCAGAAGAAAAGTGCAGCTGAGCAGAATTGGTATAATCAGTATTCTTAACCATATCGGACTGGGTCCAAATGATAATTTTCGTTGTACAATACGACGCTGAATCACAAAACCCAATACAATCAACAGTGCAAGAAGAGATAATGTTAAAGCAATAGGAGAGGACGCACTGGAAGCTAAAGCCTCATTAGGGGTGTGGAAAGCAAAGCCAATGGCTCTGGTGTTGACTTTACTTCCCCATTCCCGATAAATATTGAAATTGACCACAGATACGATACTGAAAATGACAATCAGTACTTTGTTATAGGTAGAAAGCCATTTGAGTTCTATTGTCTTTCTGCCATTGAGCAACCAATAGAAATAGCTCAATAAGGGGATGATCAGGATATAAGCAGTCATGGACAGATCCAGTGAAATGCCATGATAAAAAGTTGCCAAAGATTCCGGAAGAGGAACAGTGGCCAGTTTTTTAGAGTTGATCAGTAAGAATGTAAGGCGGTCGATAAAAAAAAATAACAGCCAGAACAGAAAATACCTTATAAAAAAAAGAAGGCTGTTAACCATTTTCGTGATTATTGACCATTTTGCATGGCCTTCATTTCTGCCATAGTTTTAACCTCATAGCCGCCTGGTACCTCAAGAGATAGTGCAGGGACTTTTTCTTCTTTGATGTTTTTAAGGGTCAGGGTAGACTTTATTCCATTTTGAAACATTGTAAATTTAACCAGTGTTCCTTTTACATCTTTAAAATCATCTTCCTTATATCCCTCCGGTAACTGTATATCTGTACTTGCCCACAATTCATATTCCTGGCCCTTATCATCTTTATAGCTATATTTTTCAGCGTTATAGGCGCCTATCATTTTCTTTTCTCCGGTAGCTTTAAAATCAGAGAACCTGGGAGAGCCTTCCTTAGTCTTATCCATTTCTTCTTTGCTCATTTTTACGGCATATTGTTTCTGAACAATAGGGACATCAACAAGGAGCAGTCCATTTTTGGTGGTTTTATCAGAAATGATTTTAATGATAGCAGGTCCCTGTTCCATCTCTATTTTAGACAGGTTGTCCTTAAATTTGATGAGGGTCTCTTTTGGAAGAAAATTAGCCATAGGCTGTTGTTCGTCTGTCAGAGAATATTCTATCCCATAAGTAAGTGTTCCCTCATTAATCTTTTTTTGTGCCTGGGAGATAATAGCTGTACTGATTAAAATAGCAGCCAAAACTCCGGTTTTGATTGATTTAAACATATTCTGATTCTTTAGTTTTATTTGTTTTTACTTACCAGTTTAATTTTTGTTTATCCAGAAAAGCCAACGTCCCTTTTTTAAAATCTTCACTATCTCTTACCCTGGCATTGATCTGTACGGCCAGCGAAAGGCTTTTTTCTAAAAGCGAATTGGAAGTCTGGCCGATCAGTTGCTTGGTCACCATTAGTGAATTGCCTGATGCTTCATTACATAGTTTGAGCGCAAAATCCCTTGTCTTTAGACGGATATCTTCCTTGCTTGTTACAAAAGTAATCAATCCATAATCAAGTGCCTCATCTGCAGAAAATAGTTCCCCGCTCAGCAGAATCCTTTTTACTATAGTCTCACTTGTTTTACGAAGCAGAAAACAAGATACAATTGCTGGTACAAATCCAAGTTTCACTTCTGTATATCCAAAACCAGCTTCCGGTATAGAAAAGATGATATCACATACTGTAGCCAGCCCGCAGCCGCCTGCTATCGCATGACCTTCTATCTGTGCAATGACAACTTTCGGCAGGTAATATATAGTGGTAAATAAGCGTTTCAGATTTTCTGAATCTGCCAGATTTTCTTCATAGGTATTTTGCTGAAGCTGCTGCAGGTAAGCAAGGTCGGCTCCTGCACTAAAAGCCGTTCCATTTGCATTCAGTATAACTACCTTGGCTTCTTCATCTTCAGATGCTCTGATAAAAGTTTCAGTAAGCATGTTTACCAGTTCAGGACTCAGTGCATTGCGTTTCTCAGGCCTGTTGATAGTGATAGTAGCTATTCGCTCACTTACTGAATATAAAACAAGGGGTTCGCTCATGCGTGTTTTTTATCGAATTACAAGTTGATCAAACTTAGATAAAATTGTTATTTAAAAATGACATTTAAAAACAATTTTTATTCAGAGCTGATCATGATCCATTTGATCTGTTTAATCTTATGCTGATCGAGAACCGGTTTTACAAAGTAATTGAATGACTTTGGTTCTGGTTTCTGTTTGCATATTAATACCGCTTTTTGTCCGGTAAAAAATCCTTTAATAAGATTTTTACTGGTGTGGAAGGAAACCGTTTTTCTTTGCCGTAAAGATATCATCTGATCATAGGCCAGCATCGATTGAAAACAGAGCAGGAAGGCAAAGGCCAGCAGCAATAACCGCTTGTTGTAATATGCTGCAGAAAATACAAATGTAAATACCATCAGGTAAAGTATGACGAGCTCAGTTTTGCTGATCCATATGGCAGAAAGTTGCGAGCCGGGTATTTCATTAACAGCCGCAAGCCCTTTGTTGGTAAAATCAATGAGCCGTTCGAATACCGGAACCAGTATGCTGAGCCGGAATATCAATATTAGAAGACCTGTATACATGAGTAAGGCGGCAGGTAGCATGATAAATAAATTGCTGATCAAAAAGTATACAGGAAACTGGTGAAAGTAATATACCGAGAGCGGATAGGTGATCAATTGGGCTGCCAAAGACATGGCAACTGCACTCCATATTTTGGATAGCCATTTGTTTTCAGTTTTCCACCAGTCTTCTATTTTTGGTTGCAGCCAGATCAGGCCGAGTACGGCTAAAAAAGACAGCTGGAATCCCACATCCCAAATCAAAAAAGGATCATACAGCAGGAGACTGAAGGCTGCAAAAGCAGTGATGTTATACTTGTTGCTGTTTCGTGAGAAAGATTTTGCAGCGATGAAGACGGAGATCATGATTGCTGACCGCAATACGGATGGGGAAAGACCGGTAAGCAAGGCATAAAACCATATAAAAAGAAGTATCAATGTGGTTTTGATTGCTCTTGTCCATCTTCTTCTGTCCATGAACCGCAGAATTAGGTTGAATACCAGGTAAACTATTCCAACATGCATTCCGGATACAGAAAGCACGTGTATCGTGCCCGTTTTGGCATATATGTCAATTATGTCCTGACCAAGGTCGGATTTGTAACCAAGAATCAGGGTGGATGCGAAAGCACATGCATTTTTAGTTTTGAATACCTGCTGATAATACGCGATCTGCTCCGATCTTAATTTTAAGGCAAACGCAATAACCGGATTCCCTTTGCTGCGATTCAGGACTGCGACTTCTCTCTGTTTCAGGAATGCCTGGTGATAAATGTTTTTTGTAGCAAGCCATGTTTTGTAATTAAATTCCGCAGGGTGATGAGGCGGTCTTATTTCGTCAATTTTAGCTTTGACGATCAGTTCGGAACCATATTCTACCTGCATTGGATTCAGGGAGTCCTGAAGTATGGTCAGCATCAGTTTTCCTGATGCCTTTTTAGAGGAATTGTTTGAATATCCTTTAACAACCAATACATTAGATCTGATCGTGCCTTTTCGTTGTTGAGGTTCACCCAGGACAAGAACCTTCAGATAATCGTACTTCGCATTTGAGAAATGATCTGCTCTGATTCTTTCATTGTTGAAAGCACAGCATATTGCCCCAAGACTAATCCAAAAGAAAGAAAATACAAGACCGTTTAATGCTCTAAACCGGTAACCTCTTAATTTGATATAACATATATTGATGAGACAGAGGTAGATCAGGACTATCTGGGCAAAGATCAGGAATAACGTTAGCAGTAAAGGGCTGCAGAGGTCGTAAACCAATGCTATTCCAGAGGTATAGGGAATCAGGATTCTGACAAATGGGATTTCAGAACCAGGGACTCTGAGCAGGTCTGATTTTTCCGGAATATGATGCATCAAAATTGGTATTTCAATTGTAGTTTTACATCTGATTTTCTGTTTCCCGTTATCTCATCGAGCCCGGATCCTACATGTTCTTTATCCTGATAGACATAGACTGCGTATCTTACCCAGAAGTCCATTTGTTTTATCAGTCTGATCCGGATGTTGAGATAACTTCTGATACCTGAGTCACTATATATTCCCGAACCCGCCCCATAAAGTACATCGTCTTCGTAGGCGTATATCCTGCTGTTATAGGAAGGCGTATGGAAAAATGCCGCCCTGATATTGCCTGATAACCGACCCCTTACAGGTTTATAATCCAGGTCCTGTAACAGCATAAATCCGGTTTCTTTACGTATGCTTTTCTGGTAATTAATTATTTCTGAACGCTGGTGCAAGTTGATTTTTCTATTAATCTGCCAAATCCAGTCCATCCTGAAGTTTTGTTTTATGATCCTGTCCAGAGTTCTCTTATGTCCATCATTATCAGGGTTTTGTTGTTTTGTCTCCCGTGTATATCTCCAGGTGATTTTGAATTTTTTGTTTGGAATACAGGAAGCCTGTCCCAATAGTTCGAATCCTGATGAAGCTGAATCTATTCTATATTTAAGCCATGGAAACCTGAAATAATCTGTATAAGCGGAGAATATCCATTTCCGTAAAGGTGCATAGTTTACACCAATGTAGATCCCTTTTTCATTGCTGACTTCGGTAGCTTCACCTACACCGTTGCTGAAGAAACTATGATAATCCCTGTCATAATTTCTGTGCAGCAGAACAACCGATAACTTTGAAGACAGGCTGGCCATTGCGCCATTCAAAACGGCCCATCCACTATGGAGGCTATGCGCGGCCTCCCCGTAAAAATAAATGTTCCTATAGGTGTAGTTGTAATAAAATCCTGTGTTGATCAGTTCTTTCCCCCTGAAGGCATATTTGTTGTATAACTGGGCTCCGGTTACAAACTCATGCTGATATTTTGAATAATAACCGGTCAAACCTAAATTTAGGTTATCGTTTAGATACTGTATTGAAGAACCGCAGACCAATTGTTCCAGACTTTTTTGATTTTTTAATTCCCTGGCTGTACGGTGCAGTCCGGTGGTATTGATATTTTGTAAAGTATACAGTCCAGATTCTGAATGCCTGAGACTTGCATCCAGCTTTCTGAAAGAAATAAATGATGTCAGCTCCAGATGCTTTGCCAGATTCAGTGTGGCAGCCAGCCCTCTGAAAAAAGAAACTTCATTTGAAGATTGATAGGGTTTAAGCCCGGTATCTTTGGCGGCAACGCTGGTCACGTCCGGCCCCTTACCAAATGCAAAGCCCGACCAGAGGGTGAGACCTTGTCCGAACTGCAGGCTGTAATCACCAAAGATTAACTTTTTTAACCTGCCGGTTTTGTAAAGGGATATGTTGAATGATAAATGACCGGGACCTGTTTGTTTGTTTAACAGGTATTCGCCAGCATCTTTTTCTGCTAACAGAGCAGCGGAAAGTACATCAGAATAATTGTATTTATATCTGAGCAGAATTTTATCCGGACTTCCCAGATACCGGCTTCCGGGCAGATCAGTAAAACCTTTTTGAGTTTGCAGTGTCCGGCCATATCGTATGATAAAGTCATTACTGCTCTTTGAGTACAGGTCTGTTAAACCGATCCCCGTAAGAGCTGTAGCAGGTTTTAGGATGACAAACGGTAAAAGTCTGCTGATGGTTTGCAGGTCAAATCCAGCTATGCCCTGCAATTCGAGAACATCAATCAGTGGACCGTTTTGTTTGAGATGAGTAAAGAAATTGCCGATTTGCAGGGGGGAAAGAAATATCAATTCCTTTAATTGTGAAGAAGTTGTATGATTAAGCCGGATAGGGTGAATCAGGTAATAATTTAGCCGTTCGGTTACTTCAGACAGATCCTGATCATCCTGCAGGTTTTCAGAAAATCGTTCAATAATATCCTTAATCAGATCATGATCCTGAGCCTGAAGGCTGGATCCGGTTAAAACTAAAGCAATTAATAATCTGATTCCTTTTGACATAACTTGCCAAAGGGGAATAAAAAGGGCAGAATAAAAAAGGAATTATCCGGTTAATTCAAAAGAGACTGATTATGAGCAAAATATTCTTAACTCAGAACTAAATCTCCTCGTTTAGTTTCAGTAAGAAATCTTTTAATTTTTCTAGTGAAGCTATGATTTTTTGATTTTCCTTCACCTCGCCGCTGTTGTTTTTTAAATGTTCCTTAGCACCCTTCAGGGTAAAACCCTTGTCATCTACCAGGTGAAAAATGATCTTTAAGTTCTCGATATCTTCAGGAGTAAAAAGCCTGTTGCCTTTTTTGTTCTTTTTAGGCTGTAATACATCAAACTCCTTTTCATAAAATCTGATCTGTGAAGCATTTACACCAAACATCTCGGTGACTTCACCCATGGTGTAGTACATTTTGTTGATTTCCCGTTCTTTGTAAGGCATAATGAGGGTTGATTATGAGTGTTTTACAGCTTTCACTTAAAGTTTTCAAACTTAGATAAAGTTATGCAGGTATCCATGAACTGGGAGAAAAAAAAATTAAAGCCCCTGAAGGCCAGCAAGAAATTGATAAAATTGCTCCTTACGGCAAATTTATCTAAGTTTGTTCACCAATTAATTAAGAGAAGATGACAGCTAAGGAAATCAGACAGGCATTTTTAAAATATTTCGAATCCAAACAACATCACATTGTTTCATCAGCCCCGATAGTGGTCAAAAATGACCCGACACTGATGTTTACCAATGCCGGTATGAATCAATTTAAAGACCTGTTCCTGGGCGAAGCACCAATTAAATATCCGAGAGTGGCCGATACACAGCGATGTCTGCGGGTATCGGGAAAGCACAACGATCTGGAAGAAGTAGGTATTGATACCTATCACCATACCATGTTTGAAATGCTGGGCAACTGGAGTTTTGGTGATTATTTTAAGAAAGAAGCTATTGAATGGAGCTGGGAATTGCTTACTGAGGTATATAAAATCCCTAAAGATCAGCTCTATGTAACTATATTCGAGGGTGATGAAAAGGAAGGACTTCCCAGAGATAATGAAGCTTACGACCTTTGGAAGCAATTTGTACCTGAAGACCGCATCATTCTGGGAAATAAGAAAGATAATTTCTGGGAAATGGGGGATACAGGGCCTTGCGGACCCTGTTCAGAGATCCATGTAGATTGCCGTACTGAAGATGAACGAAGGATATCTGATGGAAAAGTATTGGTCAATGCCGATCATCCTCAGGTAATAGAGATCTGGAACAATGTATTTATGCAGTTCAACCGCCTCAAAGACGGTTCGTTACAGCCACTGCCAGCTCAGCACGTAGATACCGGGATGGGCTTTGAACGTCTGGTGAGGGTATTGCAGAAAAAAACATCCAACTATGATACTGATGTTTTTCAACCGCTGATTCAGTATATCGCTCAGCACGCAGGTATTGCTTACGGTATAGATGAAAAAACAGATATCGCGATGAGGGTAATGGCTGATCATGTGAGGGCCATTTCATTTGTAATAGCAGACGGACAATTACCTTCAAACAATAAAGCAGGTTATGTTATAAGAAGAATTTTAAGACGTGCAGTTCGTTATGCTTATACTTTCCTCAATTTAAAGGAACCTTTCTTAAACCAATTGGTACCTGTACTTGCAAAACAGTTTGAAGGTGTATTTGATGAACTGGTGCTGCAGCAGGATTTTGTACAAAAGGTGGTACTGGAAGAAGAGGTTTCTTTTTTAAGGACTTTGGCGACGGGTATCCAGCGTTTCGAAAATTATACTAAAAAGCAGGCAGATTTTCTGATGTCTGAAAATGCCATAGAACCTGAAAAATCATTTGAAGACCAATGGGTGTATAGCATATTGAAGGATCAGATGGTCATCTCCGGTGAATTTGCATTTGAACTGAATGATACCTATGGCTTTCCAATAGATCTGACCGAACTGATGGCCAGAGAGAAACGCTGGTTTGTGGATATGGACGAATATCAGAAGGCTTTGCTCAAACAAAAAGAGCGTTCAAGGGCTGCCACAGCAGTGGATACCGGTGACTGGATTCTGGTTAACCCGGACCTTGAAGTGGAGTTTGTTGGTTATGACGATTCGGAAGCTGAAACAGAGATTATCAAGTACCGCAAGGTTACTGCCAAAGGCAAAGAACAGTACCAGATCGTACTCAGCAAAACTCCTTTCTATGCGGAAAGCGGAGGCCAGGTAGGTGATACGGGACGTCTGGAAGACCATAGCCGTCTTTTCTTTGTGGAAATTACAGATACAAAGAAAGAAAACGGAATCATCGTGCACTATGCAGATAACTTACCAGGTGACCTGGAAGGTCAGTTCTGGGCAGTGATAGATGAAGACAAGCGTTTGTTGTCTCAGGACAACCATTCCGCTACTCATTTACTTCATGCAGCGTTAAAGAAAGTTCTGGGTGTGCACGTAAACCAAAAAGGATCCCTGGTGAATCCTGATTATCTTCGTTTTGACTTTTCTCACTTCGCAAAAGTTACTGATGAAGAACTGGCAAGAATAGAGCATTTGGTAAATCAAAAAGTGAGAGAGAACATTCCGCTTAAGGAACAGAGATATGTACCCTATGATCAGGCCATTTCAAGTGGTGTGACCGCCCTGTTTGGTGAGAAGTATGGTGATCTGGTACGGATCATTACCTTTGATGATCATTATTCCAAGGAACTTTGCGGTGGTACACACGTACAGGCGACCGGACAGATCGGATACTTCAAGATCATTTCTGAAGGTGCCGTAGCTGCGGGCGTGAGACGTATTGAGGCCATTACTGCTGACAAAGCAGAAGCTTTTGTTTTGGAACAAAACAGAGAGATTAATGAGCTCCGGGCACTGCTGAAGGGCAACAAGGACCTGAGTGCTGCAGTATCTGCTTTGCTGGAAGAAAACAACAGGCTTAAAAAAGAGGCAGAAAAAGCACTGATAGAACATTCGGCAAATTTAAAGCATGAAATTTTGCACCATCTAAAAACCATTAACGGAATTAATTTGATTGCTGCGCATGTCGACCTGCCAAGTGCGGAAGCCGTTAAGAATCTTGCTTATGCGGTTAAGGATATGGTTGATGAGCTTTTCCTGGTGTTTACAACAATAATCGATGACAAGCCGGGTATCACGGTTATGGTTTCAGAAAATCTTGTTAAAGACAAGGGATTGAATGCTTCAAATATTGTTAGAGAACTGGCAAAAGAAATACAAGGTGGCGGAGGAGGTCAGCCATTTTATGCTACTGCCGGCGGTAAAAATAAAGACGGACTACAAGCAGTTCTGGCTAAGGCAGAAGCACTGATTCATTAATTTCCGGTTTTTCGGATGATGACTATTTAAGGAGGTTGTCTGATGAGGTATGTATTACCTTTTCGGACAACCTCCTTGTCATTAGGGACAATCACATAAGCGTTTTTAAGATCATTCAACTGATCATTTATGCATTGAACATACGAATTGATATGTAAAATCATTGTAAATAATGGGGGTGGATCCCGTAATAAACCTGTTATAATTTAGTCAAATAACAGTATCTTTATAACATGGTCCGCTGTTTGTTACTTGGATAAGGTCCCTAATTACCTGGAATAACATACTCTATTAAGACAAATGATAAAATCAAAAATTAACGCATCAGGGATAGGCTACTCATCAAAAAAAATAAGCATCAGAATTGATGCTACGCAATATGTAATGGCTACGCTCGAAATTATGTTAAACAACAAGGAATTTAAACTGCCGGTGTTCGATAGTGGCAGATGTGTAGGCGTTGTTTATTTTAAAGACCTGATTCTATTCCTCGCTCACGACATTGAAAAAACAGATTTGTTTACGCATAAGTTAAGTTACACTATAGAAAGTGCCATTGAAGTACTTGACAAGATGGCTCAACAGGAAATTGTTCCCGGATCAGGTAACTGAATACACATTTGTTCAGGCGTAACCAATAGGTAGCTTCTGATAAACCTTATAGTATGCCACCAGTAATTTAGAAGGAGCAAGATCATCCAGCATTTTAAAAAGTATCTGATCCTGTACTTCTTTTTGAATTCTGGGCAGGTTAAGAATATTGAGGAGTATGTACTCATTCAGAAATTTATCCTTTAATGCATCTCCTGCAAGAAAATTCTTCAGGGATTCGATCAATCGGTTTACCCTTTGCAGGTTAATTTTTTCTGTGGTGCTTTCAGTATTGGGTTCAGGTGTGTACTCCAGATCAAAGCCGAGTTCCCTAAGCTTATTTAAGATCAGATCATATACCCACAGGTCATCAAGTCCGGCATTTGATGTCAGATAAGAATCCAGATACCGGCTGATTACCGTTTCTATATCAGAAGCTGTTTCAGCGGCAATTGTCAGATGACTGATGAGATTTTTCTTTGATAATATTCTGTAAGAATATCCATTACGATGAACGATCTTATTGCCGACACCAAGAATAAAATATAACGGACCACTAAGGATCAGCAATGCCCTTAAATCTTTATCGTTTTTGTTTGGAAGATTCTGAAAAATAATAGAAGGAGTGGAGACTCCCGTTTTGCCCATGTTCAATTCGATGTCAGGCAGCAGCTCAACCAGACCCTTCAAAAGTGCAATTTCCTCACTTTTGTCAACTATCTTGTTGTTTTCCCTTTTCATTGGACACTAAAGTATATAAAAACTAATCGCATCATTGCCTATTTAATAATAATGGCTGAAATGAACAAAAAGGTGAAAGTCAATTTATCCCAGTCCTTATATATTGTCGTTAAAAATTTAAAGAAGTCCTAATCTTTCGCTAATCCTGTAGAGTGTATCCAGATTGAATTTATGCGTCCCGCTAAGCCATTGTTTAGTTGTTTTTTTATCTGTTTCCATTAGAAATGCAAATTCTTCAACAGTGATATTTCTATCATCCAGAATATTACTTATAGCAGTTGCAATTTGTTTTGATTTATTTAAACTCTTCAGTTCGGATGGACTGATGTTTTTTAATATTAAATCTCTTTTAGGATTTCTTCTTCTCTTTTCCATAACCCAAATTCCCTTTTTATAGATAATTGTTTAATTATAATGCCATTTGTAAAATACACTACGAAACCCCCTTGATCATGCCCTAAAGGATTAGGTGTCAGAAACATCACTTTAAGGAATAAGAATTATGAGGCAGGGTTGGGTCTCTTTGTGGATTTTTTTTCAGGTCCCCATGAAATGAGCTGAACACCAACCACCTTACAAGAGGAAGATTGAACAGAATACGCATAAGTGACGCCAATAAGACGTCAGTCTTTAAGATTATAACCTTTACTTTTGAAATAAAAAACCTCTATGGATAAAACAGCTTTGGCCGGCAAGCTGGTCATATTACGAAAGCAAAAAGGTCTGAGTCAGGAACAACTGGCCAATAAATCAGGAGTAGCCCTGCGTACTATACAACGCATAGAAACTGCAAAGGTGAACGCACACCCCCAGACACTTTTGCTCATCGCGACCGCTTTAGAAACAGATATAGAAGATTTAACCTTTCAAGACGAGCCAGCCAACCTTAAAACAAAGCGAAACTGGCTGGTATTGCTGCACTTTTCCCCGCTGATCGGTTCATTCTTTCCCACAGGTAGTTTACTTGTCCCGTTCGGGTTCTGGCTATACAAGCGGAATGAGGATCCGGAATTTGATCAGCACGGAAGAGCCGTTATGAATTTTCAGATCAGTATGCTGATCTTATTTTCCATCGCCCTGCTGATGGTATTCGTATTTACACCCATAGGCATTTTCCTGATATTCGCTACGATCATCTTCAACCTGGTCATGGTTATCCTCAATTCCTGGAGAATTTCAAACAATAAGACATTTGTTTACCCGCTTTCCCTGAAAATTTTCAAACAACCCCTTGCCGCAGTTTCATTCCTCTTGTTACCGATATTCCTTTTTCATTTCTCAGACTCAAAAGCGCAGCAGATCAAAAAAATAGACAGAAGTGTTATCGCGGCAGCAGATCTGGATAAACAAATTGATCTGCTGATGGGAAAAGCAAAGGTAAAGGGGCTCGAAATTGCAGTATTTAATAAAAACAAGCTCATCTATAAGAAAGGTTTTGGTACTGCCGATACCACAGGTAAACCATTACTGACCAATACCAGCATTTATGGTGCGTCACTTAGCAAAACCATTTTTGCCGCACTGGTCCTGAAGCTGGCAGAAGAAGGCATACTCGATCTCGATAAACCTCTTCAGGACTATCTGGAAAAGCCGATATATGACTATCCCCAAAAAACCAAATGGCAGGACAATTACAATGACCTCCGCGGAGACATGCGCTATAAGAAGATCACCGCGAGAATGTGTTTGGATCATACCAGCGGTTTCCCCAACTGGCGCTGGGATAATCCCGATCAAAAGTTAAGCATTAACCTGGAGCCTGGCAGCAGGTACAGTTATTCAGGAGAGGGAATGGTTTACCTGCAAACTGTAATAGAAAGAATGACAGGTAAAACACTTCAGCAGCTGGCACAGGAAAAGATTTTTGGTCCGTTGAATATGAAACATTCTGCCTATACCTGGCTGCCTGCTTTCGAAGGGGATTATGCCATAGGATTCAATACTGAAGGCAAGCCGTATGAAAAAGACAAGGACAACGAGGCACGAGCACCAAGCACACTCGAAACCTCCATGGACGATTATGCCCTTTTCGTAGAAGGTATCTTGCAGGATAAGATCCTCAAAAAGAAAACAAGACGAGAGATGTTCGCTCCACAGATCCGCCTGCGTTCTATTTATCAGTTTGGCCCGCTATCAAGAAAAGATACCAATACCAATGATGCCATCTCGTTGAGCTACGGACTGGGCTGGGGGCTGCTGAAATCACCATACGGCTGGGCGGCTTTCAAAGAAGGACACGGTGACGGTTTCCAGCACTATTGCATTGTCTTTCCGGAAAGTGGTTGCGGCATTATCATCATGACCAATAGTGACAACGGGGAAAGCATATTCAAAGAACTGCTGGAGACAGCCATTGCCGATAAATACACCCCATGGAAGTGGCAGAATTATATTCCCTACAATTACATAAAACCCTGATGGTTTCGTTATCGTATATAAGCAGACCAGAAATACACTTATGAAAACGATAGCCAGCATATTGCTGCTGCTGATTACCGTCAGCAGCTACGCACAAGATAACCAGCCCAAAAACCCTTACTACTCCAGAACAGATACCAAAAAGCTCAATGTCAGCAATGAGGAGTGGAAAAAGATCCTGTTCCCGGAACTGTATGCCGTAGCGAGGCAGGGTGCAACAGAGCGTGCCTTTACCGGACAATATTGGGACGCAGAAGCCAGGGGGACGTACTATTGCAGAGTCTGCGGCAATCCGCTTTTTAAATCAGACGCCAAGTTTGCCAGCACCTGCGGCTGGCCGAGCTTCTTTGAACCCCTCAAAAAGAACAGCACCATGTACAGGGAAGACAAATCACACGGGCTGGACAGGATAGAGGTACTCTGCGGCCGTTGCGAATCACACCTCGGACACATCTTTGACGACGGCCCGCCACCGACACACAAACGCTATTGCATGAACTCGATCTCTATGGATTTTGAACCCTTCCACTGATCCTGATCAGCTTCTTTTGATCAAAAGCATCCGGAACTTCCATGCTGATCTGATCACCGCTGAGGATAAAACGATAGCTCTGCGAGTGCACACTCCCCACAGGCTGCAGCCCGTAACTGCCCACATTGATGCCCTGAGGATTATTTTCATAATTAAACTCCCTGATGCCCATAGGAGCGAAGAGCCGCTGGTAGGGACCCAGGTTATTGTATAGGAATTTACTGCCCGGTTTATTTACCACAGGGCCTGCTAGTGCAGGTTTGATCCAGTTGTCTCCCTAAACGTAAGGCGGTTCAGGATCCTGGCCAACCGCCATGATCAGCAGATCCCGGATATTAAGCGCGGCGAGGTAGCTTGCCATCGTGAATCGCCAGCCCCACCGCAGTAGAAGTAAAGCTTTTGCTGGTCGAATACAGGGTGTGCTTCAATTGCGTAGCATAAGGCTTCCAGGAACCCTCTGCTATCACCTTTCCATGACTCAGGAATACAAAACTATGGAGCTCTAGATTTTTCATTTAAACACTATTTTGCGATCCAGTAGAATACAGCCAGCCAGACCAGCCCTTTGGCAAGGAAAAACATAAAGCCCCAGAAGCCAAGCTTTTTGACCCATTTGATGATGTTCGCTTTTCTATCAGCAGCAGGTTTTGTAGTCATACGGGAATAATAATATGATCTATAACAAAAATAAAAGATTTAGGCATAGAATGATTACGTATTTGAATTAATTACAACGTTTCTTGGGATAAAAAAGTGTTTCAGCGTTCTTGGATTGGTATAAACATCAGAATTGATCTCAAATACCTCGTAGATATTCTTGGTGTTCAATATTTCTGCAGCAGTGCCATCGTACCATTTTCTCCCATTTTTTAATAAGAGCACCCGGTCAGCATATTGCGCTGCCAGATTGATGTCGTGCAGGATACTGATCACCATAAAGCCACGCTTGCTCAACATTTTGGCGATGGCCAGGGTTTGCTGCTGATATTGAAGATCAAGGCTTGCTACAGGCTCATCCATGAGCAGCAGCGCATTGGGCACATCCCAGATCTGTGCTAGCACACGGGCCAGCTGGACCCGCTGCTGTTCACCGACTGCTGAAGGCAAATATGCCAAACTGGAAATGCTGAGCATGTATAAAGGCGCCCCGGCCACCGTAAGCGACCTCAACTGGCCTGCTCCGTACTTTACCTTCCGGTATTTTCTGCAGGAAGATGGCAGCAGCAACCTGAAAAGCAACTGATACAGGGCCGGAAACTTTGAGATTAATCCTTGCTGAGCGCCCTGATCGGCGTCAGCTCCACCTTTCTGAACTCCACTTCAGAGCCTTCGGATTGCAGGGCTATATTGCCGCTCGATGCCGTGGCATTGGAGCCATGGTTTACAAAAATATCATTTACCCAAACCTTGATCTCATTGCCATGACATTCAATTGCCATCTTATTCCATTCACCCACAGGTTTTTCCACATCAGGAGCCAGCCTTCTGATCCTCCTCAGCTTATCCCCGTTCACGCCCCATTTTTCCTTCGGACCCCTGCGTTTTTCCATATCAGGCACCGTAATGTCTTCCTGGATACACCAGAAATCACCAGCCATAGTATGCTCCATCTGCACCTCGATCGATTTTGGAAACATATCATACAGCGCCCTTGAAGTCGAAGCAAACACCAGTACCCCGCAATTGCCGGGCTTTGCCGCAAAGCGGTACTGCACCTCAATCCTGAAATTTTTATAGATTTTATCGGTGATCAGGTGTCCGCCCGGAGTGCCCAGGCTCACCAGCATCCCATCGCGGATGATGAAAGGGTTACGTGCCTTCGGATCTTTGTCCATTTCCGGAACATCCACATGCCAGCCCTTCAGGTCCCTGCCATTGAAAAGGCTTTTTGCCTTTTGTGCGAAAGCGGTTACAGACGCAGTGAAAAGCAGGCAGGCAAAAATAGAAGAGCAGACAATTTTTTTCATATCAGAAGTATATATCTTGGTTTGTAATAATTGGTTAGACGAATATATTATAAAAATCCGGTTTACGGTACAGGTACCAGCACAAGATCAGAGGTAGAGGCCGAAGAATCAGCAGGCAGGGTAATCACCTCATTATCCCGCCAGTAAATCGCTTTATTTAATGAGCCAGTGGTCAATGGCCTCATGAATCCAGGAACATACACATGACCATTGTACACCCCCAAAGATGCATTGTCTGACATTCCGGATGCATAACCGGAGATGGGTTTTTGTACAGAATTCATACTATTTTTCCAATACACCAAATTGCCGTCATTGCTTGACCGGTAGATATTGCCCGCCAGAAAAAAAGCGGAACCTTTCAGGTACATCGAATACAGGTAAGACCTGACATCCGGCAAAAGTGCAACCAGCGTACCATTTTTCCAATAAGCCGCCGAATGATCAAAATGTCCGACCGAATACACATCTTTTCCGTACAAGACGATTTCATTGACATCAGAAGCCAGTTTATGGTTGAAGTCTACAAGCTCTGTCATAACCCCATTTTTCCAGTAAACGGCCCTGGCGCCACTCATTTCTAAATTTCTCTGGTTACCACCTACATAGACATCATTACCATCTAAAGTCACACAGTTGGCATAAGAATCTATATCAGTTGAAGACAAGCGCGACGGGCTGCCATTTTTCCATAAAGTAGCGATCGTCAGGTCATAACCATTTGACTTTTTTCCATAAGTACGGCCGGCAATAAAAATACCATTGTCATTGACTGCAATGCTCTTTGCCTCCGCATCTCCGAGGTTGAATTGCACACCATCTACCCAATAAACAGCATTCGTGATTCCGTCAAGAGTTACATACCCGGTTATATATACTTTATTTTTCCATATCGCAATGGATTGTGTACCGGAATTATACCCATGTACAGGAAGCTTATGCATAACGCCGTTTTTCCAGTACACCGCCTCATTGAATCTATCGTTTTTAATTCTTCCTGTAATATAAATATCCGGCTCTTTGATGTTCGGGTCAGGTGTATCGAATGCGGTATCAGTTCTGAGCGTATCAGGAGCGTCCTTTTTTAAGATGTCCACATTGCTTTTACAGGAAAAAACAAGCAGTAAACTGAGTAAAAATAGAAAGACGGAATTTTTAATTGACATTTGAAGCATTAATTTAAAGCTAATATAAATTATTTTAGTTGTTAACAGCTTATAAAACCTGTAAATCTGCCATATGAAAACCATCAAATGGGGCATCATCGGTTGCGGAGACGTGACTGAAGTTAAAAGCGGCCCGGCCTTCAATAAAGTACCCAACTCCTCGCTGGTGGCGGTGATGCGCCGTGATGCCGGAAAAGCAGCAGACTATGCCCGCAGGCACGGTGTTCCCCGGTGGTACAGCGATGCTGAATCACTCATTAATGACCCCGAGGTAAACGCCATTTACATTGCCACACCGCCATTGCAGCACGAAGCATATACCATCAAAGCTTTAAAAGCAGGCAAGCCGGTCTATGTAGAAAAACCGATGGCAGTAGATGCTGCGGCGGCCCTGCGGATGCAGGAAGCCGCTGAGAAATATGGTGTAAAGCTCAGTATTGCGCACTATCGCCGTGCGCAGCCGATGTTCTTAAAAATCAAACAACTGCTCGGTGGACAGGCCATAGGAGAGGTCCGCGTTGTACAGCTTCAAATGTTGCAGGCCCCCAGATCCGGCTTGATCGCCACTTCAGAAACCAACTGGCGTCTGGATCCTGGTATCTCAGGCGGAGGCCTGTTTCACGATCTGGCGCCACACCAGCTCGACCTGATGATCTATTTCTTTGGGGAACCTGCAAGGGCTTCCGGAATTGCGGTCAACCAGTCACAAAGCAGCAAAGCCGACGACCTGGTGACCGGGCAGATCCTCTTCAAAAACGGGGTGGTTTTTAATGGCACCTGGTGTTTTACTGTTTCGCAAGCAGATAAAAAAGACCAGATCGAGATCAGCGGCAGTACCGGGAAAATCAGCTTTCCTGTCTTTGGCAATACCTTGACTGTCGATAGTGAAGGTCGTACAGAAGAGCTGGTTTTTGATCCGATTCCGCATGTAGAGCAACCCATGATTGCCCTGGTAACCGATTATTTCCTTGGCAAAACCGGTAATCCCTGTTCTGCGGCTCAGGCAATACTTTCTATGAAATTGATGGATGCGTTTTCCAATAGAGATCCTTCTGTACTCCAGTAAAAATCTGCAGGCACTCCAGTAGAACCACTCTTGTTCATTTTCTGTTTTTTGCTTCACTTTTACTAAGTTTTGACTAAGCTTTGATTAAGGGTTGGTTAAGGTTTGCTTAAGGTTAAGCTTAAGCAAACCTTGTTTAATCCTTATGCATTCAAGAAATAAAGTTTAAATAAAATTTCCTTGAAATTAACAGAATATTAAACACAATACTTAACTTTAACTAACTAACTTATTATTTTAACAAAATCAGCTTTTTCAGAAAGCAGATTGGTTTAGGAACATAAAAAAATGGGAGTATTAAAAAATGGCCTTTTTGGAATGACCACAGGCAAAATTCAGAACCTGGTGAGTTACGACCTCAACGGTAAGAACGTCATCAGAAGAATCGGTGAAAACACTAAGCGGCCCAGTGTCAAACAGCTGGCTGTCCGTCAGAAAATGGCATTCGTGATCCGTTTCCTCAAATACCTTGGGCCGCTGATCGAAGCCGGATTTAAAGAAGAGGCACTCACAGAACGAAAATCGGCGCACAATATAGCCACTTCCAAAAACATCCTGAATGCAATTGCCGGTGAATATCCGGAGATTGAGCTGGATTACAGCAAGGCGATGATTGCTCAGGGAGATCTGCTGCAGGCCATTAATCCGCAGGCAGAACTGCTGGGTGATCAGTTGAGATTCAGCTGGCAGAACCCGCCCGATCTGGAGTTTAGCAACAGAAAGGATCAGGTTATGAAGCTGGCTTACTTCCCCGAATCAAATGAAGTAGTACTGGAGGTATACGGGGCTTTACGTGCTGCTGCTGAGGACTTTTTGTTTATCGATGGTAGTAAAGTCAATAAGAGAATGGAAGTGTATATGGCCTTTGTTTCGGCAGACCGGGATTGTGCTTCTGATACGGTTTACCTGGGGACGATAAACGGGTAAGGTAGCCTGATTTTCTGTATTTCCGAGTTTTATTTGGTACATTGGGGTCAAATCATGAGGGTTGGTGGCGTGGTTGTCAGATGCGCCTATGTCGACCTTTAAATATTAAATTACTACGAGATAAACATTAAATTACTACCAGACAAACCCTGATTTGTGAAGAAAATTATCGCCCTTTTATCCTGCTCTTTCCTGTTTATGGCTGTTGAAGCTATCGCTCAGCCTGCTAAACCCTTAAAGTTTACGGTAGAGGAAGCACCCGAATGGACAGCACTTTTTAAACGGACCGATGGCTGGTTCGGGGGTGATGGTATATTTTCGATTCCCCTGGATGGGGTTGAGCATCCGGCAGGTAAAAAAACAGGGGGAAAAGCAGAAAAGAAGACTTTGTTTGTGTTTAGTGACAGCATGATCGGCGGGATCAAAGATGGCAAATTACTGCCAGGAGCCAAGATGATCCACAATTCGACCGCTTTACTGAGCGGATCAGAGCCTTCAAAAGAACAGCTGCAGTTTTTCTGGACGAATATGGATACGGCACATGCGGAATCGATATTTGTGCCCAAAACTCCGCAGACAGGCCCTTCAGATTATTACTGGCTGGGTGATGGTTTTGTGAACCAGGCGCTTGACAATGCGATTTTCATCTTCGGATACCGGGTAAAGCAGGTGGGTGACGGGGCTTTTGGTTTTGAGGAGGTGGGTAATACACTGATTAAAATTGACGCGAAGCAGGGTCAGCCCGTTGCGGCTTATCAGCAAAAGGATACGCCTTTTTACTGGGGAAAGCAGGCGGCAAACGGCAATTCAGACGAGATCGGTTCTTTCGGGGCCGGAATTTTGGTGAATACGAAGAAGTCGGGGGTAGAGAAAGGTGACCAGTACGTCTATATTTATGGGGTAAAAGGGAAAGCCAAGCACTTGCTGGTGGCGCGGGTATTACCTAAAGATTTTGAGAATTATAGCAAATGGATGTTTTGGGATGGCATAAAATGGAATCCTGACATGCAGAGCAGTGCTGCGGTAACGGAGGGGGTGTCTAATGAACTGAGTGTTTCGGCGCTGCCGAATGGCAAGTTTGCGCTGGTTTTTCAGGAGATGGGGCTGAGCCGGCACATTTCGATGCGGATCGGGAGATCACCTGTAGGTCCTTTCGGGCCGGCTATCCGGCTCTGGGACTGTTCTGCAGCACTGACCGGCAAATCTTACTTTCCGTATAATGCGAAAGCGCACCCCAGTTTGTCTAAGCCGGGGGAGTTGCTGATCAGTTATAATATCAATTCTTTTGAGTTTTTCAAGGATCTGGAAACGGATCCCCAGCTTTACCGCCCGAGGTTCATCAGGGTTAAGTTTGAGGAGTAGTTTCCGGGGATTTTAAAACCACCTGTTACTGTTGCTGCTGTTGTTGCTGCTGCTGCATCATGATCGCATCCATATATCGCTGATAGCTGTTCTTAGGCTGCGTAGCAGGGATCGGCTTGCTGTAATTGATTTCCTTAGGCTGCACATAGGTATCGGTGTCCAGGCTCTCGTCATCGTCATGACCTACAGATACCGTCACTTCCATAATATGGCCTGAAGAGCCCTTGAATACGCCTTTAACAGGTGAGCAGTCAGAAAAATTCCTGCCCACGGCCAGTCTGACGTGGTTTTCGTTGGCAATGCAGTTGTTGGTGGGGTCCAGTCCGAGCCAGCCATATTCAGGAATATAAGCTTCGGCCCAGGCATGGGTAGCGCCTTCACCACGCATACCATCGCGGTTGGGGCAGATGTATCCGCTCACATAGCGGGAAGGGATATTGCTGAACCGGAGCATGGTGGTCAGGATGTGCGCAAAATCCTGGCAAACGCCGGCCTTAAGGCCAAGAATTTCGCTGAGGGTAGAATCTACCGTGGTGACGCCCTTGATATAGGTAAACTCCTTAAATATATAGCTGCAGAACTTCACGGCGATCTTGTAAGGGGTGTCGTTTTCCTCTTTAAGGCCGTTGACAACGGCTTTCAGGGCCTCTGCTTCGGGGAAATACTCCTGCTTCAGGTAGTCTATAAAGGGCACTTCGTATTTGATGCTGTTCAGGATGTTCCACTGCTCGCTCACAAAGATATCGTCCTGCGGAAGTGATTTGGCTTGTGTTTCCACATAGATCTTGGAAAAGATCTTGAGCTGGGTATGCGGTTCTTTTTGGGTAAAGGTGCCTACTTCATTGCCATAATAATCGATAAAGATGTCTACGTCAGGACTTCCGGAAATGTTGAGGTCGTGCTTGATTACCTGCTGAAACTCGTCCTTGATCGGAAACAGGATGATCTGGTTGGCACTGTCACGCACGGGTTGTTCGTATCGGTAATTGGTAATGTGTTTTATTTTGAAGACAGGCATGTCGTAATGGTTAAGTGAAAGTTAAGGCATTATGAATTGGCAAAATAGTATTCGTTGAGCAGATTTCCTATACCATAGAGGCCATTTCTAATTTTGACCAGGTAATTGTGAAGTCCTTCTTCCTTGATGGTGTAGACTGAACTGTAGGTAATGTAGCTGTGGAGCTTGCCGATGTTGAAGGACAGGCTCTTGTAGTGTTCTATGTTCTTTTCGCTTTTCAGACGTTCAAAATAGCGCTGGATGTTGTGTACGCCGTATTTGGCTGAGCGGGGAAAATCCTGGTTCAGCATCACCAGTTCGAGTACATTCTCATCGCTGAAGCCTTCTCTGTACGATTTGAGGTAGAGTTCGTATCCGCCGAGCGAGAGCAGCAGGTGTTTCCAATAGGAGGTGTCGGTGAGCAGGTCGGGGTTGTTGGATACGGAGATAAACTTAATGTCGAGGATGTCGATGGATTGTATGCTGCGTTCCAGGTACTTACCGATGCTCATAAAACTCCGGATCTCGCCGCGTTCCATGGTGCTGTCGGCGGTGCCATAGTAGAGCATGACTTGTTTGATCAGGATGTCGAGGGCAGTGATCGGATCGTCTTTCTGCACGTACCAGAGCAGTTTGGGGTCTTTTACGGTATGGTAATATTCGTTCAGGCATTGCCAGAGGTCCTTGGCGATGTGTTCCTGCACGCTTCTGGCGTTTTCGCGGGCCAGGGTGATGATGTTGATGATGGAGTTGGGGTTGTCGCGGTCAAAGAGCAGGTATTCGACTACTTTGCGGCTGTCGTTTTTCATCGTGGAGATTTCTTCTTCGTCTCCTCCGGAGGAGATGCGGATCACTGGGTCCCAGGTAAATTCATGTATGGTGTCTTGTGAGGAGGCGTAATTGATCTTCAGCATCCTCAGGATACCGTCGCTGCGTTCTACGTATCTGCTTAGCCAATATAAACTTGATGCTACTCTGCTTAACATGTTGTGTGTCTTTTAGTTATTCTTTGTGTTGTTTTAACTTTCGGGCTTTGCTTTTGTGATTGCTTTCTGTGGTTCAGCTCGAGAGTACCCAGGTGTCTTTGCTGCCGCCGCCCTGTGAGCTGTTGACCACCAGCGAGCCTTCCTTGAGTGCTACGCGGGTCAGACCGCCGGGTACGATGGAGATGCCGTCGGGCCCGTACAGTGCAAATGGCCGGAGGTCTACACGCCTCGGCTGCAGTACGCCGTCCATATAGCAGGGGGCGGTAGAGAGACTGATGGTGGGCTGGGCAATGAAATTGCGGGGGTCTTTGAGGACTTCTATTTTGTAGTCGTCTATTTCTTTTTGGTCTGCCGCATGGCCCATCAGCATGCCGTAGCCGCCGCTGCCATTGGTTTTTTTGATCACCATCTTGTTGATGTTTTCAAAGACGTATTCCTTTTCTTCGGCGTTGCCGAGGCTGTAGGTGGGTACGTTTTTGAGCAGGGGTTCTTCGTTGAGGTAGTATTTGATCATGTCGGGCACGTATTTGTAGACGGCCTTGTCGTCGGCTACGCCATTGCCTACTGCATTGATGATGGCTACATTGCCTTTGCGGTAGGCGCTCATGAGTCCGGCTACGCCGAGTACGCTCTGCGGATTGAAGACGAGCGGGTCCAGGAAGTCGTCGTCTACACGGCGGTAAATGACGTCGACCTGTTTCATGCCGGTGGTGGTTTTCATGAAGACCTTCTGGTCATGGATCACCAGGTCACGGCCTTCAACGAGTTCTACGCCCATGAGCCGGGCAAGGGTGGTGTGTTCGTAGTATGCAGAATTGTACATGCCGGGACTCAGCAATACGATGGTGGGGTTGGAGGTGGCTCTTGGCGACAGGGCCTGCAGGTTCTTGTACAGGATAGCGGGATATTCGGTTACGCTGCGCACGCGGCACTGCGGGATGAGATCGGGGAAGAGGCGTTTGGTGATCTCCCGGTTTTCCAGCATATAGCTTACTCCTGATGGGGTCCTGAGGTTGTCTTCGAGTACATAGAAGGTGCCGTCGTAGTCTCTGATCAAATCAATTCCGGCGATGTGGATATAAATATCGTGCGGAACGTTCAGATTGTACATCTCTCTGAGAAAGTGGGGGCAGGAATAGATCAGCGAAGCCGGAATGACCTGGTCTTTGATGATAAACTGGTTGCTGTATACGTCTTTCAGGAAAAGATTGAGGGCTTTGAGGCGCTGTTTGATGCCTTTTTCTATAAAAGCCCATTCTGTTGAAGTAATTACACGGGGAATGATGTCGAAAGGGAAGATTTTTTCAATTCCTTCGCCACTATCGTATACCGTAAAGGTAATTCCCTGGCTCATGAATAATCTTTTTGCGAGTTCTTCCTTCTTATTTAAGTCGGTTATAGATTCTTTTTGCAGGTAATTGATGATTTTATTGTATTGATCTCTAAGATTGTCGTTAGAAATATACATTTCATCCCACGTATTTGGGATATTTTGATACTTACTAAGGTCTATTTCGCTCATATGTGTTAAAATATGTCTAATTATAGTTCATTTTATTGATAATAATAGTAAAAACATGAAAAAATAACACTGATTTCGTGTTTTTCATGTATGTTTTTGTAAAAATTTGGTTTTTGTTGATGTTTTATTGTCTTTTGTCGTGTGAATATGAAAACTTTTTACAAAATTTGGAAGGTCTGGTTTTCAATCACGTTTTTGTGACGGGTGCAATAAAAGCATAAGGTATTTATTATATTAGTATAACACAAATGTAACCTTATGAAAAAATATTTATTCACCGCCTTTGCGATCAGCATCGGCTTATCTGCGCAGGCGCAGATCTCGTTTCAGAAAGTAATTAAGATCGGGGTAAAGGCAGGGGTTGCCGCCTCTGTATTTACAAAAGATGTATCGCCTTTTGATCCCAGGATCCCGGGTTATTACGATACGTTTGAAAACTTTGTCAGGATTGGCGGGTTTGGGGGTGTGACGCTGGATTATGACATCACGTCCAGGATTTCTATCGGCGCGGAGTTGTTGTATACAGCCAGGGGGATGACTTACAGGGAGGACAATGATGAGGTGGTGCTGTATGGAGAAAACGGGGAGGAGCAGGCTTATAACTATTTTAACTTCGCCATCGATTATATGGAACTGCCGGTTACCGTGAATTACAATGTGCTGCCGCCGGAGTCGAATACCTGGCTGAAGGTATACGGGGGATTTGCCAGGGGGGTGGCGGTGCGGAAAAAGACAAGGCTCAGTTATGCGGATGCCAGCGGGGATGGTTATCTGCGGCCGCCTACGGTAAGGAATGAACTGAGGTTTGTCAATACCTATGTAAGCAATGTGATCGCTGGTTTGAAAGTAGGTGGTAAGAAAAGTAAGGGAGTTAGTCCTTATGGAGACCTGAGGGGCAGCTATACACTGGGTCCGGTATTTAACCGTGCTGAGGCAGCCGGCAGGGGGAATCTGGATACCAGGATGTGGACTTTGTCTTTGGGTTTGGGTTTGCAGTTTTAGTATAATAGTGCTGCAGTTTTAGATTGGTCGTACGGCAGTTTTACAATAATAGAAAATAGTCTACTGTTTTTATAGACTATTTTCTATCTTTACAGCCGTACTAAGTTTGACTTCATATTCCGGCTTGTTTGATTTGATAAAGCTGCGGTTAGTGTTGGTTTGGATTGAATTATAGTATGATATTTAATGTCTCTCAGGGTGTATATGTTTTAATTTGATGGAAGCGGGGGGCTTCCGGGTGAGGGATAAATGACAGGTAATTTTAACATCAGTGATAAAGAGCTGCTGGCCTTATTCAGGGCCGGTGATCAGGCTGCATTCAGATTGATTTATGAACGGTACTGGCAATTGCTGTATGTAGCGGCCTGTAAGTTGGTTAAGGATGAGGATGAGGCGAAGGATGTGGTGCAGGAGGTGTTCATTTCTTTGCTCGGCAAGGGCGCGGAGCTGGAGATCAGCAGCAGTTTGCCGGCTTATCTTTATTCGGCGGTGCGGTATAAGGTTTTTGACCACATCAGCAGAGCAAAGGTCAGGACGGATTACCTGGATTCTTTGAATGTTTTTGCGGCTGAAGCCGGGACTGCTTCTGACAGGGCGCTGATTGAAAAGGAGATTCATGCGGAAATGGAGAAGGAGATTCAGAATTTGCCTGCGAAGATGAAGGAAGTATTTGTGTTGAGCAGGAAAGCGGAACTCTCTCATAAGGAAATCGCCGAGAAATTGAATATCTCTGATAAAACTGTAAAAAAGCAGATCAGTAATGCTATAAAACTACTGAAACCTAAGTTTACCAACTATTATTTCTTTGTTTTTGTTGGTTTTTCAGTCCTTTTGCAGGGTATCTCTAAATTATTTTAGTTTTTTTCATTTTCTTCTACTACCTAAGCGGGTATTGACCGACATGTATTAAAAGCAGATTGCTTTTGTTGACTGATCCGTACATGAAAGAAACATTTTCTAAAGACATTTTTGAAAGGTATGCCACTGGTAAATGCACCGAAGAGGAGCAGGCGATCGTGGAGGCATGGTACCTGAAGGAATTGCAGCAGGAGGGACAACGCCCTTCGGCAGGTCAGCTGATGGAGGCGAAGGAGGAAATGTGGAACAGCATCAGACCGAAACGGAGGATCGTTCCTTTGCTGGCATGGGCTTCTGCGGCGGCGGTGCTGGCAGCGGCCTTGTTGTTTGTCTATCAGTTCCGCGACAGCGGGCAGAAGCAGGTGGCTCCTCTGCAGGAGCAGACCCGGCTTGCGGTCAAACCTGAGCAGCAGGTGGGCGAGGTGCTGATGGCTTCAAAAATCGAGAACAGTATGATGAAGCTGCCGGACGGAAGTACGGTGATCCTCGAAAAGGGAAGTAAACTGACTTTATTGCCGGCTTTTAACAAGGCGCACAACAGGGAAGTAGAATTGGAGGGCAAGGCTTTTTTCGATATTGCGCATAACCCGGCCAGGCCTTTTATTATTTATTCGGGCCCGGTAAGAACTACTGTGCTGGGTACTGCTTTTGATGTGACAGCCATGCCGGGATCGGATGCGGTAAAGGTGAATGTGATTCGCGGACTGGTGGAGGTAAGGAGTACCAAAACGCACTGGATGACTGTGCTGTCTAAAAATTACCAGGTGGTGTTTGACGGGCAGCATCAAATGCCCCAGAGAAAGGCGGTCAACGCGGCCGAGGAATTGTCCTGGAACAGGAAGGATCTGGAGTTTAATGACATTTCAGTGGGTGAGGCTCAGAGCCGGCTGGAGGACCAGTTTGGCTTTAAGATCTCTGTGCAGGATGCGGAGCTGAGGAATGCTACTTTCACGTATTCCATGCGTTCTACGGAGTCTGCGGAGTCATTTATCAAAAGTATCTGTGCCTTTATCGGTGCTTCGTATCGTATTAACTACCAAAATAAAACCATATCAATTCAACCTTTAAACCACTAACTACATGAAGCAATTCTACACCAACCAGAAAAATTCGACATAAAAAAGGGTAAGGTAACCAGCTCATATTGCGAGTATGAATTGGCCTGCCTTACCCCGGGGATCTTCCATTTAGAATGGGAGCCCGTCATGTAATTCCAAGCAAAGCGTTTAGTAATCACATAAAAAAACTAAAATATGAATTTTTCTGCAGATGCAGCAAGAAACGGAGAGGCTATTTTCCGGAAATATCACCACGTCTTAATTTACTGTATGCGTATAACCTTACTGATCTGCTTCGTTATATCGCTCTCACTCCAGATGGTCTCCGCCTCTTCGGCGAAAGGTCAGGGTATGGGCAATGTTAACGTAAGCATTAAACTGGAAAACGAGGACCTCATCAGTGCCATCAAAAAAATAGAGCAGAATACTCCTTTCCGGTTTCTGTACAGGACTTCGGATGTGAAAAACATCGATAACCTGAACCTCAATACCAGGTCTATCAGCGTGGAAGACCTGCTGAAGCAATTGCTGGCCGGATCTTCTTTGTCTTTTAAACAGATTGATGACCGGATCCTGATCACTAAAAACACCACTGCGGTACAAAAGGAACTGAAGCTGGTTACCGGGGTGGAATCGCCCCTTCCGGCCATGATCAGCGGGACGGTATTTGATGCCAGGACCAAGGACAGGATCATTGGCGCGACCATTACCATCAAGAACGGAGACGGAAAGGTGCTGACTGACAGCAGGGGTAATTTCAGGATCTCTGCCGAAATGGGTGCGGTTTTACTGATCAGCTATGTGGGTTATGAAACCCAGGAGGTGACGGTGACCAAAGCCGTGCTGGAGATCAGACTGGAGGAGGCTGCTCAGTCTTTGAAGGGGGTGGTGGTCACCGGGATCTTCACGCAGTCCAAATCTACTTTTACGGGTGCGGCAAGAACATTTAATGCGCAGGAGCTTGCTAAGGTGTCTAATGACAATGTGCTTTCGGCACTGAAGTCGCTGGATCCTTCTTTTCAGCTGCCTGAAAACCTGAATATGGGTTCTAATCCCAACGTTTTGCCTGATGTGGTATTGCGGGGCGGCAACACCCTGGTCGACATCAGCCGGGCGGGAACTGAAAATCCGTTCAATTATCAGCCGGCACCGAACTCGCCTTTGTTCATCCTGGATGGTTTTGAGACGACTTTGCAGCGGATCAATGATCTGGATATGAACCGGATCGCCAGTGTGACCATTCTTAAGGATGCGGGTGCTACGGCCATTTACGGATCCCGGGGAGCCAATGGGGTGGTGGTCATCGAGCTGGTACGGCCGGTTGACGGGAAACTGAGGGTTTCTTACAATGCCAATCTGTCCTTAGAAGCGCCTGATTTGTCGGGTTATGATCTGCTGAATGCGGGTGAGAAGTTTGAACTGGAAGACCGTTCGAATGCTTTTTATGACAATTTCAATTTCAGACAGGATCAGCTGGACCGTTACCGCGATTCACGCCTGAGGGCAGTTCGTCAGGGGGTGAATACGGACTGGATCTCTAAGCCGGTGCGCACGGGGATCGGTCAGAAGCACAACTTGTATGTTGAGGGGGGTGCGGATGCGGTGAGTTACGGACTGAACCTGACGTATGATCAGAAATCAGGGGTGATGAAGAGTTCGGACCGCAAAACGACTACGGCCAATTCTTTCCTGGCTTACCGGTTGAAGAATTTCCAGTTTAAGAATGACCTGACGCTGAATTTCAATAAGGCTGATAATTCTCCTTATGGTTCTTTCAGACAGTATACGCAGCTTAACCCGTACTGGAGTCCTTACAATTCGGATGGCAGCTTTAAGGTTTATCTGGAGGAGATCACTGATCCGCAATCGGGTGCGAGGTACATCAATTATGATAATTTTAATAACCTGAATGGTTATGTCGGGCGTCCGGTGAATCCGCTGTATAATGCTTCTCTGAACATTAAGGATCAGAGTAAGTTTACGGCGATCACTAATAATTTTGAGACCAGATGGCAGGCTAAGGAATGGCTGAGGCTGACCGGACGGGTATCTTATACGGTTCAGAATGACCAGTCGGATATATTCCTGCCTGCGCAGCACAGTTCTTTTGCAGACAAGCCTACGTTTGAAAAGGGTTCGTATACCAGGGGTACAGGAAAGAATGAGCGTCTGGAAGGTTTTTTGACGGGTGAGGCGAATAAAACTTTTGACAAGCATTTCATTTCTGCTTCTGCTACGGTCAATGTTAAGGAGAATTCTTATGATACCCAGCTCATCCGGGTGGAGGGTTTCCCGAATCCTACGCTGGATCAGCTGATCCTGGGTAATCAATATCCTGCTGCGGGCAAACCGACGGGTACTGAAGGGATCGTGAGGTCGATCGGAACGCTGGCCCGCGTAGCGTATGCTTATGACAACAGGTTTCTTTTTGACGCTACTTATCGTCTGGATGGTTCTTCTTTGTTTGGTTCAGACAAAAGGTATGCGCCATTCTGGTCAGCGGGTGCGGGCTGGAATATCAAGAACGAGTCTTTCCTGAAGGACAATGATAAGGTTAGCGAGCTGAGGCTGCGCTATACCATTGGGACGACTGGTTCTGAGAGTTTTGAGAGCTTCAAGGGCATCAGTACGAGTCAGTATTATACTGACAGGGAGTATCGTGGCGTGATTGCTACTTATTTGCTGGGTTTTGGTAATTCTGCGCTGGCATGGCAAAAGACCCTGAAGCAAAACTTCGGGCTGGACCTGACTATTTTTGACAGGTTCTCTCTGAATGCCAATTATTTCAATGAGCGTACCAAAGGCAGTATTGCCTTTATCAGCAGTGCGCCTTCTTCGGGTTTCGGCGGGTATTATGACAATATGGGGGATGTGGTGAATAAGGGGTATGAGTTGTACGGCAGGTTCAACATCATCGCCAATCCGGCCAACCGCAACAACTGGTCGGTATTTGCGAATGTGTTCCATGTGACCAATACCATCGAAAAGATCTCCAAGACCATTGAAGCGCTGAACAACAGATCGAATACCATCAATTCTACCACTCCGCTGCCGCGCTATGCTGAAGGGCAGAGTAAGAATGTGATCTGGGCGGTAAAATCGCTGGGTATTGATCCGGCTTCGGGAAATGAGATCTTTCAGACATTGAACGGTGATAAAACGACAGTTTACAATCCTGCCGATCAGGTGATCGTAGGGGATGAGACCCCAACCCTTCAGGGTACTTTTGGTACCAATCTGGAGCTCAATGGTATCGGTTTCAATGTGTACCTGAGGTTCAACTTTGGTGGCGATACATACAACCAGACGCTGATAGATCGTGTAGAGAATGTGAATGTGAACTACTACAATGTAGACCGCAGGGTATTTACGGACCGCTGGCAGAAGCCGGGTGATGTGGCTTTCTTTAAGGGGATTCTGGACAATACGGGTACGCCGCTGAATAACCCGAGGACTTTTGCTTCTTCCAGGTTTGTGCAGAAGAACAATTTCATAGCCGGGGAAAGTGCTTCTGTATATTACCGATTTTCTGATAAGCTGAACAAGTCTATGGGCTTGCAGAATACGAAGGTCACCTTGTTTAGCAGTGATATATTCAGGGTAGCAAGTATCAAGCGTGAGCGGGGACTGGATTATCCGTTCAGCCGTTCATTCACCCTTCAGTTGCAGACGTCATTTTAATGGAACAATTACAGATGAATATTATGAAATCAAAATATATAATTCCGGTTCTCTTCACAGCAATGGTTTTATTTGGCTCGTGTAAGAAATGGCTGGATGTGAGTCCTAAGACCCAGGTAAGAGAGGATGTAGAGTTCAGTACAAAACAAGGTTTTACTGATGCTTTATTTGGGATCTATCAGCGTGCCGCCAGTACGGATGGCTATGGCAGGAACATGAGCTTCGGTTTGCTTGATGTCCTGGCACAGCAGTATTCGGGCATGGCCAGCAACAATGCATGGAATGGTGCTGTAAAGTACAATTACACAGATACTGCCGTTCAGAAAAGAGTGGATAATTTATTTTCTAATACGTATGGCGCCATCGCGCAGGCCAATTTTATTCTGAAAAATATCAATAATGGTGTACTGGATGAGGGTTCCCGACGCATTATTGAAGGTGAGGCGATTGGAATGCGCGCATTTCTTCATTTTGATCTGGTGCGTTTGTTTGCCGACCGGTATGCGGATGGCGCGAATGCAGGAGTGTCTTCACTGGCTTACCTCAGAGAGTTTACGGTAAAACCGGAGGCAAGATTGCCGCTAAAGAATTTTCTTGATCTTTGTGAAGCTGATCTGAAGGCTGCGGAGCAATTGCTTTCTGCTAATCAGAACATTGATCAGATTGCGGGTAATCAGGGCAGTACAAGTGCAGACCTGTTCCTGATGTTCAGGCAGAATCACCTCAATTACTGGGCGGTAAAAGCCACACTGGCCCGTTTGTATCAATATAAAGGGGATAAGGCAAACGCCCTTAAATATGCACTGGAGGTGATCAACAGCCAGAAATTCAGGTTTGTATCTCCTGCATCTCTTAATGCAGATCCTTTTAGTGATGCTTCTGATCTGACCTTCAGCTCGGAGCATGTGTTCTCATTCTATGTGTCGGAACTGAAGAAGCTGGCGGATGAATCTTTTAAACTGGCGAATTCATCGGTGGTTAATATTGATCTGCGTGATTTTTATACTACTAAATCTATTCTGGATGCTACTTATCAGGCGACGTTACCGGGGTATGGTACGGATATCCGTAAGGTGGGGGCATCGAAAAGCCTCTGGAGTGAGATCAATGCCAGTATTGTTTACACCAAAAAGTACTACAGTGACAAACCGACCAATGTAAAACAGCGCCTGATTCCGGCTATCCGCCTTTCTGAAATGTATTACATCGCTGCTGAGGCTGCTCCTGGTCTGGAAGAAGGGGTGAAGTATCTTAATGCGGTGAGAACCAACAGGCTGATTCCTGAATTGGCTGTACCTGCCAGTCAGACTGCTTTTGACAGCGAGATCGCACTGGAATACAGAAAGGAATTCTATGCGGAAGGACAACTGTGGTATTTCTACAAGCGTAAGAATGTGGTTAATATTCCTAATGGTTCTGGCAATCCGCTAACCAGGGAAAAGTACGTGTTGCCATTACCAAATGGAGAACTTGAATTCGGAACATCGGGCACTAATTAAAACGGAAAACCATGAAATCAATAATTAATAAGACTTTAATGGTGCTGATGGCCATCATTGCCCTAGCATCATGCAGTAAAGATGATGCTTTACTTTACAGCGAGGCGCCATCTGTATATGTATACAATACACCGGACAGTACAGATTACACTTTTGCTACTTCAGCGGTCAGTAAACTGACCGATACCATCAGAATAGAGTTCAGGATCATCGGTAAGAGTTCGTCTGCTGACCGTACCATACAGCTGGAACCAAAGGCAGGCGCAACAGCAAAAGCCGGTTATCATTACAAAATAGGAACCGCTGTGATTAAGGCCAATGAATTTAGTACCATCGTGCCTGTTTATTTGTTTCGCAAGGCAGGTTTGAAGGACAGTACGGTAAAGGTAAGCTTCCAGGTGAAGGAAAATGCAGACTTTAAGCTTGGATATGCCGATAAGCTGGATTACAGACTGAGCATTACTGATATCCTTTCTAAACCTACGATCTGGGATGGTGCATGGGCACCTTATTTCGGAACGTATTCGGAGATAAAGTTCAGGTTCCTGCTGGAAGCTACAGGGCGTACCAACTGGAATTCTTATCCTTTTCCTGCCGATTCCCGCTACATCTCCCAGCGTGCTAAAAATGCGCTGCTGATCTACAATCAGCAGCATGGCGATCTGATTGATGAATTCGGAGAAATTGTAACCTTCCCTAATTAACCACCTTAAAACAGAAGATCAATGAACACGATATATAAGAAATTTACGGGAGCGGCGCTGCTGGCTGCTGTATTCCTGCTGGCCGGCTGCCATAAAGATAAAAGCAATGAAGGTTTGCTGGAGGTAAATGAGGTTAAACTTGCTGATCCTAAGGCTACCGGTACGTTAAGTGTGTACCAGGGGCAGGTGCTGAACCTGAAGCCGGTATTGTCTCAGACCCTGAGTGATAAGATCGATGAGCTTAGCTTTCAATGGAGTGTGTATGACAATACACCAAGCAGTCCGTATGTCATGCCGGAGGCCATCATCTCCAATGAATATGAACTGAAATACCTGATCAGCGGCGAGCCGTTTACGCTTGGACAGCGCTACCTGGTGAGACTTACGGTAACAGAAAAGTCAACAGGGCTGAGCTCCTTCCTGAACTACAATGTAGAGATCGCCAATAAATACGGTGTCGGCTGGCTGATACTGGAAGACAAGGCCGGCAAAGGTGACCTGTCCTTTGTGTTTACCGATAACACGGTAGAGCATGGGATTTACAGCGACAGGAATACCGCTGTTCTGACTGGTCCTAAAAAGCTGGAGATGGTTCCTTTCAGCATCACAGAGGATATTTCGGCTGCGGGTAAGCGCCTTTATATCCTGGCCGAAAATGGAAGTCAGGAATACAATTACCTGACTATGGTGAAGAAGTTTGACTATTCCTTCCTGTTTTTCGGAGCACCTTCGGTAATCAAACCGGAGCTGATGAACTGGACCAGCGCTGAGCTCAACAGCGGGCTCAGATATGGATTGCTGGGGGTTACGATCAATAACGGGAAAGTCCATACGAATCTGACAGGAGGATTTCCCGGGGTGAAGAAGTGGGGGGACATCGCCCTTACACCTGCCGGTAATCAGAATTACTCCCTGGCACCGTTTGCGAGCGGAGGCAGCACTTATCCGGTAGTGGTTTATGACAATACCAGCAAGCGGTTCTATTACGTAAGGGGGTATAGTCCAACGCCGGTAGCGGGCTCACTGGAGGCTTTCCCGACAGATGCCAGCAGCACGGCTTTTGACATGAACAATGTAGGGATGACGATGCTGTTCCAGGATTCTGCTGATGTGGTTAAAAACTTTAATGCGGTGATGAAAAGCAACGACAACCAGCCTTATCTGCTTCAGTACAAAACGCAAAGTACCACACAGGCACCTAACATCACTATAAAAAAGGTACAGATGAATGCTCCGGGGATCATCGGTTATACTGCGGCAACAAGTTCAACCACTACACCACATGTATACTACAGTACTGCAAATACCATCCTGCGTTATGAAACGAGCTCCAACTCTACAGTTGATGCGTATAGCTTTCCTGCAGGAGAGCAGGTGACTGCGATGAAATATGCCAAATATTCTCCGGACAAGATCGGGGCGAGGCTGGTCGTGGCTACCTGGAACGGCACGGAAGGCAAGGTTTATTTCTTCAGTATAAACAGTGTCGGTGATATCGGTTCATTTACCCACAGTTTTGGCGGCTTCGCTAAAATCGTAGATCTGGCTTATAAATATTAATCCCTTTGAAACTAACTAACATGAAATCAATAATGAAAAAAGCTGCTTTGGCAGTATTAAGTCCGGTGCTTTTTGCGGCACTGGCGCAAGCGCAAACTACGAAGGCTACCTACAGTATAGCAGGTAAACTGGATGGACTGGACAACCAGATGGTCTACCTGAGCAGCTATTACAAAGGTAAAGAATCAAAAGATTCGGTAACCGCAAAAGAAGGTGCATTCGCTTTTAAGGGGGCCATGCCCGGCAATCTGGTCTATTACCTGCGATTCGGCAAAGGCGGCTATATTGGTGTGCCTGTGGACTTAAATGAAAAGATCAGTATTACAGGAGATGTAAAGAAGATCACTGAAGCAGAGATCAAAGGAGCAAAACAGCTACCGGTATGGAAAGAATGGTTTAAAAGCTGGGCGGCTATTACCGCCCGTGCGGGTGTGCTTTATAAAATGGCCGACAGCCTGGATAAAGTGTCAAAAGCATCAGGGGAGAAAGCAGACAGGAGCTATGTAGATGCGGAATTCGAAAAACTAAACCAGCGGCTGGTCGATTCAGTAGAAGTACTGGTGAAGAAATATCCTGCGTCATCGGTTACTCCTTACGTCATTATGGACAGATTTGTGAATTATCCAAATCCGGAAAAAGCGGCAAGTACCTATGCGGCACTGGCTCCCGCAGCTAAAAAATCCACTTACGGGGTAGAAGTGGCTGAAGCGATTAAGGTGAGCGGAAAGACGGGGATTGGCGTAAAACCTCAGTTTACCGTGCCCGACAGAGAGGGCAAACCCCTGTCACTTTCCTCTTTCAAAGGTAAATTGGTACTGGTAGATTTCTGGGCATCCTGGTGCGGACCCTGCCGTAAAGAAAATCCTAACCTGGTAAAAGCTTATGCCAAGTATCATGATAAGGGTTTTGAGATCATAGGCATCTCACTGGATGACAAGAAAGAGAACTGGCTTAAAGCCATTGAAGCTGATAAACTGACCTGGCTTCATGCATCAGATTTGAAAGGGTGGAAGAGCGATCTTGCGCTGGAATATGGGATTAAGGGAATTCCAATGAACTTTTTAGTGGATGCGAGCGGAAAGATTATCGCAAAGGACCTGAGAGGTGAAGATCTGGAAAAACAACTGGAGAAGGTTTACAGGAACTAATCACTGCATCAGCATATCATTTATCATTAGAGGCTGCCGGTTAAGACCGGTAGCCTTTTTCTTTTTTTATGCTAACTTTACATGACACACATATTTAAAACCATTGAAAAGATTTTTCTTAATCATTTTGATACTGGGCAGTTTGAAACTAAACGCACAGTTCAAACCATTTGTCAGTACGGCTAAGCCCTTTGTACTGGAGACGGGTACTGAATTTTTATCTTATTCGAACGAATGGAATGACTTTCTGCTCTTCGGACGGGATGAACATACAGAAAAAGTGTATTCACTGCTGATGACGGATGAGAATGATGAGCTGGTCATCACCAGTAATATCCGGGTGGCTACCCAGGTGGAGGACAATCATTTTTCACTCGCGGGTCTGGCACTCGCCGGCAGAAACCTGACTGCTTTTGTGGAAAGCAGAAACTTTAAGACAGGCAGAAATGTAATGGCGATGCAGGCCGTAGACAATAAGGGAGGATTAACGTCAGAAGGGATGCTGGTGGGTTATTTTGATTTTGCCAAGGCAGAGCAGCCCGGTACCTGGCACATCAGTTCTTCTCCTGATCAAAAATCTATAGCGCTCATCGCCCAGTTACCGCATGTGCCAAATGCAGCTGACAAATTCATGTACTTCTTCATCAATGAAAACCTGACCATCACGCACAAAGGTGAGTTTTCGGCAGGCGGGGTAAATGATAAACCTCTGAAATTAAAACAATTTCTGACCTCTGATAAGGGTGAACTGTATTTGATTGCGGAAGGAGTTAAGGGGAAAGGTCATTTTCCGATTGTTTATAAAGCGAATCTAAGCGGTGACCTTGCTGCTGAGCTGCCAGTAGGCCTGTCCGGGGGGCAGTATCAAAGCGGAAGTTATAAAGGTAACATAAATCCTGAGGGGGAGCTGGTTTTGGCGGGATACCTGGAGAACGGAAATCCCCTCAAGCCCTGCGGAACATGGAGTTTTAATTCTTCTGGTCCGCAGATCAGGATTAATCTGTTTGAAAAGACCCTGAAGTTCAGTGGTGCCGATCAGAATTTTGAAGTGCTGAACGTGCTGTTCAATAAGGAAACTTATTTTTTAGTCGGAAAGTCGAAAAATCAGATCCATGTCAATGGTTTTGATACGAATGGCAGCAGGAAGTTTGACATCCTGCTGAATGCTGACCTGAATACATCATCAGGAATGGCCTCAGGTATATTGCAGGACCAGTTGTGTCTTCTGTACAACCAACCCTCTCTGTCGGCTACTGCGATCAGCAATAACGGCATAGTGAGCAGTCCCGAAAAATATACTTCCTTATCTGATAAAGCTGTTTATCCACAATTCTTCATTGCCAATGAAAATCATATTGCAGTTATTTCAAAAACAGGGGAGGAAGTAAGCGTCATTACTTTCAGGTAAAATGCCTACAGAATAGTCTGGGGTTCACCATTCTTAAAATACCGCCGGCAAAATATAGTTTTCCATCATCTGATCGACCTGCTTGTGCCCGTAAGCACTGCCATAGGCCGTAGCAGTGATGACCACCACCAGCGGCTGATCTTTAAATACAAAGATTTTATTGCCGCCATTACCTGCACAATAGAAAGTTTCATAGGATTTGCCTTTTACCACATACTTCCTGTTCCAGAACAGATATCCGTAATGCTCATCAACACGGCCCGGTATCGGCAGATGAGCAGTAAAAGTCTTACTGATCCAGGACTTTGGCAGGAGCTGTTTGCCTTTCCAATGGCCATTGTTTTTATACAGCTGACCATACTTCGCAAAATCCAGCGCATTCATGCGGATTCCACCTGCTGTATTGACGACATGGGCAGGCGTGTATTGCCATTTGTAATTCACAATGCCCAGTGGCTTAAACAATTTCCTGTCGGCATAGGTTTCCAGCCCTCCGGGTATTGATTTGTCGAGTATTCCGCCCAGCAATACTACACCCGCAGTAAAATAGTGCCACTGACCTTTGTAGCTGATGGTATCTAAAGGCAAATCCAAGGTGAACTTAACCCAATCGGCTGCGGGGTACATATTTTCTTCATTTCCGGGAGAAGCCGGATCATCGTCATTACCCTTAAAAGGGGAACTCATGGTCAGCAAGTCTTTAAGGGAGACCACGGCTTTTTTCGCGCTGAAATGATCAAAGCCCTTCAGGTCATAGAACTCCTGTAAGGTCTGTTGTTCTGATTTGATATAGCCATCCTGAATCGCAATTCCGGTCATGGTTGAGGCAAAGGACTTACCCACAGAGCGTACATCATGCAAACTGTCCCGGGTAGCCCCGTTAAAATACTCTTCGATCAGTAATTTACCGTTTTTGATGACTATCACTCCGGTAATGTGTTTAAAAACCTCAGCTTCAATATTCGCTTTAAGGGTTTTGATGAGGCCCCTGTTAAAGTGATCTTCAGAAACAGGAAAACCAGGATAGGGTTTTACCGGAGAAAGACGGATGGCGGAAGCATCAATAACCGGTTTTCTTTTTACTGCTATATTCAGCTTTCCAGAGGCAATAACTTCACCAACCTTTAGGTCAGGAGCTTTGATATAGGGCCTGAGTTCCAGCCTAAAAGTATGCGTACCTTCGGTAAATGCGCTGTCGCCGCCATTGTACATAAACCTGTTCCAGGCCGACTGGCTCCAGAAAGCACCTTCATTCTGATTGTTGATCAGCGGTTTGCTCCATACGGTATCGGTCTTCAGCGTGGCAGGATAAGGAGCGCCCGGAATTAAGTTGGTTTGATGGACCAGATGGTCATCCACATAAAAGGAAAACTGATAATTGCCGGTTTTAATCAGTGAATCTACAGGGAGCTCAGGAGCGAGGTCCCGGAGATCATCTGCTATGGGTCTGGCCAGGGATACCCTGATGAACAGGTTGCTCTTATTAGTCAGCGTATAGTTGCTGAGCATATCCGCAGATTTAAGATCCGCTGCAGGGATGGAGCGGTCGGTAAAGATGATCCTGCCCGTATTTTGACCATAAACGGCATTGGTCAGGAAGAAGTATAGGCAGAAACTAAACAGTATGATTCGCATGCATTGATTTTTCTCAAAGCTACAGCGAATTCTGTTCTCAAAATAGAACAGAATTAACCTGTTAAAAAAGCTGCCTGTAAGCCAGAGGGGTAATACCAGTGTATACTTTAAAAGTACGGATGAAATGACTCTGATCTGCAAACCCGCATTGTGATGCAACAGAAGTAAGTAAAATGGCTTTGTTGCTCAGTAAAGCCATTGCCTGTTCGAGTTTAATCAATCGCATATACTCCCCGATATTGCAATGGAAGTATCTGGAAAAGTTTCCGGACAGATGTACCGGGTTCAAAGACAACTGTTTGGAAAGCTGATCCAGTGTCCAGTTATGGGCGGGCGAGTCATGCAGCAAGTCTCTGACCCGGGCGACCCATAATGGCTTTTTTAAGCATAGTTTACTTTCTGCAGTGGTCATGCGGCTAAAGAGTTCTGTAAGCAACATATCAACAGGAAGACTGTTTGCGGGATCAAGTCTGGATTCTTTAAAGACATTATACATGAGCATTCTCAGCTGAGGATGACACAGATTGAGGCTGCCTTTTAACTGATCTGGATTGATATCCTGTTTTGTAAACCAGGCGGGGCTCAGTTCTACGTGAAAACCACGGGTAAAACCGGCCTGTTTGATATTGTAATGCGGGTCCTGCCAATTGTGAAACAGCAAACTACCCGCGGCGCAATGATAGGTTTCCTTTTTATTGCCCTCTGTTACCCTGCCGTTCAGAATAAAAGTAAAATAAGCATTTTCATGGTAATGCCAGTCTACGTAGTCGTGTGTATATTCCGTATCAGTGATTGTAAGCCCTTCGAGCCGGATCGTCTCATTCGTAAGGCCATAAAATTCACCGGAGTACAGGGTTTTCATGACCTAAAGCTACACTAATTCACGATTTAATCTATATTTGAAAACAGACAACTTTGTTCAGTCCTGCACTTCAATCAAAAAACCATATGAGCCCGCAAAAAAAGATCACCACACTCTTCACTGATATAGGCGGCGTGCTGCTCACCAACGGGTGGGACAGACATGCAAGAGCCGAGGCAGCCCAGTTGTTCAACCTCGATCTCCGGGAACTGGATGAGCGGCACCATCTGACCTTTGATACCTATGAAGTAGGGAAAATCACGCTGGATGAATACCTGGAACGGCTGGTCTTCTATGAAGAACGCAATTTCAGCAAAGAGGACTTCAAGGGATTTATGGTCAGCAAATCGCTTCCATACCCCGAAATGATCCGGCTCATCTGCGACCTGAAGCAAAAATACAAGCTCAAGGTAGCTGTGATCAGCAATGAAGGAAGAGAACTCAATGAATACCGGATCAACACTTTCAGATTGAATGAATTTATTGACTTTTTCATCTCCTCCAGCTTTGTGCATTTCAGAAAGCCAGACGCAGACATCTTTAAGGTAGCGATAGACATTTCGCAGAGCGATATTGAAACCAGTATTTACATCGATGACCGGATGCTTTTTGTACAGATCGCCGAAAGCCTGGGCCTGACCGGTATCTGCCATACCGATTATGAAGATACCAAAGCAAAGCTGGCTGCATTAGGGCTCAGTGTTGATGCTGAACCATAAGTAAAAGGCATCCATGCCACTTGCAATCACATGAGAATATGATTTTTAGCCCTTAGTTTAAGGTGAAAACAAAATCAGTCTCCTCCGAATTGCCTACATAAAACCTCAAAGTTGTTTTTGGTGATTTGACCAGAGGTGACACCGGAGCCAGCACATCAGAAAACTGGTTTCTCAGCATGTCCATATCTATATCTTCCGGTACCCGGATCAAAAGGTCACCGCCACTCGCCCTGACCTTCCAGTCTTTAAACTCTTCATGACTTTGAAGCAGCTCTTTCCATTCCTGCTGATATTTGCTCATACCTGTAAATGTTTAAATAAAGTTACAAACTTTAATCTTAATCTCCATTCTCCAATGGCATAGTTTTTGTTTTTCAGAGCTCAACATAATTAATTTCTAACTAAAAAAATCTCTATGAAGAATTTTTCAAAGCTGTTATCCTTAGTTTTTGTGTTGAGTCTGACACTGCTGATCTCCTGTAAAAAAGACAAAGAAACCTCCGGAACCCACAAGGTAGTATTTAAGGCTATTGGTTCTGCGGATTCAAACATCAGTACTGCCCTGTATGTAGATGGTTCTGGTAAAACGGAAAATTTCACCAGTCTGAGCGGTAATACCTGGACCAGTACAGAGTACACCATTTCCTCTTCGGTACATGCCGTAAACTTTGGTGCGAATGGGGTCGGTGCGACAGCAAACTCGACACTTACCGTAGAAATCTGGGTGGATGGCGTAAAAAAGGCTGATGGCAGATCAACAGGAACCATCCTCAGCGCACAGGCAAGTTATTCATTTTAAACCTGCACAAATAAAAGATTCCCTGAGTAAGGGCGATCTTAACTACAATTAAAAAACAGGCCAGGGTCATCATCCCGGCCTGTTTTGTTTTTACGCAAACGTTCCGCTGAATTGCTTGTTTAACTTTATAATTAAAATAATACAGGCTGTTGATGGCCTTTATTTGTAAATTTGAATTCAATCACAAGCATATGAAAGCATTTTTAGGAATGGGCCTGCTGGGTTCCAATTTTGTGAGGGCGATGATCCAGAAAGGAGATCAGGTACAGGTTTGGAACCGTACTGCTGCTAAAGCCAGGGCCCTGGAAACCTATGGTGCCAAAGCCTTTGAAGACATAAACGATGCCGTAAAAGGAGCAGGCACCATACACATTACACTTAAAGACGATGCCTCGGTCGATGAAGTTCTGCAATCGGCAGCCGCTGCATTTGAACCAGGAACCATCATCATTGACCATACCACTACCTCCGCAGAAGGTGCCATAGCAAGAACCAGATACTGGAAAGCACAAGGATATACCTACCAGCACGCCCCTGTATTTATGGGACCACCCAATGCACTGGAAAGCACCGGCTCTATGCTCGTTTCCGGTGATCAGGAACTCATTGCCGCACTAAACCCTGAGCTGTCAAAAATGACAGGCAAACTGATCAATCTCGGTGCAGAAGACGGCCGTGCCGCAGGGATGAAGCTGGTAGGCAACCTGTTCCTCATTACCCTCACTGCAGGCATCTCCGATACCCTGGCACTGGTCAAAGGTCTGGGTATACCTATGGAAGACGTACTGAACCTGTTCAGCTCCTGGAACCCTGCTGCAGGCATGCCAGCCAGACTTAAAAAGATGTCTGAAGGCGATTTCAGCAAACCCTCATGGGAACTGGATATGGCACGTAAAGATGCCGGACTCATGCTTGCCGCCGCTGAAAAAACAGGTACAAAACTAATGGTTATTCCTGCCGTAGCCGGCGAAATGGACCGCTGGATAGAGAAAGGACACGGACAGGACGACTGGAGTGTAATTGCAAAAGACAATGTTTCATAAAATAATCCAAGATGACTGAAAAAGAATACCTTAAGTTCTGTAAGAAACAAATAACGGGAGCCATGAACGATGAAGACATCATTACCATGCTGACTGCCTGGGGTGCCATCAATTATTCACTGGGACATAAAACTGCCCTCAAAGAACACAACATCACAGTTAAAAAAGAAGATCAGGCTAATCTATCCCCTGATCCTTCAAATATTTAAGTGCCCTTTCAAAAGCCACGTCCCTGTTTTGCTGCACATCTTCAATGGTCGGCTTAACAGGGATGTCAATCCTAACCCCTTTACGCTGAGTCTGACTTTTAGCCGGATCTGCATAATAAATGCCATATCCCGAATAGGAAATCGCCAGATCGCCGCCCACTGGAATATACGTAACCACTCCGTCAGCCCCGGCAGTTTGCTGCCCGATGGTAACCGCACCTTTAATGGTCTGAAAAGTTATCACCGAATACTCTCCCTGGCTCTGAGATCTTGTATCAGCCAGCACAATCACCTTGCCCGCATACGGTGCGGTATTGATTCCGCCCAGCTTTGGCGAGATCTCCCATTTGAAATAACCCGGGTTTTCCGGAGAAATCAGCAGAGAATAATTGATAGGGGTAGGCTGAGCCAAGAACATGTCGAAGATATTATAGAAAGCATCATTGTTCGGATAATTTCTGACGTCAAAAATAACGGCCTTACTCTTTTTTACCAGTGCTTTGATGCTATCCACATTCTTATCTGCAATCTGCATGGCATACACATAGGCTATATCTTTGCCGACAGTTTTATAAGCACCTTTTTCACTGACAGAAAAATTGGTCAGATCGCCCCAGTTTCTCTTTTCAAGAAGCATGCATTTGACCACTGTATTCCGCACCTGCGATTTCCTTTTTAATGTTATCTTCTGATCAGTTTTCTTCGTATCAGACAGCATCCAGTTCAGGTAATGGTCTTTTGAAGCCTCATTTGAACCGGAAATGTATATCCTTAGTCTCTTGATCCTGGCAACCACAGGCTCCCCGTCTATACTGGAAATGATATCGCCTGTTTGGATATCGGCAGCTTTGCACAAAGCCTCATCCGCAATTTTGGTAACGATCACGGTTCCGTCCACAATGCTGGTATAAAAAGGGGCACAGTACTTACCGAACACTGCATCATAGACCCGGGTAGGTCTTTTTAAGGCAGAGAACTGCGCATGCCCGTCATCCAGCGATACCGCAAGTTTGAGCATGGTTTTAAAATAAGCGATCGTATCGTTTGCGGCAATCATTTCAGGGATGAACCGTTTCAGCACATTTTCCCATTTTTGGCTGATAAGATATTTATAAGGTGCAAAGTAATTGATGGCATTGTAGACCCTCGCTAAAAATAGCAGGCGATGCTGTTCATCAGGAAAATCCATGTTTTCATATGATTTCTCCCCGCTGTAATCAGCTCTCATATCCGACAATTTAACATACCTGTTTACTTGTTGGTTGCGGTGGTCATAGACCTCCTGCAACTTATTTTTAATATCCGCATTGATGAACTGGTAGTCTTTAAGCCAGCTCGCACCGGCATTTTTACCAAACAGGCTATCTGCAGGTTTAGGTGCAAGATCAGCAGGAAGCACCCCAAGCTGGTCTATCACACCCAACAGCAATTGATTAAAGGCCTCATTTCCGCTTGTTTTCTTTACCTCAGTAATTTTATGGACATAGACCGAATCCCAGTCAAAATTGCCGGTGGCCACCGCAGGATGGTGGTATTTTAAAAATCCCCATAATTTGGTGAAGGTCTCAATTTTCTGATCCCTGGTCTGGCTGAATGCCTTGCCGCCGCAAAGCAGGCAAACGCTCAGTATAAAAATCTTTAGGTACTTGGTCCGGTTCATCTGGTTATATTGGTTTGTCTGCAAAAGCGTGAATTTTAGAGTACAGATTACAGACCTGGTTACAAGATATTAAAAATAATAATACACTCGAATTTTTCATCATTATTGTCTGTATTGTCTTAACTTGGGCTGTTATATTGGGATGACAAACACCTGGAAACAGGACTGAAATGCTGAAAAATAAGGCTGAAAACGCCAGGAAATAAAGCTGAAAAGACTAAGAACAAAGAAAAATGAAAATAGAAACTCATCAGGCTGGTACGCTACAGATCGCAGAAATCATTTCCGATGAGGTGCTGATCAGCAACCCGGAGGAAGGTCTGCAATTGATGGCAGATCTTTACTACCAGAACTTTGATAAGATCATTATCCACGAAAAGAACATCACTCCTGATTTTTTTGACCTTAAAACAGGTATTGCCGGAGAGCTTCTTCAGAAGTTTTCCAATTACAGGATTCAGCTGGCCATCATTGGCGAGTTTAGCAAATACCCGGGCAATAGCATAAAAGACTTTATTTATGAAAGTAATAAAGGCAGGCAGATCAACTTTTTAGCCTCTGTGGATCAGGCCGTAAAGGGAAATTTTTAAATCTGGCTGTATTTTTCCTTTACTCCCTCTGCAACCCTTTTGATAAAGAGGTAATTGATCGTTCCTCCAATTACTGCACCCACCACAGGGATCAGGCGTTGTGCTGTTTTAGAGCCCAGGCTCAGCAAGATTTTCTCCGCCACCTCTTCCATGACATTTTTAGAAATGGCGATTCCGGTATCTGCCTTCAGCGAAGAGGCAACGATTTTAAAGAAATCTTCGAAAGGAAAGCGGCAGTTGCCGGTATTGTGGTAAGCAATCGCCATAGTCACCCTGAATTGCTGGGTGATCAGGTTGATGATATCCATAGGAATACCAACCAGGGCGGTGCTTAAACCGCCAATCCCGGTAATCACCCCCGAACCAGCGGCCATAACTGCACATTGATTGATGAATTTGTCAACTCCCATGCTATCGACCCCTTTTTTGATGTTGACCTGGTCTATCTGATTAAAGATCTTTCTGAAGCCTCCTTCAGAGAGCATATTAAAACCAGTTTTCAGATCTGATTTTATCTTTTTGGTATTCAATACTGGTAATCTCATCCTATGTCTGATCTCTTGGTATACTTTAAGTGATCCACATTCATGCCAAGTTTCTGATAGCAGTTATCTTGGTGCTCTGAATGGATAATTAATTCTAAATTGATAAATTGCGGTTATCATCCATATTTAAAGAACATGGCTACTCCCGATTTGTCAGAAAATAACAGTTATCCTTTTTTAGCGGGAGGGGCTGAAATGGGTGAACTGATCAGGTCCTTCAACTGGAGGGAAACACCGCTTGGTTTGCCGCAAACCTGGCCTGCTGCACTGCGCTATTCGGTGAGTATGATGCTCAGTTCGGCTTTTCCTATATTGATTTGCTGGGGAAGTGAGTACACGCAGCTGTATAATGACCATTTTAAACCGATCAACGGAGAGAAAAAGCATCCTGGTGCTTTGGGCGGAACTGCCAGGGATACGTATGCGGAGATATGGGATAAGATCGGGCCTATGTTTGAGGGGGTGATGCAGGGACAGACCTTCGGTTTCCCTAATTTTATGGTGTCTTTGGACCGGGATGGTTATCCGGAGGAATGTTATTTTGATTTTTCTTATGGCCCGATCAGGAATGAAGACGGTACTATCGGAGGCATTCTGGTGATCTGTGTGGAGACGACAGATAAGGTTGTGGTCAATAAAAGGTTGAAGGAAAATAACTTTGAACTGACGCAGGCGGTTAAGGCGGAGTATTACATGCGCCGAAAGGCGGAGGAGAGTGAGGAGCGTTTCCGTAATATGGCGGAGAATACGGATGTAATGATCGCTGTGGCTGATGAAACAAGCAATGCGGTGTATTTCAATAAGGCCTGGACTGAGTTTACGGGAAGGTCAATGGAGCAGTTGCTGGAGTATGGATGGGCGGATTTGATTCATCCTGATGATAAGGGGGATTATTTGAATATGTATTTGTCTGCTTTTAAGCATCGGATTCCGTTTACGGGTGAGTTGAGGATACTGGATAAAAATGGTGATTACCGCTGGTTGCTTTCTAAGGGGCCGCCAAGGTTTCATCCGGATGGTACTTTTTCGGGTTATATCAGTTCCTGTATCGACATTACTGCGAGTAAAATGGAGGAGATGCGTAAGAATGATTTTATCGGGATTGTAAGTCATGAATTGAAAACTCCACTGACTTCGCTTACTGCTATCATACAGTTGCTGGCCCTTAAACTGAAGGGTCATGATAATGATTTCGTAGCGGGTGCTATGGATAAGGCAAATACGCAGGTAAAGAAAATGAAGAACCTGATCAACGGGTTCCTGAATATGTCGAGGGTGGAATCGGGTAAACTGCATTTGGAAATGCAGGAGTTTGATCTGAATGTGCTGATCGCTGAGCTCATTGCAGATGAGGAGCTTACGGTGACTTCTCATCAGTTTGTGTTTTTTCCTCAGGGCCTGATCAGTGTTGTTGCGGATCGTGATAAGATCGCTTCAGTCATTACCAATTTACTGAGCAATTCGGTTAAGTATTCGCCCAAAGGGCAGCAGATCTTTGTAGATTGTGTTTTGCTGGATGAGGGGGTTCAGGTGAGTATTGCAGATCAGGGAATGGGGATAAAGGAACAGGATCTGGACAAGTTGTTTGACAGGTATTACCGGGTTGATAATAAGCATACCAAAAACATTTCCGGATTTGGTATAGGCTTGTACCTGAGTGCGGAAATCGTTAAACGGCATGAGGGCCGGATCTGGGTGGAGAGTGAGAGCGGCAAAGGGAGTGTGTTCCGGTTTACATTGCCGGTGAACGGCTGATAAGGGTAATTTTTTTAAGATAAAATATAAGAACATATATATGGAAAGACGTAAATTTCTTCAGCTGGGGATGGGTTTGACTGCTTCTGGCCTTTTTGTCCCTTCTTTTTTGGCTAAGGCCAATTCTTTTACGGCTTTGAACAAACTGCCGAAGTGGCGGGGGTTTAACTTGCTGGAAAAGTTCAATGCGGAGGCCAGCCAGCCTTTCCGGGAATCTGATTTTAAGATGATGGCGGAATGGGGCTTTGATTTTGCGAGGTTGCCGATGTCTTATCATTGCTGGTCAAAACCCGACGATTGGCTGAAGATGGATGAGTCTGTCTTAAAGGAGATTGACCAGGTGATCGCTTTTGGGAATAAGTATAAAATTCATGTCAATCTCAATCTGCACCGTATTCCGGGGTATTGTGTGAACCCGCCTGCGGAACCATTGAATTTATGGAAAGATGATAAAGCATTGGAAGCTGCTGTTTTTCACTGGCAGACCTTTGCAAAAAGGTATAAGGGCATCAGTAGTAATAAACTGAGTTTTGATCTGATTAATGAACCTTCTAATGTGGAGGAACCAGACTATGTTAAGGTGGTTACGGCTATTGTTGCAGCCATCCGGAAGGAAGACCCTAAGCGTCTGGTGATTATTGATGGGCTTCAGTATGGTACCAAACCTGTATTTGGAGCTGCGGGTCTGAATGTGGGTCAGAGTACGAGGGGATATGGCCCGATGCAGGTGAGTCATTATAAGGCTTCCTGGGTCAAGGCAGAATGGCCTGTGCCAACATGGCCTTTAAATCCTGAGGGGAAAGACCGCTGGGATAAAGAACGTCTGCGCCGGGAGATATTTGATCCCTGGAAAAAGCTGGCTGATCAGGGGGTAGGTGTGCATGTCGGGGAGTGGGGTGCTTATCAGCATACGCCTCATGAGGTGGCTTTGGCCTGGATGAAAGACAATCTGGAGATCTGGAAGGAAAACGGCTGGGGCTGGTCGCTCTGGAATTTGCGCGGGAGCTTTGGCATCCTGGACAGTGAACGTAAGGATGTTGTGTATGAGTCCTATAATGGTCATCGGCTGGACCGGAAAATGCTGGAACTGCTGCAAAAGTATTAGCTATTGCTATTGTGATACAATGGTGGTTACAGAGGCTGCGGGTATATTGATGCTGTGCTGACTCTTGTATTTTTCGACGGGGAACAGGTTGTACTGAGCTGAGGTAACATAGGTTTCCGCCATTTTATATGTGTTTTTTTGATCAGAGAGATCTACCAGCAGGTCTGTTTTGGTCCGGTTGACCACCACTGTGATGAGTTTGTTTCCGCTCTGATAAGAGGAAATGTGTATTCTGCTGCTGTCTGAACCTGATGTGGTTACCGGCAATCTGCGGCTTCCCGGTTTGATGAACCTGCTGTAATTGCCCATGGCCCAGAGCGTTTTGCTGTCGTATACCTTCCCGTCTTCTTTGCTGCGGTCGATATAGACCAGTCCGTCTTTATAATTATTGGGGGATATGGCGAGCCACCATTGCCAGGAAGTGGCATTGGAGATGCTCAGGTCGTGGTGGATCAGCTTGCCAATGAAGAGAGCGGTTTCCATCCCCAGGTCTCTGCCTGATCCTTTCAGCGAATCGTCTCCGAGTACACAGTATTCTGACATCCAGTAGCGCAGGTCTTTTATTCTGGCTACTTCTGTGGCTACTGCTGTTCTGATCTCAACTGCTTTTTTTTCGGGACTTGTGGTAAAGTAACTGTGTCCGGATATGGAACGGTCTACATTGCTCAGACCACCTAAATAGCTTGCGGAAGCCGGTTCAAAGAAACTGCTGATCTGATGTCCTTTTGATTTACCTTGTGCGTAAAGGTAGTCCAGCTGACCGGCATCACCAATCTGGATTTTGGTGGAGAGTTTCTCGCTGATCAGTCTCTGGCTAAGGTTCCTGACTACTTTTGCGATTTCTTCATTGGTGTAAGGACAGCCTTCCTGTTTGTGGTCTGCCCAGTTCCACTGGGGTTCATTGACCGGACTGAGGTAGTTCAGTTCTATTCCTGTAAGCTTTTTAATGCCTTTGATGGTGGCTGAGAGGTCTGCGGTAAACTGATCCAGTTTACTGAAATCCAGGTTGCATTTGCCTGCTGAGGAGTAAGCTCTCTGGTTTAGGGTGAACAGTACATGGGGGCTGTTTACAAATCCCAGAAATTCCTTTACGCCGTAGTGTTTGGCAGCTTTTAAGAACCAGATCTGTCCCGGCATGGCATTCCAGTTGTATTTTCCATCGAGACCCAAAAAACTGAGCTGACGATGCCATTCGTCGGTTATGGTACTGGATGTACCTTGTTCGGCACTGCCTGCACCAATACTGAAGCGCCAGAAATTTAATCCTATGCCCAGGGGCTGTCCGTCTTTTGCACTTTTGTTGCTAAACAGGAGTTCTGCCATTCTGTTTCTTTTTTCATCTGGCCATAATCCTGCGAACTGGCAGGCCCAGGCATCAGATGCGCCAAAGCTTTCGATGGCCTGTGCCGGATGCTGGTAGTCTATGGTTACTTTGACAATTGGTTTGTCCTGTGCAGTTAGCTGCGCTGCGCTGAATAAAATGAAAAATGTAGCGAGGGTAAGTGGTCTTAACATCGTTTGGGCTTCGTCATGTGTGTGTATCCAAAATTGCTGTTTTATTTTTGAATTGGATAAAATAAGTGGTGGTATATATTTTGTTTATTGTGTAATTTGTAAAAAAATGTAGCATACCACGTATGAAGTCATTCAAATTCATTCCTCCTTTTTTTCGTGAAAATGGAAAGATAATAGCCAGTTTTATATTTACGCTTTTCTTTATTGCGCTGTCCGTCTGGTTCATCAAGCACGAACAGGGTGAATTGCATCAGGTCAGGCAATTGCTGGGCAGGGCCAACTGGCTCTGGATCTCCCTCGGGATTGCCCTCAGTGTAGCTTATGTTTTTATTCATGGAATGATGTACAGGGCTTCCTTTGCGGCTGTTGGCAGTGAGATATCTGTAGGTGATGGTGCTTTATTGTATCTGAAGAGGAATTTCGTGAGTGTATTTTTACCTGCCGGCGGGGTTTCTTCCCTGGCTTTTTTCAGCGGGGATATTGAGAAAAAGGGCGTGCCTCCCTCGCAGATCAATTTTGCTTCTTCTATTTACGGTTTTGTAGGTATTTTGTCTGTAGTGGTGATCGCCATTCCGGTCTTCATTTATGCCATTTTTGAAGGAAGTATCGGTTACGGGGAGTGGTTTGGGCTGATCGCGGTATTCGCACTCATTGCGGGCATTTACCTGTTGTACAGATCAGTGATCAAAAGCGGACCGGTATACCTGTTCATCGTGAAATATATTCCGGTTATTGAAGTTTATGCGGCTGATTTCAGGAGCAATGCCATTGAACGCAATAGTTTTTTAAAGACACTGGGGTATAGTGTGCTGATAGAGGTCGTAGGGGTGCTGCACATTTATATTGCCATGCTTGCGCTGAACATCAATCCTTCTATTGTGTATGCCCTGATCGCCTACATTATTGGTGTGGTCTTCCTGATCATATCTCCTTTTCTGCGTGGATTGGGTGCGGTAGAGGCTTCTATGACTTTTATGCTGATCCGTCTTGGCTATGGCGGGGCTGCCGCGGTATCGATTACTTTTGTATACCGGTTCATGGAATTCTGGATTCCGATGCTCCTTGGGGCGCTTAGCTTTTTGCTAAAGATCAATAAATTGCTGATGCGGGTGCTGCCCGCGTTGCTACTGCTGGTGATGGGGGTAATCAACCTGATCTCTGTACTGACACCCGCTATTCATGAAAGGGTAGCTTTTCTTAAGGATTTTCTACCTGTTGAGGCCATTAAGGCTTCCAATTATTTTGTATTTCTTGCGGGCTTGTTTTTGCTGGTTACAGCGGCGTTCATGCTGAAGGGTTTACGTACGGCCTGGTATTTTGCCTTGGGTCTGTGTACACTTTCGCTGGTTGGTCACATGACCAAGGCCATAGATTATGAAGAAGCAAGTTTTGCCGTGCTGGTGATCGTTATCCTTTTTGTATCCAGGAAAGAATATTATATCAAAGCCAATTCCAGGATGCGTTCTGTAGGAATCCAGACTACGCTGCTGAGTGTGGCTGCGGTGATCCTTTATGGTACGATTGGTTTCTATTTTCTGGATAAGAAGCATTTCGATATCGATTTCAGCTGGCTGCAGTCCATCCGGTATACGCTTGAGAATTTCATTCTGATCGGCAGTGCAGACCTGGTTCCCAATGACAGGTTTGCACGTAATTTTCTCTTGTCAATTAACATCAGTGGTTTTCTTTCCATCGCATTTTTGGTGTATACCCTGATCAGTCCTTATATCAGGAAGCTGGTGCCGGAGGATGATGATCTGGAATGGGCCAAAGCTCAGCTCAAAAAGTATGGGAATTCCGCGCTGGATTATTTCAAGACTTATGACGACAAACTGATTTACAGGGATGGTGACGGTTTCCTGTCTTACCGCATTTCCGGCAATTTTGCGGCTGTACTGGAGTGCCCGGTTGCCAGTCCTCAGGACAGGATAGCGCTCATCAGGTCATTTGACCGGTATTGTTTTGAAAACGGATTGAAGAATTTGTATTACCGGGTTCCTGAGGAATCGCTGCCGGATTTTATAGAATTGAACAAAAAGAGGTTATTTCTGGGGCAGGAGGGGGTGGTGGATCTTACTACCTTTAGCCTGGCAGGGGGAAACCGCAAATCTATACGCAATGCGATAAAGAAGGTTTCTGACAGTGGATTTAGCAGCAAGGTTTATCAGGCTCCGATAAAGGATGGTTTGCTGCAAAAATTAAAATCAGTTTCTGATGAATGGCTGCAGGATACCGAAAGGGAAGAGATTGTGTTTTCACAGGGCATGTTTGACCGGGATGAACTGAAGGAGCAAACGATCATTACTGTAGAAAATGCAGAAGAAAAGATCGTTGCTTTCTTGAATATCGTACCTGATTATGCGGATGGAGAAGCGACCTATGACCTGATCAGAAAAACCACGGATGCGCCAAACGGGATCATTGATTTCATCATGATCGCTATGTTTGAGCATTTGCAGGCGGAGGGATATAAATCAGTCAATATTGGTTTCGCACCCATGTCCGGCATAACTACGGCTCAGAATCTGCCGGAGCGCTCGATGAAGTTCGCCTACGAGAAGATCAAAGCTTTTTCCCGGTACAAGGGATTGAGGGATGCCAAGGATAAGTTTTCACCGGCATGGCACAATAAGTACCTGATCTATAATCAGGATTATGACTTGCTCCAGGTTCCTGCCGTATTGAATAATGTGATTAAACCTTAATGATGATTTTAGAACTGAATTTATGAAGGGGATTTATTTATTTGTTTTACTGACCGGATGGTGGTTTGCTGCTACCGCATCGGTACAGGTAGATACCAGCTCTGTTACCTATGGGAAGTTTGGTAAGATCATGGTGTATATGCCAAAAGGTGCTCCGACATCGGTGGCCTTGTTTGTTTCGGGAGACGGCGGCTGGAACGGGATCATTACCAAAATGGCGGCAACACTGGTGGCCAAGGGAGCCATGGTACTGGGGATTGATGCAAGGCATTATGGCTATTACCTGTCTAAAAGAACATCAGACTGTTTGTATCCTGCCGCTGATTTTGAGGAACTGAGCCTTTCGGTACAAAAGAAATATAAGTTCAGCAATTATTATAAACCTGTGCTGGTCGGTTATTCTTATGGTGCAGTGCTGGTCTATGGTATATTGGCCCAGGCCCCTGCAAATACATTCAAGGGGGCAATTGCCTTAGGTTTTTGTCCGGATATCAATCTGAAAAGACCTTTGTGCAAGGGAAGTGGTCTGACACAGCATGTATTGAAGCCAGGTGTTTCTTTCTATCTGGAAAGATCAGAAAAATTGACGGCTCCCTTTATTGTGCTGAACGGATTGAAGGATCAGACCTGCCCTTTTGATGCTACGGCGAGTTTTATGAAGGATATGCCCAACGGAGAACTGGTCGCACTGAAGGTCGGTCATGGATTTTCAGCGGTAAACAACTGGCAGTCGCCACTGGCAGACGCTTATCAGAAGGTAAGTGATGCAGCGGGTTATGCAAATATCAAAATGGTCAACAACCTGCCTTTGAATATTGTGCCATCGGCCAAAAAGAACAATTTGCCGCTGGTATTTATGATTTCCGGTGACGGGGGCTGGACCAGTTTTGACCAGTCTCTGGCTGAAGCACTTGCGGCGAACGGTTTGTCTGTGGTAGGGCTGGATGCGCAGAAATATTTCTGGAAGGAAAAGACGCCGAATGGTACTACTGAGGATATTGCCAGGGCCATTATACAGTACAGGGATCAAATGGATAAGGATGGTTTTATCCTGTCCGGATATTCATTCGGGGCTTCTGTGGTTCCTTTTGTGGCCAGCAGGCTCCCGCCGGGACTGAAGTCTAAACTGAAGGGAGTGGTTTCTCTTTCTCCCGATGAAACCGCTGATTTTGAGATTCATATTGCCGATATGCTGAATATAGGGGGTGGCGGAGACAAGTATAATGTCCTCAATGAGTTCAAAAAGATCAAAGATATTCCTGTGGTTTGTTATTTTGGTTCAGCTGAGGATGAAGCGACCCGGCTTAAGTTTAGTAAAAACGGAATTAAAGTGGGTATACTGCCCGGCAATCATCACTTTAATGATGACTTTTCGGGAATAGTAAAGGCAATAATGACCAGTCTGGATAACCGCTGATCTCAACATTAATTTGTACTTTTTGATAAATTGTTGTTTGCTGTATTTTTTTTAGGCAAATTGGCTGAACCAGATAGTGTAAGCCTTTTAAATCATGCTGCCTAATTATTTTAAATACCTCAATGTGACTTCTTTTGAACATCAATGGGGAATGTATGTGACTACCGTAGGCTACTCGAAGGTAGGACCTGACGACCAGTATCCCAATCAGGAGCATCCTGAGAGTCATCACCTGACCTGGAACAGGGGAAGGATTCTGAACGACTATTATTTGATATTCATATCTAAGGGAAAGGGGACTTATGGCTCGGCCCTGACCAAACCAGCAGAGGTAGTGGCGGGTAATTGTTTTCTGCTGCATCCTGGTGTCTGGCACCGGTATAAGCCTGATCCCAAACTGGGCTGGGAGGAGCATTGGGTGGGCTTTAACGGGAAATACATTGAACAACTGATGCAGCAAGGGATATTTGATCCTAAAGACCCTATTGTCGATTTGGGTTTCAATACCGAAATGCTGATTCTTTATAAGAAGCTGATTGATGAAGTACAGCTTTCTTCGGTGGGCTATCCCCAGCAGATCGCAGGCATTACTTTACAGATCCTGGGTCTGGTGAGCAACCTGGCCAGGCACAATGAGCGGGCCAGCGATCCGGTAGGAAAACTGATCGCTAAAGCAAAGTTTCTCATTCAGGAATCCTTTGAGAATTCTCTGGACATGGAGGAGCTGGCGAGCGCGCTGCCGATGGGCTATTCTTCCTTCCGAAAAGCCTTTAAAAGGATTACAGGGCAGTCTCCTAACCAGTATCATCTGAACCTCAGGCTGGACCGCGCCAGAAACTTGCTGGCCATGACCGCTTTGAATATCAATGAAATTTCAGATCAGACAGGTTTTGAGTCCGTGTCTTATTTCTCCAAGTTGTTTAAGAAAAAGCATGGGGTATCCCCAAGGAGCTACAGGCTGAACGAGGTCGTTTCCGGTTCTTAAAGGTATTGAGCATAACGCTGTCTGAGCAAATCCTTCATAAAACAATTCAGTTCAAACTGATCAGCAACAGGCTGGCGGCTAAACGGTATGGTTGGCATGTAGGGGATGGGACCAAATTCCGTAGTGATTGGCATAATGGGAGTATTCAACTGTTCATTTATGCCAATGATCTCATCCCACCAGGTTGTGAATTTGCTGACCGCATACTGCCATTCCGGTGCTCTGGGATCGGTCACCTGCGGCCCCTGTTCAAAACCGACCCTTGCATGCAGGTGTCTGCTCCTTGATATGGCTTGTTTTAAAATGGCCTGGAAGTTGTCCAGCATGCTTTCGGTAACGCAGGTCCAGTGTGAAAAATCAGCGGTGAGCAGGAAATCAGGGTTCTTTTCAAACAGTTGTGCGGTCATCTGAGGACTGTATCCCATTCTGCCGCGGTGCGTTTCATGGACTACGGTGATCCCGGTTTTAGCACTGAAGTCTTCAGCTACGGCCACCAGGTCCAGGAGTTGCTGTATGGAAAAATAATCCCTGCCAGTGTGTGAATTGATCAGCAGCGGATGTAGTGCTGCACATTGATCCAGGTTTTCGGCATAAGACGTACGGAATTTATTGAAAGTGCTGCCGCTGGCTTCATGCTGGTGCGTAACTAGGTACGTCTCCTGATTGTCGATGTAATCCATCAGCAGATGTTTATTTTCTTTTTCTGCGGGCACCCAGGTTTCTATACCGTCATATCCTGCAGTTGTGATTTGCTTCAGAAATAGCCCGAAGTCCAGATGTTCGTGGCCCCATAGCGGGCTCAATATTTTTATTTTCATACTCATTTTACCGGATCAAAAAATAATCCGCTTAAGGCAGCGTTTTTTCCGCGTACCTGATTGATACGGACTCTGATGCTTCGTTTATAATTAAATATAAGGTATTTACCATTGGTTTGGTTCCTGATCATCTGTACAGGGGAAAGGAGCTTAAGCGTATTCATGTCAAAAATTTCTACTGCGGTCCTTCTGTTTTGCCGGTCAGCATCAAGGAAGTAGAGTGCCAGCTGATGCGGCTGATTATCTTTTACCGGCAGGTCTATGGTAATGGTCTGCGCTGTTGGTCTTGGATCCTGGGTAATGATGGCACCGAATCCCGTACCTTTGAAATGAAAATTGGCCTGGTTCTTTAAGACCGGTGCATTCAGGTACTCTGGCAATCTTTCCAGGTTTTCGCCTTCTTTTGCAGGGCTGAACAGTACATAACCTTCTTTTCCGTATTTGCTTTTCCAGTTTCCTTTGGTCAGGCTATCCTGTTTAAACTCACTGATGGGATAGTTCCAGGGCTGGTTCCCTAAGGGTCTTACCGCATTTCTCCTGCCATAAGAGATATGGATCACATATTGCCCCGGAGGCAGGTTGCTGAACGTTAAATGATCTGCTTCCTGTTTATAAATATAATTTACCGGGGTTCCGGAATTGCCGGGAACATTCAGTTTTTCGCCATTAACAGCAACAGCAAGAAAAGTATGACCTCCTAAGGGAATGGATACTTTTCTTGCTGTTGTGCCTGCAGGAATACTCAAGTTGGTTTGTCCCGTAGCCATATCAAAAGAGACAGATATCAGCCCTGCAGGAGTATAAGTGCTGCCCGCGATGTTTGTCATGCCTGTAGCGGGATGCGGCAGGATATCAAAGGTTTTGAAGCCTGGTGTAACTGGTTTAATGCCGAGTACCTCTTCTGATAACCACTTGACCACACCTGCACTCCAGGGATGAGTAAGACTGGTGTATCCGCACTGGTTGTTGGGCGGGGCACCATTCCTTCCAAGGATGGCATTCCAGCTGGGTCTGTATACCTCATAAAATGTAGTAGCACCTTGCCTTAGCTGTCCGCCCCAGAAATCCTTTACAGATTTCAGTGCCTCTTCGTAGTTGCCTGTTTTCGACATGGCATTGATGACGAAGTATTGATTAAACGGTGAGTAAGAGAGTCTGTTGATCCGGTCAGAGAAATTATTTGCATATAATTTTGTGTTTTCCTTTTTATCGGTAAGTCCGGTGTTGATGGCATCTGCTGCGGCATGAAGGCCGTATTGCGTTAGCCATGAGCCTTCTTTTCTAATTTCAGCCATTTTATCTTCCGCATAGCTCTTATATTTAGAGGCCAGTTCTTCATTGTCCATCTGCTGCATGAGCTTGCCGAATTCAGTCCATGCTCGTATGGAAAGCATACTATATGCCCGCTGAGACTCAGTGATGTTTGGGTTCTCAAAACCGGCACCCAAACGTTCATCCCAACCATAAAAGCCAAGGGAGGGTGATTGTCCGAAATGCTTAAAAGCGAGGTCCAGCTTTGCGCTGGCGTTGTTGATGTATTGAGCAGCAAATTCAACATCTCCTGTATAATTTACATAATCAATCAGACTGAGTACCCAGTAGAGGGAATAACTGGCAATGCCATTGTTCAGTCCGGAAGTATTAATGAGGTTTTTTTTAACAAAATCATAATTGCCAAAGGCAACCATAGCAGCAGCTTGTGAGGGGTAGGCATCTCCTGTCCAGGAATGGCGGTCGCTTCTTTCCATCAGTATAGCACCAAAATAATCCTTCTGAAGGTTTAGTTTGACGGTATAGGCACCGGTATACCATATTCTGGTCAGCTCCTCATCGCTGCAGGAAAAACTACCCATGTAGTTCACCGGTTTGGTCTGGCAAACCAGCCGGAGATTCCTGATCTGCCAGTTGCGCTTGTGGGTGTGTACATGTAACCAGCCAAATCTTACGCCTTCGTACCATTCGGGGTTCAGTTCCAGACGATAAATGCGGCCATGTTTTACGGGAGCTTTGGTTTTGACCGGATTCACCGCACCTTCATTTACAATTGCTGGTTCATTGTACTCGCTGATGCTCATGGAGATGCTGTCGGGCATATCATCAGCTTCGAATTCCAGCCAGCCTGCGTTCACTCTGCCAAAATCAAAGCGGATAATTCCTGTTCCGTTAATACTGATTAACCCTTCTTTCCTGAGGGATTTCGTATAAAAGCTTTTTGGACTGGAAGTAATCCAGCTCAGCGGTTGCAAATCGCAACGTTCCAGTCCGTCGTTTACCTGGGGTGAGGGCCAGGTATAAGCAATCAGCGGGTCGGGAGAAAAGGGGTTTTCAGGTTTTGTTTTTTGAGCTGTGATCTTAGGATATTGATCGGCCTGGGCATGGACATTAAAGGCATGTGCTGAAAGCAGGAGCAGGATGATAAGTATTCTCACGGGATTATATCTGATCGGTTGGTTTTAATCACAAGGTAATTTAATCGTGGATTATCTGAACGCCATAAACTGTCTTTTTTTTGTATTTTCTGATATTTTATAAATAGACTGTACAGTATGATAAATACGGTATACTGACCATATAAATGCCAAAAAATACAAATAATTGTGATTTTAGTAAAAGAGAAAAGCGCAGGGGTATCGATAGGTTTGTAAGGAGCTAACCAAATTTGATCACATCAAAGCATCATTCTAATGAATACAAGTATCACACCATCGCAGGTTGATTTTTATCAGGACAACGGATATTTAATCCTAGAAGATTTTCTGACCCCATCTGAACTGGAAAACTGGAGAGCAGCAGTTACTGAAGCTATAGCGGACAGAAAGGGACAAAAGATACCCGGAAAGGCAGGCAAGATCGGTGAGGATGACGGAATCAATAAAGATACAGAGTACCAGAGTAAGGTGTTCGACCAGCTGATCAACCTTTGGCAGACCAGTGAAAAGGTTAAGGAACTGATGTTCAATCCGAAAATAGGAGAGATGGCAGCAAAGCTGGCCGGTGCAGATGGCATCAGGATCTGGCATGACCAGGCTTTGTTTAAGAAACCCTGGGCCAATCCCACCTCCTGGCATCTGGATACTCCTTTCTGGTCTTTTTCAGACCGCCGGGCCCTGTCCATCTGGGTAGCCCTTGATGACGCCACACTTGAAAACGGGTGTCTGTTCTTCATCCCCGGATCCCATAAAGGTACCGCATTCGAAAACCCTGGTATCGGAAGAAATATGGATTCGATCTTTGAATACTATCCTCAGTTCAGATCCTCTGCTACGTTGGCAGCCCCCATGAAGGCCGGAAGTTGTTCTTTTCACAACGGGCTGACCATACATGGTGCACATGCGAATATGACCCCGGGTTCCAGACGCGCGATGACCTGTGCATATATGCCAGAGGGGAATACCTATAACGGGGTTCCCAATGTGCTGCCAGATGAAGAAGTAGCTAAACTCAAAATAGGGGATGCGCTTGAAAATAATGCTGTTAATCCTTTAATATTTAGTAAAACCTCTTAAGTTCGTTGCCATGAAGATCAGGATGATATTGCTGTTAACCACTTTGTTGTGTCAGGGTGCTTTTACTTTTGGTTTTTCCAGTCCTTCAAGGAACATTGAAAAGGGAATTCAGCATGATATTAAAGCCCGTAAGATTACTATTACAGATACACAAAAGCGGCTTTCTCTGGTGATTGATTATGCCAATGGTTGTAAGATCTCGGGGATGATGATAAAAGGCAAAAATGTTTTGTCAGCTGAAGGTGCTTATACTGGTTTCAGGACAAACGAAGATGTCCTTTCCGGGAAAGCTACCCAGGTAAAAGTAAAACAAAGCGGAAATACCATTGAATTGAGCAATATTACTGTTTCAGCAGGACAGATTAAGGCAATCGAGACCTGGAAATTCAGCCTGGCAGGTAACAAGGTCCTCTGGACCATCAGCAGGGATTACAGTACCGGTGGCACCATAGAGGAAACCTATTTTCCCAAATGGAATTTTGCAGCTATGGATACCTGGAAAGGCGGTGTCATAGACAATGGCGGTATGGTCTGGTGCAAATACCTGTCCAGGGTAAATGATACCTATGGTGTGCATACTGGTGGTGTGACCTTTTGGGAACCGGTATCGGGCAATGGGCTGAAAATTGCCGCAAAAACCGGGACAGGATCAGAGATTGCTTCCAGGTTCTCTCATAGTGATCAGAATGAATTTACCTTTACTCAGATGGTTTCAGATACCACCATGAACCAGCGCTATGACCTCAGTCGTTTTGTATCAGGTAAATCTGATGTTTTCGCTCCCTTTAAAGTCTCAAAAGGTACAATATCATTGAATCTTGTACTCGAATATGTAGATTATCAGGCGGTTTATTCCAGAGGTAATCTGCCGGGAATAGATGCCGTTGCGGTGCGTGAACTGCTGAATACTACCGGTCGCTATGGAGTAGTAGACAACAACATTATCGGTGCCAATGGTTGGGTAACCAACTGGAAGTGCCTGCACGAACCCTTTTTTGCGCAGATCGGCATGGCGCTGAACGATCCTGGTTATACTGCGAATTTTTCGGCTACCCTCAATCAGGAACGTAATCGGGCTATGCTGGCCGATGGCCGGGTACTTTCCCGCTGGCACAATGCCGCCGGCGATGAGATCGCAGGGACTTACAATAAAAAAACAGGTTATTACGAGGCGATGTGGGGCTACACTATTGATTCGCAGACGGGTTATGTGATTAATGCATCAGAGCAATTCGATCTCAATGGTGATACAAAATGGCTGCAGGGCCATAAGCAAAGCTGTGAGAAAGCACTGGATTGGCTGATCAGAAGGGATGAGAACAAGAACGGAATATTTGAAATGAAGAACAATGGCATCGCTGAAGAAAAGGCGAGTGACTGGCTGGACATCGTGTGGGCGAGCTATGAAAATGCTTTTGTCAATGCCCAGATGTATGAAGCGCTAAACCTTTGGGCGGGTTGTGAACGGGTACTCGGAGATCTGAAGCAAGCACAATATTATACAGAAGTTGCGCAGCACCTGAAAACCGCCTTTAACCTGCCTGTCGAGAAAGGCGGGTTCTGGTCAGAAGCCAAACAGCAATATGTATATTGGAGAGATAAAGATGGCTCAGTGCATGGCGATAACCTGGTTACCCCGGTAAATTTCGCAGTAATTGCCTTCGGACTCTGCGATGATCCAAAACGCGTGGCAGGTGTTCTGGATCAAATTGAAAAAAGAAATACCGCCGAAAACCTGTTTCACTGGCCGCTTTGCTTTGATTCCTTCAAAAGAGAAGAAGTGCAGGATGGCAACTGGCCTTTCCCGAGGTATGAGAATGGAGATATCTTTCCAACATGGGGTTATCTTGGGATCCGTGCCTACGTGGGTCATGACAAGGGCATTGCCTTGAAATACATCAAGAACATCCTGGAGCAGTACAACAAAGACGGGCTTTCTTCCCAGAGATACAGCCGTGTAACACAAAAGGGGCTGGGAGAGGACATCCTCGCAGGAATCTCCACCAGCATCACCGCACTCTACCGGGACATTTATGGTATCAGACCTCGATGGAACAGGATGGGGCTGGAGCCCAATATGACAAAGGAATTGGATGGTACGGCATTTACATATAACCTGAGAGATACGGTATATGAGCTGAAACTGAGTACTGGCAATTACCACATGAGCACCGGCAAGTTCTCAGTAAGCAGTAAAAATAGTTTTGGTGCCTCATTCAAGGGAAAAGAACTGATGCTTTATCGTGACAATCAGGAAAAACAGACGATGCGTATTAGCAATGCCACGGGGCAGATGATTCGGGCAGATCTGAAAAAGTGGACAGATCAATCCTGTGAACTGATCTTCAACGGCGCCGGCAAATATGGAATGATCTTGTCAGGGCTCGAAGCCGGTGCAGAGTACAGCATAGGAAAAGGCAACACGAATCAACAGCTGAAAGCGGATCATAAGGGTAATCTGGCTATTAAAAATCTTACGGCAGGTCAGTTGATCAGTATAAAGAGAAGGTCCTAAATATTATCGAACAATAAGCGTACAATGCCGTATACTGAGACATTGTTATCCGAAAAGTGTAGGGTTTTTCTGTTCCAGCCGCAACAAGTATGCTTTATTTTCCAATCCTCCGGCAAATCCGGTGAGTTTGCCCGAAACACCAATAACCCGGTGGCAAGGCGCAATAATCGAAATCGGATTCTTCCCGTTTGCCGCTCCAACTGCGCGCACCGCTTTTACATCACCCAATTGCCTTGCAATGTCGCTGTACGAACGTGTTTCACCAAAGGGAATGCCGAGCAGTGCATTCCACACTCTTTGCTGAAAATCTGTTCCTTTAAAGTCCAGAGGGAGGTCAAACTGAATACGTTCTTTACTGAAATATTCCAGCAATTGCTTTTCTGTTTCCAACAGAACAGGATGTTCATTAGAAAATACCCCTAATGATAACGGCACCCGTTTGGGTTTATCATTTTTCCACAACACTGCTGCCAGTCCTTTATCGCTCGCAATCAGGATTAGCTGACCAACCGGTGTATTGATAATTTTATGATGAAAGTTCATAGATGATTATTGATTAGGTCAGCTTATTTGTTTAAATCCTCGATACCGCAGGCCAGAATTGTAGCTATTATACTACCAACTTTGTTCTTGAAATGCGTTACCGGGCAATTATTTGGATTGAAATTCCTGTTTTTTCTTTTTTGGAGCATTAGCTGTAAAATTGTACTCAGTAGTGATTTATTGCCTGATATTGAATGTCCTATAAAGTTAATATTTTTGGATGTAAAATTTGAACCAGTTAACTGAGGAGGATACGAGAATGTTCCTGCTGAATAACTAAAATGAAAAGTAAAAACAATGAATTTAATACAAATAAAACAAAGAATAGCCTATTAGATAACACTTTTAAGGACAGGTCTTTAAATATTACGACCTGATGTATCTGCATAACGATATCTTGTTCTGGCGAGCCAGAAATGTAGACGGACGCGGTTTTGATACGGAAGCCAACCGGCCGACAAATCTTCAGATTCCAATGGTTCGGGAATAATTTTGTTTATTAACTTTGTAACCGTTTCATTTTTTACACTTACTCCATGCATGTTAAACTAAGGGAACACATACAAAAGATAGTGCCGCTTAGTGATGATGAGTTTGACTTTGTCTGTGCACATTTTTCTACTAAAAAATTTAAAAAACACCAGTTCCTTATTCAGGAAGGCGATACTGTAAAGTATGCTTATTTTGTGATTTCAGGGCTTTTAAAACTCGTATATACCCACGATTCCGGAAAGCAGCATATTGTTTCTTTTGCTCTTGAAGACTGGTGGGAAAGTGATTATTATGCCTTTTATACGCAGACGGAAGCGACCATGTCTCTGGAATGCCTGGAAGATACTGAAGTCTTGTGTCTTTCTTTTGAGGATTACAAAAAACTGTGTGACGGTCTTCAAAAGATGGAGCGTTTCTTCCTTCAGAAAGCGAATTTCGGTTTTTTGGGTTCGCAGCGGCGCATTATATCCTCGCTGACATCCAACTCAAAAGAGCGTTATGAACAGCTCATCAAACAATATCCCTCGCTGATCCAGCGTGTACCCAAAAGTCTTATTGCTGCTTATCTTGGCGTTTCAAGGGAAACCTTAAGCAGGCTTTCTTCTTAGTGTGACATAGCTCACTTCATAATTGTGAGTTATGTCAATCGTTAATTGCCATCCTACAGGCAAATTTGCAGTGTACATTTTAAAAGAATAAACAAATGGAAAAGCAAATATTTAACCCCTGGCAATGGCAGGATCAGCGCAGTTATGTGCAGGCAGTAGAAGTAAAACAGGCACAGGGCACACTTTATGTTTCCGGGCAAACAGCCATCAGTGCTGAAGGGATCTCCAGCAATGAAGATATGAAATCGCAATTGATCCAGGCGATACAGAATCTGGAACAGGTGATTACTGAGGCCGGATACGAATGCAAAAATATTGTACGGCTGAATATCTATACAACTGCTACTGCAGAGCTTTGGCCTGATTTTCCCGTTTTGCAGGAGTGGATAGCCAAGCATGGCATTAAACAGGCGACCACTTTGCTGGAAGTGAAAAGCCTGTTTGAAACCTTAAAAGTTGAGCTTGAAGCAACTGTGGTGAGATAATGAGGTGCAGGATTTAACGCAATACTTTTTTCAAGATTCCAAATGCCTCCTGCATTTCATTTTCATCCAATGAAGCAAAGCCCATTCTCAGCCCGTTAGAAAAAAAAGATTCGTTTCTGTAAAAATTACCGTTGCTGATGTGAAGACCACTTTTTGAAGCATGATCAGACATTTTAATTAAATCTATGTTTTTATCAAAGTTTGACCAGACTGCAAGGCCTCCTTCCGGGATACTGAATGCTATCTCCTCATTAAAGTCCGATTGGAGGATCTGGCAAAATAAGTTCCTGCGCTGTTTATAGATTTTTAAGGATTTCCGGAAATGCCTTTCCATTTCACCGTTGTCAAACATAGTCGCAAAAGCCTCTTCCAGTAAGGTATCTCCCTGCCGGTCTATCATCTGCCTTAGCGAAGCAGCAGCTTCAGCAAACGCAGGAGGTCCGATCATAAAACCAAGGCGCAGGGCAGGAGCGAAGGTTTTGGTAATCGAACCTATATAGATTACATTTTGGTTGTGATCAATACTTGCCAGAGGCAGGTAGGGTTTATTGTCATAATGAAAATCAAAATCATAATCGTCTTCAATGATCGCGAAACGGTATTCTTTGGCCAGTTTTAATAGTTTCAGCCTTCGCTCCATACTTAAAGTCACGGTCGTCGGAAAGTGATGATGTGGTATGACGTAGACTGCTTTTATTTTTTTATGCGATAAGGCCTCTTCAAGAAAGTCGATATCCATTCCATTGACATCAACTGGAATCCGCAGAAGACTGCCACCATGATGCCTGAAAGTATCATCTGCAAAGAGATAGTTTGAAATCCCGACTGCTATCAGATCAGATGAATTGAGCAGCAGTTGAGCAGCCAGGTAGATCCCCATCTGGCTGCCTTTTGTGATCAGTATATTTTCGGGAAAAACCACCAGACCTCTGGTATCAGCAAGGTGTCTGCAGATAGAGATGCGGAGATGTTCAGAACCTTTGGAGCTGCCATACTTCAGGAAATTTTTCCCGTAAAATCTTCTGGAAAGACTCCGGTATTCCCGCATTAACTGATCAACCGGTACCAGACGCACATCAGGAAAGCCATCGTCGATGGCAAGGGCCGTTTTCTGTAGGTCCAGGTTAGGTGTAGCGTTTTTAAAATTATTGGTCCAGAGGAAAGTCTCTTCAGTGCTATCGGTTTTATTGATTCCCTCTAATTTGGTTTTGGAAATTACGGGTAATTTAGAAAGTACAAATACACCCTTACGTTCAATTGATTCCGCCCAGCCCTGACTCACCAGTTCTTCATAAGCCAGCTTTACCGTGTTTCTGTTCATGCCGATCAGTTCTGCCAGTACACGTGAACCAGGCAATACATCACCAGGTTGGAGTGTACCATTTGTTATCAACGATATAAAACTGTTGCATACCTGAATATACAGGGATATGGAAGCATTCCTGTCAATCTGAATTAATGATTTATATGGCAACATCTGGGCTATAGCTTTTGTAAGAATTGGTATGTAAATATAATCCAACATCACCGTACTTTTGCAAGATGAAGAACAAGGTAATTAAAGGAAGTATTTTAGTTGCGCTGGGTGCATCCAGTTACGGAATGCTGGCAACCTTTGTGAAAATGGCTTACCAGGAAGGATTCAGTACTGCCGAGGTAACACTTTCGCAGTTCAGCCTTGGTTTTACAGGGTTATTTATTTTAACACTATTTCGTAAAAAAGAGCCGCTTCAGGAAGCAAAAACATCTGGTGTCAAAAACATATTTAAGCTGATATTTGCGGGAACCGCTATGGGCTTAACCAGCATTTTCTATTACATGGCCGTTCAGTATATCCCCGTAAGTGTCGGAATAGTGCTATTAATGCAAACGGTTTGGATGGGTGTTATACTGGAGATGATCCTGCATAAAAAGGCACCCGGAATCCGCAAGATCGTTTCGGTTTTTATCATTCTGGCTGGAACGGTACTCGCTACCAATCTGCTCAAACAATCTGTCGGAATCAACTGGACCGGATTTGGCTGGGGAATAATGGCGGCAGTTTCCTATACAGCCTCTATTTATGCATCAAACCATATACAACTTCAGTTTCCCCCGTTAAAAAGAAGTCTATATATGATTCTGGGCGGATTAATCACCATTTCCATTATTTTTCATTCTGCACTGAATCCGCAATTTTCATTTGAAATACTGCTGCGCTGGGGTCTCATCCTTTCTTTGTTTGGAACGATCCTGCCGCCATTACTCTTTAACCGGGGAATGCCGCTGACCGGGATGGGGCTTGGTGCTATAATTGCTTCGGTAGAAATACCGGTCTCTATCTTAATGGCACATCTCCTCTTAAAAGAACCTGTGAACTTTTTTCAATGGCTGGGAGTGATGCTTATCCTTTTTGCAGTGATCCTCATGAATCTGGGAAAATCAAAATTCTAGGCAGGGATCAGTTTTGTTGCAATGCCAATTCTGTTCCAGGCATTAATGGTGATTATCGCCAGGATCACTTGTGCCAGATAAGTTTCGCCCAGTACTTTAGCTGCCTGTTCGTAGGTCTCATCCTTCACATGATTACTAATTAAAGTAACTTCTTCGGTCAGGCCAAGTATTGCACGTTCGTCTTCTGAAAAGAACAGCGTATCACGCCATGCACTCAGCGCATAAATGCGTTGCTCTGTTTCGCCGGCTTTGCGTGCATCTTTAGTATGCATGTCGATACAAAAAGCACATCCGTTCATTTGCGAGGCTCTGATTTTGATCAGATCCTTATGCTTTCTCGTCAGTGGGGTGCTTTCAATATATTTCTCCAGCCCAAGAATAGCTTTATATCCTGCTGGCTCTGTTTTCTCAATATTGATTCGTGTTTTCAATGCTCAAAATTTAAAAGAGTTATTTAATGCAAAAATAGCGCAATGAGGTGGATGCTAAATATACCAATTGTGAAATATGGGGTAGTCCAGTAACAGAAAGGGGCCACCATCTCTGGTGAACCCCAATTTAACGCTCTCTAAAACAAAGCTATTTAAAAAAATATAAATGATTGTTAATCATTTTGTTCAGTATTGTTCAGCAGTAGAAAACCTGTTGTTTTAATAATTTAAAGGCATTTTCTTTAGAGAAATTATTTGGGGTAAATGGGACTTTTTAATAAAAAGATTGTCCTAACATAAACCTTGTTCATTTTTCTTAAGAAATGGATGGGATTTGGCGGGAGAAACGATATATTTATTACATAGTCACTAAAATATTACTATGTAATAAATTTTTGACATGCTGGTCTCAGATCAGCGAAAACCAAATAGAACCAAACCAAATATGAACCGGCCATTTATATGGCCTCCAGGCAAGCTTATGGAAAAAATCTACTTACCGTTCTTATGCCTTTTTTTACTGTTTTCCTGTAAGGAGGCAAAAAAAGATGATGCAATTGCTGAAAAACCTCTTTTCGCCCTGCTTGACTCTTCCAGGACCAATATCCTGTTCAACAATGTGATCAAAGAAGATTTTGATAAAAATATGCAGGGCTTCTATCAGGGGTTTTATAGTGGTGGCGGTGTAGCTGTTGGTGACCTCAATAACGACGGATTGGACGAAATTTACTTTTCAGGCAATATGAACAGCAATAAGCTCTATCGTAATCTGGGTAATATGAAGTTTGCCGACATTACTGAAAAGGCAGGCGCCGGCGGACGAATTCCCGGATGGAAAAATGGAGTTAATATGGTAGATGTCAATGGCGACGGATTTCTGGATATTTATGTATGCTATGCAGGCAGGCATGCAGGTCCGGAAACAAAAAAATCAATTGTTGATTAACCAGGGACTGAGCAAGGACAGCATACCCAGATTTAAGGACGAGGCAGAAGCTTATGGACTGGCAGACTCTTCCTACAGTACGCATTCCATCTTCTTTGACTATGACCGCGACGGAGATCTTGACCTATTTCTTATCAATGACAATGTCAGGGTACTCAGTAATCTGGATGACATTACCATAGAAGAATTGAAAAAGCAGGACGATCCCCTTGCAAGCTCTAAATTGTTCAGGAATGACAACGGACATTTCAGCGATGTGACTAAAAAGGCCGGGTTAATAATGTCCACCTTATCTTATGGTCTGGGCGGAGGCGTTGCAGATATCAACGGAGACGGATGGCCTGACATATACCTCTCCAATGATTACGCCATTCCCGACCGGATGTACATCAACAATAGGGATGGTACATTTACAGATCAGCTGCCCAGCAAACTCGATCACATTTCCTTGTTTTCCATGGGCAATAGCATCACTGACATCAATAATGATGGCCTGCCGGATATATATACCCTGGATATGCTCCCCGAAGACAACAAACGTCAGAAATTATTATCAGGGCTGGACAACTATGAAGTATTTAACGTCAACCTGCGTAATGGCTTTTACTACCAGTACGTAAGAAACATGCTGCACATCAATAACGGTAACGGCACTTTTAGTGAAGTAGGGCAGCTCGCAGGTATCTCCAATACAGACTGGAGCTGGGCACCTTTGTTTGCTGATTATGACAATGATGGCTGGAAGGATCTTTTTGTGACCAATGGCTTTATGCGCGATTTTACCAATATGGATGTCCTTAAATTCAACGAGAACTACATGAGAAGCCTCAACGGTCAGATTGCAGCAAAAGATCTGGTCGCCATGCTCGAGCATGTGCCTTCTTCTCATGTGAAGAACTATATTTATAAGAACAACGGAGGCTTTACCTTTACCAATAAAGGGCGTAGCTGGGGAGTTGATATCCCTTCTAACAGCAATGGCGCAGCCTACAGTGACCTTGACAATGACGGAGATCTGGATCTCGTGGTAAATAACATCAACAGAGCAGCTTTTGTCTATCAAAATCAGAGTGATTCCACTACAAATTATCTAAAAGTAAAGCTGAAAGGCTCCGGCATGAATACAGATGGCCTTGGTGCTGTAATAACTGTATTTAATAAGGGCAAACAACAGTGCATTGAGCAAATGCCATCCAAAGGCTATTTATCCAGCGTATCTCAAAATTTGCATTTTGGTTTGGGTAAATACAAAACAGTCGATTCCCTCAGAATTGTATGGCTCAGCGGGAAACAACAGGTACTCAATAATGTTGCAGCCAATAAACAACTGATCCTTACGGAAACGGATGCCATGGACAATTACAGTATACCAAAGCCGCCAAAACCTTTATTTACAGAGATCCCTTCTCCGATCGCATCCGCACAGGTCAGGAATGACATCAACGATTATAAACGTCAGCCCCTGCTGGTCAATGCCCTTTCTTTTACAGGCCCATGCATGGTCAAGGGAGACGTGAACGCTGATGGACTGGAAGATGTGTTCGTGGGCGGAGACATCAATGAGCCTGGTGCATTGTTCATTCAGCAGAAGAACGGGAAATTTACAAAGGACCAGAAACCCTTTGCAACCGATGCGGCAAGTGAAGATACTGACGCCATATTTTTCGACGCCAATGGAGACGGGCATACAGATTTATATGTGGTTAGCGGGGGATATGGAACCTTTAAAGACAGTGATTCACTGTTTCAGGACAGGTTATACCTCAATGACGGGAAAGGACGTTTTACCAAATCCGTTGATGCTTTGCCAGCAATGCATGTAAGCAAAAGCTGCGCGAGGGTTGGAGATTTTAATGGCGATGGCAAACCGGACCTATTTGTTGGCGGACGCCATTCGGGTTCGAAATATCCGGAAACCCCGAAGAGTTTCCTGCTCATCAATGATGGTCAGGGTCATTTTACCGATCAGATTAAGAAGATCGCCCCAAAACTGGAGTACATCGGAATGGTTACAGATGCAGCCTGTTTGGATCTGAATAATGATAAAAAACAGGATCTTATCGTCATAGGGGACTGGATGCCAATTACTGCACTCCTGAATGAAAGTGGTAAGCTACAGAACCGTACAGATAAATATTTTGACAAGCAATACCGCGGTTGGTGGAATACCCTGAAGGTGGAGGACCTGAACGGTGACGGCAGGCCGGACCTCGTTCTGGGTAATCTCGGCCTTAATAGCCAATGCCGTGTCAGTGATGCTAAACCTGCAGAACTGATCTATAAAGATTTTGACGATAACGGGGCTATGGACCCAATCCTGTGTTTCTATATTCAGGGCAAAAGTTATCCGTACCTGACCAGAGATGAAATTCTGGATCAGATGAGTATCATGCGGGGTCGTTTTCCTGATTATAAAAGCTATTCCGAATCAGGTCTGAAGGAAATTTTTACGCCGGAAGAGCTTAAGGGTTCAAAAATCTTAAAAGCCAATTACCTCAAAACCGCATATTTTGAAAGTTCCGCTAATGGCAGATTCGAAGAGAAACAATTGCCGTTAGAAGCCCAGTTTGCTCCGGTATATTCAATTGCCTGCCTGGATTATGACGGAGATGGCCATAAAGACCTGCTTTTATGCGGTAACATTAATCAGTCACGTATTCGCTTTGGTAAATACGACGCCAATCATGGCATATTGTTGCAGGGCAACGGCAAGGGTGGATTTACATATGTGCCGGGGTTGCAATGTGGTCTTAAACTTAGAGGTGATGTAAGAAGTGCCATTACTGTCAATAATACGCTGTATGTCGGTATTAATCAGCAGAAACTAAGGGCATTTCAGTTTGGCCGGAAATAGGCTTTCAGGTTTTCTCAGATCGTGTTTCTGACTGCCAGGATGCTACTAACTCCGGGACAGCTCCATAACGGCTTCGATAGAGCTTCGGATAAAGGTACCCGTTTTCCGAAGCAGGTACGGTTCTGGCGCGGATCTTTCCCTGTTTTGCCGAACAGAAAGACGCTGTAAAAAGCCCCGAGATAATGTAAGGAACAATTACCAGGAGAAAGAACTGATGCTTTCTTCATTCAGCAGCCAGTTGTTAAATTGCTCCAGCTGATCTCTTTTTCCCCGCACTTCGATTTCAATAATGATCTGCTGATCAGTACGTGATGTCTTCATATTGCTGTAGCCGAGTCCGGATTGTGTCACTTTTTGGAAAACCCCGGCATGGTCGTTTCTATCATGAAATAAAATCCTGTAGTTCCGGTGCTGAAAGCGGTTGTCTATCCAGACCTGGATGTAATCCATCGCATATAAAACGAAGAGGGAGATGACAACTGAAAGGCCTGCAAGTACAAACTCTCCAATACCGATAAACATACCTATTGCAGCGGCAACCCAAATAGAGGCTGCAGTCGTAATTCCCGAAACACTGACGTTATTCCGGAATATCACACCGGCTCCTAAAAAACCTACTCCGGTAATAATATTGGCTGCGATCCGGTCACGGTTATCTTCTACACCTAAAAGATAAGAACAGATGGTAAATATGGTGGACCCAAAACAGATCAGGGCCAGGGTGCGGAATCCGGCAGATTTACCCCGGATTTCCCGCTCAAAACCGAGTATGCTTCCACAGAGTACGGATAGAAATATTTTTAAGATTTCATCGCCATAAATAGAGCCGGATAGAAATGTCAGGTGCATCATGTAAATATCGTTCTTACTTGTCAAAATACAGAATTTCTCCATAATTGACTTTTACCTTGGTATTAAATCAGTTAAATATGAAAAATTTAATCGTGTTGAATCTTATCAGGTAATGGGCATCAGGGGATTGTTGAATTTGGTGGTGTTTGTATGTATTCCTGGGTTTTGTATGGCGCAGCGCCAGGATACGACGTTAAGGGACAGCCTGAATACAGTCAGGCAAAAATTTGTAAACAATGATACCGGATACAAGCCAAAGGTTTCAGCCTTTATTATTCCAGCGGTATTTATTGCTTATGGTGCTGTCTCCTTCGGTCATAATGCGATCCGGGACCTGGATCTCACCACACGCGATGAACTTCAGGAAGATCATCCATTGTTCGCAGCTCATGCAGATGATTATGTACAATTTGCACCTGCACTTGCAGTTTATGGTTTGCACATTGCAGGTATCAAAGGAAAGCACTCTTTATTGGATGCCACAGGTTATTACCTGGTCTCTGAAGCCATTATGAATGGCACAGTTCATACTTTAAAAAGCCTGACGAAGCGGGAAAGACCAAACCATTCAGGTTTTAATTCATTTCCTTCCGGTCATACTGCAAATGCGTTTGCTTCTGCCGAATTTCTGAACCAGGAATATAAGGATATATCACCCTGGTACGGTGTTGCGGGTTATACGGTAGCAACGGCTACAGGTGTTTTGAGGATGTATAACAATAAACATTGGTTTAGCGACGTAGTGGCTGGTGCCGGCTTCGGAATTCTTTCCACCAAGGTGGCTTATTTTGTTTACCCAAAGTTAAAAAAATTGGTTTTAGGTAAAGGAGTGAATCATTACAATTTCGTACCTTCCTATCAGGATCATCGTATTGGTTTTTCTTTTAATGGAACATTTTAAGAAATATTTGCAGGTCACAGCTGTGTTTATGTGTGGTTTTTATTATACCGCCTGGTCACAGGATACATTTGTTCCTTCTAAGAATAAAGGTCTGGACTTTTTTATTGAAAAGGCTTTTGTGTCCAGTCCGGCGATAAAGGATTATAATAACCAGCTGCTAATCAATAAAATTGACAGCATGCGGCTGAGTGCAGGTTACGGACCGCAGGTTGCAGCCAGTTCGACAGGTATGTATGCTCCGGTAATAAAGGGTTACGGGTATGATAAGGTGATCACCAACAGTCAGGTGCTGGATGCACTGATCAATATAAATTACGCGCTGACAGGGAGCGGATGGAAAAAAAACCAATATAAAGGACTTTTCCTGCAAAGGGATTCGATCCTTTATGCCTCCAAACTTACGGAGCTTGATCTTCGAAAAGCGATCACAGAGCAATATATCGCTGCATTCGATAGTCAGCAGCAGGTGTCTTTTGGCCGTGATATTTGTGTTTTGCTCAATAATGAAGAACTTATCCTAAAAAAACTGACCCAGGCCAATGCCTATAAACAGACCGATTACCTGACTTTCTTGGTTACCTTAAAACAGCAGGAATTGCAGCTGCAACAGGCGGAGCAGCAGTTGAAAAATGACCTCTCTGTACTGAATTATTTATCTGGTATAAATGATACGGCAAAGGTGATACTTAGAGAACCTGTGCTGAAAAATGATGTCGCTCCTTTGCCTGTAAATGCAGAGAGCTTTTTCGTTAAACCTTTTGACCTGGATAGTCTAAAAGCAGTTAATGAAAGAGAAGCAATAGGATTTAGCTACAGGCCAAAGCTAGTTTTATACGTAAACGGGGGCTACAATTCTTCACTGGCTCTTCAGCCTTATAAGAATTTTGGTACAAGTGCGGGTTTTACAGTCTCTATGCCGATTTATGATGGGCACCAGAAAAAGATGCAGTTTAACCGATTTGGATTACAAATGAATACGGGTATGGCTTACCGTGATTTTTTTGTGAAAAGACAGCATCAGCAGGTGGAAATGCTGCGGCAGCAGATTGACGCGACAGAAGGCATGTATAAAAAGATCGATGAACAGATCAGGTTTACCAGGGGGCTTATTGAAGCGGATAGTAAGCTGCTGCGGACCGGAGATGTGAAGATTGCTGACTTTGTCATTGCGATTAATAATTATATGGCTGCTCAGAACTTATTCAGGCAGACCAGCATTTCCCGCTTAAAGCTGATCAGTCAGTTAAATTATTGGAACAGATAATATGAAAAATCTATTTGTCATGCTCGGTTGTCTATTGTTCTTGTCTTGTGGTCAGCCTGCGGTACCTTCGGAGGATTCTGTAACAGAGTCGGTTAGTCCTGTAGAGGTTACTTGTGCAGGCAGGGACTCCCTGTATGAATATACTGATCTTACGGCCATATCGGTCTACCTGCAGAAGAGTTATATCAAGGCAAATATTAATGGATATGTGCAGGCGGTCTATGCAGAGCCGGGTAAGCGGGTAGGTAGCAATGCTGTGCTTTTCAGCCTGATTACCAAGGAGGCAAGAGCGATCGGCAATACCGTGAACCGGCTTGATCCTGATCTGAAATTCTCCGGTGTTTCTAATATTCGGTCAGGTCAATCCGGATTTGTAGCCAGCGTAAGTCATCAGAAAGGCGATTATGTGCAGGAAGGGGAGTCGCTTGCGACACTAAGCAGCCGGAACAGTCTGGTGTTTTTACTGGATTTGCCGTATGAGTTAAATGCGCTAACTGATAATAACAAAACACTTGAGGTCATATTGCCGGACGGTGAGAAATTGAAAGGAATACTGAATGGTGCTTTGCCAGCTATGGACTCCGTAGCGCAAACACAGCGTTTGATCATTAAGGTAAATCCTTCGCATGATATTCCTGAAGGACTGATTGCGAAGGTGAGGGTCATTAAAGCTTCAAGCCCTGCTGCGCAAACTCTTCCGGTTTCTGCTGTACTTTCAAATGAGACAGAAGACCAGTTCTGGGTTATGAAAATGACCAGCGATTCTACCGCGGTTAGGGTTCCGGTAAAAAAAGGAATACAAAACGGACTGGTGATGGAAATTATCTACCCCATTTTTGCAAAAGGTGAGCGGATCATCAGTTCAGGGAATTATGGGCTTGCCGATACCTCAAGGGTTAAAATTGTGAAAAGATTATGAAGAATTTCTTTATCAGTCACAAGAATCCGCTGCTGGTGGTATTGCTGCTGCTTTTATGCGGTGGTATTTATTCCTATCATCAACTCAAGACCTCTCTTTTTCCGGAGATTACTTTTCCGAAGATAAAGATCATCGCAGAGGCTGAACTTCAGCCGGTAGATAAAATGGTAATTACGGTGACCAGGCCGTTGGAAAATGCGGTTAAACAGGTTCCTGATCTTAAACTGATCAGAAGTACAACCAGCCGGGGAAGTGCGGAATTATCGGCTTATATGAATGACAATGCAGATATAGATCTTAGTCTGCAACGAATTGAGTCACAGTTATCGAAGGTGAGCGGAACTCTGCCTGCGGGGGTCAATATCTCAGTGGAAAAAATGAATCCTGCGATATTGCCGGTAAGCGGTTACAGCCTGGAAAGTCATACAAAGTCACCAACAGCGCTTAAACAGATTGCTTCGTTTATTGTAAAGCCATTTTTATCACAGGTGGAGGGGGTATCTGAGATCAGGGTAATCGGCGGAAAGTCTAAAGAATACTGGCTGGAGCTTGATCCTGGGAAAATGGTTGCACTCCGTATTTCTCCTGAGCAGATCAGTGCAGCGCTTGCTCAGACTAATTTTATCAAATCGAATGGGTATCTTTCAGATTATCACTATTTGTATCTTTCGGTTACTGATGCAACGGTTAAAACAAAGGCTGATCTGGAGAACCTGATTCTGGATAAGAAAGGAAACAGACTGGTACAGGTAAAAGATATTGCGAAGGTAAAGATTGCGCAGGGTACGGAGTACACCAGGATCAATGCCAACGGCAAAGACGGAATTTTGATTGCTGTGATCAAACAACCTAATGCCAATCTTATTGATCTCTCTGATAAAATGGCTGTTAAGGTTACTGAACTTCAGCGGATTCTTCCATCCGGAGTTAAAATAAAGCCTTATTATGTACAGGCAGATTTTGTGGGCGAGTCTGTAAAGAGTGTAAGGGATAGCCTGCTGGCAGGTCTGGTCCTGGCTATTGTGGTAGCGATAATTTTTTTAAGATCGCTCAAGGCGAGCGCAACGATACTGATTACAATTCCCATTACGCTTTGTTTAAGCGTGGTTGTCTTGTATGTTGTTGGTTATTCTTTGAATATCATGACTTTAGGTGCTATTGCAGCGGCCATTGGTCTCATTATAGATGATGCCATTGTGGTGGTAGAGCAGATACACCGCACCCATGAAGAGCATCCTGAAGAACCCACTGTACATCTTCTTAAAAAAGCCATAGACTATTTATTTCCGGCCATGCTGGGTTCTTCAATCAGTACCATTGTGATCTTTATCCCTTTTGTGCTGATGACCGGCGTTGCAGGATCTTATTTTCAGGTGATGACCAACACAATGATCATTACCCTGATCTGTTCTTTTTTTGTAACCTGGATCGGATTGCCTGTTGTTTATCTTTTATTCACAAGGAACGCAGCTGAAAATACCCTGGGTAAAAAGGTTGAGGTGCAGCAAGTCAGCAACCAGAAGTGGATAAGTTATTTCATTCATCGTCCTTATATCAGTATGTTGATGATGCTGGTATTGGTGGCTGCAATTGTGCTTGTCCTTCCGCGTTTGAATACAGGTTTCTTGCCTGAAATGGATGAAGGTAGTATTGTATTGGATTACCACACTCCTCCGGGGACATCACTGGAAGAGACAGACCGGATATTGCGATCTGTAGAACAAGAGCTGATAAAAATTCCGGAAGTTGAGGCTTACTCCAGAAGGACGGGTACTCAGATGGGTTTTTTTATTACTGAACCCAATACCGGTGATTATCTGATCCAGTTAAAGGCAAACAGGAATAAGAACACAGATGAAGTGATAGCGGAGATCAGAAAAATGATAGGACGGTCTCAGCCTGCGCTTACTGTTGATTTTGGACAGGTAATTGGAGATATGCTGGGGGACCTTATGAATTCCACTCAGCCTGTTGAAATCAAGGTGTTTGGCAATGAGCGCGACAAACTGCAGGAGCTGTCAAAAAAAATAGCTCAGATTGCCGGAAAAGTTCCTGGGACTGCAGATGTCTTTGACGGAATTGTAATGTCCGGTCCAACTGTCGATATTCAGCCTGACTTTGCAGTACTGGCGCGATACGGGATCACACCGGCAAGTTTTCAGCTTCAGGTGCAGACTGCATTGCAGGGGAGTGTAATCGGTGACTTGTATGATAAGAATCAACTGACCCCGATTCGTATGATCTATCCAGGAAGCCGGAGCTTTGGGGTAGCCGATATAGACAGGCTGAAGATATTTCTGCCGGGAGGAAAAGCCATCCCTGTTTCCGGGCTTGCAGGCATTCAGATCAGGGGGGGGACTGCTCAGGTAGAGCGGGAGAATTTGCAGTCTGTCGGAATTGTAACTGCCAGGCTCAGCAACAGGGATCTGGGCAGTGTGATGAAGGATATTCAAACGGAAATCGGGCAGCTTTATCTGCCGCCCGGATATCACATCGAATATGGAGGTGCGTATGCAGAACAGCAGCAGTCATTTAAAGAATTGCTTACCATTCTGATTGCTTCGAGTTTGCTGGTATTTAGTGTAATTCTGTTTTTGTTTAAGGATTTCAGGATTGCTTTCCTGATCCTGATCATTTCGGTTTTGGGGATTTCCGGCAGTTATCTGGCATTGTTCTTTACAGGTACCGCACTGAATGTGGGGAGTTATACCGGGCTGATCATGATCATTGGGATTATAGGGGAGAATGCCATCTTTACTTTCCAGCAATTCAGGGAATCTCTTCATGAAAAAACAGTGGATGAAGCAATAACTTTTGCCATATCTGCCAGACTCAGGCCGAAATTGATGACTGCTCTTGGTGCTATTGTGGCTTTAATGCCTCTGGCACTTGGTATTGGCGCGGGCGCGCAGCTGCATCAGCCCCTGGCTATAGCGGTGATAGGTGGTTTTATTGTGGCTCTGCCTTTGCTTTTGATCGTGCTGCCGAGTATGATCAGAAAGTTTTATAAATAAGCCGCTGCGTTATTGAAATATTAAGATCATTGTACCTCCAATGATCATCAGGACGGCAACTATGGTTTTAACGGTCAGCGGTTCTCCGAGAAAAACGGCGGAAAGGATGATGGCCATTGCTACGCTCGCTTTATCAACCGGGGCTACCTGAGAAACTTTGCCCAACTGGAGGGCCTTAAAGTAAAATATCCAGGAAAGTCCGGTGGCGAGTCCTGAAAGTCCCAGAAAGATCCAGTTCTGCCGGGTCAGCCCGCTGATGCCGTTCTGATCATTTCTAAAAAATACGATCGCCCAGGCCAGTAATAAAATTACCACGGTTCTTATTGCCGTTGCCAGATTAGAGTCAATGCCTTTGATTCCAATTTTAGCGAGTATAGCAGTCAGTGCTGCAAAAAAGGCCGAAAGTAAGGCATAGATCCACCACATACCTTAAAATTACAAAATTCCTGTGTTTTCTGCAATTCTGCAAGCTTCCAGCGCATTGGTTACATTCAGTTTCTGAAATATATTCTGTCTGTGCCGGTTTACCGTGTTGATGCTCAGTGAAAGTTTATCGGCAATTTCCTTGCTTCTGCGCCCGTGTTTGATCAGCTGTAGGACTTCTTTTTCACGCGGGGAAAGGATTTCGGCAAAGTCATGGGGTATATATTCGATGATCTTGCCGGATTTGTTATTGATGATGACACCCCGGGGTACATCAAACTCAGGATGGTCAGGAATGATATTGTACAGGCAAAGCGCCAGCCATATACTGCCGTCTTCTGAATTGCCGATATACAGTAAACGGTGTTTCAATAAAATGTATTTGCCTTCTTTGTTTCTAACCCTGAGCCTGGTGATCACGCCATAGTCAACCCGCTCTGTAATGTCAATGGAGTTGAGGAGCTGAAAGAATTGAAATTCGAGCCTGTATTTTTTTTGAAGATCTTCTGTATGTACCCGGTTTAGCAACTCATCTTCCCATATCGACTGGATTTCGGTTTCTTTAGCCTGCAAACCAAGCTGTTCGGCAATGGAACCATAGGAGATATAGCTTTTTCTTGCCTTCAGATCACTCAGGACACTGATACCGTTTTCGAGTTTGGTATACATCCGGGCGATCAGTTTACCGTTTTCCAGTTGCAGGTCCGGATTTAAGGTGGTTTCAAAGGACTGGGATAATAACTTAATGTCTAGCAGGTCTCGCATTTTTACGCGGTTTTATGGTTATTAATAACCATTGAATTTAGGTTAAACAGTCAATAGATTTGCTAAGATGAAAAAAATACTCTTTACTTTAAGTCTGCTGCTTAGCCTGAATGAAATGAAAGCACAAAGTCTCGAAAAAATGCACTGGTATAATGAACCTGAGCGATGGGAAATTAAGAACAACAGTTTAATTATGCAGGTGACACCTAAAAGTGACTACTGGCGCATTTCTCATTATGGATTTACCGTAGATGATGCTCCGTTTTATTATGGCAATTATGGCGGTGAGTTTGAAGCGAAAGTGAAATTGACCGGCATGTATAAAGCGCGTTTTGATCAGATGGGACTTATGATCCGTACAGATTATAAGAATTACATCAAAACAGGTGTGGAGTTTGTAGACGGAAAATTTAATGTGAGTACTGTAGTTACCCATGAAAAGAGCGACTGGAGTGTGCTGACACTTGATAAGGTCCCTCCCTTTATCTGGATCAAAGTGGTTCGCAGGCTTGATGCGATAGAAATTTTCTATTCATTGGATGATAAGAACTATGTGATGACACGTAATGCACCTTTGCAGGATAACGCTCCGGTAATGGTTGGTCTGATGGCTGCTTGTCCGGATGGTAATGGTTTTGAAGCGAAGTTTGAGCATTTCAAAGTGACGCATTTACCTGATCAGCGCAGATCGGAGTGGTTGAAGGCCCATCAGTAGTTTTAAATTCTGTGAAAGTTGATGTATAAAGATTTTAAACCTTTATTCTTGCATATTATTAAGGAAATTATTTTATGCAGGAACTGGATGAAACAGACCTATTGTTACTGAAAATATTGGGTAACAATTCAAATTATACCATAAAAGAGCTTGCTGCTAAAGTCAGCTTATCACCATCTCCGGTTTTTGAACGGGTAAAAAGACTGGAAAACAATGGCTACATTAAAAAATACATTGCTATACTGGATGCAGAAAAATTTAATCAGGGATTTATAGTTTTTTGTAATATCAAGCTGAAGCAGCACGACAGGAAAATAGGTCATCAGTTTGTTGAAGATATTTTAAAGATCGATGAGGTTGTCGAATGTTATAACATTTCAGGAGATTTTGATTTTATATTAAAAGTCTATGCAAGAGATATGAAGCATTACCAGGACTTTGTTTTTAATAAATTGGGTTCTGTTAAAAGTATTGGAAGCACACATAGTACTTTTGCCATGGCGGAAATAAAAAATTCCTACAACATTAGCTTCTAGACTTTATGAGTCATGGGTTTCCAATAAATTAATCTTTCAGCTCAATCCAGACCGGACAGTGGTCGCTTGATTTTTCCCAGCCCCGGACATGTTTGTCTACAGCTGCGTGGGCTAGCCGGCCTTCCAGTTGAGGGCTGAGCAGGAAATGGTCTATCCGCAATCCTGCATCTCTGGCATAGGCATTCCGGAAGTAGTCATAAAAGGTATAGATCTTTTCGGTTGGATACAGTTTGCGGATGGCATCTGTCCAGCCTTGTGCCGCCAGTTTGTGAAAAGCCGCACGGGTTTCCGGACGGAAAAGGGCATCATCCACCCAGCGTTCAGGTTTATAGACATCCAGTTCGGTGGGCATCACATTATAATCTCCGGCCAGAACTACCGGAAGGTCATGCTTTAAGAGACTTGCGGCATGCAGATAAAGGCGCTCAAACCAGGCCAGCTTATAGTCAAATTTGGGGCCTGGTGCGGGATTGCCGTTTGGAAGGTACAGGCAGCCGATGACGATCCCGTTTATAAATGCTTCGATATACCTGCTTTGGAAGTCTTCAGGATCACCGGGAAGGTCAGTTCTGAGTTCTTTGATCTCAGTTCGTGAGAGAATTGCTACTCCGTTCCAGCTTTTTTGCCCGTGCCAGATGGCATGGTAACCAATGTCATTAATGGCCTGTACCGGGAATTTTTCCTGGGGTGCTTTAAGTTCCTGCAGGCAGACTACATCCGGCTGAGTTTCCTGAAGCCAGCGGAGCAGTACAGGAAGCCGGCCATTTACACCATTTACATTATAGGTCGCGATTTTCATTGATGTTAAGATAGCTATAATCTTTTATTTTGATAGGAATGCTAAGTATATTTGCAAAGTATGCATATACAGATGTATGATATCGTTCCGGATCTGCAGGCTTATATCAAGCTTATATGTGCTATGGATTGTGATGAAGATGCAGATACCAGTCTTATCCGGGTCCTGCCCGATACTTGCGTGGAGTTGTTTGTGAACTATACCAGTACTCCTGTTGCCATGATTGAGAATGAGCTGCATCAGCGAAGTATCATTACTTTTCGTATGAGCCGCTCCATGGATGTTCAGATGCGCAAGGGGGCCGGTTGTCTTGCCATTTGTTTTCATCCCGGAATGGCATATCATTTCTTCCAGGTTCCGATGCATGTACTCACGGATACTACGGTATCCCTGTCCGATATCTGGAATGGAATGGCAGCAGAGATAGAGGAGGAGCTGGCCGGCATCTGTAATAATGAGGGGCGTGTACTCCTGGTGCAAAAATATCTGCTGCAGCACCTGGCGCGGGGAAAACACGATTTACAGGTGCAGTATTGTCTGGATCTGGCGCAGCTTTCGGGTGGTTTAATACCTGTAAGCAGACTCACAAATGATACTGGTCTCAGTCAGCGGCATCTTTCAAGAAAGTTTCAGCAGTGTGTAGGCTTGTCACCCAAAGAATATCTGCGTGTTTACAGGTTTATAAGATCATTGGATCATCTGAAGAAGTATCCTTTTCTTTCTCTTACGGAAATCGCGTATGAAAGCGGCTATTATGATCAGGCGCATTTTAACCGTGATTATAAGGTATATGCCGGCCATACCCCAGGTGAGGTTGCGCAGGCGCGACACATTTTTTACTGATGTCCGATTTGTACAATTCGGTACGATTGAATCTCCGCAGTTTTGTAATATAAAACATAAACGACATGCGAAAATTAATATTAGGATTAGCGGTAACGCTGGATGGATACATTGAGGGGCCAAATGGTGAGTATGACTGGTGCTTTACAGATCAGGACTACGCTCTGAATGAGTTTTTTAACCGGGTGGATACCATCTTCATCGGACGAAAAAGTTATGAGATCGCAGAGCAACATGCCAGTAACAATTACGGAGAAATAGTACCCGGAATGCCGGAAATGAAGGAATACGTATTCTCTAAAACGCTGAAGTCAGTAAAAGAAGGAGCGGTATTGATATCGGATAACAGTATTGCCGAAGCAAAAAGAATACAAGAACTACCCGGTAAGGACATATGGCTATATGGAGGTGCGTCACTGACAGATGCTTTTATGAAAGAAGGATTGGTGGATGAGTTGTGGATGTCGGTACATCCTGTACTGCTGGGCGATGGTAAGCCCTTATTCCGCACAAAGGACAGCCGTACTAAACTTACCCTCCTGGAAAGTAAGGCTTATGAAACGGGTTTGGTGTCGCTTCGTTATAGCATTGACAGATAATACTTGTTGTAAAAGAACAAAGCCTTAGAGAAATCTAAGGCTTTGTATCCGAAATAAGCCGGATGAGTAAAACTTCACTATAATGAATATTACAAACGACCCCTGGCTTCGTCTCCGGCGGCGTCTACGTTCTCTTTATTGCTTTTTTTCTTGCCGCTTGAGAAATTATAGGTGAGCCAGATTCCGGTATATCTGCTCCAGTCGAGTCTGTCTCTTAATACATTTCTTCTGAGGCCGGTCGTATTGATCTCGTATCCGGGCTTATACAAATGAAAGGGGTCCTGTAATTCTATCCTGGAGGTGAGTCTGTCTTTGAAAAAGCTTTTCTTAACGGCAATATCCATTTTTGCAATATTTGACTGATCATAAATGCCAGAAAAACTGTTTCTGTTGTACACCCCGGATACTTCCAGAAAATATTTACCCGGCAGATTGAATTTGCTGGATGCCCATATATTTTGCGAGAGTTTGGATCTGTGTACAGGCGGAGCAGTCTGGATATCTATAGTGGTATACCGCAGCGTAGCATTGGTATTGAATTCCCACCATGAGGTTAGTTTCAGAGGAATATAAAAGGACATAAAAGCATTGGCATCATCGCTGATGTTCTCATCTTTTGAAATGATCACGTCGGCAATGTTGGTGACATTGCTGGCTATACCATCATTTGTACGCTGATATCCAACTGTTAAGGAATATTTATTCTTCAGCAGGTATTCCAGCTGAAGGTTATTGCTGTAGTAGGGGCGCAGATTGGGGTTGCCCTGCTGGATATAGTTTAGACTGGTATAGCTTACAAAAGGGTTCAGGTCTCTGAATCCCGGGCGGTTGATCCGTCTGGCATAAGAGAGTGTAAAGGAATGATTTTCACCTATTTTTCTGTTTACATATGCGGAAGGAAACAGGTTCCATTGGTTGCGGCCAATCGTTTGTCCGGTTGTAAATGATTTACCATCATAATTAGTTTGTTCAGTCCTTAATCCAATCTTTATATCCCATTGATTAAAAGATTGCGCAAGCGTACCATAGAAAGCCAGGATGTATTCATTATACAAAAACCTGTTGGATTGTAAAGGGTCCAGTGGTGCCTGATCATTAAGACCATCACGATAATCCATGGAATAATCAGTTGTTGAGGTGGTAAATTTAGCTCCTGTATTCAATACAAGAGACTTAAAGAAATGTTTTTCCAGATCTATATTGGCGACGTGGATCGCTGATTTACCGGTTGTTTTGGTAAATAAGCTATCGCGTGGACTAAATGCTGCTCCATTTGAAAATTGTGTTTCTATAGCTGAAGGATCTCTCAGACCATAATAGATATAGCTATATCCCACATCCAGCTTACTGCCATTGGTATCGAGCTTGTTGCGGTAAAAAGCATTTGCCATCTGATTGGTATAACGAAATCTGGTGTTTTTGCTGGTATTTAAGGATGAGTCAACCGAACTTGACTGAGCATTAGCTAAATATTTAATGTCCGTAGTGGTAAGATTGCTGATGTCTCCCGGATTGGTAAACAGGTTATAATTGACCCCAATGGTCTGCCGGTAACTGAGCTTATAATCCATACCAACATTGTAACCGATCGAATTGTAATGCTCGGTATATTTCTCGGTTTGCGGGCTATAAACTCCTGTGGGCTTGAATTCCTGCTCAATATGATCTTCATAAAATGCAGGAGCACGCCTGTAGTTAAAACTGCCCTGCAGGTTTAATTTACCTGCGTTGTAATTCAAAAAGGTTGAACCTGAAGCGTTGTTATACTTGTTGTACCAGTATCCGCTGTTTACATTGCCGGACAATCCATATTTATATTCGGATTTCAAAACGATATTGATGATCACACCTCCGTTTTGCGCATCATTTTCGGCACCCGGAACGGCTTTTAATTCATAAGATTTGATAGATTCTGAAGGGATAGAGCGCAGATAGGCAAATAACTGATCCCCTGGCAGCATGATCCTTCTGTTGTCAACGTATACGGTCACGCTTTCTGAACCTCTGAACAAAATGTCCTTTCCGTTGAACTGTACACCCGGTATCACGTTAAATAGTCTTAGCGCGTCTTCCCCTTTTTCGTACACACTTCCTTCCACATTGAGTGTCAGTCTATCTGCAAACCTGCTGATCAGGGTTCTTCTGCCTTTGATGGTGACATTGTTTAATTGTATTGACTGTGCGGTCAGGACAATATCCGGCAATTGAAGAACTTCAGTGTCACCAACTGTGATTTTTTGCGTCAGACTGTCTGTTTGCATGGAAGATATTTTTAGCAGATAATCTCCCTGTTCATAAACCATCAGGTTAAATCTTCCGGCGGTGTCCGCAAGGGCAGAGGACTTAATTTTTGGATCAGCAATCTTGATGAGCTGTATCTCTGCCAGTTCAATGGCCTTGTGGCCATGGCCGAATACCCGGCCTTTCACCGCATATCCGGTTTGCTGCCGTCTTTCAAGCAGAATATTATTCTCTATCTGTCGGAAGGAGAGGCCTGTGTTTTTTAACAGTTCATATAAGGTATTTTCTACTGTTCTGTTACTGAATGCCATGTTGAGGTCCGCGATTTTTCTGACCTCTGATTTTCTATAATAGAACCTGAAATTCGTTTGCGCCTCGATCTTTTTTAATCCGCTTAATAAACTTTCGTCTTCCAGCTTCAGGGATACTTTGGAATCGCTCATGCGCTGACCGTTTGCAGGTACAGCCAGGAGCAGCTGAAATGAAGCTGAAATGAGAAGGCATATGATAATACTTATACGCATCAACCAAATGATAAATTGTTTGTTTCTTAATACTGTACCTGCGGGACAGACGTACGTCATCCCCATATTCCACATCTTTGCAGAATTTTTCATAATTTTAAAATGTTTTAAGTGATTCTCATTGTTTAAAACCCCGGAACTCCGGGATACCTGTAGACCGATGGCCGTCGGTTTACAGGTTATTATTTTAGCCGCCCCGCTTCCTTGAAGCACAAGAGGGGTACAAAAGTTAACCGTCTTTCATCTACTGAATGGTTTTTAAAATATCATTAATTGCAGCCTTCACCATAGAGTACAATGCGGCCATCAGATTTTCTTTGCCAGGTGGATTGGTTAAATCCTGAAATTACATCCAAGATCTTATCCAGATGATCTCCCTTTAGTGTGGCACCACTAAACCGGCAGTTTTTTAATTTTTCATTGCTAAAGCTAATTTTCACGTGGAAATGCTGTTCAAGTCGTACAGCCGCTTCTGCAAGCGTGATGTCGTCGAAAAACATCTCATTGTCCTGCCATGCAATAACAGTTTCTGCATCCACTGTTTTTTCGGTAGATTTTCTGGTCAGCAGATTCAGGCTTACCTGCTGATTGGCCGTAAGGATGCTCAAAAGCTTACCATCGTCGGCTACACTCACTTTTCCTCTGGTTACGGTTACTTCAAGCTTATGCTGGTTTTGATCTTCATTAATGTTAAAGGCTGTTCCCAGTACAGTAGTCAACACCTTGCCTGTATGGATCAGAAAAGGTTTGCTGGCATCGTGCCGGACATCAAAATAGGCTTCCCCGGAAAGATAAACCTCTCTCAGTTTTCCTTTGAAAGCTTTAGGATACTTTAATTCGGATCCGGCATTCAACCAAACCATGGTACCATCTGCGAGTCTGATCTGCTTTTGATGTTGCGGAATAGTCACTGATGTTAAATCTGTTGACAGTCTTTGTTTTTCCAGCAGCGGCCAGCTTAAATAAAAGCTCAGGAAAACAATTACTGCTGCTGCCGCGCCGGCGATTTTGTACCAAAGGTGTTTTTGTAATCTTATTGGTATTGTTTTAGGCTCATTTATTTTAACGGAGTCTTTGATATCCATTAAGACACCGGCAAGCCATTGGTCTTTACCGGAACGATCCAGTTGTTGCCATTCGGAATCAGCATTTCGATTTTCCGACAGCCATTGCGCTATGAAGTGATTTTCTTCTGCAGAAGTTTCCTTTCTCAGGTAACGGTCCAGTAAAGTTTCGATATGATCGCGGTTCATTTTATTGGATTTTGACAATAGCCGTATGAACCTTGTTTTGGTACTATAAGAAAATTATTTTTTTTCTGATCGTACAATAACCAGGAATATTGCAACGATAATGGTCAGTTTTCCCAAACAAATTGACGTCAATTGAATTATAGTGATATCAAGGATGGATTTTATCACAGTTAACTTTTTCTATGTATAATATTAATCTTACTCCTTATTATAAAATATTTGATGATGCTCCCATTTCGGCCGCAATATTGCACGCAGAGACATTTAAACTTGAAATGGCCAACCAGCAGATGTTAGCGCTTTGGGGTCGATCGTCAGGAATAATAGGAGTACCTTTGCTCGATTTTCTTCCCGAATTGGTTGGTCAGCGTTATCCGGAATACTTAAAAAAAGTATGTCATACCGGACAGCCGATACAGGAAAATGGCGCCCAGGTTTTACTCAACCGTTCAGGTAAGCAAGAGTCTGTGTTTTTAGATTATAGTTATACACCGATATTTGGTGAGCAGGGAAAGACAACAGGAATTCTGGTAATGGCCACTGATGTTTGTGAAAGAGAATTGAACAAATTGATTGCCCAGCAGTCAATACGGGACGTAAGGGCGATGGTGATGTCGGCTCCTGTGCCGATGTGCATTTACAGGGGCAGGGAGTTTGTGATAGAAGCGGTGAATGACCGTATGCTGGATCTCTGGCAGGGAACGCAAAATGTGAATCTCTCTGCTTTGAAACATGTTTTTTTTAATGGGGTCGGCTATACCGAACAAGATGCGGGTATTACTTTTACTTACACGCCACTTGGCAGCGGCCTTAAAGGTGTTGCCGGTGTTTGTGTTATGGCTACCCGTATTTAAGCTTCTTGATGATGAGGTTCGCTGGTGATTAAATTATCTTCAGCCGTTCTTCTTCCAGGTCAATCTGGTACAATTGCTGGCGGATAATTTCTTCATTAATGGAAGGATCTTTGTTCAGTTCTGAAAGATATTGTCGCTGACTTTCGAGTACTTCGACAAAGATCAGTTTTGTATTCGCATTCATCCAGCTATCATCTGCGGCTTTTGCTCTTTCCTCCCAGTTCTTCAAAAATTTCTCCATGCCTGCATGACCGTTTAATTCGTTGTCGTATTTGTCTTTTAGGAACTGATAGACATGCTGTTTTAGTCCCTGTTTCATTTTTTTTCTGGACAGCTCTTCTGTTTCTTCACTGAATATTCCATCAAAATAACGGGTGCGTTTTATAAAATATGGAAGTGTAAGCCCCTGTACAAGCAGTGTAAGCAAGATGACTACAAACGTGATGAATAATATCAGGCTTCTGTGCGGAAAGGCTAAACCATTATGCAGTGTAACCGGAATAGCTAATGCAGCGGCCAGGGAAACTACGCCGCGCATACCTGTCCAGCCAAGCAGTAAAGGCATTAGCCAGCGTCTTCTGCTGGAGCTGGCGTGAGGCATTGCACTCCGGCGAAAAACGAGTGTAGCTATGAGTGCTGCATAGGAGCTGATCATTCTTGCGGCAATTAACACCCCTGTTACCAATACTCCGTAACCAATGGCGGTACTCAATGGGATTCCTTTGGAGCGGAGTCCGTCTACGATCTCGGGAAGTTCGAGGCCAATGATCAGGAAAACGATACCGTTTAAAATGAACACGAAGCTTTCCCATACGCTATATCCTCTGATACGGCTCGCACTGTTCAAAAAAATGAGTCTTCTGGCAGACATAAATAAGCCGCCGCTCACCACTGCCAGCACACCGGAACTATGAACCTGTTCTGCTATCCAGTACATAAAATAGGGTTCTATAAGCGTAAGTGCGATGTCGGAGGGTGCGTCTGTAGGTAAGCGTTTATGGGCCTGAACAAATAGCCAGCCTAACAGTAAGCCAATACCTACACCTCCGGTTACCATCCACACAAAGCTGAGCGCTGCTTCCTGCCAGATGAACTGACCTGTACCAACTGCAACCAATGCAAAACGGAAGATGATGAGTGAAGAAGCATCGTTGAGCAGGCTCTCTCCTTCAAGGATGGCTGAAGTAGAGGCTGGGATTTTTACGAATTTGGTAATTGCTCCGGTGCTTACGGCATCGGGTGGTGAGACTATTCCTCCTAATAAAAACCCGAGGGCGATGGTGAAGCCAGGTATGAAATGATTAGAGATCAGTGCCACAGAAAGTGCGGTAAAAAAGACAACTAAAAAGGCAAAACTACCGATGATCCGCCACCATTTTTTCATTTCTTTGAAGGAAATGGACCAGGCGGCTTCAAATAGTAATGGAGGAAGAAATATGAAAAAAATAAGGTCGGGGTCAATTTTTACCGCGGGAAGGCCTGGTATAAAGCTGATGAACAACCCTCCGACGACCAATAGAATTGGATAGGCAATTTTTAGCCTGGTAGCCCACATATTTAACAGCACGATTACGGCTATCATGGCCAGGAGAAAGGGTAGGATGGTGTGCATTAAAGGGTTTGTTTTCTATGCAATTTAACATTTTTGCTTAAAATCCCATCCTTTATGAAAAATAGCTTCCTGGAGTTTCAGATCATCTGCTGAGCCAAATACCAGGACAGACTGCTGGTTTCATTCAGGTCGTAACCATTTAAAATTTCCGGGATCATATCTATTGAAGATGTTTTACCGCCTTAAAGTTTAAAGAATTTTTTGCTTAATCATTTGATGATGATTATGGCTAAATTTCATTAGATAATGTCATTATTATTGATGATTTTGCATGAGTCTGAGCGAAATCTAATGATATGAATAAAAGTATTTATCCCCTGGGAGATTCAGCTGTTGTATTGGCTTTTGGAGAAGAAATTAATGAGGAAGTACGGGAACTTATTTTGGCTGTATGCACTTTTCTGGATGAATATTCATTTGATGGCTTTGTGGAGTATGTACCGGCATATGTAAGTGTTGCAGTGTTTTATGATCCGCTGCTGACCGATTATAATGCGGCAGCAGAAATGCTGGAGGAGATGCTTGCAGAGATTGAACAAGGTGAGGGGCCGCCGGTACAAGAAGAAATAGCAATAGAAATTCCTGTTTTATATGGCGGTATTGAGGGACCTGACCTGGAACTGGTTGCGGCTACTGCTGGAATATCAGCTGCGGAGGTCATTGCCATACATACTTGCGGAGAATATGTGGTACATATGATTGGCTTCGCTCCCGGGTTTCCATACCTGGGTGGAATGGATGAACGGATAGCCGTACCAAGAAAGGAAACACCAGAGATGTTAGTTCCGTCTGGTTCTGTTGGGATTGCAGGTAGGCAAACGGGGGTGTATCCTATGGATACACCCGGTGGCTGGCAGATTATAGGAAGGACACCTCTCGAACTTTTTAACCTTGACAGGGAGATTCCTGCTTTACTGAAAGCTGGAAGCAGGTTGCGTTTTGTGTCCATTACTGAATCTGAATTTGATTTGATAAAGGAGGGGAACGATGGGTATTAAAGTCTTGAAAGCGGGTTTGCTAACCACTGTGCAGGATTTGGGAAGGACAGGGTATCGTAAGGATGGTATTGTTGTTAATGGTGCTATGGATACGCTTGCTTTGCAAATTGGTAATTTACTGCTGGGGAATGAAAGGACTGAGGCTGGTCTGGAATGTACACTAATGGGACCGAAACTGCTTTTTGAAAAAGATCAGCTGATCGCAATTACAGGCGGAGATCTGAGTCCTTCTGTTGATGGGGAGCCGGTAAAGATGTGGAGACCTATATTGGTATTGAAGGGTTCTGTATTGAGCTTTGGTGCTGCTGTGAATGGCTGCAGGGCTTACCTGACTGTGGCTGGAGGCTTTGATCTTCCGGTTGTATTGGGAAGTACTTCTACATATCTGAAAGCGGGCTTTGGTGGTATGGATGGACGGGCATTAAGGAGCGATGATCTGCTGTATTTTAAGCGGGAATTCAGCGGGGAAAAGCGCAATTTTAACTGGTCAATAGATATGAAGTTGTATCCGGATCTGGGGGATTCAGTGATTAGGGTAATAGAAGGTCCGGAGTATTTTTGGTTTAACAGTGAGGTGTTAATGAATTTGTTTACTGATGATTACGAGGTAAGTAAAGAAGCGGACAGGATGGGTTACCGGTTAAATGGGGTTTTATTAAAGCCTTTAGAAGAAAAACAACTGTTGTCAGCTGCCGTTACTTTTGGTACGGTACAAGTAACCGGCAAAGGGAACCTGATCTTGCTGATGGCAGATCACCAGACAACGGGTGGTTATCCGAGAGTGCTGCAGGTGATCAGTGCCGATTATGTTAAACTTGCGCAAATGCAAAGCGGCAGGAAGATCCGCTTTAGCCTGGTTAAGCTGGATGAGGCCCGGCAGGCTTTGCTGATCAGGGAGCAGCAGATCAAGCAATTGAAACAGACAATAACTTTTAAATATTTATAGACATGGGCAGTTTTTCGGTTGACCTGAATTGCGATATGGGGGAGAGCTTTGGGGCTTACAGGATGGGTAGTGACGAGGCGGTTGTGCCTTATGTTACTTCAGTGAATATTGCCTGTGGTTTTCATGCGGGTGATCCGGCAGTGATGAAAAGGACCGTGCGCCTGGCTTTGCTTCAGGGAATCGCTATTGGTGCACATCCCGGATTACCTGATTTGCAGGGTTTTGGACGGAGAGAGATGGTGGTAACACCTGAAGAGGCCTATGACATGGTCATTTACCAGATTGGTGCGCTCTGGGCTTTTGTCTGTTCTGAAGGTGGTAAATTGCGTCATGTGAAGCCTCACGGGGCTTTATATAACATGGCTGCTGTTGATCCGATCTTATCAAGAGCTATCGCTGAGGCAGTTTATAAAGTTGATCCTGAATTGGTTTTGTATGGTTTGTCGGGTAGTGAACTGGTCAGGGCCGGCAGATATATAGGGTTGAGGGTGGCCAACGAAGTATTTGCAGACAGGACCTATCAGGATAATGGTACGCTGACGCCCAGAAGACTGCGGAATGCGCTGATTACCGATGAGAACGAGGCTGTTGCCCGGTCACTCAGGATGGTGCGCGAAAATTTGGTGACCACGGTAAATGGCTCTGAGATCCATCTGGAAACGGATACGATCTGTATTCATGGCGACGGAGCTCATGCTGCTGAATTTGCAGCTAAACTACATACTGCTTTCAAAGAGCAAAATATAGGGCTAAAGGCCCCTTAATTTGTACATAATTTTATTATTCTGGCACTAGATGAAGAAAAATACCAATTGGGGCGTGCTCAGCGGAGCAGCTTTTTTGATGGCTACATCGGCGATCGGTCCGGGCTTTCTGACGCAGACAACGGTATTTACTCAGTCTTTGGGTGCCAGTTTTGGTTTTGTTATCCTGACTTCTATATTGATCGATATTGCTGTTCAGATGAATATCTGGAGGGTTATTGCGGTTGCAGAAAAGAGGGCACAGGATATTGCTAACTTATTGCTGCCAGGGCTGGGAGGCTTTATTTCAGTGCTTATTGTGTTGGGAGGGCTGGCATTTAACATTGGCAACATTGCGGGTGCGGGTCTGGGTTTAAATGCTTTGCTGGGCATATCTGTAACATCGGGTGCAGTGATTTCTGCACTAATTGCAATTGGTATTTTTGTCGTAAGGGAAGCTGGAAAGGCAATGGACAGGTTTGCGCGGCTGATGGGACTGGTGATGATCCTGGTGATTATCTATATTGCGGTAACTTCTGCTCCGCCGGTTGCTGAGGCAGCTTTGAGAACTGTCATTCCACTTAAAATTGATCTGATGACCATTGTGACCCTGGTAGGGGGTACGGTAGGTGGTTACATTACGTTTTCCGGCGGTCACAGGCTGCTAGATGCCGGTATAAAGGGAGCAGGTGCACTGAAACAGGTCAACACCAGTGCAGTGATGGGTATTTCCGTAGCTTCTCTTGTGCGGATATTTCTGTTTCTGGCTTCCCTGGGTGTGATCAGCAAAGGGCTGATCATTGATGCAGGAAACCCGACAGGGTCTATTTTTCAACTTGCTGCCGGTAATGTGGGCTACAGGTTGTTTGGTTTAGTGATGTTTGCCGCTGCGATCACTTCTGTGATTGGTTCAGCATATACTTCGGTATCATTTGTGAAATCTTTTAGCTCAAGGATCATGGCGAATGAGAACAAAGTGATCATCAGTTTTATATTGGTGTCAACTGTAATATTTATTATACTGGGCAAGCCTGTTCATTTACTGATTATGGCGGGAGTGGTAAATGGGTTTATTTTACCAATCACATTGACTACTATACTTTTTGCGGCTTATAAAAGCAGGATAATCGGTTTATACCAGCACCCCAAATGGCTTACTGCCTTTGGGGTGCTGGTGGTGCTGATTATGACCTATATGAGCGGGAGTGTGCTGATCAGCCTCTTGGTCTGATGATGCGCGCTGTTCCACCGTCTCTTCTTTCCTGTCTGTGGTCAGTTTTATATTTCTTTCCACTGTGCTGGTGATGTTTTTTGTGATTTCGCGGTGCGTTGTAATATTTTACATACTTCACTTTTTGACCCCGGTAGTGGTTGTAATGACGCGGCGAACTATAGTACACAGGAACAGGACGATGATATTCACGCACAGGGACGTATCTCCTGACCGGAACATATTCCACATAATCGTAGCGTGCGGGAGCCCATCCGGGTTCAGCACCTATGCTGACGTTAATACTTACCTGAGCTTGTGCTGTTGTTGCTATTGCGGATGCGAATCCAAGCATCGTCAATAAAATTAGCTTTTTCATAGAATTAATGGTTTTAGTGTTTGTGTGTATGGTGTAAGTTTCAAAGTTTGTGCCACAAGTATAATTATGGCTACAATGCTGTATTAATAACGCATAAATGGTTATGTTTGTATCCTGTAAAATAGATTTAGTAAAGTAAATATTGCCTATAAATGAGTACGAAGACAGATGTTTCTGCATCAGCATATGAACTGGTATCTGGTTTAGAAATCCACGTACAACTGAATACAAAATCAAAGATCTTCTCGGCGGATAGTGCAGCTTTTGGTGCCCGGCCCAATGAGCACATTTCAGCGGTATCTCTCGCATTGCCTGGTGCGCTGCCTAAATTAAACAAAGAAGTAGTTGCTAAGGCGGTAAGGATGGGACTGGCCCTGAACTGCAGCATCAATCAGGTGAATTACTTTGACCGGAAGAATTATTTCTATGCAGATCTTCCCAAAGGGTACCAGATTACGCAGGACAATAAGCCGATCTGTCAAAATGGTTTTCTGAATGTAACCTTAAGTAACGGAGAAGAGAAAAGGATAGGTATCAACCGGATCCACCTGGAAGAAGATGCGGGTAAAAGTATGCATGATCAGGATGATCAGTATTCTTATGTGGATCTGAACAGGGCTGGTGTGCCTTTGATCGAGATTGTAACTGAACCTGATATACGCAGTTCTGAAGAAGCTTCTGCGCTGCTCACCGAAATGAGGAAACTGGTTCGGTTCCTGGATGTGAGTGATGGCAATATGGAAGAAGGCAGCTTGCGCTGTGATGCCAATATTTCTATCCGTAAAACGGGAACACTTGAGTATGGTACCAGATGTGAGGTTAAAAACCTGAACTCAATCAGAAATGTACGCAGGGCAATGGATTTTGAGTTTAGCAGACAGGAGCAGGTAATAGAGAATGGTGGTAAGATCATTCAGAGTACCCTCAATTTTGATGCTGATCTGGGAACGACCTCACCAATGCGGAGCAAGGAAGAGGCCAATGATTACAGGTATTTTCCTGATCCTGATCTGGCACCGGTACACATCTCTGATGAATGGCTGGCTCAAATGAAGTTTGACATGCCGGCATTGCCAAATGAGATCTGCAAACAGCTGGTACATGATTACGATGTGAATTTCGCTGATGCGACTTTAATTGCGGAGGATCATGATCTGCTGGCTTATTTTAACAAGTCTTTAATCAGTGTAAACAATCCTAAAAGCCTGGTAAACTGGCTGACTGGTTCTGTCAGGGCGTTGCTGAATGAACAGGAGATCGCTGTTGCTGAATTTAAAGTAAGCCCGGAACAACTGGCTGATGTGATAAATCTGGTGGATGATAAAATGATCACTCAACAGATCGCTTTGCAGCAACTACTACCTGAGTTATTGAAGAATGATAACCGGGAGGCTGATGTACAGCAATTGGCGACATTGTTAAATCTCCTGATCATTGATAACGGAGAGGAGCTGATCAGATATGTGGATCAGGTGCTGGCTAAATATGAGCAGCAGGTACAAGCATATAAGAAAGGTAAAAAAGGAGTATTGGGTTTATTTGTTGGCGAGGTAATGAAGCTGGCAAAGGGTAAAGCCAATCCTCAGAAAATAAATGAACTGGTACAGGAAAAATTGAAATAAATTATTAAAATAAATAAGTGTCATGAAGAGATTAGGTTATCTGTTATTAATAATGAGTGTTGCTTTTACAGCATGTAAGGACAAAACGAAATTTGTGATCAGCGGCGAGTTTAAGAATGCTGAACCGAAAAGCAAGGTCTATCTTTATGGAATTAAGCGGGACCAGACTTCTCCACTTGATTCTACCGTATTTTCAGAAAAAGGCGAGTTTAAATTTAGTCACGCCACTCCGGGTGTTGATTTTTTTAAAATCAGTGCCGGAAATAGCGAGTATGTGATCATTGCTAAGAATGGTGATGAGATTAAGATTACTGCTGACCTGACAGACAAAACCTTAACCTATCATATTTCCGGAGCCCGCGAAGCGGATAAACTGCAGGAATTGAATACTTCAAAAAATGCTTTCCTGGTTAAAATGGCCAAAATACAGGCTGAATTTGAGGAAGCGGTATCTAAGCATCCTGATCAGCGTGAAGTAATCATGCAGCAAATGGGACCGAAGTATAATGCTGAGTTAAGCAATCTGAATGGAGCAGTATTGAAATTTGCAGAGGAAAATACAGAATCTCTTGCTGGATTTTATGCGATCAATATGTTAAATCCTGCTGAATATGAAAAGGATATGGTGGCGTTTGCAGATAAGATCAAGGGGAAGTTTAGCGATAATGGGATGGTAACTGAGTTTGTTCAGAAAATGTCTAACCTGAAGAATGTACAGGTTGGACAACAGGCTCCTGATTTTACCATTCCCGGTCTGGATGGAAAGCCTGTTAAATTGGCTGATTATAAAGGCAAGTATGTATTGATCGACTTCTGGGCATCATGGTGTGCCCCTTGCAGACAGGAGAACCCTAATGTAGTGAAGGCTTATAATGCTTATAAGGATAAGAACTTTACCATACTTGGGATTTCACTGGATAAAGACGCTTCTGCATGGAAAAAGGCCATTGCTGACGATCATCTGACCTGGAATCATGCAGGTGAACTGAAGGATTTTGAAGGTGATGTGGTGAGAAAATATCAGGTTGAAGGTATTCCTGCTTCATTTTTATTAGACCCTAACGGAAAGATTATTGCTAAAAATCTTAGGGGAGAGGAACTCGAAGCCTTTTTAAGCAAAACTTTACGGTAAACCTAAATTCATGTTAATATACCTGTGTGTATTAACAATTTGTTAACATGTGTTTAACGCTATATTATAATTGATTATCTATTTTCGTAACAAATAATTAAAGCTATGAGCGCTGTAAAACAAAAGATACTGATTGTAGATGATGAGCCGGATATTTTAGAGTTAATAGAATATAACCTAAAAAAAGAAGGGTATCAGGTTTTTCTGGCCAATAATGGACAGGAGGGCATCACAGTTGCCAAAAAAGTTCATCCTGACTTAATCATTCTTGATATTATGATGCCTAAAATGGATGGCATCGAGGCTTGCAGGCTAATGAGGGCTATTCCTGAGTTTAAAAATACATTCATGGTATTTCTTACGGCCAGGAGTGAAGAGTATTCTGAAATCGCCGGTTTCAATGTAGGCGCTGATGATTATATTGCTAAACCTATTAAGCCGCGTGCCCTGGTCAGCAGAATCAATGCGATATTGAGAAGAAATACAAGCCCTGATGAAGTTTCTGATAATAAAGTAGAGATAGGTGATCTGGTAATCGACAGGGAAGCCTACCTGGTTTATCAGGATGGAAAGAAAGTGGTGCTGGCAAAAAAAGAATTTGAATTGCTGTATTTGCTTGCCTCTAAACCCGGTAAAGTATACACAAGGGAATCTATCCTGAAAAATATCTGGGAAGATTCAGTAGTGGTGACCAACCGTACTATAGACGTGCACATCCGTAAGCTGCGTGAAAAACTGGGGGAAACTTATGTGGCAACAGTTAAAGGGGTAGGTTATAAATTCGAACTTTCTTAGCTGGCGGTAATATTATTCGTACTTTTGTGTTTTACATAAAATTACCGAGTGAAGTACCCAAATTTTAAAGATCTCATCCTATTCGAAAACGATGACTATATCGTTGTAAACAAACCTCCGTTTGTAGCCTCACTTGATGAAAGAGGTGGTTCAGGAGAAGTAAATATTCTCAGAATGGCGAAGCAATATTCAGACGATGCCCAGGTGGCGCATCGTCTTGATAAGGAAACTTCCGGAGCGATGATCATTGCCAAGACACCTGAGGCCTACAGGCACGTCTCCATACAGTTTGAAAAGCGAAGGGTAAATAAAGTCTATCACGCTGTGGTAGATGGACAGTTTGTTTTTAAGGACTTATTTATTGATCTTCCTATTTTGAATGACGGTAATAAGAGCGTGACCATAGACCGTAAGGAAGGAAAACGCGCTGAAACTTACTTTAACAGCATAAAAAACTACAGGCATTATACATTAATGGAATGTAAGCCGGTTACCGGCCGCATGCACCAGATCAGAATTCACCTGGCTACACAGCGTGCTGCCATTGTAGGTGATCATATGTACAAGGGAATGCCTGTGTTTTTATCAAGCATCAAAAAGGGGTATCGCCTCTCTAAAGATGAAGAGGAGCAACCCATCATGAAGCGTTTTGCCTTACATGCCCGTTTTGTAACTTTTAAAGGTATGGATGATCAGGATATCTTCATTGACGCCCCATATCCGAAAGATTTTGCTACATTAATAAAACTGCTGGACAAGTTTGATGCCTAGTGTGATGTAGCTTCTTATTGATTTAATTTAATCCCCTGACTATGTATGTAAGGATGGTAAATTACATTGATGCACTTAATCAATATCGCAGGACCAAGATTTCTAACCGGAATTTTCTGGTTATTGCGGCTTTGATCGCAGGTGTACTGGCAGGACTGGCTGCTGCTTTGCTGAAAACCATTACTCATCATATAGAAGATTTTCTTCAGGATGGTTTCCACTGGCAATACAAGTATTATCTTTTCTTCTTTTTTCCTTTTATCGGGATCATGCTTTCTGTGATGTATGTGCGCAGATTTATCAGAAAGGATAAATTTGAAACAGGACTCACGCCATTGCTGTATACAATTTCTAAAAAATCCAGTAAGGTGGTTCCGCATAACATCTATTCTCAGATCATTACTGCAGCATTGACGGTTGGTTTTGGCGGATCTACCGGGTTGGAGGCTCCGATTGTAACCAGTGGTGCCGGAATAGGTTCCGTGGTGGGCAGGTTTCTGGGTTTATCCTATCGTGAAACCACTATGCTGCTGGCTTGCGGTGCTGCAGCGGGCATTTCAGCAGCGTTTAACAGTCCGATAGCCGGAATCATTTTTGCCATAGAAATCTTATTGCCTGAGTTTACGATTCCGGCATTTATTCCTTTGTTACTTGCTTCTGCCTCTGCCGCTGTAGTGGCCAGATTCTTTTTTAATGAACAGCTTTTTTACCTGGTGACAGAGGGCTGGAAGATGAATGCGCTGGGTTATTATGTATTACTTGCGGTATTAATCGGACTGTTCTCTATTTATTTCACCAAGGTCAATTATATAGTGAAATCATTCTTTTACAAGATTGAGCATCCTTATAAAAAAGTAGTTCTTGGTGGTCTGATGCTGGGATTATTGGTGTTTTTGTTTCCAACGCTGTATGGTGAGGGTTATGTGACGATCAGGAATTTGTTGGGCGGAAACTACAATGCGGTAATCAACAACAGTATATTTTCAGAATACCGCAGTCTTCCTTGGCTGGTGGTGTTATTTACGGTAATCACCATTTTTGCCAAATCTGTTGCTACACTGGTGACCCTTGGTGCAGGCGGAAACGGAGGAATCTTTGCACCTAGTCTGATTGTTGGAGGATTAATTGGTTTCGTAGTCGCTTATTCGGCAAATCAGCTTGGTATTGCTCATTTGAATGTCGCCAATTTTATCGTTGCCGGTATGGCTGCTTCGCTAAGTGCCATTATGCACGCTCCTTTGACAGGGATATTCTTGATCGCAGAGATCACAGGCGGATACATTCTGATGGTGCCGCTAATGATCACTTCAGCAATTTCTTACCTGATCAACCGAAGTGTCAATAAATACTCTATTTATACTAAACCCTTGGCTGAAAAGGGTGAGCTGATGTCTCATGAAGACAAGGATTCGACCGTTTTGAATATGATGAAGTTAAAGTACCTGGTGGAAGATGATTACCTGATTTTGCATGAAAATGATGTGATTGCCGACAGGATGAAGGAAATACTGGAATCGAAAAGGAATCTGTTTCCGGTACTCAACGATGATGGTGAATTTAAAGGCCTGGTGTATGCCGAGGATGTCCTGAAACAAACCATCAGCAATCATGATGATCTTTCTGTAGATAAGCTGCTGCAAAGGGCACCTGATCTGGTAGTTGTTGATGATGCAATGAAAAAAGTATTGCAGACAATGGAAAGGGAAAATGTATGGCTACTGCCTGTTCTGGACCTGCAGGGTAAATATCTGGGCTTTGTTTCCAAAACTACCATATTTAATAAGTACCGTGCTTTGCTGCGCAGGCAGGCCGACTACATGGAATAAAAAAAGAGGATTTCATATATTCAGAATTTATTATTACATTCAATTGTAGTATAAACTGTTTATTATAAGTTTGTTGAGCTGATCCCTGTTGCTTGCGCCCTTTCCCCTTATACCTGTCTATTCTTTCTTTTTTATGTCTGGAATGAACCCTCATCTATTTCATTTTGTACCCTATGAAAATACAAAAGTCAAAATTAGTGTTGCTCTTCAGTTTGCCTATTTTTTTATGTTCTGACGCATTTGCCCAAACGACAAATCAGGATAAAGAACTTCAAAATGCATCGCTCTCTGAAGTCATCGATTACGCGCTGAACCACAAACCGGGAGTAAAACAATCTTTAATCGATGAAGAAATTGGCGAACGGGATATTAAGTCCGCTTTATCAGGCTGGTTTCCCCAGATTACGGGCAATGCCAGTTACAACGATAACCTGAAGCAGGCTGTAAATGCCTTAACGACCAATGGACAAACTCAATACATTACATTTGGCTCAAAATATACTTCAAATTTTATACTCCAGGCTGATCAGCAATTTCTAAATGCCGGCTTAATTCAGGCTTCCAAAGCTTCTAAATTTTACAGACTGCAGTACAAGCAGAACACAGAAAATACCAAAATCACTACCGTTGTGAATGTGAGTAAAGGTTTTTATGACATCCTGACCAGTAAAGAACAGCTGAATATCATTAATGAAAATATTGTCCGTTTAGAGAAGCAATTGAAGGATGCCAAATCACAATATGAAGTGGGGCTTGTTGATAAAACTGATTACCAGCGTGCGCAGATTAGTCTGAGTAATTCCAAAGCCGATAAAAAGCGGACAGAAGAATTGATGAAGTACAAATATGCTTATTTGCAGGAACTGATTGGTTACGGAAATGACCGGAAATTGAGTCTCAATTTCAATGCAAGCAATATGGAAAAGGAAATTTTGCTGGATACTATGCAACAGGCCAGCTATGAGAACCGGGTAGAGTATCGTTTGCTGCAAACACAAAAACAGTTGCAGCATTTAAATACCAATTACAACAAATGGACCTATCTGCCTACTGTTTCCGGCTTTGTAAATTACAACTGGAATTATCTGAATAACAGTTTCAGTGATTTGTTCAGTCAGAATTTCCCCAGTTCTGTATTGGGTTTGAAACTCAGTATTCCGATTTTCTTAGGAACCAAACGTACTCAGGAAATCCGGAAGTCGGAACTGATGGAACACAGAATTGATCTGGACCTGCAGAATGCAAAGAATCAGATCAATACACAATATCAACAGGCAATGGCCACCTATAAGGCTAATCTGAACGACTGGAAAACTGCAGCCGCCAATGTGGAGATTTCACTCCAGGTGTACAATACGATCAAATTGCAATATGATGAGGGGATTAAAACCTATCTGGATCTGATGACTTCAGAAACAGATCTCCGCACTGCACAGCTCAATTATTTAAATTCATTGTATAGCCTGCTTTCTTCAAAACTGGATGTACAGCAAGCATTAGGAACAATTACCGTAAACCAATAAGCAACCGATGAAGACGATTAATCATTTAAAACTAGGCATTGTTATCTTAGGGTCCATTTCTTTAGCCTCTTGCGGTAGCGGTGATCAGGCGGCGCAGCAGCAACAGGCCGGGCCACCTCCGGCAACGCTTGTCAGTGCCTATAAAGTAACGGCGCAGCCAGTGACTACGGTAGATACTTATCCGGGTGTAGTTGTAGCTTTGGACGAAGTAGAATTGCGTGCCCAGGTTGGCGGGTACATTACGGCTATCTATGTCAAAGATGGCCAGAAGGTAAGTAAGGGACAAAAGTTATATGAAATTGACCGGACCAAATACATTGCGGCCAGCAATTCTGCAAAAGCCAGTTTGCAAATGGCCATTGCCAACCGGGATAAGGCAAAAAAAGACGCAGATCGTTATACTAAACTGGCTGCACAGGATGCGATTGCCGGGCAGCGTGTGGATTATGCCTTAACCGATCTCGCTAATGCAGAATCTCAGGTGGAGACCGCAAAAGCAAACCTGTCATCTGTGGCGAATGATTTGCAGCGTTCGGTCATCGTATCACCATTGAATGGTACTATTGGCATCTCGCAGGTTAAATTGGGTGCCCTCGTTGCCGCAGGTTCAACACTTTTAAATACGGTATCTGCTAATAATCCGATTGCCGTAGATATTTCTGTTAACCAGGCAGAGATTCCACGCTTTTTCACTATGAAAAATAATCCTGCTGCGGTAAAAGATTCACTCTTTAGCATCCAGTTACAGGATGGCAGTCTTTATCAGCGACAAGGGAAAATTATAGCTATTGACCGTGCGGTTGATCCCTCTACAGGAACCATTAAGGTGCGGATTAGCTATCCCAATGAAACCGGTCACTTAATTGCAGGAATGACGGTTAATCTGAGGGTCCTGAATAAATCTGCTGAAAACCAGCTGGTGATTCCGTATAAAGCGGTTACAGAGCAATTGGGAGCATATAATGTATATGTGGTGGGGGATAGCAGCAAGGTGCAGCAAAGGATCATTACGCTGGGTAAGCAATTTGATCAGCGTGTGGTGGTCAAAGACGGACTGAAAGAAGGGGAGACGATTGTTACCGACGGTGCACAGAATGTACGACCGGGGGCCGTAGTTAAATTTTAAAGAATTTCAAGCTTATGATCTCAGAAGTATTTATCAAGCGCCCGGTCACGGCCATAGTGATATCCATTTTAATTGTGGTGATTGGTGTGATCGTCATCACTACGCTTCCAATAAGTCAGTACCCCAGCATTGCGCCGCCGACAGTAACGGTTTCCGGTGCGTATACCGGTGCGGATGCCCAGACGGTGGAACAAACCGTAACTACACCTATAGAAAGTCAGATTAACGGTACGCCGGGAATGAAGTATCTGTCTTCCAGCAGTACTTCCGATGGACGTTCTTCGATTACGGTGACTTTTGATGTGGGGACCAATATTGACGTTGCGGCCTTAGATGTACAAAACCGGGTAGGCATTGCAGAGCCTTCTTTACCTGAAGCGGTAACCAGGCTTGGTGTTACTACCAAGAAAGCAAACAGTGATATCCTGATGGTAGTGGGTTTGTACTCACCGAATGGAACTTACGATGATAAGTTCATTTCCAATTATGTCAATCTCTATGTAAAAGACGCGCTGCTGCGGGTAAAAGGGGTGGGTGATGTACAGGCCTTCGGGCAGCCATTTAGTATGCGGGTCTGGCTGGATGCCAATAAGCTGGCGCGACTGGGATTAACGCCGGCTGATGTTTCTGTGGCGATACAGGAGCAGAATACACGTATTCCGGGCGGTAGTGTTGGTGGACCACCACAACACAATTACCAGACATTTGAATTTTCTGTGGTCCTGGATGGAGATTTGAATACAGTAGATCAGTTTAAAAATATTGTCATTAAAACGGGTGCAGACGGAGCACCGGTATACCTTAAAGATGTGGCCAGGGTAGAACTGGGTTCTTTCAGTTATGCCCTGAGTTCCAGAGTTAATGGTAAGGTTGCTTCTTTAATGGCGATTAATCAAAGTCCGGGTGGTAATGCTGTGCAGACTGCGGATGGTATTCAAAAGGCACTGGTAGAATTGAAAAAATCTTTTCCCGAAGATCTGGACTATAAAGTTCCCTACGAAACCGTTACCGTGGTAAAGGTATCCATCAATGAGGTGGTACACACCTTAATTGAAGCATTGATTTTGGTAACCCTGGTGGTATTCTTCTTTTTACAAAGCTGGCGGGCCACGCTGATTCCGGTATTGGCTATTCCGGTATCCATTATTGGGACCTTTATCTTTTTCACCTTTTTTGGTTTCTCTATCAACGTGCTCACCATGTTTGGTTTTGTACTGGCCATCGGTATTGTGGTAGATGACGCCATTGTGGTTGTGGAAGCTGTACAGCATTATATGGATCATGACGGGCTTTCTGCTCCTGATGCCACACGCAGGGCAATGAATGACATTACTGCGCCCGTAATCGCTATTGCGTTAATTCTTGCCGCCGTATTTATTCCGGTAGGTTTTATACCGGGTATGGTTGGTCAGTTGTACCAGCAGTTTGCAATTACCATTGCGGTTTCTGTATTGCTGTCGGCATTTGTTGCTTTATCATTAACACCCGCGCTGTGTTCGATTTTGCTGACACCAATGAAGCTGGATAAAAATTCGAAAGGATTGAACAAGTTTTTTTACAAATTTAACCGTTGGTTTGCAGGGGTGACGCATAACTATTCAAGAGGTGTAAAGAAAGCATTAAAAAGTGCGCCTTTGGTGATGATCATTCTGGTGTGCATTTATGCAGGTACGGGCGGATTGTTCATAAAGAAACCTACCGGATTTATACCAAATGAGGATGCCGGTATCTTTTTGATTGGTGCTTCTTTACCTGAAGGAGCTTCTGCGGTACGGACAGATGCCTTTATTAAAAGGATTACCGATAATATCCGGGCCAAGTACCCTGAGGTAGATAACATCACCTCCCTGAGTGGAATTAATATCCTGAACATGTCCTTCAAATCCAATGCAGGAACTTTCTTTGTACAGCTGAAGAACTGGAAAGACCGGACTAAAGATGTGAACGCAATCATGGCAGGAGTACAACAGGATTTTGCAGGTGATAAAGACGGAAGTGTACTGGTAGTTGCGCCGCCGGCAATTCCTGGTTTAGGAATCAGCGGTGGTTTCAGTTTGCAGATCCAGGAAAAACAAAGCGGAGACATCAAACAGTTTGAAGCCAATGTGGGTAAATTCCTGGGCGCAGCGAATCAGCGACCTGAGATTGGAATGGCTTATACGCTGTTTAATACCAGGACTCCCAATTATAAAGTGAGCGTAGACCGGGAGCAGGCTAAGAAAATGGGGGTATCTATTGGTGCTATTTACAGTACCATCTCCGCATATCTGGGCAGCAGCTATATCAATGACTTTACCAAATATGGCAGAAACTTCCGTGTGGTGAGTCAGGCTGATACGAACTACCGTGCTAAGATTGAAAACCTCAATTATTTATATGTGCGGAATGCGGCAGGTATTTCTGTCCCGCTGAGTGCTATGGTATCGTATAAAGTGATCGAAAATCCTTCAATCATCAATCACTACAACCTGTTCCGGTCGATCGAGATTGGCGGGGCAGCCAAACCAGGACGCAGCTCTGGTGATGCTTTGAAGGCATTACAGGAAGTCGCTGCACAAACACTACCGGCAAATTACGGCTACGACTTTTCCGGTTTAAGTTTACAGGAAACTGAAGCTGGCAATAGTACGATCATGATTTTTTCATTGGTTATTGTATTTGTATTTTTACTGCTTGCTGCCTTATACGAAAGCTGGTCTGTTCCTTTTTCTATCCTGTTAGCCGTGCCTCTGGGTTTATTTGGCGCCATTCTGGCCTTAACGTTTTTGCCTAAACTGGACAACAACATTTATGCACAGGTAGGTTTGATCACACTCATTGGTTTATCGGCGAAGAATGCGATTCTGATTGTGGAGTTTGCGAAAGAGCGTGTAGACTGGGGAATGGAGCTAATTGCAGCGACTATTGAAGCCGTGAGGCTGAGACTAAGACCGATCATCATGACATCTCTGGCGTTTATTCTTGGTGTTATACCGCTAATGATATCTACAGGTGCAGGTGCAGTTTCGCGTCAAACCATTGGCTGGACGGTAGCTGGAGGGATGCTTTCCGCAACAATACTCGCCTTGTTTATCGTGCCGGTATTGTTTGTACTGATCACCCGTGTGGCTTACGGTAAGAAGAAATTAGCCGCTCTGCAGGCAGCTTACCGGCCCGAAGATCATAAAGACACACTGCATGCAGATGATGAAGATTAATATTAAAGCCGCCCGTTCAGGGCGGCTTTTTTGTTACAATAACTAATTCAGCTCATAGGTAAAAGCAGGGGCATAGGTATCCGCTACGGCCTTGCAGGTAATTTTGCCATTATAAGTATTCAGTCCTTTTTTTAAAGGTTCATCCGAACTAAGCGCCGCATCTACCCCAAGCCCGGCAATTTTTAGTGCGTAGGGAAGGGTAGCGTTAGTCAATGCTATAGTTGAGGTATTGGGCACAGCGCCCGGCATATTGCCAACTGAATAATGCAGTACTCCTAGCTTGATGTAAGTAGGGTTGTCGTGGGTGGTTACCCGGTCTGCTGTTTCGAAAATCCCGCCCTGATCTATAGCTACATCCACAATTACAGATCCTTGCTCCATTTGAGAGATCATGGCTTCAGTGACCAGTTTAGGAGACTTCGCTCCCGGTATTAATACTGCACCAATGACCAGATCAGAGGTTTTTACAGCCTGGGCAATGGTATAACTGTTTGAAGCGACTGTACAGATCTGACTGCCGAAGATGTCGTCAAGCTGGCGCAGTCTTTCCAGATTGCTGTCTATAATGGTAACCCGTGCACCATGTCCGACCGCGATTTTTGCTGCATTTGTACCGGCCACACCGCCACCGATAATCGTTACATTTGCCCGTCTTGCTCCCGGAACGCCGCTTAACAGCACACCTTTACCACCATTTGGTTTTTCAAGCAGGCTGGCACCGATCTGCACTGCCATACGACCGGCTACCTCACTCATTGGTGTAAGCAGGGGCAGGGTACCATTAGGCAACTGGATGGTTTCGTAGGCAATACCAGTTACTTTTTTTTCAACCAGCGCTTTTGTCAGTGCCGGTTCGGCGGCAAGGTGCAGGTAGGTGAACAGGATTAAACCTTCGCGGAAATACTCATATTCGCTTTCCACCGGTTCTTTTACCTTCATGACCATTTCGGCTGCCCATGCTGCTGCTGCAGTTTCAACAATCACTGCGCCTGCATCTGAATAAACACTGTCGGCAAAGCCGGAGCCCTCGCCGGCATTTTTCTGAACAAATACCTGATGACCGGCAGCCACCAGGGCACCGACACCAGCAGGAGTAGCCGCTACGCGGTTCTCGTTGTTCTTGATTTCTTTTGGAATACCAATATTCATGAATATAATTAAGTTAGTTTTTAAGGAAAATTATTTCCCGGTGCAAAGATGCTAAATTCATCAATTAATCAGCTCATAATTCCGTACAATACTCCAGTGGTTCCGGCCAATCTTTTTTATCTTCTATAAAATAAATATCAAAGAATGGTGCCGATCAACCGGATGGGTTTGGGAAATCAAAAAATCCAGAACAATTGTAACCTGAGAATTGTCTTTTTTATATGTCAAGGCAAATCTATAACAGAACCATTAGCGTTGATGGAATTGATCTTTTCTACCGGGAGGCCGGAGATAAAAAGAATCCATCTCTGCTGCTGTTACATGGATTCCCGACCTCATCGATAGCTTTCAGGAATTTGATGATAGTCATGTCTGATCAGTACCACCTCGTCGCTCCGGATTATCCAGGTTTTGGCTTCAGCGAATTTCCTGTACCAGATGGTTTTGAATATACATTTAGGGGTATCTCAGCTTTGATCAACAAATTCACCGAAACCATAGATTTACATCAGTTCTATATTTATCTCCATGATTATGGTGCACCGATCGGGCTTCAATTGTGCATCAATCACCCTGAAAAAATTTCAGGTATAATTGTTCAGAGTGGCAATGCGCATCGTGAAGGTATGGGTCAGGAATGGGACGAATCCATTGACTATTGGTACAACCCGACAACCGAAAAAAAGGAGAAACTTATTGAATTTTTAAGTGCAGAAGGTATAAAAAATCAATACTTTGGTGGACTTCCGGAAGAAATATTGTCCAGGGTCAGTCCGGAATTGTGGATGGTGGACTGGGAATTTCTTAAAAGACCGGGTAATATTGAAAAGCAATTTGAACTAAATTGTGATTTTAAAACGCACCTGGAAATGTTTCCCGTTTACCAGGAATATTTACGCAATCACCAGCCACCGGCACTTGTCATATGGGGAAAATATGAAATATTTTTTTCAGTACAGGAAGTTCCTTGTTATAAGCGCGATTTGCCAGAAGCACAAATCCATGTTTTAAACGGAGGACACGATGTATTGGATACTCATTTTGATGAGGTATTGATGCTGATCATTAGCTTTTTAAAGGAGCAGGGTATCTAAACTAAACACAAATTTTTTCTATAAAAACCTTACCTTAACCGGGGCAAAAATGATCAGTATTTATGAAAATCTACGTACCTGTCAGGGGTTTTGAATACGTGCAGGATATCCCTGCATGTGATGCTGAGTTTGACCGCTTTGCCCGGGAAATAAGCGGCATCAAAAATGACCCTTTACTCATCAGAATGCTGGATGAGGATCATCAGAATTTATGGGATATGAAAAAAATCACCTTTTCTGTCGTAGAAGGTGACCAGCATCCCGAAATCACCGCCATCAGCCAGAAACACCCCGAGTTTGATATCATGTATGTTTATACCTTTCTGGTTATTGACATCATGGCCCTGCCGGGCAGAAAGGGATCACTAACCGGAATCCCTGCAGCAGAAAAATACCTCAGACGTCTGAGCGTTCTGTTGAACCTGACCTATGCAACTCCCATTTCATTTCTGCCGGCAGCAGTTTTTGACGGAAGCAAATACCTGGGGATAACCGGAGACTGCGGAGGCTGCTTTGACCAGGCGTACATGAGCATGGCCAGTTTAGGCTGGCCCAAAATCCCCAAACTGCAGCTGAAACAGGTGCTAAACTGGATTGATTCCTGTAACATCAGATTTTTTGGAAGCAGCAGTACTCCAGCTGCAAGGGCCTTTAATGCCTATACTTACCTGTTCAGCTACCAGCTGCCAGAGACTGATCCCCTGTTGATTTTCTGGTGCATGCATGGTCTGCAGGCGCTCTATACAAAGGGCAGCCGGAATATATCAGAACAATTGCAGCATCAATTCATACTGATGTTTGGTGAACCGCCGGAATTCGGAAATAAGCTGACCAAACTCCATGAGTATCACGCCCTGCTGGTCCATGGACGTAGCGATATTCCGGCAAAGTACTCCCGTGATATTCAAAAATCTGCCCCGCAGTACCAGAGTTACCTTGGTCTTGGATCATCTATGCTGATTGCAAGCTTAAGAATACTCATCAGCCGGAACATTTTCCAGTTTGATTTGAAATGATCATTAAAATGGTTAATCCTGGTATACGCTGATAGATTCCATCTATCGGCAGGTAGAGTATTTTTTTCCTGATTCTGGAATTAGAGGTTCAGGAAGTACCAGTCAACGGGAGCATAAAATGGAAAGTAGCACCCTTGCCGGGCTCACTGGTCACGCCGATCTTCCCGCCGTGCCTTTCGATAATCTCCGCGCACAGGTAAAGTCCTATGCCAAAACCCGGAATGACTTTAGAACCTGTATCTTCCACCCGGTAAAAGCGTTCGAAAAGTCTTTCCATATCCGAAGGCCTGATGCCGGGGCCTTCGTCGGTTACACTGATCCTGACAAAGTCTTCAGCTATTTCTGAGCGAATTTCAATACTGGTGTCAGCGGGGGAGTACTTGATTGCATTGCTCAGCAGGTTATTGATGACCGAGGTGATTTTATCTGCATCAGCATTCACCAAAACAGGCTCGCCGGGAAACATTTTGATCAGGTGCGAGTTTGAAACCATGCTGATGTCTTCGATGACCTGCGTGATCAAACTGTTGAGGTCAACGGGATGCTTTGCAAGATTAATTTTTCCAGCCTCTAGTCGGGATACGTCCAGGAATCCATTGATCAGGGCAGCCATTTTGCCAATTTGTGAATCGGCCCGGCTGAGGATGCCTGAGGTCAGGTCATCGTCTTTCTTTCCGGCCTGCTGCCCAAGAAACTGGATATAGCCTTTTAAAGAAGTCAACGGAGTTTTAAGCTCATGGCTTACCATCCCTATAAAATCATTCTTACGGATTTCATCGGTTTTCTGTTCAGTAATATCCAGTACCGAACCAATGAAACGAACAGGTTTCCCGGCAGGATCAAAATAAGCCTTGCCCTTTGCCCTGACCCACCTGATTACACCATCTTCTGCACCAACTGTACGGTACTCTACATCGTAATCCCCATTGGTTTTTGACTTATCAAATACGTTTTGAATAACCGTAAGTATCCTGTCACGGTCTTCGGGATGCAGACCACCCAAAAAATCCTTTTCATAGGAAACTTCCTGCCCGTGATTGATTCCGAACAATATTCTGCACCGTTCATCCCATTGCAGGGTGCCATGGATCAGATCCATATCAAAAGTGCCGAGCTGGGCTGCAATTTTTGCTAACACCGCCTGGTCGAGGGCAAGTTCCAGCCGCTGGTGAGCATCTAATAATTTATTGAGTGCATTTCGTTCCTGAGTGATGTCCTGCAGGGTACCGCTGAAACGGATCGGTTCCTTTTGGGTGTTAAAGATTGCTTTTCCAAGCGCCCTGACCAGGCGCGGAATAGGATCGAGCGGGCTAATAATAGTATATTCAACATCGTAATGACCTCCTGATTCAAAGGTCATGGCCGTTTCAATTGCCTTTAGCACCATCTGCCGGTCGCTCCTGTCAATAACGTCTGTAGCACGCGGAAGTTCAATTTCTGCATCCGGAGGAAGTCCGAACCAGATTTTTAAGCGTTCATTGCCCATAAACTTATTGGTAGTTGGGTCCAGATCCCAGGTACCCAAGTCTGCGGCGTTGATGGCAAATTCCAATTCTGCTTTTGCACTTGTAATTTCGCTAAGGCCAATGACTTTATTAGTGGTTTCCGTGCAGGTAACCAGTACACCAGCGATCTCACCGTTTTCGTCAGGCAATTTGCTGTAACTGAAGGTCCAGTAGACTTCCTCCAGCTGGTTGTTGCGATAGATGGGGATCAGCTGATCTTCATTCCAGGTGCTTTCCCCCCCGGCCAGTACCTGATCGATCAGCGGCTTAATAATCGGCCAGATTTCCTGCCAGCAATCTGCACCCGGTTGCCCCAGAGCTGTTGGATGTTTACCGTCTTTGCCCAGACTGGGCCGGTAAGCATCGTTATAAAACTGGATCAGTTGCGGACCCCACCAGATGAACATCGGGAACCTGGAATTCAGTACAATGCTGACCGCGGTCAGCAGCGGCAAAGGCCAATTGTCAGGTGAACCCAGAGGAGTGGACGCCCAGTCAAAGTTCCGGGTCAGTTCACCCATTTCGCCGCCACCATTTAAATATTTCGGGTAATTGTTATTCATGCAGACAGCTGGAATTGTTTCCGGCTTTAGTTTTTAAAATTAGCAATAAAATTGCGGAAAGGAAACCGGTTCTGAAATACTGCTGCGGGTGATAGTGTGGACGAAAATGCTTATTATGGTTTTAATTCCTCTTCTGTTTCCTTTTGAATACTTTCCAGGTTCGACGGCCGGTTGAAATTGTTTGTTATTTTTCCTGATCTGTTGATGAATATATAGTGAGGAATACCTGCAATCTTAAAATCATTTCGAAGATTGGTATATTGATCCTCATTGAGAAAATAGTGGTGTGCTTTGAAAGGCATTTTGGTAATTAATTCTTTATATAAATGCGCTTCGGACGACACGCAGCGCAGAACAAATACCTCATCATCTTTATATTTGTTGATCAGACGTCTTTTTATCCATTTAGCAGATGACGGTTTTGACTGATTATTTGGCATTCGGTTTGGAATCATTTATCTACCCGAACCTCAGACATGATGATGTCATTTCGGCTACTTGATTCCTTGATTTGGATACTTCCGGTTACACTTAACCACCGATTTTTGTATAAAAAATAAGTATCATGAACAATAACATTTCAGGAAAGGTGATCGTCATCACCGGAGCCAGCAGCGGTATCGGCCGGGCTACTGCAAAACTATTGGCATCACAGGGCGCGATAGTTAGCCTGGCTGCCAGACGTAAAGAACAATTGGATATATTGGTAAAAGAGATAACAGAAGCCGGTGGTCTGGCAAAAGCATTTATTACCGATGTAAGCAGGAGGCAGGATGTCGATGCACTTATTGCAGGCACTGTTGAGGCTTTCGGTAAAGTAGATGTGCTGTTTAATAATGCAGGAGTCATGCCGATATCTTTGCTGGAAAATTTGCATTATCAAGAGTGGGAACAAATGATCGATATCAACATCAAGGGTGTTCTTTATGGTATAGGAGCTGTACTGCCTCATTTTAAGGCACAAAAAAGCGGGCATTTTATCAATGTATCCTCAGTAGCAGGTCATTTGGTAGCACCATCCAGTTCAGTGTATTCAGGTACAAAATTCGCTGTCAGGGCGATAAGCGAAGGACTGCGCCAGGAAGTAAAGCCTTATCACATTCGTACCAGCATAATTTCTCCGGGTATTACCCAAAGTGAGCTCACAAATAGTATTACAGATGAGGCTATAAAACCCATGATAGGACAAATGGCCGGTATAGCGATTTCTGCTGACAGTATTGCCCGGGCCGTTGTCTATGTGATCGACCAGCCAGATGATGTGGATGTAAACGAAATGATCATTCGTCCGACCGCACAGCCAATGTAAACAGCGATAGCGAAGCATGAGCAGGAGCCATGCTTCGTTATATTGAAATGAAACACTTTGTTATATTTGTAATATACTACTCATGAAAAAATCTGCGCACACACCTTATGTATTCCACTCTATTGCCGGGATGAACAGGGCTTTAGGTATGCCTGAACCTCAACATCCTTTGATTGTGCTGAATGATTACAAGGACATCAAAGGTAATGTATCAGACATTGCTAAAGGTTTGATCATGGATTTTTATAAGATTTCCTATAAAAAGAGTCTTAGCGGGAAAATCAAATACGGACAGCACCATTATGATTTCCGGAACGGTGGCTTATCTTTTATATCGCCAAACCAGCTGATTGCAGAAGATGAAAGCAATGGTGAATGTTCTGGTTTCACCTTATTGATCCATCCTGATTTTTTTAACGGGTATGCCCTGGCTAAAAGCATCAAAAACTATGGCTTTTTCTCCTATAGCGCCAACGAAGCATTACAGCTGACAGAAAAGGAAAAAGAAACCATATTCGGGGCGTTTAAAAACATCGGAGATGAACTCAGTCAGCGTCTGGACCATTTCAGCCAGGACGTAATGATCAGCCAGATCGAATTGTTGCTGAACTACAGCAATCGTTTTTACAATCGACAGTTCCTTACTCAAAAGGCAACTCACCACAGTTTGCTTAGCCAGCTTGAAACTTTGCTGGAAGCTTATTTTAATGAATCCGGCGGACTGAAAAAAGGCTTGCCCACTGTACAATATCTGGCTGATCAACTGTATGTTTCCCCTGGTTATTTAAGTGACCTGCTGCGCAACCTTACCGGATTGAACGCCCAGCAGCATATTCACCAAAAGCTCATTGAAAAAGCCAAGACTTACCTGAGTACCGATCGGCTTAGTGTAGCGGAGATTGCCTATCAGCTTGGATTTGAGCACCCGCAGTCGTTCCATAAGCTATTCAAAAGAAAAACCAATACCTCACCTTTGGAATACCGGCAATCATTTAACTAAATGACAGTCTTATATATTAGAATATGTTTTTATACAAAATCTCATAATACTGATGCGCTAATCTTGAAGATTCAAAATCCGGAGCCACATTTTTTGCCGCGTTTTTAGCCATTTGTACCCATCCGTGCTCATCTTTATAGTACATGGGCAATACCTTGTTCTCTAAAATATCCATGAGGCTGGCATTTTCCAGCTGGTCTTTCTCTTCTTCAGGCAATTCACGCGGTGCCGGCTGAATCAGAAAACAGTTTTCCCCGTCCCGGGCAAATTCAGGCACCCAGCCGTCCGGCATACTCAGGTTAATCGCACCATTCATTGCAGCGGTCATCCCACTGGTGCCGGAAGCCTCACGATACATGCGCGGGTTGTTCAGCCAGATGTCTGCTCCTTTTTTCAGCAAAGCGGAAAGCCCCAGTTCGTAGCCTGTCAGTACGGCACAGTTTCTAATTGGCCTGGTCCTTAAAATGATCTCGTTAAACAATCCTACACTCTGTTCGTCTTTGGGATAAGGCTTACCCGCCCAAATCATTTGAACCGGGTAGGGGGCGTTACCGATCATATCCAAAAAACGCTGCCAGTCCTGCATCACAAGGTCGGCCCTTTTGTATGCAGCAAAACGCCTTGCCCAAACAATGGTCAGGACATTCTCGTCGAAGAGTTTTCCGCATTGATCAGCCACAACTTTAAACAACTCCCGCTTCATCTCTTTTTTCCGGGCCATAATTGCTTTCCCGTCATCTGAGTTAAGATTATCCTCCATCACAGGATCTGTCCAGTAGCCTTTATGCTGGGCATTGGTAATGGCAACAATTTCACAAATTCCGGTATTTCCAGCCCACATTTCCCGGGCTACATTTGCATGGATTACAGATACACCATTGGCCTTTCGTGCAAACTTCAGGGCAGCCAGGGTATAATTAAAGGTTTCCCCGTCCATGTTCAGCAGAAACTTTACTTCATGCTCCTGCAGATGGTAGAAAAAAGACATCTCTTTCAGCAGATTATAGCTATGGGCTTCGTTACCAGCCGCTTCAGGTGTGTGTGTAGTAAAAACGACCCGCTTTTTTACTTCCTCCAGGTTTTTAAATCTGGCGTAAAGGTAAAAGTTCAGGGCTACTGAATGGCCTTCGTTCATGTGGTATATTTCAGGTTCAATCCCCATCAGCTCCAGCAGCATTGCACCGCCTATACCCAAAACAATACTTTGGGCAATGCGGGTGGTCTCGTTCTGATCATAAAGACAATGGGTAATAGACCGTGAGACCTCGTCATTCTCTTCTATATCGGTACTCAGCAAGATCAGGGGTGCCGATTTAAATGTTTCCGGTTTCAGCAGCCATGCCTTGACATGGACCGGAGCATCATGTACCTGTACGGTAAAAACAATGCCGGTATCCTGCAGGAAGCTATACTGTTTTTCAACAAACTCAGCCTTCATTTGCCCGTTGCTGTCCCTGGTCTGGTCATAATAGCCGTACTTCCACAGTATACCTATTCCCAAAAGATTCTGCTTCAGGTCATATGCACTCCTTAAATGTGAACCCGCCAGAAAACCGAGACCTCCGCTATAGATCTTCAACGCCTGGTCAACGGCAAATTCCATGGAAAAATAGGCTACCGCTTTTTGATATTCAGGATCTGGCATGTAGCCGAAAATTTCAGTTTTTGTCATCAGTTATCTTCTTGATTCCGTAAGATACCTATTTAAAATTAATATCCCGTTTCAGTTGTGGTTGATATCTGTTTATCGGATTAGATCGAGAAATGATACCATAATCCTCCATTCTCCAGATCATCACCAGGAGGAGGTCCTGACATGGTTGCACAATCCACCGGACCATTCAACCACCTTGCAACCACCTTGCAACCATCACGGAAGGATTATGGAAAGGTTATAAGGATATAGAAGCAGAAAGGTACCAGATGGCTATTGTATCAGCTGGGGTTGATCATCTTTTTTCCTGCATCAGGACCAGCATATTGCCCAGAGTTTCGGCTGTACGTGTAAGGTTATCTGCTGTACATGCCAACGCAGTTGCGAGATCGCCGGGCTGGTTTCCAATAGGCATTAATACGTCGAAATACGCCTGTAAATTAACATTCTGCTCCAATGGTATCTTCCCTGCGAAGGCTACGACAGGCAGCCCTTTAAGTTTGGCATGGTACGCTACGCCAAAAGGCCCTTTTCCCTGTAAGGTTTGTTCATCAATACTCCCTTCCCCGGTAACGACCAGATCTGCCCGCTCCAGTGCCGAATTAAAATCTGTAAGTGAAAGAAAATGATCTATCCCATTTACCAGCCTGGCATTCAGAAATGCATATAAGCCTGCAGCCGCACCTCCTGCAGTACCTCCGTACTTTATTGCAGCCATATCCCGGCCTGTCTGGTGTAAAGCGACGGCCGAAAGTTTTTTAAGCGCCTGGTCCAATTTTTTCACCTCATCCGGGGATGCACCTTTTTGGGGTCCGAATACAGCTGCAGATCCCTGATCACCTAATAGCGTATTGTCTACATCGCAAAAAACAATCACTTCACATTTCAATATTCTTTCATCCAGTCCTGAAAGGTCAGCAGCAGCCAACGCTCCAAGATCTTCAGGAAGAATGGTTAACTCATTGCCGTCTGCCCCCAAAAAACGGATACCAAGGGCACGCAAAATACCGGTGCCGCCATCCACAGTAGCCGAGCCACCCATACCGATTATAATTTTTTCAACCCCCTGATCAAGTGCTTTTCTGATCATTTCCCCTGTGCCGTAAGAATTGGCATGCAAAGGGTTAAGCTCTTCGGTTTTAAGTAACCTTATACCTGATGCATCTGCCATTTCTATAACGGCAGTTGCACCATTATCGATCAGGCCAAATACAGCATTTATTGGTCTGCCCAGCGCATCATGTACTGCCGCATCCAACAATGTGCCTTTACATTTTTTTATAATTAAGGTTCCTGTACCATCCCCGCCATCGGCTACCGGGAAACACTCTGTGGTAACACCGGCCTTACTTCGCCTTAAACCTTCCTGAATAGCAAACGCTGCTTTTTCGGCATTCAGACCGTGTTTAAAAGCATTGGGGGCAATGAGGATATGCATAATGCTTTCAGTTAGAGGTTTACCACATTTACAGGATTCCCATTTTTATAGGCATTCAGGTTGCTGATAGTGATCTCCATTAACCGGGCTCTTGCTTCTTTTGTTGCCCAGGCGATGTGAGGTGTAATGATGCAGTTTTTTGCCCCGAAAAGCGGGTTGTCCTTTGCAGGCGGCTCAACAGAAAGCACATCAAGGCCCGCTCCGGCAATTGTACCGTTGTTCAATGCTTTGGCAAGATCTTCTTCAATAATGACAGGGCCTCTTGAGGTATTCAAAAGAAAAGCGCTGCTTTTCATTCGCTGTAAGTTCTCTTTATTGATCAGCCCTTTGGTTTCAGGGGTTAAAGGGCAATGGATACTGACAACATCTGACTGCTCCAGCAGTTCGGGTATTTCTGCCCACTTAAAGTTACTGCGGTGAGACTGATCTGTCCGGTTCCGGCTTGTTCCAATGACTTTCATCCCAAATGCAGTGGCCACATCAGCAACCTGCCTGCCTATATCGCCAAATCCGATAATCCCAATCGTTTTTCCTGTCAGTTCAACCAGCGGATAATCCCAGAAGCAAAAATCAGGAGCGGAAGCCCAGCGGCCGGAAGTTACCGCATCACTATGGCGCTGCACACGGAGGCAAAGTTCCAGTAAAAGGCCAAAGGTTAGCTGCACAACAGACGGCGTACCATAACCTGGTACATTACTAACTGTTATGCCCTTTTCCCTGGCCATTTGAATATCCACTATATTATAACCAGTAGCCAGGACTCCAATGTATTTTAAATCCGGAAGACTGCTTAATGCGGCTGCGTTTACCGGTGTTTTATTGGTAAATATGACATCCGCCCCTTTTGAGCGTTCAACAACTTTATCTATCGGGGTACGGTCGTACAGGGTTACTTCACCGAATTGTTTTAACCCATCCCAGCTCAGGTCCCCGGGATTCAGTGTATATCCGTCTAGTATTACGATTTTCATATATAATGTTTAAATAATTAATGAAGCTATTACAAACTTACATTTTTCGCAAACTTATTATTTTACCGTATTTATAATTAAAAACAAAAATTTTTCACGCTAATCCGACAGGTGCCAGTCTTAACATAACTTAAAATAGTCCAGACAACCATGATACATGTCGCTATTTGCTAATATATTTTCTTATACAAAAAGATGATATTTACTTGATATTTTATACATAGTAATAAAAAGACATTTGTTATGCATAGCATTAGTGACAAAAACAGTGCAGCGGAAAGCCAGGAACGTATTATTAATTTATACAAAAGTGCTTTCCCTGCGGTTGCCGGATACGTCAGTCGAATGGGTGGCAGCTTTGATGAGGCCAAAGATGTTTTTCAAGACGCATTGGTCATTTATTACGAAAAAGCTGTCCTAAAATCATCAGTATTAAACAATGATACTGGTTATTTGGTGGGCATTGCTAAAAATTTGTGGTTGAGGTGCTATCGGCAATCATTACAAAATTTATCTCTAACGGAAACGGAGGTAGCTTTTAATGAGCAAGAAGAATCTCCTGTAAATCATCGCCTGATGCACTTTTTGAGTACAGCCGGCCAAAAATGTATGAATTTACTGAAACGCTTTTACTACGACGAGTTGCCACTCAATGAGATTGCAGAAGAATTTGGCTACTCGACCGTGCGCAGCGCGACCGTTCAGAAATATAGATGTCTTGAAAAAGTAAGAGAAACCATAAAAGATAAAGCATTAGTATATGACGACTTCCTGGAATGAAACTCAACAGATTGAGGCCATTATCATGGGTACAGCTAGTCCTGACGAAACTTTGCTATTTGAGGCCAGGCTAATGCTTGATAATCAATTTGCTGAAAAAGTAATGTGGCAGAATAAAGCTTATCATATAGTTAAACAATATGGTCGTATGAAATTAAAGGCGGAAATTGAAACCGTACATCAACAACTATTTACTCGGCCTCAACACATGGGTTTTAGCCAAAAAATAAGACAGCTTTTCAGTAAACTTTAACCATATAATTTTATGAAAATTGATAAAAATGAGTTCCGCAAATTTGCGGTAGGGCATTGCTATGTCCCGTCGGTTGGCATCGATAAATATATTTCGGCAGTGGAGCGCAGCGCTATTCCTCAAGCCATGACGCCTTATGTCACCGAAGAACGTGAGATGCGTGTTTCGCAAATGGATGTATTTTCAAGGTTGATGATAGACCGAATTATATTCATGGGTGCGGCGGTAGAAGCCAACATTGCCAACATTGTGCAAGCGCAACTCTTGTTTCTTCAATCGACAGATGCGAAGAAGGATATACACATGTATATCAATTCGCCCGGTGGCGAGGTTTATGCAGGCTTTGGTATTTATGATACCATGCAATTGATTAGTCCGGACGTCGCGACTATTTGTACCGGAATGGCACTATCATTCGGCGCTATATTGCTTTGTGGTGGTGCCAAAGGCAAACGCAGTGCTTTGGCACATTCACGAGTGATGTTGCATCAACCTTTAGGTGGGGTGCAAGGTCAAGCTTCGGACATTGAGATTACAGCCAATCAAGTTTTGAAAGTAAAAAAGGAGTTATATGACATCATAACCAAACACAGTGGTCAAGATTACCAGCGTGTACACGATGTTTGCGACCGTGATCATTGGATGGTTGCTGCCGAAGCAAAGGAGTTTGGGGTAATTGATGAGGTGCTGACGTAAACTCTGCCGAAGTATTCATTAAATTAGTCCCAAATATTCATCAATGACAATTAATGGTGGTATATGATATCGAGATAACTTCGTGCCAGTCTTCTAAGGCGTTCTCCGCATCAGTATGGATCTTATCGAAAGTGCCAATTCCTTCCCGCTCATATCCTTGAAATCAGTAAATCCTAAAAGGTAGGGGGAGCTAAAAGGACAGATTACCGTTGGTAGTAAAAATTTATATAAACTTGCCATGACTTATCATTAACTTTAATAAAGGGAAAACTTAACACCATGGCGGGTTATAGCGTATATACCGATCAGGAACTGGTTGCTTTGCTGAAGCAGGAGATCAGCGTGCAGTGATCTCAGATGATAGGTGAACAAGAACAAAAAACTCTTAATAAGATTGTTGTTGAATTGATGGAATTTATATAACTTTACGTAGTTTAATGCCGATTGTGTGATTTTTATCACACAATCGGCATTAAACTTGTGATTTTATGCAAATTGAAAGAACTGTACAAAAGAAATTATCAACCTGGAGAATAGATCCAAACCGCAAACCGTTAGTTCTTCAAGGTGCAAGGCAGGTTGGAAAAACCTGGTTATTGAAGCATTTTGGTGCTGTTGAGTTTGATAATGTTGCTTATTTTAATTTTGAAGAACAGCCGGATCTAAAGCAGTTTTTTGAAAATACTAAAGATGTTCAGCGCATTGTGCAAAATTTATCACTGGTGCATGGTTTGCCAATAGAACCGCAAAAAACACTGATCATATTTGATGAGATACAGGAATGTAATGAAGCTTTGAATACTTTAAAGTATTTTTATGAAAATGCTCCTGAATATGCAGTAGCGAGTGCGGGTTCATTATTGGGGGTGGCCATGTCAAAAGGAAATTCATTTCCGGTAGGGAAAGTTGATTTTTTGCAGGTGAACCCCATTAGCTTTTCTGAATTTTTATCTGCTGATGATCCTAAGCTTTTTGCATATGTTGAGAGTATAGATAAACTTGAACCTATACCTGATATCTTTTTTAATCCGTTAGTAGATAAGTTAAAGAAGTTTTTTATTTGTGGTGGTATGCCGGAAGCGGTTGTCACTTTGCTACAGCAGCAGGACATAGAGAAAACACAGCAGGTATTGCAAAATATAGTGAATGCATATGCTCTTGACTTTTCTAAATATGCAGAAAGTAAGGATGTACCTAAAATTAATCACTTATGGTCATCCATCCCTTCGCAGTTAGCCCGGGATAACAAGAAATTTTTGTATCAAAGTGTACGAACTGGTGCGAGGTCAAGAGAATATGAAGATGCATTGCTTTGGCTTTCACATGCGGGCCTGGTGCATCGGATTTTTAAAATAACTAAACCTGGATTACCTGTTTCTGCTTATGATGATCTGTCGGCATTTAAGCTTTATTTAATTGATGTGGGTTTGCTACGCAGACTTTCTTTGCTTGATCCGATAGCTGTTAGGGAAGGCAACAGATTGTTTACAGAATTTAAAGGCGCATTAACTGAAAACTATGTATTGCAGCATTTAGTTAAAAATTTTGAAGTTCTGCCACGGTACTGGACTTCGGGTAATCAGGCTGAAGTTGACTTTATTATTCAGGTGAAAAATGAGATTATTCCTATTGAAGTGAAATCTGATGAGAATGTACGCAGTAAAAGTCTTTCTATTTATAATGGGATTTATGAACCATCTGTACGGATAAGATATTCTTTAAGGAACCTAAAGAAGGATGAGGGCTTAATTAACATTCCTTTGTTTTTAGTTGATTACACGGAAAAGTTACTTGGATTATAGCTGGTAAAACCAGCGTAGAGACACAACATGGCAGGTACAATTTAAGCCCGAAGCCATTCCACTCCCCGAAGGTGTGATCAGGAGAAGACCAGTTATACTTCTGAATTCTCCGTTTTCCTGAAAGAGACTTTTGTATTCAGCTGATCTTTCATGGCAAACCCGGCAAACCACTTTACAGCTATTCAGTGTTGGATCATGCTAGGGGTATTACATGATGAGGATTCTACTATTCCAGCGTTCATCGTGAAGTTGTATTTCTGCTTTCGCAGGCTACGCCTACTGAAAAGAAAATTTGTTATGATCTGGAGGGTCTGCGATCGGGTTCATTTTACGAAGTGTTTTAAACAGATGGATGGTATGAGTCCAATGGCCTATCTTAAAATGGCATAGAGGCGCTGCTGCCCGGCTAAATCTCCCACTTCAAATATTTTGTAAGTATATCATTATAGTTGGAAAAAAAAGGAATTGTCAGATAAACTCCGTTGGGGAGCAGGAGCAGTTTTGTAGGATAGCTTCTGATCTTGAAATCTTTTTCTACCTGGCCGTCAGATAGGAGCACCTGATAGGTGTATTTTTCCCTGGCCATAAAGTCATCTACGTTTTTCTTCTTATCAAAACAAGCTATAGTAGTGACGAGTAGCTTTTCCGGGTTTGGATTTTTTAAGTGGACGGCTTCAATTTTGTCAATTTCGGCTACACAGGATCCGCACCAGGTACCCCAGAAGTCAACAAATACAAATTTATGCTCCTGGTCTTTGTTGGATATCATTGTTCCGGACCGCTCATTTAAGGCGAACTTCGGGACAGTGGGCAGCTTGCTTTTTAGTGCGGTATTGAAGAAGGCCTTGAAATCGCCTTTTGGGTAAGCTTTGATGTAGTTTTCTTTTAAGGTGGCATATCGTTCTGGTTCAAGGATGACCATGTCGACGTACTTGCTGAGTTTGGCTTCGTCATTTATCCCCGAATTGCCACCGGAGGCCAGGTATAGGTCGGTGTAGGAAACAAATGGGCTAAATTCATATTCGCTTTGCAATCCAAATTCATTGTCGACGATGTCTTGCTGCGTAGGCAGGTAATCGGCGGCCATTTGCAGGTAGGAGGTTTCTGAGCTCTTCTGTAGTTTGCTTTTACGGTAATAGGCATCGGCCAGGTTCTTTTTGTAAATGATTTTGTTGCCGGCTATGAAGGACTCAAAGATGAAAGGTGGAACGTTTTCTATGGAACCAGAGTCGATCTGATCCATTTTTTTCTTAACCAGGTCTATAGTATAATCGATATATGCACTTTTAATGGAATCCGGAATTTGCTTTTTTACGAGTTCGTCGTAAATCAATATCCGGTAACGCCCTGCCATATCGTATGTTGAATTGAAATGTGTTCTGGCTATTTCCGCCAGTTCGGTTTGATCGGTCGATAGTTTTGCCCTTACATAGGTCTTCATTCCTGTGAGCATTTCGGTAACTATAGGGATTTTCAGATCTTCCAGATCTTTAATGATATTGTATGTGGTTTGCAGGACGTCTTTGTTTTGAGTCTGGAAGATCAGCCCCCCGAAATTGTCGTGTATGGAGTTGGCGGTGTTAGGCATGTTCAATGGGTAGTAACTGTCGCCTTTAAATTTTGTAAAGGACAATTCAATGGCTTTTTTAATCTGGCTTATATCGCCTTTTTTCAGGTCTGCACGCATTTTATTGTCGATGTCATTCGCATCAGGTAAGTATTCATAAGAGACTTTCTCCAGGATCTCCTGATAATTACCGCCATTGAGGTAGGTCAAAATGCCCAGTTTTGCACCGAGGTACGCATAGTCGTCCTTTGCAAAGCCCATATCCAGCGTATCAAGTTTTTTGAGGATAGCGGCTTCTATAGTCTGGCTTCCTTTCTCCTGATTAAATAGTTGGGCAAGTTCCTGAATTTTACGCGTAGCTTTTTTAATAGGTGTATAGTAATCTGCATAGTGGAATCTTTCCTTTGCTTCTGCCATCAGAGGCTGGGTGGAAGTTGCAAGATTGAATTTTTTGCGGTATCGGGGGCTATTAGTCAAAACTCCCTGAGGTGAGAAGTTGTTTATTGTGGTATCAACCGAATAGAAGGTAATGAGTCCGTTTTTGGGTATCCTGTTCAGGACTTTTCCCGGGCGGCTGAAAAAGGATGCGTAGTTCTTAAAATAATCTTCATTGATGAGGCCTTCTACCAGTTTCTCATATTTTTGATAACTTTCAGGTGTTTTTAAGGCTTTTATTTTTTCCAGGATAGCTGTTTTGATTTCTGGAAGTCCGGTTATTGCTGTGATTTTTCCATTTTCATCTATTGTTACAGTATAGGACGACATCGTGATTACCTTTTTGGCAATGGCCATAAATTCAGCGGGCTGCTCTTCAAAAGGAACTGTGGAATCGTGGATGATATTTGCCCACTTGGTTAGAAATACTTCAGGTGAGACTTTCAGGGTGTAGGTGCCCTTGTTATGGCTTGTGACCACAAAGTTGGTTTTCCAGTATTCGTAGTTTTTATTGTTGTATTGATCATTAAGTTCTACATCATTTATGGCTTCATAGCTGAATTTTTGCCCGGTTTTTAGCTTTAGCGTTTGTGCATCGGCAATTCCACATATCAGGAGAATGGTGACTAAGAGGTTAATTTTCATAGCATTTACACTTGGTTTCTTTAAAGATAATGCGTTTATCTTTTTTTTGTAGTGTATTAACATTATTTAACTTGACATTAAAATTGCAAGGGATAGTTTCATGTTGAAAGAGAGCAGGAAAGGATAGTTGAGAATAAAAAAAGGACCGCTAATCAGCAGTCCTTTTTAATCCGAATTTCTCTATTTTACTGTAGAGATGACTTCGCTGGATATCGATATCATCCGCAGTCTTGGATACATTCCAATTGTTTTTCTCCAGTTTAAACTTAATAAATTCCTTTTCTGCAAAATCCTTGTAATCCTGAAAGTTGCTGAATTTATCATAATTGAGATTTTGTGAAGCAGCTGAACCATTCGCAGAAGCACCATTATTATGGCTTCCGGCAGCTCCGATATTGGTACCGCCGCCTGGATTCGCAAAGGCGATGACATCATATTCTGTGATGATCTTGTCACTCAGGATAATCAGACGTTCGATCATGTTGTGCAGTTCACGTACGTTACCTGTCCAGGGAAGTCCCTGAAGTGCAAGCATCGCACCTTCACTAATTTTTTTAACAGGCATTCCATATTCCTTGCAGATGTCTTCCAGGAAGTTCTGCGCGATTTCCGGGATGTCTTCTGTACGTTCATTTAAAGGGGGTACGTGTATATTAATGACGTTCAGACGGTGGTATAAATCCATACGGAAATTGCCATCTTCGATTTCCTTCATCAGGTCTTTGTTGGTAGCGGCAAGTACCCTTACATTTACTTCAAGTTCTTTTTCACCGCCTACACGGGTAATTTTGTGTTCCTGCAGCGCTCTCAGCACTTTTGCCTGTGCAGAAAGACTCATGTCTCCAATCTCATCCAGGAAAAGTGTACCGCCGTTCGCCAGTTCAAACTTGCCGATGCGTTGCTTAACAGCAGAAGTAAAAGATCCCTTTTCATGACCGAAGAGTTCGCTTTCGATCAGTTCAGATGGAATAGCCGCACAATTCACTTCAATCAAAGCGTTGTCCGCACGATTCGATTTCTCGTGTACCCAGCGTGCTACCAATTCCTTACCACTGCCATTGGCACCGGTAATGAGTACACGGGCCTCAGTAGGAGCTACGCGTTCTATGGTTTCTTTGATCTTATTGATATTGTCAGATGAACCGAGGATATCCCTGGTTTTACTAACCTTACGTTTCAGGACTTTGGTCTCAGTCACAAGCGTTCCTCTGTCCAGGGCATTCCTGACAGTAATCAGCAGCCTGTTCAGGTCAGGTGGTTTGGAGATAAAGTCAAACGCACCTTTCTTACTGGCTTCTATCGCTGTTTCAACAGTACCATGACCCGATATCATAATAAAAGGAAGGTCAGGACTATGTGCAAGTGCCTGTTCCAGTACTTCCATCCCGTCCATCTTACTCATTTTGATGTCACACAGAACAAGGTCGTATTTCTTTTTTTTGATCAGCTCAAGTCCTTCTACACCATTGTCAATATCTTCAACTTCGTAATTTTCATACTCTAAGATTTCACGTAAAGTGCTTCTTATTGCCCTTTCATCATCTATTATTAACAGTTTCGCCATATGGTGTGTCAAATGTTTTTATTATCCGTATGCTAATATATTACTTTTATCAGTAATGCTTTATAAAATGAAAAAAATGCAAGCCTGTAAGCCGGGTTCTGTTTCCGGTTTCTTATTCCGACGAATCGGGAAACCGGATTCTATCATTAATCCACTATAAATGTTGCCATTTATCTCTAACGACCTACCCACTAACATCGGACGAGCAGCCCTACATGCGTTAGCCTATTTGGTCTTTCAACTCCCGGGGTTTACCAATTTTGCCATCACTGGCAAAAGTCGTGAGCTCTTACCTCACGTTTTCAACCTTACCTGTGCCTTTCGGCCATCGGCGGTATGCTTTCTGCGGCACTTTCCATAATCCGGGTGTTCATTCCCTGACCTCTTCCCGTTAGGAAGCGGGATGCTCTGTGTTGCCCGGACTTTCCTCTTTTCTGATCAATCAGAACAGCGATAGAACGGCTTGCATTTTTTATCCTGCGAAGATACAAAAAGCATTCTTCTTCAGGTGCTGCATTTTCAGGATTGCTGAGATATCGGTTATTTTTCCATTGGGTAACCTTTGTCAATCCAGTCTGTTTTCAGGTTTACAGGAAGATTAACCAGGTAAATATTATTCAGCTCATGCTTTTTCAGCATCCCGAAGGCGGGTCTGATATTGGGGCATTTGTCCATAGGACAGCATCCGCAGTAAATGGCTATCATCTTATTCTTCGGAACGGTTTTTAGTACTTTATCCAGTTTTTCAAGATTTTCTTTTTCACTCGCCGCACCCAGATGTATTGCTCCGCTGATGTCTTTCATTACCCCTATGTTATAGACCATCAGGTTTTTGTTGTTTTTCATAGCAAGTACTAATGCAGATGGTTCCAGCAGCTGTCTGGCATTCCAGGGGTTGATCTGTAGTTTTCCGGCTGGTGGTTGCTGGCTTTTGGAAGCGTAACCACCGGTCATCAGTATAAATATGGTAAGTAATAATATTGCAGATAGGGTTTTCATAGATTCAGAAGGTAACGACACTGTTATATAAGCAAAGATGCACTAATCTTTTGCAAAATTATATCTTTGAATAAAGCCAATACACACAAATGATTATAAATAACCGAATTAAAAGCGCATTTAGCCTGGCAATGATGGCTATACTTGTATCCAATACAAGTGATGCGCAGATCAAGAAGAAAAACACCAAATATGTAAACACATTTATTGGTACAACAGCACTTACCGATCCCAAAATTCTCGGATATGAATTGCCAAAGGGCTGGAGGGCCTGGTCAGGTCTTACTTTTCCGGGAAGTTCTTTACCAAATGCAATGGTTCAGCTGAGCCCGATGACTAAATATCAGCCTGCGGGGGCCGGATACGAATATGAAGATTCTGTAATTGTGGCTTTCACGCATACAAATAAAGGCCACTGGAACTTAGGGAATATTCCAATCCTTCCGATGTCAAATCCCGGCAGCAAATTTGGTTCGCATTTTTCGCATAAAAAAGAGAGTTCAGAACCCGGTTTTTACCAGGTTTATCTGGATGATTATAAGGTAAATGTTAGTCTGACCTCTACATTGAGAGCAGGTTATCATAAGTATGAATTTGAAAATAACACCGGAAGGCAGATACTTTTTGATTTGTCAAAGGCGCTGAGCGGAGTAAGAGGATGGAATATAGAACAGGTAGGTAAATCTGATTTAAAAGGTTTTCAGGGTGGTGAAAACGTTTATTTCTATGCTACCCTGAATACAGACATTGCAAAACTGGAAAAAAAGGATGAAGGACAAAAAAGCGGATATGCTATAGTTCACCTCGCTGATGGTAAAACAGCACCTGTGGAGCTTAAAATAGGACTCTCTTTCGTTAGTACTGAAAACGCGAAGGAGAATCTTGAAAAGGAAATAGGCAATAAAAATTTTGAAGCAGTCCGCAGTGAAGCTGGCCGCACCTGGGAAGACATCTTGTCAAAGATACAGGTGAAGGGCGGAACAGAAAAGCAAAAGGTGATGCTTTATTCCTGCTTATACCGCTCATTATTGTGGCCTGCACTGCGCAGTGATGTCAACGGATCTTTTAAAGATGCTAAAAGAGAGATCGTAAAAGCAGATTTCAATTATTATACTGAACCTTCTCTCTGGGATACCTACCGCAATAAGGATGTGCTTTTAGGACTGATGACACCTGGTATTACCATTGATGTAATCAAATCAATGAAGGATGTTGGGGATAAGACCGGTTCTATACCGACTTTCTTTCATGGAGATCATGGTGCTTCGTCTATCGCAGGGGCCTATCTGAGGGGAATCGATGGTTTCGATGTGGAAGGTACGTACAAATTGTTGCTTAGAAACGCCAATGTACCCGGACGTGCACGTCCTTATCTGGAAGAATATATTCAGAAAGGTTTTATTTCTGATCCGGATGTAGCCAATCCTCATGTGGAAACCAAGGCTAAAGCGGGAGTGTCTAAAACGCTTGAATATTCCTATGATGATTATTCTGTAGCACAGATGGCTAAGAAACTGGGGGATACGGCCAACTACAAGATTCTGATGGCCAGATCAAAGAATTATAAAAATATGTTTGACCGGTCTGCAAGATTCATGAGAGGTAAACTGGAAAACGGAGACTGGATCAAGCCTTTTAATCCTGAATATCCGTATTATGAGTATATGTACAGAGAAGCCAATGCATGGCAGGTTTCATTCTTTGCCCCGCATGATATGCCGGGTCTGATTGAATTGTATGGTGGCCCTAAAGGCTTTGAATCTAAACTGGATTCTCTATTCACTTTGCCCTGGAACCCTAAATATATTGCAAGAAATGTGGAAACCATGATTGGTCAGTATTGCCAGGGTAACCAGCCGGATCATGAGGCACCTTTTGCCTATACCCTGATCGGAAAACCGGAGAAGACACAAAAAGTACTGGATAATATTTTAAATAACCTGTACGGAATTCATGACGGATTAACACTTTCGGGTATGGATGATGCAGGTGAGATGTCGGCATGGTATGTATTTAGTGCCCTCGGTTTGTATACATTCTCAGCAACTGATCCGGAATACCTGGTTACGGCACCTCTGTTTGATGAAGTAAAATGGACAACAAGCAGCGGTAAGGTACTGACCATTAAAAAGCCCGGAAAAGGAAGGGGAATAACGGCTGTTAAAGTAAACGGAAAATTGAATAAAGGATATTTCGTGTCGCATGATCTGTTTAAAAATGGCGGACAGATTGACATTGCCACACGCTAGATTGGTTTAATCGCCAGAGCAAAAAAAAGGGGATCATTGAAATTATTCAGTGATCCCCTTTTTTTTGCAACAATTCGCGCTATTGCTGCACTGGATTATTTCTTCAGCAGGTCTTGTTCGACCTGCTCAGGCGTATACATTCCCTGTTCATTGCCATAGGAATTGGTAATGAAGACAATAAGCTGGGCAATGTCAATATTGGCCATTTTAGCATTATCAGGCATTTTTCCATCGTATGGTTGACCATGGATAGTGAGGATGGTATCGCTAATGCCATTTTTGATAAAGCCGGCAAGTTGATGTTTGTGCTGTTTTAAGAAAACAGTATCCGTTAGCGGAGGAGCAAGCCTGTTAAGCCCTTCTCCGTTAGCTCCATGGCAATTTTGGCAATGTTTGATGTACAGGTCTCTGCCATTAGTAAAGTAAACTTGCTGCTTTAAATGTTCAGGGCTCTGACAGGAGTATATAATGCCGGTCAATAGGACGAAAACTGTTATTAGGATGAAGATTTTACGCATTTTCCTGATTTCTTCTATGATGCTTATTTCTCCTCTTCTGCCAGCAGAACCGGGATATCTTTCTTAAGCTGGGCTACCTGATCTGCATTCGTTCCATCATAGGCACCACGGATCCGTTTGTGTTTGTCTATCAGTACAAGCCATCCCTGATGGACATAATTTTCCTTTGCCGTACTGTCTTCCAATACTGCAACCAGGTAATCTTTTTCTGCGATCTTATAGATGCTGTCTTTGCTGCCATATGCAAATTGCCACTTAGGTCCGTCTACACCAAGTTTTATTGCGTATTTCTTTAGCTTGGATGGGGTATCATATTTAAAATCAATGGTGTGTGACAAGAACATCACATCAGAATTGTCTTTGTATTCATCAAATATTGTCTTCATATTTCTATGCATGGTAGGGCAAATGGTCGTGCAGGAGGTAAAGAAGAAATCAGCAATGTATACCTTGTTTTTAAAATTGTCATTGGTTACCGGCACACTATCCTGATTCAGGAAACTAAAAGCGGGGATGGTTTGATACACCGTATCAATTGTCATGGTACCATCCGCATTCTTAACTTCACGAGCCGCTCTTTGTCCATAAAACGGTAATTTTTTGTTTTCCTTGCAGGCGGCAAACAAAAGAAAGGAACTAATAATAAGAGGGGATAGTAAAGATTTTGCAGACTTCATATTGGTTGTGTTGAACAATTGTAAAGGAGTGTTGAATAATGGCAAAGGTACGTTCCTGAAAAAATAAACTGTAATGTACAGGTAATTATTTAATGTTTACCGCTGATAAGTTTTTGCTGTCTGATCAACTGGCCTAGGTAAGGCGACACTCCATTTTGGTCACATTGTCTATAATTAAATGTATTGTTTATATATTTATTATAATTTATTGAATATTAATTGATAATATTATTTAATGTTTAGGTTTTTTACTATGAAAAATAATATAGTGGTATTATTTTAACACCTTTTTAGACTGAAAACATCTTGGAAGGGACTTCTGTCTGCTGAAAAACAAATAAGGTTATGATTATATGATAATTTATTGTTAATGAGATTTATAGATACGTTTAACTATATTAAGATATGAAGTATTCATTTGTGGCACAGAACTGCCGGGAAAGGAATATTTTTTTGCCTTAAAAAGTTAAAGCTTTATTCCGTTAACCCAATTATAGGTTTACCCGGATCGCTGATTTCAACACCGGAGATCAGTGTGAAAAAAAAAAGCACAGATAGAAATGATCAAGCTGCAAAAGTACTGCGGGAAAGTGTGGAAGAAGCTGTAACTTTGCAAAAATATGGGGCAGATAGAATGAGCCTGCCCTTTTTTATAGAATTACAAACATACATGAGAATAAGGAAAAATGCGGTGATTACCGCGGTAGGTGGTTATGTTCCTGACACGGTATTAAGCAATCATGACCTTGAAAAAATGGTTGATACCAATAATGAGTGGATCGTATCAAGGACCGGGATAAAGGAGAGAAGGATAGTTAATGATCCAAATATTGCCACATCTGACATGGCTACATATGCCCTGAAGAGATTAATTGAAGATGCTGATGTAAATCCTGATGAAATAGATTGTGTGATCGTATCGACTTCAACGCCGGATTATATAATGGTTTCTACCGGAAGTATGGTCTGTGAAAAAGCCGGTCTGAAGAATGCATGGGGAATAGATACCAATGCCGCATGCAGTGGTTTCCTGTATGCACTGACCCTGGGCGCAAGTATGATAGAAAGTGGCCGCTGTAAAAAAGTGATCGTGATTGGTGCTGATAAAAACAGTTCCATCGTGAATTATACTGACCGCAATACCTGTATTCTTTTTGGTGATGGTGCCGGTGCGGTAATGCTCGAGCAAACCGAAGAAGCGGTAGGTCTCATGGATAGCTTCTTCAGAACAGATGGTTCAGGGAAGGAAAACCTTATTGTAACTGCCGGAGGTTCAAAGTTTCCTGCTTCACAGGCAACTCTGGATGAAAAACTGCATTATGTTCGTCAGGATGGCCGGGTAGTGTTTAAGGCTGCGATTCAGGGTATGACAGATACCTGTAATGAAGTGTTGCAGGCAAATGATCTCCTCAGTTCACAGATTAATTATCTGATTCCCCATCAGGCAAATCTTCGCATTATCCAGTCTGTTGGAGAATACCTTGGTTTGTCAGGTGATCAGGTGAAAGTAAACATCGATCGTTATGGTAATACTACTGCCGCAACCATTCCTTTATGCTTGTGGGATTTCAAAGATGATTTCAAGTACGGAGATAAAATGATACTGACTGCTTTTGGCGCGGGCTTTTCATGGGGTGCTACCTATTTGAAATGGGGGCAACTTCGTAACAGGTAGAACTGATGACCATAGAAGAAAGAATAAACAATTCGGAAACCAGGATTTTTAAGGCTGTATTTCCAAATACCACAAATCATTACGATACTTTATTCGGCGGCACTGCTATGATGATGATGGATGAAGTAGCATTCATTGCCGCTACCAGGTTCAGCAGGCAAAGAATGGTTACGGTGAGCAGTGACAGGATAGATTTCAATCAGCCGATTCCTGCGGGTACCATTGTAGAACTGGTGGGAAGGGTTGTTCATATCGGAAATACAAGTATGAAGGTCAGGGTAGAAATCTATGTAGAACAGATGTATACCGATGCGCGTGAAAAGGCAGTTACAGGTGAGTTTTCATTTGTAGCGATCGACGAGCATAAAAAGCCGGTATCCATAATAAAATAATTCATTTCAAAGCAGTCCCGGAGGACTGCTTTTTTTATATCTTTGCGCCATTATGTTGCTTAAATCCACATCTGTATTGCTTTTGATCAGCTTGCTTTGCGCAAACTTATCAAATGCATTTGTGTATCTGGGTTTTGAGGTCAACCAAAAATATATTGCTAAGGAGCTTTGCGAGAATAAAGACAAACCTCAAATGCATTGCAATGGAAAGTGCTATTTAATGAAAAAGTTAAAGCAGGCACAGGAAAAAGAGCAAAAGCAGGAAAGACAGTCTCAGAAGCCTCAGGTGCAGGACGCCATTGTGGGTACTACACTTGTTTTTAAGCAGTATGCCTTTGCGGAAATCAACTTTCATGTTCCTTTTTCTACAGGAATGCCGCAAAGTATTAAGAATTCTATATTTCATCCGCCACAGGAAAATTAACCGTTCTCTTCGAAGCCTGCATTTCCTGTCGCTGAAGAAGCTCCAGGAACGCTAGGTCTTCTCTGAGAAGGTAAATTTTCTCGCAAAATGGCTAGCTGTTGAGGATATAGGAATCGCTATTTTTCTTTCATATCCTTAGGCAGGGAATTCTTATCTATTACAATTTTATTAATGAATCCAATCAGATATTTAATATTATCTATGGGCATGGTGTTTTGTTTTTTGCAGAGCCAGGCCCAGACACAGCCCGCTTTCAAGGGCCATATTTATGACTCCCAGACTAAGCAGCCGCTGGCGGGAGCAATTCTTTCAGACAATAATGCTCAGGAGCTCGTAAGATCGGATCTAAGGGGTTATTTTGAGATCAATGTTAGTTTGTCTAATGGCGTGGTGAACGTAGCGCTGAAGGGCTATAAAACGCAAACTGTGAAACTTAACCCTGCAGGAGCAGGAACTACTGAACTGAACATACAGCTTGAAGCTGATGCCGTGAGTTTGAATGAAGTAAGGGTAGCAGGTTACAGCGGTAACAAAACGAGCAAAGAAACTGCAGGTTCTGTGGCATTGATCACGGCAAGGGACATTAACCGTGGCAGTGCAGTATCCCTGCAGCCCGCTTTGAATGCTATTCCGGGGGTACGCATGGATCAAAGTACCTTGTCAGAGGCGCGCATCTCCATTCGCGGCAATGGGGTTCGTGCCTCCTATGGTATTCGAAACGTAAAAATCTACGTCAATGAAATACCGGTAACAGAGGCAGACGGGACCACCCGTATTGAAGCCCTGGATGTAAACAGTATCGGACGGGCCGAAGTGATCAAGGGACCTGCATCCAGTATTTATGGAGCGGGCACCGGCGGTGTAATCAATTTTCAGATGCAGCGATCTCCTTATCAGGAACAAAGCATTGAGGGCACTGCCCTGGCAGGTAGTTATGGTTTGCATCGTTTTGCCACCACTTATCGCAGTGGAGGTGATCAGGTAAACAGTTATGTTTCCTACGGATGGCAGGAGTATAATGGCTATCGTGAACACAGCAAAGACATGCGGCGGTTTCTAACCGGTAATTTTCAGTTATTTCCCAGTGATCAGCGGATTATTACTTTGCTGCTCAACCGTACGACACAATATTCCCAGATCCCGGGTTCTTTAACTCTTGATCAGGTAAAGGCAAATCCACTACAGGCCAATGCCGGCAATCTCGATAAACAGGCAGGCAGGTACCAGACCTGGACCCGTATCGGTCTGGGGCAACAGTACCGCTTCAACGATCAGTTTTCCAATACCACGAGTGTGTTCACCTATTTTTACGATTTAAATCACCCGCTTCCATACGCTTACATCCGGAATTTTTATCAGAGTTACGGCGGCAGAACCCGGTTTAGCTATGATCCTGAATTTGAAATTCTACCCACTAAATTCACCATTGGAGCAGAGTTGAATGAAGGCCTGACCAAAGGTTCGCAATATGTGAACAATCAGGGCAGGGAAGGTCCAATGAATTCAAACGTGGATTATAGAAATACGCAATATTCTTTGTTCTACCAGTCGGAAACCGCACTCGGGCCTCAAACTACCCTGACGCTCGGTCTTAGCTATAACGGTTTGCGCTATGATGTAAAAGACTATCTGAAGCCGGTTCAGACCGGTATTAAGAAATTCGATCCGCAGGCAAGTCCCCGGATTGCATTGAGTCATACCTTTAGTGATGCGTTAAGTTTACATGCCAGCGTAAGTTCCGGATTTTCCCCGCCGTCCAGTTCAGAAATTAAGAATGTTGATGGTTCCATTAACCCGGTATTGCAGGCAGAGAAGGGCTGGAACTATGAGCTTAACGCAAAAGGAAATCTTTTCAAATCAAGATTTTCCTACGACCTGGCCCTGTTTAAGCTGGACATGAAAGGAGAGCTGATTGCTCAATCCATACAACAGGGGATTATGATCTACAATAACGCCGGAAAAACCAGTCATAACGGTGCCGAGCTCGCGTTGTCTTACCAGTTGTTTAAAGAAGAGGATCAAAGTGAGTTACTGAGCCTGCGTCCCTTTGTCGCCATTACCTATTCTGATTTTAAGTTCGAGGATTATAAGATCCTCAATGCGAAAAACGAAGTTACAGCTACTTACGATGGCAATAAATTAACAGGAATTGCGCCCTGGGTGTTCAATGCAGGAATTGATCTGGAAAGCAGGATGGGCTTCTATTTTTATGGAAGCTACTTTTACAGTGACCATTTGCCGCTAAATGATGCAAATTCCGCATATAATGGAACTTACAGGGTATTGAATGCCAAACTGGGGTATAAAAAACAACTCATTAAATGCCTGGAGGCAAATGTGTACGGAGGTTTGGACAACATACTTAATGAAAGCTACAGCTCCATAGTTTCTCTGAATGCTATTGGCGGCGCTCAGGCTCCTTACTATAATCCTTCGCCCAAAAGAAACGGATACGGAGGCTTGAATCTTAAATATATCTTCTAAATCATGATAAAAAGAACATTAATCACCTTAGTGGCTGGCCTTTGTTTTTTGTCAGCCTGCAGCCCGGCCGGACCGGAACTGCCCAAACAGATCAGTAAAACCGGGTTAGACGCCGCAGGTCCTTATTTCAGCAAAGACAATATGGGCAACACGGTACTTTGCTGGACCGAGCAGGATGGACAGGATTCCTTGTTCCGTTTGAAATACGCAGTCTACGATTCCGATCACAAAACATTTGGTGAGCCAGTTACTGTTCCCGCTTCGGCGGGCAGCAGTAACTCAGCTGAAAGTATGGGAAAAATCCTCTTTAAAAAAGACGGAACGGTAGTCGCTATCTTTGGAAAGCGGTTTCCCCAGGAAAAGAATCCCTTTGCAGGTGCCATTTGCTACAGCCTTTCTGCTGATGCAGGAAAAAGCTGGTCAGCTGCACAGTTCTTACATTCCGATACCAGCCATGCTTATGGGAGGAGCTTTTTTGACGTTGATGTCCTGAAAGATGGTGAGCTGGCTGCAGTCTGGCTGGATGGCAGATACGGCAAGTCCATAAAAGGATCAGCCCTGTTTTTTGCCCGTACTACCAAAGGAAAAGGCTTTGGGTCTGATACCTGCCTGGAGAAAGGCACCTGTGAATGCTGTCGTACAGATCTTTTGACGGATCAGCAGGGTAACCTTCACCTGGCTTACCGCAATATCAGCTATCCTTCTGTATTTTCAGATAAACAGGTCAGGGATATGGTCTATAAAGTTTCTACCGATCAGGGCAAAACCTTCAGTGCACCAAAAGGGATCAGTAATGACAATTGGGAAATAACAGGCTGCCCGCATTCAGGCCCATCGCTGGCCGTTACAAAAAGGGGAGTACAGGCGCTTTGGTTTACAGCCGGAGGCGGACCGGGTTTGTATTATACATCTGCTCCTGATGGAAATGGCATTTTTCAGAAACGCAGTTTGATCAGCGCCGAAGGACGACATCCTCAGATGATTGCACTGGATGATGATAAAATCGCCATGGTATTTGAGGAAAGTACTGCTGCTGAGCCGGCGCATGAAATGAAAATGGACCACACAAAAGGAGGCATGAAGATGAGCCATGCACCTGCTGCTTCAGCTGGCATCGTTATGAAAATCAGGGCAGCCGGACCTAATGAAAAATCAATTTCTCTGACAGATGGTAAAACGGCCGATCATCATGCTGTCCTTGCCAGGCAAGGCAATGGTATATTGGTAGCCTGGGTAAGAGAGGAACACGCACATGCTAAGGTATATTATACTTTGGTAAATGATTTTAACAATTAAAAGCAATTCACAATGAACAAACTCGCTGGAATTATATCAATCCTTATCATTACCCTGACTGCCTGTCAGCAAGAACCTGATTATAAAGCTGTCCGTGACGACGTGATGAAATTTCACGATGTGGTGATGGCAGATCATGGCATCATCGTAAACAACGAAATGAAGCTGGATACATTGATAAAGGAATTAAGCAAGCTGAAAAAGCAATTTCCTGAAATCGATACACTTAAAGAAAAAAACAACATCAAGGTCCTAAGAGACCGTTTAACAAAGGCCGAAGACAGTATGAACGACTGGATGCATGCCTTTGAACCTGATGTTTCCGGTAAGAACAATGCCGAAGCCATCAAGTATTTTAAGGATGAAAAAGCAAGGATCGCCGCCATCGACAGTATTTATAAGCTCGAGATCAAGGCCTCCACTGATTATCTGACCAGATTCAGGAAACCATGAAAAGGTATCTGACAGCAATCATCGTGCTTTGGCTATCCGGATGCAAGGAGGAGCCGAAGCGTCTGCCTTTTCTGCAGATGGAAATCACAGACCACGTAGTTGACGGCAAGACCATCAAAGACACCAGCTTCAGGACCATTCCCTCCTTCAAACTTTTGAATCAGGATAGCGCAATCGTGACAGAAAAGGATTTTGACAACACGATCTACGTAGCGGACTTTTTCTTTACTTCATGCCCTACAATATGTCCGGTGATGCACCGTAACCTGATGAAGGTCTACCAGAAATACAAAGGCAACCTCAGGGTAAAACTCGCTTCACATACCATTGATGTTAAGTATGATACCCCTTCCAGGATGAAGGCCTACGCCGGTAAACTTGGCGTCGAGGGCACACAGTGGGAATATTTGTGGGGAACCAGAGATGAAATCTATGCACTCGCAGAACGCAATTATCTGGTCGCGGTCGTTGAAGATAAAAAAGCTCCCGGAGGATTTGTCCATCAGGGGTATCTGGTTCTTGTGGACAAGCAAAAGCGTATCAGAGGTGCTTACGATGGTACACTTGATACCGATGTTAAAAAGCTGATGGAAGATATGGATGTCTTGCTAAATGAGTAGATTTATCGCACCTTAATTAATTCATGAAGGATAAAGACGATAACAGCTCAGAAAGCATTGATTTCTCCAGACTCGGAAATATACTGAAGGCAGATCACGCTGCCAAAATACCAGCTTTCGTACGGGCAGTTAAACCAGGAATGGTGCTGATATTTAGTCAGCACCGTTTTTACCGGCACCTGGTGATAGAACTCATGGGAGGAGATCTGGCTCAGAACGGCAAACTGAAGAATCCTCTTGTTACTATCGATCCGCTCGATATGGTATGGAAGACTGAAAAGCAGGATGAACTGAAGTTTTATACAGGAATCTCCAGGTTCAAAAATAATTACAATGAAGGCAGGGCCGAATCTGATATCGAAGCACTGAAAGCCATAGTCAATAACCCATTGAATCTTGGGGTTTATCTGCACGACGAGAAGCGGTCTTCCAATATCAACGCCAATTCTGTAAACCCGGTGAAGCTGACGATCTTAAAACCTGATATGGAGCTTACGGTGGATGAAAGGGGAGATAATTTTGAGGTTTCCGGTGTATTAAAACTTGGCGGTAAACCCTATGCCATGGAAAGCATCAGGCTCAGGTATCACTACTTCATAGAAATTCAACATCAGCTTTATCTGATCGATAATCCATACTTTTTGAGTCTGATCGACTTTTTTAAACAACAGCGAAATACGCTGGTCATTCAGCGGTCCGAATATGAAGAATTTCATGAGAATATACTTTCCGTTCTGGAGGAAAAAATAAAAGTCAACTATTCCTACCTGAAACGGGCCACAAAAAAACAAATTCTTGAACAGGGTTTTGACCTGGACAATGAACAGCTTATTTATTTGTCAGAATCTGAAGATTTTGTCCTGATCACCCCCGTGATGAAATACGGCGGGCTTGAAATTCCTGTGATCTCCCAGAAACAGATCAAGTCCAAGGACAAGAGGGGCAGGGTATTCACGATCGATCGTGATGATGAAAGGGAGCTGCAGTTTATCACCACAATTGCGAAAATGCATCCCTATTTTATGGAGCAGATGGAGGAGTTTCCAGACCAAAAACATGCAGATTGCTTTTACATGCACCGAAAGCATTTCCTGGAAGCAAACTGGTTTCTGGATGCTTTTGAAGCCTGGCGCAGTAAAGGCATCGCTGTTCTTGGCTTCAATGAACTTAAGAATAATAAATTAAATCCTTACAAGGCCGAAATCTCCATACATGTGATCAGCGGGATTGACTGGTTTGAAACCGCCATAAAAGTCAAATTCAACAAGGAAACCGTATCACTCAAGCATTTACACAAATCCATACGGAACAAAAGCAAGTTCGTACAGCTGGATGATGGAACTATGGGTATTCTGCCCGACGAATGGCTGGAAAAATTTGAAGGATACTTTGGTGCCGGAGAGATCGTTGAAGAGCAGCTGCGCACCTCCAACATCAATTATGCTTCCATTGAGGAATTATATGAAGATGATGTACTGGATAGACAGACACGGGAACGTCTTGCCTTATACAAATCAAAGTTATCTTCATTTGAAGCCATTAAAGACATTGAGGTTCCAAAAGAACTGAACGCCACCTTGCGCGGTTACCAAAAAGAAGGACTGAACTGGCTGAACTTTCTGGATGAGTTTAATTTCGGAGCCTGCCTGGCCGACGACATGGGCCTGGGCAAGACCATCCAGGTGCTGGCCTTTATTTTATCCCAGCGTACAAGGGTCAGTCAAAACACCAATCTTGTGGTCGTTCCGGCCTCACTGGTGTTCAACTGGCTGCAGGAAATTAAAAAATTCGCACCCACCCTTAAACTAAAAACCATATACGGCTCAGACAGAGCAAAAGTTACCGCTGATTTTGATCAGTATGAAGTTATCCTGACTTCCTACGGTACACTACTTTCTGACATCAGGTTTCTGAAGGACTACAGGTTCAATTACATCTTCCTTGACGAGTCTCAAACGATTAAGAATCCCGATTCCCAACGGTATAAAGCGGTCAGGCTGCTGCGTTCAAGAAATAAGGTGGTCATGACCGGTACTCCTATAGAAAACAATACCTATGACCTGTACGGGCAATTGTCATTTGCTTGCCCCGGACTGCTGGGCAGTAAGGAACAATTCAAAAGACTGTATTCCGTTCCAATTGACCAGTTTAAAGAAAGCAGGCGTGCCATGGAATTGCAGAAAAGGATCAATCCTTTTGTCCTGAGGCGCACAAAAGAGCAGGTAGCAAAAGAATTGCCTGATAAAACGGAAATGGTGATCTATTGCGAGATGGGCGAACAGCAGCGTGAAATTTATGATGCCTGCAGAACAGACATCAGGGATTACCTCATGGGTGCTTCCGAAGATGAGCTGACAAAAAGCAGTATGCACGTGTTGCAGGGGATCACGAAATTGAGACAGATCTGCGATTCTCCGGCTATTTTAAATAAGGAACAGTTTTATGGAGACGCCTCAGCCAAGATGGATGTTCTGATGGAGCAGATAGAAAATAAATCACCGAATCATAAAATCCTCGTTTTCTCCCAATTTGTAAGCATGCTTGATCTGATCAAAGCAGAGCTGGAAAAACGAAATATTACTTTTGCTTACCTGACCGGCCAGACTAAAAACAGGTCCTCGGTAGTGGATACCTTTCAGAATGATCCGAATGTCAGGATATTCCTGATCAGCCTGAAAGCAGGAGGAATTGGTTTAAACCTTACCCAGGCAGATTATGTTTATCTGATAGATCCATGGTGGAATCCGGCGGTAGAGAATCAGGCCATTGACCGCGCATACCGCATAGGACAGCAGAAAAATGTGATGGCAGTCCGGCTGATTTGCCCGGATACCATAGAAGAAAAGATCATGCTCATGCAGGAAACTAAAAAGGATCTCGCCGGTGAACTGATCAAAACAGAAGAATCCATATTTAAGACCCTGACTAAAAAAGACCTGCTGGATTTGCTATAAGATCTCGTCAGTCAAAACAGATATAAATGATTAAGATATTAACAGTTTGGTGTATCGTTTTCTCCTGGTCATTTATGACGTTTGGTCAGACGGGACAAACACAACATGGAATCATACCCTTTAATGTGAAGCGCATTGCAAGAGTAACCGGCAAGTCATTACCCGGAGAAAATCTGCCTAATCCAAACCGGACAGATGAACAATATGACCTTGGCGGTACAGACCTGGGAATAGCCTGGGAAATGGGAAAGGGTAGAGTCGGTTTCTTCTTCGGAGACAGTTACGGCAGTGATTTTAAAGTTGTAAAAGAGGGCGGCCCCGGAAAGGCGGGCAACTGGCGCTCCAACGTGCTGGGTATTTCAACTGATCATAAGCCGGAAGACGGGGTTTTGTTTGATACCATGTTGTACAGGCAGGTTATTCACAGCCCCCACATCACAAATGGTACAGGAAGTCATACCGCAATTCCAACAGCAGCAATTCATATTTCAGGGGTCGACTATGTGCATTATATGGACGTCAGGAAATGGGGCAAACCCGGAGCCTGGATCACTAATTTTTCAGCCCTCTACAGTTCATCAGATCAGGGCAGGAGCTGGTATCCATGTAAAGAAGTCCGGTTTGCAGCAACAAGTAATTTCGGGCAGGTTGCTTATGCGAAGAAAGATGGCTACGTCTATATGATCGGTACAGCTCCGGGCAGGTGGGGAGCAGCATATCTGTCCCGTTTCAGAGAAAAAGACATCCTGAATCAGCCGGGTTACTCGTATTGGAACAAAGAAAGAGGCTGGGTATTGAATGATGAAGCCAGCGCGACTCCGGTAATAGACGCACCCGCAGGGGAGCTCTCACTGGTATATCACAGCCGGTTTAAAAGATGGATTGTGACCTACCTGAACGAGAAAAAACGCCAGCTGGTCATGCGGGATGCTGCTGAGGCATCCGGCCCCTGGAGCGAAGAAAAGATACTGGCCACCGCCGCGGAATACCCGGGTTTATACGGCGCATTTATGTATCCTGTCAAGCCCGACGGAGATGAACTATATTTTTTAATGTCCATGTGGGGACCTTATAATGTATTCCTGATGAAGGCAGATCTGAAAGCTGCTCATTAAAGGAATGTGATTTCCCGGACATCTTTTATAGTATTATTACTATATGAAATTAAAAAGCCTCATATTTATAGTATAAACCGATTGAATCACGTTAAGCTTAAAACAAGAATCACAATAAGATGCAGTACCGGGAAATTTTAGATCAGCTTCACACACATGTGTCAAATCTGTTTCAATCTCACCAGGATCACAGGTTCCTTTATCATAACCTGAACCATACAGAACAAGTCGTTGAAAATGCAGTCAGGATAGCGAATCATTACCAGTTGTCCGACAAAGACTTTTTTATAGTAATGGCAGCGTGCTGGTTTCATGACATCGGTTATTTTTTCGATTGCACCCAGCACGAGAACAAAGGCATCACGCTGTCGGCAGAATTCTTAAAGGAAAAGAGTGTCGATCAGGAAATCATCGATCAGGTGGCCGGGTGTATAAAGGCCACCATGATGCCGCAAAGACCAGAGGGCTTGCTGCAGCAGATCGTTTGTGACGCCGACCTGTTTCACCTCGGCAGTGACAGCTTTAAAGATAGGAACCGGTTGATGCGTAAAGAAGCAGAAGCTTTCCATAACAAAAAAATAGACAAGGGGGAATGGAGAAAGAAGACCATTGCACTTTTCAATGCACACCACTACCATACTGATTTTTGCCGGGATCTGCTGAATGCAAAAAAAGCAGAGAACCTGGCCGAAATGGAAGCAAAATCACAAAAACAACCAAACGTGGATATCATAAACAACCCTGGATTACCAGAAAAGAAGGAAAAAAAGAAAAAGGATGACAGGCCCGAACGTGGTGTGGAGACCATGTTCAGGATCACCTCCACCAATCACCAGCGGTTGAGTGATATGGCTGACAACAAAGCCCATATCATGATCTCTACCAATTCCATCATTCTCTCGGTTATTTTGAGTTTGCTGCTGCGTAAACTGGAGGACAATCCACATCTGATCATCCCGACATTGCTTTTACTCATCATTTGCGTAGTTACGATGGTATTCTCTATTCTGGCTACCAGGCCATCCATACCTGAAGGGATATTTACACCAGACGACATTAAAGCGAAGCGTGTCAACCTTTTATTCTTCGGTAACTTTTACAGGATGAGTCTGCCCGACTATGAGAATGGCATGAATAAACTAATGGAAGACAGGGATTTTCTATACGGCAGTCTGATCAAAGATGTCTATGCCCAGGGTGTCGTACTTGGCCGCAAATACCGGTTGCTGCGCATCGCTTATAACGTATTTATGTTCGGTATCGTGGCTGCGGTTCTTGCCTTTATTATAGCTTCAGCGGTGGTTACTATCTGATCGGTATGGAAAAAGCGGTTTTCTTTAACAGAGACCTAAGCTGGCTTAGTTTCAACAGGCGTGTACTGATGGAAGCAGCCAAAGACACCGTTCCGGTATTGGAACGGATCAAATTCCTCTCTATTTACTCCTCCAATCTTGATGAATTTTACCGCGTACGCATGCCGGTTTTAATGACTTTGGATGAGCACAGGGAGGAATCTGAATTGGCAGGCAATTATGAACTGGCCAAAATGGAAATCAACCAGCAGCAACAGGCATTTGGAGAGATCATTTTAAAACAGATCTTACCAGCCCTTGAATCAGAAAAAGTTCACTGGATTTATAACAAACAAATCCCCGCAGAGATCTCCGCACAGGCAAACAGCCTGTTTTTTAATGAAGTATTGGCCTACGTACATTCCGTTCGCCTGGTGGATAAAGAAGCCGGCAGTTTTTTCGCGGAAAACAACAAGCTCTATCAGCTGGTCATTCTGGAGGATGGCAATGCCAATGAACGGCTGGAACTGATCAATATTCCCTCGGATGTGATCCCGAGATTCTATACCATAAAGACTCCCGGCGAAGAATATGTCTTGTTCCTGGAAGACATCATTAAACACAATCTCAGACATTTATTCCCCGCAGACCAAATAAAAGGAGTATTCAATTTAAAAATAACCCGTGACGCAGAACTCAATATAGAGGAAGCATCAGGTGAAGACATTACAGCTGCCCTGGAGAAGCAGCTGGAAACCAGAGATCTGGGTTTTGCAACCAGATTGCTGTGTGAGCCCGGGATTCCTTTAAGAAGTCTGTACAGCGTAATCTATGCGCTTAATCTGCAAAAAGCATCAGTAGTGGAAGGCGGAAGATATCACAATTTAAAAGATCTTAGCAGTTTCCCGTTGGAAGGAGCAATATACAGCTACACCAAATGGCCGGCCGCACCTGCAGTGTCTGTCCCGGAAAATGAAACGCTGTTTGAACAGATACTAAAAAAAGATATCCTGATCAGCACCCCATATCAAAGCTATGATCCGGTGCTCCGGTTTTTTAATGAAGCCGCAAATGACGCAACAGTTGAAGAGATCTATGTAACCCTGTACAGAGTGGCTGCCAATTCCAGAATTGTAAGCGCATTGAGTACCGCCGCAAGAAACGGAAAGAAGGTGGTGGCCATGGTAGAGTTAAAAGCGAGGTTTGATGAGGCCAATAACATCAAATGGGCCAAGAAGATGAAAGCCGCCGGAGTAAAGATCATTTATAGCCGTCTGGATTTAAAAGTTCATGCAAAAGTAGCCCTCATCAAACGCAGGACTGAACAGGGAGTTCAATACCTCGGTTTGCTGGCTACGGGAAATCTCAACGAGATCACCGCCCGGTTTTATACCGATCATGTGCTGCTGACCGCATATCAGCCGATGCTGCGGGAATTGGAGGCACTGTTCGGTTTCCTCAGCAAGAACAAGAAAGTCCCCGCACCCGAAGACCAGATCAACTTTGAACACCTGCTTGTTGCCCAGTTCAACTTGCAACAGGTCTTTCTGGAACTCATCCAGCGAGAGATTGATCATGCGTCGAAAGGGTTGCCTTCAGGGATTACCATAAAGATGAATAACCTGGAGGAAAAAACACTGATCTCTAAGCTGTACGAGGCCTCCCAGGCCGGGGTTAAGATTAAACTCATCATAAGAGGCATTTGCTGTCTCATCCCGGGAGTCGAAGGATTGAGCGAACACATCGAAGTGGTCAGGATCGTAGGCAGGTATCTTGAACACGGACGTGTCTTTATTTTTCATAACAATGGCGCACCCAATGTTTATATGGGATCTGCCGACTGGATGAACAGGAACATTTACAGCAGAATTGAAGTTTGTTTTCCCGTTTATGACGAAGAGATCAAAAGAAGTCTCACTGAAATCATTAATTTGCAGACCGATGATACCGCGCAGCAGTCGATCTATCTGCTTTTGCATCAAAATAACGTTTTACAAACCTGACATCACCTATGAAACGAATTTATCCTGAAGGTTTTATTGCTCTAATGCTTTTAATTCTTTTCTCCTCCTCAGCATGCAAAACACCCAAAAATAAATACACCAGCCCGCAGGGCTACGATTTCCTGAAACCGGATAAGTTTACCATGCCTTCCAGCTTACTGGAAATTTCCGGTATTGCTTTTTATCAAATGAACAGCGACACCGTCTATAGCATACAGGATGAAGACGGGAAGCTGTTCAGACAAAAATGGGATGTCAAAAAGCAGAAGAATATGAAGTTTGGTCCCAAAGGCGACTACGAAGACCTCGCTATCTTTCATGAAAGGGTATTTATACTCAAAAGTAATGGCGCAATCTACTCCTTTCCTTTTGAAGAATCTGTTAAAGAAGAATCAGATAAGGTGAAAGAAACCAAACGTTTAATTCCGAAAGCTGAATACGAAAGTCTCTATGCAGACGAGCAAAACAATAAGCTTTATGTCCTTTGTAAAAATTGTCCGGTGGATAAGAAAAACAAACAGGTTACAGGTTATATCTTGAATTATGAGGTAACGTCTGATTCCATATCACTTGCCGATAGCTTTAAAGTCGATCTGAATCAGCTGAAGACTATAAATACTAAACTCAAAACCAGCCTCAGTCCCTCTGCATTAACTAAGAATCCACGGACAAATGAGTGGTATATACTGTCTTCGGCCAATAAGCTCCTGATCGTGACTGATGCCAGCTGGAAAATAAAAGAAGCCCACAAACTGAATTCATCCACTTTTAACCAGCCGGAAGGCCTGGCATTTGATAAGGATTTGAATCTGTTCATCTCTAATGAAGGAGATGAGATCACTGACGGCAACGTGATCAAGTTTACATACAAAGCGAAAGGCAAAAAATAACATGAGGCAACATAGATTCCGGATTCTTCTTTTATTCGTATTTATAAGCTTTGAGTTATCGGCTCAGGAAAAGGATTCAGTGGTATCCAGGGTGATCCTGATCGGTGATGCCGGAGAAATGGATATGCAGCAGGGTGGGGTCATCACGCATTCCGCTGCCAAAGTGCTGAAGGGTAAAACCACTGTCTTTTATTTAGGTGACAACATCTATCCGAGAGGTATGGGGCTGCCGGGCAGTAAAGAAGAACAGCAAACCAAAGACATCATCAAATCGCAATATTCCCCTTTCCGTTCACTGGGTGCCCCTGTATATTTTATTCCCGGAAATCACGACTGGGACAAAAGTGGTCCGCTTGGTCTTGAGAAAATCAAAAGACAGGGTGCGTTTTTAAAAGAACAGGGAGATCCTTCACTGAAGCTGATTCCTGAAGGCGGCTGTCCTGATCCGGTAGCTGTAGAGATCAGCAAGGACCTTGTTGTAATTGCTTTTGACAGTGAGTGGTGGGTATTTCCACATGATAAAGCTACTGCCGGCTGTGACTGTCAGACGAAAGAAGAAGTGCTCACAAAAATGAAAGCGCTGTTTGACAAAAATAAAGGAAAGGTGATTTTGATTGCCTCGCACCATCCTTTTCAGAGCTATGGAAGTCACGGTGGGTATTTCTCCTTCAAAGACCATTTGTTTCCCCTGACCGGTCTGAACAAAAACCTCTACATCCCCCTTCCAGTCATCGGGTCATTATATCCATTGCTCAGAACTGTATTTACCAATCCTGAAGATCTGGGACATCCACTTTACAAAGACATGATCAACAGAGTTGACCAAACTTTTGAAGGTTATCCCGATTTAATCCATCTTGCAGGTCACGACCACGGATTGCAGTTCATTAAGAACAACGGACTCCAGGTCGTGAGCGGTTCAGGCGCTAAACATAGCTATGTGAAAAAAGGTGAGCATGCTTTATACGCCTCTACACTACCCGGCTACGTGGTCGTAGATCAGTTGGTAAATAATTACGTTCGTTTTACCTATTATGCAAATACAGGTATTACCTTTGAACAGGTTTTTACTTACACACATGCAAGCCATAACGCTAAATCTAAATAAAGTAACTGAATCAGGAAAAAATCCTCCCGGTGCGGCTATTAAACTCTCTCTAAATCCCTTTATTGAATACGTTCAGCAAAAAGCAGATACCGAAAAAACTACAAAAATTAACTTTTACCGGTATATTCTTGAGCAATTCAAGCAATATCCGGAGTTAAAATATCCTATAGCACCTGAAGATGCCGGTAAGTATTCAGCACTGTTTGAGTTGATACATACATCATTGTCCCCAATTATCAATGATGAAACCCAGCAGTACTGGGCAATAGGCACTCCTTTATCCGGTATATTCCATTATGGCACCGATGCATTTTATAATGTATTCATGGAGCCGTCAAAATGCCATCTCCGGTCCGATCTCTGTCTTCCGTCTAAGAAGGAAATGGAAAAAAATATGCTTTCCGCATTTTACAATATGATCATGGAAAGGTTTTATGGCTTTTCCCTGAATAGCAAACAGTTTACCATTCATTCTATTACAGACCCTGAAACACACCTGCTTAAATATTACAGACTGGATGTAGATGACCGGTTTTTGAATATTACTACTGATGCTAAACTGCCCGAATATGATCTGAAATATGTTAAAGATTATATCAAAGATGAAAGAAATACACTTAAGGTGCTTACTAAACTCCTGCCACCTGAAGTATTCAGTGTCGAAGGAATAGCCATCATCAGTCTTACCGATGTAACCGCAGAGTATGCACTGGAGACCGTAAAAAATATAATTATTGAACACAATGAATCAGAAAAAGGTGAACACAGTAATGATATTGCGGCTGCTTTAAAGACCCTTGTAGGTACGGACCAGGTAGAATTTGGGATGTTGCCTTATATCAGGCTGAACAAAAAACTGATGATCGATGACCAGTCTGGTTTCAGAAGTATTGTCGTACAGCTTGCCAGGGATAAGGGTATGGATGATAAAGAGTACAAAGCCCTGGTAGAGGACTACCTCGAGAATCCCCGCACACTGATTTTTCCTGAGATCACTCAGGAAGAACAGGTCAATTACCCTATGCTGCAGTTGCTTTGGGAAGTCGGGATCAAATCATACGCCCTGTTCCCGCTTTACTATAATGCGAAACTGGTGGGATGTCTGGAATTTTACACCAAAGACATCACCCAGTTCAATGGCAATACCCTGACTAAAATAGAAAGGTCTTTCCCGTTACTGGCCCAGTTATTTCAAAATATTATTATTGATTTCAATAACAACATACAGGACATCATCACAGATAAGTTTACCGCCCTGCAGCCTGCCATTCAGTGGAGGTTTCATGAAGCGGCATACAATTATCTGCAGTCCGGTGCCCGGGAAAGAAATCTCCCTGTAGAGCCCATTTTCTTCAGAGGCGTATTTCCTTTTTACGGTGCGGTTGATATCAAGAATTCAAGTATTCAGCGTAATTCCGCAATAAGAAGAGATTTGTATACCCATTTTGAGATCCTGGAGAATACCATACATAGCATAAAGAAAGTGATTGCCCTATGCAAAGAAGAAGATATTCCCAAAGAAGAAAGTATATGGAACTATAAGAACCTGGATGAACTTTCTGACCGGGAAATACTAAAAACTGAAGATTACCTTCAGCGTCAGATCCCCGCTTCATTTAAAATGCTTAAAGAAAATCATCCCCAGTTAACAGATATTGTAGAGGAGTATTTTAAACTGACCGCCGCGGAAAGTAAAGTTTTTGAGAACAGGGAACGCTATGAAAAAAGCATGCAGATGATCAACCTCGCGGTAACCAGACATCTGGATGAATTCAATACAGAGCTTCAGAATGTTTATCCCAACTACTTTGAAAAATTCCGTACTGATGGCGTAGAATTCGATATTTATCTTGGACAATCCATAGCACCCGGGAAACCATTTACAGATAATGTTGTTGGTAATTTCCGGCTGAGACAATTGCGTGTACTGGCAGAGATCGCACAGACCACCAATAACCTGGGGCCATATTTCTCCCTGCCGCTGGAAACTACCCAGCTGATCTTCGTTTACGATAAGCCCATAGATGTCAGCTTCAGGATCGACGAGCAGCGCTTTGATGTGGAAGGAAGCTACAATATCCGCTACCAGATGGTCAAAAAACGCATCGATAAGGCACACATTAAAGGCACGGATGAGCGGCTTACGCAGCCAGGAAAGATCGCCATCGTATACTTCAACAGTTCTGAAGCCAAAGAATATCTGGGATATATTAAAAAACTTCAGAATCAGGGCTTATTAAACAATGATTTAGAGTATCTTGAGATAGAAGAACTCCAGGGAGTAGAAGGATTAAAAGCATTGAGGATTGGAGTGAGCTTAAAGCGTTTAATGAATTGATACCCTGCTGATGAAGAAACTCCTGACCGCCATTCTGCTAAGTTTGACCCTTCCTGTCTTTGCGCAGCAGGCTGACTCCATCAGCATTGCCCCCGGACCTGATTATGACAAGGTAAGCAGCCTGCATCGTCTTTTTCTGGGCGAAAGTTACAGACGCGTATGGGCCACACCAGTTAAGGTAAGGATCATTGATCTGCAAAAAGAAAAGGGCGGCTTTAAGATTGTAAAACTGGGCGGCGGGATGCAAACCCGCTCACTAAGACTGGTAGACCCAACGGGCAGGGAATGGGCATTGCGAACCGTACAGAAATATCCTGAACAGGGACTTCCTGAAAAACTGAGAGCGACCATTGCCAAAGACATCGTACAGGACCAGGTATCCACCAATCATCCTTTTGGCGCACTCATCGTTCCGCCGCTGGCCGATGCCCTGGGTATCGTTACCGCAAAACCGGAACTGGTTTATGTAGGTGATGACCCCGGTTTTGGTGAATACAGGGAAAAATTCGCCAATGCAGTGTACCTCCTTGAACCCCGCTCTCCCTTTGAAGAAGAAACTGACAATACCCTGAAGGTTCAACGGAAGATTCAGGAAGACAATGACAAACGTGCAGATCAAAAGCTGACCCTCCGTGCAAGGATGCTCGATTTCGTACTCGGCGACTGGGACAGGCACGAAGACAACTGGCGCTGGCTGGCACAAAAAGAAAAAGGGGAGACCACCTATATCCCCGTGCCAAAAGACAGAGATAAGGTATTCTATAAGACTTCCGGAATCTTTCCATGGGTACTTAACCACCAATGGTTAAAATCGCATTTGCAGCCCTATAGTCCAAACATCAGAGACGTCAACCACTGGAGTTTTAACGAACGTTATTTTGACCGTTATTTCCTGAATGAACTTGACCGGAAAGACTGGGAGGAAGCCGCAAAATATGTGCAGGAGCATCTAACCGATGAAGTGATCAGCAAAGCCTTCAAACAGATGCCCGATACCATCTTTAAACTAAGTGGTGCTGAACTCGTAAAGAACTTTAGCTCAAGAAGAGATAAGCTGGATTCCCTGGTACTTCATTACTACAACTTTCTCTCCATCTATGTGGACGTGCCGGCTTCCGATAAAAAAGAACATTTCGAAGTAGAGTACCTGACAGACGGCAGAGTGAAGGTGACCGTCAACAACATCAACAAGGAAGGCCAGATCGGCAGATCAGTTTACAAACGTTCCTTCGATCCTAAGGTCACCAAAGAGGTTCGCCTGTTCGGAATGGCCGGTGAAGATGTCTTTGCCGTAAAAGGCAAAGAAAACTCAGCGATCAAAATCAGGATGATCGGGGGAGACGATAAAGACCAGTTTGAGATTGCAGACGAAGTCAGGAACAAACCTTTTATTTATGACCGTTCAGATGAACCCAATGCCTTGCCCGCACGTGGCTCGGCTAAACTCAGACTGGCCCGCGATACTTCCGTCAATTACTTTGATAAGAACAGCTTTTTATACGACAGGTCCGGCCCGCTGTTCAGCGGCAGCTACAACATTGACCAGGGCATACAACTCGCGGGCGGTTACATCTGGGAGAAACAGGGATTCCGTAAAAGCCCCTATGCCGTAAAACACGAACTGTGGGTCAATTACTCTACCGGCAGAAAATCTTTTATTCTCGATTATGTGGGCGATTATAAAAAGGCTGTAGGCAACAATGATTTGACCATTCATGCCAATTTTCTGGGTCCGGGTAACCTGAGCAATTTCTTTGGACTGGGCAACAATACCAAATTTGAAGACGACCAGGATGAAGGTATAAACGGGGAGGAGCTGGACAAGGAAGATGGGATCTCCTATTACCGCAACCGCTACAACTATTTGAACGTCGATTTGAAACTGAGCCGGAAAGTTGCTGAACATTTAAAGATTGATGCCGGAGTACTCGCTTCTTATTATACCAGTACGGTAGCCGGCAACGAAGAACGTTTCTTTCACGATTACGATGCAGCCAACCCGGAGCAGGAGATCCTGAAAGATAAATATTACGGTGGTTTTGTTGCAGGATGGACATTCGATAACAGGAACAATGCTGCCATCCCGACCAAAGGCTTTTACTGGCGGACCTCACTGACCGCACAGCACAGGCTGGATCAGACCAATGACAAGTATGGTTCCATCACCACAGACTTTCGTTTTTATATCAACCCGGGCAAATCCGGACTGGTATTTGCCAACCGGATCGGTGCCGGAACAGTGATCGGAGAACCAACGTTTTTCCAGCGTATGCAAATAGGAGGGATCAACAGCCTGAGGGGTTTCAACAGCAAACGCTTTACAGGAACCAGCATGTTTTACCATAACCTGGACATGCGTTTGAGATTATTCAACTTCACCTCTTACCTGGTGCCGGGTACCGTAGGTATGATCGGCTTCAACGACGTAGGCCGGGTATGGGAAAAAGGAGAATCTTCAGGAAGGTGGCATCAGGGAGCCGGCGGAGGACTTTACGTCATGCCGGGCGAAGTTCTGCTGCTCCAGGCTACCATCGGGTTTTCCAAAGAAGCCACGCTGCCGTATTTCTCTATCGGATTTACGTTCTAACCTGGTTTTATACCTTATTCGGCTTCCTTGTCCACGTACAACCTGATCTCATGATCAGACAAAGTGATCAGCCTGTCTTTATATAAACCACCAATTACCTTTTTAAAGGCACTTTTGCTGATCTTAAAACGGTCATAGATTTCTTCAGGCGCACTTTTATCTCCCAGGGGAATTGAACCGCCGTTGTATTTAAGCTCCTCAAGAATAGCATCTTTATTGTCAAGAATGTGGCCATAACCCATAGGCTGCAGGCTCAGGTCGATCTTGCCTTCCACACGGATCTTTTTTACCCATCCTTTTCTAACCTCACCAGGATTCAGGATATCAAACAGTTCATTGGTGTATAAAAGACCAATGTATTTATTGTCAATGATCGCATTATAACCCAGATCAGAGCGGTCAACAATCAGCAGACTCACCTCATCACCTTCTTCCAGATCAATTTCTGTTTCCTCTACAAAGTTCAGCAATTTAGAAGAAGCGATCATCCGGTTATTACTTTCATCGAGAAATACATACACCACATGGCTGTCTCCCTTAAACATCGGACGCTTCTGTTCACGGGCCGGCACAAAAATATCCTTGTCCAGACCAAGATCCATAAAAGCCCCGTCTTCACTGTCGGCAACCACCGTCAGATAAGCGAAATCACCCACACAGGCCAGTGGTTTTTTAACCGTAGCAACCAACCGTCCTTCTTTATTAGCGTAAACAAAAACGTTGATATTCTCGCCAACTTCTATCCCTTTGGGTACCTCAGCATAAGCCAGCAAGGCTTCTCCGTCTCCATCAGTTAAGATTAATCCTATATCCGTTTTTGTTATAATTCTCAGATCGTTGTACTGTCCTATTGCTATCATACTTATAATATTTAGCCATTCCCGGTTCGGGGAATGGCTCTAATGGGTAATTTGAAATGCAAAGGTACTAAACTACCCCTTAACATCAGTTTTTTTCAATGACTTCCTTTTTTTCGGAGCTTTAAGCAGCTCTTCATAAGATATTTTTCTGATCGGGAAGTTGCACAACTCTCTTGCGGGTACATTTAAAATTTCTTCAAAGACCAGCATAGCACCATAAGGGATATCTGTCTTGCTATCCAGCGGTAACGCGATATATGTCTTCATCGTATTAGAACATTTTCCGATTAATTCGGGAATCCGTGATAGTATTTCATCATGTTCACTATTTGGGATTCTGCCTAAAAGTTCTTTGATTTTGTACTTGTAGATAATTGTCGTCTCTTCAGTCATAAATTAGTTCTCTTTATAAAAAAAATTAGTTATTTAACTTTATGTGTAAAGGTTAATTAATTTTTTTCACTCAAGTAAAAATTTAGCTGAATAAATTTTAAATATTTACCAGATATATCAAAGAACTGCGCTCTTTTGAAATAATTGTAGCCGCAATCCTGCTTTTGTAACCGCTTGTACAACAAAAGATTAATTTATCCGATACAGGTATTTCTTTTGTTCTTTGCGGAAACTCAAAAAGCGGAATATTTATACCACCGATATTATTTTCTTCATATTCATAAGGCTCACGGACATCAACAATCGCAAAATCCTGATTCGTGTCCTTCCAGTGATCCAGATCTTCAAGACTTATAAACTCGAAAGATCTCCCATTAGTCTTGTTAGCCGTCACACTGTTGTCTGCTGGTTTCAGATTAAAGATCCTGATGTCATTGTGTAATGCATCTATCGTCAGCAACCTGCCCGACAGGGTTTCTCCAAGTCCGGCCGCAATTTTGATCACCTCATTGGCCATATAAGTACCTATGATACCAGGCAAAGTCCCAATTACGCCAATTTCATCACAATTCGGAACCTCTCCGGCCAAAGGCGGTTCAGGATACAAACTGCGGTAATCCGGTCCGCCCTGATAATTAAATACAGAAACCTGTCCTTCAAATTTAAAAAGAGAACCAAATACCAGTGGCTTCTTCAGGGCTACACACATATCATTTACCAGATACCGTGTGGGAAAATTATCAGAACCATCCACAACAATGTCATAAGCTTCGATAACAGACGCTGCATTACCCGCATCCAGTTTAACCGCAAAAGACTGAAATTTAACGTGAGGATTGAGCAGCTGTAATTTCTCAACTGCCGTATCCGCTTTGTTTTTTCCAATGTCCAGCGTATTGTAAAGCACCTGGCGCTGCAAATTACTTTCGTCGACGGTGTCATAGTCAATTACACCTATAGTACCAACACCCGCGGCAGAAAGGTAAAGCAATACCGGGCAACCCAGACCGCCCGCACCAACCACCAGTACCGAAGTTCCTTTTAATTTCTGCTGACCCTCTATTCCAAATTCAGAAAGCCGCATTTGTCTGTCGTATCGTTTCAGTTCCTCACTGTTCATCAGCATACATTTAAACTCATATCCCAATCCTTCCATACAGGCTCATATCCCTGTTTTGTGATCATTTCAGCAATTTCACGGGCACTGCGTTCATCAGAGATCTCAAATTGTTCCAGTGACTCCGGCTCAGCAGCATAACCACCCGGATTGGTCTTAGAACCCGCACTCATCGAAGTGATGCCCAGCTTCACAATATTATTCCTGAAAGATACGGATTCACGGGTAGAAATGGACAATTCGACCTCCCCGTTAAAAATCCGGTAGGCACAGATCAGCTGTACCAGTTCCCTGTCACTCATCACCACCTTAGGCTCAAGACCACCACTAAATGGTCTTAATCTTGGGAAAGAAATGCTGTATTTGCTTTGCCAGTACCGTTTCTCCAGATAGGACAGGTGCAGTGCGGTGAAAAACGAATCCGTACGCCAGTCTTCCAGACCGATCAGCACACCCAGACCCATTTTATGGATCCCCGCCTGGCCCAGCCGGTCAGGAGTTTCCAGCCGGTATCCGAAATTCGATTTTTTCCCTTTCGGATGGTGTTTCTTATAATCCTCCTGGTGGTACGTTTCCTGGTAAACCAGTACCGTATTTAAGCCATATCCGCTTAAATCCTGATAATCCTCCAGATCAAGCGGCTGCACCTCCATAGAAATGTGCGCAAAATGCGGTTTGATCAGATCCAGAGTCTTTTTGAAATAATCCGTATGAACCGACTGATTAGCCTCACCGGTAACCAGCAGGACATGATCATAACCCATTGCCTTGATCACCGCCACCTCTTCCATGATCTCCAGAGCGTTAAGCGTCTTGCGCCTGACCTTGTTGTCATAACTGAAGCCGCAATAAGTGCAAATGTTGTTGCATTCATTCGACAGATACATAGGTACATACATCTGTATCACCTTGCCGAAGCGTTTTTGCGTCAGTTGCTGACTCAACAGCGCCATTTGTTCCAGATAAGGCGCCGCCGCAGGGGAGATCAGTGCTTTAAAATCCTCCAGAGACCTGCTTACCGCACCTAACGCCCGTTCCACATCCCCGGCAGTCTTAGAATAAATACTCTTACTGGTCTCTTCCCAGTTATACTTTTCAAAAATATCAGTGAAGCTGCTCATAGCCTGTCAATAGTTCAGATCATCTAAAAAAGAGGTGAGGGGACTGCTCGCCACCGCCTGAGTACCCGCCAATCCCAGCCGGGCTTCGAATGCCATTCTACCCGCTTCAACAGCCATTTTAAAAGCTTCAGCCATCTTCACCGGATTTCCCGAAACCGCAATCGCCGTATTCACCAGTACCGCATCCGCACCGATCTCCATGGCTTTCGCCGCATCCGAAGGAGCGCCGATCCCCGCATCAATCACTACCGGCACATTACTCTGGCTGATGATGATCTCCAGGAAATCTATGGTCTTCAATCCCTTATTACTGCCGATGGGTGACCCTAAAGGCATTACCGCCGCAGTTCCCGCATCTTCCAGACGCTTGCACAGCACCGGATCCGCATGGATATAAGGCAATACCACAAAACCCAATCTGGCCAGTTCCTCCGTCGCCTTAAGCGTTTCTATAGGATCAGGCATCAGGTATTTGGGATCCGGATGGATCTCCAGTTTGATCCAGTTGGTTTCCATGGCTTCCCTGGCCATTTGAGCGGCAAACACCGCTTCACGCGCATTGCGAACACCTGAAGTATTAGGTAATAAATTAATATGTGAATGCTTAAGGTGCAATAAGATATCATCTTCATTGCTCTTTAAATCCACACGCTTCAAAGCCACAGTCACCAGCTCAGAGCCTGAGGCCAGCAAGGCCTGCTCCATCTGTACAGAAGAGCTGAATTTCCCTGTTCCCGTAAATAACCTCGACTGAAATATTTTATCTGCTATTTTTAACATTGCGCTTCGTTTATACCATTTAACAATTGCAGATGTCCGTACATCCTTTCTATTTCTTCCCGGAGTTCCAGCTGCCCGGTTAGCGCTCCCGAGACCGCAACCCCATACAATCCCGCCGACATCAGCTCCGGAATATCCGCGCTGAGGATGCCGCCTATGGCAATGACAGGTATATTCAAACCCTTCACCCTCATCTGTTCCATTAAGCTCCTGTAGCCCTCTAATCCAATTACAGGACTCAGGTTTTGTTTGGTAGCGGTAAAACGATAAGGCCCCAGACCAATATAATCTACCCCCTCAGCTATCCGCTGCTGAATGTGTTCAAAAGTATTGGCCGTTCCGCCGATGATCAGCTCAGGACCAACAATAGCCCGTGCTTCCGCTACAGGCATATCGCTCAAACCAAGGTGCAGCCCATGTGCAGCAGCCTTTAGCGCCAGTTCAGGATAATCATTGACAATGAGCCTGGCCCCGTATTGTTCGCACAGCTTACGGCTTGCTATGGCCAGTTCAAGAACCTGCGCCTCCGGTTCATCCTTAACCCTGAGCTGGATCCATTTGCCCCCTGCCGCCAGAACAGCTTCAATGGCGTCCAGATGTGTGCCTTTCAGGGGCTTTTGTGAGATATAATGTAGTTTGTCTATCATAACGAATGATACCCCAATAACGCAGGGTTGCTGTTTAAAAAATGTTCTGTATACTGTTTGGAAAGCCTGCAGGCCTCCTCTAAAGAATAACCCAGGGCCAGACGGGCGGTGATGGCCGACGAAAGCACACAACCCGAACCATGTTTTTCAAAGACATGAGTTGTCCCCGGTTTTAACTGATGAATCTCTGTGCCGGTATACAGATAATCTGTCCCCGGTTCCGCGGCATTGTGCCCGCCCTTGAGCAATACCGGGCAATAAGAAGCCCATTGCCTTGCCGTATCCTCGGGCCGCTCATCAGCAGTTCCCATACGATCCAGCTCCTGATAATTTGGGCAAATGAGAGCAAGTTGATTCAATGCCGGAATCAGCTGATCCATGCCATCCACCGGCTGCTGAAAATCAAAACCGGAACTGGCCTTTAACACCGGATCCAGTACAATCTTCATACCCGGCCGCTTGCTTTTTAAAAAACTGATCACCTCAAGTAAAACTTCAGTATTTTGGATTAAACCTATCTTACAGACAGTGATTTCAAATTTGTAAAGTAGAGGACCAAGCTCCGCGATGATCTGTTCCACACTGCGCCATTCACAGGCAAAACAATCCGTATCCGTTTGCACCGTCATGGCGCTGCATACGCCGAAACCATACACACCATGCTGTTCAAAACACTTCACATCTGCCAGTATCCCGGCGCCTCCGCTGGGATCAAAACCAGCTATACTCAAAACAAATGGCCTCAGCATAATGCACGTATATTTTTAAAAGTGTCAATTGCTTTAGAAGGCATTTGCCAGATGGCACCAAGCAGGGCCAGTCCGTCAAAACCCATCGCACTTAAATCAGCGGCATTAGAAGAATCTACACCACCAATTGCGATGATCTTCACCGCAGATCCCCCTGATGACATCCCGGTCAACGGGCTGGTCTTCTTTAAAATAGAAGCGTTCCAGATCCCTTTATACCCCGGTTTGGACAAGCTGTCGAATACCGGACCAAAAAACGTATACTCAAAGTCTTTCAATTCGTTAAGCCTGCTCAGCTCATGTAAAGAAGTACTCCGGATCCTGTTTCCCAGCAATGAACCCCCAATCGCTTCCATTCTCATCCGCTCCGGATAATGCAGCCTTCCGATCCCGAAATCAGCAGCCAGCTCGTGGTGCTGGTGCAAGGCAACCCTGTCCCAAAACCCTTCATCAATCTCCTTCAGCAAATCCGCATAATCCTTCCTGTCCGCAAAAGGCTTCCGCAAATGAAACACCTGCAGCCCGGCCTCAAACAATCCATTGATCAGCATGGCCTCGTTTTTTACCGGTTCCGGATCAGAAATCACATACAGTTCCATATCAGAAAGCTACTCTAAATGACATTATAAATAGATCTCACTGCCTTTCTCCGTAAACTCCCTCGATTTTTCCGACATTCCCTGAGCCAGTGCCTCCGTTTCATCCAGACCCTGTTTAGCCGCATAATCCCTCACATCCTGGGTAATCTTCATCGAGCAGAAATTAGGACCGCACATCGAGCAGAAATGCGCGATCTTGGCCCCATCAGCAGGCAGCGTCTCATCATGAAACTCCTTAGCCGTATCCGGATCCAGAGACAGGTTAAACTGATCCTCCCACCTGAACTCAAAACGGGCCTTGCTCAGCGCATTGTCCCGGTACTGCGCACCAGGATGCCCTTTGGCCAGATCAGCAGCATGAGCAGCAATCTTATAAGTGATCACCCCATCCTTCACATCTTTCTTATTCGGAAGCCCCAGATGCTCCTTAGGCGTCACATAGCACAACATCGCCGTACCGTACCAGCCGATCATCGCCGCACCAATGGCCGAAGTAATGTGGTCATAACCAGGCGCGATATCCGTAGTCAGCGGGCCTAAAGTATAAAACGGCGCTTCCGCACAATGCTCCAGCTGTTTCTCCATATTTTCCTTGATCAGGTGCATCGGCACATGACCCGGACCCTCAATAATCGTCTGCACATCATGCTTCCAGGCGATTTTGGTCAGTTCACCCAAAGTTTCCAGTTCCCCGAACTGCGCCGCATCATTCGCATCCGCGATGCAGCCCGGTCTCAAACCGTCGCCAAGAGAAAAAGAAACATCATAAGCCTTCATGATCTCACAGATCTCCTCAAAATGAGTATACAAAAAGTTTTCCTTGTGATGCGCCAGGCACCACTTGGCCATGATAGAACCACCGCGTGAGACAATACCAGTTATCCTTTTGGCTGTCAGTGGAATATACCTCAGTAATACCCCCGCATGGATCGTAAAATAATCCACACCCTGTTCCGCCTGCTCAATCAAAGTATCCCTGAACAGTTCCCAGGTCAGGTCCTCCGCCTTACCATTTACCTTCTCCAGCGCCTGGTAAATCGGCACCGTACCTATCGGAACAGGAGAATTCCTGATGATCCACTCCCTGGTTTCATGTATATTTTTACCCGTAGAAAGGTCCATAATCGTATCCGCACCCCATCTGCAGGCCCAAACCGCCTTTTCCACTTCCTCCTCAATGGAAGAAGTCACCGCAGAATTGCCAATATTCGCATTGATCTTCACCAGGAAATTACGGCCGATGATCATCGGCTCCAGCTCCGGGTGGTTGATGTTGCAGGGAATCACCGCTCTTCCCGCAGCCACTTCCGAACGTACAAATTCCGGCGTGATATAACCCTTAGGCGTATTCGCACCAAAACTATTGCCCTGATGCTGATGCAGCATTGGGTTTGAAGCAGCAGCAGGTACCTGTCCGCCACCGGTACCAGCAGTCTTTCCGGCACCAGTACCAGCGTCCTTTCCGGCAACAGCAGCGCTTTCCGCATTCAGCAGGTCAATCCGCTGATTTTCCCGGATGGCGATGTACTCCATTTCAGCCGTAATGATGCCCTTCTTCGCATAATGCATCTGAGAAACATTCGCTCCTTTAACCGCCTTATAAGGTTTCGAAGCATAAGCAAACCGCAAGTGATCCAGCTTTTCATCGCCCAGCCGCATTTGCCCGTAATCAGACGAAATGTGATCCAGCTGCTCCACATCCCTTCTTCCAGTGATCCATTGTTCCCTTAAACGGGGCAAACCTTTTTTAACATCAATCTCCGCCTCCGGATCCGTATACGGACCACTCGTGTCATAAATCGTTACCGGAGCGTTGGGTTCCGTCAATCCAAAACCATTGTGGATCTTCGTATCGCTCAAACTGATCTCCCGCATCGCCACAGCGATATCATGGATCTGGCCTTTTACAAATACCTTACGTGATGCCGGGAAGGGGGTTCTGCTGATGACCTGTGCATCAGGAGTTTTTTCGTTCTTCATGTTCTGGGGTTTTAAAATTATCCGCCTTGGGTTGCTTTAATAAGTATGATCTGGTCGCCATTCTTTAAAATATGGTCAGACCAGTTTGCTTTTGAAATGATGTTTTGGTTGATGGCTACCGCAATGCCTTTAGGTACATCAGAGAGCACCAGGCTAAGCAGCTTTGAAACAGAGCATGCAGGCTCAAGGTGGTAATTTTGCTGATTTACAGTTACTTCCATTGTTTTTTAGATCATAAAAACATGCATAACGCAGGTTTAGAATTTAAAATAGACCATAAAAAACCAGAGGGATACCCATAACGGGTCGAAAAGACAGCAAGGAAATTGCTTCTACTTTTCCCTTCGGCAGTACTAACTGCATCAGGTTCAAAGGGTATTTCTCAGCACAAAGGCACCCCTAAAGTTTTTTGTAAAGCTAGATGATATTTTTTGTAATAACAAAGAGAAATCCGACAAAAAAGTATCTTTGAATATTAAACCCTCACATATGCTTCCATTTGCTGACCTGATCTTATTTATAGTGGCCGTCATCGCCCTGGTTATCACTCCCGGACCCAATATGATCTACCTGATCTCCCGTTCTATCACCCAGGGCAAAACCGCAGGCATCATTTCTTTAACAGGTGTTATTTCCGGATTCCTTTTTCATATCCTGATGGTGGCCTTTGGTCTGACCGCAGTACTTTTTACCGTTCCTTTTGTTTTCAGCGCGCTTAAAATTTCAGGTGCGCTCTACTTGCTGTATATGGCGTTTCAGGCGATCAAACCAGGAAGCAGGGGCGTATTTGAAACAAGAAAGAACCTGGCAGAAGATAAGCCGGCAAAACTATTTACCATGGGTTTTTTAACCAATGTTTTAAACCCTAAAATGGCCGTATTTTACCTTTCCCTCTTTCCGCAGTTCATACAGCCTGAAAATGGCCATGTCGCGCTCCAGTGCCTGCAGTTGGGCTTTCTGCAAATGCTGGTTAGCTTTACGGTAAATTTCATGATCGTTCTTAGCGCATCCAGAGCCGCTAAATGGTTTGCTGAAAATCCGTTGTGGGTAAAACTACAAAAGTGGTTCATGGCGACTGTTCTGGCCGCATTGGCTGTAAAAATGGTAGTTACCAAAGCAAATTGATCAGCTGAATCTTATCTGTTCCGGAATCAGGCTTATCTGTCAGAGGAAGAAATGACATCCGTCAGATGAGCAACAACCGCATCTTCTCATACCGCTGTGACATCAAACCCGCCGCTGAAAACATCAGACCAAAGTCATATCTGTTTTATTAATTGGTATATCGGGAAAAACCGATATACCTTTGTATCATGGATCAGGTAGAAATATTTAAGGCACTTTCCAATAAAACCAGGCTGCTCATTCTGAACTGGCTGAAAGAACCCGAAACCAGCTTCCCTGCGCAGGAAAGCTTCGAACACGGCGTTTGCGTAGGCCAGATCCAGCAAAAAGCAGGACTCACCCAATCGACCGTATCAGAATACTTATCCAACCTCCAGCGGGCAGGTCTGGTCAAATCGACCAGGGTAGGACAGTGGACCTATTACCAGCGCAATGAAGAAACCTTCGCGGCGCTGTCCAGACTTATTCAAACAGAAATATAACTAATACAACAACATATGAATACAGACAGTTTATTCAGGCCATTTAGCCTGAAATCTCTCCATATCAAAAATCGCATCGTCATGGCACCGATGACCCGTTCTTTTTCTCCAAACGGAGTACCGACGGATGCCGTAGCGACCTATTATAGCAAACGTGCCGAAGGTGAAGTGGGTCTGATCCTTTCAGAAGGAACAGTGATCGACCGCCCTTCTTCCTCCAATGACGCCAATATCCCTCATTTCTACGGAGCTGAAGCGCTGAACGGATGGCAAAATGTGATTAACGAAGTACACGCCAAAGGAGGTGCAATGGGTCCGCAGATCTGGCATATGGGCATCATGGACAACCACCAATCCGGCTGGCTGCCCTCCGCACCATTCGAAGGACCATCAGGTTTGAACAGACCCGGTTTCAGCAACGGCAATACCATGACCGAAAAAGACATTGCAGACACCATTGCCGCATTCGGCCGTGCAGCAGCAGATGCCAAAAGACTGGGTTTTGATACCCTGGAAATACACGGCGCACACGGCTACCTGATCGACCAGTTTTTCTGGGAAGCTACCAATCAGCGGACTGACATTTTCGGCGGTAAAACTTTAGCTGAACGCAGCCGCTTCGCTGTTGAGGTGATTAAAGAAGTACGCAGACAGGTCGGAGAGGACTTCGCCCTCATCATTCGTTTATCACAATGGAAACCCTCGGCGTATACCAATCAGCTGGCCAAAACCCCTCAGGAGCTGGAAGCCTGGCTAAACCCGCTTGCCGATGCCGGAGTAGATATATTTCACTGTTCACAACGCCGGTTCTGGGAACCTGAATTTGAGGAATCAGATCTTAACTTTGCAGGCTGGGCCAAAAAACTGACCGGAAAAGCCACCATTACCGTAGGCTCAGTAGGATTGAATGGTGAGTTTTTAGCCGCCTTTGCCGGAGAAAGCTCAGAGCCAAGCTCTCTCGACGAACTGATCAGAAGAATGGATCGTGGCGATTTTGACCTGGTAGGCGTGGGCCGCCCGATACTGGCTGACCCTTCATGGGTGAAGAAAATCCACGAGCAGCGTACATCAGAATTAAAAGGATTTACAAAAGAAGCGCTGAGTCAGCTCGTGATCGATTAAGTTTTTAATGCAGCCGCATTTGATTTCAAAGCGGCTGCATTAAATTTTAAACCGGCTGTATTAAAATCCAGATCAGCCGTATCAAATTTTAAACCCGCCGTATCAATTCGCCTGTACCTCAATCCTGCCCAGATACAGACTGTCAGAAACATTTTTCCTGTCATCAGACACAAAAGCAATATGCACCTCCACATAGGTTTCAGGTATGATATTCTGCGGATTCAGGCGCAAATCCAGGATGTCCCGCTGATCAGCCCTTCTGTTGCTGCTCGCTGCATAGCTCGCCCTGTTGCTCTCCGGAAAATAGGCCAGCAGCATGGCCTGATCCAGAAGACAAGGACTCTCCAGCCAGACTTGATTTTGCCAGGTGAATTGCAGAATGCCATCGTCAAATACGACCGTAATGTTTTCCGGAAGCGGCAGCCTGCCCTCACTCACTATGATCTTTGAATAGTTGATGCTGAAATCAGGATATACGCCCTCGACAACCCTTTTCAGGTTGGCAGACATGGCTTCATTGTTTGCCGTCCGGCCGGGCGTTTTTTTAGACTTGGGCTTAAACCCGACATTGGTAACAGGGTTCACTGTAGTAATAAACTCGTTTACCGTCGCGAATACCGCCTGTGCGATCAATTGTTTCTTTGTCTTTGGTTTGTTGCTGACATGCGGAAGTGCGCGGCTGACCTGCTGACCCAGCCGGACATAATAAACAGTACCGCCTATTTTTCCCGATACGGGTCCGGAGAGACCATTTTTCAATCTTCCCATATGATGAATATAATCAGTTAAACTTCATGGCAGCCACCGGTTCATGGAAGAACAGGTACTGCTCAGTTACATAAAATTAAACTAAAGGTTTTTCAATACCTAATTTTTTATGACTTTAAATGGCTATAACCGTATGAAACCCGTTTAATATCCGTATTAAATGCGTAAAATAACCCTATAATTTTACTGATCAGGAATGCAGATTGATTTGTGCTAAACTTGCAAAGCCACGATCATAATGCTTACCTTTGCATCTTTATTTGCAGGGGCTTGCCCGGGTAAATACCAAAGCGTTAGTAATTCAATGATTTCCAACAACAAACACCGCTTCTTTTTAAGTTTATTTTTCTTCATATCGGGGTTTAGTTTTGCGACCTGGGCATCAAGGATCCCAACCATTAAAACCACTTTCGACTTCAATGAAGCCGAACTGGGCAGTATTTTGCTGGCCATGCCGGTCGGGTCACTGATCGGGCTGCCCATATCAGGCTGGCTGGTTTCCAAATACAACAGCCGTGTGCCGCTTACCGTAGGTTATGGTTTAAACGGTTTATCGCTGGCGCTGATTGGTTTTGCGCACAATACCTTCAGCCTGATCCTGGCCATTACCCTTTTTGCCTTTACCACCCGGATCTTTAACATTTCCGTAAATACGCAGGGGCTGACCCTTCAGAAAAGATTTGAAAAAAAGATCATCGGTTCCTTTCATGGATTCTGGAGCATCGGCGGGATCGCCGGAATTGCGCTTTCTACCTTTCTGCTCACGCTCAATGTATCCATTCAGTATCATTTTCTGGCCGTTGCCATATTAATGATCCTGGTGAGTATCTATTCCTACCAGTTCCTGCTCAAAGGCGACCGCTCAGAAACAGGCAATAAAATTGTCCTGAGCAAGCCCGATCCTTATATTTTTTACCTCGGGATTGTGGTGTTTTTATGTGCCATCTGTGAAGGTGGGATGTTTGACTGGAGCGGGATTTATTTTCAGGAAGTGATCAAATCTGATATTTTCACTTACGGATACCTGATTTTCATGACCTTTATGGCCACTTCGAGGTTTCTTTCTGACATCATCATCGCCAGATTCGGAATGCCCAAAACCTATATCATGAGTGCCGTGTGCATTGTGTCCGGGATTTGCCTGGCCATTATATTTCCAACCTTCTGGACAGCCATGTTTGGTTTTTCACTGGTGGGTTTTGGTACGGCATCGATCATTCCAATGTCTTATGCCCTCGCAGGGGCATCTAAAAAATACTCTCCGGGTATGGCCATTTCCATTATTGCGACGTATTCTATTACAGGAATGCTGCTGGGACCACCGCTCATCGGGTATCTTGCGCATGCCTTTAACCTGAGGGTTTCCTTTGTGATCTTTGCCATATGCGGGCTGGCGCTCATTCCCATTACCAGGATGTTTTTTGCCCATCAGGCGACTTTACAAAAAGGGTAGGTATAAAAAAAGCTGATCTCTTTGCGGGAAATCAGCTTTTATGTGTTGCGAATGGCGCTTTATGAAGTTCAGATAAGGCTATCAGATAAGACTATCAGATAAGGCTATAAGTATTTGGTAAGTAGCCTTTTGTTAGCCTTTATATAAAGTCATATCGTTTTTAGATGACGTCATGTGCTTAGCCATTTGAGGCTGCATGAGCAGGGTCTTCGCCATCATTTCCGGCTTTATTCAATTCCGAATCTCTGAATTCCTGGTACTCACGGGACACTTCGTTTGCCTTATTTTTTACTTTATCTACAATTTCATCTTTATAACCCAGCAGGCTTTCTTTGCCATTGATAACAGTTCCTTTCAGAGAATGGTATCCGTCTTTTACGTTATCCGCAAGATCCAGTGCTTTATCAGATATTTTCTCTCTCGTTTTTTTGCCGCTCTCCGGAGCAAACAATACGCCCAATACAGCGCCAACAGCAAGCCCCGCCAATAATCCTATTACTGCAGCTGATTTATCGCCTGAGTGGCTTGAAAAATCAGATAAACGGTTGTTTATTAATTTCTTGTAGTTCATACTCTGTGTTTTTTATACATTAAGTAACACATACCGTACCAATGTGTTTTGAGAAATGTGATTTTTTAAGTGCTTTTTGGTCCGGGCTGCTCGTTTCAACATGGTGTTTTCTGAAATCCATACGGAAATTTCTTCATTTTTCTGCATGTCTGCTATTTGTAATTTTTTATGTTTATTGTGCTGTTAAAGCCATTTTTATGGCTACTTTTGTAGTGTGTATTTTTTACACTAACTATACTTTAATTGTAGGCTGTTATGAAGAAGAGTTTGCTTGCTTTAACCCTGGGAGGACTGGGAATCGGAATCACAGAATTTGTGATGATGGGGCTATTGCCCGATATTGCCAAAGATCTTGGAATTTCTATACCGCAGGCCGGACACCTGATCTCTGCGTATGCACTGGGTGTGGTCATTGGCGCACCTTTACTGGTAGTCATTGCGGGCAGTTATCCTCCGAAAAAGATCCTGCTGGTGCTGATGATGATGTTTACAGGTTTCAATGCCTTATCTGCTTTCGCACCGGATTATACCACCATGTTTGTTGCACGTTTACTGGCAGGCCTGCCTCACGGCGCTTTCTTTGGAGTGGGTTCTGTGGTGGCCAGCAAACTGGCTGAGAAAGGTAAGGAAGCACAGGCAGTCTCACTAATGTTTGCGGGACTTACGGTGGCCAATATACTGGGCGTACCGCTGGGTACTTATATAGGTCATAATTTCTCCTGGAGATATACTTTTGTGATCATTGTCCTGGTAGGACTGGTTACTCTATTGAGCCTTAAAGCCTGGATGCCGGCTTTGCCAGCTACTAAAGACAGGGATCTGGGTAAGGAACTGAACTTCTTTAAACTGCCGGAATCCTGGCTGATCATATTGATGATTGCTATCGGTACGGGCGGATTGTTCTCCTGGTACAGCTATATCGCACCATTGCTTACAGATGTGGCGGGCTTCTCGGCCAGCAGCATTACCTATATCCTTGTGATCGCCGGAGCGGGAATGATGGTGGGTAATTTTATAGGCGGTAAGCTTGCAGATCAGTTTTCGCCTGCCAAGGCTACCATTTCATTGCTTATCGCGATGTCGGTTTCCCTGCTGATCGTTCATTATGTGTCGGGCAACCAGATCATGGCGCTGATCATGACCTTTGTAACCGGTGCGATTGCCTTTGCGGCGGCTTCACCGATCCAGATGCTGATGATCAATACGGCCAAAGGTTCTGAGATGCTGGCGGCTTCTGTCAGCCAGGCGAGTTTCAACATCGGGAATGCACTGGGTGCGTTTTTAGGTGGTCTGCCTTTGCTGGCGGGTTATGATTATACTTCGCCGGTGGCTGTAGGTTCTGTTATGGCGCTTACCGGTGCGGCTTTTGCCTGGATGCTGATCGCAAGAACAAGCAGGGTAGGTAAGTTTGCGGTTTCTTAGCAGGGGTTTGACTATTTCTTAAGGGCTTGACTATTTCATAGAGGCTTGACTATCTCTTAAGGGTTTGACTATTTCATAGAGGTTTAACTATTTCCTGGGTGTTTATTTGGTAAGATTGCTAACTTGCGGTTTTGAAATGCCGCTATTTTTTCAACTTATACAGAACACTATGATTCAGTTCAGGGCAGGGATTTTATTGGTCCTGCTGCTTAATATCTTGAATTTGCATGCTTTTGCAGCTAAGCCTGCAGATGTTCACGTTTATCCTTTGCCTTCCATATACAAAACTTCTGGGGTTTATCAATTGAAGGTAAACGGTGTGGAAGTACCTGTGGTCAGTTATACAGATCAGTATGATTATGCAGGGTTTTCCATGTCCGGTCTTACCGCAAATGCCGAGATCAGCCTGACGGATACCGGCACTGAGGTGACTGCTTTTAACATCAGTCCTCAGAAATTTAATATCAATGGTACTGCTTCCGGTAATAAACTAAGTTTCAGTATAGCTAAAGGGCAGTACCTGATCGTAAAGATCGGCAACAACAGGGAACTGGTGATCACTGCGGATGCCGCCGAAAGGGATAAACCGCTCGCATCCGGACCGGGGATTTTCAATATCACGTCTGCTCCGTATTCGGCGAAATCTTCTGAGCAGGAAATGGCGACGGTGGCTTTGCAAAAGGCCATTGACGATGCTGCTGCCTATGGAAACGGGATTGTTTATGTACCTGCGGGTGTGTATCCGGTAGGTAATCTCCATCTGAAAAGTAATACCCGGCTGTATCTGGAGGGCGGAGCAGTATTGCTGTTCAGCGGTCATAAGAAAGATTATCAAATGAATGCCCGGAAGGCGTCCCAGAATAGGGACATCACCTGGTGGCTGTATACTGATAGCGGCGCACATGACATTAAGATATACGGAAGGGGTACACTGGACGGGAATGGTAAGTATGCGACTGAAAAGGAGGGTTTTGGCAATCATATCCTGACTTTGCTGAATACCCGTAATTTTTCCCTGGAAGGAATTACCATTCGGAATTCGGGGGCCTGGGCGGTATTGCCTGTGCGTTCCAGGGATATGGTCTTTCAGGATTTTAAACTCTATAACCGGTTTGATATGGGTGAAAATGATGGGATTGATGTGATTGAGTCGCAGAATGTGCTGGTCAGACATGCCATAGGGATCGGGCTGGATGATCCTTTTTCTACTAAGACCTGGTCGCAGGCTACTGATATTGCCCGGAACTGGCCGGGCCGCCCGAAAGCACAGGACAATATCCGTTTTGAGGATTGCCTGTCCTGGACGTATTGTTATGGTTATAAGATCGGGCAGGGGGTGTTGCAGGACCAGAGCAATATTGTATTTAAGAATTGTGTGGTGTATGATGCGGCTGTGGGTATCGGGGTGCATCATAAATGGGGAAATGCTGCGATATATAATGTTTTATTTGACGGGATTGATATTGAGAAACTGAGTCATCAGAACGACGATCACCGCACCTGGCTGGTGTTTCTGATGCAGAACGGCGATAAAACCGGAAGCGGGCCGATCAGCGGGATCAGTGTAAATAATATAAGGGTGCGGGATCAGGGGAACTCTCCGGGCAAGATCAGGGGACTGAACGATTCCATCATGATCCGGAATGTGAGCTTTAAGAACGTGGTGATGCCGGATTCGGAAAGTCCGGCAACGAGTTTGTTTGAAATGGGGATTACAGATACGGCGCATCAGGAGTATGTAAGGGTTTCCAATGGCGGAGGCTCAAAATATGTCAGGAAGGGATCGGGTTCAAAATATAGTAAGAAAACTGCTTCGAAGCGTGGCGCTAAGTCTGCTGTGAAGAGTTCTTCAAAGCGGGGTTCCAAGGCTGTGGTGAAGAAGCGAAAATCGTCGGGGTCTAAAAAGTAGGGTCATTAAGAGTCTAAAAAATGTTGTCTTTAAAGGTTAAAAAACAAGCGTTTTTAATATGAAGGAAGCGATACCTGTTCATAAGCTCACTGACCGCTCTGTAACGGGGCTGGAGATGATGCGGATTGTAGATGGAGAGGGGGAACTCGACGAAAGGGCGCCTTTGGGGGCGCATCGTGATGACCATTACATCTTCTTGTTTCAGGAGTCGGGTGAGAGTGATTTTATGCTGGATTTCAGACAGATGCGGCTCAGGGGTTGCGGGGTGCTGTGTATCCTTCCGGGACAGGTGCATCATGCAGTATCTGCGGGATCGGTGACAGGCTGGTTTCTGGCGCTGGATACGATGCTAGTGAACGAAGATTACCGTAAGGTCTTTGAACAGTATTTGCTGATCAACGAGCCGGTAATCCTCAGCGAAGAAACGAAATCGAGGTTAAACAGCTGTGCGCATTTGCTTTATGAGGTGTATCGTCATATGGAGGAACCGATGAGTAAACAGATTGCTTACGGTCTGGTCATGTCTTATATCGGCATCATAGCGGGGGCGTATTTGTTAAGGGCTAAGGGAGAGGGTACCCGCAATTCGAGGCCTCAACAGATCAGCGGGCAGTTCAGAAGCCTGCTGCTGCAAAATCTAAAGACGGTTAAGAGTCCGGTGGAGTATGCGGAAATGATGAACATCTCGGCACCTTATTTGAATGAGGCGGTCAAGAAGATTACAGGCTTTACAGTAAGTCACCTGGTGCACCAGGAGCTGGTTCTGGAGGCCAAAAGATTGCTGTATTATACGGACCTGAGTGTAAAGCAGATTGCGTTTGAGCTGGGTTTTAATGACCATACGTATTTTTCCCGCCTGTTTACCAAGGTTGCGGGTTGTTCTGCGCTGCAGTTCAGGAGCGGTTACCGCAAATAGTCCAATAGTTACCCCTGATCATTCATTGCGGGTTGCGGTCTTTTCCCGTTGTTTTGTATCGTAAAACAATTGGTTATGAATATTCTGAAAAAGAAAGCACTGGGTTTATTTGAAAAGCAGTTTGGGAAAACGGCACAGGTGCTGGAAGTCCGGGCATGGAATCCTGCAACTTTTTTTGAGGTGGACCTGCATTTGCCGGGTGTGGATATGAATAAGTGGCAGAGCGTTCAGCACATGAAATGCAAGGTTGCGGAGGCGACCTACAGGGATTATACGCCTTCTCAATGGGATGCCGAAACAGAGACCTGTACGCTGTTTATTGATGCGGCGCATGATGGTTATGGCAGTAAATGGGCGGCAGGCTTAAAAAGCGGTGACGAGATCCTTTATCTGGGTATCTCGACTACTTTTACAAAACCGCTGTCTGCTTCCTTGTTTTGTCTGGGTGACAGTTCTGCGATCGGGCATTTTCTGGCGCTGGAACAGCTGGCGGGAAAAGGAAATGTAAATGGTGCGCTGGTCATTAAAGAGCCGGAACACCGGACTGCTTTCCAGTCCTTTTTTGAATCTGCGCTCGAGCCTGTTGCTTCGCACAAGGGTTCTCATATCGAGATCCTGCACAACTGGCTGATCGAGCAGCCCTTAAATGATGCTGCTGTCTATCTTGCGGGGAATGTGCCTATGGTGGTTGAACTCAGAAAGAAGATCAAAATGCTGCCGGGTTTTAGCGGTACGGTTAAGGTACAGGGTTTCTGGTGGTAAGCGTTATTTCATCAGCGTCACAAATTTATCTACGTCTTTTTCATTGCTGGAGAAATAGATCAGCCTTTTTTCAGGGGTAAATAAATAAAGCGCAGGGTATTGTCTTGGATGGAAGTGGGGTATATAATGGATTCATTATAGTAACCTATTCGTTAGCTCTTCTTCTGAGACAAAGGTAGCCTGTTAGCTAAATACCGCAGACCTAACCACATAAGAATTTATTTGCAATTACGTCTTTTGCAACATCATCAACCATATCCTCTGCATCTATTTCTGATGGATGTTCTGCAATTCTCTTCAGCGCCATTATTAAAATCGAATCAAGTTTTTCCTGTGATCGGGCAATCAATCCACAAATAACAAAATATTTCCACATGCCGTCTTCTGTATTTAGAACAAATAGCAATTCCTTCACTATTTCATTGACATGAGGAATCAAATACGCTGCAATGCCTTCGGCCACTTCCCAATGGCCGTCTTGCAACCATTCTAGCAAAACAGGAACATCAGTCCTAACAGAGTCAAATTGTAACTGTTTAAGTTGCTCAACTGCTTCAACATCGTGAGTATTTCTAGGGATATAATTTTTGTCTTTCATAATTATTCTTATTTAATTGACCTCCCCTATGGACACTTACTCCATATCCACTATTTCCCGGGCAAATTCCTGCACGCAAATATTATTGCTCAATAAAGCATGACGGATAAATTCAGGAGAACTTTCATATCTTCTCCCTGCTACCATGACCCCATATTGTTGAGCTAGAGGCATCTTACTATTTAGCATATCTATTATTTCATGCTTTTCGAGTTGACTGTGGTTTAACAGATTGCTTAGTCCAAGCTGGTGTAGCTGATAATTTTCAATTTGATGTTCTACCACAAGCTCAAGCCCTGTCCGTAACTGAATATCTTCTGCATTGGTTAGAAGTTTCATCGCTAGAACTTTAATAGAAGAAGAAGCATCATCGATACTACGTATTAAATGCACAAACTCTTTAATATACCTCCCTTTTGCGCATAGCAATATGCACTCCAATGCATAATATCTGATGTAGTCATCGGCACTATCAACAAGAGGCGAAACGTGAGGCAAAAGCGAACAGCCCTTATCTGCCAATTCAGAAACGACCCAAATGGTTGGCTTTTGTATTGCTAAATCATCTGATTGTAGCAATGGAATCAAAGTTTCCAAACTTAATCCACCAAAGTACTCTTGCAATAGGTCGTAAGATTTTCCAAACTTAAAAAATGCTATTGGATTTGATTTTAGATCTTCTATTAGTTGATGCCCTTTATTTTCTTTCATTATGAACCACTTAAAATTTTAGTTACTACTCTTATCAATCGACTTTCTTGTGCAACTCTGGTTGCATGGCCAGGGTCAACCCCTAAACTTCTATTCAAACTTTGTCTTCTTTCTACACTCTTTTTTAGGTCTCGTAAGAATTGCTTTAACTTATCTTTTGGAAACTTCTTCATATCATTAGGATCCGGGAGATCGCCATGAACCTTACCCGTATTATCAAGGGTTGGTAATTCCTGATCGTTGGCATCGTAGCTTTTAGTCTTCAACGTAAGGCCTAAATCAAATATGTTTAAAGCTGCCACCATTGCACTTAATGTCCTGCCCCACGGAGTAAACCTCTCAAGAAACCAGTTTGCCCGAGCAGACTGCATATCCATATATTTTTGATTTGCAACGGGATCTATAATATAGATTCCTGACCAGCTTTTTATAACTCTCTTTCCTTTTATTTTGACCTCACTTAATTCTATTGGTACGGGCTCTGGCTTGGATGGAGGAGTTATTTTCTTAGTTGTATCAGCAGACATTCCATCTGGATCAATCATCAAGATGGGGTTATTCATCGCATAATTGTATGGCGAGATGTGATCAAACTCCTCCGCCAGCGGATCAATAACATTCCATCTGCCTATCATCGGATCATAAAACCGTGCCCCATAATCGAGCTGTCCCAGCTCACTTTGCAACTCCTTGCCATTGTAAAGATATTTATTCGGCCCTGCACTTGCAACTTTCTGCATTCCGAAAGGATAATAATTATCCTGCTGCAGCGTCTGTACTTCACCAGTAGTTGGATGCTTGTTAAAAGTATACCTCACATTACCTAAATGATCCGTCAGGTTATACTCATAGCTGTAAGTGCCGGAGTTATTCCTGGCAACCCCTTCCCCGGTGTGGATGATATCAATTACACTTCCGTTATATTCAATCCCATCAATGTAAGTTCTGGTGATGCCACCAGCTACTTTCGTCAGTTTACTGCCGGATGCGTCATAAGTATAGGCCAGGTTTAGAGCGGGGCTGGACCGGATTACCGTGGCCGGTAGGTTCAGCTGGTTGTAGGTAAAGGTATTCAGCGTATCGGTCAGCGCATTTCCGTTCGCATCATAGGTGTAACCCCGTAATGCTCCGCCGGTCACCTTCCTCACCTTATTGCCGTTATAGGTATAATTCTGTGCCACCCCGTCCCTGGTCAGCGACAGGATATTTCCCATCACATCGTAGGTCAGTGCTTCGCTCATGCTGACCCCTGTACTGGTGCCATTGGTCAACCTGTTCAGCTGATCATAAGTATAGATGAACTTGTTCGGAAAGCTACTGTTGCTGTTGCCCCATTCCTGGGTAGCGATATTGCCATTGTATTGCGGGTTGCTCAGTGTGTCATAGCCCAGCTTCATGCTGAATTGTCCGGAAATGCTTTGCTTCAACCAACCCCGCTCATTATACGCATAATTGACCGTCTGCAGAAAAGGGTTGCCCGGACTGATTAAAGCATTAAAAGTACTTCCGGTTTTTGCTTCAAAACCATTGGTCAGCGTAATACTGTTTACTGCAACAACTGTACGCTGTTGTCCGGAGAGTAAAACATCGGCACTCCCCAAACTAATATCGCTCACAATCGTATTTCCATCGCTGACAGAATGGAGTTTTTTCTCTATCAACTGACCGACCTCGTTATAATTCAGTTTACTCAAAGTTACTTCTGCCCCTCCGTTGATCTGCATTTTAGTGCCTGCCTTCCTTCCCACGTGATCATATTCAAATTTATTGACGATCGTAGTAACCGCGGCTCCGGCTTTATGTATTCTTTGGCTAGAAGTCAACTCACCGGTAAAATTATAAGTATTACTGGTTTCATCGTAATTAGCAGCATCTGCAAGACCTCCAAGATAATGTTGCTTAAAACTCCTGGACACTCTGCCCTTTTCGTCATAGTACAACACCGTGAGCAGTTGATTGGAGGAACCAAGCACCTTCAATTTACTTCCCGTTAAAAGTCCTTCTGTCCTTGAACTACCTCCGTCAAATGGATAAGTACTCCCTCCGGGGAATGTATAGTCGTCATAATAGTTTAAGCTAAGTATATCGGTAGCTGAGCCGGTAATCGGCCAGCATTCGTTACTGTAGTCTGCTCCTGAAATCCTTTTTTCCCATAAATTAATAGTGCTTGCCTGACCGTTCACCGTAGCTTGCAGAGCTGAGCGGTAACTGGTATTTGCATTACTGGAAGGATAGGTATAGATCCCTGTCTGGATTATTCTTCCTAAAGCATCATACTTAGTATACAGCCAATCCTGACCTGCCTTAGCACGCTGAACCGCATCCTGACTGGCGACTACCTGATCCAACCGGTTATAGACCATATACTCCCAGCCTTTTCCAGGGATCTTTTTCTCAATCAGCCGTGTTCTTTCATCATACCTATACTGGTAACAAAAATTATCCTGCAGGGTCGCTGTAGGTACTGCGACTGCATCAGGGTTTGCTCCCGGCGGCAGTACAAAACTCAGGTTCCCAAAATCATCATAGACATAATACGTAGAAAGGGTTGTGATTGTAGAGGTACCTGTTCGGTTAAAAGTACGTTTAAGGACCACTTTTCCCTCTTTATCTTTATATTCTTCTACTGTTCCTGCTTTTACATCTGTACTGGTCCAGTTTTCGTCTTTACTGATGGTGAGGTATAATTCGTTCGCATCATAGTATGTTTTCCCGGCGACGTTTGAAAGCGTACGCTCATGCGTTCTGCCTGCCACAGTTACCCGAACTGCCGCATATAGCCTTACCGCAAAGCCGGTTGTAGCATAAGCTACTGAAGCATTATTTGTACCATATTCCATTACAGAAGTTCTTCCTGATGTTGCAGATCGGGAAGCTCCAGGTTGCCAAACAGCACCAGGACTACCTTGTTCCATTACTCTGCCTAGCGGGCTAGCCTCAAATACCGTTTTTGAAAAAGCTGCGTCCGGAATAGGAACCACATTGGGCGCCCCCCATGCTGAAGATGAAGGGTTGGTATAAAAAGACACCTGATCTGTTAAGGCGGTGGTTTTATAATTACCATTACTGCTTGGAGCAGTTTCCGGGTATGGTAAATACTTTTTGTCTTCCCGACCCAATATATCGTAAGCTACCGGTGCTACGATATCTCTTAACCCCGGACTTCCTTTTACCTGAACAGATTGCAATGGCCTCCCGAGTCCATCCAAATAGTTTATTGTTTGCATGACATCACAAGTTGTCATTGCTGCTACTTGTGCCGGAGTAACTGAATTTAATGGTACTTTAAAGATATTTGTAGTAATATAATTCATATTAATACTTGGATTGCTATTGAGTACCACACAACGGCCTATTGATATGACAGAGACATTACTATATACGGTAGCCGAATTACTAACAATTTTTACCCTGTAGTAAACCGTCTCAGTTAGCTGGCCGGGGGTATAAAGAAGCGCGGTAGCCCCGTTTAAATCAGACCATGTTAAATTATCAGTTGATTTTTGCCATTGATAGGAATACACATTGTTACCTCCGGTAGCTGCTGTGCATGTCAGCGCTCCGGGACTACTCCCCGAATTAATTGTACGTTCGGGAGGAGTGATGTTACCTGCTTTGAGTTGAGGATAAACTATGATATTTATTGAATTGCTGTTTACACTTAAACCATTCTTTGCAGATACCAGCTTATAATACCTTGAGGCAGTAAGTACTCCGGGAGTATAGGTTAAAGCTGTAGCACCTGGAATATTTGTCCAGTTAGCATTGTCTGCAGAGTTTTGCCATTGATAAGAAAATGGAGTTCCATCTCCTCCACTAGCCGCCGTACACGTAAGAGTTCCAGGCGCAGTATTGTAATTTATTGATTTTGTGGCAGGAGTGGCCGTCCCGGAAATCAATTGGGGCAAAACAGTTATTTTTGAGGTATTGCTGTATACTATTGCTGCGTTGCTGGTTGTTTTCCTACGGAAATAAGTTGTAGCCGTTAAGATGCCGGGGGTGTACTCTGTTGTTGTGGCACCCGATATATCTACCCAGGCTGAATTATCATAAGATCTCTGCCATTGATAAGAATATACACCGCTACCGCCAGTGGAGACGGAACACAGCAACTTCGGGGAAGCGCTGTTATAATTAATTGTAGCTGCCACAGGACTTACATTAGGAGATGTAAGCTCAGGGTATATCCAGAAATTAACAGTATTACTATATACTTTGTTCCCGTGGCTGCTAGCTTCAACTCTATAAAAAAAAGTTGAACCTGCAGGTGTTGGCAATGCCGAATAAACTAAAGACGTTGCACCTGGTATATTCTGCCATTCCCCGGCATTTAAAACCTGCCATTGATAAGTTAGATCACTGCCTGATCCGGCTGTACAAGTAAAGACTCCCGGAGTACTATTATAATTAACTCTAATTACCTCGGGGCTTACAGTTCCGGAAACCAAATTTAAAAGTACTGTTATGGTAGACACATTGCTGTACAATTTTACACCATCCGGGACTGCTATGGTTGCAACAACTCTAAAATAGGTAGTTTGTATCAGATTACCTACGTTATATGTTAAAGCGGTTTGTCCGGGCACATCTAACCAGGTAAGATTATCTGTAGATTTTTGCCATTGGTAATTAAAACCCGTACTACCTGCACCTGTTGCAGCTGTACTTGTTAATACTCCCGGCGAAGTATTATAGCTGATACTCAATGATGCCGGACTTATACTTCCAGGTGAAGGAATCGCCATGGGCTGAATTTGCGCTTTAACCGGCAGTAAAAACAGGAGCAGAACTGTACTGATCTTTACAAGTGATAAAATTATTTTTGAAACGTATATTCCGAAACGGTGAAGGCAGGGTAGCGTTAGATATTGTATCATATTTTAATATGTGATTAAAGTCTGTTGGTGAAAAATTACTGATGGAAGTTATAGTCCATCTGTTTAATCAGATTACCGTCTTTGTCTTTTATGTTTTTAAGTCGTTTAAGGCCATCGTACTGATAATAGGTAACTTCACCTTTTACATCCGTCATACTCGTCATTCCTACCAGGGGTTCATAAGTGTAGGTTGTTAATTGAGCATCTATCGGGTAAAACCTCAAATCATCGATCTGTCCGGATGGGATATTGATCTGATAAGTACTGCCGGTAACAGATATATCTTTATTTACAACCCATGACCAGCTAGTGCCTGATTTCTTCCAGTAACTTAATATATAGGTCCCGGAACTTAATCCAGTAACAGACTTAGTGTAAATACCATTATAACTATATAACCCTGTTTTGGAATCCCCGGATGTACTATTACCGGTGCCATCTTCAAAGCTGTCGTAAAAGACATTATTTGCCAATGCATTATTTGCTACCAGGACAGGATATTGTCCTTTGATGTCCCATTTATAACTCGTCTTAGGTCCGTGTTCGTTACTTGCATTTTCCACATTCCCCATATTATCATAGGTATAAGTTGTCCTAAGCTCAGGAAGTACAGCAGAACTGGTTTGGGTTTCAATCGTTTGCGGCAAATAAATACCGGTATAAGGTGAAAAATAATTAACCCGTCCAAAACGGATCTGATTATTTTTTCTATAAACAGCAGTTTCAATAACCGGCGAAATCTGATTAATAGCAACCATCTTCTGATATATTCCATTGGGATCTGTTGCCCCTAACATGTTGAAAGGATACCGATAGGTTGTTTTGAGCTCTTCAGCTTTACTATTAATCCGTATTTCCTGTGTCAAGAGACGATTTTCAGTATCATAAATAAAACTCCTGGTATTTGACACCGGATTGAGTCCATTATTATCCCAAGTTGTTTCGGTAGAGCTTTTCAAATAAGGGAAATAGATATATGTTTTAATTGCCTGAAAATACCTCTCTCTTACCAAGGCACCGGGAGCTGTAATCTGACTTCCGCTAATGGACCAGGACCGAATATATTCTTCGAATCTTAATGCATCATCCCGGTATTGATTATTCTGTTCATAGACTAGCTTATTTGTTGCCGAATAGGTTTTCTTGGACAAAAGCTGTCCTCTTTCCAGCTCTCTGCTGATGTGTGCCAATACAGGGAAATTACCCGAAGGAGTCTTTATTGAAGAGCTATGGTTAATAACATTATCAATAAAATAAGCATCGGAGTAAAGGTTTTTAGGTACTTCATCACGATAAGCAATGTTATCTGAATTGCTATATTTAAAGAGATTGTATGATCCGTCGGCAAGGACTTCTTTAACCTCACTATAAACTACATCTCTCCCGTCCGTATAATCGAGATCAGAAAAAGAGTTGTTAGATATAAATTCGGCGCTTGCTAGTGTAGGACTTGCAAGGTTCGTATTTATGTATATCTGCTTTATTCCAGCTAATATACCTGAGGATACACCTGGTGAAAGGGATGAAGTGTAATGATATTGTTTGGTATATTGTGAAGCATTAGCGTCATTATCTATGATCTTCCTGATCCTTAAACCTCCACCAATTCCAGCGCCATTTATCAGATTGATCGCAGTTGGTGTCTTTTCCAGATATTGACTATATTGATTGGGTTCATATTCAAAATTTGTATAGCCTCCTGTTGGATATATAATTTTTTTTAACATACCCGCCTGAATATAAGTGCTGTCTGCATCGAGATAAGACATCACTTGATCTTTATTCATTCCTGCTGTGTTTTCCGGGAAAGTTTTACCATTATAATAGCCCCACTGGTCTATTTTTAGAGAATTGTAACCAGGCAAAGCCATAGCATTATATTCGAATTCATGGTCAACAAATCCATGATCTGGTGCCAGTCCAATTCTTCTGAATTTTTTTAAGAAAAGTCTTTCATTCGGATTATCATTAAAAATGAAAGAATAGCTTTGTTGTGTTTTATTATTACGATCATAAATATTGATCCCTTCCAGTTTATACCATTTAGGCGGGCTTTGTTGAAGTAATGCGACTCCATCCTTAATGATATTGTCATTAATTGCACTGTAATTGATGTCATCATAGGTATACAAATTAAAAGCGCTGGAATTATAAACATACTTTAATTCAGTAGTTGGATTAATTGTAAACTGAACGCGAAAAGAATTGGAGTTTATTTCAGTCAGATAACTTGGCGTTATCATTTGACTACTATACGATCTCGCAAAAGTCGTATTTGCTACAAAGTTATCTGTAAACTTAAGATTAAAGACTTTATTATATGAAACACTTTGAACATATTGATTCTCACGTCGCTGATATACAAAATTTACAACCTCCCCCTTAGGACTTGTAATTTTGGTTAGATACCAGGAATTAGCGACAACATCCTCATGGTTTACCAAATTTCCTGCTCCTCTCGGGCCTCTAATAAATTCAATGGCATCAGGAGTGTTTCCAAATACATATTGTACGCCGTCCTGATCGGTGATGTTAATCTTATAAATTAATCTCGTGATGCGTATTAACCAACGAGGATCATTATAGTTTTTAAGTGTGAATGGAGCTGAATTAGTATCTACAGCAATTTTAAGATTTCCAGCTTGCCTGGATTTTACCTTCCATTTATTATCATCACCTAAAAAAAAGCTACCAGAAACACCATTTGGAAGGGTGAAAAAAAACTCATCCGGAGATAGATCAAACGTACTGGCATTATCAGAATTATTTGGCTTTACATTTTTTATAAAAGTATCTGAGAACCAATCTCCGGCACTCATTGCAGTATTGTTATGAAAATAAGAAAATTGGTTTGGATTAATGTAATTGGTGGCATACATCTCATCCACAGCGCCGTTTTGCTTTCTCGTTACCACACCTCCCACGTTAAGTGTCCAATTTTGTCCAATCCAACTCGGATGTGCTTCTGGTTTTACTCCACCAGCGAAATAACTTAATCTTGCATTTATTTCGATATCTCCTTGCTTTAGTGAAAATACGTCAATACCAATGTTAGGTATTCCAGTAAATGGCGAAACGTCAACACTTCCGTATATACCCAAAGCTGACGCATTAGGAGAGGGCATAAAATTAGACAAATTAGGCTTTAAAGAAAATGGGCTTTGGCTTACCGCAATTTGCGTGATTAATAAGAAAGCCAGTAGGAGTCGATATTTTTTCATAAGGTATTAATTTAAACCACCAATCTGTGGCTAATTTCTTTCTGTTATTTTTTAATTTTTAAAGCATATTTCATAGGCTACTTATCAGCTAAATAATGATCATTTAGCAATAAGCATGGGTTCGGCAGAGAGAGTAACTATTAAATAGATTTTTCATATGTTGTTCTTTTTTACAAATCTAGAACACAGGAGTACGGCTATTCCGCACTCGTTCATTTTCATTAAAAAAAAATGAAATCTGTTCTGCAAAGGCTTTTAGCTATGATTTTAACCTGGGAACAAATTGAAAAACACAAATGAATTGATATGAGAAAGACCATGAGTACGCTATTTCCGTACTCTCTTTTTGTGTTTTTCCCTGATAATGGTTATGGGTTAGGTTCCCGAAGGACTGACCGGATCATCCGAAGGCGCAGGATAATATCCGATTTGAGGATTGTTTGTTCTGTACGTATTGTTATAGGTATAAGATCGGTCAGGTGGATTACCGATACCGCATATCAGGAGTATGTGAGGGTTTCGAATGGTCTTATTTCATGAGTGTCACAAATTTATCTACGTCCTTTTCATTGCTGGAGAAATAGATCAGCCTTTTTTCAGGGGTAAATAAATAAAGCGCAGGATATTGTCTGGGATGGAACAGGGGCACGAATACCATGTCCTTGTCTCTGAGTATCGTTACATTTTTCAGCGCGAATAAAGGTTTGGCAAACTTATTTACATAATAATCTATGGACTTCGGTTCATCCTGGGTAACCATATAGATGTTCACGTTGCCGAGCTCTTTGGTCCGTTTGGAAAAGTTGGCGGCTACACGCTGGCAATGCTCGCAGGTGGCGTCGAAAAACATGATCAGCGATTTCTTTCCTTTTGCAATCTGATCCGTAGAGAATATTTTACCGTCTGTGGTGTAGAAAACTGCTTTCGGAAGTTCAGTGCCGGGTTCAAGTCCCTGAGAAAAAGCGATAGAGCAGACTGCGGATAAAACTAAAGTGAAGAAAAATCGTTTCATATGTATTTGTGAACGCACGTTTTATTGTTGTGGATAGAACGCTGCAAATATCACATTCTTATTTTTATAAAAGAAAATTGTTACTACAACCTTGTAGTAACAATACTGATATTAAAAACTGCATTGTATTTTAATATAACTTTTTAGATTTGTTTTTACACAGTTGAAACATCAGTATCTATCGCTAAACCAAATATGAAACGTTATACCTACGCCTTCCTGGCCCTTATCATTTTTACTTTGTATCAATGTCAGAGTTATAAAAAAGCATCTGACAACAGCAAGAACCAATCTTCCTCTGCGGATCTGAAGTCATTGCCTGTGGACATGAAGTCTTCACCTGTTGTTCCGGCAGGGGAGTCGATCGGTAAAATGCAGATAGAGGATGGCTTTGAAATACAACTTATTGCTGCTGAGCCCCTGGTGACTACGCCGGTAGCGATGTCTTTTGATCATAAGGGCCGCATGTGGGTGGTGGAAATGAACGGGTATATGCCGGATACCCTGGGTACCGGCGAGGATCAGCCGAATGGAAGAATCGTCATTCTGGAGGATAAGAACAAAGATGGGGTGTTTGATGCACGCAAGATTGCCATAGATTCTCTGGTACTGCCAAGGTCTATTTGTCTGATAGAAAATGGCATTCTGGTTGCTGAACCGCCTAATTTATGGTATTATGAACTGAAGGATGATAAGCCTGTAAAGAAAACCCTGGTGGACGCGAAGTATGCGACTGAGGGGAATGTGGAGCATCAGCCGAATGGTTTACTGCGGGCACTGGACAACTGGATCTACAATGCTAAATCGAGCAAAAGGTATAGAAAACAGGGTGATCAGTGGCTGATTGACGATACGCATTTCAGGGGTCAATGGGGGGTAAGTCAGGACAATTACGGTCGTTTGTATTACAATGACAATTCTTCCAATGTGCAGGGTGATTATTTTAGCCCGGGTTTTGGTGCTGCAAATAAGAACCAAAAGGGGGTTGCCGGATTTTACGAAAGAACGGTGCCCAATAACCGTACGTATCCGATCAGGCCTACACCGGGTGTGAACCGGGGATATATGCCGGGTACACTGGATGACAGTTTGAAACTGGCTAATTTTACTGCTGCCTGTTCGCCCTTGATTTACAGGGGGGATCTTTTTGGCAGTGCTTATGATTTTAATGCATTTGTAGCGGAACCTTCTGGAAATCTGATCAAAAGAAATATCCTGAAAGAGAATGGCTATGTGGTGAAAGGTGAGCAGGCGTATAAAGGGAAGGAATTTCTGGCCAGTACGGATGAAAGGTTCAGACCGGTGAGTTTATATAATGGTCCGGATGGGGGCTTGTATGTACTGGATATGTACCGTGGTATCATTCAGCATAAGACGTATGTTACGCCTTATCTGGCCAACCAGATCAAGATCAGAAACCTGACCCAGCCTTTGTCCTGCGGCAGGATCTATAGGATTGTTCCAAAAGGAAAGAAGGTGGTATCGACCCTGATTCCTGATGATCCGCGACAATTGGTGGCTTTGCTGGGCCACGCCAATGGTTTTGTAAGGGATATGGCGCAGCAGAGACTGATTGACGGGAAATACAAACAGGCGATTCCTTTGTTGAAGCAGCTGATCAGGCAAACGAACAATCCTTTGCAGGTCATTCATGCGCTTTGGACCCTGGAGGGGCTGCATGCACTGGAAACGAATGAAGTGCTGGCTTTGCTGAAAAGTACGGAATGGCCGGTACGGATGCAGGCGCTTACGGTGCTGCCATCGGTCATGAATCCTTCTTCTGTGGGTTCTTATGTGGTTGCGTTACAGCAAATGATAGACAATAATGATGAGCTGGCTGCACCTTATATCGCTTTTCTGGATGCTGACCTGAGACCTTTGAATGAACGGGCGAGTGAGCGTTTTCTGACCACGCTGGCTAAGAAGTATCCAAATAATGCCTTTGTTTCGGATGCGGTGGTGAGTAACCTGGCTTTCAGGGAGCAGGCATTTAAGGAAGAGATTGCGCTGGCTGATACGGCTTTGAGGATCAATAGACAATTGCAGAAAGTAATTACTGCTTTTAAAAATACTCAGAAAAACCGCAATCCCGAAGCGCTGGCGAAGCAGTTTCCGGGCGGATCGGCGATATTCAGGTCCACCTGCCAGACTTGTCATGGGGCAGATGGCAATGGTACGGCATCGCTGGCTCCGCCACTGAATAAGTCTCAATGGGTAACCGGGGATAAGAACAAGCTGATCTCTATTGTTTTATTTGGACTGACTGGTCCGGTAAATGTCAATGGCCGTGTTTACCAGGCTCCGGAAATTTCGGGGGATATGCCGGGTATTGCGCATAGTGATGAGATTAATGATGAAGATATCGCTCAATTGCTTAGCTTTATCAGACAGTCCTGGCAAAACGATGCGGCCAAAATAGAGAAGAAGGACGTGACTGCGATTCGTGCCCGGCTGAAAGGCAGGCAAAAGGCATTTACAACGGCAGAACTGGATGCTAAGAAATAGAAGAATATGAAAGTAATCATTGGATCAGATCATGCGGGTTTTACGTATAAGACCATTATTATAGAGTTGTTAAAGGAGCAGGGCTATGAGGTGATCGATAAGGGCACTCATGTAGCTACGCCATCAGATTATCCTGATCATGCGGCGGATGTGGCCCGTGCGTTACAGAATAAGGAAGGAGACCGCGGAATTCTGGTTTGCGGAAGTTCTGTAGGGGTAAGCATTGCGGCGAATAAATTCAAAGGCATCAGGGCAGGGGTCTGTCATGATACGTATTCTGCGCATCAGTCTGTAGAACACGATGATGTCAATATCCTGTGCATAGGCGAAAGGGTCTTGGGGATAGAACTGGCCAAAGACATTGTTTCTGTATTCCTGAAAGCCCGTTTTACGGGTGAGGAACGCCATGTAAAAAGATTAGAGAAGATCGCCGCCATAGAGCGGGAGCAACACTAATATTGCACCAGTTGAATTCCGATCAGGATCAGCAGGGTAACGATACAAATAATAAGTGAACTTACAGAAGGCAGTTTGTTTTGTGATTTGGTTATCATGTGTTAAGGTTTAAGGATGTTTTTGAAAAAAATGGAGCCGGTTCCGAAGATCCGACCCCATCATCTAAATTAACGCTCTCAAATACCTAAACGAATCTTGAAGCTGTTTCGCTACAGCTATGCTTAAAAAATAGGTTATTTATTGTTTATAACTTGTTAAGAATGTGTTAAGAAGTTGTTTATAAGTAATTTATGTTTTTCTTGCATTCATTTATGGATGTGCGTATATTAGATCTATCAATTAGCAAGTACTTTGACAGTCTGAAGAAATACCAAAAAGAACACCTGGCCCAGGGGCAAAGGATTCTGGTTATTTCGAAGGATCAGCAAGGCCGCCCGATATCAAAGGAAACAACGAAGACGGCGCAAAAGATCTGCGGCTGCTGCGAAGCAACGTAAGATTGGCTCGATCCGGTACGGACATTATACACTGAAAGAAGATTTCTACGGAAAGAACCGGACAGGATAATTTAGAAGGGATTCGAAGTTCTCAGGGACTAAAGAATAACCCGGACAAGGTTAAAGCGACAGCGCAAATAGATAATTGTCATACCGCTACGGCAGTAGACAGTTGAAAACGGAGACACCAAATCGAGAGAAGAGGAGCTCCGTTTTCTTTTTATACGCTATTTTCTCTTCTCTTTCTTATCGCTTTGTTTTGCTATTTTCTCTTGTCTTCTTATCCCTTTGTTTTGGTTATGTTACAGATAATGATAAATAATATTTCATTATGATAATCCATGTCTTTATATTGAAGACTTAAACACATAACCAATATACAAATGAGAAAACAAGTACTTACTGCTGCGGCAGTACTGCTATCCTTTTGCGGATACGCACAAACTAAAGGAACCAATGCACTGAGTCTGGGTGTATCTGTAAACTCCAACAAAAATCAAGCGAATACTCCTACCGGGAGCAGTACTGAAGATGTAAAGAACAATTATTTTAACTTAGGATACGGACATTTCATCAGTGACAACAGCAAAATTGGAATCGATCTGCTTTATATGAACAACACGAGCAAAAGTTCTAATGCTGCTCAGGACAATAAGACGAATGGTTATGGTGCGAACCTGAGCTACCAGAAGTATTATCCACTGATCGGTAAATTTTATGCGTATGCAGGCGGTAGCGGGAGCTATACCTTTACCAAACTGACTTATGATGATCCTGCTAATAAAAATAAGGTGGAAAGCAACACGTACAGCCTGGGTGCTTATGGAGGGGTTACCTGGTTCATCAATAAAAGGTGGGCATTGGAAACCAGGTTGTTGTCGGCAACGGCGTATTATTCCGATATCGATCAGACAAATGATTCCGAAAGTGGTAGTATTTATAGGAATAAACGAACCAATTTTGATTTGAGTACCAACGGGTTTATTAAAGATCTTGGGTTTAAAATTTACCTGATGTTCTAATCCTGTTCTTAATTAATTAATTTTTTAAAGGGCACCTGTGAGCAGTGCCGGTCATTCCGGCATTTTCTTCACAGGTGTTTTTTATTGCGGAGGTTTTGGTTGGATGTTTATATTTCGCATCAACTTTAAAATTTGCTATTTTTATAGGTCTTGTGTTAATCCCTGATCTGTAATGAGTAAATCTTCCAAGCCGTCTTCCCAGAAACAAAAGATCTTCGTACTGGACACCTCTGTCATTCTTTACGATCACAATGCCTTCAATAATTTTCAGGAACATGATGTTGCGGTTCCCATTCAGGTACTGGAGGAACTGGACAACATGAAGAACGGAAATGAGACCCGCAATGCGGAAGCGAGAAGTTTTATCAGGTTGATGGACAAGGCCTCGGGCAATAAGGTGATCAATGAATGGATTCCCTTACATGAGATCAATGGTGGGAAGAACGGAAGGTTTAAGGTGGTGATGGACCATAAACCGAAGCATCAGAATGCCGAGGACATTTTTGGGAAGGGAAAATTTGACCACAGGATACTGAATGCGGCTTTAAGTCTGAAGGATGAGTTTCCGCATAAAAAGGTGATTCTGGTATCTAAGGATATTTGCCTGCGCCTGAAGGCCAAATCACTGGATCTTTATGCTGAGGATTATGAAACGGGAAAGGTGAAAAACCTGGATGAGTTGTATACCGGCAAGAGCACGTTGACTAAAGTGCCTGAAGTTTTATTGGCGCAGCTTAAGGCGGAAGGAACAATTCCTGCCGCATCATTACAGATTGCCGAGCCGGAAGCCAATCATTTTTGTATGCTGAAATCCGGCCGGAAAGGGGCGATGACCTGGTATAGAGCCAATACAGCTACCTTACATACGGTTGCACCGCAAACGATATTTGGTATTTCTCCGAAAAATCATGAACAGAGCTTTGCTATTCATGCCCTGATGAATCCTGAGATTAAGCTCCTGACCATACAGGGGAAGGCGGGAACAGGTAAAACGCTGCTGGCGCTGGCCGGTGCGCTTGAGCAAAGAAAGGACTACCGGCAGATTTATGTGACCAGGCCGATTATTGCCTTGAGCAATAAGGATATAGGGTTTTTACCGGGTGATGCAAAATCCAAAATTGATCCTTATATGGCACCGATCTGGGATAACCTGAGGTTCATAAAGGAGCAATATAATGATGATCCTAAGGTTCAGGCCAGAATAGATGAATTTGTGAGTACGGAGAAGATCGTGATTGCCCCTTTGGCTTATATCAGGGGCAGAACGCTTACAAAGATCTTTTTTATTGTAGATGAAGCCCAAAACCTGACGCCGCATGAGATCAAGACAATCATTTCCAGAGCGGGAGAGGATACCAAGATCATTTTTACGGGTGATATCTACCAGATTGATACCCCATACCTGGATGCGGAAAGTAATGGCTTGTCCTACCTGATCCAGAATGCGAAGAATCACCCGCTTTATGCGCACATCACGCTGGATAAGGGGGAACGGAGTGAACTGGCGAACCTTGCCAACGATTTATTGTAATCTTTTCTCGTTTATCATATGAAAGTCTATTAATGCAACTTGTTTGCATTAACTTCTTTTGTCTTCTATATTTGCAATCGTGTTGCATTTGTTGTTGTATTTTATGGTGTTGGTTTCCCTTCATGATGCAGCTGTTATTTAATTGATATGAACAGAAAAGAAAAAGAATTATACGATGTAGTGATCATTGGTGGCAGCTATGCGGGTTTATCGGCAGGAATGGCCCTGGGCAGAGCCATCAGAAAGGTTTTGATTATAGATGGTGGTGTGCCCTGCAACAGGCAGACACCTCATTCACATAATTATCTGACACAGGATGGACGTGCTCCTTCTGAAATAACGGCTGCGGCTAAGGCGGATGTGCTTAAATACCCGACCATTGAGCTGATTCAGGATTTGGTGGTTGGGGTGGATGCCGCAGATCATATTTTTGAAGTGGCTACTGCTGAGGGGCTTTTAGTTGACGCAAGAAAGATCTTGTTTGCTACTGGTATTAAAGACATCATGCCGGACATCTCTGGTTTTGAAGCCTGCTGGGGGATATCGGCGATTCATTGCCCGTATTGTCATGGCTATGAATACAGGGAACAGCCTACCGGTATTCTGATCAATGGGGATCATGCTTTTGAATTTGCGCGCCTGATCAGCAACTGGACTGACCGGCTGACTGTGTATACCAATGGTGCATCTGCCATCGGAGCGGAACACCTGAATGAGCTTGAGCAGCGAAATATTAAACTGGTAGAAAAAGCAATAGTGGGATTGGTTCATAAAGATGGTTATATCAGTGCCGTTTCTTTTGCGGATGGAACTGAGGAAAAGATAACTGCCTTGTATGCCAGGCTCCCTTTTATCCAGCATACCACGCTTTTGCAGGATCTTGGGGTGGTGTTTTCAGATACGGGACATGTTTCAGTAAATGATTTTCAGAAGACTTCAGTGCCGGGCGTATTTGCAGCTGGTGACAACAGCATCCCGATGCGTTCTGTTTCAGCAGCGGTGGCTGCAGGAACTAAAGCAGGGGCGATGATTAACCATGAACTGATCTCGGAAGGTTATTGATACCGGAGGTGTTTTTCTGATTGATCTTGTTGCTGAAATTATTTTTTGATGCTGATGTAGCAAATTGGGGGTATATGGCGTCTAACAAAAAACGGACCTCGTATAAACAAATGAATCTAAAATAATATGGAATTAACACAGCCATTTCAGAAAATTCCTGAACGCTCAAATCAGGATGCGAATTCTCAGTTCTTAGTCGTGGACAGTGATGATGTTCAGCAGATTGAGGCATTATCAAGAATGTTTCCGCGCCTTACCAATATGATCAAAAACAATACAGATAAAAATCTGGTATTGAATTTTCGTGATGAAAAACAAAGATCACTGATCTTGATGATTGTTTCTAAATCAGCGGAACGGATCACTCAGGTGCCTATGGCCAGCTAGAGATTGTTTTTGCCTTTGGTCAGTGTAGCTCCGGCACTTGCAATGACCACCAGGGCTACTGCCATCCACTCGTAGAGGGATAGATTTTCTTTCAGAAACAGGAGCCCGCAGAGGGCGGCTACGGCAGGTTCCAGGCTCATCAGGATACTGAATGTACGGGCCGGAATTTGCCTTAAGGCATTGATTTCAAGTGTGAATGGTATGGCGCTGGATAACAGTGCCAGTGCGGTTCCGGACAGGATCATGACCGGGGTAAAGTTGACCAGCCCTCCACCAGCTATTCCGAATGGAAGGACCACCAGGGTTGCGAAGATCATTCCTATGGTAACAGCCTGTCCGCCATCCAGAAGTTTAGAAGTTTTTCTTCCCAGTATGATGTATCCGGCCCAGAAAGCACCGGCCAGGAGTGCGAGCACTGCACCGATAAGATCTATGCTGTTTTCATGCCAGGGGGCGATCAGGACAATACCTGCTGCCGCAAGAAGTATCCACAGGAAATCCAGGATACGTTTGGAACCGGTAACGGCAAGGAGTAATGGTCCTATAAATTCCAATGTCACAGCGAGACCCAGCGGGATGCGTGCCAATGCCATGTAGAAGATGACATTCATTGCCCCAAGGCAAATGCCATAGGAAATCACCGCCCTCCATTGCTGCTTATTCAGTTTTGTGATGTTTGGCCGGTTTACCAGTAATAAAATGAGGGCAGACAGTCCGATTCTAACAGACGCTGTGCCTGTAGCTCCTAATGCGGGGAAAAGACCTTTTGCGATGGCAGCGCCTGCCTGAACACTGATGATGGCACCAATGATTGCGGGTAAGGGTGGAATGCTGATCGCTAATTTTTTCATGGGTTGGATGCTCAGAAACAATTGAGCTGCAAATTTAGAGTTTTCTGTGATAATTCCGCTGCACCAGACACCGGGGTCTTGCACTTATCACTTATTTTGATTTGGGTGTAGCGTTATGAATCTCTTTAACGTTATTAAAATCAATATTCTTTATATTTGATTGATCTATTGTTAATTCTAACCAGATGAAAAAATTATTATTCCTGTTAATTGTCTGCTCTGCGATATATGCAGGTTGCAGTACCCCCAAAAAAGTTGTGCCTAAAGATGATGTTATTCAGCTGAGCGGCAAAATAGAAAAACTGGGTATGTCTACTTTCCAGTATGGAACCCATGTGCTGAAATCCGGTGATAAAACCTATGCTTTGAAAAGCGATAAGATCAATCTGGATGGTTTTGTCGAAAAAGAAGTCAACCTGAAGGGTACTAAAGTGGATGGTTATCCGATTGAAAGCGGTCCTGATTTGATCGAGGTTCAGGAAGTTAGCCCGAAATAAAGGTTATCTTCGCATCCAAAATTTAAAAGATGCTGGAAATCGTATATCAGGATGATCATTTGATCGCCATTAATAAGCCACACGGTTTACTGGTGCACAGGTCGTCTATTGCAGGTGATGCGAAGGAGTTTGCCCTTCAGATGTTAAGGGATCAGATCGGCAGGCATGTGAGTCCGGTACACCGACTGGACCGGAAGACGGGAGGTTTATTGCTTTTTGCATTTGAAAAAGATGTAGAGATTGCCATGCACCAGCAATTTATGAATGGGGATGTACAAAAGAAGTACCTGGCAGTTTTAAGGGGATATGCTCCGGATCAGCAGGATATTGATTATCCGCTTGCGAAAGAAAATGGAACCCTGCAGGAGGCCTTTACGAGTTTTATAACTTTAAAACGGGCAGAACTGGATATTGCGTTTGGAAAACATCCGACTTCAAGATATTCACTGGTGGAGGCTACGCCGACAACAGGAAGGATGCATCAGCTGAGGAGGCACTTCGCGCACATTTTCTATCCGATCATTGGTGACAGGAAACATGGTTGTAACAAACAGAACCGGTTTTTTATGGAGCAGTGGGAGATGACGACCATGCTTTTGCATGCTTCTGAATTGTCATTTCAACATCCGGTTACAGGGGAAAATATTCATTTGACGGCGCCGGTACAGGAAGAGTTTATGAGAGTCATGAAAATGATGAACTGGTAGGAAGGTATTTTCCACTCTAAACGCTTCTTCTATTCAAACCAGAATCTGGTCTCAAAGAGAGACTGAATTGACAATTAATAATGACGTAGCGCATGTTTTGAGAAGAGGTTCCCATTGGAAAAAAAACAGGAGATTCCTATTCCAACAGTCGCCCCTAATGATGTATATAATTCACTCTTTTAAAATGAATGGAATGAAATTTTATATAGTTTTGATAATTGTTTTATTTTCCTCTTGTGTTTATGATCCAATAGATAAGAGACTTCTAGTTGTCAATCACCAAACTAATGATATTGTAATTTATTGGAATTCTGATACAATTCCTGAATTTCCAAGTGTTAATCATACAGAGGTATACCTAACAAATTATGGCATTAGGTCAAATGACAGTCTATGGGTTCCAGAAGATGGTGCTAATTGGCCAAAATATTTAGATAGCGCTATAAATAAACGCCTTAATTTGTTTGTTTATAATGTTGATACGATCAAAAAATATAATAATATTGACACAATAAATATCAAAAAACGATATCAAAGACTGGAGTATTCAAAACAGCAACTTGAAAAGTTAAACTGGAGGATCGTTGTTAAAGGTGCATATTGATTTTATTTCTCCAACTTAATTATGCGAAGTTCTATGATCCGGTGATTGGAAGTTGGAATGTGATTGATCCAATGGCGGAAATAACTGATGAAGTATCTCCATTTGCTTATGCCTTAAATAATCCTGTGCTTATGATTGATCCTGATGGGCTTTCAGCAGACACAGCTAAAGTTATAGAGTTAAACGAAGTTTCGATTAAACCTGTTAAGGTGATGGATGCTGTGGAGGGTTACACGACGATTCGAATGTGTTTAAAGAAAGAAATGACACTAAAACTAGACAGGCTGTATCTTCCACTAGCACTGGAGGTATTAAAGTAATAAAAACTAAAATAAATATGAAACTCCTCGTCTTGATTTTCTTTAGTCTTGTTTTTCTTAACATCATAAAAGCCAATACAACTAAAGTTATGCTGTATAATACCAGCATATATATTAAATATAAAGATACCTGTGTAGAGAATCTTATTTTTAAATCTAATTACTTAAAAAATATTCAATATGTCGAAGAGTGTGTAGAAGGTAGAAAAACAAGTAAAAAAAAATTTGGTTATTGTATTGACAATATGATCAGAAATACGGGGATTAGAAGTTCAGTTTACTACGGCTATATTTTTAGATACCGCAAGAAAGCAGATTTTTATACTGATAAAAAAAAATGGTTGTTATGGTATGAAAAAAATAAGTGTAGGAACTTGAAATGGAAATAGAAACCTGATTAAAAGTACCCAAAGGTGTATGATGTGGTGATTGGAAGGTGGAATGTGGTGGATCCGCTGGCTGAGAAGAGCAGAAGATGGTCGCCTTATGCTTATGCATTTGACAATCCTATCAATTTTATCGATCTGGATGGTATATATCCAAATCCTATTAATATTGGCTCATTTGCTCCGTTTAAACAGTTTGGAGGTTGGTTTGTTGTAAGTAATATCGGATACCTAGATACAACAAGCGCTACTCGGACGCTAAAATAAAGTTGATTATACTTTTTTAAGATTAGTCTGATCATTTGATATTCATTCTGTTCAATATAAAATAGCTTTTATTTTATTTGGAAATAATATGTTTGATTGTTAATTATGTATTGGAAATCTCTAACAAATCACCACGTTGTCAGAATTCATTTAACCTAAATTTTAATGTTATGAAAAGAACCAGGTCGACATGCTCAGGTAGGTTGGCTCAATGGATGATTTTTTAATTTTTAAAATTTATATAAAATGACAAATTACACATCTTATCATCACAAAACCAATGGGCTCCCGCCTAAATGGCTTACCTGTACCTGTTTTCAATTGATCAAAGCCTTAAAATACAGGATAGTATACCCCTGCTTCAGATAAAAAAGCATGAACGGAGTACCTTAATCGCCCTCACAACTAACAAATTCAAAAAAACTAAATTATTATTCACTCTTCATGAAAGACAAAACATCTTACAATAGACTGAATCTATTGATTTTAGCCGGGAATGCGGGCCCGGCAGAAGTACTTGCAAATAAACTCGAAATTAAACCACGACGGGCAAAATACATGCTGGAGGTTTTGAGGAGTAAATATGACTGTCCTGTCATGTACAACTCCTCGACCAAAAGTTATTTTTACAGCAAGTTGGGGCAGTGTATTTTCGGCTTTCACGACTGTTGTCAGGACGGGATGATGAAAGAGATCGAAACGCTTAGAAAAACGCTGGATGTTTTGAGCCGGAAAATGAGAATTTAGACGGTCACTTGCCGGCAACCCATTGGGGTTTAGTCACACTTTGTCCACTATTTGCTCAC